>PVMO01019388.1_pt1 | contig 679798 bp, 553 predicted proteins | sample 1853421 | NCBI WGS metagenome assembly PVMO01 (sample SAMN08533511, study PRJNA380276) | Human gut metagenome, whole genome shotgun sequencing project.
TGGGTGATAGATCAGTCTGGATGTCGGTGCCAGAGCTGCTCTCGCTAGAGATAAAACGGACCGCATTGTCGGCGGACGCATGGCACGGCACGCGATGAGATACAGAGGAACGGGCCGCTGTGGCCCAGACCTCGGAGAACTCTCATGGCAGGCCACCGCACCCACCACAACCCGCTGGAGCAAGACACTCTGTTCACCACTCCAGCTTCATTCATGCTCGATGCCCGCCTCACGCCATTGGAGCGCAATGGTTGGCAGGTGCCGCGCTCCTCTGAACGGCCATGTGCTCAGCGAGCTGTATCAGGTTCACGAAAGCGCCCTCAGCTTCCAACGGGCCTGCCCGCTCGATGCTTGCCTGCCCGCGCTTCTGCAATCTTCTATCGGCCACGAAAACAACCTAGTGGATCGGGTGGCCGTCCACATTCAGGCAAAGCAAGTGCAGGCACCTGAAGCCGCCTCCATTGCTACCCATGGTCAACGCCGCGATGACGATGATTTGCCCCTACACCGCCGCATTCGTCCGGATCCATGCAGTAGTCATGATCCGGGGTAGTGAAGTACTCGCGCAGTTTGTATGCGGCAGTCCAGAGCTTTTTTTCAGGTCATTGAAGAACTGTTGTTCTATGGGTTTCATGCCGTTATGCGATCACCGGTCTACGCCTTGTGCAATACGCACCGGCTGCTTGATACGGGCGCGGACTTGTTGGTAGATCGGAATGTCTTCCTTCGCTTCCAAAGTCACAGCGAGGCCGTAGGGAATGACAGCATCAAGGTGTGCGGTCGCGTCCTTTTTGCAGGTGACGCGAATGCGTAAGGTCTCACCATCCTCGAAGGCCTGGATCTGCTTCGTGCCTTCCAGCACTTCATGCTGCACGGTGCCACGCTTCACCTGCTGGTAGTCACCGTCTTGACGATCCAGCCTAAGGATCTGACTGGACCAATTTCCCCCTCCGGGCTCTAGCGTCAGCTTGGCTTCGCGAAGATTGCGGTGGTCCGGATTGATTGGTGTCAGCCAAGCTAAGGTCACTACCAGCCGCCGCCAAATCTTTTGGGAAGAGAAGCCGGGAGGGATCGGAAAGGCATACTCATGCACCTCGTTTTCTCGTATCTCTCCATAGCCTAGGACGGTTGCTCGCTGGGCGGTGCAGGTCAGCACACGCTCGATATCCACGATTCCATAGCCAAGGTAGCGCGTGATCGCCTGCTTGAACTGATGAGTGTTGCGCGCGTCTTTCAACGCTTGTTCGATGTGTTGCTTGCCTACGTCGTCTTGCTTAGCGCCATGTACCAGTAGCGTCTTCATCAGCACCGACATTAACGTCTCGGGAATATCCTCCCCCTCCTCGTTGCGTAGTCTGTCCAGCATGTCGTACAGCCGGACCGCACCTCGTGTGGCCAGCGCCGTTGCATTGCTGGTGCCACGCCAGAAGGCTTCGCTGTTCAAAACGCCTTGCTTTTTGCTGTCCAGAGCAACTTTTTGACCTGGTGCGATGATGGAGTTGTCGACGCTGTACAGGGTAGAGCTATCTTGCATAGGGGCGTTGTAGAGTTGCCGCCCTCCGGGCATGAGGATGTCAGGCTTTATGGAGCGATTAAAACCAAAGCCCAGACGGGTGGCAGGACTGAACAGTGTTTGCGATGGCAACACATCGACACGTTGGCCAAATTGCGGATATGCATTACCAGAATCATCGGCGTGAGCGGCTCCTACCGTAATGGCGTTCATCGCTTCTGCCGGCGAAAGCAGACGCCGGGAAGTCAAGCTATTTGATATCGCTTTGACGGTGGCGCTTATCTTCTCTCCATCAGAAAGAGCTGCGAACTGCTGTTGAGTGAGTCCGATATTAATCGTGTCGCAGTAGTTGCCCGCGCTGATGCAGAACAGCACGCGGTAGTGGTAGGCCAACCAGTCGATTACCCGTGCCCAAGGACTCGGCGTATGGATAAATTCCCGCGCTGTATCACCAATGGAAAGATTGATGACCTTGACCGTAGGCGCTTGCGCGGGGACATCGCCAGAGCCTTCGAACATGCGCCGAACGGCAATATGGATGCGGTCTTCAAAGAAAACGTCATCCGGCATATGTTCATCATGTTCGCGTGTCTGATGGTCAGGCTGCATCACAGGAATGCAATACAGTTTGTGCGGTAGAGGTTTGGACTCGGGATTGCTGCGATCCCCATGAAGAATCAAGGAAGCCATGGCAGTGCCATGTTTGCGCTCTCCAGGTTGATAAGTAGCCTCCATGCCAAAGGTGTCATCAACCAGCAGTCGGTCTTTCAGCGCTTCATGCAATTGCAATGGAGCGCCATCAAGGAGCGCTGCGACAGGAGAGAGGTCACTGACACTTTCGGGGAACGCAGCCGGCTCTCCCTCGCCCTCCTCAGAAACCGCCAGGCTTTGCCCAGTAGGGCGGAAATACATGATGCCGGCGAATTTAAACAACTCGATGTCGATATCAGCTTCATCCGCAGCTACTTGAGCGAGAAGCGACTGAATGGCGTGAGCCGGCAATTCGGCCTTGACCGCATGGAATGCGATCTGAGGCATATCAAGGAACTCTGAAAGCGTTTGGCCTCCGAGGCCTTCAAGCAATGATCGAATTGTTGCTTCATTATTTCGACGCTTTTCAACCCTCTTACGGTAGAAAAGCTCAATCTGAAATCTCACCTTCTCTTCGGAGTTAAGGGGGTCATGCAGGGCTTGCCAGCGGTCGATCATTCCTGTTTCGACCAATGTCTCCTCAATGCCCCAGCGCCTCAGCACGTTCAATTGCTCGAAAACGGCTTTCCACTTCGTTTTGCCGTAGGGTAGGCTTCTATTGGCTTTCCATTGCTCCCAAAGCGCGAGAATCTCTTGCAAGCCCGCCATGTTGCTCATTGCCAGAAACATGCGACCTCTCAGCGGCTTAACCGCAGGTTGACCGGCAGCATCTCGCTCATGGAAGCTATCATCTTCAGCCTCCAGGTCGTCGATTTCCGTTTCTCCTAGCCACTCCAAGCCAGTTGCTTCAACGGCTTGTCGGAAGTCGTCCAGACGCCCAACGATCTCGATGACCAGGACCATTTCAGGTTCGAGCCCGGCCAGAGCACCAGTCAGGCTGGCCTGATAGCGTGCGAAGTCTTCTTCCAAATGTTCGATCTGTCTTCCAATACGGTCTACTTGGGCACCATGGCCGGGCAAATTTTGTTTCCCCGGAGGGAAACCGTTGCCCTTTTCTGGCTGGAGAATTCGCTTTTCAGGGAAAACCAGTAATGGCAAGTACTCGTCAGGCATATCACCCTCCTTGTGCTTTATTCGTCTGATACTTCTTTATTGGCAGGTTTCAACCGATTCTTCCATTGTTCCAACCTGGAAGAGACGATGGTTCTGGCGTCGTCCACCTTCTGATCTAGTACCGCTCTCCGGACTACTCCCAAGCAGAACTCTTCCACCTCTGAAAAACTGAGGCCTAAAAGTCTTTTTGCGACAGTCTCATTGGCCAAGCCAAAATTGACCTTGCTTCGTTCACTGATAGAGGCGACGAACGCGGTTAACTGTGCGCGTGTAGGAAGAGGGAGTTCCAGTCGAACCTGAAAGCGCCGCCAAACGGCCCTATCCAAAAGTTCTGGGTGATTGCTAGCAGCAACGACAACGACATAATCTGGAAGATCGTCGAGTTGAATCAGCAAAGAGCTAACGACACGCTTTATCTCCCCCGTTTCATGAGTGTCGCCTCGCTCTTTGCCCAATGTTTCGAACTCGTCAAAGAACAACACGCAGCGCCGTGTTCGAGCGTAGTCAAGCAAGGCTTTCAAGCGGATAGACGTTTCGCCCAGGTAGCTGCCAATCAACGACTCATAGCGCACAACGATCAGCGGCACCATCAATTCAAATGCCAACGCTTCAGCAACCGATGTTTTACCGTTCCCAGGCGCCCCAGCTAGTAGGATTCGATGCCTTGGACTTAAGCCGTGTGCATGCAACAACTCAGCACGATGCTGTTCTTCGACAACTTCTCGTAACTGCTCGCGAATACTATCATTAAGCACCAAACTTTCCAGCGAACGCTCTGGTGTCAACTCGGCAATCAGATCTTTCTGCGCTATACCCCCAGTTTGGGCTGGTCGTGTCGCTGCTGCAGAAGGCTGGAATAAGGCCGGCTGATGGACTGGCGCTCGCAATGCCTTTTCCAGGCGGTCGGCTAGGATTCGGTGGCCCTTACCACGTTCCTCTTGAATCAAGGCTTCGGTTGACTTCCGAAAAGAAGGTTGGTCGCCGCTACTGGCTGCTTTTACCAGAGCGACCAAGGTATCAGCTTGTGCCATATGTGTTCACCTTGACGAAAAATTTAGGTGACATTGTCGTACTCCGAATGGACGTTTGTTCAGTGAACTGGTATTGAAATTTTGGACAGGTTGAAAAAGCAAATTTTAATTGCGTTTTGGCCTGTTCAATTTATCGACGTGGTGATTGGAAACGTCCCTTGCGATCGGTCACAGCTATGCAATGTGCAACGCTTCAACGCGCCCAGTCGTTACTTGTCACTACCTGATGCTCGCATCAAGTCCTCAGGAAGGGTCCGTAGAACTGCATGCGATACGCCGCAGGCGTTTGGTTATCGATTACTGAGCACGGCCGCTCGTTGTTATAGAACTCGACGTAGCGGCCAATAAAGTCGTTCTGTGCCTTGAAGCTTGGCCTGTCCTGTGTCAGCGCCGGGTTATAGAGCGCCTCGACTTTGAAGGTGCCGTTGAAGCACTCCATCGTGGCATTGTCGTGGCAGTTAGCCGTTCGCGAGAAACTTTGCGTCAGGCCCATGCCGTCGGCCGCATCCCTGAATGCCTGAGCAGTGTAGATACTGCCGCGGTCACTGTGGAGCATCGCTCCCGGAGCCAAGCCTCGGCCTGATAAAAACTGGAGTGTCGCCAGTCCCAGCCGAACATCCTGCTTTTTGGAGTAGACCCAAGCGACAATGGCGCGATTAAAAAGGTCCTGTACGAACGACAGATAACCCCAGTGCCAATCGTCGTTTTCGAAGTACGGCACATAGGTGACCTCGGTAACGAGGCGGTGCATCGGCCGATCAGCTTGGAACTCACGGTTGAGCAGGTTATCCGGCAGCTGCTGCCAGGTTGCCTTGCCGGCGCAAGGCTTCGCCTTGCGCACCTGGCGAATGCGTGCAATCAAGCCGCGGCGGCTCATGACTCGCTGCAGCGTAGTCTCGCAAACCTCTATGCCGTAACGCTTATGCAGGACGGCACCCATGCGGCGTCGGCCAATTGTGAAGAAGCAGGAGCTTCGAACCTCAGAAATCTTCTCGGCCAACTCATCTGTTTTGATTTGCGCCGGCGTCGTCTTCTGTGAAGCGTAAAAAGTGCTGCGGGACAGGCCCATCAATCGACAGGCATGAGCGACGCTAAGGCCTTTCTCGTGAGCTCTAACTGTCGCAGCAATTCTTTTTTTGAGCTCGTCTTTACAGCCTTCAATGGCAACCTCCAGAATGGATTCCGCACAGATCAGGCGGCCTCGTGCGTCCTGCATCTCTTTGAGGAGAACCTTCCGTTCTGCAAGCGTTAAGGGACGATCGGCAGGAATGTCGGAGAGTTTTTCGATGGCCATTCTGAAGGTTCCAAGGCTGGTTTCTGGTTTGACGTCCCAGAATAGGATGCGCTTGGGGCGCAGCTGCTCGGGGAGTTTTGTAACTGTGCGGCGGATCTTTTGGAACAATGTGACCGGTCTCACGCCAAACTGCAAACTGCTTAGCAACATCGCTGTAGCCAATGGGGTAATGCTCGAACCAGTAATTGACGGCGCTTTGGAGCAACTCAGGCCGGCGTGTGACCCAAGGCTTGTCGACCCAATCGAAGAAACCGTGCTGGATATAAATAGCCCAGTCGCGGATCGAACCAACGGAAACACCCAGCTCTCTGGCCAGTGCCTTCTTCGGGGTGAAATGCAAAAGCCCTTCACAGGCTTGCTGTCTCATTTCTTGCGTTATGTGCATGGTGTGGACTCTGTATATGTCCAAAAAATCCATACCACTTCAATGGAGTAATTCAACAAAAGCTCCTCTAATACTCTCAAGCGATTACCCAATTTCCAACGCTCCGCAGGCGGCAAGGGCAAATGGCAAGGGAACGGCACTCACGGGACAACGGCCTATCCAGAAAAGGAAAGTGCCGCGCCATTCATTCGTTCTGCAACATCTAACCAACATATGCTCGCGCTGCTTGGATTGAAACTGCCGCCTAAAACTCTCCACTGATTTATGGATCAGTTAACCGGGAGTTCCGGTTGAAAGAAAATCCTTTTCAAGGCGCTCAGCTTTTGACGACCCCGTCAGTGCTGCGGAGTATTTGTCTCTGCATGGGCCGCGTCCCATGCGGACTGCATTTCTAACCAAGGCGCAGAGCCCGTGCCGAATACGGCGCCGGCCTGCTGCGCCATCGCGGCAGTCATCGGCGCGCGGCCTTCGAGCACGGCCAAAAGTTCCGCTTCACTGAGACTGAACCATTTAGCGGCGAGCGCCGTCGGCGTATCTTCGAGGATCTGTGCGAGCACCGCACCCGGGTGCTGCAGGGTGTTTTGTCCCTTCGTGCTGCCCGAGCCGCTGCGTCTCGAGCGGCCTTTGCCTTTATTTTGCTGCGCCATGATGCGTTCTCCCATCATCCCATCAGCGGATTACTGCGCAGCGCGCAGCAGTGCTTCCACATCCGCTTTTTCAAGCGGCTTAAAGTGCCCTACCGCACCTTTGCGGCAGCAGTGGCGAGCCAGCGCTTCGATTGGACAGTCAACCGCGCCGAGCTCCTGAAGCGTCAACGGCAGCTTCATCGTCTTCAACCACGCTTTGAAGGCCTCAATGCCCAGCGCGGCGGCCGCGGCATCATCCGCATCCTGTCCTACGCCCATGACTCGGCGGGCAAAATCCGCAAAGCGCTTCGGATTGACATGGCAAACCTGCTGCATCCAGGCCGGCATAACGACGGCGAGCCCGCAACCGTGAATAATGGATTCGTTCCACCCCGAGATTTCGTGCTCAATCGCGTGGCACGCCCAGTCTTCTTCACGGCCAAGACCGAAGATGCCGTTGTGGGCAAATGAGCCGGCCAGACCAATCTGGCACCAGGCGTCATAGTTCGAAGGATCGGCAAGCACTTTAGGACCAAACTTAATGATGGTTCGAAGCGCCGCTTCGGCCTGTCCATCTACAAAATCAGTGGCGGCGGTGTTGGAAAAGTAACGTTCGCAGATGTGCGAGAGCATGTCGCAGACGCCGGCACTGATGTGAATGGCCGGGAGCGTTAAGAAACGCTCCGGATTGATGAAGGCGGCCTTGGGACGAATGTGTTCCGAACCAATACCGGTCTTCGTGCCGTGATGCGTGATCACGGCTCGAATGGACTGCTCTGAACCCGCCGCAGGGATGGTCAATACCGCGAACACCGGCAGTGCCCACTCAACCTGCGCACGGCCGGCAAAGAAATCCCAGGCATCCCCTTCATATTCCAGACCAGCCGCTACAGCCTTAGCGGTATCGATCACCGAACCGCCGCCCACGGCGACGACCGCACGAATGCCCTGATCGCGCACCCAGTCAATCGTGTCGCGGACAAATCCCATCCGGGGATTCGGCTGCACGCCGCCCATTTCAATCACGGCGAAGCCCGATTCCTGCAGACTGTCCTCCACTGCCTCCAGAATGCCGGTGCGGTGGGCTGATCCGCCGCCAAAAAGCACCAGCACCTTGCCCGGACGCCCCAGGATGGAGGTCATCACGCGGCCGACTTCATGTTCGGCGCTGCGGCCGAAAACGAGGCGGGTGGGATTGGCATAGGAGAAGTTGAGCATCTTGAACCTTAACGCGTGGGTCTTGGTGAACGGCTGATACGCCTGAAAAAATTTCGGTGGAACCGCTCCGCCCTGGGAGACTGCGGAAAGGCCGGAATGCTAACGGGAAAACAGTTTGCCGGCAACCCGAAGCGCTCACCGTAATGCGCCCTTTTGCCTTGAATGCAGAGCAGTTGAAATATATCAATGGCGCAGAGTGAGCCGACGGCGTGCAGCATCGAAAAGGCAGACGGCCGCAGCCGCGCCGACATTCAAGGACTCCACCGACCGGCTGATTGGAATCCAATAGCGTTCGTCGGCCAGCTCGAGCGCCTTCACGGAAAGCCCCGGACCTTCAGCCCCCATCAGCCAGCAGATCGGTCCCGCGGCGGTATAGTCAGGCGCCTCAAAAAGGTTGACGCCGCCTCTGGCATCGGCCGCAAGGAGTCTTCCGCGATAGTCCGCCCGGAATTTTTCTATCGAGATGCCTTCGGCCAAATCCACCGCAAAGTGCGCGCCCATCCCTGCGCGCAGCACGCGCGGCGTCCACAAACCAGCGGTCCCCGGACCCGCAACAACAACCCGCACGCCCGCGGCAGCTGCCGTACGGATCAGCGTTCCGACATTGCCGGCATCCTGAACGCCGTCAAGGTAGAGGGCATCCGCGGCGGCCCATTTTTCCGGCGCCGGCGCGGCTGGAAGCGCAATTTCGCACATGACGCCCACGCCGTTTTCCACGGGTGAAATGGCGTCATAAAGACGATCGTTCAAAACATAAAGCCGAGTTCCCGCAGTCTGCGCCGCACGCTCTGCGAGCGCTTTGGCTTCTGCGGTCGTGCGCCCTTCGGGAAGCATTACGGCATTGATCTTCACCTCAGGGTGCTCAAGCACGGTCTGCAGGAGATGAATGCCTTCGAGAACCGTCGCGCCCTCGCGCCTGACGGCCTTGGCCTCCAAGGCCAGCCGTCTCCAGCGTTTGAGCCGGGGGTTGGCGTCGCTTTCGATAAAGAGATGCTGAGAAGAAGTCATGATTCACGCTTGGCTGAGAGGATTCGCTGCTGCATCGAAAGGATGCCGCGTCTTTTTTTCGCTCAGCATGGACTTGATGGGTTCAAAAGTCGTTCGATGCTCGGGACAGGGTCCCAAACGCTTCAAGGCATCGATGTGCTGAGCCGTGCCGTAGCCGGCATGTTTGGCAAAGCCGTAAGCCGGCCACTTTTGATCGAGTTCAGCCATCCAATGGTCTCGAGCCGTTTTCGCCAGTATGGATGCGGCCGAAATAGCCGGCACTTTGTCATCTCCCTTCACAATGGTGTCGGACATGCAGGGCAGATGGGGCGGCCGGCGATTGCCGTCGATCAGAATATATTCAGGCGTCACGCTCCCGCTGCGGCTCTTCAGTGCCGCCACAGCACGCTCCATGGCGAGATAGGTGGCATTGAGAATATTCACGCGGTCGATCTCTTCCACCGTGGCCCAGCCGATGCCCCAGGCCAGCGCGCGTTCGCGAATGATGGGCGCCAATGCTTCTCTCTTTTTGGCCGAAAGCTTCTTCGAGTCCGCCAATCCCTCAATGGGATTTTCGGGATCCAGAATCACTGCTGCGGCGCAGACGGGCCCCGCTAACGGGCCGCGCCCCGCTTCATCCACGCCGGCCGTTAAAAGCGGCAGATGCGCTTCACCTTCACCGTCACAGAAAAAAAGATTGTCTCTGAGAGCAGCTTCGGGAGAAGCAGAAGCTAACGGTGCTCTGCGGCGCGGCATGGTGCGTAAGTGACGAGAGTGTGAGTCCATAAAATCAGACCGGCGCATCTTGGATGGACGCGCCGGTATATCCGCAGCTCACGCAGAGCGAGAGCTGCTGCTGGCCCGGCATTACCAGCGGCGAAGCGCTCTGGATTCAAGCACTTCAGCGACCAGCGAGGGCGTATCCGCCTTCAGGCTTTCATGGAGCGCCGTAAACCGTTCAACCAGCTCTTTGCGCTTCGCGTCGTTGGTGAGTGCATCCTGCAGCGCCCAGGAGATCTGATCTGCGCGGCAGTAATACTGCAGGAATTCCGGCACCACGTTTTCGCCCATCAAAATATTGGGCAGCGATACGCAGCGAATGAGCCCCTTCCTCTGCATGATGAGACCGGTGAGCGCCGGCATCAGGTAGCCCACAACCATGGGTTTCTTGTAAAGCGCCGCCTCGAGCGCAGCCGTCCCGGAGGCGCAGAGCACCGCATCGGCGGCTTCGATCATGCGGTGACTTTCGCCGACACGCACGATCATGCGCTGCGCCAAGCGGGCGTACTGCCCCGCAATGAAGATGATGCGCTCACGCGCCGCCTCGTCCGCTGCCGGGATAAGAACGTGCATGTCGCTGAAGCGATGCAGGAGCTTTTCGATGGCGCCGAAGAAAGCTGGCGCACAGCCTTTGACTTCGTCAATGCGCGAGCCCGGCATGACCGTCACGACTGGCAGCGAATCTTCCATCAGACCATAGTCACGGCGAGCGCCTTCCGTATCCGGCTTCATCGGAATCACGCCGGCCAAGGGATGGCCGACATACGTTGCGTCAATGCCGGCGCGCTTATAAATCTCCTGCTCGAAGGGGAAGACCAAGAGCATATGGTCAACCGCTCGGCGGATCTGGTGGATGCGCTCCGGACGCCAGGCCCAGATGGCCGGGCTCACAAAATGCACGGTCGGAATACCGCGGCGGCGAAGTTTCTGCTCAATGCCGAGGTTAAAGTCCGGCGCATCAACGCCCACAAAAACACGGGGGCTTGACTCGGAAATGCTGCGCACGAGTTCGCCCCGAAGCTGCACGAGCCGCGGCAAGTGCATGAGCACTTCTACATAACCGCGTACGGAGAGTTCACGAATATCGTGCCAGGCATGAAAATTCACAGCGCGCATGCGCGGACCGCCCACGCCGTACTGCGGCGTGCCGGGGAAGCGTTTTTCAACTTCCGGGAGCACGAGGCTTGCAATATAGTCGCCGCTTGCTTCACCAGCGAGCCAAGCAATGCCATTCTTGTCGATCGCAGGGGTCGGTCTCGTTCCCATAATGGGGTCTCCTAGGAAGTGTTCTTAACTTTGAAGTTCAACGGACACAGCCGCGTTGGGTAGTTGTGACGAAGTCAATAAAGAGCTGAAGCGCATCAGACGCCCCCGGGTAGTCACTCTTTAAAGCTTCAATAAGCGGCACAGCTTCTTTCACCGTTAGCTGTTCACGATAGAAATGTCCATAGGCCTTGCGCAGCGCACGGAGCTGTTCATCGGTAAATCCCGCGCGGCGCAGTCCCACCAGATTGAGTCCCGCGGCCTTGGCCGGGTTGAGATGAGCCATCACAAAGGGCGGCACATCCTGGAGCACGCCCGCAGCGCCGCCAACCATAGCGTAAGCTCCGATGCGCACGAACTGATGCGCTGCGGACTGTCCGCCGAGAATGGCGTGGTCGCCGACAATGACATGACCGCCCAAAGCCACATTATTGGCCAAAATCACGTCGCTGCCGACCTGACAGTCGTGCGCCACATGGGCATTGGCCATAAAGAGATTGCGGCTGCCGACAGTCGTTAAGCCCTGATCCTGAATAGTGCCAATCGACATCGTGCAGTTTTCGCGAATCACGTTGTCGTCACCCACCACCAGACGCGTATCCTCGCCGCGGTACTTTTTGTCCTGCGGATGGCAGCCAATACTCGCTCCCGCGTAGATCACATTGCGTGCGCCGATCGTAGTGGAGCCCTCCACCACAACATGGCTGCGCAGGACCGTACCCGCGCCGATGCACACCTTGGGACCGACCAGACAGAAAGGACCGACCACGACGTCTTCGGCAAGTTCTGCCTGAGAATCGACGATTGCGCTCGGATGAATCTGGGTCATGAAAAGAATCCTTTGTGGTTAGGAAGGATGAATCGTGCGTCGTTTGCCTGATTACTCAGGTTCACTGCCGACGACCGCACTTGAGCCGCTTAGAGTGCACGACACTGCGCACGACAACTGTATCTCGTGATTATACGGACAAGGCTCTAGGGGAAACTGAAGGCCCAGCAATCGGTCACAAGTGCAGAAAAAAACGGCGCAGTGCAGCTTCCATTTGGAAACTGCCCAGCGCCGCTCGATCGAAATGCTCCGTCTGCACTCGCCTTCGGGCGAACTTACCGTCGGAGCCTTTCCTTATTCGTTTGCATGTTTGGGAGGTTCGCGGCAAGCGCACATCATCGACGCCTGACAGGCTACCTGACCGTCCACACGAGCGACCGCTTCAAACCAACCCATACCCATCTTCGAACGAATGAACTTGCCTTCGATCACGAGCTGATCGCCAGGCTGCACGATGCGCTTGAAGCGGGCATTGTCAATACCGGCAAAATAAAAGAGGCTCTTTTTGCGCACTTCTTCGGGAATGCGGGAAAGCGCAATGATGGCACAGGCCTGAGCCATCGCTTCGACAATGAGAACCCCCGGCATGACCGGAGCCTGTGGGAAGTGACCGGTGAACTGCGGCTCGTTCATCGTCACGTTCTTGATCGCCACTACGCGGTCGAGTTCATCAGAGAGCTCAACCACCCGGTCGATCAGCAGGAACGGAAAACGATGCGGGAGCATCTCCATGATGTCCTGAATGTTCAAGCTCTTCGGCATGAATACGTTTCCTTGCGGGTCTGTAGATGAATAAATTGAGGAAGCTTAGTGCAGAACCGGCGGGAAAATACCACATCACAAGTGCATTTCCCCGACGCGGCCAAAAGAGTGCCTGTAATTGTCGCTCTTTCAGCGATCCGCCGCTTCTGCCTTTTGGATTAGCTCGGCGAGCTGTGCGACCTGTTTTTGCAGATTTTTGAGCTCTTCGCGCATCTCGGGAAGCCGCGCAGTCAGCGCCGCCGCACGAACGAAGTCGCGCTTGGTGAGCGCCGGGAAGAAGCCCGTCAGCTGTTTAGGCTCCTTGCCCCAGCCTGTAATGGCTGTTGCCGGCCCCACCGCTGAACCCGAAGGGATTTCAATGTGGCCGTTGATCATCGCGGCGCCGCCCACCATGACATGGTCTCCCACCGTCGTAGAGCCGGCGATCCCCACGCAAGAAGCCATGACGCAGTATTTGCCAACACGGACGTTGTGGCCGAGCTGAATCTGATTGTCGAGCTTTGTGCCTTCACCCACAAAGGTGTCATCAATCGCGCCGCGATCGATCGTCGTGTTGGCGCCGATTTCAACGTCAGCGCCCAATACCGTGCGGCCGCGCTGCGGGATCTTGATCCACTCGCCCTTAAAGGGTGCGAATCCGAAACCGTCACCCCCCAATACGGCGCCGGGCTGCACGATGCTGCCGTCGCCGACAACTGTGCCCGCCTGCAGGACAGCATTGGGATAAATGACGCAGTCCCTGCCGATGTCGCAGTCTTCCCCAATATAGGCCCCAGCGCTGATGAGTGTGTTGGCCCCTACTTTGGCACCAGCCTGCACCACTGCCATCGGCTCAATGGAAGCAGTCGGATCGACAAAGGCGCTCTCCTCCACGAAAGCACGCGGATGGATGCCGGGGCTGCGCTTTACCGGATAGAAGATTTGCGAGGCAAAAGCAAAGAAGGCATACGGATCGTCGCACAAGAGCATCGTGCGGTTCGGCAGCTCTTCGCCAAAAAGAGCCTTGGCATCGCGTTCACGAAGCACAATCGCTGCAGCTTTTGTCGCCTTCATGGCCTCTGCGTAGCGCGGATCGGTCAGAAAGCTCATGTCGCCCTCGCCTGCTTCCGCAGGAGACATAAAGCGGAAAACCGCAACATCCGCCCCAACCATCTGCATTTCCAAGCGGTTTTTTGAGCACTTCGAAACCTTGTCAACGAGTTCGGAAAGCAGCATTTGGGCAGTCTGCATCATGATGATGAAAATCCTTTATTCAAATAAATGGGCTGAAGACTTGCCGCAAGTCCCGTTTCTGAATCCGAGACTAAACGGCCAAGCCGCCCGTCGAGGACGGATGATGATGATCCTTTAGGGTCTCATCTCCTGCAGTTTTATTTCTTTCGAGCGTCCGATGAAGCATCGAGCAAGTCAATCACGCGCTTTGTAAGGTCGATCCGATCACTGGCATAGAAATATTCATAGAGCACAAGATCGAACTTCTCGCGTTTGGCGAGATCCTGCACCAGGCGTCCGGCACGGTTTTGCAGCAGGAGCACTTCTTCATTGCGGCGCTGGTTGAACTCTTCACGCGCCTCACGACTGCGGCGCGTCACGTCGCGTTCCATCTCCGCCAGTGCCCGACGCTCCTGCAGGCGAGTCGTCTCATCCATCGTAGGCGCATCTTTCTCAAAGCGTTCGAGACGGCTCTTAAAACGACGGCTGATGCCTTCAATTTCTTCCTGACGGCGCTGGCCCTCGGCATTCAAACGGTCGCTTGCTTCAATGGCAGTCTTTGACTCCCGAAGAATACGCTCCATATTGACGACGCCGATTTTGAGTTCCGCGGCCGCTGCGGCCGACGAAGCTGATGCGATGCCGACAGCGCAGACGGCTGCTGTAAGCGCCGCTGCAGAGAAGAGACGAAGCGAATGCGTCATGGATGCCTCTATATGGATGGAAACATATCTGAACCGCATTGTAGTGTAGGTGAATTGCTCAGTTCAGAAAGATCTTGGAAGCACAAACCTGGGGAGCAGCAAGAAAAGCAATATTTGCAGGCCTTTTCGCGCGCTGCATATATGACAGGCGACAAAACGCCGGGACCTTTTCTCCTCACCTCATCGAAGTCTTTGGAGACTTTGACTTTGCGCCATGGTTCCCGAGGAATTGTGCAGAACGTAACCAGTACGAGTAAGCATAGAAGCGGATCAGCGAGGCTCACAGCGGGCGGTTTTATGCAAATCGCCCCATTGTTTTACCGCCAGCATGAAGCGATGGGGTGTTTACAATCATTTTGTGGAGACTTCCCTAGCTTGAGGAAATCCGACTTGTTTACGCCGCAAGGGCAAGCCTCAAAGTAAGAAACGCATACAGCACTCAAATGTTTACAGCATTTTATCTGAGTGTTGCATATGAGCAAACTGCATTATTTAAGCGTTAACACTACCCATTCCAATCGTTAAAGTTTACGCTTTTTGACCGTTTTCAAAAATTCATAGTAGGGTTTACCCCCCCCCCATGATGTTGACACATCCATTCCTACACTCCCGTCAGTGCTTCGCGCACTTGTTCTGTTCACGACGTGTAAACGCCGACGCAGAAAGAACCTCATTATTCTTGGAGTAAAAGAATGAATCGTAATTTCAAGGTGGTCTTCTCTAAAGCACGTGGTGCGCTGATGGTGGTTAACGAAGCCACATCGAGCGTCCAGGCTAAGGGTACAAAGACCGTTATCGCCGCCGCTGTCGCTGCGCTCTCTCTCGGCGCTGGCGTGGCTTCGGCTGCTGGCGTGCAGTATGATTCCGCTGAAATCGGCTCGGGTGCTTCTTTGACAGTGAATGCTGACGGCAACACACCGTCTGGTGTTGTCGGTACGAAGACTGACAGCACGACCGGTGTTAGCACGACCGGTACGATGACGAAGGAAGATACGGTTGCCAGCACTGGTGCCTATACGCTCAGCGGCGGCGAACTGATCATCAACGGTACGACCTTTGACGGGAAGGTTGCCGAAGATACCGATGCCAAGAAGGCCAACGGTACGATTACCCTCAACAGCGTTGCAAAATCGGGTACCGTAAACGGCGCCTCCTACACAGCGATTGCAGGAACCTTCTCCAAGCTCGACCTGAACCTCAACGTCTACAACGCTGCATCTAACGGCACGAAGGGCGACGTGACGATCGGCGCCGACTCGAATGATCTCACGATCAAGGAAGGCACGCTTAAGACCGGTACCATCGAAGGCTCCAGCACCGCTGCCGACAAGAAGGCCGGTATCGCTACGATCACCGGCAAGAATCTCGCATTCGGCGTTGCTCCTGACCCTGTCGGTGACAAGGGAGAAACCAGTGTCACCAACCCTGGTTTTGCTTACGATTTCGACAATGCCGCTGACGTTACGCTCAATGTAACGGCTAAAGAGACCGTTCAGTTCAACAAGGGTACGATCACCAATGCCGGCACGATGACAGTTACCGGTGAGAGCGGTGTGTTCGTGGGTAATCAAGATTTGACCGTTGGCAAGCAGGTCACGATCGCCAATACCGGTGACTTGATCTTCACAGATACCACGAAAGTTGACTTCAACGCCGACTACACCGCTACCGCCGGCCACCTCGTCATCAAATCCGCCGCTAATACCATTTACGGCAATATCACTGCTGATTCTTTGAAGTTCGGCGCAGCTAATACCGATCTGGCCAAGGAAACCAATCAGGTCGTTATCACGGGTACCACTTCCAACACCATCGCCTACGGCAGCACTGTTGACGTCAAGGCTCTCACGGTTGCAGATAAAGCCACTACCGTCAAGGGTGCCCTGAAGGCTGCTGCTACCACCATCGGTGCTAATCAAACGGGCGGACTTACGGTCGAAGATGCCAGCAACGAGAAGCTCGCCGTCGTCACCCTCGGCGACATTACCGTTGGCAGCACAAAAGAAACGGAAAAGGATGCAGGTTCCTTTACTCTGACAAACACCGCCAAGAACGCTGTTGAAGCCTCTTCCCTCACGGTTGTTAAGAACACGAACGCTAGCACCTTCGAGCTCGACGCCGGTAAGTTCTCTGTCGGCAAGCTCACCAATCAGGGTAATGTGACCCTCAAAGCCGGTGAATTCTCCCTCACGGGCGAAGGCTCCAACGCTTCCGACGCTACGATCACTCTCGCTGACACCGCGACTGCCTCCCTCGTCATTGCTGAAGGCGCTTCTCTCCAGAACCAGGGTGATATCACTGGTACAGACAATACCAAAGGCAAGATCAAGGTTAGCGGTACGCTGACGAACCTGCCGAAAATTGAAGCTGTTGGTGGGAATAAAGCAGTAGATGCCGGCACCATCACGGCCGCCGCTGTTGAAGTTGACGGCGTTCTTTCGACCGCGCTGGATACCGCGACCTACGACGTAGCCGAGACGACGATCAATACTGCTGGCGAACTCCAGACTTCGCTTAATGCTCGTCTTGACGGTGCCGCGGTTGCTGATCAGAAGCCTGCTAACGCTCTCGAGATCGCCAATACGATCGACCTCGCAGGCAAGATCACTGCTGCCGGCGCTGAAGTCCAGGACTACATCGTCAATATCAATGCTACGGATGGCGCGTTCACCCTTAAGGCCGATAAGACCTTCAACACTGTGCAGGTTAAGGCTGGTGCATTCGCAACCGATGACGCCGACGTCACCCTCTCGGTCCTCGAAGTGAAGGAGACCGGTACTGCTACCGTCGATAGCGGCACGCTGAACGTCACGACGCTTAAGACCGCAGCCACGACCAACACCGTCACCGTCGAAGATGGCACGCTCGCGACTTCGCTTACCGGTCTCGGCCTGAAGTACACGGACAGTGGTTTCGCACCGGCTGATGCGACGACTGCTGGTGCCGGTAAGGTTGCAAATAAGTCGATTGTCCTTAAGACATCCAGTCTCCTCGACCTCGATCTTGGTTCCGTCACGGAAGTGACAAGCGCTCAGCTTTCGGGCCTTACGGGCCTTGTGAGTGATGACACCAAGGGTCTCATTGACATCGGTGCTACCAAGATCAAGGATGTTGAGGCAAAGATTGAAGGCGGCAAGATTGCCTACACTGAGCTCTCCAGCATTGCCGGCGTAACCAACGACACCATCAAGTCCGTTACCGTTACAAAGGTTGGTGAATCGATCTCTGGTAAAGACGCGATCTACGGCACTATCGAACAGGAAGATGAAGCGGTCGCATCTAAGGACTTCACCATCTCCGATCTCAGTCTTACGCTGACCGGCACGGGCAACCTCGTTTCCTACACGAATACGACTGACGGCAAAAAAGTTCCGACGCTCAGCACCATTAAGTTCACTACCGCTGACTCCGAACTCGTCACCACCGGTGAAGGCGCTCAGATCGGTCAGGTTGGTGATAGCGATCAGAACGGCTCCCTCTACGTCAAGTCTGGCGACCTGACTGCCAACGGTTCCGTTACGATTAATAGCCTTGAAGTCGAATCCGGCGCCAAGCTCTCGATTGCCGATGATAAGGACGGCAACGGCTATGCCGTTACGACTGGGGATGCTTCTAATGAAGCTACCGCCCTTATCTCCGGCGAACTCGCCGCAGCCAACAGCGACGTGACGTTTGGTTCGACGGCAATGGCCAGCTATGACGCGGATGGTGCTGTCTCCTCGTTCGGCTATGTCAACAAGGTCACCGGCAAGCTTGCTGCCAAGACTTTGACGCTTAAGGGCGATACGCTTGTTGCTCAGGGCGGTACCGTCGAAGCCGGTAAACTCGATGCCACCGGCAAGACTGTCTTTGTCGGCGACTCTGCGAGCGCCGGTTCCCTCTCGGTGGGTGAACTTACTGCCGGCAGCATTTACGCCGATCCGACTTGGAAGGAAGACGGCTCCGCCGCCGCGGTTTCCCTTGTTGCGGTGAAGAAAGCTGCTGCAACCGGTGCCTCCGTTGAAGCTGACCGCTCCTCGATCGTTTCTGTCGGTACGAATGACGTTACCGCCGGTACGGCCGCTTTCGCCAAGACGGGCTTCACGCTCGCCAAGACGGATGCCGCCAAGAAGGAGTATTCGATCAATACCAAGACCGTTAACTCCGTCGTCTACGCTGAAGGCGCACAGTATGCTGGCGCTGTTTTGGCCGACGGCAACGGTACGAAGGATACTGTTAATGGCGTCACCATTGGTACCAACTCGATGCTCTTGATCGATGCAACTAAGGTTGATGCTACGGGTGAGAAATCGGTTTTTGTACAAGGTGTCAACATGGCTGACAACTCCGTTCTCTACGTTGACAACGTCAAGAACGGCGACAAGATCAGCCTGAGCGCTGCAGCTTCGAAGATCGGCGGTAAGCTCGTCCACGAAGGCGACTTGCTGATGGGTGCCAACGAAGCTGATCGCGAAAAAGGCGTCCTCAGCTTCGAAATGGAAGATCAGGCAGATTTGGCTAAGTCCGGTATCACTGGCGCCGGCTTCGGCGTCATCTATGCCATGTACGAAAACGGCGAAAATGTCGGCAACGACAATGCCGTGTTCTTCCGCAATCTCGTGTCGACGCAGACTTCTGCTGCCTACCAGCAGTTCTCTAACGGCAAATATGAGTGGAACACCCAGACGCTCAACACGATCCTGAACGACGTCGCCGCCATCGGCGCCACGACGGGTGCTCAGGCCGTGACGATGGATGCCGTCAACCAGATGGCTGACACCGTTGCTGCTCGTACGTCCATCCTCACGCAGCGCGCTCAGGGCGTCAACGTGTGGGTCGACGTCAACGGCGGCCGCTTCGAAGGCAAGAAGGTTATGGATGGTGCGGGCTACTCGTCCGACATCTATGCCGGCACCCTCGGCGCCGACTACCAGTTCGCCAACGGCGCCGTGCTCGGCGCTGCGCTGACGATCGGCACGGCCGACACCGACAGCAAGGGCACCACCGCCAAGACCTCGATGGATTCCGACCTCGTCGGCTTCTCCGTCTACGGTTCGAAGACGTTTGCGGACATCTGGAACGTTGCCGGCGATATCGGCTACCTTCAGGCTTCCAACGACGTCACGGAATCGGGCTACGGCTTCGGCGACTTCTCTGAAGACGTCAATGCCTTCACGCTCGGCGTGCGCGGTGAAGTGCTCACCAAGGCCGGTTCGGTCAACATCGTTCCGCACTTGGGTCTGCGCTACACGCGTCTGTCCACCGATAGCGTCAAGGCCGGCTTCAACACCGAAATCGACGATCAGAACATCTTCCAGATGCCTGTCGGCGTGACGGTCTCGGCTGACTTCGAAACCAGCGGCTGGACGATTGCTCCGAAGTTCGACCTCTCGGTCGTTCCGACCTTCGGCGACAAGGACGCTGATCTCAAGCTCGGCATCACCGGTGTCTCGGCTTCGGACGATCTCTCCGTGCGCGTCATCGACTCCAACCCGGTTCAGGCCACGCTCGGCGTCAGCGCGACGAACGGTGCCTGGGGCTTCGGCCTCAACTACAAGCTGGGTGTGGGCTCCGACGACCGCATGAACAACTCGTTCAACGCCAACGTCCGCTACGCCTTCTAAAAGGCTTGTACCGCAGTTCTGATCGGGCGGTCCAGAGACCGCCCGTCAGGATGCGCGCAGCGCTCCCGGGCTTCCTTCCCGTCGTGCTCCAAGGGCGGCGGGAAGCCCTCTCGGAGCGCATCCACAGGCCTTCCGGGAGTGATCCCTGAAGGAGCCTCGCAAAGAGGCAATTGGAACCCGTCCCCAAACTCCCGGGGATGCACCTAGTCCCGGAACACCCGCGGGGGCAAGGGCAAACCTAACAGGGTAAAGAGATCTCGGATTTTTTTCGGGATCTCTTTTGTTTTCCAAGCGTTGCGATCAGTTGGTTTATTGGCCTTCAGATAACGCAGCTGCATAAAGGCCTTCGTCAAAGAATTGCTGGGCAAACGGTTCGTTGCCGTTTCGTTGCGCCGACATGCCATACGCATCATCAGGCGCAGTGACTGGGCCAATACCTGGACAAACAGCTTGCCCATGTAGGTGCTTGAGGTCGCGTAGAGACGATCTCCAGCAGTTTGATTCTTAAACTGCTGGAAGCTCTGTTCGACAATGTTGCGGGCCCGATAAATGCTCAGAGCGATAAAAGGATCCTGGACGACGTTCGTGCGGATCACAAAGTTGCCCATGTAGCGGCACGCATCTGCCACTGCCGCGGCATTGCGCATCCAGTGCTGAGGCTCCTTTTTGACCAGGTACCGATGCATTTCTCTGAGCTGCTCCGAATCCACTTTTTTCCCTTGGTTGAGACGGTCAATCGTTTCATCGAGATTCTTTAGAAAGACTCGTTTCTGCTCGGCCCGCAGACACCCATCCTGATACAAATGCAGTGTGTTGTGAATGTGCTGGCGTCCGGCTGCACCGTCTTCCTGCCACATTTCTGTCGTGGTGTACGCCGCCACTTCTAAGCGGCCATCGGTAAAAGCAGGATCGTCAAGGGAAACGCGGTGCTGATCAAAGAGCCGCCGAACAGAGTCTTCAGCTCGAGTTACGCCTTGGACGAATTTCAGTTCCAGGTTGATGAGTTTTTGCATGTTCATCAAGCTGTGATAACCGCGATCCGTCACCAGCACGGTGTTGGAGAGATCAAATTGATGGTCGATCATGCGCTGCACAATAGCCAGATAGAGCTGCTTATCGTTAGTCGAGCCTTCGCTTTCGTAGGCATAGCAGACATCTCCCGTCTCGTAATCCACCCCTAAAGACAGATTCACTTGCCGCAGATGAGGATCCTGTCGGGCATGGCCATAGGCAGCCGAGGCGATGGTCTCTGAGTAAGTGCTGATGCTGGTGGAATCCAAAGCCAAAAACTGCGGGATATCGGCAGCTGAGACCTTTTGTCGTGCTTTTAGCAGACGGTCGTGTCGACGTTTGAAGTACCGGTCCATCAGGCTCTGATCAACCACCGCGAGCTGCTCACTAATGCGCTGGCTCGATAAAGGCTGGGCTTGCGGCAGCCAGACCAAAGCCAGCCAATCCGCGTAATTCATCATGCCGCTGTCTTCCCCGCAGAGGCGATAGATGGCAAAGCGAAGCAGTTCCGTACCCGTATCTTCGCCAAAAGTCTCCTGTAAGTCCTCGAGCAAGCCATGGTCCACAGCGAATTGCCAGGCTGCCCAAGTCAACCCCAGTTCGACATCTTCCCCGCGCCAAGACGGCTGCGGTTCGTTGTCCGTATCCGGCTGCTCGAACGGCTCTTGTTCAATAAGCTGATTATTGTCGTAAAGCCAAAACTTGCCGGCGTATTCCGGGTTATTCGTGAGGAATTTGCGCCCGAGATGGACCTGCCCAGTTTGCGGATCCAAACGCCCGACATGGCATCGTTTCTCAATGCGTGACTGTTTCTTTTCCGGATCCCAGCGATTGCGATAGCCGTAGACATAGGTACGCCCATCGGCATCCGTGTACGTAGAGAAAGACCAAGGTTTTGGCGAAGATGGCATGATGTTGTCTATATTAAATAACTATAGACTATGATAAAGATAAAGCAAAGATTTGTCAAGTTTTTATTAAATAAAAACAAGGGATTAGGAAGAATAAATAGGCCGACTTTGCGTCAGATCAGGACCTCCCGGAGCTAGTCTCCGGGAGTTTGGGCCCGTCTCTCGCAGCAGTGCGCGGGACGGGTTTCTTTTTGCCTGCATTTTCCGGTCGGAGAGAATGATGAAGAAGAGTAGAGCTGAAACCTCGGGCGCTTTGTCGGGTGAGTTTGCCGATCGCGTGCGCCCTCCGTATGCGTCCGATGAAAAGCGCCGGCAGGCCGCAGAGCTCTTTGCACACGGGATTGGCTACCAGCGCGCTTCACGCATTTTGGATCTGCCCGCCAATACGCTTCGGGATTGGGCCAGAGCATGGCGTGCGGGGAAATTCCGCACCACCATCTCGCCGCACCTCTATCGATATTCGGATGCCGTCAAACGAAAAGCCGTGCGCATGCGCCAAAAAGGACATACCTGGCATGAGATTGCGGAAGCTACGGGGGTCGGCGCGAGCACCTGCAAGCGGTGGATGGAAAAACTCCCGAAATCAGAAGCGCAAATGTCGTCAGAATTTTAAGACCAACATTTAACAGTTACTGCAATGAAAATTAAATCTGTAAAAATTAAGAATTTTCGAGGCTACCGCGATGAAATGCGCGTAGATTTTGACGATCTCACAGTTCTCATCGGCAAAAATGATATCGGTAAATCCACAATTCTCGAAGCTTTAGACATCTTTTTTAATGAAACAAGCGGCGTAGTTAAATGGGACAAATCCGATCTCAACGTTCAGTCGGCCGAAAAGGGCGAAAATGAAGCCATCATTTCCGTGTGTTTTACTGAACTACCAGCAAATATCATTATTGACTCGACAGTGCAAACAGATTTGGGCAGCGAATATATGATAAACGCTGACAAAAATCTTGAGGTCATTAAAAAGTTCAAAACACAAAAACCAGCCGTTTTCATCAAAGCACTTCATCCAACGAACCCTGAGTGCAGTGATCTACTGTTAAAAAAGAATGTTGATCTAAAAAACGTAGCCAACAAATTAGGTATAGAATGCGAAAATCTCAGGACAAATTCTAAAATAAGGAAGGCCATTTGGGAGCATTTTAATAGCGATTTAAATTTAAAAGAAGTTGAAATTGATATCGCTAAAGAGGACGCAAAGAAAATTTGGGAAAATCTATCCTCGTATATTCCACAGTATTCATTATTCCAAGCAGACAGAAGAAACAGTGATGATGACAGTGAGGTTCAGGACCCGTTAAAAATAGCCGTCAAGGAAATTTTGACAGACCAGGAAATAAAAGACAAATTAAATTCCGTTGCTGACACTGTAAGAGAGAAACTTCAGAAGGTAGCCAACCGAACTCGAGAAAAACTCAAGGAAATGGATTCTGGTATCGCAAGTACCTTACATCCAGTTATAGATACCAATAAACTAAAATGGTCTGACGTCTTTAAAAATGTGTCCATTTCAGGAGATGAAGATATTCCAATTAATAAACGCGGAAGCGGTGTTAAAAGGCTTGTTCTCTTAAATTTCTTCAGAGCAGAAGCGGAACGCCGAGCAGAAGAGAGGGGGAATACAGGGATCATATATGCAATTGAAGAACCAGAGACTTCTCAGCATAACAATCATCAGCGGACGCTGATCGCCGCATTGAAAGAGCTGTCTGCTCAACCCCATACGCAGATTCTGCTTACAACCCACAGCGCAGTTCTTGTTAAGGAACTTGATTTCAACAATATTCGCCTGCTTAATAAGAATGACTTAGGAGAAACAAAGGTCACGAAAGTAGAACAACCTGTACTAAATTATCCCTCATTAAATGAAGTCAATTATTTAGCATATGACGAAATCACTGAAGAATACCACAATGAACTGTATGGCTATTTAGAAAATCTTGAACTGTTGGATGCATATAAAAAACTACACAATAATACAAAACATAAATACATCCGCATCACCAAGAACAAAAAAACAGTGGCGGAAGAATATATACTATCTACATGCATCAGACATCAAATTCACCATCCAGAAAATAAGCACAATAAACCCTTTACATCAGAAAAATTAAAAGAATCGACAATTATGATGAGGGATTTTATAATAAACTCCAGAAACCAAAAATCGTAATTCATTCACAATCGACCACATGAAATTAACAATAATTAAGCTGCACCTTTTGCTTTCTGCTGCGTCGTTAGCTGTCTTTGCGAAGCAAATTGCTGTCGTCCCCTGCCTTGCTGCATCAATATCCCTTGTGGGTATCAACAAAGATCTCCGCAGGTGTCACGCTCAAATGTGCTTCATGCCCTGCCTGCCGGATCTGCGGTGGTGCCAGCCAAACCTTCAAAGCCTATAAAAGCAACGCTGCGCCTTAGCCGGGAGGCCCGCCATTTGTTAAACTTTCAGGCCATTCTTTTAGGGACCTCTTATGAGCGCTCCGAATATGCCGAGTGTCTTTGAGGATGTCCCCTCCGTCGATTTCTCTTCAACCATTGAGCATCATCCCAATGCCTACCCCCACGTCGTCGCTCAACGCATTCGTCGCCACCGCCACCAAGGCCGCCCGCCTTGCTGCGCGTGAAATCACCCGCGCCGCTCAGGATCGCGATCAGCTTGAAATTACCGACAAGGCTCGCAACGACTTCGTGACCTCAGCCGACAAGGCTGCCGAAGCCGCCATCGTGCGAGAACTCATGGAAGCCTATCCGCAGCATGGGATCCTCACGGAAGAAGCCGGCCGCCTCGGACCTAAGAGCGACTTCCTCTGGATCATTGATCCGATTGACGGTACGACGAACTTTATCCACGGTCTTCCGCAGTACGCCGTGTCTATTGCACTCACCTACTGCGGCGAGCCGATTGCCGCTGTGGTCTATGACGTTGCAAAGAACGAACTCTTCACTGCTGCCAAGGGCCAGGGCGCGAAGCTCGACAGCCGCCGCATCCGCGTGTCTGAGAACGACGAAATGCGCCGTTCGCTGATCGGCACGGGATTCCCGTTCCGTCCGGGCGCTGATATTGACGGTTACCTCAAGGGCTTTAAGAACGTTGCCGAACGCTCTGCCGGCATCCGCCGTCCGGGCTCAGCGGCGCTTGACCTCTGCTGGGTCGCCTGCGGCCGCTACGACGGCTTCTGGGAATTCAGCCTCAAGCCCTGGGATGTCGCCGCCGGCGGTCTCATCGTTCTCGAAGCGGGCGGTCTGATCACCGACCTCACGGGCGGCGAAGAATGGCTTGAAACCGGGAACGTCTGTGCCGGCAACCCAAAGATTTTCGCTCAGCTTCTGCCTCTGGTTGGGAAGCTCCCCGTGAATACGCAAACTGAAGCTGCTCAGAACGAAAAGGTGCAGATCAAAAACGACAAAGTTCGCCGCACGCTTTCGACCAAGAAGGCCTAATCTAGGCCCTCAGCTTTAAGCGCAGTCCACTGCGCTTCCCGTTTGAACCTTCAGCAGGTTTAAATGGACAAGCCGTCCGCAAGGCCACTCCTTCCGGGCGGCTTGACGTATCCGAACACTTCGGCTTTCCATATTCTCTTCATTTTGAAAAGGATCTCTCAATGACCGACGCAGCCTCCGAATCGCCCGACTTCAGCAATCAGGCGCTCTTCACTCCGGCGATGCGCCAATTCATTGAAGTGAAGAACCGCTACCCGAATACGCTGGTGCTCTTTCGCATGGGCGACTTCTACGAAACGTTCTTCAAGGATGCGGTTATCGCCAACCGACTGATCGGCATCACGCTCACCAAGCGCGGGAAGCTCACCGACGGCACGCCGATTCCCATGGCGGGCATTCCTGCTGTTTCGCTCGACACGTATATCGCTCGTCTGGTGCGCCAGGGCGAAAGCGTAGTGATCGTCGAGCAAAAAGGCAATACCCCCGGCGCTAAGGGCATGATTGAGCGTGAGGTTTCGCGTATTGTGACCCCGGGCACGCTCACGGATACGTCGCTGCTGCCCGAAAAATCCGATTCCATTCTGCTCGCTGCGAGCTTTCCCAAAAAGAAGACGGCACCAATCGGTCTCGTCTGGCTCACGCTCAGCAACGGCGACTTCCGTGCGGAGGAAGTGACGCCGGATTCGTTCGAGGCTGCGCTCGCGCGCATTCGCCCGTCCGAGCTCCTCGTCGACGAAGACATGAAGCGCGAAATGCGTGCGGCTCATCCTGAAATTGCCGTTTCAACACTGCCCGATTGGCACTTCGACGCGAAACGAGGCGCTTCCAATTTGTGCGCAACCTTTGGAATGACTGCGCTCGACGCCTGGGATGTCACCAACCGCACAACGGTTCTTGCTGCGGCTAATGCGCTTCTCGATTACATCCGGGAAACGCAGGTTGACTTGGTCCCCTTCATCGAACCGCTCAAACTCGTCGAAGAGTCGCAGTTCATCGTGCTCGACCCTTCCACCCGCCGCAATCTCGAGGTCGATGAATCGCTTTCAGCCAACGGCGAAGGCCCGACGCTTTTTTCCGTCATGGATCACTGCGCCACCGCTATGGGGAGCCGCGAAATGCGCCGCTGGCTGCGCGAACCGCTTCGTTCGATGGAAGATACTTCGGCCCGCCACGACGCGGTCGAAGCGATCATGGGCGACGAACCCTCGCGCGAACACTTCTTTGCCGTACTGGATGCGCTCCCCGATGTCGAACGCATTGCCTCCCGCGTCAGTCTGGGTACCGTCCGTCCGCGAGAGCTCGCCTCTCTTCGCGACACGCTCCCCACGCTTTCAGCGCTTGGCGCTTCGCTCGCTGACTCGCCGCTTGACCTGATTGCCGGCATCGGCCGGAGCATGACGCTCAACGCTGAGATTTGGGAACGCTTGGAGCAATCCCTTGTCGCGGAGCCCCCCGGCATGCTCCGCGACGGCGACACGATCGCCTCGAGCTGCAGTCCGGAACTCGCCGAACTTCGGCACTTTCGCGACGACACCAGCCGGATTCTGCTGGAAATGGAAGAGCGTGAGCGCGCGGCTACGGGCATCAATACGCTGCGGGTGCAGTACAACAAGGTGAGCGGCTTTTATATTGAAGTGACGAAGGGCGCGGCCGATCAAGTGCCGATGCACTATCAGCGCCGGCAAACCTTGAAGAACTGCGAACGATTCATTACGCCCGAACTCAAATCCATTGAAGACCGAGCGCTCTCCTCCAAAGAGCGTTCCGCCGCGCTCGAAAAAGAGCTCTACGACAAGCTCGTCGCTGAAACCGCCAAACATACGCCGGAGCTTCTCGCTGCTGCCAAAGCGGCCGCCCAGCTTGACGTGCTCTGTGCCTTCGCACGCCATGCCGCGGAAAACCGCTGGCATCGCCCCAAGCTTTCATCTCGCCCGGGGCTCGACATCCGCAAGGGTCGTCACCCAGTTGTAGAAACCGCGATTGAAAATTACGTTCCCAACGACTGCCGCCTGGAAGACGGCCGCCGGATGCTGATCGTTACCGGTCCCAATATGGGCGGCAAATCGACCTATATGCGCAGTGTGGCGCTCATTGTGCTGCTCACCTGGGCCGGGAGCTTCGTGCCCGCCGCGGCCGCCGAGATCGGTCCCATCGACCGCATGCATACCCGCATCGGCGCATCCGACGACTTGGCCCACGGCCGTTCCACCTTCATGGTGGAGATGACCGAGGCGGCCTTCATTCTGAGTCATGCCACCGACCGCAGCCTTGTGCTGATGGACGAAATCGGCCGCGGCACCTCTACGTTTGACGGCTTGTCGCTCGCTGCTGCCATCGCTCAGGAACTGGTTCAGAAGACGCGAAGCTTTACGCTCTTTGCGACGCACTACTTTGAGCTCACGAGACTCGCGCAGGAGCTGCGTGAAGTGGCCAATGTGCACGTTGCGGCTGCTCAGGGGAGCGCGGGAATTGTTTTCAAACACGAAATCAAAGAGGGTCCCGCATCCAAGAGCTACGGCATCGCTGTCGCACAGCTCGCCGGCGTTCCAGCGCCGGTCGTTCGCCGCGCAAGAGGTTTTCTCGCCAAACTCGAAGCCCAGGCGAATGCACAGACGAGCAGTCTGCCGGATCTTTTTGCCGAACCGATGCTGCCCGCCGAAGACGATGCCTGGGAACCCGATCCGCTTGACGCTCCTCTCCAAAGCGAACCGTCTCCCGCGGATCTGGCAAGAAAGTCACTCACGCACGATTTGCTGCAGGCTGACGTTGACAATATGACGCCAAAGGCTGCAATGGAACTCCTCTACGCATTTAGAGAGCGAGCTGCCGGCATCGAATCGCTCGAAAAATCCGAATAACCTGAATGACCTCCCGAATTCGCGCCATACGTCAAATTTAGTAGGATCCGACTGCATCCGCGTAAAATATGGGTCAACAGCATTTCATGAAGTGATGGGAGCAACCGCCTTGGAATCCAACTACCTGTCAGACCGCTCGGTCGACGAAGAAACGCTCTTTCGCGATATTCACAAGCACATTCTTCGTCAAGCGAAGTCGGGCGGCCGCATTGACACCGAGGCGGAAATCGCCGAACGCTTCAACGTCACGCGCTACAAAGTTCGAAAAGCGCTCTCTGTTCTCTCGCAGATGGGCATTGTTGACCGTGCTCCCAAACGCGGCATGACCGTCAACGCTCTTGGTCCGAAAAATCTGTCCTCCCAGATCCAGGTCCAGATGGATATCGCGAATTTCGACATTCGCGAATTCATTGAAGCGCGTCTGCTCATTGAGGTCAACATCATTCCGCTCTGCGTGCGGCGCATGACGCCCGCATTGCTCGGGCGACTCGACAACGCCATCTGCCGCATTGAGGCCAATGCCGGCAATACGCAGGAAGCCGACCGCTGGGACCGTGAATTCCATCTGATCCTGCTTGAATCCTGCGGCAACCGTGTGCTTCAAGTTTTCTCCGCTGCGCTCATTACGTACTTTGAGAAGACGACCTCCCACCTGCCGCAAAACGACCCGTCGTTTTTCATGATGATCGCTCAGCAGGAGCGCGAGCTTTTGCGTGCTATTCAGCGCGGAGATGAAGACGGCGCCAAGGCGCTCCTCTCCAAGCATTTGAAGGAACAGGTGGATCTGCTCCCGGCTTAACGGCTCACCATCAATATGACGAAAGCCTTCAGGTCACTGCACCTGAAGGCTTTTTCAATGCCGCCGGCATCTAAAAAAGCCCGCACACGCTCCCGGAAGCGGAAGAGGAAGCGGGCGGGCTTTTCTGAAGCTCAGCAATCAGTGAAGACTGCTGATTAACTCACGTTAGTGAGGAACTTTGAGGTCAAACTGGTGGCAGCTGTTGCACATCAGTTCAGACTTCTTGTGACCCTTGTGGCAGTCCGTGCAGTTCACGTCGCCCAGGTGGCTGTAGTGCGGATTGGGTTCAACCTTAGCCGTCTGCTTGGCCAGCTGCTCGTAGCTGTGGCAGCCCTGGCAGACCTGCTTTTTCACCTTGGCGCCCGCTTTCGGGGCGGTCTTGTGGCAGGTTTCGCACTTCTGACCGTGCGCGAGGTGGAAGTCCGCGGTGAAGTCGCCGGCGATCGATGCCGTCGAGAACGCCGCACCGAAGCACAGGGCCATAGCGAGGCCCAGGAATTTGGTCTTGGTCATTTTAAAAATCTCTCCCGTCTTTTAGTTCTGCTTGGCGCGGTTGGCCAGTTCACGGCCGGCGATACGGCCGTAGACGGTCGCAGCGCCGAGCTGAGCACCGCCCGCGTAGTTGAAGAAGAAGATGCCGCCCGCGGCATTGCCCGCGGCGTAAAGGCCGGGGATGCTGCCGCCGTCAAGGCTCTGAATTTCAGCCTTGGTGTTGATGAGCGGGCCGCCGAAGGTGGCCGTCATGCCGCCCTGGAACGGAACGGCGTAGAACGGAGCCTTGGCAACGGGATGGGGCTTTTTGTACGTGCAGGGCGGAACCATTTCTTCGAGCTTGCCGGCAGCAAGGGCGTCGTTGTAGGCCTTCACTTCCTTGACCACGTTCTTTTCGGGGAGGTTCACCTGTTTGCAGAGTTCTTCAATCGTATCGGCCTTGCCGTAGGGGCTGTGGAGGCGATCGAACTTGGCAATGACCTTGTCGAGCACGGGGCATTCGCTGTCGACGATCACCCAGGCCTGGTTGTCGAGCGTCTGAAGCGCCGTCGTGCGGGCCTTGACAACATAGGTGTTGTTTTCGTCCATGAAGCGCTTGCCGGAGGTGTTCACCTGAACGCCATAGCCGGAATTGAGCACGTCGGCCGGATTCACATGCGTGATGCCGACGATCGGACCGCAGTGGAACTGGTCCATGTTGACGAATTTGGCATAGAGCGGCAGCGCGAGCGAAATGTTTTCGCCGGTCGTTGACCGCGAACCGCGCAGCACCATGCGGGTGGCCCAGCCGCCGATGTAGCGGTCCACCATTTCGGGGTTCGCCGAGAAGCCGCCCGTCGTCAAGCAGACGCCGCCCTTCGAAAGCCATTCTTTCTGGCCTTCGTCCGAGAGCGTCTTCACGCCCGTGACGCTGAAATGATCGTCATGGAGAAGCTCAATTACCTTGTGTTCGTAGAGGATTTCAATGCCGCGCTTCTTGGCGGCAGCGAGAAGCGTCTGCACGAGGCGGGAGCCGCCCGTGAGACCTTCGCCCAGCACTCGGCAGGTACGGCCGAGACGGGGATAAGGCATGGGCTTGATCTTGCCGAACTTCACGCCTTCCTTTTCGAGCCAGTCGATACCTTCGGAGATGTTGTCCGTATAGGTGCGGTTAAGGGCCTTATCACCCATCTGCTTAGAAACATCCATCATCATGGCGTAGAAGGCTTCAGCCGTATCTTCGATACCCTGCTCCTTCTGATGACGCGAACCCCAGCCGCAAACCGAGCCCAGCGCGTAAATGGCATTGCCGTCCGGACGGTCGCGTTTTTCAAAGAGCACCACCTTGGCGCCCAAGTCGTGGGCGGTGATGGCGGTGATCAGGCCTGCGGGACCCGCGCCCACGACGATCGCGTCATAAACCGGGGCTTTCTTGCTGGACTTGGCTTCAGCAGCCGCGGCGATTCCGGTCATACCGGCGGCGGCAGCGCCGAAGAGCGAGGTCTTCAGAAGACCACGGCGGCTCATATCCATGTCGGACATTGCTTTCTCCTATTGAAGCAGTCCGGGCTTACGGCCGGCCCGAAAGCGGTCGAGCAGCGGCAGCCATCCATAAACATGGGCGGCGGGGTCTTGAGGTCCGGACTTTAGATGGGTTGTTTTGAGTTTTTTTGGAGGGCGCCTGAGGCGCACTTCTCCCACGGCGGCATGATGACGCTTTAAAACCACTACGTACCTGCGTACTGGATCAAAGAGCCTTCAGACTGCCGTCAGAAAACCCGCCGTCGTCCAAAAAACACGGAAACGATTGAACGACGGCGGTGGGGACGGATCTCCGTTGAGCAGCGGGGGATTTCTGCCGGAGATCCTTCCAGTTAGGCCTTGCGGGCGCCGGACTGCTCAGCCTTTTCCTGAGCAACCACCCAGTTGAGGGCGCTGCCGGCGCGCCACCAGGCAAGCTGCTTGGCGTTATAGGAATGACGGGCTTCAAAGCGTTCCTTGGAGCCGTCTTCGTGCGTGAGCTCAATCACAACGGTCTTATTCGGAGCGATTTCAGAGAGGCCAAGGACCGAAATACGATCTTTTTCGCGGATCTTGTCGTAGTCGGCGGGATCTGCAAACGTCAGCGCGAGAATGCCCTGTTTCTTAAGGTTGGATTCGTGAATGCGGGCGAGGCTCTTGGCGAGCACGACGGCAACGTCGAGGTAGCGCGGCTCCATCGCAGCGTGTTCGCGCGACGACCCTTCGCCGTAGTTGTCGTCACCGACGATCACGGATGCCACATGGTGGTTCTTGTAATAGCGGGCCACCTTGGCGGGCGTATCGTAGGCCTTCGTTTCGGTATTCCAAACCTTGCCGGCCTGTCCGTTAAAGGCATTGATGCCGCGTTCGAGCAGATTGTCGGAAATGCGGTCGATATTGCCGCGATAGGGCAGCCACTTGCCGCCCGGGCTGATGTGGTCGGTTGTGCACTTGCCCTTCACTTTGATGAGGAGCGGAAGCGCGACGAAGTCCTTGCCGTCCCAAGGTTTGAAGGGGCTGAGGAGCTGAATGCGTTCATTGGTGGGGCTCACCGCCATATCGATCTTTTCGTAGGTCGGCAGGACGCAGCCGGCCACTTCCTTGACGAAGCCTTGCTTAGGCAGCTCTTCGCCCTTGGGTTCGGCGAGCTTGACATTCTGACCGGTGCGGCTTCTCAGCGTTCCGGCGAGCGGATTAAAGGTGATGTCGCCTTCTGCAGCCATAGCCATGACGATTTCGGGTGAGGCGAGGAATGCGTTGGTCTTGGTGCTGCCGTCGTTGCGGCCGGCGAAATTGCGGTTGAAGGACTCGATGATGGAATTGGGACGCGTCATGTCGCCCGTCGTACGATGCCACTGACCAATGCAGGGGCCGCAGGCCGTCGCAAGCACCGTCGCATTGAGCTTGCGGAAGACGTCCAAAAGACCGTCGCGTTCGAGCGTCTGGAAGATGCGGACCGAACCGGGGACAACCATGATCGGGGTTTTCACCTCAATGCCCTTGTCGATCATTTCCTTGGCAACCGAGGCTGCGCGCGTAATGTCTTCGTAGGACGAATTCGTGCAGGAACCAATCAGCGCAACTTCGAGCTTCTGCGGGAAGCCTTTTTCCTTGGCCTTGGCAGCAACCGTCGAAATCGGCATCGCGGCATCGGGCGAGAACGGACCGTTGATATGGGGTTCGAGCGTCGACAAGTCGATTTCCACCACGCGGTCATAGTATTTCGCCGGATCGGCGACGACTTCAGGGTCAGCCTTCAAATCCTTGGCAACGCCGCGGGCGAGGTCGACCACAGCCTGACGGCCCGTAGAGACGAGATAGCGCTCCATGGCAGCATCAAACGGGAAGATCGACGTGGTGGCGCCCGTTTCCGCACCCATGTTGCAGATCGTGGCCTTGCCGGTTGCGGAGAGGGATTCCGTGCCTTCGCCGAAGAATTCGATGATGGCGTTGGTGCCGCCCTTCGTTGAAAGGATGCCCGTCAGCTTCAGAATCACATCCTTCGGAGAGGCCCAGCCTTGCAGGCGGCCGGTGAGCTTCACGCCGATGAGTTTAGGCATCTTGAGTTCCCACTCCATGCCCATGAGGCCGTCGACCAAGTCAGCGCCGCCCACGCCGATCGCCAGCATGCCGAGACCGCCCGCAGTAGGCGTGTGGCTGTCGGTAACGAGCATCATGCCGCCCGGGAAGTTGTAGTTCTCGAGGAAAACCTGGTGGCAAATGCCCGCACCCGCAGGCCAGAAGTCAAACCCGTAGCGCTTGGCAGCGCGGGCGAGGAAATCGTACGTTTCGTAGTTCGACTTATCGGCAACCTTCAAGTCAGGAATCGCACCTGCGTTGGCCATCACCAAGTGGTCACAGACAATCGCCGCGGGCAGCGCAATGCGGTCCTTGCCCGATGAAAGGAACTGAATAATGGCCATCGGGCCGCCAATGTCGTGCGTGCCTGCACGATCCGGGCGGAGTTCGACGTAGTCCGCGCCGCGCTTAAATTCGCGCATTTCTTCGGGATGATAGAGATGCGTGTAGAGGATTTTTTCCGCGAGCGTGAGCGGGCGGCCGAGATGTCCGCGAACCGCCGCGAGTTTTTTCGGATATTCGCGGTAGAAGGCTTCGATCATGTCGAAGTTGCGGATGTGTCCGGTCTCAGCAGCGGGCTCGAGCGCAGCGCTCGACGCTAAGGTCGGCACGGAAGCGGCGGCGCCGGCAGCGGCGGCAGTTTTCAAAAGCGAGCGGCGGCTCAGTGCGGGGGTCTTCATTTTTTTGGTTTCTCCTGTTGCGGACCGATGGGCAGCTTGCCGTCTATGCTTTGATGCAAGCGGGAACTGCCCCATCGGTCAACGGATGGTCCGGCGCCGATCGTTTTTGGCTCGGCGTCTTTGTTTTTCCGTGCCGCGCATTTTTCTCCCGAGGTTCCACTACGTAGAGCCGAATGAAATCAAGTTTTCATCTCCTCGGGGCTCATCATTACCCGCCCGCACATCGGTTCCGGCAGAATCTCTGCCGCACGTTTTTATATAGAGTGCGTACAATAAAAAGTTCTATAAAACCTCGGCATCACGCGGAGTACAAGGGGCCATGTTTTCGTTGGAAATCATTATTCCCATCATCGTCGTCGCAGCAGTCTGCGCCGTCTATATCATTCTTCGCGGCCGGCGCGACGAACGTCGCGCCCGCGAGGCCGGGGAAAAACTCCGTCCAATCCCCATGGACGATCCGTTAGTGGCGGGGGGCGCCGCCATGCGCCCTGCGCCTGACGCCCCGGCGCCAAAGCCGGCGGCCAGCGCTGCCGCCCCTATGGAGCCGGTGTTTAATCCCGATGCTGCGAAGCCCTCGAAAGAATCGGAGCTTTTTGAGCCCCAATCGCCTTCGGATGAGCCGCCCATCTACCGCCAGCTCGAAGCAGAGGAAGAAGCGCAGCGCGCTGCTGACGAGGCGGAAGCTCAGGCCGCTGCTCAAGCCGCGGAACCTGAAAGCTCAGAGCGCCATCCGGCAGAGCCCCCGGTCGACAGCATGATCGAATGGATCCTTGACATTGCGCCGCGGGAAGGCATGCAGTTCGCCTTGGGGGGCGTACAGAGCCTCAAACTCGAGGTGGACCGCCTTCAGCTGCCGCTTCTTGTGCGCATCTGGGCGCAGTCCTCGCGTGACGGTCTTTATTACGATTCCGGCGAACTGACGGGCCCCGCCCGCCACGTTGTAGCCGCTGTGGTGCTCGCCAACCGCGCCGCACAGCTCGACGACGTCGCCGCATCGCGCTTCTTCCAAGTGCTCGAGCAGTCCGCTGCGCAAAACGAAGTGGCGCTGCGTCGGGAGATGGAGCCCGAAGACGCCGTCAAGCGTTCTGCAGACCTCAAGCGCTTTATCAAATACTACGATCGTGCCGTTGAGGTCCGCATTGTTCCGCGCGGCGAAGCCGAAGAAAACTTCTCGCTCGACGCCGTCGGCGCGGCCGCTTCAGCCGCCGGCTTTGCTGCGGCGAGCGGCCGCTGGGAGCTTCGTCTCGCGGTCGACGACATCGACCCCGTAATGACGCTCGCCTTCGGTCCCAATCAGACCAAGTCGCTCACGCTGGCACTTTCCCTTCCGCTCGCCAATCTGGCCCGCGGCGACCTGAAGCGCTTCTTTGCCATCGCAAACAGTCTCTCCGCCGCCCTGAACGGCATCTGGACCGACTGCGCAGCGCGTCCGATTGATGCGGGCGGCGCCATGCAAATTGCCGAAAAGATCGCCTCGCAGGCGAAGCTCATGTCCGCTGGCGGCGTCACGCCGGCCTCCGAGCGCGCCAAGCTTCTCTTCTCGCATTAAAGCGAAACCATTCACGAAGCACTCCGCACGAGGCCGCCCGACTGTCGACTGCCATATCGATTGTCGGACGGCCTTTTCATTGAGCACAACTGAATACGACTGACAAACGTCCTCGTTTGCCCCGAGCAGATTTTCATGATGACCTCTCTATTTAACGACAACGAAGAAGCCGCGCCCGTCAAAGCAAAACCGCAGCGAACCCGCAAAACCGGCAAAGCCGCCGCTGCCCCAGCCTCGGGAGCGGCGTCCCCCGCGCAGGCTTCCTTTTTCGGCGGCGACGCTCAAGTGCTTTCGCCCGACCAAGCGCCCGCGCGCATGCATGAGCTCGAAACTGAGCTTGAACGCTGGAACTATGAGTACTACGTGCTTGATGAGCCGAGCGTGCCCGATGCGGAATACGACCGGGCGTTTAATGAACTGAAGGCGCTTGAAGCCCGCTTTCCTGAACTCAAAAGCCGCACCTCTCCCACTTTGCGCGTAGGGGGCGCGGTCCGCACCGGATTCAAGAAAGTGCGCCATGACGTGCCGATGCTCTCCATCCATACGGAAACCGACTTTTCGGCAGCCGGGGCAGCCGCCTTTGATGAACGCGTGCGTTCAGCTCTGGGCCTTTCGCCGGAAGACCCGCCCGTCGAATACGACTGCGAATTGAAGTTCGACGGTCTGGCGACCAATCTGCGTTATGAAAAAGGCGTCTTGACAGAAGCCTCCACTCGCGGCGACGGCGTTGAGGGCGAAGACGTGACGGCCAATGTCCGCACGATCCGCACCATTCCGCTTCGTCTCAACGGCAAAGTGCCCGATATTCTGGAAGTTCGCGGCGAATGCATCATGCATAAGGCCGACTTTCTGGCCCTCAATGTCCGACAGGAAGCAGCCGGCGAAAAACCGTTTGCCAACCCGCGCAACGCCGCTGCTGGGTCGCTGCGCCAGCTTGACTCGAGCGTAACGGCTCAGCGCACCCTTCACTTCTATGCCTACTCACTGGGCGAAGTCTCTGAACCCTTTGCCAAGACGCAGTCGGGCGTACTGGACCGTTTCGCAGAGCTGGGGTTTCCCGTTGCGCACATGCGCGAGGTCGTCAAGGGGCCCGAAGCACTCGCCGCCTTCCACGACAAAGTTGCGGCGGCCCGTGCGTCGCTTCCCTTTGAAATCGACGGCGTGGTCTATAAAGTCAACAGCCTCGAACTTGAAGAAGAGCTTGGCTTCATTGCCCGAGAACCGCGCTGGGCGTGCGCGCACAAATACCCTCCTGAAGAGGTGCTCACCCAAGTGCTCGGCATTGACGTGCAGGTGGGCCGCACCGGCCGGCTCACGCCGGTCGCACGTCTCGCGCCGGTCTATGTGGGCGGCGTCACGGTTTCCAACGCAACGCTCCACAATGAAGATCATGTGGTGAAAGACCTCGACCTGCGCGTAGGCGACACTGTTGTGCTGCGCCGGGCGGGCGACGTCATTCCGGAGATTCTGCGCGTCGTCAAAGAGCGCCGGCCGGCAGGCACCAAGGTTTTCGAGATGCCTCATGTCTGCCCAATCTGCGGCAGTGCTGTCATTCGGGATGAAGAAGAAAAAGACATGCGCTGCACGGGCGGCCTCGTCTGTCCCGCGCAGATGAAGCTTTCCATTGTGCATTTCGCTGCTCGCCGCGCCATGGGGATTGACGGTCTGGGCGAAAAAATCGTCGACATGCTCGTTGATGAAGGCCTCGTGAAGACGCCTGCCGACCTCTTTGGTCTGACGCTCGAAGCCCTCACCGCCCCCACGACGGCGACTGCCGGAAGTGAAAAACCCGAAAAACGCATGGGACCCAAGGCCGCCGCCAACCTGCTCGCCAGCATTCAGGCGAGCACCCATACCACGCTCGCCCGCTTCGTCTTTGCGCTTGGCTGCCGCCATGTCGGCGAAGCCACGGCGCTCGGACTTGCCAACCATTTCGGCACGCTGAGCGCCATTGAAAATGCCTCCATGGAAGCGCTTACCGGCGTACCCGATGTCGGCGAAGTGGTGGCCGAAAGCATCTATGCGTTCTTTCGCGAACCGCACAACCGCACCGTTATTGATGCGCTCATCGCCCGCGGCATTTGCTGGCCCGCGGTCGAAAAGACCGCGCCGAGTCTGGTCTCCGGAAAAACCTTTGTGCTCACCGGCACACTGCCGACACTGAGCCGTGACGAGGCCAAGGACCGACTCACCGCACAGGGAGCAAAAGTTGCCGGATCGGTAAGCCGCCGCACGTGGTGCGTGGTCGCTGGGGCCGACGCCGGCAGCAAACTGAGCAAAGCCGAGGAACTCGGCATCCCTGTCATTGACGAAGCAAAGCTCCTCGTGCTCCTAGGCGGCACGCTTCCCGCAGAACTCGAAAAAAAGGATTGATCATGCTCGCACTCATCGGCGGAACTGGATTTGACCGTCCCGGGATCATTGAAGATCCCGAAGAAATCGACATGGAGACACCCTACGGACGGCCTTCCGCCCCGCTTATTTTCGGGCGACTGGGGAGCCGCCCAATTGTCTTCCTGCGCCGCCACGGCGTGCACCATGAGTACGCGCCTCATCGCGTTCCCTACCGAGCCAACATCTGGGCACTCCAGCGTGCGGGCGTTGAAGGCATCATCGGCGTTGCGACCGTGGGCGGCATCGGCGAAGCGCTCCTGCCGGGCGACTTGATGGTGCCCGACCAGCTGATCGACTATACCTGGGGCCGCGAATGCACTTACTATGATTCGCCGGACGCCGGCGTGAAGCACATTGACTTCACCATGCCTTTTGACCAAGCGCTCTCGTCGCTCCTCATCAGTGCCGCCCGCCGTCTGGGAAAAACCATCGTGGCCGACGGCGTTTATGCCTGCACCCAGGGACCGCGCCTTGAAACCGCTGCGGAAGTCGCCCGCTATGCGCGTGACGGCGCTAATGTCATCGGCATGACGGCCTATCCGGAATGCGCTTTGGCCCGTGAGCTTGATCTCCCCTATGCCGCCATCTGCCCGATCGTCAATTCCGCTGCAGGCCTGCGGGAATCCAAACGCGCGATTCGCTTTGAAGCCTTGAAGGACGCGGCTGACCGTGCAGCTAAAAGTGCCGTAGATGTCGTTGAAGAAGCCGTGCGCATCCTTGACGTGCGGGCTTAACACCAGATCTCATTGGAGGAGCTGCCGATATGGTTTTGGAAGTCATGCGTCTTGGGGAACCCGTGCTCATGAAGGAGGCACTGCCGGTTCGGGATTTCGGGAGCCCCAGACTCCGAAAGCTCGTTGCGGATATGTGGGACACCATGCATGCCGAGGGCGGCGTCGGCATTGCCGCGCCTCAGGTGGGCGTGAGTGAGCGCATCATTTGTTTTGGTTTTGAAGCGTCGAGCCGCTACCCGGATGCGCCGGCGGTGCCGCAGACCGTGCTCATCAACCCCACCGTCGAACTGCTGCTCGAAGGCACCGCTGATGATTGGGAGGACGGCTGGGAGGGGTGCCTCTCCGTCCCCGGCATGCGCGGGGTTGTGCCTCGTGCCAGGCGAATTCACTACACCGGCTTTGGACTTGACGGCGAGACCATCGAGCGAGAAGCTGAAGGGTTTCATGCCCGAGTGGTGCAGCATGAGTTTGACCACCTAAAAGGCATCGTCTATCCGATGCGCATCAAGGACTGGACGCACTTCGGCTATTCCGACGTGCTCTTTCCCGAGCTCAAAGATCAGCGGTGAACTACGATTTTTCGGCGGCAGCCATCTCAAGCAGCCGCCGAATATCTTCGGGCGTTTTGACGCCGAGTTTGCGCAGAATGTTTGCTCGGTGCACTTCCATCGTACGCTGTGCAATGCCGCTGCGTTCAGCCGCTTCGCGGTTCGTGAGGCCGAGCGCAATGAGTTCGGCGAGCGAACGCTCACGTTTAGTGAGGGCGGCGAGCCGCTCGAGCGAGTCTTCTCCAGGGAGCCCCGCTGCGGCAGCGGCGCTCGCCCAAGCCGCACAGGCGACCGAGTTGAGAAAACGCTCGTTGTCGACGGGTTTCAGGAGAAAATCAAATGCGCCGTCCTGCACCGCCCCCACCGCCATATCGACGTCGCCGTGACCGGTGAGAAAAATGATCGGGAGCGCAATGCCGCGGCTCCTCATCTCATGCTGAGCCTCAATCCCGCTCATGCCCGGCATGCGCACGTCGAGCCCACGCAGCCCGGCTCCGACGGGGAATCTCCCGTGAAGAAGTCTTCTGCCCGCCCGTAGGTGACCGTTTTCCATCCTTCCATATCCAGCACGAAGCTCAAGGCTTCGCGCAGATCCGCTTCATCATCCACAATGCGCACCAAAGCGTGCACCTGCGCGAAGGCAAGCTGTTCGGGGGTAATCTGTTTCTGACTGGGTCTCATAATGCTTTCAGGAACTTTAGTTCATTGATGAATGGCCGATGTCTCTCGGTTCTGCAGCATCGGCCGTGCCTTCGGCCGCCTGATGAAGCGAGAGCGCCCGCGCGAGCGTAGGAAGCGTTGCCACGGCGGCCAATCCGCCCCCTGCCAGAGCCGTAAAAGTGATTCGTCCGCCCAGACGTTCGAGGATGCTGCGCACAATCGAGAGCCCCAGCCCCAAACCGCTCTTTTTGCTGCTCGAGCCGGAGGCTGCCCTGTCGTTAAGCCGTTCGACAAGCTCTGAGGACACCGCCGGGCCGTTATTAAGCACAGTGAGTTCAGCCTTGCCGTTATGCTCGCTCACGGCGATATTCACCATACCGGCCGGGAGCCCTTCCACGGCTTCCAGCGCGTTTTTAATGAGATTCATCGCCACGAGTTCGAGCTCGAGCGGATCGGCCAAACACTGGACGTCCTCACGCGCCGCGATCGACACGGCGGCATGCCAGCGTCCGGTCGTGGTGAGCTCGCGCAGGGCCTTGCGCGCCGCCTCGACCAAACTCACGGCTTCCCGCACGGGCTTATCGGATTTTGCGTAAGCCCGTACGCGGTTCACAATCGCGTCGGCGCGAGCCGTCTGCGTCTCAAGTTTCCCGGCAATGGCCTCAATCTTTTCGGGCGTCATGCTGCCGGATTGAACGAGACGCTTAAGCCCGAAGACATAAAGCGAGATAGCGGCGAGCGGCTGACGCATCTCATGCGCAAAAATCGTAGAGAGCTGCCCCACTGCGCCCACTCGGCTCATATGTTCAACGCGTTCGGCCGCAGCTCGAGCATCGTTTTGCAGACGCTGCTGCTCATGCAGCGCCTCCTGCAGATGAGCCGTGCGGACACGCACGAGCTGCGACACACGCACGCTGTGAAAAATAAGCCCTAAGAGGAGCAGCGCAAAGAGCAATATCCAAGTGCCGTACTCATCGATCAGCCGACGGACAGTCCAGTCCCGCAGATAGGCATAGGGACCAATGCGCAGATCATGAAAAACCTGATCCACGCTTGAATAGTCCGTCGCGGCGCTCCAATAAAGGCCCCGCTCAAACGTGGGCGGCATTTCAAAGAGCGCGCGCAGCACCAGACGTGATACCCGCGGATCTGTGGCCGGTGTTGTTGCGACCGTCCATGACGGATAAAGCGCCGTGGAACGCATGCAGGGCTCGGGCCGCTCCGCGGAATCCAGACGATTAAGCACTTTAAGCTGTCCCTTGGCATTAGGGTGCGAAGCGAGCCACTCTTCGAGATAACAGAGCCGGAAAAAGCCGACATCCGCCTCTCCCGAAAGAATCATCGGAATGGCGCCCTCCAGACGCTTGCCGTCGCCCAAATACACACGCGAACTGAAAAGAGTTTCGGGGTTAAGGCCGGCCTTGAGCAGCACATGCTCGGCAAGCTGCCGCCCGGTGAAGGCCTGAGGAGAAGAAAGAACGAGCTTCGCGCCCTTTAAGTCCGAGAGTTTATTGAGAGACTTCCGCGCGGCAGACACGACGATCGTTGAACCATCGTTGTGATTGGGATTGGGATAGTTGTTAGACGCTACGGTGGCCGCTGCGCGGGCGCCGTAGCGCTCCATGCGGACGTAAAAACCAGAGCTTGAGAGGAAAAGATCCACCTCGCCTTCGCGGATCGCCTGCGAGAGTCCCGCCAGGTCGTAATGCGTCACGATGACGTTGGACGTGCCGAACACACGCTTAAGTGCCCCGATCGTCGCTTCCACAATCGGCTCGTAGGGCGACGGGCGGACATATTTCACCACGCCCACCTTGAGCGGCATATGCTCTGCCGGGAAATCCGACGAGAAGCTCGCCGCCGTTAAAGCGTCGGGCTGAGAAGGCGCCGCCGCACTGCCAGAGAGCGGGCAAAAGAGCCCGCAAGCCCCAAAAACCAGAAGCGCGCCGAGCTTCTTTATGGAATCAGCACCTGGCTGCAAAGAGAAGAGTCGTGGGTTCATAGGCTGCTGCAGAAAAGACGGCTTCGCGCGCTGCCGACGCGCTCAAAAAACGCTTTGGCACAGCTCTTCCCTGCATCCTAGCGTTTAGAGCCAGCACAATGCAAGCAAAGTGAAAACATCCGCGACGGCGCATCAGGAGAGCGAACCGGCGGAACTGGTCGACGCGGCGGCAGCCGGCTCATTAGCCTGCTGAGCATAGCCAACGGCCTCCGCAATATCGACCGATACTACCCGGCTCACCCCGGGCTCCTTCATCGTGACGCCGATCAGTGCCTTCGCATATTCCATCGTGACACGATGGTGCGTAATGATGAGGAACTGCGTATCAACGCTCATTTCGGTACAAAGACGCGCCAGTCGTCCCTGATTTGCTTCATCGAGCGGGGCGTCCACTTCGTCGAGCAGACAGAAAGGGGCGGGGTTGAGCTTAAACATGGCAAAGACGAGCGCCGTGGCCGTGAGCGCCTGTTCGCCGCCCGACAAAAGCCGCACGGTCTGATTGCGCTTGCCGGGCGGCTGAGCCGAAACTTCAACACCCGCCGAGAGGATCTCGTCGCCCTCCATGCGAAGCGCCGCGCGGCCTCCGCCGAAAAGACCGCGGAACGTGTCATTAAACTTTTCGTTGACCTTGTCAAAGGTTTCACGCATGCGTGCGCGGGTCTCTGCGTCAATGCGGCGGATAGCCGCCTCGAGCGTCTCAATGGCCTGCCGCAGATCCTGCATCTGAGCTTCTGCGAGGCGAATGGCTTCCTGCGCCGCCTCAAGATGGGCCAAAGCTGCATGATTGACCGGACCGAGTGCGGCAATTTCATTCATCAGGCGCGTGACCTCGTTACGCACCGTGTTGGCCTTGACGCCTCGTTCCTCGGCGAGCTTAGAGAGCTCCGTCCAATCCGCGCCAAGTTCCTGCATGCGCCCGGAGAACTGCCCGAGCAGTCCCGCCTTCTGTTCGGCCTCTACGCGCAGCCGAGCAATTTCTTCTGTGAGCGGAAGAATTGACTCGTTTAAGCGCTTGATCTGCCGCTGTTCGTCCTCACGTTTGCTGCGGGCAGCTTCAAGTTCAGTCTGTGCGGCAGCCAATGCCTTTTCGAGGCTCGCATTTTTTTCGAGGAGCTCCGACGTGCCGGTTTGGAGCCTTTCGTCTTCACGAGCATCGAGCACTTCTCGGGTTTCTTCGAGACGTTTGGATTCTCGGGCAATGTCGCTTTGGGTTTCCGCGAGCCGCCGTTCGGCCTCGGTGCGCGACTCACGAGCCTGCGACGCCTCGAGCTTTTTCATAGCCTCACGATGAATTGACTCCGCCGCAGCGCGCTTAAGGTCGATCAGCCGGTCATGCAGCCGATCATGCAGAGCCGCAGCTTCACCCGCGGCGTGCTGAATCTCGTCGAGCGCTTCCGTTTTGGTTTCAACGGCACCAAGCGCTGCCTCTACACGCTCTTGGGCCCGCTCAGCCTCGATCTCCATTTCTTCACGCGACCGCCTGAGATCGGCCTCTCGGCGCTGCCAGGCCTCCCACGCACTGCGGGCTTCCCGTTCTTCAAGGACGAGTTTGGCCGTGCGGCGCTCGAGCTCAACGGCCTCGCGCTGCAGCGCCTCGGCACGCCCTCGTGCATCAGCTTCGGCTTTCTGCGCAGCCGTACGGACGTCGTCAGCGGCTGCCGCCGCCTCATCGAGCGCCTCCACCTGATGCGTAAGTTCCGCAATTTCCCGTTCTCGGGAAAGGATTGCCAAGCGCGGATCTTCCGCAGCCCAAAAGGTAACGGACGCCGCATTGACGAGGTCCCCCTGCGGCGTCACCAGTGCGCATCCCGGCGGAATGTCGGCGCGCGCTGCGAGTGCTGTCTCAAGCGAAGAGGCGAGCCCGACGCCTGCGGTCCAAACGTCGGCCGCCGCAGCCGCCGCCGGATTATCGGTTTGGATAACGCTTCTCAAGCGCTTCGCCGCCCATTCAGGATGCGGATGAGCGGCAGTCTCTGCGGGGGCCGCAAAAGCGAGTCTTGCCGGCGGGCGCGCCTTAGCACTTGCGAACCCGGCAGCGGAACGCAGATCGCGGAGCAAAAAAGCGCGTGCACGGTGTTCGAGCACCGCTTCAAGCGCGGTTGTCCAGGCGTCGTCGATGTTGATTTCGTGAATCAATTCCGGCAGTCCGTCCAGTCCCTGGTCCTCAAGCCACTCCGTGAGGCTGTCAGACTCCAGTGCCTTTTGCTGCACGGCTTCAAGCGTTTCGAGTTTTGCGCGCAGGGCTTTAACCTGCGAAAGGGCGGCAAAGTACGCCTCTGCGGCATCTTTGGCGCGTTCGCGTGTTTCTTCTGATGCGGCAGCAGCGTCTTCGCGGGCCGCCGCAGTTTCTTCGAGCACCTCGCGGACTTCGGCTAAAGATTCTGCGAGCGCCGCCAATGTTTCTTCATCCGGGTGCGCTTCAGACGCATCCGCCGCATCAGTCTCGAGACGAGCCATTCGGTCTGCCACTTCCGCTGCTCGCTCACGAGCAGATTGGAGGCCGGCCTCCGCCACTTCGACTTCCGTACGAGCGCGAGCGAGCTGTGCGCCGGCAGACTCCGCCCGCATGCGCGACTCCTCTTCAGCAGACTGAGCGCCTTCGAGGGCTTCATCTCGAGCGGCGTTCAATTCATCGAGCTCTTCGAGTTCAGCCGCGAGACGCTCCTCTTTTTGCGCAGCTGATTCAATCCGAACTTCGAGCTCCTCGGCCAATGCCCGCTTTTCTTTCAGTGCGGCTTCGGCCTCCGCAAAGGTTCGTTCGGCCAATCGCCGACGTTCCACGATGCGGCTCATCTCGCCCTCCAAGCGGGCGAGCTCCTTCTCGCTTTCACGGAAGGCGTCGGAAGCATTGCGGTGCGCCGCATCAGCACTGCGCTCAGCCGCAGCGAGGTCTTCAGAATGCGATTCCAGCGTTTCAAGATCACGGCGCTTGGCCGTAATCTCATTTTCGAGCTGCGCAATAGCCGCCCGCGCGGCATCGGATTCCCGCTTTGCATCTTCATACTGCAGGAAGTACCAAAGCGATTCGCTCTGAACCTTTTTGTCGCTCAGCGCCTGCCAGCGTGCGGCAGTATCGGCTTCGGCCTGCAGCCGAGTGATCTCTTCAGCACGCACGGCCTGAAGGTCAGCAGCGCGTTCGAGATTTTCCCGTGTAGATTTGAGGAGATTCTCCGTTTCGCGGCGGCGCTCTTTATAGAGCGACACGCCGGCGGCCTCTTCCAAATAAACGCGCAGTTCTTCGGGCTTGGCGCGAATGAAGCTCGCAATCATGCCCTGCGAAATGATGGCGTAGCTGCGTGCGCCCAGCCCCGTGCCCATAAAGATTTCCTGAACATCGCGGCGGCGCACCTGCTGGTGATTGATGTAATAGGCCGATACGCCTTCCTTGGTGACCACGCGGCGTACGGACAATTCTTCGTACTGCCCCCACGGCCCTTTCACCTGATGGTCCGCGTTGTCAAGCACCAGTTCGACGCTTGCTCGTCCGAGCGGCGCACGGCCGGTAGAGCCCGCGAAAATCAGTTCGCTCATCGAACTCGAACCGCGCAGTTCGCCGATGCGGCCTTCGCCCAGCACCCAGCGAACCGCATCAATGATGTTCGATTTGCCGCAGCCGTTCGGGCCCACGATCGCAATCAGCGGGTCCCGCAGTTCGATCACTACGGGGTCCGCGAAGCTTTTGAAGCCGGCGATTTTGATCTGACGAAGGTGCAAAGGAGGCTCAGACGAAATAAGGAGGGAAGAGGATCACTGGAAGAACCAGCTGCACGCATTTTAGCGAGAGTCGCCCCGTTGGTCTCACCATCCTTGCGGCAAAGCGCTTAGAGTCTCTGGCCGCTGCAAACGGAACGCTCGGAGAGGCTCTGCCAGCGGCAAAAGTCTGCCGTCATCGAAAACACTTGAGCGCTTCTCTGCGTCGTCTTTAGCACTGTCATAGAGAAGAGACAAAACGCTCTTTGCAGTCTCCGAGAGTCCGCCAAACCCGGTCGCCATGAATCATCATCAGAATCAAACCACCCGCAGACGTCTTCATTGGAATGAGCTTCCCCATCTTTGCGGCCAGACGACCTCTTTATAATGCAGGCTTCAAAAAAATTCTGACGACATTCATGAGGCTCCCTGCTGAACCAGTCGGCCGCAAAGCGGCTGGCGGACTTTGGGACCTTCCGCGACATCCGGGGATATCCGAAACATGTACGAAATTGCGCCGCTGCTTGACGATCCCATTCACAACCTGAAAACGATCCGCGACCTTTACCGCTGGGCCGTTACGGAACTTGAAACCTCCGATCTTTCATTCGGACATGGGTCGCCAAGCGCTCTCGAAGATGCATCCTTTCTCATCTGCCGAGCGCTGAAACTCCCGTTTGAGAATTTCGACATGTTCCTCGATGCTGCGCTCACCCACAACGAGCTCGTGCGAATCGTGCATCTCATCGACCGCCGTGTGCATGACAAGACGCCCACCGCCTATCTCCTGAAGGAAGCCTGGCTCACCGAGCACCGCTTCTACATTGATGAGCGTGCGCTGATTCCCCGCTCCTACATCGCGGAGCTGCTCGAAGAAGATCTGGCTCCTTGGGCCGCAGATCCTGAAGCGGTGCATAGCGTCCTTGACCTCTGCACGGGTTCGGGGTGTCTAGCCATTCTCGCGCAGGGTGCTTTTCCCAATGCCAAGGTCACCGGCTCGGACATTTCCCAAGCTGCGCTGGAGGTTGCCAAGATCAATCGCCGGGACTATGACATGGAAGAGACGCTGGAACTCGTTCAGAGCGATCTTTTTGAAAATCTTCAGGGACGGCGCTTTGACATCATTATCTCGAACCCGCCCTATGTCACCACCGATGCCATGGAGCGGCTGCCGAGCGAATACCGTCATGAACCGGCCCTCGCCCTGGCTGCCGGCGCAGACGGCATGGACGTCGTTCGCCGCATTCTCGCCGAAGCCGCAGATCATTTGACCGAAGAGGGCTTTATCGTCGTTGAAGTGGGCGACGGGCTCGAAGCCGTTGAAGCGGCTTTCCCCGGTCTGCCCATTACGTGGCTTTCGGTCTCGGGCGGCGACGATCAGGTATTTCTCGCGCAGCGCGCCGATCTCGCTCAATATTTCAAAACTCAACACTGATTTCTGCATCCGCATTCCCTGACGAGGGCGCCCTCTGCCCGGTCTGCTCTCGTTTCAAAATGCGCCGCCTCGCTCATGCTTCGACTTCTCAACCTCGCGCTGATGCGCGGGACGCGACTGCTCTACGCTCACGCCAATCTCATTGCCTCGCCGGGCGAACGCATCGGTCTGGTCGGCCCCAACGGCTGCGGCAAATCCACACTCTTTGCTGCGATTCTGGGGGACCTTGCCCCCGAAGACGGCGAACTTGAAACGCCGCCCCATGAGCGGATTGCCCATGTCGCGCAGAGCTTCACGGTTGAAGATATCTCCTGCATCGACTGCGTGCTTTCCGGTCATGCCCCTTTAATGAACGCCAAAGCAGCGCTCGAGCGGGCCGAAGCCTCCGGCGACGAAATGGCGCTTGCTGCCGCGCACAGCGAACTCGCCGAAGTCAATGAGGGTGCCGTGGTGGCACAGGCCAAAGCCATTCTGGCCGGTCTGGGTTTTGCGGAAGCCGACAGCTGCCGCAAAGTTCACGACTTCTCGGGCGGCTGGCGCAACCGTATTCAGCTCGCCCGTGCACTGATGCGTCCGGCTGATCTGCTGCTCCTTGACGAACCCACGAACCACCTCGACATCGATTCGCTCATCTGGCTCGAGAACTGGCTCCGCCGCGTTGAAGCGACAGTCATCATCATTTCACACGACCGTGAATTTCTCGATCGTTCGGTCAATACGATCTGGTCCGTTGAAGACGGCACGATCTGCCGCTATGCCGGGAACTACTCCCAGTTTGAACTGGCTCGCATTGAAAAACTCCGCGCTCAGGAATCTGCCCGCCGCGCCTATGAAACGCAGGCAGCGCACCTGACGAGCTTTATCGAACGCTTCCGTGCCAAGGCCACCAAAGCCCGTCAGGCACAGTCGCGCATCAAAATGCTCGAAAAGCTTCAGGCGGTCGAACCCGTACGCGCCAAACGCGAATGGCGATTCAATTTTCTCAAGCCCCTGAGGCTGCCTGAGCATTTGGTCGACGGGGAAAACCTGAAGATCGGCTACGGCGACAAAGTGGTGCTTTCGGGCGTCTCCTTCAGCATTCGTTCGGGCGAGCGCATCGGCATTCTCGGCGTCAACGGCGCGGGCAAATCGACGCTGGTCAAAGCCATTGTCGGAGAACTCACCCCCATGTCGGGCGAACTGCGCCGCGGTCAGGGACTTGAAATCGGTTATTTTGCGCAGCACCAGCTCGATCAGCTGCGGATGGATGAAACGCCGCTCGAGCACCTGCGGCATTTGGCGCCTGACGCCCGCGAGCAGGAACTGCGCGACTTCCTCGGTACCTATCGCTTTTCGGGCGATTTCGCTGAAGCCAAAGTTGCGCCGATGTCGGGCGGCGAAAAGGCCCGCCTCGCCCTCGCGCTCATTGCCTGGAAAAAACCCAATCTGCTGGTGCTTGACGAACCGACCAATCACCTCGACATGGAAACGCGCGAAGCACTCACCATGGCGCTTTCAACCTACGAAGGCGCAGTGCTTCTCGTCTCCCACGACCGCCATCTGCTGCGGGCAGTGACCGATGAACTCTGGCTGGTGCATGAAGGCCGCAAAGAGGTGTTTGAGGGCGACCTCGATGACTACGCCAAGATCGTCCTCGACCACCGGCGCGTGACTGCCGCCGAAGCGCGCGCCGAGCATCAAGCGGATAAAGCCGCCCGAAACGAAGCTCAGCCCGTCAACAATAAGGAAGCGCGCCGATTGGCCGCGCAGGAACGCGCCCGCATCGCTGAGCTGCGTAAGCCCCTGAAGAAGGAGCTCGAAAAGGTGGAGCGGGAAATGAACGCGCTCTCAGAAAAACTTAAGGCCCTTGACACGCAGCTCGCGGACCCGGCCTTTTATAACGGCGCAGATCAGGGCAAGGTTGCCCAAACCCTGCGTGAGCACGGAGAGCTCGCCCCCAAAGTGGAGGCGCTCGAAATGCACTGGCTTGAACTTTCAGAAAAAATCGAAGCCCTGGGCACCGCCGCATCTGCATAAGCGCGCTTTTTAAACGCCGTCATAAGTCATTACTGCAGCGTTCGTTTAAGCGCACAAAAAAACCGCTCGCGCGCCTTTTTGGCATAGCCGCGAGCGGTTTTCTCTTTTTACGGGGCGACCAATCTTACTCAGCCGTATCTTTCGGTTTCCCTGCGGTCAGAACACCCGCTTTCCAGGATTTAAAGACATCTTCCACCTGAGGCGCCGCCGTCATGCGGTAGACATGCGAATCGCCTTCATCGTCTCCGCGCGCTTCACTGCCGGCTGGATCATCGTCCACCCCCGGAACAAAGGCCGGATCGGCATAGCTCAAGGTCGTCATGACCAGCAGGTTGATCACCTCAGCATCCTGATCCATTTCTTCTTCCGTGGGATCGCGTCCAGCCGCAAAAGCCGCTTTGGACCGGGGGCCGTAGCGCAGCGCATAGCCCATCACGATTTCTTCTCTCATCCCTTGTTCGGAATCGCTCGGTTCCGCACGCACATAGAGCGCACGCATATCGTGCTTAAAGTGCGGATCCGCTACGAGCTCCTCGAGATAGGCCGTATCGGCGGGAGAAAGCGCGTTGTAGCCGACCAGCATCGTATTGAAAGCATCAGCGGATTCCGGCCGCCAATTCGGATAGTCGCTCTTAAACTCTGCGGTTACCGTGTTGTCCTCAATAATCTCCTGCAGATCGACCAGACGCGAACCGCCAAGCGCAGGATCTGACGTCAGGTAGCTCGTAAAGGCAGAAATCACCTCATCCTTGCAGGTTGTCACGGAGAAGACATTCTCGCTGCCGAACTGCGCAAGTTCCCCCGTGAGATCGAGGAACGTCATCACAAAGTCCATGCTGAAGTAGCAGGCCATGCTGCGGTCGTCCATAAACTTCGCCGTGTCGGTAATGCCGGCGTAGGCCATCTTGGACTGGCCCCAGCGGCTGCGGAGGATTTCGAGCGCCCGCGGGCCCGCCCAGCCCGATACATCGCGGAAATCTTCGCGCAGGTCAAGAATGGTCGCAGCAATCGCATAAGCGACGGCCGCGCAATGGTCTTCACGCTGCTCCATCGAGAACTTGCGCTCGGCAGAGAGCGCATTGGCCATGGCAGCTCCCATGCCGATGAAGAAATGCTGCAGTTCGAAGTAATTTGAAAGATGTCCCGTGGTCACGGGCCCCTTATAGCGTTCGGCAAGGATTTCCAGATGCGGGAAGCCCTGTTCTTCATAAAAGCGTTTATTGAGCACCGCGCGCAGTTGGTCGAGCATCACCACATAAGTCTGTGGTACTGCACGGCGCTGCTGATCAGCGCGGCGCTTGGCGAGCTTTTTGGCGCGGCTTGAATGCGTTTTGCTTTGGGGCATTTCGGGTGATCCTTGAGGAACGGCGCGCTGCCCGAAGAAGGTGCGCGCTCGAAGTATTTTGTTCTGTCATCCGCCGCACTCGATTCATGCATGAGCGGATGCCGCGGGTGTTTCTAAGCATAGAGAGCAAACCTTAACGCCGCATTTCACTTTAAGCCGGAGGGCAGCGCTGCCCGGGGCGCCCTTAAATAGTCGTCTTTTCGCTTCCAAAGTGGCTTTTTGCGCGTCACTCCCATGGCTTTAGTGCCCCACGACGCCCCAATATCCCGGCTTCTGAAGTCTTAGAATGAAGCATCTTTTTAACCCTTCTCTTACTTACGAGGCTCTCCATGTCAGAAGTCTCCGCTCCCTGGCTCCATGCGACCCTTGCTGACGCCGCCGAATCGCTGGCTGCCGCGCTCGAAAAACTCGAAGCGCATACCGATGAAGAGACTGCCTCTGAGCTCCTGCGCCGCGACCTCGTCGAGGTGTATGCCAAACTCAACTACGCGGTGAACACCGCTTACCTCGGCTCTGAAGCGCTCAACGTCCTCACCGAAGACGAGCTGGTTGCATGGCCCGCAGAAATGCCCTTTGCCACGCTCGAAGAGCTCGACGCCGCCGCCGAAGAAGAAGAGCAAAAAGCGCTTAACGCCGACGATTAAGCCATACGCACTGGCGATCGGCCGAGCCTATATGGGTGCTCTGAAGAGTGAACCTCCGGGCTTTTTCGTCTGAGCGCGGGAGATCGGCGGCGTGAGCTCAAACCGCGCGGGTTACTCTTTCACGGGGCGGAGTTCTCGAGGACGCCACCCCAAAGCAAAAAGCGATCCGAAATAGATGACGGCTGCACCCGCCACCACTGCGCAGACGCCAAGCCCGCGCATTTTCCACGAGAGCGTCGTCCAGTCAATGCCCTGTTGTCCCCACCATACCGCCGCGCCCATAAGTGCAACAGCTGCAGCGGTGCGCAGCCAGATCTTGAGCCAGCCCGCCGCCGGCGAATAAATGCCGCGGCGGCGCAGCACGCAAAGCAGAATGCCGCTGTTGACGAGGCTCCCCAGACCGACGGAGAGCGCCAAGCCCGCATGCGCAAAAAGCGGCACCACCACGAGGTTAATGGCCTGCACAGCAACGAGCGAAGCCATCGCTGCGCGCACCGGGGTGCGAATGTCTTTACGTGCATAGAAGGCGGGCGCAATGATCTTGAGACCGATGAGTCCAATGAGACCGACGGCATAGCCCACTACAGCTATCGCTGTCTGGTGCACATCTGTCGGCGTAAAGCTGCGGCCCTGAAATAGAAAGCTCACCAAGAGCTCTGCCGTAAGCCAAAGCCCTACCGCCGCTGGAACGCCAACCAGCACGACGAGCCGCAGCCCGTGGTCCAGAAGAGCGTTGTAGCGGACTTCATTGCCTTTGGCATAAGCCGACGAAAGACTCGGCAGCAGCACGGTGCCCAAAGCAACACCCAAAAGCGCCGTTGGGAATTCCATCAGACGGTCGGCGTAATTGAGCCACGTCACGGCACCATGCCCGAGCCAGCTCGCAATGTTGGTGTTGATGAGGATGGAGAGCTGCGCCACGCCCACACCGAAAACAGCCGGGGCCATCAAAGCGAGTACGCGCCGCACGGCTGAGTCGCCGAGGCTCTCTTTAAGAGAGCGCGGACGCACAAATACGCCAAGCCGCGCCAGTGCAAGTATCTGAGCAGCGAGCTGCAGTACGCCCCCGAGCACAACGGCGGCGGCAAGCGCCCAAATGGGTTCTTCAAGTCTCGGTGCGAGCACCACCGAGCAGACAATAAAGGAGAGATTGAGCAGAATCGGCGTGGCCGCAGGAATCGCAAACTTCTTGAGCGTATTGAGGATGCTCGCCGCGAGCGCCACCAAGCTCATGAAAGCAATGTAGGGAAACATCACGCGCGTGAGCGCCGCTGCCAGATCAAAGGCCTCGGGCGTCTCACGCAGACCGCTCGCAATGAGCCACACGAGAAGCGGTGCGGCTAAGACGCCCAGCACGCTTGCGAAGAGCACCGCTGCAGCAAGCACTGTGAACACATGATCGATAAATCGCTTTTCAGCCTCCGGCGACGAGTTGGCATGAACGTCGGAAAGCATCGGCACGAAAGCCTGCTGAAAGGCGCCTTCGGCAAAAAGCCGACGAAGCATGTTGGGAAGGCGGAATGCAACGTAAAACGCATCGGTCGCAGCCGTAGCGCCAAAATATCGGGCAATCAGCATGTCACGAATCACACCCGTGATGCGTGAAGCCAGAGTGAGTGCGGAGATCGTAGCGGCAGATTTGAATAGCGACATGGATAGCGAGCAACAGCGTACGAAATGAAGAAAACCATCTCGTCGCTGTCCTTTTGTTTTTTAAAGGTGGTATAGTCTAGGGCTTTTCGAGCCTGAGCACTTCCCTCGTGCCGCTTTTTGAGCGCAGTATCGACCGGGAATTGTTCTCTAAAAGCCCGGAAAGACAACCTACTTACCGGTCGAGCCCACGCTCGCGACAAGTTTGCAGCGGCGATCGGAATCAAAAACAGATCGTCGACTGATTTTTAGGACAATTCAAAAAAATGGCTAACACCAAGCAAGCTCGCAAGCGCGCCCGTCAGACGGTTGCGCGCAACCTGCATCTCGCCGCCCAGCGCAGCCAGTACCGCACCGCCATCAAGAAGGTGCGCAAGCTCGTCGCCGCCGGCGACAAGGCTGCTGCCCAGGAAGCCTTCAAGGCTGCCGAATCCACGATCGACAAGATGGCCCGCAAGGGTGTGCTCCACGGCAACGCCGCTGCACGCCACAAGAGCCGTCTCGCCGCCGAGATTAAGGCCCTCGCCTAATTGAAGCCCTGAATCCGACTGCGGCTGTTCCCTCAGGCGCCGCGGGGATTCCCGATTGCTTCATCAACGAAGCCCCGAATAGTCACTGGTTCGGGGCTTTGTTTTATCTGGCAGTTTTGTAGTGGCATGACATTTTTTCAATGCCGTTCTCTTCTGCCGGTAACCCGTCTGCTGATCGCTGCCAATCGGCGGGCACGCTTCTTCTGGCGCCTTTTTTTCATCCGCTCGAGCAAGCTTCAAGCCGCTTGAGAGAAGCTTTTCGAACCGTTACTTTTGTAGACGATTGATGAGAATGAGAATTGTTATTATCCGTTAACTTGATTTAATGCCGGGCTACGTAGTGGTCCTCCGGCATGAGAATCAAACATCCGAACACGAGTCGTCCGCCGACAACTGTTGAGCTGGCGCATTCGGTGCATACGAATAAGGAAAGGAGCAATTCCATGAATTCACTCAATCGCCGCGACGCTCTCAAGAGCGGACTCTTTGGTGCGGCAGCAGCCGCCGGCACAATGCTTGGGGCCGGAGCTGCTGAGGCCAAACCGGCCAGCCAAGCGAAGGATTACAAATTTGATTTCGTCGTGGTCGGTGCAGGCTGTGCGGGCCTTTCCGCAGCGCTCGAAGCTGCTGATCAGGGCGCCACGGTTGCCGTCCTTGAAAAAATGGGCATGCCTTTTGGCAATACGATCTACGCGGGCGGCATCTTCAACGCCACGAACACCTACGTCCAGAAGGAACAGGGGCTTACCGACACGGTCGACGCCTTCTACGAAGACATGATGAAGGTCTCGCAGGGTCGCGGCGATCCGCAGCTCACCCGCGTATATGCCGATGAAAGCGCTGGCGCCGTGCAGTGGCTTCATGATCGTGTCGGCATCAACTTCAAGAAGATTGTGAAGGAAGTTTGGCCGGGGCTCGTGCGCGGACACGTGGTCGACGGCCCGAAGAAGCCGGGCGGCGCGCAGCTCATCACGCAGCTGCTCGAACAAGTTAAAAAGAATCCGAAGATCAAGTTCTTTACGAACACCAAAGTCATTGAACTTCTGAAAACGCCGACGCTTGAGTGCACGGGCGTCCGAGCGGTCTCCAAGACCGAAGGCGAAGTGGTCTTCCACGCCAAGGGCGGCGTTCTGATGGCCACGGGCGGTTTCCATGCCAACAAGGAAATGGTCTGCAAGTACATGGGCGGCGGCGTAGCCTGGATGCCGCTGCGCGGTTCTCCCTATCTGATGGGCGAGAACGTCGAACTCACGCGGCCCTTCTTCCCGTACTACATGAATATGGACCAGTTCCATGGCGGTCCGATTCACGCCCAGACGCAGGCGAACCCGTCTACCCTCGTCAATTACGGCGTAATCGTCGGCACGAACGGCGACCGCATCATCAACGAAGCCAAGACCTACGTTGAAATGGCCAAGGAGCTTCCGGTCATCACGCGCAACAATCTCGCCTATATCGTGATCGACAGTGCGGTGCTCGAAAACGATACGGTGGCCACGCGTCTGGACCGCTATCGTGCGAAGAAAGCGCCGGTCTATCAGGCTGACACCTACGCTGAGCTCGCCAAGCAGATGGGGGTCGACCCCGAAGTCTTTACCAAGACGATGGAAGGCTACAACGAAGCCGTGAAGTCCGGGAAGGCCGCAGCCCTCACACCGGGCAATACGCTCAAGGAGCCGCGCCTGGTTGTCAAGGCTCCGTTCCTCGCGCTTCCCTTCTCCGGCGGCATGACTGCCACCTTCGGCGGCCCGAAGATCAACGCCAAAGGACAGGTTCTCAATGCCGAGCAGCAACCGGTTCCGGGGCTGTACGCAGCCGGCAATGCTATCGGCGGACTGTTCTACTGGAACTACATCGTCGGCTCTCAGCTGACGGCCGCGGTTATTTTCGGCCGCCATGCCGCTCAGGATGCGGCCGCCCGCGCCAAGGCAAAGGGTGCCAAGAAGGCCTGATGCATCTGCGCAAAATGAGGTCAAACGGCTGATCTCACGCGCTTCAAGCCTCTAAAACGCGGCGCACCGCTCTTCAAAAAAAGCGATGCGCCGCATTTGTTTTGACTTTAAACCTGAGTGCTGCCCGAGAAGCGTCGGACATCAGACCTCACGCCGCCGTTCCATGCGGAATCACATAAAAAAGCACTGCAAAGAACTGCAGCATGGTCCCCGCCAGCACAAACACATGCCAGACGGCATGGTTATAGGGGAGCTTCTCCCACAAATAGAAGATGATGCCGAGCGAATAAGTGATGCCGCCCGCCGCCAAAAGCCAAAGACCGCCCGTCGGAAGCGATTCAATCAAAGGTTCGGCGACAAACACAATGCACCAGCCGAGCGCGAGGTAGAGCACGCAGTTGAGCCAATCCGCCGCTCTTAAAAGCAAGGGCTGAAAGCATGCCCCAAAAAGTGCAATGGTCCACACCACCGAGCAAAGCACAATGCCCGTGGTGCCGCCGAGCGTAATCAGACAAAAGGGCGTATAGCTCCCCGCAATCAGGATGTAAATCGCACTGTGGTCCAATACCTGCAGCACACGTTTGGCACGCAGATTCGGAATCGCGTGGTAGAGCGTCGAGACCGTATAAAGGATGATCATCGACGCACCGAAAATCGATGTGCTGACGATGGCCAGAGCGCCGGCCGACTGACGAACAGCAAAGATAATCATCAGAACGAGACCGGCAATCGAAAGCAGAACTGCCAGACCGTGCGTCACTGCATTGGCAATCTCTTCGCCTAAGCTGTAAGTGCCGACGGCATTCACAGCCGACGACGACGACACTTTTTTCTTTACCTGCATGCTTTCCCCTTTCGAACGGCCTTAGAAGTTCATCGGCACCGAATGGTGCAAACGAAACTCACTTCCCCGAAGCGACATTGTCGCCTTAGACGAGCATATTGAGGAACGAAAAACTTAGGGGAAACCCCAAAAGGCGTAACGAGCTGTTGCGCGGTATTGCCGCTTCATCGTTCAGCGGAAATCTTTGCCCAGAAAGATCGGTTCCGGTTCCAGCACAACCCCAAATCGGCGTTCCACCCGTTCGGCGATTTCACGGCCGAGCTTGAGAACATCCTCACCCGTCGCCCTGCCGCGGTTGATCAGAATAAGCGCATGTGCCGGCCAAACGGCCGCATCGCCCGAGGAGAGGCCTTTCAGTCCTGCAGCCTCAATGAGCCACCCGGCAGCGAGCTTAGCGCGCCCGCCGGCAAGCGGATAGGACACCAGATTGGGGTGAAGCGTAATGAGTTCCCGCGCCTTCAGTTTCGTGACTACCGGGTTCTTAAAGAAGGATCCGGCACTGCCCGTTTGCGAAGGATCGGGCAGTTTCTGGGCACGAAGATTTCGCACAGCAGTTTCAATTTCAGCCGGCGTTACAGACGCCGGATCTCGGTCGGCAAAGAGCGAAGAGAGGCCTTTATAAGCCGTCACCGGCTGCCAAACCTGAGGAAGCACAAAGGCCGCCTCTGTAATGATGAGGCGAGACCCGGCCTTGGACTTGAAGATGCTCGTGCGATAACCAAAATCGCATTCTGTCGGCGTCAGGGTCCGGAAATCATCGATATCCGGATCATAAACGCGCACCCAGGCGATTCTTTCGGCCATTTCAACGCCGTAGGCACCGGCATTCTGGACGACCGCGCCGCCGACAGAGCCGGGAATGGCTGCGAGATTTTCGAGTCCGCCTAATTCCTTTCCGACGGTATAGCGAACCAGATCATCGAGCGCTTCGGCAGCCCCGGCGACGACGACAAGGGAGCCGCTCTCGCTTTGCGCTTCATGGATTCCGCGAAATACCGGATGGATGACAAGGCCCGGCACCAACGGCATCGGGACAACATTCGACCCGCCCCCTAAAATCGTCGTCTGCCAGCCGCGGCCCTTCGCCACGCTGAGTGCATCGCGAATATCTTCCAAGGAGGCAACTTCGACCCAGGCCTCGGCATTGGCACGCAGGTGAAAGGTCGTGAGGGCGGCAAGCGGCTTGTCGTATTCGATCTTGAGCATGGCGGATTCCAACATCTCTTCAGCCGCCCGGAGCGAGCGGTCATTCAGACCATTATAGGAAGACAAGCTCGCCGCTTCTGCGGCGCAAAAGCGCGAGGCGGTGAGAGCCGCCCCGTGGTAGTCAGTCTGATGATGCCTCCCGCGGCCAAAGCGCGCAGATCCTTTCCCAACCGCTTTCCGGCGGCCTAAATGAAGTCTGCTGCCGCGCGGCTGCAGGCATCAGGAGAGCTGGGCTAGCCGCTCGACCACTTTGGCTTCAACCGCTTCGGGCGTCAAACCCAGCATTTCGTAAATCTCTGCCTGGGTGCCCTGCTCAATAAATTCGTCAGGGATGCCAAAGCACAGCACAGGAGTGGTGAGGCCGGCCTCGGCAATCACTTCCATGACCGCGTCGCCCGCCCCGCCCGCCAGCACGCCTTCTTCAGCGGTCACAATCAGATCATGTGTACGGGCAGCTTCAATGACCGCCTCGCGGTCAATCGGCTTCACAAAGCGCATGTCCCAAAGCGTGCCGTCCAAATTTTGCGCTGCCTTCTCGAGTACATTGGTCATGGAACCAAAACCCAAAAAGGCCGTGCGAGTGCCGGTTCGCCGCTTCAGCGCGCGGCCGATCTCCACCGTTTCAAAATCCTCTCCGGGATCCGTGCCCGGTCCCTTGCCGCGCGGATAGCGCACTGCGGCCGGGGTATCCATGGCAAAAGCCGTGTTGAGCAGAAGCCGTGTTTCTCGTTCGTTAGAGGGCGTCATCACGGTCATATTCGGCACGCTGCGGAGTTCAGCGATATCGAAAACACCCTGATGTGTTGCACCGTCCGCCCCTACGATGCCGCCGCGGTCGACGGCAAACATCACCGGAAGATTCTGCAGCGCCACATCATGAATGAGCTGATCGAGTGCGCGCTGCAGAAATGTGGAATAGATCGCCACAACGGGCTTCAGACCGCCGCATGCCAGACCGGCAGCATAAGTGACGGCATGCTGCTCGGCAATGGCCACATCGCGATAGCGGTCCGGAAAGTTTTTCTCAAATTCAACGAGACCAGAGCCCTCACGCATGGCCGGTGTGATGGCATAAAGGCGATGGTCGCGGGCTGCCATACTGTTCACCCAGCGGCTGAAGATCTGCGTATAGGTTGGCGCAGAGGGTTTTCCGGACTTGATGATGCCGACTTTCGGATTGAAAGGCGACACGCCGTGATAAAGCGTCGGATCGGCTTCGGCAAAGGCATAGCCCTTGCCCTTGATGGTGGCCGTATGCAGCACCATCGGGCAGTCCATCTGCCGGAGATTTTTCAAGACTTCAACGAGCGCAAAGATGTCATGTCCGTCGACAGGACCGTAGTAATTGAGGTCAAACGTGGAAAAAAGCGCGGCCTGAGGGCTGAAAAACCCGATGGTCTGCCGTTCCATGAGCTTAGCCACTTCCCAAAGATGCGGCACGGGCTTGAGCACGCGCTTGCTGATCTCGCGGGCGCAGTTGAAGGCTCTCGTCGAAACGATCTTGGCTAGATTTTTGGAAAGCGCACCCGCCGGCGGCGAAATGGAGCAGTCGTTGTCGTTGACGATTACCAGGAGCTTTACCCCCTTTTTCCAAACCCCCGCATCGTTGAGCGCCTCAATCGCCATACCCCCGGTGAGCGCACCGTCACCGATCACCGCGATGGCCCAGCGGTCACGTTCGCCCGCCAAATGGGCTGCTACGGCCATGCCGAGCGCTGCCGAAATAGAGGTTGAGCTGTGCGCCGTACCGAAAGCGTCGTATTCGGATTCTGAGCACTTAGGGAACCCTGAAATGCCGCCAAGCTGGCGCAGTTTGGCCATGCCTTCTCTGCGACCGGTCAGAATCTTATGTGCATAGGCCTGATGTCCCACATCCCAGACAATGCGGTCGTAGGGTGTATTGAAGACGTAGTGGAGCGCAATGGCGAGCTCTACCGCTCCCAAAGAGCTCGAGAGATGGCCGCCCGTCTTAGAGACGGAATCCACAATGAAGTGCCGCAGTTCTCTGGCAAGCTCTGGGAGCGAGGATTCCGGAAGTTTCCTCAAATCCTCTGGCGCCGATATCTTGTCGAGTACCGGATAGTCCATTGGCTCGCCAAAAGGAATGGGGTTCTTCTCTTCGCTCATACTCATCCGCCCGTCTCCGCAGTCACCGTTATGGGGTTTGCTTTCTTTTTTAATCAAGTAACGTCGATTCAATGCGTGCGGCGCACGACATAAAGCGCAATTTCGCGCAGACGCGCTTCAGCGCCGGCCGGCACTGCCGGGTCAGCCGCAAGGAGCTGCAGCGCTTTTTCGGCATCCTCTTCCAGCGCTTTGGCACGTACCTTGGCACCGTCGAGTCCCAAAAGTGAAACCCAGGTAGGCTTGTCGTCCTTGGCATCTTTGCCGGCGGTTTTTCCCAAAGTCATCGTATCCTGCGTGCAGTCGAGAATATCGTCCACGACTTGGAAGGCCACGCCGAGGGCGTCCGCATAAGCGGCAAGCCCCGCCTTTGCCTGATCTCCAAGCGCGGTCCAAATGCCCGACTGAGCGCCCATGAGGACGGCGGCCATGATCATGGCGCCCGTCTTCATCGCCTGCATTCGAGAGAGTTCAGCCGCTCCGGGTTTTTGCCCCACCATTTCCAAATCAAGCGCCTGGCCGCCGCACATGCCCCAGACGCCGGCGGCACGGGCCAAGGTCTGCACGAGACGCTGCGCAGCTTCGGGCGGCACCGAGGGCGACGACAGCACAGTAAAGGCCTCAGTCTGCAGCGCATCGCCCGCAAGCATCGCCATCGCTTCGCCGTAGCGCACATGCGTCGTGGCACGGCCTCGGCGGAGCGTGTCGTTGTCCATGGAGGGCATGTCGTCGTGCACGAGGCTATAGCTGTGAATCATTTCAAGCGCGAGCGCGGCGCGGTCAAGCACCTCCTCCGGCGCGCCTGATACGGTACCGGCGGCATAACAAAGCAGCGGCCGAATGCGCTTGCCGCCGCCAAGGAGCGAATACCGCATAGCCCCCACAAGACGTTTGGCACCGATGCCCGTCTGCGGCAGCATTTTTTCGGCAAACCACTCAAAGTGGCTGACACGCTCCTTCATCCATCGTTGGAACTCGAGTTCGGCGGCTGAGGTCGTCGGGATCGTCGACATGAGGGCTTTCTTCTATAAAAGGTTGTGCAGGACGCAGTGAGGGCGCTCCCTGGTTAAAAGGGAAGATCATCCTCATTGAGGGTATCGGCAGAAGGGATGGGGGCTTCAGAAGCGGAAGCGTCAGACGTTTGACGCTTAACCTCACCGTCCTCCACACGGATGCGCTCGATCGACTGACGGGCGCGATTGAGCTCTGCTCGGCAGCGCTTAAGCAGCTGCGCGCCGCGCTCATAACTCTTGACGCTCTGATCCAGCGTGGCATTGCCGGAGGCCATCTCAGCTGTAATGCGTTCGAGCTCGTCGAGTGCGTCTTCAAAGGAAAGCTTCTCGACATCTTCTGGAGCTGCTGCATTGGACATGACGAACCTGCGCTTGAGGTATTGAAAAACTCCTTCCGCAGAACATTCCAGAAGACTGGCCGCCGCCCGGAAAATCTACAGAGGTTCAAACGGTTCATTTTAGCCGCCTGAGATCCGCTGGAAAACCTTCCATAGCCTGCGAAGCTCTACTTTCTTCCGTAAGGATTTGATGTGACTGCCCAGGTTTAAACATTGTTCCAGATAGCCGCTCTTAGTTTACAAACATGAACGACCAAAGGATGCCTCTTCAAAGGCCGCCAAGCTCTCGTTTTCAGCCCATTGGCCTCAGATTTTTGCTTCTTTGCGACTCAAATCTATCAGTCTCATGCATTGCGTCTTTCATACTGCATTCAAAAGACAAAGCGAACGTCCTCGAAACGAAAGACCCCTCCCAAAACACGGCAGGTGAATCTGCAGGATCTGACAATGAAAACAACATATTTTCAGGCTGAATGCACATTCAAGCTGCCAGAACAACGGTTTAAACGTAGGGCATTTTACTTAGCTCGTCATTTGTTGTTGGCTTTCGCTCTGAAGAACTCCAAAATTCTTCAATCTTGATTCCGCATACAACGTATTGCACCTGTTCTCATAAACAGATGTCTAAGACATTTCCCCATGCAGTGCGGGTTTTCCGCAAATAGAAGAAATACGGAATCAAAAAACGTATTTGCGCCAGCGCAAACATCAACTCAAAAAATCTGTAAAGGAACACGGACAGATAGTGTGATAAATCAATAAGTTGAGATTTATTGACATTATTTACAAGATTTTTTAAGTATTAGTACGTATGTTTTAGGGCGATGTTTCAAACAATTTCACTTCCTATAATCGATTGAAGGCAGGCGGATGGAGTGCTCGTCCCTGCCCAAGCCGGTGAAGCTGTCCGGGAGGACCTGCACTGGAGCAGAAAACTCGAAGCGTCTAATTTTCTTCCAAAAAATCCGGCGCAGGAGAAAAAATATGGCATCCAAACCTAAACTCTCGCTCGCGTGGCAGATGATGATCGGCCTTGCGTTGGGCGTTGTGGTCGGCGCGTTTGTCGACTCAGCCTTCGCGCAGACCTACCTCCAGCCCCTCGGGCAGCTTTTCATTCGCTTGATCCGCATGGTGGTGGTGCCTCTGGTCATCGCCACGATTATTGCCGGCTGCGCCGGTATTGCCGACACCTCTAAGCTCGGCCGCGTTGCCGGCAAAGTGCTGCTCGTGTACGCCATCACCACGGCGTTGTCCGTCCTTTTCGGCATTCTCTTTGCCAACTGGATCCGTCCGGGCATTGGTCTTGATCTTTCGACCGACTCGCTGGTGGCCAAGGCGGTCACGGCGCCCAGCCTGACGACGACGCTTCTGGAGATCGTTCCGATCAATCCGATGGAAGCCATGTCTAAGGGCAGCATGCTGCAGATCATTTTCTTTGCGGTGATCTTCGGCTTTGGCCTTTCTGCGCTGGGTGAACGCGGCAAACCCGTGCTCACCTTCTTCGAGCTCGTCGGCGACGTGATGATCCGCGTGACGAACATGGTCATGCTCTACGCCCCGATCGGCGTGTTCGGCTTGATTGCCTTTACGGTTGCCCGTCACGGTCTCTCCGTGCTGCTGCCGCTCTTCTCGCTGGTGCTCACTTCCTTCCTCGCAACGTTCTGCCTGGTCTTCATCGTTCTGGTGCCGATGGTTGCACTGCTAGGCCGTACGCCTCCGGTGAAGTTCCTCAAGGGCATCTTCGAGCCGTGGCTCATTGCCTTCACGACTTGCTCGTCCGCAGCTGCTCTGCCGGCCAACTTAAAGGCCGCCCGCAAGCTCGGTGCGTCGAAGTCCATCGCCTCTTTCTCGATCCCGCTCGGCAACACCGTCAACATGAACGGTACTGCGGTATATATGGGCGTCTGCGCAGTCTTTGCGGCTGAAGTCTTCGGCATCCCGCTCTCGATCACCGATCAGGCCACCATCGTTCTGATGGGCGTGTTTGCGGCCGTCGGTACGGCTGGTGTCCCAGGTGCGGGTTTGATCATGACGACGATCGTCTTTACGCAGGTCGGCATTCCGCTCGAAGCGGTTGCACTGATTGCCGGCATCGACCGTATTCTCGACATGATCCGTACGTCCATCAATGTGGTGGGTGACGTGGCGAGCGCACTGGTTGTCACCAACCTCGAAGGCGACCTCAATAAGGAACCCTATCAGGAAGGCGAAGCCTAATCCTGCCGTCTGCGCCAGTGCGGAAGCTTTATGCGGCCGCACTGCTCAATGGCGAAACGGTCCCGGTCTTCACTTTGGAGCCCGGGATCTTCTTTTTTGAGGAGACGCTGGGAGCAAATTCTTTGCCGTCTGTTGCAGAGTCATCAATCGATCTTCTGATGCGATAGGATGCGGCAGTGCGAAATGAATACTCGATGTCAGACGTAGGTATGCCTGCCATCCAACCCTTATTGAGGAAACCTTGCCATGCTGAAGAAACTGCTTCCTGCCCTTTGCTGCGCTGCACTTGCTGCCGGCTGCGCCTCCACCGCCACAACCGGCAGCAGCGCTGAGCCGCTCTCAGGCGAAAAACCCGCTCAACTCGCGGATCGTTCCTTCATGTGGGTTGACGGCGCCAGCGAAGACTGTGAACTCCCGCCCTCTATCCGCTTTGGCGCCGACGGCCGCATCTCTGGGCAGGCTGGCTGCAACCGCATGCTCGGCAGCTGGAAGCAGGACGGCAAAACGATCGATTTGGGTCAAATCGCCACGACGATGCGCTTGTGCGGTCCCGCCTTCATGGAAGTCGAGAAGAAATTCCTCAGCCTTCTTGGTGCGGCCAAGTACATCACGGCAGCGGCTGACGGAGAGGGCATTGTGCTTTGGAACGACAAGGGCGAGAAGCTCGTTGAACTGCTTCCAGAACGCGCAGGCAAGTGCGACTAAGTAAAAGCGCAGCTCTATCAAAAAACGCTCCGCGGATCTCAATCTTCGGAGCGTTTTTTTTTGCGGCCAGAGAATCGACGCTTTAATGCGCGTCGTTCCAGCTTGCCCCTACCCCCACATCAGCGATGAGCGGCACCGACAATTTGGCCGCGCCGGCCATGAGTTCTGGGAGTTTTTGCTTTACCAATTCAATCTCTTCGGCTGGTGCTTCGACAATCAGTTCGTCATGGACCTGCAGCAGAAGTTTCGCCTGCAGTTTTTCTGTCCGCAGCCATGCATCCACAGCGATCATTGCACGCTTGATGATATCGGCAGCGGTACCCTGCATGGGCGCATTGATGGCCGCTCGCTCTGCCGCAGCACGCACCATGGGGCGCGGCGCCGTGATGTCCGGTACCCAAAGACGGCGGCCAAAAGCCGTTTCCACATAACCGTCTTCTGCCGCCTGAGCACGAGTCTTTTCCATATAGCGCTTCACGCCGGGAAACTTATGAAAGTACTCGTCTACATAGGCTGCCGCCACTTGGCGATCCAGCCCCATCTGCTGCGCGAGGCCAAAAGCGCTCATACCGTATATCAGACCAAAGTTGATCACTTTCGCCATGCGGCGCTGATCCGGCGTCACTTGATCCAAAGGCGTATGGAATACTTCCGCAGCCGTTGAGCGGTGAATATCTTCGCCGCGCGAAAAGGCCGAGAGCAATCCCGCATCCTGAGAAAGGTGCGCCATGATGCGAAGTTCCACCTGCGAATAGTCCGCGTCAATGACGGACCACCCTCGGCGCGCCGTAAAGGCCGTGCGGATGCGGCGTCCTTCGGGCGTACGGGTTGGAATGTTCTGCAAATTGGGGTCCATTGAAGAAAGCCGTCCCGTTACCGCCACAGCCTGACCAAAGGTGGTGTGAATGCGGCCGTCGCGATCGATCAGTGTCGGGAGCTTGTCCAGATAGGTGCTCTTCAACTTCGTGAGACGCCGATGTTCCAGAATGATTTTCGGCAGCGGATAGTTGAGCGCGAGTTCGCTCAGCACTTCTTCATCCGTTGACGGTGTTCCTGAAGCCGTTTTCTTCACGACCGGCAGCCCCTGTTCGGCAAAAAGGATCTGTGCGAGCTGCTTGGGTGAAGAGAGATTAAAGGGATGGCCCGCGGCAGCGTGCGCCTCCTCAACGAGCCGCTCAACCTCCACGCCGAGCTCCTTGGATTCCTGCGCAAGAAGGGAGGCGTCCACCGTGATGCCCGCCGATTCCATCCGTGCCAAAACGCCGACAAGCGGCCGTTCGATGTCTTCGTAGACCCTCAGAAGCTTTTCGTCGGCCAAGAGTCTCGCCTTGAGAACGGATCCGGCTGCGCGCAGCGCAGCTGCGGATTCCGCCAAGAAGCGCGCCGCGTCTTCGGGCGGCGTCTCACGCCACCCGACGCGCTTGGCACCTTTGCCGGACACCTCGTCGCGAGTGGGAATGCGCCGGCGCAGTTCACGAGCGGCGATGCGCACCAAGTCATGCGACAGATGGGCCTCGAGCACGTAATCCATCAGCATCGCGTCATCGATCTGACCATTCACCGCGATGTGCTGAGCAGCGAGCACATGGATAGCAGCCTTAGCATCATGGAAAAGCTTCGGTGCATCACTTTCAAACCAAGGCTTCACGGCTTCGAAGATCTTGGCTGACGAAAGTTCAATGGTTGGCTGAACGACCCAAACGTCGAGCGGCGTAAAGGCAAAAGCCAAGCCGCCCAAATCAGCGTGCCGCGGCATGCCGTCCCAAAGCAGGGTGACCGCAGCGGGCTCATCGACCCCTTCGGCCGCCTGAAGACGGTCAGTCAGTGCTTCAAGATCCTCCGTGCCGGCTACTTCACGGAACACCGTTTCATCTGGGTTTTCAAGATCTTCCGGCGCAGGACCTTCACGCGGAACTTCGAGTTTTTCACTTCTGCGGTCAAGGAGCGCTGCAGCCGGCACATCCCCCTTCGCTGCGGCCGACTTGACCGGGGCATCGGGAACGCCAAAGAGCGACGCTGAACGTGCCGCCGCATTGGAGGCTGCCGCTCCCTCGGCCGTCACCGCCGGCGCCAGCCCCATAGCGGCCAGTGCCTGAGCCCGGTCCAGCGTACGGCGGGAAATTTCCCAGCGGGCACAAAACGCTTCGAGCGCCGATTCCTCCGCCGGCACGGCCTTGATATCCGCAAGCGTCTCGGCGCCCGAAATCACGGCGTCGCGCTTAATCGTAACGAGTGCGACTGCTTCATCAATAAAGGGGAGCCCGGCGCGCAGATTTTCACCAATCTTGCCCTTCATGGTCGGTGCTGCCGCACGAATGGCATCTATGCCGCCGATTTCATTGATCCATTTGGCTGCAGTCTTCGGACCGCAGCTCTTGATGCCCGGGACGTTGTCAACCTTATCGCCCATGAGTGCGAGGTACGCAATCATAGATTCCGGGGGCACGCCGTATTTTTCAATCACGCCCTCGCGGTCGTAAAACTTGGAATTCATGGTGTTAAGGAGCACCACGTGGTCATCGACAAGCTGCGCCATATCCTTGTCGCCCGTCGCAACGACCGTGTCCACGCCTGCACGGACAGCCATGGCTGAAAGCGACCCGATGACATCGTCGGCTTCAATGCCTGGAACGATTAAAAGCGGCCAGCCGAGGGCTCGGACAATGCCCTGGAGCGGTTCAATCTGCGTTCTGAGATCCTCCGGCATCGGCGGACGGTTGGCCTTATATGCCGGATACATCTCGTGGCGGAAAGTTTTGCCCGGCGCATCAAAGATCACCGCCGCCCGATCGGCTTTCGAGAGGCGCGCAACATTGGCGAGCATGCCGAGAAAGCCCTTGATAGCGCCCGAGGGTTCGCCCCGCGATGTGGTGAGCGGGGGCAATGCGTGGTACGCACGAAAGAGATAATTGGAGCCGTCGATCAGAAGGAGCTTGGACATGGCGTTGTCGCCTCAAGGCGCAATACGAAGAATGACTGTTGAAAATAAACATTCTCCCATGCCGGGCGTTCTCAGGTACTCGCAGAGAACTGTTGCGGACTATTGCCGCCGGCGCTGCGAGTGTCCGCTACTATGTTTTTACGCATAGGAAATGGCACAATAGCTTCAAGAAGACTGTCGTTTCGCCGTTTTCCCTGATGGGATCGAAACGTCTCCAAAGGATTCACCATGAATAAGCTCATCATCCCCGGCGCACTCGCGCTGCTCCTTGCCGGAGCCGCTGCTGCCGCCCCCGGACTCGATGCCCCGCCGCCCTACGGCGGCGACGCTGAAGCTGTGCAGGCTGAGCCTCCGGCCCGAAAGCTCCCCCAGAAAGGAGCTCAGGAAGACATGTCCATTGCTCCGACTCAAGCCGACATGGAAAAGGCCCGCCGCGACCGCGAAGCTGGTCAGATTCCGCCGAAGAACAATGACAAGCGCACCAAAATTGAAGCGGTGCGTGATCCGAACAACCATGTCACCGAATACGTCGTCACACCGGGTTCGACCAAAATTCCCTATCGCATCGAAAACCAGGCTGATCGTCCGATCGATACGACGCCCGGCAAGAATCCGAGCGGTACGCTTGGCACGCCGAAATTCATTGAGTTTGGCTGGTAGATTTGAGCCTCTTTCGAGGCTTCTTTGAGGGAAGATGGGCGTCGGGGCCAATCGGAACCGGCGCCCTCTTCTACTGAACACTTTTCCTTTTTTCTTTTCCTCGGACCGCCCCCCAATCTGCCGCAGTCCGTTGGAGTGCTCCGCGCCCCATGTCATCCGCCTTTTCGCTCGGTTTCTCCTGGTTCAAGGATTCCTGCCGTACGCTCAAGCTCCAGCCGCTCGCCTACACCGGAATTGTCGTTTTTTCGCTCCTGATGAGCGGACTGCTCTCGAGTCTGCCCCTTATCGGCACGCTGCTCGCCAGCCTCTGGATGCCCTTTGCGAGCGTGCTCACCGGCTTTGCTGCGCGTGACGTGCTCGCCGGCCGCACCCCCGTTTACTTCACGCTGATTGCCATCTTCCGCGACAAGGCTTCGCGCTGGCCGCTCCTTGCGGTCGGCATTCTGGCGAGCATCTGGATGGAGCTCGACATGCTCGTCTTTCAGATGATGGGCCAGGCGGATCTGGCTCAGTGGAAAATCACGGCTGAGGGCGTCGACGTTGAGTCCATTGCCGCCCACTTCCCCGTGGGCGCTTTTCTCACCGCCTTTGCCCTTTATCTGCCGCTTCTCCTGATGACGCTCTTTGCGCCGCTCCTTATCGTGCAGAACCGCCAGAGCGTCATCAAAAGTCTTTTTTATTCGTTTTTCGGCACGCTGCGTTCGCTCGTGCCGTGTTTGGTCTGGCTCGTCTGCGTAGCGGCACTCGCTTTCGTTATTTTTCTGACGATCGAATCCATTTCCATTGCGGCGGGCGGCCTCATGTTCTTCACCTTTATGGCGCCGATCCTCATTGCCCTCATTTCTGCCGTCTGCCAAGCTGGCATCTGGGTGATGTTCCGCGACATCTTCGCCTCAAGCCGGCCGGACGGTGAAATGCCGACCGACCTGGATTCCGATCAAGCGCCGCCCGCTAACGGCATCTGACTGAAGTAAATACTTTCCCCAGATCCGAGGCGTGAGTGAACACTGCTCACGCCTCGTTTTTTTCGAGTTCGGCAAAGAGCGTTTCTTCACGAGCGGCAGCTGCAGAACCGCCATCACCGCTCACCGAGAGCCCCAGCAGACGGACGCCCGCCGCCGGCACCTCAATGGCACGAAGGAGCTCCAGACCCGCGGCGGCAAGACGTTCAGCGCCGACAAACGGCATCAAATCCGTGCGGCTCTTCGTTTTCGTAGTGAAGTCAGCAAAGCGGATCTTGAGGGTAAGCGTTCGACCGATAAAGCCATTTTTATTTCTGCGCTTTTCAAGTTCGACCGCAATATCGCTGAGTGCCGCCGCAAGACGCTCGGGGTGCTTCAGGTCATCGGCAAAAGTTTCTTCGCAGCCCACGCTCTTACGTTCTCTAAAAGGCTTCACCGGCCGCATATCAATGCCGCGGGCAAACTTATAGAAGATGGATCCGGCAGCGCCAAACTGGTCAGTCAGGCGGCGAAAGGAAAGCTGCCGCAGCTCCCAGCCATTCGTTACGCCGATTCCGCGAAAGCGCTTGGCCGTTGCCGGTCCAACGCCCCAGAAAGCTTCAATCGGCAGAGCATCAATGAAGCTTTGCGCCCGATCGGGATGAATCGTGCAGAGCCCGTCAGGTTTACGCCAGTCTGAAGCAATTTTGGCGAGGAACTTGTTGTAGGAAACGCCTGCGCTTGCCGTAAGACTGGTTTCCCGCAGAATGTCCGCTTTGATGCGGCGAGCGACTTCCGTGCCGGTTTCGATGCCAAGTTTGTTGTCCGTGACGTCGAGGTACGCCTCATCGATTGAAATGGGCTCCACAAGATCCGTATAACGGTGAAAAATGGCCCGAATCTCTGCCGAAACCTCGCGGTAGCGGCTCATGCGGCCCTCTACGAAAATGAGGTGCGGACAGAGCATTTTGGCCTTTGAGCTCGGCATGGCACTGTGTACGCCGTAGGGTCTTGCCTCGTAGCTCGCCGTTGCCACGACCCCGCGGCGGTCAGCATGCCCCACTGCGATGGGTTTGCCGCGAAGCTCCGGCCGATCACGCTGCTCCACTGACGCGTAAAACGCATCCATGTCCACATGAACGATGCGGCGCGAAAGGTCGTTTTGAAAAAGCGGGTCGGCGGTGTGCATACAAAAAAGATTCCGGCATTCTTAATGATTTTATAGACCCCATATTCACCGAAGCGAATGCTCAGCCGTACAACTTCCGTCAGCTGCTGTAAGACAAATGTCTAAGCAGTTTTTTTAAATGGCCTGATAGAGTGAATATTGCTATGAATATTTCCGTCCTCTGCGCCCTGGTCGTTTTACACGATATGCGCGCCTTCACCTCCTCCTATTACGCGTATCCGCAGCGGCGGATGCGCTCGTGAGGTCGTGGACAGAAAAACCAGACATCAATCGAAGAGATCCGCCGCGGACCAAGTTCCTCGAGCGGATTTTTTTATGGTCTGCCGCTGCTCTTCTAAAGCATCTTCTGCAGCCTGAAGCACCCTCTCGAACGACTTGAACCGCCCTTTCTTTCAACTCAGTTATTTCGTTCAAGTTAGGAGCTTCACAATGACTTCACTCCATCCCGCCCAGCATCTCACCTTCTCACGCCGGTCTGTGGCAGCTCTTGCCGCTGCAGTGCTCTTTCTGGCCGGCTGCGGTGAGGAAGCGAAAACCACCGCTGCCGATGCCGCAGCAGCGTCAAAAACAACTCCCGCTCAGCAGGCACCCATTCCCGTCGGTGTTGTGCAGCTCGTTGAACATGAAGCGCTTGACGCTACAGTCAAAGGCTTCATTGATGAACTTGCCGCCCGCGGCTTTAAAGACGGCGAAAACATCCGCATTGATCACCAAAATGCGCAGGGTGATCAGGCGACCTTGGCCAATATCGGCACCCGTTTTGTTTCCAATAAATCCCAGCTGATCTTTGCCTCATCGACGCCTGCTGTGCAGGCCATGGCTCGAGCAACCAAGACGATTCCTGTCGTTGCCACTGCCGTCACGAGTTTTGAAGCCGCCAAAGTCGTGAAATCCGATGCTGCGCCGGGCGGCAATGTTACCGGCGTCTCGAACCTCTCACCCATTACTGCTCAGCTCGATCTTCTCGTTGAAATCGCTGCGCTCACGCCCAACACTGCCAAAACCAAACCGATCGGCGTCGTCTTCAATCCGAGTGAAGTGAATGCTCAGTTCCAAGTTGACCGCTTCAAGGCTGCGGCAGAGAAACTCGGCATCGAGGTTCTGACAGCTTCGGCTTCCTCTGTCAATGATGTGCCTCAGGCACTCAATTCCCTCAAGGGCAAGATCTGCGGCTTTTGGTTCCCCACCGACAATGTCATTGCTTCAGCCGCAGCCACGGTCGCTAAGGTTGCCGCCGAAGCCAAGCTTCCGGTCGTAGCGAGCGACTCCGCACTTGTTCGCGCGGGTTCTCTGGCTTCTATTTCAGTCGACTACTACGAGCTCGGCCGCATGACTGGCGCCATGGGAGCCGACATTCTGGAAGGCAAGAAAACGCCGGGAGAAATTCCAGTCGGTTTCCAGACTGCACAAAAGCCCTTCATTAATCTGAAGGTTGCTCAATCGATTGGATTAGAGCTTCCGCAGGCCCTCCTTGAACGATCCAACGTTCAAAAATAAGGACTTTCCGGCTTCGTCCTAAAGCGGTTCGCGCATATTTACAGCCTTAACCCCGCCGCTCCAGCCATTAAAAACTGCCCGCCGCTCCTTGCCGCCGACGTGCGGCGGGCAGCCTTTCTCCAATCTGCGCTTGTCAACAAACGGCTGACCAGTAGACACAATGTCAGTCACTAGGCATTCGCACAGCAAGAAAAAAAAGGATAGAATTCACGGCTTCAATCAGTCCGGCCCTGTGCTTCATGCGCTCTCAGGCCGGTTTTTGTTCTGAACTGGAGCCTCTTTCATCATGCCTCATGTTGTCTGCGAAGCCTGCATCGGCTGCAAGCGTACCGACTGCGTGGACGTCTGCCCGGTGGACTGCTTCCGGGAAGGTCCGAATTTCCTTGTGATCGATCCCGATGAGTGCATCGACTGTGCCGTCTGCATTCCGGAATGCCCGGAAGCCGCGATTTACGCAGAGGAAGACGTGCCTGAGGATCAGAAGGAATTCATCGAACTCAATGCCGAGCTCGCCCGTGAATGGCCCTCGATCACTCACCGCAAGCCCTACGCCGACGATGCTGACGAATGGCGCGGCGTCCCCAATAAAATTAAGTTCCTTAAAAAAACCTGGGACTAAGCCGTTCGTATAGCCCGCCCAAGCGCGGGCTTTTTCTTGCTTAAAATCTCCGCATCTTGAATTTTTGTCCGGTGCGGACTTCGGCAGCCCGTCAAGAATGTTTCTGTCCCTATTTGGAAAACATCTTCAAGTTCTTGACGAAAGCGTGAACCCCTTTGTGCGAAACGCACATTCGCTGCTGCCGTCGATCCCCATGCCCGGACCAAAGGCTTTTCCAATATGCAGACCATCAAGCTTCTGAGCCGCCGCAAGGCAGCTCCCACGCTCTTTGTCCTTGAATTTGAACGTCCCGCTGACTACAGTTTCCGCGCCGGGCAGTTCGCCCGTCTCGGAATGGAACTTGAACCCGGCGCAGCGCCGGTTATCCGCGGTTATTCCATTGCCTCTGCGCCGGAAGCTCCGACACTCGAATTTTTCATTACTGCCGTTAAAGACGGCAAACTCTCCCCGAAAATCACCGCACTCGAACCCGGACAGTCCGTCCTGCTGGACGGCCCCGCCGAAGGCAGCCTGACGCCGGACCGCATTCCGGGCGGCAGCACTCTGTGGCTCCTCGCCACGGGATCGGGCCTCTCGCCATTTGCCTCGATGCTTCGCTCGGAAGCCTTCTGGGCCGCCTGGAAAGATGTGGTGCTGGTGCTTTCTGTGCGCCAAATTGAAGAGGCAGTCCTCGCCCGAGAACTCGTCGCCGCTCTGCCGCTTGAGCGCCGTCCCAAACTCATCGTGACAACGACCCGCGAGACGGATCCTGCTCGATTTGGCGACCTCACTGGGCGCATTCCAACCCTCATCGCTTCGGGCGCACTGGAAGCGGCTGCTGAACGCCAAATTACCCCCGAAGAGAGCCGCGTTCTCCTCTGCGGCAATCCGGATTTCATCGCCGCCGCTCGAGCTGAACTCAAGCTCCGCGGGCTCGTATCCCCGCGCTTTGGCAAACCCGGCCAGCTTGTCGTTGAAAATTTTTGGTAATCCGTTCTTCAAAACCATGACGCTTCCTCCTCTGAGACCCTCGGCACAGGCCATTGACGATCTGCTGCCGCAGACCGAATGCCGTCAATGCGGCTTCGACGGCTGCGCCGCCTATGCGCAGGCCGTTGCTGACGGATTGGCTCCCATCAACCGCTGCGCCCCGGGCGGCGCACGCGGCATTGCGGAGCTCGCCAAAGCAACGGGCTTGCCCTTCGTCGCCCTCGACCCTGAATACGGCACGGAGATGCCGTTTGCCCGCGCGCAAATTCGTGCCGAAGAATGCATCGGCTGCTCCTGGTGCGTCCGTGCCTGCCCAACCGATGCCATCGGCGGCTCGCCTAAACACCTGCACGCCGTTCTGGAAGCTCGCTGCACGGGCTGCAGTCTCTGCGCTCCGGCCTGCCCCATGGACTGCATTGACTTCGTTGAAGTCGGCCGCGAATGGACGCGGGAGGATGCCCGCAAAGCAAAACGTCATCACGAGGAAGCCTGGTCGCGGCGCATCCGTCAGGCAGCCTTGGAGGACGCCCGTCTTGCACGCCGACGCGAAGCAGCGTCTAACGTACCGGCAGAGGCCGCAGCTGCCGCTGCGGCCGCCGCCAAGAAAAACTTCATGGCGGACATTCTGGCGCAGGCTCGTGCACGTTCCCGCCAATAAAATGATTTGTGACGGCTCCGAACGCTGAATCTTCGGAGCTGCAGCAAGGAGACCGACCCATTATGTTCTCCGCAAAAAACCGAGAACCCTTCATGGCGGCACTGGCCGCCTTGAACCCCAATCCCAAAAGCGAACTCAACTATTCAACGCCCTTTGAGCTGCTCGTTGCCGTGATGCTCTCTGCGCAGGCAACGGACAAAGGCGTGAATCTTGCAACTGCAAAACTCTTTCCGGTCGCCAATACGCCGCAGAAAATCCTCGATTTGGGGTTGGACGGTCTCATCCCCTACGTTCAGACGATTAATCTTTACCGCACCAAAGCACAGCACCTCATTGAGGCCTGCCGCATCCTGATCGATCGGTTTCACGGCGAAGTACCCCGCACCCGCGATGAGCTCGTCAGTCTTCCCGGCGTCGGCCGCAAGACGGCCAATGTTGTCATGAACGTCGCTTTCGGCGAGCCGGCCATTGCTGTGGACACCCACATCTTCCGCGTCTGCAACCGCACGGGCTTTGCGCCGGGGAAGAACCCCACGGAAGTGGAAGAAAAACTGCTCAAAGTGGTGCCTAAAGACTATCTGCTCAATGCCCACCACTGGCTTTTGCTTTTTGGGCGCTATATCTGCAAAGCGCGGAATCCGGAATGTGTCCGCTGTCCGGTAGCTGAGTACTGCAGCGCGCCGGAAAAGACCGAAGCGCTCGCCAAAGCTGCTGAAGAAGCGGCGGATTTAAAACCCGGATCCCCCGCCAAAAAGCCGAGAGCGAAAAAAAAGCCAACGCTCCCCGAGGTCAAATCCAACGATCGTTCGGTTTAAAGCTGCTGACTGCATGCTGTGAAATTTGGGCCGCAGCGATTACTCGCTGCAGCCCAATGGATGGATCACATTGCCGAGAGCCTTCGCAAAAAAGCTGCGGCAAAACGATCTGCAGTTACTTCAGCGTCGCCGCGTTCGTACCTGCCGTACGGCCAAAGACCATCACGTCGGCAATGGCATTGCCGCCCAAGCGGTTCGAGCCATGAATGCCGCCCGTGACCTCACCGGCGGCGTAGAGACCCGGAATCACCTTGCCGTCAACGCCGATAACCTGCGCCTTGGTGTTGATTTCCAAGCCGCCCATCGTGTGATGCACCGTCGGGACTTTGCGGCAGGCATACCACGGGCCGCCCGTCAAAGTCTTGTCGTCCTTGTTATTGGCTACGAAGCCGAGCGGATCCTTAGCCTTGCCTTCCACGACGGCGTTGTAGCCCGCAACGCTCGCCTCGAGCTTCTTGGGATCCATGCCGGTCTTCTTGGCAAGTTCGTCGAGCGTCGGTGCAGCAACAACGGATCCCAGCGCAAGCATGTTGCGGATGGTGGCGCCGTTGGCATCTACCCAGTCTTCGCTCGGATAACGCTCATGGTTCACGACAATCCAATACGTGCCTTTGGGCTGCGCAAAGATAGCCTTGGCGAGCACATCACGTGCGGCGCCTTCGTTCACGAAGCGGCTGCCTTCAAGATTGACGAAAATACGATTGCGCCCGGAGGTGCGGATATTTTCCATCAGGCCCGTGCCCGGCGTACCGCAGGGGTGGATCTGAATATCATCCAATCCAATCAGTGCGGCCCCAACTTTCTTGTCCATCACGAGACCGTCGCCCTGAGCTGCTTTGGCGAGATTCGTGCAGCCGATGGATTTATCGAGCTTCACGTCCTTCCATACGCCAGTATTAAATTCCTGACGCATCTTGATGTTGGCGCCGAAGCCGCCGGTAGCGATCACGACTGCACCGGCATCCACGGTGATCTTGCGGCCGAAGTTCTCAGCCATCACACCCTTGATCCGGCCGTCAGCCTTGATGAGATCGGTCACCTTGGTATCCGTCATCACTTTGATAGCGCCGTTGGTTTCGCCGATCACCTGCTCAAACGTGCGAATGTAGGTGTTGCCCGAAGGAGTGGCCGGATAGTGGCTGCGCTGCCAAAGGGCACCCGTGGCCGTACCGATCTCATCCTTAAACTTGACGCCGAGGTCTTCGAGCCAATCGACCGAATTCATGGAGTTTTCGGTGAGGTAATGCACCAATGCGGGTGTGCCCTTGTTGTGGCCGCCCTTGATCGTTTGGTCATAGAACTTAGCAACGCTGTCCTCAATGCCCTGACGGCCCTGACGAACCGGGTCAACCGCGTTAAGCGCACCTTCGCTCACATTGGTCGAGCCGCCCACAAAACCCAGTTTCTCAAGGACGAGAACGTGCTTGGCACCGGCCTGATAGGCCGAGATGGCTGCCGCAAGACCGGCTCCGCCGCCGCCCACGACGACCACATCAGCCTGATACTTGGCTTCAACGGCCGGATGCTGCTCAACATGCTTCGTGAGCGCCGTCATATCGCCGCCCGCCTGCTTCAGGCAGTCCTTGACGCCCTGCATCAGCGCAAAGCTCGAAATCGTAGCGCCTGTCACGGCATCCACGCCCACCGACTGATGATCGAGAATTTTCTTGCTCACAATGTCGAGCGCAACTCGGCCGACGCCGATCGTCTCAAGATTCTTGGAGTAGTCGATCTTTTCGATGCGGTTCTTCCCGACGGTCACCTGCACGGTGAGCGGCGCATTGTGGCCGTTGACCTGTGCAGTATAAGTGCCGGGTTTGAAGGTGCTCGGCGCGGTCTGAGCCGCTTCGCTCGCTGACGCCATTCCGGAAACACCCATCAATGCCGCGGCAGCGGCAAACGCCACCGCTTTTAATTGCATGCTTTTACGCATTATTCCTCCCTTCTCTGTGATCCATCGACGGCGCAGGAGGCGCCGTTCTTTTCATCCGCAGACCACAGAAGCGTGAGCATCGGCGCTGCCGATACTCAACTTTTGCGAGGCTAAGCAGAACCCTTCGTACTCAACAGAGGGATTAACGCTTAGGGTGAAATTTGTACTACTTGAAAACAAAAATGCTTACAAGCATCATATACATATCACGACAATATTGTTCGCGTCAGCGCAGCTGACAGCGCTTCAGTTCAGCGGGCGGCGTCTGAAAAAAAGGATGCGAACGGGAGGAAAGCAGACAAGGATTCTGAAGCTCCTGAGGCTTTAAGCGAACGGCCCAAAGAAACGCTCCGAGCGTTTTAGTTTTCTTTGCGTTTTGGCGGAGATCACTCAGCTTCAGTACCGCAACGCGATCGGTCTGAGGATCCACGGCCGCAAACCGCCCTTCTCCGAGCCAAATGCCGGCGGACTGCGGTTCATCGTGCTCACCAAAGAACACCAGATCTCCGGCTTTGAGCTCCGCGCCGTCTCGTCCGCCCGAGAGCGGTGCGCCCAAACGTGCCAGGCGATCGATGTCGGCAGGAGCCAGGAGGTCATGCATGCGAAGCACCACGACGGGAAGCGGCGCGCCTAAGACTTCGGCTTTGCTGCCGACCAATCCTTCGGCTGAAGCCGCAAGCGCCTTGAGATAGGCCGAAGGGCTGCTGCGGCGAAGCTCCTCTTCGCGCTGCTGCCACGCAGAGACATCCTCCAGCGCCGTGCCTGCCGCCTTGGCCTTGCGGCCGTCGGGCAAAAGCACCTCCCAATAATCGGCCTGATGTTCGAGCTGATAGAGCTGAATACCCGCTCCGGCAAAGACAAGAGCATCACCGTTTTCCGGACGAAGCTCTGTGTTGGGCCGGCGCATAACTGCGGCATTCTGACGATTCCAAGACACAAATGCCATGTCATTCTTGAGCGCCAGCCAACTTTCTGAAATCCATCCGAGCCGGCCGTCCAGGCACTGTACCAGCGCCCAGCCCGGGGCCTCTGAGGCGGTCGCCGAAGTCCGCTTCAGGATTCTCATCCGCTCACCCAAAACGACTGTGCGCACCGTCCGCTCTGTACGGCCTGCCGTTTTCGGATCAAGATCCATGAGTTCGGCGCTGTCAACTTTCACAATGCCCCAAGTCATCAAATCCAAAGACTTCGGTTCGGGTACTTGATCCACTGCAGACTCAAACGACAATCCTTGGCGAGCGGCGGCCGCAAAGAACTTAGCGAGCATCGCGGGTTCTGCTGATATCCCCGTAACAGCAGCCGCTCCGGGAAGCCGGGAAGCCGCAGGACCAAATTGAAACGCCAAAAGATCCACTCGATAGTCGAGCGCTTCGGCGTCCGCAAAATGCTTCCAAAGCTGGGCAGCGTGCTCTTCGGAAGGGGCCTCACCCAGCGCCGGTACGTTGGCCGCGTAGTCCGCCGAAACGGAAGGCTGAGCAGCCGCGCAGGCTGATTCACTCCCCAAAACGGCAAGTGCCAGCGTCAGCAAAAGCCCGCCCAAAATAAAGCGGGAGTCCGCGCTCGATCGGGTTGAAGCAAAAGCCATATTCGTTCTCCAGCGCCTTGAGTCTTCCGTCATTTTCGGATAAAGATTTTGGAAAATCAGCCTTTGATCAGCTGATTTCGCGGGCAGCAGCCGGCAGCAGCAGCGTCACGCGTGTGCCGCCGATCGGACTTGCCCGCTCTACCTTTACTTCCGCACCGATGCGGGCTGCACGCTCGGCCATGATCGAGAGGCCGACATGCTGTCCCTTGCGAGCCTCCACCACGTCGTTGTCGATGCCAACGCCGTCGTCAACGATGCTCACCTTAAGGTCGTCGTTATTTTGGATCGTCACGGTGACACTGGTGGCCTGAGCATGTTTACGCACATTGGAGAGCGCTTCCTGAATGATGAAGATCACCTGAAGCTTCTGGCGAGGCGTGAGCTTGGGGCCGTCGCCCGTTGCCCGCAGACGCGCTGAAACATGAGACTGCCCCTCAAAACGGTCAATCACAGTCTGCACGCCCTGAAGGAAGCCTTCGCTGTGCACGCGTTCACGGAAATTAAGGAGCAGCTCCCGCACATCCTGATAGCACTCCTGCACACCCGTCTGAATGGCCGAAAGCGACTCGTCGCGAAGCGCATCATCTTTATTTTTGATGGCTTCCGAGAGGAACTGCACCTGCAGATTAAGGTACGAGAGCGCCTGCGCAATCGAATCATGCAGCCCCTGGGCCAGAAGCTGACGCTCCTGCACCACCGCAAACTGTCGTTCACGCTCAATTAGGCGCTGATTGTCAATAGCCACGCCCAAATGCGTCGAGAAGCTCTCGAGAAGCTGAATCATCTGCGAGGAAAGTTCCGGCGCATCCCGGAAAAGCAGCATGTAGACGCCGATAGACTCCGAAACACTTCGGACCTTAAAGCAATAGGCCGTTGAGAACCCCGCACGAGCAAGCACGACGGCGAGCGGCCGCTGATCATTTTCAAGCCGCACGCGCACCGGATAATTTTTTTGCAGCACCGTACGGCTGATGGAATCCTCAAAAGCCATTTCCGCGGCTTCATGAATATCGCTCGGCCTCAATCCGCTCGCCGCAGCAATATTGACCGCTCCCTGCTTGGCGTCGACCAATGTCACGAGACACGCATCTGCTTCGGTATAGCGCACGATGCGTTCGACAAACCCCTCCGTCAGCTCCTCCATGCCGCGCTGCTGTGAGAAGAAGGATGTGATTTCATAAAGCTGCGCCAAATGACGATTCTTTTCCTCGACAGAAGCCGTCTTTTCGGCCACTTTCTGCTCAAGGTTGTTGTAGAGGTCTTCCAGTCGATCCGCCATGCGATTGAAGCCCTGAGCAATGCGCCCGATTTCGTCTTCGCTTCGAGGCGTCACGCGCGCCGTCAGATCTCCGCCGGAGAGTCGGTTGATGCCTTCGCCGAGTTCATTGATGGGACGAATCACCCAGCGCCAGAGGAGAAGCATAATCGCAAAGAGACTGCCGATCGCCAGCACAATCAGGAGCATCTGCAGATAGCGAAGCTGCCACAAATACCCGCTTCGCCACTCTTCAATGCGGTGCGCAAGATTCGTTGCTTCATCCAGAAAACTGCTGAGTGCATACTCGTCAACAGGCTTCCCAAGCTCTCTCGCACGCACAAACATGGGTTCGATACTGCCGCGCCAGCGCCCTTCAAGGAGGTCGAGCTTGTCGGCAATATCGGGCTCTCGCGGTAGCAGGAGCGGCTTCCAGCTGTCGCCGCTGCGAACGTTCTTAAAGCCGTCGAGCATCGCCTGAAGTTCTTTGTCGAAATCGAGCCGCGACGAGCCCGTCTGCGAAAAATACGCTGCTCTATAAGCATGAAGGCGCAGTTCGCCCACTGCGTATTTGGCCGATGCGCTTGCCTCAAGTTCCCAGTTAACGAGCATCGTCCAGGCAATCGACCCGGAAACAAAGCTCACCCAAAGAAGCGTGAGAACGAGAAGACGAGCCGAAAGGCTTTTAAAGTACTTCAGGATGAACATGAGGCGCTGCGCCGAGCCCTGCGGCTCGGCGGGAATTGTAGATTGGCACAAACCGCAGATTAGATAAGCGTTGGATCTTCGTCCACCACTTCAAGCGTCAAACCGTCGTCTGTCTTAACGCTGTCGGACGGAGCTCCGCCAGCTGTGTCCGACCCATCCGCGGAATCCGTTGATTCAAGGGACAGCCCCACAATATGTTCGGCCTTCCAAGAGAGCGCAAGCACCTTGCCGCGGCGGGCACGATGGAGCGTTGCGCCGCTCAGGATGCGCTTGGAAATCTGCGCCTCTCGCGCTTTACCGCCTCGGCCGGTGCCAGTAACGATTGCCCCGCGGTCATCAACCAGCGCGACAGATACAAGCGATTCGCCCGTTTCAAGCGTCATGAAGCTCATACCTTTGCCGCCGGAGGCCGTCACGCGCACTTCTTTCAAGGGGAATACCAAGAGTCGATTGGACGACGACAAGCAGGCAATGAGCTGCTCGCCCTGCGCCGCTTTAAGGGGCAGTTCAATCGGCGGCAGAAGCGACTCGCCTTTGCCTAACGTTACGAAATCGCGGCCGGCCTTTAAACGCGTCGACACGTCCGAAGCCTTCAGCACCATGCCCTTGCCGCCGGAAGTCACAATCACCGCAGCGGCATTCGGATCCGCCGAAATCCAGCCTGCCGGCTGAGCGCCTTTAGGCAAATCAACGAAGGCCGAAAGCGGCGAACCATCGCCGCGGCCGCCCGGCAGTGCGGAGACGGCAAGCGTATAGACGCGGCCCGCCTGATCCAAGAACGAAATCTGACTGCTCGAACGGCACTCAATCGTCGCTTCGAGTCCGTCACCCGTCTTAAAGCTCATGAGCGAGCAGTCGTGACCATGACCCGTACGGGCGCGCAGGAAGCCCTTGCGGGAAATGACGACCGTTACGGGTTCATCCGCCGTCTGCACTTCGTGCGCCGCCTGTTCGGCCTCTTCAACCACCGTACGGCGAGGATCGGCAAAACTCTTGGCCGCCGCTTCGATTTCCTTGGCCGTCTGGCGCTTCAGTGCGCCGTCGCTGCCGAGAATTTTCTCGAGTCCGGCACGTTCTTTGGCAAGCTGCGCGAGCTCTTTCTCAATGGCAATGGCCGCCAAGCGAGCAAGCTGCTTCAAGCGAATTTCAAGAATATCGTCGGCCTGACGGTCCGTGAGCCCAAACTCTTTGATGAGATCGGCCTTCGGATCATCTGCATTGCGAATAATGGCGATCACGCGGTCAATATTGAGGAGCACAAGCGACCGGCCTTCCAACACGTGAATGCGGTCGAGCACCTTCTCCAAACGCGCCTCTGAACGCCGGCGAACGACCGCCAGCCGAAATGCGATCCAATCCTGCAGAATTTCGAGCAGGCCTTTTTGCCGGGGCTTGCCGTCCAGTCCCAGCATCACAAGGTTCACCGGCACGTTGCTTTCGAGGTCGGTTTCCGAAAGCAGGTAATTCACGAACTCATCGCGATCGACCTTGCTCGTCTTCGGTTCAAACACGAGGCGCACGTCGACGGACTTGCCCGACTCGTCGCGCACATTGTCGAGCAGCGAAAGCATCGCGCTCTTGGCCTGCTGCTGCTTGGCCGAAAGCGTCTTTTTATCCTTCTTGGGACGCGGATTCGAAATCTGCTCAATGCGGTCCAGAATCGAACGCGCAGAAGCTGCCGGCGGCAGCTCATCAATCACGAGCTGCCACTGACCGCGCGCCAGATCTTCAAAGTGCCAGCGAGCACGAACACGGAGCTTGCCGCGTCCCGAACGGTAGATGGCGCGGATTTCATCCTTAGGCGTAATAATCTGACCGCCGCAAGGGAAGTCCGGGGCCGGCATCAGCTCCAGAATCTCGTTTAAATCCGCGTCGGGATTCTCCAAAAGCCGCACGCAGGCCGCAGCGACTTCGCCCAGATTGTGCGGAGGGATCTCGGTCGCCATGCCAACGGCAATGCCCGACGAACCGTTCAGCAGCACAAACGGCAGCTTGGCAGGCAGCTCCACCGGTTCCTGAAAATTACCGTCGTAATTGGGCTGAAAATCCACAGACCCCAGATCCACTTCTTCGAGCAAGAGCTGCGAAATGGGCGTGAGACGGGTTTCCGTATAACGCATCGCCGCTGCCGAGTCACCGTCGCGGGAACCGAAATTGCCTTCGGCCACAAGGAGCGGATAGCGAAGCGAAAAGGTCTGAGCCATGCGCACCAGGGCGTCATACACCGACTGGTCACCGTGCGGATGATATTTGCCGAGCACGTCACCCACAATACGGGCGCTTTTGACGCTTCTGCCCTCAAATTTCAGCCCCATCCGGTACATGTCTATCAGGATGCGGCGCTGGACAGGTTTTTGCCCGTCGGTCACTTCCGGAAGCGCTCGGCTCTTCACCACTGACATGGCGTATTCAAGATAAGCCTGTGAAGCATAGCGGGCAAGCGTGAGCGCCCCGTCCTCTTCGGCCGGACCGACTGTAGCTGCACCGACAGCCATCTCTTCAGTAGCGGCTTCCTCGGGTGATTCCTCAAGAGCATCGTCTGGCGATGGAGCAGCATCATCAGCATCGAGCTCCTCCGTTTCCGGCGGTTCAGAGCCGTTTGGCTCCTTTGCCGCCTCCGGCGTTTCGGGAGCCTCTGCCGCATCGTCGTCCGCAGCCTTTTCTTGAATCGCCTGAGCCCCTTGAGACTGCTTAGACGGATCCAGTTCCGGCACATCAGCATTCAAGTCGCCAAAAAGGGAGTCGTGCTCAAAATCGTCTTTCTTCATGCTTCATACAGACGGGTTCGTCAATGCCGCCCCAGTCTTTCACTTCTTTCGTTTAACCGCTTTTTCGGGACCGTTTTTAAACATCGAGCTCTGCTCGGTCACCATAGGCTTCCATCCAGAGGCGGCGCCCCGTCACCTGACGTTCCCCCATCAAGGTTTGCATGACCGTTCGGGTATCCGCTTCGGAAATACTGCCGAAAGCAACGGGGAGGAGCTTCCGCGTATCGGGAGCCAGCGTTGTCTCCGCGAGCTGCTCAGCTTTCATTTCACCCAAACCCTTAAAGCGTGAAATGGAGAGCTGCTCCTCGGTGAATCCCTCCTTTTTGAGAGACTCCAGCGTGCGCGACAGTTCGCGCTCGTCCAGACAATAGATCTTGCGATCGGGTTTGCGGCCTTTCTTCGGCGCATCAACGCGAAAGAGCGGCGGCATGGCGACATACACGTGACCCAATTCAATAAGCTTCGGAAAGTGCTTCAAGAAGAGCGTCAGAAGGAGCACTTGAATGTGAGAGCCGTCCACGTCCGCGTCGGACAAGATGCAGATCTTTCCATAACGCAGCCCCTTCAAATCCGGATCACCGTCCCGATGATGCGGATCCACCCCGATGGCGAGCGCAATGTCATGAATCGTGTCGGAACGGAAGAGTTCGCCGCCCTCGACTTCCCAGGTATTGAGGATCTTGCCGCGCAGCGGCAGCACAGCCTGAAATTCCTTGTCGCGCCCCTGCTTAGCGGAGCCGCCGGCTGAATCCCCTTCAACGATGAAGAGTTCGTTGCGCGTAATGTCGCTTGACTCACAGTCGGTGAGTTTGCCCGGCAATACCGCCACCGTGCTTGCGCGACGGCGCTCGTATTTCGCAGCCTGACGCTGACGCGCCTGTGCCTGCGAAATGATGTGTTCAACGAGCTTTTTGCCTTCGTCGGCATGGTCATTCAACCAGAATTCAAACTGCGGACGTACGAACCCGCCCACGAGCTTCACTGCATCACGGCTCGTGAGTTTTTCCTTCGTCTGTCCTTGAAACTGGGGATCGAGCGACTTTGTTGAAAGTACAAAATTAACGCGCGAAAAGACGTCTTCGGCGAGAATTTTCACGCCCTTTGGCTGCAGCCCATGGGCATCCATGAAAGCACGGACAGCTTGAAAGAGGCCGTCCTTCAATCCCGCTTCATGCGTGCCGCCCTGCGGCGTCGGAATGAGGTTCACATAGCTCTCGCGCGTGAGCGGTCCTTCAGTCGTCCACACCACCACCCAAGACGCGCCTTCACCCGGCGAAAAGCTTTCGGAATCTTCACCAGCAAAGCCTGAAGCTTCAAACGGCTCAATAAGACTATCGCCCTTGATTTCCGAGAGCAAATATTCCTTTAAGCCTCCCGAATATTTCCAATGCGCTTCCGTTCCGGTCATTTTGTTGACATAGTCCACTTCGCATCCCGGAAGGAGCACCGCCTTCGAGCGCAGAAGACGGACCAATGCCGGTTCAGGAATAACCGGACTGTCAAAATACTTCGGATCGGGCCAGACCGTTACGCGCGTGCCTGTGCGCGACTTCGGGCGGGAGCTTTTCTTGATTTCCAAGGGTTCAGACACGAACCCGTCGCGAAAGCCCATCGTTGCTTCTTGGCCGTCGCGCCAAACAGTCACCACTAAATGCTTGGAAAGCGCGTTGGTTACCGAAACGCCTACACCATGAAGGCCGCCCGCAAACGTGTAGGGGCCGCTTCCATCAGCTTTGGCAAACTTGCCGCCGGCATGCAGACGCGTAAAAACAATCTCCAGCACCGGCGCGTGTTCTTCTGGATGCATGCCGGTAGGAATACCTCGGCCATCATCCTCCACCGTCACTGATCCGTCCGCTGCCACCTCAACAGAGATTCTTTTGCCGTAGCCCGCGAGCACTTCGTCGCTTGCGTTGTCAATCACCTCCTGAATGATATGGAGGGGATTGTCAGTCAGCGTGTACATACCCGGGCGCTGCTTGACAGGTTCTAACCCTTTCAGCACGCGAATAGCCTCTACGCCGTATTCTTCTTTTTTCGCCATCTTCACAAACAAAATGCAGCCGGAGATTCAGAGGAAGGCGCTTGCGCTACTTCCGTCCGATCGAACCAGTACTGAATAAAAGGAGAGTCGAGGTTGATCGAGTTTCACCGGTCAGCCTTCCGCAGTGCTTCCACTTCAGCAGCAAGCAAACTCAAAGAGCCTGCTGCGCAGGAAGCAGCGAGGAGAACCATGCATTGTTTGATCCTCTTCGAGACTCACAAATATATATTCTAGCAATTGCAGTCACCGGGCTAAATCTTGACTAGCACGCTGTCAGCGCTGGCACCCGACAAAGCGATTTCTTTGCGGTTTATCCCAATAAAAAGCACCAACGTCTGCTGAAAAAGACGCTGAGGCACCCAACCCCACTATCAACACTGAATTGATGAGACTGCAGAGCTTGGCCTTATAAGCTTCAATAGCCATTTACACAAAAATCAGGACATTCTCCAGCCCCCATCTCTTAATACTTACCGGCGTAAAGTACATATGGGCTACCTCAAAGCTAAAAGAACTTGCTGATACTGCCCAAGTTGCAGATATAAATAGTTCTCTAAGTATTTTGACAAGCCCTTTGATAATAATATTTGTATTTCAATACTGTATTTTTGTCAATTAAATTAACACTCAGAAAACTCTGATTCATTGGTACAGTCTGTATGTCCATCACGCGTCGGTCTTTCCTCGGAGCGCTCAGCGGCTTTGTTTCTTTCGGATGCCAAGCTGTATGTCCAAATCCAGACGAAACCTTTGATCTCATTGTGGTTGGATCCGGTGTCGCAGGGCTGACGACCGCGGTCATTGCAGCAGAGTCCGGGATTCGACGTGTCGTCGTACTAGAAAAGCAGCCTCTACTTGGTGGAACTTCCATTATCTGCGAGGGAAACTGGAGTATTTCTGAAACAATTTTTCAGAAATATGCCGGCATTATTGACAGCAATGATTCGTTTTACGAAGACATGCTAATTGCCGGGAGACGAACAAACAAACCCGAACTCGTACGTGCCATGATTGATGCTGGACGACAGCAGTTTGAATGGACTGTTGCCGGCGGAGTTCGTCCCACAGCTGTCGGGGTCAATTCCGGCTTGCGTATCCCTCGCGCTCACAAATTTAATCCCGTAGAAGTGATTTCTCACCTGAGGCAATGTGCCAAGAAGCTCGGCGTAAAAATTCAAACAGCAGTTCGCGTTGAGGAACTTCTTGGAAACCACAACAGCGGTGTCTTAGGCGTACGTGTTTCAAGTGCCGCAGGCAAATGCTGTATATGGGCAACCAAATGTGTTGTCTTAGCTACTGGCGGATTCGCACGAAATAGGGTATTGCTCTCACGTTATGCGCCAAAGCTACTCAATGCACCGTGCCTTGCATCTATTGGCGCAACAGGTGACGGCATTCGTCTTGCAGAACCGTTCGATCCTTCGCTGCGAGATATGAATAATCTTCAAGCAGCTTATGCTTTCATCCCCAACCCAAGCTCAATCAGAGACATGACGCATATCTTCTACGGAGGTGCTGTTGCAGTCAATAAGTGGGGACGGCGTTTCACGGATGAATCACAAGCTTATTTTCATACGGCAGAAGCGGCTATTGATCAGGCTGATGCAATGACGTTTCTTGTGTTCGACGAAAAAATCCGTCGTAATCAAATGTCACGGCGAGCAGTCGATCTAGCTCTGTTAAAGCCATTCGATGAGGTTAAGGCACCCCCATACTTGCTTGTTGGCGACACTCTCAAGCTGGCAGCCGAAAAGGCTCGGATACCAGCTGAAATATTGATTGAAACGATTGGAGAGTACAACCACGACATCACAACATTAGGGCGTGATTCCCTCTTCGGCCGAACCTCTCTTGACTGCGGCGTAGGTAATCTGGTTACGATCAATACGCCACCCTTTTTTGTTATGCCTGTAGTTCCCGCCTTTCTCGGCACATATTGTGGTCTAGAGATCGATGAATCTGCTCGCGTTCTTGATAAAAATGGAATCCCCATCAAAGGATTACTTGCAGCCGGCGAAGTAACTGGTGGACTACATGGCAATGGGTCTGTGGGAGGCGCTCACTATGGCGCAGCGCACGCCTTTGGGAGAATTGCCGGTCTAACAGCTGCTCAGCTCCCTTCTCGAAAGGTTTTCTCATGATACTGCAGCAAGCTGTTACCTTACTCTGCCTATGTGCAATAGGACTTGCTAGCCCTTCCTGGGCTGCATTTCCTGGGCAGAAACTTCGTATCAGCATTGATGCATCAGTCATTCCAAACGATGTCTCTGAAGAGACGCTTCATCTGCTCGAGCAAGTGCTCGCTGAGGTGCAGATTGAAGCAAGAACGGAAGAAAATTCCGCAGATTTAAAGAAAGCTTTTGAGATGCGAGAGATAGATCTTCTACTGACCTCAGCAGCTTTATATCGTTCACTCGGAATGATCGGTGCCAGAGACATTGCGACGCTCGCGAGTGAAGATCTTTCGAACCCCAACAAAACCGCTGGAGCTGCAGTTTTTGTTCAGCTCGAACGAGCGGATCTGAACGATTGGCAGGATCTTTCAAATAAAAAAATAGCATATTCGTCTGAGTGGGGTTTGGACGGCAATACCGCATTTCGCGCGGAACTCGTTCAGCATGGCATCTTAAATGTTAAGTTTGAAAACATTAAACCTCATGCAAGCGACGCAATCCGTCGGCTACTAGAGGGGGAATTTGACGCTTTAGTACTTCCCGTTTGCCTATTAGAAAAGACCGCTGCAAAACAGTTCCTGATGACTGATTCAATGAGGGTTCTCTCTCCACGAAGTACAGAAGGTACAGCCTGCGTTGTTTCTACGAAACTTTTTCCGGGCATTGTGGCCGTCGCGTCTCCAAGTCTTACTCCTGCCTTGTCACGAAGCATAGCGAGTGCACTTTTAAGTGCTGGTCCCGATAGCAGCAAACGATTTTGGACCGAAGCAACTGATTTCAGTGAGCTTGACAGTGCACTCCGCCTACTCGATCTCGACGCATATGCTGATTTAAGGAAATGGTCGTTGCGTCGACTTTGGACAGAATACAAACCGTGGTTCCTCTTTGCACTAATGGGGCTCATAGCGCTCGGACTTCATAGTGTTGTTCTTAGTAGATTAGTCAATCGTCGAACAGCAGAGCTCGCTGATGCCCTATGTCGGGAAAAGCTATTTGAACAACAGGCGCAAGTTGCTGCTCGACGTATCAGTAAGATGGAACGCATTGGACTGCTTGGTCAGGTCACGACACTTTTCGCGCACGAAGTGAGGCAACCACTTTCCGTAATCGCCGTTTACGCTTATGGACTTCGCCGCCAAATAGAGAAAGGCCGTTCCACAGAGGGGGAGTTGATTGACGGTCTCAAGAAAATCGAAGCGCAGAATGCACTTGCAGATTCAATTGTCAAGAAAGTCCGCAATTGGTTGCGGCAAAAAGGTTCCAAACGAGAGCTCGTCAATCTCCTCGATGTAATTCAACGCTCTTGCGCTACATTTCTATCGAGTGGGAAACGTCGTGCAGACTTACAGTTCAACGGCAATAGTCGACAAGAGCCTATATACATCTACGCAGATTCTCTCGATTTAGAACTTGTACTGCTCAATCTCCTGCGTAATGCCGAAGAGGCTCAGACTACCGTCTTAGCTCCGTTCATTCACCTTGACGTCTTCTCAGATGGAAAAGAAGCATATGTACGCATTGTAGACAACGGGCCTCCACTCGATGAAAGCAGTTTTAAACGAATCACAGCAGCCATGGAGACAACAAAACCAGAGGGATTAGGCTTAGGACTTTCACTCGTAAACTCGATCATTGAAGCTCAAGGCGGGCGAATCAAATTTACCCAAAGCGAGGTGGGCGGATTATCCGTTACTCTATCGCTACCACTTGTTCAACCATAACCCACAACAGGCAAACTTTAGGATAGGGGGTTAATTGTGAACGGTGAACAACCGTTAGTTCGGATCATTGATGACGAAGAATCAATTCGTGAAGCATTGTCATTTCTGCTTGGTAATGAAGGTTGGAAAACGATCGGTTATGAGAATGCAGACACATTCCTGCGAAGTGATTCGCCGAGCACTCCGGGCTGCGTTATCTTGGATATTCGTATGCCCGGCATGAGCGGTCTCGATGCACAAAAGATCATGAAGGACCGAGGTTTTGTACTTCCAATCATTTTCCTCTCCGCACACGGTGACATCGATACTGCCGTCGACACAATGCGTCTCGGAGCTTTCGACTTCATTCAAAAGCCGATTGATCCAGAGCGAATGACTAAAACGGTAGAGCGTGCGATTCGAGAAAGTATTCGGAGATCACGCGGCATACTCTCATCTGAAGTCATTGCCGAGCGCGTAAATCTGTTGACCCATCGCGAGCGGCAGATCTTGCAATTCGCTCAGGCAGGGCTTACCAATAAGAAGATTGCAGAGGCGCTCAACATTCGCGAAAAAACAGTTGAAAGCTTCAAGACGTCAATTTTCAAACGCTTCGGAGCCACGTCAATGAAGGAACTCCGAACGATGCTCGGCATGGAGCCTAAGATCTGAACCCAAAACACAATCAAAAAACAAATGGTCCTTTGAAGATGGATACCTCAAAGGACCACATTCCAGCTTTTAGTCAGCCTGAGAAGCCATGGATTTTGCTGCTATACGTCCGAAAGCCTGTGCCTTGGCAAAGGCCGTTCCAGATATATAACCAGCTCCATGGAATCCTCCAGTCATTTCTCCGGCCGCCCAAAGCCCCGGAATAATGTCACCATAGACATCCACGACTTGACACGACGAATCAATTCTCAGACCACAGTAAGTTGCAATCATCGCCGCCGTCGCGGGGAACGCATAGAACGGCCCGTTTTCAATTTTAACGAGCTTACCGCTTGTGCTCGCCATTGTCTGACGACCATAGTCTGTATCACGTCCAAGATCAACAAAACCGTTATAGCGCTTTACCGTCTCTGCAAGTGCCTTCCCATCCAACCCTGCGGCCCTTGCTACATCCTCAATTGTGTTGCCGCGATAGAGATAGGCCGGTAATTTTCCATCTTCTAGTACCGGCTTCCAGAGAACACGTCCTTGGGGATTCGTCTTGTAATCACGCTCAAGCATTGCTTGATCAAAGATGATCCAGGACTTGCCTTCTGGCTGAGCCAATGCGTAATCTGAAATCTTCTTATAAGAAATAGACTCATCTACAAACCGTCGAGCGTCCTTATTGACAATGATGGCACCAGACCAATAAATCTGCGTCATTTCGTCAATTGAGACTGGATTGAGCTTGAACCCGTAGGTAGCTTTGATATAAGCGGTATCCAACATATCGGCTCCCACCGAAAGTCCCATCAGGATACCGTCCCCCTGTGTGCCTGCCCCAGAGATTACGGCAGCTTGCTTTAGCGGTGGATTGTACTTCCCAAGCATCTCAGGATTACGCGAAAAACCACCAGCACAAAGTAGAACTCCTTTGCGAGCGCGAACATACTTCTCGCCGGACTTGTCCTTCACGAGTACACCGGCGATCTTTGAAAAATCATCTGCCCATACGAGTCGCTCGACTCGACTGTTGAGCGCAATGACAGCTCCGTGCTCCTTAGCAAACTTCATCATCCCCATGAGTACGCGGCTAACATCAAAATGATGAGAGCGAGGTACCGATTGACCACCCTGAAGGACAATGGCATCAGGTTTAAGCCCGAGATCTGTCGTGAGCCATTGATACTGCTCAAGTACCTCCTTGACGTAAGCTTCAGCCAATGCTTGATTGCAAAGACCTCCACCAGATGTGATCAAATCCTTTACAAAAAGCTCCGCAGAATCCTTAATACCTTCTTTCTTTTGCTCTTCCGTACCAGCTACAGCGATCATTCCTCCGCACAAAGCTGACGAACCTCCTACCATTGGCTGCTTTTCGAAGAGCGTCACCTTCAAGCCTCGTTGAGCTGCAACGGAAATAGCGGCCAGACCAGCAGCTCCTCCGCCGATCACGATAATGTCTACAACATCGTCCCACTTTTGTTCGGGAGCCCGTAATTGTTTCGCTTGCGTTACGGCTAATGTTGCGACAGCGGCAGTTCCCCCAAAAATCGTCTTAAAAACGAACCTTCTCGACAACGTCATATTTATCTCCTTTTGGTCAGTCACTCTGAAGCAAATGAAATGTCCAGAGAGCTCATGACTCAGTTTCCAAAAGAAGACCCTTAAGGGTGATCGCAATAAATCAAACCACAGTTCGATATACAGTACAAACACTGTATATCTAGTTTTTAACGTCACTCTTGACAGATTTTATGGTTTAAAACTTAAATAATATCCAATAATATCAATTAACTGACTAAGTTAAGTCTTTAACGCTCATAGTCAGCACATGTGTTCCGTTAAGTAAAAACCAATCCGTCTTGATGGTAAATATTTCAAAAAAATTCGCTTAAGGTGGCAGGAAAAGCTCAACAGATCAATCTACGCAAAGAATCTTGTCCGTTATAACCTTTCGAACAATTCTCATAGAAAAAAGTTCTCCGACACTCTAAAGGATCTAGGCCTAGTCCCAATACAAGGCTCCGTATTCTACGGTGATCTCAAGCTAGCTGAAGTGCAAGCTTGAATAAGAACTGCTATGGAACTGCTAGATCCGAAAGAAGAAAAATGCTTCTGGCTTCCCTGCCGCTTAGAAGTCAAAGACATTCATTCAAAAATGCATCGACCATGACGATTGATCCTTTGCGCCATTTTTATCCACGCATTCCTTTCACTCAACTTGTGCGTGACATCCAACCCGCCGAATCGATATGACTAAAGTAAGGATCTAATTCTCATACCTGATAAAAATATTTATAACATATCGAAAACGTCTATATTTATATTTTATTCACGAGTTTTATATGCTTTAAAAAATATATCAAGTTATACAATAATCACTTAAAAATTCGCAACATCTATGACAGCATTGTTTTACCGAGAATAAAATAATTTAGTTTTAATTAAGATTACCATAAACATTCCACCAATAAACACCAGGCCGCAATTATTGGTTTATGTTATGCCACTTGAACTTCAAAAAAAATGAAAAAATATCGTGAGATTTCATCCTTTTAATCAGATATTTATCACCATAAAAATCATTGTATACATTAAATTACGAGGCAATGTTCTTACGGAATAAAATCTAATTGGAGAAGTATATTAAGAGTATCGAGTCTCATACTGCTGACTGCAAAACCGCAATACTCGCATTACAAACATCAAAAGTCCTATTCAGATCGAGCCTGCAAAATTAGTGCGAACTTCATAATAAATAAAAACCTCATTCTTTGACCCAATCAAAGAACGAGGCTTTTATCAAAATACCCGGATATCTACAACTAGATAGTGGCCGGATTCAATCTTAGCTTTAGGGGATTTCAGCTCACCCAAAGGTGATTTCCTATAGATCCTAGGGTTAGTATTTCTGCTTATTATTTTTTATGATTTATTGGTTAAATAATACAAGATTTTTTAACAATCAGTGCCTTTTCGAAGAATGGCACTGCGCAGATAGATACAAAAACCTTCCAAATCAATAAATACGTCAGTAAGCAGAGATCACATCGCCATAAGCTATAGCACTGAAACCGAAGATCATAACGCTACGAGCTACTTCAGTGAAACAGAAGAAATGCTTGCAAAACGTCGAACACTGTCTCAGGATAGGGATCATAACACTACGGGCTACCTATCGTCGACACTCTTTCTGTGTAATTGACGTAAGTTCAGGCATGAAGATTGCTCAGTGATATGAATACTGAGGGATGGCATATCATATCCCGGTGAGTGAGCGCAGGAAGGGCGATTATCAATCGCCACGCCGGTGCCGCCAAACAAAATGGAACAGGCCAAATGAACTTAACATTTGCCTTTCCAACCTGTCCAAACTTCTAATACTAATTCACACTTCAAGAAAGGAACATTGTTGTCGAATTCTGAGATAGTCAATGCGATGCAAATTCAGTATTTTCAATCGATGCGTGGATTTTATGATGCCTCTTAACCTCAATTCTTAATGAGGTCCTATTGAGATAGTCTCATGCATCGCTTGGTGGAAAAAGATTACTTACAGACCAATCTCCGCCTATTCCTCCTTCGTCATCACAAAATAATATTTCCGTTGATTACCTGCAAAGTAAGGCGCCGTCCGCTCCTTCGAATCCCCGCCTTTTTTGAACGAAGGAACGAACACAAAGCAATTCTTTGGCAGGTACTTCGCGAAACGATCAAGGAACTCCATCTTCAGCTCTAGATCGGATGATTTCGACAAGAACCCCTCTCCACGATAGACGCTCAGTGTCTCCGTGGTAAGCCGCCAACTCGGCCTCACTCCCACGGCCCATGAAATTTCTTCTCTCTGAGAGATCCACTGCGGAACAGCCATTTCATGCGCCGGATGTAGGGCGCCCTTACTCTGAAAATCGAGCTTGACGAGGATCTCGCCTGCATCGTGATCTGCAGTTTTGCCGCGCTGGAACATCTGTAATTATTTGGCCTCGCAGTTTCCTCGGCGGACGCAGACGTCGCGAGCTCTTGGACTGAGTGGGCTTGCCGTCTCAACATCTAACCCTTTCCCTGCCTAGGGGAGGGAAAATCGACCCCTTTGAGCCTTGAGAGGATCTCTGAGATAGTCTTCAGCTCAGAGTATCAATCATTTTCAAAAGAGTAGCGGTCCCGTCGAGTTACTCTCTATGAAGGCTGGTGGAAAGCCAACGCGAAGTCCATCGCTCCCGTCACTGCGGCATTCTGTGCTGCAGCGGCATTTTCATACCCGTCTTCACGAGCCGCAGCATCAAGCCAATTAACGGTTTTGACAAATACTTCGACCAAGTTGGGAACGATCAGTGTATGGACGCAGAGCTCATAACGCTGCGAGCTATAACGCTGAAAACACAGATTCAGAAAAAAACACTATTCAAGACATTGCCGCAGTCTCACCTTAAAAGCGTGAGAACGGTCTAGTGTTATAGACACACTCCATTGAAAAAGCCGCTTAGCAACGTCTACGCCAAACACCCTACAATAGATGCCTCATGTTGATATTGGAGGCTCCGTCATGGGCAAGCTCTATATGGGTTTTGATGCCGGCACGCAAAGCGTGAAGGTTGCTGTTTACGATGAACAATTTCGTCTGGTCACGAGCCGATCACTGCCCACATCACTCACCTATCCGCAGCCGGGGTGGGTGGAAATGGATGTCAACACCTATCTTGACAACTGCGTGGTTTGTATGGCTGAAACCACGAGTGAACTGCGGCGTTTGGGGTTCGATCCCAAAGACGTCAGTGCCATTATGGGTGACGGCATCATCTGCGGCATTGTCGGGATCGATGAGAACGCGGATCCGGTAACGCCTTACATCAACTACCTCGACAGCCGCACCATGGCTGACGTTGAAACGATCAACGCCAAAAAGCTGGATATCTGGAGCCGTGAAACCGGCAATCCAGAGGCCTCCCCCATGTTTCCCGCGATGTTCGCCCGTTGGTTCATCGCCAACTCCGAAGCCTTCCGCACGAAGGGCGTGAAATTCGTCCATAACGCACCCTACATTCTGATGAGACTGGCCGGCCTTAAAGGCAAAGATGCCTTTATTGACTGGGGCGCCATGTCAGGCTGGGGGCTGGGCTACGACGTGCAAAAGAAATGCTGGTCAGAAGAGCAGCTCCATATTCTCGGGATTGATCCTCAGTACATGCCGACCATCCGCAAACCCTGGGACATTGTCGGCGGACTCTGTGAAGCAATGTCCGTGCGCACGGGCCTGCCGGCCGGCATCCCTATTCTTGCGGGTGCGGGCGACACGATGCAGTCCATGCTGGGTTCCGGGGTATTTGAAGCCAATCAGGGCGTCGATGTTGCAGGAACATGTGCGATGTTCTGCGTCTCCACCTCCGGCATCGTGCCCGAACTTTCCAAACCCGGCATGGGTCTCATCTTCAATTCAGGCACGCTGCCCGACACATACTTCTATTGGGGCTTCGTGCGTACGGGCGGCTTGTCGCTTCGCTGGTTCAAGGACCATGTGGCTCGTCACGAAGGTGACGGCAGCTACTACGGCACTCTCTCCGAAGGTGCTGCCAAGGTTCCTGCCGGCGCTGGCGGCGTGCAGTTCCTCCCTTACCTTACGGGCGGATACGGCGAAGAGAAAGAGGCAAGCGGGTGCTTCCTCAACATGACGATGGATGACAACCAGTTCGTCATGTGGCGTGCAGTCCTTGAGGCCATCGGCTACGACTACATGGGACTTGCCGACAGCTATCGAGCAGCTGGCGTTCCGCTCAAACGCATCACCGTCACAGAGGGCGGCAGCCGCGACGGTCTCTGGAATCAAATCAAGTCCAATATGCTTGGCGCAGAAGTTGTGCGTTTTGAGAATCCTGGCGGAGCCGTTCTTACCAACTGCGTATTCGGCGCTTATGCTGCAGGTGACCTTGAAGGCGTCGACGACGTCAAGGCTGCGCTCGGGAGCGTCATTAAGCGCAGCGGCGTTTATAAGCCTGAAGCGGCCCTCACTCGCCGCTACCGCGAACTCTTTGAAAACCGTCAAAAGCTCGTTCGAGAAGATCTGAAGGCAGCCTTCAGCCGCCTCGTGAAAATGCGCGCCATTCACTAAAAATCAGGTTTTAGGCCAATACAAAAGCCGCTCGGCGTTTGGAATTTTGCTTCCAACCGCCGGGCGGCTTTCTTTTGATGGGTTCACGTCGGCGCAGACGGTATTGCAGCTGCTGCCGACTGTGAACCCGCAGTGCTGATTATTCCTCAGTCTGCTTTGCTTCACCCTTCACAAAATCGGGACGCTGCACTTCAACACCGAGCGAATGTTCGAGTGCATCGAGGTACCCGCGGCGATCGGATTCACCATAAACGGAGGAAAGTTCACGGGTGATGCCGGCGAGGTCCTCGGGCTTAGCTTCATGCTTCTTGGCTTCCTTCACGTAAATGACAACGTAGGAGCCGTCAGCGAGCACAGCATTGGTGTAGCTCGGAAGCTTCGCCGTCGGGAGCGCAAGGGCAGCATTCACCACAGTCACTTCCTGGTTCTGCGGCGCGCGGCGCGAAATCCACATCTCGTCGCCAAAGCCGTCAACGCTCTTAGCCTGCTGCACCGAAGCGAGCTTGGCCTGACCGGCTTCAATCGCCATGGCGCCAGCCTTTTGACGCTTGAGCGCATCGGTAATGAGCCCCTTCACTTCGTCGAGCGGGCGTTCGGCTTCCGGGAAGTATTCCACGACACGAGCAGAAACCAAACGATTTCCCGAAACCTCAATCGCGCTCGTATTGCGCTTTTCCTTCAAGGCTTCCGTGCCGAACAGCGATTCAGCCACATGATCGGTAATGATCTGACTGAGTTCCGGATCCGTCACGCCGTTGCGGGTGACGAAATCGGCCGTCTCAACCTTAAGACCGAACTTCGCTGCAGCCGGTTCGAGCGTATCGGACTGTTCATAAACCAGGTTCGTGAATTCATCGGCGTGGGTGGAGAACTCGCGAATCGCCTGCTGCTGCGCATACTCGCGCTCGATCTCGCTCTTCACGTCTTCGAAAGGTTCAACTGCAGCCGGATGAATGTCGGTCACGTAGATCACATGCCAGCCGAATTCCGTTTCAATCGGGCCGACAATATCGCCCTTCTTGGCGTTAAATACCGCATCTTCAAAAGCCTTCGTCATGACGCCGCGGCCGAAGAAGGACAGATCACCGCCCTGTTCTGCGCTGCCCGTGTCAACGGAATTGGCCTTGGCGAGTTCAGCAAACTTAGAAGGATCAGCCTTCACTTCATTGGCAAGTTCTTCAGCCTTCTTGCGGGCAGCTTCCTTGTCATCGCCGAACTCGATCAGAATATGACTTGCGCGGCGCTCTTCAGGAACGGTCCAGCGCTGCTTATTTTGTTCGTAAAAGGTCTTGAGGTCGTCCAGACTGGCCTTCTGATTGCTGAAAGCGTCAGGCGAAAAGACAACGTACTGCGCCTTGATGTGCTCGGGCGAAAGGAAATCCTTCAGGTGAGCGTTGTAATAGGCTTTGATCTCTTCGTCCGTAACGGCAACCTTGTCCAGGTAGTCATCCGCAGGCAGAACCAGCGTGCGAACGCTGCGCTCTTCGGTGAGGATCTCGTAGAACTGCTCCGTAAGCGCCTTGGGGACCGGATAGGTCGCACTCACGCCGGAAACCACCGCTTCCTTAGCGAGATCGTTGCGAATCTCCATCACGAACTGCTGGTCGCTCTTGCCCTGAGAACGCAGGAACTGTTCATAACGCTCGGCAGAGAACTTTCCGTCAACCTTAAGCGCGTCAGCGTTCTTAATGAGCGCCACAGCCTGTGCTTCACTGACGGAAATGTGGTTCTTGGCCACCACCTGATTGATCGCAGCCTCATCCATCAACATGCGAAGCAGGTCTTCACGAGCCTGAGGCGTATCGAGCAGGCTGGCGTGAAAGCTCTCACCCATCTGCTGACGCAGGCGTTCAAGCTGCTGGCGCTTGGCCAAATCAAAATTTTCAGGCGTAATCGACACCTCGCCCACTTTGACGATCGAGTTGTCACTCTGAGTCATGCGGTTGTACGAATAAATGCCGGTAACCACAAAGCTCGGAATAATGAACACCATTGCGATGACCATCAGCCAACGCTTGTGTTCGCGGAATGCCTGCAGCATAAGGGATCCTTGTCTAAGGGCCGCTTCTGCGCATCATTGAAGAAAGCGAAGAAACGGCGAGCATGCCAGTTGGAAATGTTCTTTTGCCGGGACGCAGATAACAAAAAAGGCGAAACCTCACGGCTCGCCTTTTTCAAGAAATCTTTGGCGGAGTGGACGGGACTCGAACCCGCGACCCTCGGCGTGACAGGCCGATATTCTAACCAACTGAACTACCACTCCGCGCTTTCGCGCATTTTTGGCTGGAAACAGAATTTGACGCGATCAAATTACTGCAGAAAAACTGTTGGCGGAGTGGACGGGACTCGAACCCGCGACCCTCGGCGTGACAGGCCGATATTCTAACCAACTGAACTACCACTCCGCATCAGAGATGCTGCTGTTTTTCAGCCTAGAAGGTGCATTATACGGAGCGAAGGAGAATTTGCAAGCCTTGCGGCTTCATCATCTCTTGCGACCCGGGATGCATCTCCCAGTGGACTCCTTAAACCCGGAATCCAGGGCAATAAAAAAGCCGTTACCGGCTTTTCTATCAGTGCTCTCTTGAAGTGTTGGCGGAGTGGACGGGACTCGAACCCGCGACCCTCGGCGTGACAGGCCGATATTCTAACCAACTGAACTACCACTCCGTTTTCTCTCGGAGAGCGCCTTCTCCGTTTCGGAGAAGAATTGGGATTTTACAGACTTCACGAAACCTGTCAAGAGGATTGACGAAAAACCACCTCAAATTCACGTCTACATGACGCATACACGTGATCAAAGCGGCTCAGCATCACGGAGGCAGACCGCTCAGCAGCCTGCGCATAACGAAAAATCCCGGACCGCCAACTGCGATTCGGGATTCCTGCTTAAAGTCCGAAAGATGACTGATGGTGGATCCTGAGGGACTCGAACCCCCGACCCACGCCGTGTAAAGGCGTTGCTCTACCAACTGAGCTAAGGATCCATCGGACTTTGAAACTTCGAGCGTCAAACTCGAAGGAGAGCGGATTGTAGCAAGCGGCGGCGAATTTTGCTCGCCGCCGCCCATTCTTTTCACATTGTCGACTTAGCAGGTCAGCATCAAATTACGCGGAAGGCTGAGCAGCCGGCGTATTCGGCGCTGACGACATCTTCGGCGGCATGAGCGTTGCCTCGGCATCATCCGTGAGAGGCGTCGGCTGCCGCACGAGCGCACGAGCAAGCACTTCCTCAATGTGCTTCACCGGCACAATCTCGAGCCCCTTCAGAGCGTCTTCCTTGATCTCGGTGAGGTCCTTCATGTTCTCTTGCGGGATCAAGACGGTTTTCACCCCGCCTCGCTGAGCTGCGAGCAGTTTTTCTTTCAGACCGCCGATCGGAAGCACTTCACCGCGAAGGGTGATTTCACCCGTCATCGCCAAGTCGCTTCTCACTGGAATGCCGGTAAGCGCAGAGGTCATCGCTGTAACGATAGCCGCACCCGCACTCGGACCATCCTTCGGAATAGCGCCTTCGGGGAAGTGGATGTGCCAGTCGGTATTGGCAAAGATGTCGGACTTGAGACCCAGCTGTTTGGCACGCGCACGCACCACACTGCGGGCCGCTTCCACACTTTCTTTCATCACGTCGCCCAGCATGCCGGTGCGAAGCACCTGCCCTTTGCCCGGGAAAGCTACGGCTTCAATCATCAGAATGTCGCCGCCCACTTCGGACCACGAAAGACCGTTGACGATGCCGACCTGCGGTTCACGCTGAGCCGACGTAATGCTGAAGCGCCGCACACCGAGGTACTTCTCAAGCGTTTCGGCCGTGACGCGGATCGGAAGCTCCGTGGGACGCTTGTCCTTAGGCGCCTCGAGCTCCGTCAGAACGATCTTGCGCAGAATCTTGCCCACAGCACGTTCGAGCGAGCGTACGCCCGCTTCACGCGTGTAGTAGCGGATGATGTCGCGCACCGCGCTTTCTTCCACCACCACTTCGTTTTCCTTCACGCCGTTGACGCGCATCTGCTTAGGAATGAGATGACGCATCGTGATGTGCACCTTTTCGTCTTCGGTATAGCCCGAAAGCGAAATCACCTCCATACGGTCAAGCAGTGCCGGCGGAATGTCATAGCTGTTGGAGGTCGCCACGAAGAGCACGTCCGACAAGTCGAATGGCGTCTCAACGTAGTGGTCTTCAAAGGCGTTGTTCTGCTCAGGATCAAGCACTTCAAGCAACGCTGCTGCCGGATCACCGCGGTGATTGGCGCCGATCTTGTCGATCTCGTCCAAGAGGAAAAGCGGATTCTTAACCTTAGCCTTGATCATGTGCTTAATGACCTGCCCCGGCATCGCACCCACGTAGGTACGGCGATGACCGCGGATTTCCGCTTCATCGGAAACGCCGCCCAAGGCCATGCGTACGTATTCGCGGTTCGTCGCCCGGGCAATCGAGCGGCCAAGCGAAGTTTTGCCGACGCCCGGGCCGCCTACGAGGCAGAGAATCGGCGACTTGACCTTGCCCACGCGCTTTTGCACGGCGAGATATTCAAGAATGCGCTCCTTCACCTTTTCGAGTCCCCAATGATCCTCATCGAGGACACGGCGAGCCCGTTCGATGTCGCGGTTGACGCGGCTCTTCTTCTTCCAGGGCAGTTCGAGAAGCGTCTCGACGTAGCTGCGCACGACGCTCGCTTCTGAGGACGACGGCGGCATCGTTTTCAAGCGCTTGATTTCCGTAAGCGCAGCTTCTTCGGCTTCCTTAGGCATCTGCGCATCGCGCACCTGACGCTCCAGTTTGGCCTCCTCCTCTTCGGCTTCTGCAGTTTCCGGGTCCAGACCGAGTTCTTTCTTGATGGCCTTCATCTGCTCATTCAAGTAGTACTCGCGTTGGTTCTTCTCCATCTGGCCCTTGACACGCATCTGGATGCGTTTTTCAACCTGACCGCTTTCGAGTTCACGGTCGAGCACGCCGATGAGAATTTCATAGCGGCGCACCGGATTGGAAGCACGCAGAAAGTCAAGACGTTCAGCTGTGGTCAGCGGAATGAAAGACGCAGCCACATCACAGGCGCGCACCGGATCCGTTTCCTCCGTTACGGGACGGAGGTGTTCGGGCGTGAGCTTCTTGACGTTTTGCGCATAGTCGAGAAGCTGACGATTGAGGGTGCGCTGATAGGCCGCAAGATCTTCCGACACTTCTTCTGTCGGCAGTTCTTCCGCGGTGGCTTTGTAGAACCCAGATGCATCGGTCCAGCTCGTCACGCGGCAGCGCTGCGTTCCGTGTACAAGCGCCTTCACTGAACCATCGGGAAGACGCAGCAGCTGATCCACTTCGCCGAGTACACCGACATCCCAGAAATCTTCGGGCTTCGGCGAATCAATGCTCTTTTCACGCTGGGTGAGCAGAATTACGCGCCCGGAATGCACACGCATAGCAGCCTCGGCGGCGAGCACCGAGATCTGACGGCCCATGAAGACCGTCGTCATGGAATTCGGGATCACCACCATGTCGCGCAGGGGGATCACCGGAAGCGGACCCGCCGCAGCGGCAGTCGCTTCGTTGTTGGGAGTCTTGTTATCGTTCAAAGCAATAACCCCATAAAAGATGATTGTTGAAGTCTATATGGGGACGCTCCACGCAATTTTCAACCCGTTCCAAGTGGGGTAGAACCAATTGCTTGATTGGAGCGCCGCCTCCATCAGACTTGCGACGATTGCGGAGCTGCTTGAGCAGCCGTCTTTTCGGCTTTGAGCGCTTCGATTTGTTCTGCAGTGCGAAGCACATAATCTGGCTTGGCCTTGGCAGTGACAACCGCTTCAGTCACGATCACCTTTGCCACATCCGTGCGGCTGGGAATTTCAAACATCGTGTCAAGGAGCAGCGCCTCAATAATCGAACGCAGGCCGCGGGCGCCCGTTTTGCGCTCAATCGCTTGATGTGCAATGGCTTTAAGGGCTTCGGGCGTGAATTCAATATCCACGTCCTCCATGGCAAAAAGCACTTGATACTGGCGAACAATGGCATTTTTCGGTTTTGTCAGGATCTCAATGAGCGCTTCTTCATTGAGTTCTTCAAGAACCGTAATCACCGGCAGACGACCGACCAACTCCGGAATCAGACCGTACTTCACAAGGTCACCCGTTTCAATCTGACGGAAGACATCCGTGAGGTTGTGATCTTTTTTGCCGACGACCGTACCGGAAAAACCGATTTCACTCTTTTCCGTGCGGTGGCGCACAATGCGCTCCATTCCGTCAAACGCACCGCCGCAGATAAAGAGGATCTGGGAAGTGTCGACTTCCATCATGGCCTTTCCCGGATTCTTGCGACCGCCCTTGACCGGCATGGACGCAATGGTGCCTTCAACGAGCTTGAGAAGAGCCTGCTGAACACCCTCGCCCGACACGTCGCGGGTAATGGAAGGGTTCTCGCTCTTGCGGGCAATCTTGTCAATTTCGTCAAGATAGATGATGCCCTTCTGTGCACGCTCAATGTCGCCGCCGGCGGCCTGCACAAGCTTAGCGACAATATTCTCAACGTCTTCACCAACGTAGCCCGCTTCCGTCAAGGTCGTTGCATCCGCAATGGCAAACGGCACATCGAGCGCACGAGCGAGCGTCTGAGCCAAAAGCGTCTTGCCCGAACCCGTCGGGCCGATCAGCAGCACATTGGACTTCTGCAGCTCAACCTTGTCTTCAAGCGCCTTGAGCTTTTTGTCACCCAACGTATTCAAACGCTTGTAATGATTGAATACCGCCACCGACAGTGTCCGCTTAGCGCGTTCCTGACCAATTACATAATTGTCGAGAAGCTCATAGAGCTCTCGCGGCGTAGGAATCTTGGCCGGAGCCGCCGCTTGAGGGGCTTCGGCAGCAGGCTCTTCAGCAGTTTTGCCGCCGGTCGTTGCGCCGGTGAGTTCGGACGCCATCAGACGGACACAGTCGCCGCAGAGGAGCTCACCGTGCAGGCCCTGAAAAAGGGAGGAGCACTGCGACTCATCACGGCCGCAGAAAGAGCAGTAGCGTTTTGCCATTTTTTGGTAAGAAATTCGTTGCCCGGCACCGAGCATTGCTTGAAAAGCATTGCGCTTTCGGGCCGAAAGGAAAACTCATCCGCACAGCGCCTGACATCAGCCGTCAAGCACAATGCGGAAGGTTCTTGCCTGAGGTCAGCCGCGCACAAGTTCGAGCCGCGCAGCTCTCAGCCTCAAGCATGGGGAAAGGGAAATCAAAGATCCGCGCGGCTCGTAAGCACTCGGTCGATGAGACCGTATTCGAGCGCTTCCTGCGCGCTCATGAAATTATCTCGATCTGTATCGCGAACGAGCTCGTCATAGCTGCGGCCGGTGAAGCCGGCCATCAGTTCGTTCATCTGACGCTTGATGAGCAGCAGCTGGCGAGCACGGATTTCAACATCGCTCGCCTGACCTTCTGCACCGCCCAAAGGCTGATGAATCATGATGCGCGAATGCGGCAGTGCATAGCGCTTGCCTTTTTCGCCTGCGGCCAGAAGGAACGCGCCCATCGACGCGGCCATGCCGAGGCAGATCGTATTCACCTTCGGGCGAATGAAACGCATCGTATCAAAGATCGACATGCCGGCAGAAACCGAGCCGCCCGGGCTGTTGATGTAAAGCGAAATATCCTTGTCAGGATCTTCGCTTTCAAGAAAGAGCAGCTGAGCGACGATCAGCGAGGCCGTTTGATCGTTTACTTCCGTCGTGAGGAAAATAATGCGGTCACGCAGCAGACGCGAGTAAATGTCAAAACTGCGCTCCGACCGACCGGAGCTTTCAACAACAATAGGAACTAATGACATAACCAATAATCAAATCTGTGAACCGTAAGCGTCTGCCCGGGCACAGCCAGCGCGCATAAACGGTTGAAAATTGAACGGACTGCTCATCCGCTCATAGCGTTCGAACATTATGGCGGAACCGCGTGCGGTATGCATGACAGTGCGGGCGGCATTCGCTGAAAGGACGAAAAATTCGCACAATTGCGCATTTTTCCAGCGTTTAAACGCCTGCCAAAAATGCCGAAGGGCGCCCGCAGGCGCCCTCACCAGCCTCAAGCGGCAATGCCGCTTGAGTACGGAAGTGGCGGAGTGCCCGATGGGTGCTCCAACCGCTTCAAAAAAGTGCGATTAGAACTCGCCCTTCATCACCTTGTCGAATTCGACAGGCACTTCTTCCGTGGTGGCCTGACCGAGGAGCCAGTTGGTGACGTTCTCTTCCTGAACCTGCATCGCCACATTCACGCGGCTCTGACGGTCGGTCGTAAGGTACTGAACGACTTCAGCCGGATTTTCGTAAGAAGCAGCGATCGACTGGGCGCGAGCCGTGATCTGTTCATCGGTGGCCGTGAGCTTTTCACGCTGAACGACTTCAGAGATGAAGAGACCGACGCGGGCCTTCTTGACAGCCGGTTCCTGGAACATGGAGTCCGGAATATCCTTCGGGGCTTCAAGGCCGCGGCTGCGCATGGCCTGAGCGTACTGCTGAGCCATAGCACGGCGTTCTTCTTCAACGACGGCGGCCGGAACCGGGAACGTAAGCACCTTGTCGAGAGCCGAGAAGACTTCAGCAGCAGTGCGCTGTTCAAGACGATAGCTCACTTCGCGTTCGAGGTTCTTCTTGACGTCGGCACGCATGGCAGCAACGCCATCCTTCACACCGAGGGACTGAGCGAATTCGTCGTCGATCGTCGGGAAGTGCGGTTCTTCAACCTTGGTCACTTCAACGAGGAACTGGACGGTGGCGCCGTTCAGATCAGCGGGACCATATTCCTTCGGGAAGGTGAGATCGAACGTCTTCGATTCACCAGCCTTCATGCCGGCAACCGCCGCATCGAACTCGGCGAGCATACGGCCGCTGCCGATGACGAACTGGAAGCCTTCAGCCTTGCCGCCCGGGAATTCAATGCCTTCCTTCGTGCCGGTGAAGTTCACCGTAACGCGGTCGTCCTTCTGAGCGGCGCGGTCAGCAGCGGCTTCAGTGTAGGTGACGCGCTGCTTGCGCATGACGTTGATCGTTTCTTCGACAGCAGCATCATCAACCGTGGAGGTGTAACGCTTGAGGTTCAGCGCCTTGAAATCGGGATATGTGATTTCAGGGAAAACTTCAAACTTAGCCGTGAAGCGCATCGTTTCTTCGTCGCCATTGGCGCCTTCGACAGCTTCAACCTTCGGCGCACCGGCGATCTGCAGACCGGAGGCCTGAGCAGCCTTCGACCAGGCCTGACCGACGAGTTCGTTGAGGGCCTCGTCAAAGGCGCGCATGCCGTACATGGCCTCGACCTGCTTCATCGGAACATGGCCCTTGCGGAAGCCGGGCATACGGGCATCCTTGGCGTAGCCGCGCAGATGCTTCTGAGCAAGCTCGCGGACCTGAGCGGACGGAACGGAGAGCTCAAGCGTACGCTCGAGCGACACGGCCGGGGCCTCTTCCTTCTTGGTTTCAGGAGCAGCAGCCTGTTCGACGGCCTGTTCAGTCTTTTCTTCAGTCATCGCTTTGATCTTTATGTAATTTCGATCCGTTTTGCACCTAAAAACTACTTCTGGTGCCGGCGCGGCTCGATGTGTGAATAAAGACCGTTCGGCTAAAAAGCTCAGCCGAACGGTTCGGAAAATCTGTCCCTCATCAGGGGAATTTTGATCGCCGGTAATCTGCAGCAACCAAAAAAAACCTACCAAATGAGAAGCCTTGCATTATAACTAACGCCTTCTTGCGCTGCATTGAAAGTCTCCTGTCCCATTTCACTGTCTGTCCACCCATGAACTACAAGACTGCCGCTCTCTTTGTCGTCCTTGTCACTTCTCTTGTCGGATGCTCGACAACACTCGCGCCGCAGCGCAGCGCATCAGGGACATCGACCGAAACGATCCAGCCAATTCATCAGCAAGAGGATGAAGCGGAACCGCAAAGCTACCGCGAACGCATTGAAGTCGTCGTCCAGCGCATGCGAGCGGCCTGTGTGGCTCAGGACAATCAGCCGTACTACAGGAAAACCGCCTGTCTGCCTTCAGGCATTACAGACGAAATGACCAAAGACTCCACCCGCATTACCGCTGCGCAGAAACGTGCCGCCGAAGCCGTCTTCGCTTTCACTCACGAACTCAATGAAGAAACCCGCCGGATCATGCGAGAGACCCAAGATCCAGCGCTCGCCGCCCGCGCTGAGCTTTCTCAGCGGCTGCGCGACCCGCAGATCAATACCCTTCAGGAAGATCTGCTGTCAGGGAAAATTACGTGGGGAGAATACAACACTGCCCGCCGCGCACTGGCCGAAGCTGTCCGCAGCGATTTGGAAAACGAATAGCACCCGCACTTCGGCGTGCTCTTCTGTACAATGCACGCCACAGTGCGCGAGTGGCGAAATTGGTAGACGCACCAGGTTTAGGTCCTGACGCTTCACGGCGTGCCGGTTCGAGTCCGGCCTCGCGCACCACAGACCAGACAATAGTTTCAGGTTTCATCAGCAACGACGGGCGTCCGAACCCCTATCAAACTCTTTTGACACACGCCTCTAGATCAGATACGGTTCCTGCGCCGTAAGAGACGGTGCCGAACTTGGCATCCCACCCCAAAGCGGGTAGCTGCCATTGAAGGAAGCATTTTTTGTTGACTAATCTGAATGGATTAGATTAGTGAATCTCGCTCTGCCTTGATTGGTGTCGGGTATCAGGGATAACAAAACTCTGCAGGAATCAGCGAAGGATAGCACTCGCAACGCTCGCTCTTGCCGGATCCCGACGAGCGCGAAGAGTTACCTCGAACCTCTACACGCTGCGAGTGCCCCAAAAAAATACAACTCCTGTAAATCTATAGTTTTTTCAACCTTTGAACCAGACTGTTAAACTCAGTTTGGCTCTTTTGTTGTCTTAAGGTGAGTTCTATGTTTGATATTCGAAAAGCCACGCATGTCGCGGCTTATCTCCTCTGGAAACGAGGCCGTAGGATGTCGTCCCTGAAGCTCATGAAGATGATGTACATTGCCGAGAAACAATTCCTATTGCAATACGGCGAGAGATTGACAGGAGACAAAATGGTCTCCATGCCTTATGGTCCAGTTCTGTCTGCAACCTATGATTGCTTCATGGGAGATCGTGAATATTGGGACTCTTGGATCATTAATCCAGGAAACTACGACCTCGCTCTCAACAGCTCGGTAAAGGTTGATCCCGCAGATCCGCTGGACACATTTGATGAACTGTCCGTAGCTGAGAAAACTGTTCTTGACTCGGTATACAGCAAGTTTGGCGCCTCAAACCGGTGGAATTTAGTCAAATTGTTACACGATCCGGACTACTGTCCCGAATGGGAAAACCCCCAAGGATCATCCTATCCCATCCACATCAAATCCCTCCTCATGAAAAACGGCAAAACCAAGGAGGAAACGGATGCTATTCTGGAAAAGATTAGGGAAGAAGATGATCTTCAGGTTGTTACCCAGAGATTGTCATGACCGAGTTCTGTCCTAATGCAAAAGCAACAATTCTGGCGATTGCAGGAAAGATTGATCATCTTCATATAATTTGCACAAAACAGTTCTTTTACAAAGATACTGGTGCCCAATCTGTTCTGGCTGTCAACGTAAGCTCTATCCGAGAAAAAGGAACGTATGACGGGACCTGTGTTTTACGTGCTGGAGATCACCCGTTCATTACACACGATAGTTATATCCGCTATAAAGACGCTGTTGTGATGAAAGTTGAGAAGCTCATATCTGCCGTTAATTCTGGCGAAATTACAGTTATGGAAAATGTGTCAGATGAAGTTTTCGGACGCATTCTCGCCGGATTTGAAAAATCCGAATACACGAAAACAAATATTAAGAAGCTATTGCGTAAACTTTCACAAGAATAATAGCAACAAGTTATACAGAAAAAACTGCGGGGCTTTTCGTCAGACCAGGACCCTCCTAAGCTTGTCTCCGGGAGTTTGGGATTGATTATTGTCCATACCGGGCTCACCCAAACGAAGACCGGCGCAAAATTCATTGCACCGGTCTTCGATTAATCATGCCTCAGCAAAGAGACACTGTTACTTCACTTCCTGAGAAAGGGCTTTTTCCACTGAGAACGGCCAAGCCTGATAGCCCGTGCAGTTCTTCAGCTGAATCTCAACAGAAGGTTCTTTTGCCCCCCACTTGAACTCTTCAATATAGGGATTCGGCGCGGAGGTGAATGCGCCGCTCGCCATGTCAAAGCTTGCTCCGGCCGTGGCGGAATAGACGAAGATGGAATTCTTGTCAGCCTGATATTCCGTGAGCGAAGTTACCGGGCTGTACCAGTCGTGACCGCGCTCCTTGCCGTATGCCCAGATCTGTTCAACAGTCATCTTCTTCTGATCGATTTTGTAGACCACAGAACGCGAATACTTCATCTCGGGCAGCGGCGGCTGTTCCATGCCGCGGGCATCGCCGTTGTCAAAAGCCGAGACATAAATAATGTCGCCCTTGCTCTTCTCATCAATCTTAAAGGCGGTGTGCTGAGTCCAGGTCCAGTCAAACTCGCCCTCGCACTTGCTGCCGCTGCACTTGATCTTGCCGCCGTTGGCATCGATCGGCGTCAGCACCTTCTCTGCCCAGCCTTTTTTCCAGCCTTCCGGAGAGGAGAGAATCCATTTCACCTTTTTGTCACGGCCAATCTTAATAATGGCGGACTGGTGCCGAGAGCTGATAATGATCGAATCATCTTCAGGATCGTAGTCGACTGAATTGACGTGTGCCCAGTTGCGGCCAGGGCCCGTACCGACGATGTCACCGAATTTATCGGAAGCATCCAGCTTGGCGATTTCCTCCGCCGTGAGCGTCTTGCCGGCCTGTGAAGCATCAATATTGAGACAGACAGCGCCCTGATCCAAGACCTTCATTACGTTGTCGCGGTACGGATCAAGAATTTCAGCCAAACGCCATTCGTCTACCACATTGCCGTTCTGATCGACCTCAGCAATCACATCGCGCACTGTGCGTACGTTCTTGCCGTCAGCGCGCTTCCAATTGGAGCTCGAGACACGCAGGAAATAGTGCCCGTTGTCCGCATCGTCCATGGAATGCGAGAAGTCACCGTAGCGCATCGGAAGACGGCGATTGAAGACCTCGCGTCCCAAAATGTCGTACTTCACGTAGCGCTGGCCAAAGCCCCAGGTGAGCAGACCGTCAGCATTCTGCTTGAAGCCCATCATGACGCCCGCAGAATAAAGTGAATTGAGGTCATAGATCGGGTTGGCGAACATGAACCAACGAACTTCACCCTTGGTATCAATAACGGTGTTCTGCGGCCAGTAATTCCATTCGAGTGCGCCGCCGGTCGGATTGTTCCAAACTGCACGAGTGCCGATGCTGGATTTCTGACCAAAGTTGTTGACGAAGTAGAGGCGGTCAGAGAATTCCGGATCGGCCTTCTTCACTTCTGCCTCAAACGGCATCATGCGCTCCATGGTGTTTCCTGCAGGCTCAAAGTAAACAGGAGGCGCATAGAGCTTATATTCGTCTGAAAACTTTTCCTTTTTGCCCGTCGTGTCAATTCTCGTGTAATCAACACGAATGGTGTTGAGATAGTCCGGATACAGCCCGAAGATAGGAACGCCGCCGTGCGTGAGAAGCTGTGAGCGTGAGACCTTGTAGCTGATCTTTTGTCCGCCCTGCTTAGGCACAATGTGCACCGTCACATCCGCGAGCGTGTAACCGCCGTCACGAATCACAGCAGTGAGCGGCGCAATGCCATAGGGATTGCCCATCACTTCTCCGATGTGGCCTTGCACCTCATAATCGATCTTCGGACCAGAGGCCCCGCCGATCGCCATAGCGGCGGCAGGGATGGCAGCAGCGACGGCCAGAGCGATCCACTTCATCTTCATTACAAAATCTCCTTTTAGCGAGTGCAGAAACAAAAGAAACTGCATCGTTGAAATCGTTCCGTTTCAAGCGGAACGCGACGAAACTCAGTATGAAGACTTAGCCGAAATAACTAAATCGGGGCTTGCGCAGGATTGCGTTGCGGATCTCGAAGATCGCTTTCTTCAAAAAGAGAAAACTGTCAGTCCTCAATAAAATGAATGGAATTCACATCCGCCAAGGTCTTGGGTGCACTCACGATCACCGAGCGCACCCAGACAGATGCCGGATCCTGATGGGTTCGGTTGTGCCAGATGAGTGTCGGCCCGTAGACAACTGCATTTTTGGGTCTCCCCAAAATTATGAGATCAGGCATTAATTTTTGAAGCTGAACGGCGAGCTGCAATGGCACCGCTCCCCAAAGATTGGTCTGACAAAGAATCTGTGCAATGGGAATAAAGAACGAGGACCAAACGGCGATATTTTCCGCCATCAACGGAATATCGGCTTCAGCATCAAACCATGGATCATCTAAATCGTTCAGCGGACCAGTCATCACCCGAATCTGTCGATAAGCCTTGAAGTCTTTTCGAGTCAATGTCCGCTCTTGAGCGAGTTTTACCAATGGATGGTGCCTTCCGCAGACCAGAACAAAAACGTCATCAGCAAGCCGAAGGCTATGTAAATTTGGATCTGACGGAACAAACGGAAAGATTGCAAAATCGGCCTCTCCCGACGAAAGCAATCTTCCAAAATCAGCTCGAATAGGGCGAAATTCAACACCAATTGAAGGCGCCTTTTCAAGCAGTGCAGAAACGGATGGCGTCAGAAAAGTGAAAATCGCATTATCTACGCATAGAATTCGAAAAATTCGACGCACATCACTTGGCCGGAAAACTTCCTTCTCAAAAAGCCGGCCGTAATTAACAAGAAGTTCAGCAACACCGCCATTGAGTTCACGAGCGCGCGGCGTGGGAACCAAACCTCGATTAGTTCGAAGAAAAAGATCGTCATCGAGGAGCTCACGCAGCTTGGCAAGCGTGCGGCTGGCGCCGCCGACCGACATAGCGCATTCCTGTGCAGCCTTCGTTAAAGATCCCGTTCGGAAAATAGCAGAAAAGAGAAAAAGTGCATCGGTGTCTATATTTGGTCGCTGCATATGGTTTCGGGCAATCATTTAGGCCGTCAAGAGATAACGGCAGTAAAAAAGGCGGCACCCGCAGACGCCGCCTTTTGTGAACTCAGACTGCGGCGAATATTTTTTCCGCCGCAGCTGACCGAGCACTAAAGAAAGCTTAGTGCTTGCCGCCGCAACCGCAGCCGCAGCCGTCCTGCTTCTTTTCCTCGTTGCTCTCGTGATGATGGCCGCAGCAGCCTTCGCCTTCGCCGTGCTTATGCTCATGGCCGTGCCCACCGCAGCAGCATTCGCCTTCCTCATGATCGTGCTCATGATGATCGTGACCGCAGCAGCACTCGCCTTCGCCGTGCTTATGCTCATGGCCGTGCCCTCCGCAGCAGCATTCACCTTCCTCATGATCGTGCTCATGATGGTCGTGACCGCAGCAGCACTCGCCTTCGCCGTGCTTGTGCTCATGGCCGTGTCCGCCGCAGCAGCATTCACCTTCCTCATGATCGTGCTCATGATGGTCGTGACCGCAGCAGCACTCGCCTTCGCCGTGCTTGTGCTCATGGCCGTGTCCGCCGCAGCAGCATTCGCCGTCATGATCGTGGTGGTGATGGTGATGACCGCAGCCGCAGGAATCTTCATCGTCGTGACAGCCGCAGCCGCCATGCGCAGCCTTGAACTGGATCGGGTCAAAGGGCGATTCAGCTTCCGTGACCTCAAGTCCTACCATCTGAAGCATCTTGGCCAGATTGGGCAGCGGCAGAACAGCAAAACCCTCTTCGATCTGCGCAATACGAACGCCGCGGTTAACCAGCGCACCAGCAGCTTCACGCAGCACATTCACGTCGCCCGTCACGTTGAGCACCTTTTCAACTGCCGGACGAACTGCCCAGAAGCCGCCTTTTTCATCAACGAATACATCATTGACTTCAACCGGACGAAGCTGATCGGCAGGAACGCCAAGTTCAACTTCGCCTTCCGGCGTATGAATGACCTGAGGAAGCTCTGCACGCTGAGCGGATGTGAGCGGCAGTGCATGAGCCTTGTCAAGCAGGGTCTGAGCGGGAGCGGCGTTGGCCGGCAAAAGCTTCGTAAGCGTGGACATATCTATTTAATCCTGTTATCAGGATGTGCTGCAGTTGCGGGGAGCAGCACATCCGAAAAAATGAAAGCTGCTTTATTTTATGGTATCGGGAACCAATCGCTGATAGTTATTTTGCTTTATGAAGTATCTGCCAAACTTTGAAATCTTTATATTGTTCAGTCCCTGCTCGAATCTGAAAACAAATGCCGATTTCTAATTTATCCGCCAAGCACCCCCTCGAGCGCGTCTGACAGTCGATCTACCGGAATAATTTCCAGTCCTTCAACAGGCTGCCGAGGCATATTCGCACGAGGGATCAGTGCTTTAGAGAAGCCGAGCTTAGCAGCCTCACGCAGACGCTCCTGACCTCGAGCAGCAGGACGAATTTCACCGGCCAAACCCACCTCGCCGAAAACGACAAGCCCGCGTTCGAGCGGCCGATTCCGCCAGCTCGAGCAGATAGCCGCCAGAATGGCCAAGTCCGCTGCCGTCTCCGAGATTTTCACGCCGCCCACAGCATTGACAAATACATCTTGGTCAAAAAGTGCAACGCCAGCGTGTCGATGCAGCACAGCTAAGAGCATTGCCAGACGCTGCCCGTCAAAGCCGACAGCAAGGCGTCTGGGAGCGGGCAGATGCGTCTCATCGACGAGCGCCTGCACTTCGACCAAAAGCGGCCGCGTACCTTCCTGAGTGACGAGAACGGTGGATCCCGGAACGTTCGATTTGTATTCAGAGAGGAAAATAGCGGATGGATTCGTCACGCCGCGCAGACCATGATCAGTCATGGCAAAGACGCCAAGTTCGTTGACCGCGCCAAATCGATTTTTGAAGGCTCTGACGAGTCGAAAGTTCGAATGCGTATCGCCCTCAAAATAAAGCACCGTATCCACGATGTGTTCGAGCACTCGCGGCCCAGCGAGCGAGCCTTCTTTGGTGACGTGCCCCACAAAAAAGAGCGAAGCGCCGGAAGTCTTGGCCGCACGGGTAAGTCTGGCAGCGCATTCGCGCACTTGCGACACGGAGCCCGGAGCGCTGTCGAGCGCGCCGGAAAAAAGTGTTTGAATCGAATCTATGACGACGAATTCCGGGCGTTTTTCATTGATGACCGCTTCGATGTGCTCAAGCTCAATTTCACTCATCAGCTTGAGACCCGCCGTCGGCAGCTGCAGCCGCTGAGCGCGAAGCGCAATCTGCGCGGCACTCTCTTCACCGGAAACGTAAATGCAGCTGAGCCCCGCAGCCGCCAGGCGAGCCATCACCTGCAGCAGAAGCGTCGACTTGCCGATCCCCGGATCGCCGCCAATCAGAGAAACGCCGCCCTTGACAAGACCGCCGCCCATGACGCGGTCGAATTCGGAGAGCCCCGTAACGATGCGCGGAGCATCCTCTGCTGCCACATCGGAAAGATCCTGCAGAGCGCCCGTCGTATCGACGAAGCCGCGGCCGGAGCGTGAATCCGCACCGTAGCGGGCCGCGGCGCCAGTGGCTACTCTGAATTCCTTCAATGTATTCCACGCCTTGCAATGCGGACACTGTCCCATCCATTTGGCCGTGGTGCCGCCGCACTCGGAGCAGACAAATTCGATACGGTCCTTTTTGGCCATGCGGTCAGCCTTTCAATACAAGCGGCACTCGTCGGGCGAGCGCACAGAGAAGTTCGTAGCCGATCGTGCCGCACCGTCGGGCAAGATCATTCACGGCGATATGCCGCCCCCAAAGCTCTACCTTCGAACCCACATCAGCTTCCGGGATATCGGTAACGTCAATGGTAAGCATATCCATCGAAACAGCTCCGGCAAGCGGCGCCTGAGAGCCTTCCACCCAAACCGGCGCGCCGTCGGGCATCGAACGCGGATACCCGTCTGCGTACCCGCAGGCAACTACGGCAATCCGTGAGGGCCGCTGCGCCGTCCAGCGGGAACCGTAGCCCACGGATTCGCCGGGGCGGACTTGCTGGAGAGCGATGATTTCAGCGCCGAGCGTCATGGCGGGAATAAGGCTGAGCGCCTCTGAGGTCACCGCTTCGTCCGGAGAGACGCCGTAAAGTGCAACACCGGCTCGAACAGCCTGTCCCTGAACTTCTGGGTGAAACAAAATGGCACCGGTATTGGCCAGACAGGCCTGCTCCCGCGCCAGACCACCCATGGCCGCAAGCTGGTCGGCCACCGTCACGGGCGCATGCACGGCAGACTGTTCGGCATTGGCGAAATGAGTCACATAATCCATGACGCGGACACCGGGAATCGCGGCCAGCTGAGCTGCAGCAGCAGGCGCTTCGGCGGGACGGAAACCCAGGCGGTTCATGCCGCTGTTGACTTTGACATGCACACGGACATCCTTAGGCTTGGCAGCACGAAGGATGGCGATTTGCCAAGGTGAATGTACCACCGTCTCAACTTTGAGCGTCTGCAGGGGTTCAATGTCTGCGGCATCGAAAAAACCTTCAAGCAGCAAAATCCGCTTCTGCCAGCCGCAGCGGCGGACAATTTCAGCATCGCAAAGATCGATCGTAGCCAAGCCGTCTGCATCGGCAAAAGCTGTCACCGCATTGTCGAGACCGTGACCGTATGCATTGGCCTTCACTACCGCCCAGAGCGCCCGGCCTGCGGCTTTCGAACGCATGACGCCGAGATTATGGCGAAGCGCTTCAAGATCAATTTCTGCGGATATGGGACGCGGCATCTGCGCAGTTTCTCCCCGATTAGCTTGTCTGAAGAGCACGCAGCCGTTTTTCTGAAAAGTCCTGTCTGCGACTCAATGAAGGTCAAAGAGAGGCGCCGCGCGCAGAATTTGACATTTTCTCATCATCCGGGAATACATGCGTCGCCGGCCTGCAACGGAGTGTTGCGAAATCCGCATCTGTGTTTCTCCCTGCTCAAGGAAGTATATTTTGCGCACTGCATTGCAGTTCTCCTCTTTCACTTGGCTAAAATTGCAGTTTCCCAATGCGCCGTCTTCGCTCAAGCGCGGACGGCCGCCCAGTTTCAGGCATAAGGAGAACAGGTTGAAACGCGGCTTTTACACCATTATGGCGGCGCAGTTTCTGTCGTCTCTGGCAGATAACGCACTCCTCATCGCCGCCATTGCGCTCCTTGCGAGTCTGGGCGCCCCAGAATGGCAGACGCCGCTCCTCAAACTATTCTTCGTCGTGAGCTACGTCCTTCTGGCAGCCTGGGTGGGCATCTTTGCCGACTCGATGCCCAAGGGCCGAGTCATGTTCCTCACGAACTTTCTCAAAGCCGTCGGCTGTCTGCTGATGCTTTTCGGCGGCCATCCGCTGCTCGCCTACGCCATTGTCGGCATTGGCGCTGCCGCCTATTCTCCCGCCAAATACGGCATTCTCACGGAACTGCTTCCTGCCGAAAAACTGGTCATCGCCAATGGCTGGATTGAAGGGCTCACGGTCGGATCCATTATTCTCGGCGTCGTACTGGGCGGCGTGCTGATTAAGCCTGAAATCGCTTCCCCGATTCTTTCTCTGTTTCACCTCAATGCCATCGGCCTCACGTCGTTTGCCGAAGCGGCAATTTTTGCCATTACCTTCGTTTATGTAGCCGCTTCCATCGTCAATCTGGCGATCCCGGATACCGGAGCACGGTACCCCAAGCAGAAATTTGATCCGATTGATTCGATCCGCGGCTTCATGACAAGCTGCCGGCTGCTTTGGCACGACCGTCTTGGGCAAATCTCACTTTCCGTCACGACGCTTTTCTGGGGGGCGGGCGCTGTCCTGCAGTTCCTCGTTCTCAAGTGGTGCGATCATGCGCTCGGCATGACCCTCTCAGAGGGCGCCGTCATGCAGGCCGTGGTCAGTCTCGGCATTGCCGTCGGTGCTGTGCTTGCGGCCGCCCGAGTGCCGCTCGTGAAGTCGCTCTCCGTGCTGCCGATGGGCATCATCATGGGCGCGCTCGTCATGTGCATGGCCTTTTTTACTCGTGCCGACGCACCGGCGGGCGGCATCGAGATTTTCGGTCAAAGTCTCTCATGGGCCGTCATCATTGCCAGCATCGGCATGATTGCCGTCGGCATCTGCGCGGGGTTCTTCGTCGTGCCGATGAATGCGCTTTTACAGCATCGCGGCCATGTACTGATGAGTGCCGGCCGTTCCATTGCCGTGCAGAACTTTAATGAGAACCTCTCCATTCTCACCATGCTGGGCGTCTATTCTCTGCTCATCAAATTTGACTTGTCCGTTCCCGCCACGATGCTCACTTTCGGCGGCTTCGTGATGGTTTCCATGGCGCTGGTGATTCTGAAGCATCATCGCAACCAGCGGGAATTCGACAGTACGCATCTGATCGGCGAAGAAAAGCGACATTAAGTTTTTGCTGCCCGCCGGCAACAGCCTGTCAAAAACCCTCCCTGAAGCCCAAGGTTCTCAGGGGAATATTGGCGCTCCCGAATCAACAATCAGGAGCGCCGCTCCATTTATGCAGCTGGCTGAGCTTCAAAACGAACGCCAGGCCCAGACACTTCACTTTCTCCGGATGTGCCTCGGGGTTTCACCACAATATGCACCCCTACGCGCTCGCGCACTGCTCGCACATGGCTGATGATGCCGATGAGCTTCCCAGTCTTTTGCTGGAGCATCTCTAAGGCATTCAAAGCTTTTTCGAGCGTATCGGGATCGAGCGTGCCAAAGCCTTCATCCAAAAAGAGCGTATCGACCTGCATACGGCTTGAACTCACGCGCGAAAGGGCAAGCGCCAAAGCAAGCGAAACCAAGAACGTCTCACCGCCCGACAAATTAAAGGAGGTCCGCTCGAGCCCCGCGAGTTCCAAGTCTCGGACTGCAAGATCGAGTTTTTGCGAACCGGCCGGAATCAGCTGATAACGACTTTGCATACGCGAGAGAATCACATTGGCTTCGTGCAGCAAAAGCGCAAAAGTGAGGCTCTGAGCAGCCAGACGGAAGGTTTTGCCGTCCGCACTGCCGATCAGCCCTGAAAGCTTTGCCCATTTGTCGGCTGAGGTTCGGGCGGTCTTAAGCTCAGCCTCAATCAGGGCGGCTTTCCGGCGAACAGCATCATCGGCTTCGAGCTGCTGGCGAAGGCTGCCGAGACGACGCTCTGCCTCACTGGCCCTCTCGTCGGTTTGGGCCAGTTCCGCGGCCGCTTCTGCCTCTTGAACGTCACGGTGAGGCGTTTGCAAAAGCGCTTCCAGGTCTCTTTGAGCCGTCGCTCGGTTCGACTCGGCCGCTGCATAGGCCTGGCCGGCAGCCTCTGCGGTTTGTTCGAGCTCCTTAATTCGGGCGGGATCGCGTTCGGCCGCGAGCAGCGCGGCTTCATCGGCAAACGCTGCGTTTGCCAGAAGCTCGCTGAACCGCGCCTTGGCATCTTCCGTTTTCTGTGCAAACTCTTGCGCCGCCTTTTTTTCTGCCGATAGTGTTGCCTCGATCGTCTTCAGGTGTTGCGCCGCCTGGGCACTTGCCTGTGCGGCATTACGCTCTTTTTCGCGCGACGTCCGCACTCGGTGAGCGAGCTCGCGGCGTTCAGCCTGTGCTGAACGCTTGCCAAACTTGTTTTCACGATCTTTGCGGACATCCTGAGCGGCCTGATGCGCCGCTTGCGCACGCTCACTCGCGGCAGTCTGCGCTTCGTCAGCGCCGCGTTTCTGCGCAGCCGCTGCATTTGCTGCCGCTGAGGCCGCAGTTAACTTTTCTTGCGCTTTTTGAGCAGAGGCATCCGCAGCCGCATAACGCTGGCGGCGTGCCTCGGCCTCATTAAGGAAAGACTGCGGCTCGGCGAGCACCGCCTTTGAATCGGTGTCGGCAGCGAAACAATGTTTCGCGGCAAGCAGAAAAGCGTCACGCCGTACCTGCAAACGCTCGGCGCTCTCGCGCTGCTGTGCCTGAAGCTGCTCGAGACTCTCCTGAGCGGCCCGAAGGCGAGCCGACGCTCGAACGTCTGCCGCCTGAGCCTCATGAAAGGCGTTCACCGCCTTGATCTCTTCTGCACGCACGAGCGCCAGCCCTTTATCCGCCGCTTCGGCATTTTTCGACCATGCTTCAATGGCGTCGAGCACCGCATTGAAGCCTGCAGCCCTTTGCGGCGTCAATGCCTCTGCAAAATCCTGCGGATAGGCACTGCGCAGCGCTTCAATGCGATGAGTGAGCACTTCGCGCATGCGTGATGTCTTGTCTCCAGAAGGCATTTCAGACAGTAGGCCGAGCAGTTCGCCGCATTCGAGGAACCACTGCGCCGCCCATGCTCGACCGGTAAATCGGCGCATTTCAACGAGTTTGACCTCAAGCGATCCCTCTTGATAAACCGCAGCCTGAAGACGCTGCGCATCTTGAAGCCGCTGGGCAGCCGCTTCCATTACGGCTTGTGCTTTGACTGCAGCATCGTGAGCTTCATCCGCTTTCACTTTGTCAGCAGCGATTTTCTTTTCACCAAGCGCGGCGGCGGACTTTGCATTCAGACTATTTTTTTTGGCGTCGGCATAAGCCTCTGCTGCGGCCGCGGCCGCCGGCAGATGCTCCGCAAGCTCACGATCGCCCTGAAGCATCTCCAGCGCACCCAGTGCTCTGCGGCGCTCATCTTCTGCAGACTTCAGCGCTGCTGCGCACTTTTGCACCTCGGCATCCGCCCGCAAACTGCGCGCCTGGGCATCCGCAAGCGCCGCACTGCTCGCTTGGGCTTCTGCGTCCGCAATAGCCAGACATTTGTCCTTTTCTTCCATCTGCTCGAGCTCAGGAATCGTTTTCGCCTCATCCTCGGCAGCCTGCAATGCAGCCTGCCGTGCTACGTCAGCGGCTGCCTGAGCCTGCGCTTGATGCGCCTGCGCCTGCACTTGAGCCGCCTCATATTGCGCTGCTTCCCGGCGATGCGCTTCAGCGGAGGCTGCGCAGTCGAGCATCCGTCGGCGTTCCGCAAGAGGCTCCACAGCCGAGCGAGCGGCAGCGGCTTCACGCTTCAATGCTTGAGACGCCTGCGCCGCTTTTTCGGCCTGAACGAATGACTGCTCAGCGTCCTTCAGACGTGCGCGGGCGGCTGTTGCCTGACGTATCCAGCGGAGATCCGCTTCGAGTTCACTGCGGCGAAGCCGAACATGCTGGGCTTCGTCTGCAGTCGTTTCGAGGGCGGTTTCCAAGGCCTTGCGGGCATCCTCAGCGAGCATTTCCGCCCCTTCAAGATGAACCAAAAGGCGCTTGACCTTATTGTTCTCATCGCGGCAGCGCTCAAACACCCATTGGCCAATTGTGCTGTAAAGCTTTGTGCCGGTGATTTTTTCAAGAATCGCCGCACGATCATCGACCTGGGCACGCAAAAGCTCCGTAAAGGCACCCTGAGCGAGAAGCGCGCTGCGCGTGAAGGTTTCATAGTCCATCCCGAGCACTTCAGGCACTTTTGCGTTCCAAGCGAGTTTCTGCTCTGCAACAATTTCCCCCGTTTCCGCACTGCCATCGGGCAAACGCACCAATTCCACTTGAGCATCACGCGGCTCGCCCGTGCGCTTAAGCCTAATGCTCCAGCGCGACCGCCAGAACTTTCCCATGGATTCGAAGACAACAGACGCTGAGCATTGTTTGCGGCCTTCGGTCAGAACCATACAGCCGCGATCGGTTTTCTTCGAGGTCGACGTTCTGGTCTCCATGCGTGGCGTTTTGCCAAAAAGCGCCAGTGTGACAGCATCCAAAATCGTCGTCTTTCCGCTTCCGGTGGGGCCGACAATCGCGAAGATGCCGCTTTCAACATAGTCGCGATTTGTGAAATCGATCTCATAGCGGCCGGCGAGCGAATTGATATTTTCAATTCTGAGTTTCAAGAGCCGCATGGCCGGTCTCCTTTGCATCGATTTCGTTGTCTTGATGAGCGCCTCGGCCGGCCAGATCCGACACAATTTCTGCGCGGCGGGCGTCTGCCTCACGCATGAGCTCACGACCGGCCTCCAGCGCTTCGGCAAAGAGGGGCTCCAACTCTTCTCGAACGATGTCGTCCGCGCCGCTTCTTTCTAAAACCGACCGGAAAACTTCTTCGGGCGTAATGTCATCGAGCCGCCTTTCGGGCATGTCCCAGCCTCTGAGACCTTCCGGAGTGCCGATGCGCACGGCAGCCAGATGCACGCCGGCATGTTCAGCCGATCGCTGAAGTGTTTGCACGACCGTGTTCGCATCCGTTGCCGCGCCCGTAAAAAACACCTCGACAACGGCGCCTGGCGCCTCACGGCCCACTTCCAGCAAACGCAGCTGAAGCGCTTCGAGCGTGCCGGAAATACGAGTGAGAATGCGCGGCTGCGGTACATGAATGGCATGCTTCTCAACGCCATGGTCCGTGATGACCACCTCCAGAATCTGCTGCTTGTCAGAAATCGCGCCAAAGTCGAGCATCAACGGCGAACCGCAGTACCACGCGGTGCCGTTTGACCCCGCCGCCTGCGGGCGATGAATATGCCCCAGCGCGATGTACCTCCAGCCTTCGCCAAAAGCGGCCGCAGAAACATTGCGAAGTGACCCTACATATACCGAAGCATCTGCCTCATCGGACGAAGCTGAAACGCTTTCTGCCGCCCCGCCCACGGAACTGCCGGCTACGAAGAGGTGACCCATAGCGACCAACGGCACTTCAGGACCAACCCATTCAACGAGCTTTTGGTGCACGGCATCGTAATGAGCCCGCACCCCGTTCTCCCATGCGCGGCGGCGGTCCGTTTCGGAATCTGAAACCCCGGAGAGCCGCACATCCCCTTCGCGCAGATAGGGCACCGCCGCAATCCCCAGCATGGGGACTCCCGCGGCATCCCGGATGACAACCGCCTCCGTTTCCGGCGTATTCCCGGCAACAATCGTACGGATCGTGGAAAGCAAAACTTCAGGCGCCCGCAAAAAACGCAGGGAATCATGATTGCCTGCCGTTACTACAACCGCACGAAGCGCTGTCTGCGAAGCCTTCGTCAGAAAATCATAGTAAAGACGCTGAGCGTCCGAGGACGGCATCGTCGTATCAAAGATGTCGCCGGCGATGAGGAGTACATCCGGACGACGCTCGCTGATCTGACCGAGCAGCCACGTAAGAAACGAACGGAAATCTTCCGTTCGATCCACATCTGCAGTTTGCCGCCCCAGGTGCCAGTCTGAGGTATGAAAAATACGCACGGCTCGTCGTTTCTCGACAGGTGCATCTACGGATGAAGGCATGTATCAACTCTTGTGTAAGTACTGGGTTCATTCCATAAACGCATAGTACTCACATCCTGCGTCGCTGCCCGACTGAAATAAGCAGGCGCGGCTCCAGCCGGTGTTTTTGCTGAGTCAACATAAAAAAGGCGACATCTCTTTCGTATGCCGCCCCGTCTAATGATGCTTGAAGCCCCTCGTGCTGAATCAAGCTTGTTCGCCCAATCCAATGAGCCGTTCAGGATGCGTATAGACATTGGCTCGTCCGCGTCGGCAGAAAGCTGCAAGCGTAATCCCGGCCTTTTGAGCGACCTCGATGGCGAGTGCCGTCGGCGCCGATACTGCGAAGATGATTTCGACGCCCGTCATCGCGGCCTTCTGTACCATCTCGTAGGAGGCGCGGGAGCTGATCACCAGCGCCCCTTCGGTCCAGCCCTGCTTGGCACGCAGTCCCAGAAGTTTATCGAGCGCCACATGACGGCCGACATCTTCGGCGCCGCCCGCAAGCGATCCGTCGACATTCACCCAAGCGGCAGCGTGCGTCGCACCCGTGAGTCGGCCAAGCTCCTCGATCTCGTGGAGGTAGTTGAGCGCTCTTTCATAGTGCTGAAGGTCAAAAGTCTGTGTAAAGGGAACACGAGGCGTCGGACGAACCGCGCCCTCTAAAGACTCCACGCCGCAGATGCCGCAGCCCGTTCGCCCGGTCATCGAACGCCGGTACTCCTTAAGCTTCCAGAAGTTTTCCGAGGCGATCGTCAGTTCAATGTTCTTGCCGCCGCGGCAGCCCTCGGTCACTTCAATCCCGTAGATTTCAGAAAGATCGGCAACAATCCCTTCGGCCAGAGAGAAGCCGATGCCAAACTCTTCGAGCTGGGCGGGCGTTGCCATCATCACCGCATGCGAAATGCCGTTGTAGACCAGTGCAATAGGCACTTCCTCAGCAACGTAGTCCACATCCGAACCCGAGGTCGACTGAGCAATGCGCACGATTTCAACGCGGCGAGCGCTGGCGTTGAGCCCCGTATCACCGCCGACAATCATGCCGAAGGCGTTCAGAAAAGCAGCATTGTCTGTCGGAATCATTTTCGTCATCTCACATGAATCCTGTGAACGATGGTTGGAAGATGTCTTTGCTCAGCTCTAAGGGGGTTAATTTTGCCGCCCTGGAGCGCGGCCCACCTGGGTCGAATCGACAGGCTTCAGAATGGGTTTAGGCACTGTACCTTCCCGAACGGCGGCATCGTAAGCCTCTTCAAGACCAGTCAGCACAATCGCTTCAATATCGGCGCTGAAGCATTGTCTGTCGGAATCATTTTCGTCATCTCACATGAATCCTGTGAACGATGGTTGGAAGATGTCTTTGCTCAGCTCTAAGGGGGTTAATTTTGCCGCCCTGGAGCGCGGCCCACCTGGGTCGAATCGACAGGCTTCAGAATGGGTTTAGGCACTGTACCTTCCCGAACGGCGGCATCGTAAGCCTCTTCAAGACCAGTCAGCACAATCGCTTCAATATCGGCGCTGAAGGTCAGTTCATCGCCCATCGCGAAAAGCGTCGGCATGGCGCCGCCGCACTTCGAGCAGACATGCATACGGTGCATATCATCAGCTTCGTCGCTGATATAGGTCAGCTCTGAAACAACGTCGTTGCCGCAGCGAACACAGCGAATGCGTTCATAAAGCCACGAGGCGCCGCAGGTGCTGCAGAAGAGTTTCTTGACGTTGTCGCGAAGCGTCGTTTCAACGACCGCAGCGATATCGGGCTCCGATCCGCAGCAAAAGCAAGTATTGGTGCGGCTATAAGAGGGCTTTTGCTCTTCCGAGCGTTCAAGCAGTCCGGAAGCCTTTTCTGCAAAGCGCGTGAGATAGGCACGCAGCGTTTCGCCGAGGACGGGCAAAACGAAAATATCGAGGAGTGCCTCATCTGCATCGCCAGAATCCCAAAGCTTAACCACCGCTTCCAGATAACCGTGCGGATTTTCACTGGCCGTGCGAACAAGCGCTTCGGTACAGTAAGGCGCGAAGTCAAAATGCTGTGCTGCGCTGCCGAGTTTTTCGTCTAATTCGAGGCTCTTGAGCAGTACCGACCCGAGATGCTTGGCGCAGCGGCAGAAAGAATCTGCATTGATGCGCACAAAACCTGCACGCAGAAGCGGCGTGCCGTTGGGCTTGCTCGCTGCGATCGTTTCGTCGGCCGTGGGTTCGCGCTCGACCACGACATCCTCATCGTCGAGCTCGTTGCTGATCGCGGCCGCTTCCAGAATGAGCGGACCGAAAATGGCGAGGCGGCGTCGGACGTCTTCATCCTTAAAAGCGCGGTAGCGGTCAAGAGCGCGTTCGATCGACTTCGGGTTCATGGATTTCAATTCCTTCTTTTTTCTTCGGGGGTCTTTGCGCGTTACAGAACAATTTTTGTCATTGCGCAAGAGTATGCGGCTTCATGCCGAATAGAAACTTTTTGCAGGCATTTCCAGATCAGGATTTGATCCAACCCTGTTTGCAGGAAGGTTCTTTGCTGCCGCCGCAGACTTTTACGGACTCCGCAGCCGTCTCGAGAAGACTATGGAAAGCTTTTCAAGACGGCTCGGAATCAGTGGTCTATAAACAACTCGAAGCACTCTTCACTTCTCTCCCCCTCGAACCAGGGCCGAGGGGGAACTGGAATGCACTTTTGAGTTCTCATCAAGAGCGCGTTTACTCCGCTCTCTTTTCAATCGTCACGTTCTTACCGGTGGTGAGCTCTTCGTTGGCCCAGTAACCCCAGTGGTAGAGGGCGTCCGATTCACTCACCTTGCCGTCGCCGAACATGATTCGGGCAGTGCCGCGGTAGGGCTGGAAAATACCCGCACCGAGATAGATGTGTGCAATGCCGACGATCACCGTGAGGCAGAAGAAGATATCGTGGAGCATACGGGCCCAGAGGAGGACCTCATCGCTGAACGCAACCTTCATGCCGCCGTTAGGGAGCAGGCCCGTATTGAGCCACAGCACCAAACCGGTAAGCGCCATGATGATGCAGAAGAACACCAATGCGCCGTCAGCCAGACGCTGCGCCGATTTGACATGGTGCTGCGGAGGCATATGGATTTTTGACGGTGCAAAGAGATAGAACGGAAAGAGCATCGCCCACTTGTAGTCGTCCTTGTCCCACTTGCCGAAAATATCTTCCTTAAAGAGGTGTGCAGCTCCCTTCGGGGATTTAAACACCGCATAGAGCGGAACAAGAATGAACGGGATAGCGAACACGCGGTGAAGCATGCGCATCCAATAGGTGAACTCTCCCCCCATAATCGAGCCGCCGAGCTCGGGCCAGAACACGAAGAGGCCCGTAACGGCAAGCAGGATGCAGGTGATCGCCGCGACGCCGTGCGTGACGCGCGTCAAGAGCGAATGGCGCTGAATGTAGCGAGTCATGATGTCTCCTTAATGGGCGTCTTTGCCGGATTGAACCTTTTTGAGCGCTTCGCGGGCTTCCCGCTCCGCGAGGGCGCGCTGTTCGGGCGTCCAATGTGCTTTCGCTTCCTCAAGGGTGACCTCCTTGCGGCGGTAGCCGAGATTGGCGAGGAACGAGACGGCCAAGGCACCGATGACGGCGGCCGTACCCACAGCGGTAACCGGCTTGATGATGTCAATGCCGTTGAGCACTGCTTTGGGCTTCGGATCCGTCGGCAGGCCATAGGCTTCATGACCGTAAGCGCAGACGTGAATCACGTGCAAGCCGCCGCATTCATTTTCACCATAGACCTCCGCCTTCGTGAAGCCCTTCTTCTTGAGGAACTCCACACGTTCGTGAGCCTTCTTGAGCATCTCTTCACGCGGCCCGAAGCGCAGCGCTTCAGGCTGGCAGGTCTTGACGCAGGCAGGAATGCCGCCGTTGTCGAGACGATCAATGCAGAGCGTGCACTTGTCGATACGGCCGTCCATCGGGCGGAAACGCGGCACGTCGAACGGGCAGGCCGCCTGACAGAACGTGCAGCCGTTGCACTTATCGGTGTCGAGCTTCACTACGCCGCGCTCATCCTTGCTGAGCGCGCCGGACGAGCAGGCTTTCACGCAGCCCGCATCCGTGCAGTGGTAGCAGGAACGCCGACCAATGGACCAGTTCACCGGATGGAACTTGTCGCCCGAAGGCTTCTCATCAAAAGTCATGATGAGACGGGTGTCGCCGTTGAGATCCAGCGGGCCCTGATAGGTACCGTTGAAGTTCTTCTCATTGGCGTTGAGTTCAAGACTTGCCGGCAGCACATTCCACTGCTTGCACGCCACCTGGCAGCCGCGGCAGCCAGTGCAGTGCGAGGAGTCGAACAGCATAGCGACTTCTTTGTTATCAGCCATTTATTTGTCTCCTGGATTTATGGTCGCCGGTGCTTCAGGCAGCCTTCTCAATGTTGACAAGGAAGGCCTTGTATTCGGGAATGAAGCTCACCGGATCGCCCACATTCGGGGTCAGATCGTTGACGTTGTCGCCGGTGGCAAAGGAACCCGCCCACGAGAAGTGGTGCGGCATGCCGACCACGTGCGTGAGCTTGCCGTTGATCTGCATGGGCTGCATGCGAATCGTGACCATTGCCCGAACCTTGACCGAACCGCGGTTGTTCCACACACGGACCGTATCGCCGTTCTTGATGCCTTTTTCCTTAGCGAGTTCTTCGGAAAGTTCAATAAAGTTGCAGCTGATGAGCTCATTGAGCCAGGGAATCGATCGGGTCTGCGCACCGGTCTGCCACTGCTCGGTAACCGAGTAGGTCGTGCAGACATAGGGGTAGTCCTGCGTCGTGCCGCGGCGGTTGTCCTTGTCCTCCGTGAAAAGTGCACAGGGAGCCTGAACGCTGTCGTTGAGCAGATTCTTCGTCGGTGATTCAAACGGCTCATAGTGTTCGGGCATCGGACCGTCGGCCATGGCATAGGAGAAGAGCCGAGCGTTCTGCTCCCACGTCATGAAGAAGGCCTTATTGTCGGGCGGATTGGCAGTAACAAAGTCGCCCACGTCATACTGAAGCCACTTGTCGCCCTTCCATTCGACGAAAACCTTTTCCGGATTCCACGGACGGCCCTTCATATCGCAGGAAGCGCGGTTGTAGAGCACGCGGCGGTTGGCAGGCCACGCGAAGGACCAGCCCGAGAAGAGCCCCATGCCGGACGGATCTTCCTTAGAGCGGCGGGCCGTCGGCTGCTTCATCGGATCGAGCTTGTCGGCTTCGTTGTTGTAGTAGCCCGAGTAGATCCACATGCCGCAGGCAGTCGAACCGTCAGCCTGAAGCTGAGCGTAGCCCGGCAGGAGCTTGCCGTCCTGGACCGTGTAGCCGTTGATCGCCCAGCACACAGCGCGCAGGTCGTACTTGCCGTCGACCTTATAGTCCATGTTGGCTTTGAGGATCGGATCCGGATAGACGCCGCCTTCCTTCTGGTAGAGCGAACGGATGCGGTCAAAGAGTACCTCAATGATTTCAAAGTCAGACTTGGCTTCACCCGGCGGCAGCACGCCCTGCTGACGCCACTGCACCCAACGGCCGGAATTAGAGATCGAACCGATCTTTTCGTAAATCAGCGCAGCCGGGAGGAAGTACACCTCCGTCTGGATCTTGGCGGGATCCATGTCCGGGGCCTTCCAGAAGGTAGCGGTTTCCGTCGGGAACCAGTCAGCACAGACGAGCCAATCCAGATTAGCCATCGCATTGCGGGCAAACTTGGCATTCGGCGTTGAATGCGCAGGATTCATGCCCCAGGCAAAGTAGCCCTTAATGCGGCCGTCACGCATCATATGGAAAGTGCCCATCGTCGTCCAAGCGGAAGCCGGGAGACGCGGACCGATCTTCGGCAGCATTTCATAGCCGTAGTCGTTTTCCACTGTCGCGTTTTCGCCGAAGAACTCCTTGAGGAACGAAACCATGAACTTAGGCTTATTCGAGTAGTAGCCGTCGGCGTAGGTTTCTGCGTGGAGATAATCGGCAAGATGACGATGCTTCTTGGCAGTCGGCCACTTGAGGTAGCCCGGAAGATCGGGCACCGTGCAGGCAACGTCGGTCGCACCCTGCACGTTCGGTTCGCCGCGCATGGCGTTCAAGCCGCCGCCGGGAACACCGATGTTGCCGAGCAGAAGCTGGACGATCGACATCGCACGGCAGTTCTGACCGCCGTAAGTGTGCTGCGTCTGACCAAGCGCATAGAGGAGCGCACCGGCCTTGCCGGGCTTGCCCGTACCGGCGTACACCTGCCAGATCTTCATCATCACGTCCGGATCCATGCCCGTCACCTTGGCGACCATTTCGGGCGTGTAGCGGTCATAGTGGCGCTTCATGACGTTGAGCACGCAGAGCGGATTTTCAAGCGTCATATCGCGCTTGAGAATTTCCAATTCCGGCGGCACAAAGTTCGGCGTGCCGGGCTTTTTCACCCAGGCGTACTTGCCCGTCGGCGTCGTATCCCACTGTTCGAAGCGTTCAACATCGTAGCCCCACGACTCAGCCGAGTAGCTCTTTGATGCTTCATCGAAACCCGTAAAGAGTCCTGTCTTCGGATCAAAGTCATAGTCCTTCGTCAGAATGCAGGCCGCGTTCGTGTAGTTGAGAACGTACTCTTCCTGATAGAGCTTATTGTTGATGATGTAGCTGATAAGCCCGCCCCAGAAGGCGATGTCGGTGCCCGGACGGATGCGGCCGTAGATATCAGCGTTCTTGGCCGAACGAGTAAAGCGCGGATCGATCACGATCCAAGTGGCGCCCTTATCCTGAGCACGCTGAACCCAGCGTGAGGAAAGCGGATGGTTTTCAACGTTGTTCGAACCTGCCGTGAGAATCACATCTGCATTGGCAAAGTCGCACCAATGAGACGTCATTGAGCCGCGTCCAAACGACGGTCCAAGACCCGCAACCGTTGACGAGTGGCAAACACGCGTCTGGTTGTCAATCGCGATAGAGCCGAGCGTACGGCAGAACTTCTGCAGCAGCCAGCATTCTTCATTGTTGATCTGAGATCCGCCAAGAAACGCGAAGCCTTCAGTGCGATTAACGGTGTAGCCGTCTTCGGTCTGTACAAAGGTTTCATCGCGGGTCTTCTTGACGTGGCGAGCAATCCCGTCAAAAGCTTCATCCCAGCTGATGCGCTCCCACTCCTTGGAGCCAGGACGGCGCACCATCGGATAGAGGAAACGGTTGGGGTTAGGCTTGACCTTGCGGTCCGGCGTCACCACCTGACGCAGCCCCCACAGCGTTGCGCCTTTCGGGCACAAGCCGCCGAGATTGACCGGATGATCAGGGTCGCCCTCAATATTGATAAGTTCGCCATTGCGGTTTGACACGATCGTGCCGCAGCCGCCGGCACAGTAGCAGCAAATATTGAAATATTCCTGCACATTCGCGAGCTTATAGGGCTTTTTGGTGCTTGATGCAGCCATTGCTGCAGTACTGGCCAGACCAGCAGCGACCGGAGTCGTACCGAGAATCAGGCCGCGCTTGAGGAAGCTTCTGCGAGAAAGTTCCATTGAGTTCTCCTGGGGGGAGTTCGTTGTATGCCGGGTGCTGCCTCAAAAAAGAGCAGGCCGGAGGGTCTTTTATGAATGGGGATTGGAGTGGGTCACCCTCAGGGGTCAACCTGTTCCAAACCTCATTGAAGCGATTCTCCACAAGCCCGCACTCAAGAGCTATTAGCCTCTCGCAGAAGCATTTCGGTCGAATGGTTAATGTATACCGCGGCCTTTCTATCTACTCTTCAATATCTCTATATGGGTACATATGGGATTAATTTGGCAGTGCATTGCCCACTGGCAGAATGGGCGGGTGCTATTCCATATGTGAATAGCGAGACCAAGCCGCACCCGCATAACTGCTTTACCTAAATTGATTCAAATCAATAAATGTGTGTGGCGATGAAAACACAGTCTCTGATTCGAATTTTCGCTTTCGGCCCGTTTTCCTTGCCGCTTCAAGGTGGAGCAAGCTCAAGCCTGTTTTCCCTGAATGGAAGGCGAATCCGCAATTTGCTATTCTTTGATTAAATCAGGGTTTTCCCCTTCAGGAAAGAGCGTAGTCTATTCACAAAGATGGGCTCTACCGTTTCTGAATAACGCATAAATAAGACCGCTTCCCTACGCCTAAACCTTATGCTTCATTGCCTGATGTCCACTCGTCGCTCATTGCTTATTCGCTCAATGCTGTTGGCAACGGCTGCAGGCACCGCATCCGCTGCGGTTTTGCTGCCGCGCGAAGTGCGGGCCGACGCCACTGCCGACGCAGATTCAACGGGCTTTTGCCCTTTTTACTGCGATGTGGCCGTAGTGGGAGCTGGCGCAGCCGGTTTGACTGCTGCAGTGACCGCCGCTCAGACAGGCGCTCGAGTGCTGGTGCTCGAGAAGATGCGCATGGTGGGCGGCAACAGCATTCTCGCCGAAGATGCCCTAACCGCTGTGGACGACCAGCGCGGCAAGCAATGGTCTGATGACGCCAAGCGCGAGATCCTGGCCGAAAAACATGCCTTGCTTGCCGAGATGCGCCGCCGCGGCCGCACCATCAATGCCGAGCTTGACGAAGAACTTATCGACGATTCCCTCGCCGCCGTGCAGTGGCTTCAATCGATTGGCTGTGACCTTGAAACATCAGAGACACGTCCGGGCTCCCGCCACGTGCGTGAATACCGCGCTAAAGAAGGGCTTTCCCTCGGAAGCGAAGTGATCGGAGAGCTGCTGGCTCGGGCAGAGGTCGCGGGGGTTCCCGTCATCACCAACGCTCGAGTCGTGCAGCTCACCCAAGAACCGAGCATGCACATTGATCTCGAAGCGCTGACAATGTCCGGCCGCCGCATCAAAGTGCATGCTAAAACGGTCATCCTTGCGACAGGCGGTTATGCGGGCAGTCTTGACGTTGTCCGCCGCAACTGTCCGAACTGTCCGCAGCTGCTCACCACCAATGTTGCCGGCGCTACAGGCGACGGTATTTGGCTTGCTGAAAATCTCGGCGCAGCGATCGTCGACCGTGACGCCGTCATGCTTCATCCCACAACGCATGCGCTTACCGGCACGCTTATTTCCAAACCGCTGCGCAAGGCCGGTGCAATTCTAGTCAACAGCAAGGGCAAGCGCTTTACCAATGAACTCGACGTTCCTGAAAATGTCGCGCGCGCCGTTCTAGCTCAGCCTGGCGGCTGGGCATGGCTGATTGGCGATTCTTCTCATTTTGACAGCGTTCTTTTTGAACGTCTCACGGCAACGGCCAGCATTACCCGCGAATACTCCATTGCCCGTTTGGCCGATTCCTTAAATATTGACCTCTCCGATTTGGGCGAAACACTGGAATACTGCCGCATTACCGGCGCTACCAGCGGCCCGTTTGCCCGCCCGCTTCCGGCCACTAAATTCGTTACGCCGCCCTATTTTGCTATTCGCATCCGCCCGGCCATTCATGGGTCTTTGGGCGGCATTCGTGTGGATGCAAATGCACATGTCCTTGACCGCCAGGGGCGAGTCATTCCAAAGATTTTCGCTGCGGGCGACACTGTCGGCGGTATTTACGGCCGCGTTCGCTTTGACAATTTTGGTCTTATCGGCGCCATCGTTTTCGGCCGTCTCGCCGGCAAAAATGCAGCGGCAGAAGCACTTGCGCCATCCCAAACTGCTCCGGCCGTTCAACGCGCCGAGACACCGGCCCAGACGTCCCATCAGCAGGCATCGGCCGATCCGCAGCTTGACGCCAACAATACGGAAACAGAAACCAACGGCGGGTGACCCCACCTGCACGATCTGCAATGCAGCCCGAGCGCTCCCATATTGCGGTGTCGAACATCTCCTGACTGCAAACAGAACGGCTCAATGAAATAATCCATGCAGCATATTCCGGCGCTCCGCAGCGAGCGCCGCCGCATAGGAATTCATTCATGTCCACCACACCCAATAACGACGCTCCCGCCTCTGAAGCCTTGGCAGCGAAGTCGCAGCAATCCGGCATCAGCGGCCGAATGCTCGCCATTTTCTACCTCATCGCCATCGTTCTCGGTATTGTGAACGGCATCTGGGGATCGTCGGCGACGCAGTCCTTTGCAGACTTCATCGCCACGATGTTTATCCGGCTTTTCAAGTTCGTTGCGATTCCGATCATTGCCGTATCCATCATCTCAACCCTCTCATCCATCTCTAAATCGCGCAGTTCAGGCCGCATCTTCCGGCACACGATCTTTTACACGCTCTTCACGACGATTTTGGCGGCAACGCTCGCCGCTCTGCTCTACGAAGTCTTTTCACCGGAAAACGTCTCCGCATCGATTTCCGGTGCTGCCGCAGCACCGCTTTCGAGCGTTGCTAATGCAGGCGGCGCGGGTTATCTGAAGTACATCGAATCGGTGATTCCGGACAACATCCTGGCACCGTTCCTCTCCGCGAATGTCCTCTCGGTGCTCCTCATTTCTGCTGCTGTCGGCATTGCGCTTGCCCAAATGAAGCCCTCCAAGGCACAGGAAACCTTGGTCAGTCTTTTCGCCGGCCTGCAGGAAGTCCTCTTTCGCATTGTGAGCTGGATCATCAAGGTACTGCCGATCGGCATATTCGGATTTTTCTCCGTGCTGGCTGCTGACCTTGCATCCGGCGTAGAGCTTGGCGGACTTGGCGTTTACTTTGCTGCCGTTCTCACGGCGAATTTTGTGCAGATGCTGGTGATTCTCCCGCTCGTGCTGCTGGCTCGCGGCCTCAATCCGCTCAAAGTCGCTAAAGCCATGCTGCCGGCCCTCACCGTTGCCTTCTTCTCAAAGTCTTCGGCCGGAACGCTTCCCGTCACCATGGCCTCGGCAGAAAATCGCCTTGGCGTGCGCCGCCCCGTCTCTCGATTTGTGCTCCCGATCTGTACAACAATCAATATGAATGGCTGCGCAGCCTTTATTTTGCTGACGGTCGTTTATCTCATGCAGAATGCGGGCGCTGACATCACGCTTGGCACACTCATCGTCTGGATTCTCATCTCCACGCTGGCCGCCGTCGGCAATGCCGGCGTGCCCATGGGGTGCTTTTTTCTCTCAGCCTCGCTCCTTGCGGGCATGAATGTGCCGATTCTGCTTATGGGCGTGATTCTGCCCTTCTACGCAGTGGTCGACGCCATTGAAACTGCTCTCAACGTGTGGTCCGACAGCTGTGTTGCCGCCATGGTTGATCATGACTTGAAGGACGAAACGTTTGATGCGTGAGTCTTTATGAGGAATGCGCGGCCCGTCTTCATGCTGTTTGGGCGCTTTGCGTGAGGAGCATTGCGCCCAAAGAGCGAACTGATGCGGCCGCGGCTTCCATCTTTAGGGTCTCATTGCGAAAGCTGCGGCAATCGTGAGCACTGCGCCGACACCGATGGTGAAAACAATGCCGACCGCAATGCGGCGGACCACTTCGTCTACCTTGATTGGTTCAAGCGGCAGCACAGATGCTTCTGCCGGCATCGCGCTTGGAGCATCTGTTATGAATTCACTCACAAACATCATGTCATCCTCCAGACGTCATCTCGGCCGCCCCGCTGACTAAAGTCGGAGATCAGCCGATAAACCCTCTTTTCCAGAGTGATGGCAAGCAAAAACAGTGCCGAAAAAGCAACCCCTCAATCGTCAATAGAGAGTGAAAAAACAAAAACCGCAAATACATGCCTGTGCGAACCGCACCGCTGCAGTGCGGTTCGCACCAGTCACGCACATCAATAAGACATGATTTGACCGTCAGATCGTTTTTCCGTCGCGCCGCAAAGCGTGCCGTCGGGCGCCCGAAGAATCATCTGTCCGCGTCCCATCGCTGTGAGATCTGCTTTTACGGTAACTTCATGCCCGCGGCGAATGAGCTTAAGCACTTCAGCGGGCGGTACATCGGCTTCGATATCGATCTTTTTGCCGCCAATCCACTGCCAACGCGGGGAATCCAGTGCCTGCTGCGGATTAAGATGCCAATCAATCAGATTTTCCACAACCTGCACATGAGCCTGAGGCTGCATGAAGCCGCCCATGATGCCAAATGGTCCGACGGCTTTGCCCTCTTTGGAGAGGAAACCCGGAATGATCGTGTGATACGGACGTTTGCCGCCCTCAAGACAATTGGCGTGGGCCGGATCAAAACGGAAGTTTTCCATGCGATCGTTCATCGAAATGCCGGTTCCCGGAATGACAATGCCTGAGCCGAAACCACGATAGTTGCTCTGAATGAAGGAAACCATCATGCCGTCGCGATCGGCCGTACAGAAATAAACCGTGGAACTGCCGCGCGGGTCGCCGGCTTTAGGCAGCAAAGCCTGCTCACCGATTAAAGCGCGGCGCTTTGCGGCATACTCGTCCGAAAGCAGTTCGTCGGTCGTCACGCGCATAGCAGAAGGTTCTGTGACATGCTCAGCCGTATCACTCATTGCGAGCTTCATCGCTTCAATCTGCTGGTGCATCGTCTCTGCTGTAAGCGGCGCGCCGAGCTGCATGCCCGAGAGCGTCTTTAAAGCCATCAGCACAGTAATGCCGTGACCATTGGGCGGCATCTCCCAAACATCGTAGCCCCGGTAGTTGACGCTCAAAGGCTCCACCCACTCCGGCCGCCATGATGCCAAGTCGTCTGCAGTCAGTAAGCCCCCGTGAGCAGCAAAAAATGCGGCGATCTTCTCGGCTATCTCACCGCGGTAAAAAGCCTCGCCCTTCGTTTCTGCAATGCGTTTCAGCGTTGCTGCAATATCAGAAGAACGGAAGATTTCACCGGGTTCTGGTGCTCGGTTTTGCGGCGCAAAGTGCGTAAACCATGGTTCAAACTGCGCATCGCTGCGCATTCCCGAGTAGAGTTTGACGGCACGCCCCCAAAGATCGGCTACCGTCGGCGAAACGGGGAACCCGTTTTCTGCATATTCAATGGCAGGAGCGAGCACATCAGCAAACTGCAGCTGACCGAAACGTTCATGCACAGCAGCCCAAGCACCAACAGCTCCCGGGACATCTGACGCAAGAACGCCGTATGCCGGAATCTTTTCACATCCTTTGGCTCGGAGAGCCTCGATCGAGGCTGATTTAGGTGAAGGACCGGAACCATTCAGACCATAAAGCTTCCCGTCCTTCCATACCATCACGAAGGCGTCGGACCCCAAACCGTTGCCGGTAGGCTCCGCGAGCGGCATGACCGCAGCCATCGCCACCGCGGCGTCGACGGCGTTCCCGCCCTTCAAAAGCACCTGCAGACCAACCGACGCAGCCGTAGGATTCCCCGCACAAGTCATGCCGTTTCGGGCATAGACCACCGTGCGGCGGGATGGATGAGGATAATCAAGAGGATCAAAAGGTATGGCCTGCATGGCATTCACTCGGGATAAAAACCAGAAAACACAATGAAAAACCCGAAAGCAAAGACGCAGCCTTATGCTTTCGGGCCTCAGCAGTACTCCATATTAAGGAGTCTCTAAAGCGGCAGAAAGTCTGCCGCTCATATACTTCCGATCAAATGACGCCTTTTGTGCGAAGCGCACGCATCACATCAGCCACGTACTTCATCTCTGCCGGGCGAACGTATGAAACGCGGCACCATGTTGTAGCCGGCGGGAAGGGACGGCCGACCATGATGTGCTCGGCCTTCATTGCATCGGCAAAAACTTTGAGAGGCTTTTTGAGATTGAAGAAAACGAAATTGGTCTGACTCGGCAAGTATTCGAGCTGAAGTTCCTTCAACACCTCTTCCATGATGCGGCGGCTCTCAAGCGTTTCTTCGAGCGACTGTTTGAGAAACGCCTTATCGTTCATTTCAGCCAAAGCCGCTTCAATGGCCGGCGTATTCTGGAAGAAATCGTAAGCAATGTGGTCATGCACCTTCTTCACACGCTCGGGCGCTGCATAGGCAAAGCCGAGACGGAGGCCCGCCATCGCAAAAATCTTGGAGAAGGTTTTCAGCACAATGACGTTGTCGAGACCTTCGCGAACAAGTTCGGCAGCTGAGCGGTAAGACTTATCCTCCACAAATTCGGCATAGGCCTCGTCAAGGATGAAAACGGTATTGGCGGGCTTGCCGCGAATCCAGTCAAAGAGTGCGTTGGTATCCGCAATCGTGGAGGTCGGATTGTTCGGATTCACGAAGTAGACAATAGCTATTCCCTTCTTTGCCGCTTCAGCGGCCGCGGCCTTCATCGCAGGAATATCCATCGACCAATTCGGTCCCATCTTGACCTTGATGACGGGAATATTGTTGCGCACAGCTGCCATTTGGCCGTCGCTGTAGGTCAGTTCTGCCGTTACAAGACTGGCCCCCGGACCATTATGAGCTTCAACCGAAGCACGGATGGCTTCAGCGGACCCCTGCGACAGCACGATTTCTTCGGGCTTGCCGCCTATCAGCTGTGCACAGGCCTTGCGAAGCACTTCGCAACGCACAAAGGGATATCGATTGGCGACCGCAGCCGAATCTGCCACGGCTTTGCGAGCCGCGGCGGAAAGTCCCAACGGATTATCGTTGTAGCAGGCGATGATGGGATTGTCTGCTGTGGGCTTCTCAAAGACCGGCGCCGGCGCCGCATCGACACGGCCAGCCGTCAGCACAGAAGCAGAGAAAGCACCGCCCAGAGCGGCAGTAAGCATGCGGCGTCGTTGAATAGCCATGATCTTTTCCTTACGCATAGGACATTGCACCGGTCGACCAGCCGGAAAGCAGCTGGCTCGAGCTGTATGCAGTTGATTATTGAACAAGCAAGCAGCATGCCCGCGATGAGGAAAAGATCTTGACAGACAACTTTTGAAAGCTTGTTGTTGCTTCGCAGGCAGACTGAGGAGCTTGTCTTAAGGCCTATATTCAATCGCTTAGGAACATCTTCCGATGGTGTTTTCACCCAGAATGATGATGGATCACCGTTCAAGTATCCATTCCGTCATGGCGGCTATATCGCGTCGGCGAACAAATCTCTCTCCGCCTTGAAGCAAAATCATTCCGGACTTTGAAGCCGCTGCGAGCAGTCGATCAAGACTGGCTCGTGAAACATAAATCACCCGCTCGAGTGCAGCGCGTGTGATTGGATAGGGCATTCTCAAATATTCTGCAGAGCTCTCCAGCGGATGAGCGCCGCTTCGCAGAAGCGCCGCAGCATAAAAAAGCTGCAGCCGCTCTTCAAGAGGAAGAGAAAAAAGTGCCTCCATGCCTATCAATTCAGATTTGGCAGCAATCTCACAGTACGCAGAAAATTCCAAAAGAAACTGCGAATTCGTTTTCACAGCAACCAAAACCAGCTGTCGATTGACGACGGTCGCTTTTGCACGCTTTTCACACGTCACAAGCCGCGGAGCCTGCACTCCAGTGAAAAGATTTAAAAATCCCATCATGGAACCTTCGGCATAAAGATTCATAGCCAGAGGCTTAGAGAGACGACGATTAATAACCGCTTGACTCAAGAGCCCCGAGTGCACTACCCGAATTTCAGAGTACGGTTCCTCTTCGCGTTGAACGATTTGCCGCGGCGCATAAAGTTCGATCTCAGAACGAAGTGCTTCCACACCGAGCCGCAGTGATGCTGGTGCGGCCGGTACAAACCAAGGACAAACCGGCAGCAAGTTAAGGGAAGACATAACAACGGAAAATCTGAGATATGTATTCACAAAAAAGTGCTTTGGTGACCTTGCTCAGCAAAGCGTGGGGTCATCACCTCACAATAACTGCAAAAGCGGCTGATTGGAAACGATCCAACCAACCGCTTGTCCATAAAGACTGCTAAGGGGCGCCGGAGCACGCCTTATTGATTTATTTGCGCGTCTTCACGAAATGCTCAACAGCGAGTTTTCCGCCGTTAATGGCCCACGATGAAGCTGTGCCTTCAGCAATGTGCATATCGTATGAGTCGGAATAAAGTCCCCCTGCATCCTGACCAATGGCATAGATGCCTGGGATCGGCTCACCATCCGCATTGAGCGGCTGAAAGTTCTCATTAACACTTGCACCGCCCGTCGTGGCATACATACGAAGACTGCCTTTAATGGCGTAGAAAGGTCCTGTCTTGACTTCACGCAGCCACTGCGCATCTTTATAAAAGTCCTCGTCCTTTCCGAGTTTTACCAGTTCGTTCATGCGCGAAGCTGTAGCCGTGAGGCGTTGAGGATCCATGCCAGTCTTCGCAGCAAGCTCTTCGAGCGTAGCTGCCTTAAAACAGAACCCGTCTTTTTCGCCCCGAGCGAAAAGCTCATCAAAATTCGAGAATTTCGTTCCTGGAGTCACCATGCCGAAATAGCCGCGCACCAGTCCCTCATTAATCATCTCTTCCCGAGTGGCATTGTCAAAAACCGCAAAGCCTTCTCCTCCGACTTCTTCATAAGCATTGGAGATGTATTCCAGCGGAAGCGTTTCAGCAGCAACTCGATCTCCGCGCAATGATGTTTTGAGGTACGGCTGGAAGAGCGCTGCAAGCAATCGTACATAATGAGCATTGGTCACTCCGTCCTTGCCGAACTGCAAATCTGTCGGAACATCTTTGAGCCACAGACCAGCCTGCATGCATACATTCATGTTGACGAGCTTTGCTCCAGCGCTCTCGAGCATCTTGACGCCGTCGCCGGTGCGTCCTGGTGATCCGGCACTTTCATAGCCGGCGTAAGGCAAATATTTCTGCACCATTTCCTTATTGCCGGAAAACCCGCCGGTGGCAATGATCGTTGCGGAGGCATTAATCGTCAGTGTACTTCCGTCAGCTGTACGTGCACGAACGCCTTTAATGATGCCGTTATCGATAATGAGCTCAGTTGCGGGGGTTGAAGTCAGTATTTGCCCGCCTTTTTCCTTAATCTGCTTCGTGAATTCTTGAATCAGTACAGTGCCATGGCCGCCTTTATACATGTGCCAAGTACGCGTACCATCAATAAAAGCCGTCTTCACCGCTTCGAAGTGGATATTGTGATCGGCAAGCCAATCCATCGTTGGGCCGGTCTGTTTCAGCCAGTGGTTGAGTGCCTTGGCATTAATGCGCCAATGATGGAAGTCCATCACCCGTTTGAACTGACGCTCTGGATTAATGCCAATATTGTCCGCTTTCTGCAGCGTCGACCCAACAGCAAAAGTGCCTTCCATGTAGTTGCCGCCGCCGCCGACAACGGCATTTTTTTCGAGCACAATCGTCTTCAGACCGTTATCAACGGCAGCGGCTCCAGCGGTCATGCCTCCCGCTCCAGCCCCAACAATGACGATATCGGCATCCATTACGTGATCTGCAGCAAGCGCACCGCCAGAAAAACATAAAACTGCCGCCGCTGCCGCTGTGAACTTCCATACTTGCTTCATTTTCCTTCTCCTATGCCCGTTGTCAGGCACAACCCCTTTAGGAATAAAGGGATTGTCGAAGAAGGCAAAAAAACGCACTACCCTCACGCGAGAGTAGTAATTCATACCTAAGGTATGGATTAAGAAAGCATGTTGTGATCCGCAGGCATCAAAACATTTGCCGCAGCCAAGTTATGAGTAAAGACTGCCGCTCAAATGGCTTCATTACATGCCTAAACTTTGAGCAAGTTCGGCCACACTCGCACAGATAGCATCCGGCTGAGCCGGTTCGAGCATCTTCGTCGTCATTGCGCCGTAGCTCACGGCAATGCATGGACAACCGAAAGCATGCGCCATGTAAATGTCATGCGTTGTGTCGCCCACCATGACCATTTCTTCTGCAGACCGTCCCATAGCGACGCTGATGGCTTCCAGCATTGCCGGGTTGGGTTTTGAGGGATTCTCATCGACGGTTTCGGTAGTCGAAAAGCAGTCCGCAAGTCCCGTTTGGGCCAGTACTCGGTTGAGACCGCGGCGGCTCTTGCCTGTAGCCACAGCAAGCTCAATCCCGGAATTTTTTAATTTTTGCAGCAGTTCAACAATACCCGGGAAAAGATGGACTTCAGTCTCAGCCGGTCTATAGCGCTCAGTGTAAAAGCTCCCAAAAGTCGAATAATCCTCTTCCGGGCAGGTCGGAGCAACGATTCGGATTGCATCCCGCCAACCGAGACCGATAACGGATTTCGCCAGACTTGTTGAGGGTACTGGAAGGCCAATCTTTTCACAGGCGTACTGAATGCTCAAAGCAATTGCTGCAGTGGTATCGAGAATCGTACCGTCCCAATCGAACACGACGAGTTTCGGATGAAAAGTCTTAATTTGCTGAGTCTGCGTCATTGAGCGGCCTTTTTAGATTCAAGCGCCGAAATTACGGCCGAGAGTTCTTCTGGGAGCGGTGCAGTAATGTCCACCGGCTCCCCGGTGACGGGATGTGCAAACCGGAGCTTCCAGGCATGCAGAAACATGCGTTTGAGCGGCGCCCCCAACAGCCCGTGCGTACATTCGCGGTTGAAGGCAAAGTCGCCGTACTTGTCGTCTCCGACGAGCGGAAAGCCCTGAGAAAGCGCATGCACGCGAATCTGGTGCGTCCGTCCGGTTTTCAATTCGGCATCAAGATAAGTCACAGAACCGAAACGCTCGAGCACCGTAAAAATCGTATGCGCCGACATTCCTTCAGACGAAGCGCGCACTCTGCGCTCTCCTGAAGGAAGAAGATAGCGCTCTAACGGCACCTTCACATGCTGGCGTTCGTTTACCCAATCGCCTTTTACCAACAGTTTGTAATGTTTTTCGACGCCGCCCTCTTTCATGAGGTCGTGCATACGCACGAGTGCTTTGCGTGTCTTGGCAATCACAATTGCGCCGCTCGTTTCCTTATCGAGGCGATGACACAGTTCAAGCATCGGCTCTTCAGGACGGGTAGCGCGAAGGCGTTCAATCAGTCCATATGAAATGCCCGAACCGCCGTGAGCTGCAATGCCGGCGGGTTTGAGCACGATAAGGATATGCCGGTCCTCGTAAAGTACGGGGAGCACTCCTTGAGCGAGCGGCGCAGCAGGCGGCGTGCCCGCTGGTTTTTGCGCAACGCGCATCGGCGGAATCCGCACAACATCGCCCAGCATGAGTTTGGTTTCGGCTTTGGCGCGCTTTTTGGAGACGCGCACTTCCCCGGCACGAATCACGCGGTAAACATGTCCTTTGGGAACGCCTTTAGCAATACGAAACAAAAAATTGTCTAAGCGCTGACCGTCTGCATCCTCGCCGATCAGCACGTAGGACACACGATCAGCAGGCACCGTCTTCAATTCAGCTGACGGTGTTGGTGTGATTTCCCCAATGAGACTGATTGACATTCGATATAATTTCCGCTTATCGCCGATACGACTCTCAGGAGACGATCGGTGTGGATTGACATGAGACGTGTCGCTGCGCTTTCGATGGGCATTTCCAAAAAAGCGCGCAAAACGTAATTTTCTCATGTTTGGATTGAATTTGGACCGTCGAGACGGCAGCCAAAACTCAGCATTCGGACACGCTTTGTGGAAGCACCGAATCTCTGCTGGGTTGAGGTTATCGGCTCGTCGGGTGATGAAAATTTAACGGACGACGCCATTCTGCCGGCACGCAGCCTGCTGCAGAGGGTTTATGAACCCCTCAGCAGCCTCAGTGCGGCAGAAGGCGGCGTTCTTCAGCTGCAGGCCGATTCAAAACCCTCCGGGATTCGCATCGACCGAAGCTGCAAAGGCAAAAGTTTTTTGTTCGCCATCCGCTTCCCTTTCGGACGCGATGACGCCTCCCGCCGTCCTCGGATCGCTCTGCGAGCGTTCCCCTTGCGACGTGCGCTTGTAAGAGGCTTCACGCGGAAGGACTGCGAGATGTTCAGCAGGAAGACTTCCGTCTCACGCCTTCTCCCGCTCAGCACCCAACGATGCTCGGCGGCATTTTGAAGCTCTGAGAACGCATCGGAAACGCCTGAAGCAGCCTTTTGCAGCGTGCAGAATGCATCCGCCGCTTTCGCGGGCTCCCTCTCTTACGGAGACGGCTCGACGAATAGGCAGCTCCCGTGTGTACGCCATGCGGTCGAGCTCCGCGGCGGATCTCTGCAGTAAATGCCGCATTATCAGCGCGGCGTTTCTGCGGATGATGATGCACGTTGACTGCAAATGGCCGTCTTTAATGATTTCCAAAGTGCTTTCACTGGGCCTCAAGACTTCCCGTCGTCAGCCGACGGGTTGGAATAGAAGTGCCCAGAGATCAGGAACTCACTCTGTATGAATACTCATCCGCCGAAATGAAGTGCTTAAAGGCGCGCAGCCATAAGGAGACGCTTGATTCGACTCCCGCTGCAGCGCGGCTGAAGGCGTTCCCGCGAATCGTCAGGGAGCGGACGGACTAAAAGTTGACTGCCGGCAGACCGTGAGGGATTGAGCCCTTGGCGCCGGAACCGACAAGCTTCAAACCATGCAGCTTGACGGTCTTTCTGCGCTAAGCCGTGACTCTCCCCAAAGCACCTGCTCGTCTAACCTTGATGAGCGAAGTGTGCAGCACATCTGCCGGACGGCGGCGCAGTGTGCTCCTCATTTGGAGAGTACTGCGGGCCGAGCGAAAGCTTCAAACTCGCTCAGCCTCTTCAACGGCGCATCCCAGCGCCATTGAACTCCCCAGAAGATGAAGCGCTTCGCGAACACGCTCCTCCGGCAGGCACGCCTTCATTAGGTCCCTGAACGAGAAGCGAAAAACGTCTTTGCGGCTCTGGTCGCAGCGAAGACTTCGAGGACCACGGCTCCAGCTCACCGCAGGGAGTTTGCACCTCATGAAGCGCATGCTTTTTAACGCCACGCATCCGGAAGAAACCCGCGTTGGCATCGTCGATGGCCAGAAGCTCATCGACATCGATATTGAAACTGCCGGCCGAGAAGCCCGCAAGTCCAACATTTACATGGGCGTTGTAACCCGTATCGAGCCCTCGCTTGAAGCGTGTTTCATCGATTACGGCGAAGAACGCCACGGCTTCCTTCCGTTCAAGGAGATCTCCCGGAGCTACTTTGCTGAAGGTGTGGATGTTCGCCTTGCAACCATTAAGGAAGCGATTCATGAAGGCCAAGAGCTGATCGTTCAGGTCGAAAAGGAAGAGCGCGGCAATAAAGGCGCTGCGCTTACGACCTTCATCAGTCTCGCCGGCCGATATCTCGTTCTGATGCCGAACAACCCGCGTGCCGGCGGTGTCTCCCGCCGCATTGAGGGCGAAGAACGTCAGGAACTTCGGGAAGCGATGGATCGCCTCAAGCTTCCTAACGGCATGTCGACCATTGCCCGTACTGCCGGCATCGGCCGCACGACCGAAGAGCTTCAGTGGGATCTCAACTATCTGCTCAAACTCTGGGAAGCCATTACTGACGCAGCTCGTCCGGTCTACGAATATCCGACTGAAAACGGCCATACCAAGCTGCTGCCGGAAGCTCAGATCAACGGCAAGAAAGGCAAGCGCGCCAACCCCGCACCTTTCTTGATTGTTGAAGAATCGAACCTTGTTGTTCGTGCCATTCGTGATTACTTCCAGCCTGAGATCGGCGAAATTCTGGTCGATACAGACGATATCTACGAACAGGCTCGTCAGTTCATGGCGCACGTCATGCCCGATATGGTTGACCGCGTCAAGCGCTACCGCGACGACATCCCGCTCTTCACGCGCTTTCAGATTGAGCAGCAGATCGAAACAGCCTATTCCCGCACGGTGCCGCTGCCGTCCGGCGGCGCTATTGTGATTGACCACACTGAAGCGCTCGTCGCCATTGACGTGAACTCTGCCCGTGCAACCCGCGGCGCGGATATTGAAGAAACGGCCTTCAAGACCAATTGTGAAGCTGCCGACGAAGTGGCCCGCCAGATGCGTCTGCGCGATCTGGGCGGTCTGATCGTGATCGACTTCATCGACATGGCTGAAGCGAAGAACCAGCGTGCCGTGGAGCAGCGTCTCAAAGATGCCATCCGCTATGACCGCGCTCGCGTACAGACGGCCAAAATCAGCCGTTTCGGCCTGATGGAGCTTTCGCGTCAGCGTCTGCGTCCTTCCCTCTCGGAAGGCAGCCACATCACCTGCCCGCGCTGCAACGGCGTAGGCGTCATTCGAGATACGGAGTCCTGCGCCATTCAAGTGCTCCGCATTCTGCAGGAAGAAGCGATGAAGGAAGGCACGGGTTCTGTCCGTGCTCAGGTGCCTGTTGACGTTGCGACATTCCTTTTGAATGAAAAACGCAACGACATCACCAAACTCGAAGCACGGCACCGTGTGCCCATCGTGCTGGTGCCGAATACCAGCCTGGAAACGCCGCACTATCACATTGAGCGCATCCGTCAGGACGACGAGCGCCTCGAAGTGCAGGAACCGAGCTTCAAATTGGCAGAAACCATTGAGACGGTCGCTGACGACCCGTATGCGCAGAAGTCTCAGGAAGAAAAACCGCTTCGCCCCAAGCAGGTCCCGGTCATTAAGAATTTGATTGAACGCGATCCTGCGCCGGTGCAGACTGCAGAAAGCAAGAAAGCCGAACAAAAGGCAAATGCCGGCCGCGTGAAGCAGCTCCAGCCCGTTGAACCGAAGAAGTCGCTCTTTAAGCGCATCATCGGATTCTTCCTCGGCACGAGTGACAACAAAGCCGAACAGAGCGAAAAATCAGCCAAGACGAATAAGTCTTCGCAGAAAAAGGATCGTGACGGCCGAGCCGACGAACGGCGCCGTGCACGCGGCGCTCGCGGTGACCGTCAGGAACGCGGCGACCGCCGCCGTGCTGCTCGCGGAGAACGACTCGAACGCACGGATCGTTTGGAACGACAGGAAGCTGCAGAGAAGACTGAGAAGACGGAACGTCAGGAACGTACGCGCCGCCAGCGCCCGGAGCGTGCAGAACGTGCAGAACGGACTGAACGTACCGAACGCGTCGAACGTACCGATCGGCAGGAGCGCGAAGACCGCCGCCGCAGCCGCAAGTCGGCTCAGCAGCAGTCGACGGATGTCACGCCGGAAAAACTCACCCTGACGCAGCCTGCCGTCGACCCGGAACTTGCCGCTGCCGAAGCAGCTCCGAGTCAGGATGTGGATGCTGTGGTGACTGAAGCGGTACAGGCTGAAGCCCCTGCCGCCCAGCAGCCTCAGGATGAAGAGCGCCGCTCCCGCCGCCGTCGTCAGCGCCGCCGCCCTGCCGATGAAACGACTGAAACAGCGGCCGCTCCGGAAACGCCCGAAACATCCGAAGCGCCCGAAGCGCCCACTGCTGAAGCTCCGGAAGCTGCAGTTCCCGAAGTCCAGAAGACTGAAGCTGCCGATAGTCAGGAAGGCCTGGAGACGCCTGAAGCAGATGAAGCTGCCGAGAGCGATGCTGCCGATGGTTCGCGTCGCCGCCGCCCCCGCCGCCGCCGCCGCGGCAGCCGCGGAGAAGGCGAAGCCGCTGAAGGCTCGGATGCAGCCGCCGAAACGGAAGCGCCGAAATCGGCTGATGCCGCTCAGGCTTTTGCTGAAGCTGCTCAGCCGACCTGGACGCCGGCTCCGGAAGCGCTCGTGCAGATTGAAACGAAGCCCAATGCTGTTTCTGAAGCAGTTCACGGCGCCTTTGCAGATGCTGTCCCCGCAGCGGATGAAGCCGCACCGGAAAAGAAACCCGCTCGTCCCCGCCGCAGCCGCAAGCCTCGCGCAGAAACAGTGAAGACCGAGGTTCAGCCCGAAGCATCCGCTTCGAGTATTGAGCCCGCAGAAACGCTCGTTCAGATCGAAACGAAGGTTCCGACGAAAGCTGCTCCTGCTGAAGTCCCTGCCGTTGTCACGCCTGCCCCCGTGCCAGTCGTGAGGGCGGAAGCGCTTCCGCAGGTTCCGGTCGAAATTCTGGAACAGGTGGAAACCAAGGTTCAGCCGACGCAGCCGGTCGAAGAGACGAAGGCTGTCATCGAAGCCATAGAAGCGGCCGAACCTGCCGAGGCCGTCGAAACGGTTGAAGTGACTCAAGCCTACGAAGCTCATGAAGCGAAAGTTGATGCGGACACGCCGGCCGTCAGTGAGGGGCTCGCGGCCAATCTCTCTGCCGCAGGTCTGCAGCAGGTAGAAACCAAGGAGCCCTCAGCTGCCACCGGTTATGTGCCGGTTATCCAGCCGGGACGTGCCGTAGCCGCTTCAGCCGTCGTAGAAGATGAAGGCCCGCTCGAGCAGGTTCACACCCGCCCCGAGCTCGTAAAGCCCGTCGACTACGCACCGCAGGCTGCGGCCGGCCGAAAAGTGGAGGCTCCGGTCGACAACACCGCGCAAGAGCATCTCGTGCAGGTGGAAACCACCAAGCATGAATAAATCTAGGTCTTAATCCCAAGAGCTCTTGTCCTGCCCCGAACGCATTTCGCGTTCGGGGCATTTTTTTCATACTTGAATGTCTGTTTCGAACTATTGTGAGACTGATATCAACGGCCGTACGTCGGTCCGAGATTCATATAAAAGCTAAAGAGGAAGATCTATGAATCGAAAACAGTATACTGCCATCGCGTTTGCGCTCGTCGGTGCAGCTGCTTTGTCCGCTCAGGCCGTTGTCGCCAAAGATCTGACAGTTGCCGTCTACTCGGCCTTCACCACGCTCGATCCTTATGATGCGAGTGATACGCTGTCGCAGAACGTAGCCAAGTCCTTCTATGAAGGCCTCTTTGGATTTGACAAAAACATGAAGCTTGTGAATGTTCTCGCCGAAAGCTACGACGTGAGCAAAGACGGTCTCGAATACACGATCAAACTCAAGCAAGGCATTAAGTTCTCTGACGGAGAACCCTTCAATGCGGCTGCGGTTAAGGCGAACTTTGACCGTGTCACCAATCCGGAAAACCACCTCACCCGCTATCAGCTCTACCGCAATATTGAGTCGGTGGAAGTGGTTGATGATGCAACCGTTAAATTTCACCTGAAGGAAGCGTTCTCGGCCTTCATCAACCAGCTCGCTCACCCGTCGGGTGTCATGATTTGTCCGAAGACGCTCGCACTTTCCAAAAAAGAAGTGGCCTTTAACCCCTGCGGCACAGGTCCCTACGTACTCGAGAAATACAATCCCGCCGAGTACTTGGTCGTGAAGAAGAACCCCAACTATTGGCAAAAGGGGCTGCCCAAGCTCGATTCCATCAGTTTCCGTCCAGTACTTGAAGATGCCACGCGCGTTGCCATGCTGCGCACCGGTGAAGCCCAGTTTGTCGACGTCGTGCCGCCCGAGCATGTTGAGCGTTTGAAAGAAACGCCTAATATCGTCGTGGATGCAGCACCTTCGATCGTGCAGCGTCAGATCTATCTCAACAACACCAAGAAGCCCTTCAACGACCTGCGCGTTCGTCAGGCACTGAACTACGGTCTTGACAAGCACGCCATGGTAAAGGTGCTCTACAAGGGCTTCTCCGCCCCGGCAACTGGCGTTGCTCCGGAAGGTATTGACTTCGCCAAGCAGTTTGGCGAATGGCCGTACGATCCCAAAAAAGCCAAAGAACTTCTGACCGCCGCAGGCTATCCCAACGGCTTTACCGCCACTCTTTGGGCAGCAAGCAATTCGAGCGCCAACCAAAAGATGCTCCAGTTCCTGCAGCAGCAGTATGCCCGCATTGGGGTTAAGCTGCAGGTTCGTGCGCTTGAGGCCGGCCAGCGCGTCACGCTCGTGCAGTCTGTGGGGCCCGAAAAGAGCACCTCACAGATGTTCTGCTGGGGATGGTCGGCATCTACCGGAGAACTCGATTGGGTGCTTCGACCCCTGCTTGCCACCTCGAGCTTCCCGCCCGCCAATTCCAACTACGCCTATTACAGCAATCCGAAGCTCGACAGCCTGCTCACGGCCGCGCTGAAGACAACGGACCGTGCCGAAAAGACCAAAATCTATGATGAGGCTCAGGAACTCATCTGGAAGGACGCGCCATGGGTGTTCCTGGTGGTCGATCAGGGGATTTCTGCCCGTTCTGCAAACCTGACGGGCTTTTATTCGCTCAAGGACGGCGGCTTCAATTTCCTGGAGGCTGATCTCAAATAGTCCTTCAAGCCTTTGACGCTTTGCGCTGAACGCGCAAGCGCCCTCACAAAACGGCCGCAGTTCTGGTTCAGCTGGACTGCGGCCTGTTTGGCTAGGTCATCAGTCCGTCACGCAAGCGTATTGAGATAATGCAGCCACACGACGCCGTTCACCAACGGTTCTGCTTCCAAAAGCTTCAGCCGGACACCCTCAGCTGGCGAGAGCTCTTCACTGCCCGCCCAAGAAAAGAGTTTTGCGCTCTCCGAACGGCCGTCCACCGTCGGGCAGACCAGCACCGAAATTTCTTTGATAAGACCGGCGGCTAAAAAGCTGCCGTTGAGGACACCGCCGCCCTCAAGAAGCAGCCGCTTCACGCCAAAGGTTTCTTCGAGCGCGGCAAGCGCTGCCGAAAGTTTTTCGCGTTCAGTGCATTCCGCACCGTCTCCTTGGAAAACGTACGAAACACCCGCACGGCGCAGCCGTGCAAGATGTGCTTCATCGATTTTCGGATCGAGGACAGCCACCACATGTTCGCCGGTCGGCAGGCCGTTCTTTGAAAACTGCAGACGTCCCTTGGGATCAAATACCACTGCGAGCGGCCGATCCTGACGATCGCCCACATAAGCACGCGGCACGCTTTCTCCTCTCCCCCGCATACCGGCAGGTTCCCCTTCCACAACGCCTTGACCGTATTCGGCCATCGTGATGCGTCCGACTATCCAGCCGTCCCCCTGAAGCCGCTTAGCCGTTGCTTCATAAACCTGAGTGAAGTCGACGCGTTCTGCAGGTTTGCTCCAACGCTCGAGCAAAATGCAGCCGTCAAGCGAGGTGATCATGTGGCAGACGATGTCCATAACCTTTCCATATCAATAAGTTGATGAAAGACCAGCGGATTCATCTCCCGCCAATCCGAATAATCTTTGGGAATCCGTGCGGCCTCTCGTCCGGCAATACGTCCGAAAACAATGGCGTCCATCAGGCCGCAGGCGCCGGCATCGCCCTTGCCGTTGAGACCGCCCGTAATTTCACCAGCCGCGAAAAGCCCGGGAATAGGCCGATCATCCACCACGGAGAGCACACGGGATTTCAAATCAATTGCCAATCCGCCGCTGCACATTAAAACCTTCGCAAGAAGCGGTGCACAATACCAAGGCCCCTCCTCCATGAGTTCGGCCTCCGGAGCGATAGGACGTCCCAGTCGGTCTGTGAAACTGCCTGCAGTTCGGCCTTCGCGAGCTGCCGTTATCGCTCGATTGTAGAGTTCCACTTCGACCTTCAGATTGGATAAGGGGATGCCGCAGGCTTGAGCCAAAAGCGCAAGCGTTTCATATTTCTGTACGAATCCGCGGGAAACCAGGAGTTCAACATCGGACGCGGTAAAGACCATGGATCCCGGATGCCGAACGGCACGGGCATCGGCGATAGCGACAACATCCCGATCGGCATTGAGTACGTCAAAGACGCCGTTCGTACGTTCCGCCGTGCTCGACATTTCATTGACGAATCGACGCCCCGTCTGCCGCTCAACCCAAAGTCCCTGCGCCCCGGCGCACCAACGGCTGAACTGCCAGCTTGTTCCCCATCCTTTTTCTACAGGATTGGCATCCGGAATGCAGGTGATGTACTGCAAATGAACCAGCCAAGCGCCGATGCGGGCTGCCTCTCGGAGCACCTCGCTCGTGCTCCCTGGCTGCGTTGCGGTACCAACATGTTCAGAGAGACGCTGGTTATAACGCTGCCGGAAAGGAGCATCGGCCGCAAAACCGCCGGCCGCCAACACAACGCCGCGGCGAACATTGATGCAACGGCGCAGACCGGTGCGTGTGTTTTCCACTACGGCTCCCGTCACCGCAACGCCGTCATAAGTTTCTCGTGTAATGAGATGCAGGAGTTTTTCATTGACCTCAAACTCAGCATCCAATGTCCGTGCTCGGTCCAAAAGCGGCATCATCAATGCCGCCGCACCGTCGCCCGCCACAATGGCGGATCTCGGCACAGACTGTTCGATTTCTGAACCGACGGCATCCATTACCCAACGAACGCCGATTTCATTGGTAAGCCACTCAAAAGTCGGCAGTGCTTCCAGCGCCAAACATTCAATTCTTCCCGGATGCCCGCAGTAAGCTGATGACATCAGATCATCCGCAAAGTGCTCGGGTGAGTCATCAATCCCCATAGCTCGCTGCATGGGCGACCTTGGTACGGCCAGAGCACCGCGAGAAATGATGGAACTTCCGCCCAAGCTGCCCATTTTCTCAATGACCAGAACGGATGCGCCGGATCGGCGCGCTTCGATGGCAGCCGCTGTTCCGGCTGCGCCGGAGCCGACAATCAATACATCGGTAGTGACTGTTTGAAGCCCCTTAATCATCTTCTCCCACTTTGTCCGAGCCTGTGCAGACTCCATACCTGCGGCCCCCAGGCCTAGACCGGCAGCACCGAGCGCTGTATCCGCCAAAAAACGACGACGAGACTGCTGAGCCCGGACATCATGCTTGCTCTTCATGGTGTTTGCCTCACCTTTAAAGCCATTTCAACAGCCCGAACAGCCTGAGCGAGCCCTGCAGCACCTTTAACGCCAAGCTTGCTGCAGGCTTCGCTTCGGTGCACCTGCACCGTCTTCACAGCAATGCCGCCGAGGCGTTCCCCCACTTCTCGGTTGAGAAGTCCTTCAGCCACCAGCTTTGCCACTTCCTTTTCTCGATCAGTAAGCGTATTCCACGCGGCAACCAGCGCTCCGGGCGTACTATCGCCTACGGCACCACGAGATTTAGCCATGGCATCGACAATCGCCTGCAGCAGCCGCGCTCGATCGGCAGTTTTTTGAATAAACGCACATGCCCCGCGGCGCATGGCATCCACCGCCATATCAAGGTCGCCGTGTGCAGAAAGAAAAACAATCGGCAGCGTAATGCCTCGCCGGATCATCTCTTCCTGCAGTTCCAGCCCTGTCATGCCGTCCATCTGAACATCGAGCAGCAGACATCCCGGCCGAGAAGGCGTATCCCCTTTGAGAAAGGACTCGGCAGTCGGATAGACGCAGCATTCGAACCCTTCATGCTTGAGCATGAAAGCGAGCGATTCCCGCATGCGCTCCTCATCGTCAACAATACGAATTAAAGGGGTTTCAGCGGTGGTGGTTTTGTCGAAATTCATTGAGCGTCCTCGCGAGCTGCATTAAAAAGTATTTTTGCGTGCTCAAAGTGCGGAGTGTGATGAGGGATCCTTTGAATCATCAGCCGCCCTTGTCTTTTCCCTCAAATCAATGTCAGCCTTTTTAATTTCAGGCATCCAAACCGGCAGCGTCACATGCACGGCAAGCCCGTGGGGCGCAAGACGCTCAAACGTCAGGCGGCCGACATTATTTTCCGCAAGCGTTCTGACAATCATGAGACCAAGCCCCAAACCGCCCTCTCGTGTCGTTTGGAGCGCAGTACATCCTAATGCTGCAAACGTTTGATCTGAAAGTGCCGGACCATTGTCGGTGATCGTCAGGACCACCGCCGCGACATCTCCGGGCAATGATTCACGGGCAGTTTGAAGGTCAATCATTACCGTCGGGTGATCAGACTTGCGTGCTGCTTCAGCTGCATTGGAGAGCAAATTCACGACAATGAGCTCGAGTTCAAGCGGATCCATCCAGACCTTTACCGATTGAAGCACGCCCGTACGGATCGAAATGCCCCGGCTTCTATTCGTCAGCATGAAGCTCTGCACCGCCCTTTTAACCCCCTGGTCCGCCTCAAGCACCTGTCGATTGACTCTGCCTTGGCTCCAGCTGCGTACGCGATCAATAATCTGCGCCGCGCGCACGGCTTCGTCGTTAATCGACTCCACTGCCTGCGCGACTTCATCGAGCGTTTCAGGTTCATCTTCAATGAGACGCAGCGTCCCTCTTGAAAGATTCTGAATGACCCCCAAAGGCTGCTTCATCTCATGCGCCACAATGGAGGAAATCTGCCCAACCGCTCCAGCACGCTGCAGTGACTCTAAGCGTGCCGAAGCTTCACGCGCCTCGCACTCCGTCTCCTGCTGTTTTTTCCAAGCTTCTTTGAGTTCCCTCGTGCGCAGCCCGACGAGCTTTTCGAGCACAAAGCCGTGCACGCAAAGGCCAGCGATGGAAATCAGGACAATGATGATGGCGGCCTTCCACTCAGACCAAATGCGCGCCAACGTCCATTCACGCAGATATGCGTAAGGGCCGATCCGGAGCGTGCGAAAGAGGTCATCATAGGCCTCCACATTGGACGACACCGTCCAATGCTGCCCCCAGGCATTAGCTGGTTTGGTGAGCAGCACCGCAGTTATCGCGCGCGCGGCTTCCTGACTGAGTGAAGCAGTGGAAGCCAGCATCCATCCAGGATATGCAGGCGTGGAATGCCGGCAATGCAGGCCGTCGTCTTTGCGTTCATCGAGCACCCGCAGCTCTCCATAGGCGCCTCGCAGCCCTGAGCGCTCGAGCTCTTCGAGAAAACAGGCACGCAGAATACCGGCATCGGTTCGTCCGGAAAGGACATCCGTCACTACCGCCCGCATACGTAATCGCGGCTCCCGCAGCTCCTGTCCGAAAAAATGATCCGGATCGAGGCCAATGCGGACAACTTCACGCTTGAGCTCAAGTTCCCCGGGACTCACTTCATCACGCACCAGCGAAACACTCCGTCCCTTCAGATCTGCGAGTGTCTTAAGATCCTCTCGATCTCTGCGCACAATGACGGCCGCTGCAGCAGACTCTTCCGCATCGACCGCCGCATCCGACACAATGCTCGCCACAAAACGGTTCATGAGCGGCCGCTGAGCAAAGAAAAAGAATGATGCAGGAGCAACCGCCAAATCTATTTCTCTCGCCTCCATTCGGCGCATCAGATCGCCCGTTCCCAAGTAGTCGGTTGCAAAGCGAAACTGGGGCAGCTTCCAAGCGAGCCACCGCACGGATTCATCAACAAAAGAGCCGTCATACCAAGGCGGCGAATGTGTGAGCACCCCTAAGCGGATAACAGGATGCAGTGTCCTATCCCCTGCGCCTTGCGTCAGCTCGGCTTCGGCAGCCGCGGCACTCTCGCTCGCATCTTGCATTTGAGGCGGCAGGACGTCAGCGTGCACAACGCCCCCCGCCGCTCCGAGCGATATCGCCAGAGCAGCTGGTAAAAGCAAATGAACAACAACGGTCTTCAGTACCAAAGGCAGACGGATAGCGTACGGCATATGCCATTGAGTTTAGCGCTGAGAAGACGGCTGAAAATAAGCTGCAATCAATCGAACACAATCTTCGTTCTTAAGCAAATGTCTTAGGAGGTATTTGGAGGAACAATGCGTTTCGTGAACAGAGGGCATCTGAAGAACAAAGATCTTCGAGACGCCTGATGATCTCATTCAATTGCTGAGCATGTTTCTGAGACTAAAAACATGCTCCTGAAGGAGAAGAAAATGGTTGAACTTAATCGCCGTACGTTCCTCAGTGGTTCTGTCGCGGCCGGCGCCGTTGCGCTTTTCGGCACTGAAGCCGCTCATGCTGCTGGTGCCGTCAAGCTTCCCGCAAAATGGGATGAAACGGCTGATGTCGTCATTGTTGGTTCTGGTTTTGCAGGCCTTGCTGCAGCTATTGAAGCCAAGAAGGCTGGTGCTTCTGTAGTTGTTCTTGAAAAGATGGCAACGGTAGGCGGCAACTCCATCATTAACGGCGGCATTTTGACTGCAACCGGCTGCCCGCAGCAAAAGAAACACGGCATTAAAGATTCGCCCGAACTTCTGGCTCACGACATGCTCGTTGCCGGCCTCTACCTCAACAATCCTGAAAAGGTGAAGCTCGTTGCCGACAACGCCCTTTCGAACTACGAATGGACGGTCAATGAACTCGGTGTCGAATACAACCCGGATGCCATCGGTCAGGAAGGCGGCCACAGTGTTCCGCGCTACGTCTTCACGAAGAACGGTTCGGGTTCGGGCATTGTCTCGAAAGAAGTCGAAAAACTGGAAAAACTCGGCGTCAAAGTCCGTACGCGTACTTATGTAAAGCATGTTCTGCGTGACGATACGGGTCGTGTTCTGGGTCTTGAAGTGCTCGAAGGCTATCGTTTCCCGAAGACCGGCACGGGCAAGACCAAGTTCATCCGCGCCAAGAAGGCCGTCATTCTTTGCTACGGCGGTTTCTCGCGCGACGTTGAATACCGTACGATGCAGGATCCGAAGCTCACGGCAGCGCTCGACAGCACGAACCAGCCGGGCGCAACGTCAGAACTCTGGCGTGAAACGAGCCGCATCGGCTGTGCGCAGGTTCAGAACGACTGGATTCAGTGCACTCCGTGGAACAACCCGAAGGAAAAGGGGATGGGCATCGGCTGGACGTTTGCTCAGTCCGGCGCTGCTGAATACGGCCTCTGGGTTGCCACTGACGGCAAGCGTTTCGTGAACGAACTGGCTAACCGCAAGGTTCGCGCTGACGCGATTATGGTTTTAAAGGGTGAAGGCAAGAGCGCTGTTGCTATCTGCACGAAGCCCAACCTCAAAGCCTTTGAGGAAGCTCGTCCCGGCATGCTCCAGAAGTTGCTCGAGCAGCAGATCATTAAGGAATATAAGAGCCTTGATGAAATTGCCGCCGACTACAAGATGCCTGTCGACACGCTGAAGGCTACGGTTGCTGAATTCAACAAGGCTGTAGAGACCAAGAGCGATCCCGCATTCGGCCGCTACATCAACAACGAACAGACGCCGCTGGCTGAAGGTCCGTGGTACGCCGCTGAGATGAGCCCGAAGGTTCACCACTGCATGGGCGGCCTGGTTACTGACCTGCAGTGCCGCGTGATCGATGTTGTCGACGGTAAGCCGGTTCCGGGCCTCTTTGCTGCCGGTGAAGCTACTGGCGGCGTGCATGGTGCTGTGCGCCTCGGCTCCTGCGCCATTCTCGACTGCCTCGTGAACGGCCGCATCGCCGGTCAGCAGGCAGCAAAGGCCTAATCGGCTTGACGCTCAGGATTTGAGGCGATGTTATTGATGTTCCGTTTTCTCTATTGGAACATCCTCTTCGGACAATAAACCGACACACCTCAACACCCCTTGCTAAGAGCGGCGGGCCAATGAACCCGCCGCTCTTTTTTAAATATGAAAAAGACCCTTATTGCGCTTGCCTTCGCGCTTGCAGCACTTCCTTTCGCAGGGGATGCGGCAGCCAAAGGCTTTGCTGATTACCATACCGAGACCCTGAAGCTTCCCTGCACGACGTGTCATGCGACCAAGGATGAAATGCCGACGACGGACACCTGCATCAAGTGCCACCCGAAGGACAAGCTCGTTGCTTCCACCAAAAACGTGAAGCCCACTAACCCCCACACGTCGCCGCACTACAACGCTGATCTGGACTGTGTAAATTGCCATGTCGGTCACGAGCCCAGCGAGAATTACTGCGCGCAGTGCCATAACTTTGACTTCAAAGTGCCTTAACCGCGGAAAGCGCTTTGAGTGCTAGCCGTACCGGCCTCAAAAAAGGTCGGGATATATGCCGGTTGTCTGAGATTGGATAACCGGCATTTGTTTTTCGCGGGCAATAGAAATGGGGGATTGTTGAAGCCCCAGTGCAATAGCTTGCTTCAGCGATCACTATTAAACCCATAACCGTAAATTCGCATTAGAAGCACTCGATCCTCAATTTGAAAAGGTGATCAGATCTTTTGCAATAGATCACAAGTGATTCAGGTCAACGACGTTGCGGCTGTCATATACACCAAAAGCTCAGTGCTTTTGCGGATGTATCAGCAAAGCAGCGATCGTACACTAGGTGGTATACCACCTTGGCTGCTGGAAGATCCCTTCAGCAGCAGGTAGTGAACCCGATGGAGAAACGAGTGAAAGTTCTTAAATTAACGCCGCATGACAATGTCGGCACTGCACTGCAGGATCTAAAGAAAGGCGATACTTTCCAAATCATTCTAGATGGGAAAGTAATTGGTGAAGATACCGCAAAAACTGAAATACCCTTCGGATTTAAAGCAGCGTTAGGAAACATTCCTGCCGGGACGAATATTGTCAAATACGCTCATGTCATCGGCAGAGCCTCCATCGATATTCAGTCCGGTGAACTGGTTCACATACACAATATTGAAGGCACCCGCGGACGCGGCGATCTGAATCAATAAATCCACGGAGGGTATATGGATTTTTATGGATACATGCGACCGAATGGAAAAGCTGGTGCTCGAAACTACGTTCTTTTACTGCCGGTTAATCGTTCGCTCAACTTCATAGCTTCCAATGTTGAGCGCATGACCCGAAACACTCATCATTTTGAGATTCCTGCTGAAACCGGACGCACAGAAGTTGACCGTGAAGTCATTGCACGCACACTGATCGGCTTAATGAATAATGCCAACGTAGGCGGTATCGTCCTGCTGGCGGTTAAGTCCGGCGCGGGTTCTGCCTACAAAAACATGTGTGCGGAGCGTTTTGAAGAAGAAGCCCGAAAAACCGGCAAGCCATTCCGAATCGTTTACCTCACCAATGTTGGCGGCTCTTACAACATGCTGGGCGAAACGCTTCGCTTGACACGCGAGGTTCTTCTCGAAGTTTCTGACTTCCGACGTGAAAACTGCCCATTAAGCGCCCTCACCCTCGGCGTCAAGTGCGGCACCTCCGATGCCACCTCAGGCATTGCCGGCAATCCTTGTGTCGGCGCTGCTTTTGATCAGCTGATTCGAGCTGGCGGCACTGCATTCTTCTCAGAAACAACGGAGATTATCGGTGCGGAAGACCTCGTAGCCAAACGGGCAGTGAATGAAAGTGTAGCTAAAAAAATTCTTTCTGCCGCTAGACATTGGGAAGATAAAGCTAAAGCGACCGGCGAAGATATTCGCAAAATCAACCCCATACCTGCCAATATTGCAGCCGGCATTTCCAGTCTGGAAGAAAAATCTTTGGGGGCCATTGCAAAAAGCGGCACATCTCCCATTCAAGATGTCCTGAAGTACGCTGAGATGCCAAAGGGATCCGGCCTCTATTTCGTCGACTCCTGGATGTCGTCCTTGTCTCTGCCGCTGTGCCTGACGGCCTGCGGTGCAACCATCATGCTCTATCAGATGGGCGGCGGAAAGATTGCTCAGCACCCAATGATGCCTTCCATTAATCCAACGGTGGTCTCCCCTTTCCTTTATCTGACGGGCAATGCCATTGCTTATAGCCGTGCTCCAGATAATTTCGATTTTGATGCCTCGCCCATTATGACTGAAGGAGCATCAATACCTGAAATGGGAACAAAGCTTCTTGAACATCTTTCAGCCATTGCTTCGGGCACCATGACTAAGATGGAAACGCTCAATTATGCGGAACAGCTTGAGCTTTATATGGAAGGACCTGTTCTTTAATGCATTCTCCTGAATACATCAAACTAAAAACACAACTTCATATCCGAGCGAAGTTGTGATTGGATTATTTTCTTCATCGGAAAATAATCCAAAGATGGCTTTATCCATCTTTTCAGACCTCGATACTCCTCTTTGGCGTATCGAGGTCTTTCTTATATCCATTTACAAAAAATGGATACTGACAAAATTCCTGCAGACGAACTGTGAAAAATGACAATAAAACGGAAGCCTTTTCAAACTGCGGCGAAAGTTTATTATGCTTTTCATTTATTGAAGACAATAAAAAACTCCCGAAAACTACCTGCTCTTACAGCAGATAGTTTTCCGGGAGTTCGGTTTGCTTTGTGTGTTGAATGATCTTTTAGGACGTCAGCCGCAAAAGACCATCCTTACATCAAAGAAGCACCTTACTTGTTGCAGCACTTCTTGCAGCAGACCGGCGTCGGATGAATCATCTTCGACGGATCAACGTACTGATCAAACTGCTCAGCCGTGCAGAGCTTGAGGTCAAGCGCCGCTTCCTTCAGGCTCATGTCGTGAGCATGTGCGTACTTGGCGATCTTCGCAGCATTATCGTAGCCCACGAGCGGCGAAAGCGCCGTCACGAGCATGAGCGAACGGGTCATCAGGTCATGCAGACGCTGTTCGTTGGCCGTGATGCCGACGACGCAGTGGACCTCAAACGACTTCATGACGTCCGCGAGGTTGCGGATCGACTGGATGAGGTTGTAGGCAATAACCGGCTTGAAGACGTTAAGTTCAAAGTTGCCCTGGCTTGCGGCGAAATTGATCGCTGCAGCATTGCCCATCACCTGCACGGCCACCATCGTTACAGCTTCGCACTGCGTCGGGTTGACCTTGCCCGGCATGATGGACGAACCCGGTTCATTTGCCGGGATATTGATTTCGCCGAGACCGCAGCGGGGGCCGGAAGCGAGCCAGCGAATATCGTTGGCGATCTTCATGAGGTCAGCAGCAAGACCCGCAAGTGCGCCTTCAAGGAAGCAGACTGCGTCATGGCTCGTGAGGGCGTGGAACTTGTTGGGCGCATCCTTAAAGGTAAGACCCGTCTTCTTCGTGAGGCATTCCGCAACCTTGGCGCCAAAGCCTTCGGGCGCATTGATGCCGGTGCCGACAGCCGTACCGCCGATAGCGAGTTCACGGCAGGGCTCAAGCGCAGCAACGAGATTTTCGCGGCTGTGCGTGAGCATCGAAGCGTAACCCGAGAATTCCTGACCGAGCGTCAGCGGCGTAGCGTCCTGCAGGTGCGTACGGCCGGACTTAATGAGATCCTTGAATTCTTCGCTCTTGGCGTAGAGCGCCTTTTCGAGCTCTTCCAAACGCGGCAGGAGGTAGTTGGTGGTCTCCACAACGGCCATGATCGAGAGGGCCGACGGGAAAGTGTCATTCGACGACTGCGACATATTCACATGATCGTTCGGATGCACCAACTGGTCCTTGGGCAGATCCTTCTTGTCACGGAAATTGCCGCCGAGAATCTCGATGGCGCGGTTGGCGAACACTTCGTTCATATTCATGTTCGACTGCGTGCCCGAACCCGTCTGCCAGACGACGAGCGGGAAATTGCCGTCAAGCTTGCCCTCAAAGGCCTCGTCCGTCGCCTGAATGATGGCGTCGGCACGGCGGTCGTCTAACTTGCCGAAAGCACGGTTAGCTTCGGCACAAGCACCCTTCAGGAGCGCAAACGCGCGAACGATCTGCACCGGCATCTTTTCAATGCCGATTTTGAAGTTCTCATAGCTGCGCTCGGTCTGAGCGCCCCAGTACTTCTCGTTCGGAACCTTCACTTCGCCCATCGAGTCTTTCTCAATGCGGAACTGATCCATGGTGTTCTCCTTTCTCTTCCTGTAAGAGGCAATCGAAAATTGGTTCATGAAGACAACAGGGAATCTCTCTCAGTCCCAAAGATGGAACCGGATGATGGCGGAGACCGCAATGCCTTCACTTAGCGCGGACAATGATAATGAATTAGCAATCCTTTGTGCGTAGTGCCTTGTACCTCCGGGGTAAAAGAAAAGAATATTTGATATGGGGATTACACCCACGGAAGAGATTTACACAATGGTCTTAAGTTTGTTGACATTGGTACGCAACGGAATGTAAATCGGGCAGAGATCTAAACTTTCATCTCAAATAATAAATGAATTCATTTAAACAAATAAGTTGTTCAAATATATATTTATTAGGGTTTATATCTACTCATTTCAAGTTAGTGACTGATTTTAGTCATCGAGAAGGACTCAACCTCTCTAAAACCCGTTAACTGCGCGGCAAACCCACGTTTCGCAATCCTTGCCGTTAAATGCAAACTTTCTAAGTTATGAGGCATGTCAAATTGTGTAAAGCACATAAACATCCTAAAACAGCCCATTAATTTAACGATATTTCATATAGTTAAATTGTTTACTCCATTTTCTTGGATTCAATCATTGAATTTTGCTTTTTCTCAATGAGGGGGTGATATACTGGTATACCAATAGGTGATTGAGACCCCAGAGACATGCACTCTCAACCACCGATTTCTTCTAAATGGAGACCTGCAATGGCGACTCTTGAACTTCCATACGAGAAGGTCTATGACCTCCTGCATAAATGCTGCACAAGCATTTCTCCCGACGTGCTCTACTTGATGAAGCGCGCGGCGGCAAAAGAGACCAACCCTGAGGCAAAAACCTTTTTGGAAACAATGCTCAAGAATGTTGAGCTCGCCGGTCAAATGGACAAACCCGTTTGCCAGTCTCCCGGTTTCCCTTCTGTTTGGATTCGCTGGGGTGAGGCGATGCAGCCTAACCTCACGAACTTGATGGGAAACATTACCCAGTCGGTCATTGAAGCTACAAAAGCCGGCTACATCCGTCCTTCCATTGTTCATCCGCTGACCCGCCACAATCCGGGCGACTCCTCCGGACGCGGCGTTCCGAATTACGAACTGCGCTATGAGAAGGATCTGCCTTACTGCGAAATCATCGTCAGCGCGAAGGGCTGCGGTGCTGAGCTCCCGAACGTTGCCAAGATTTTGACCCCAGCCACCTTGGGCAAGAACTACAAGGGTCTCAAGCAATTGGTGCTCGACACGATCTGCGGCTCCAACGGATTCATGGGTGCTCGCGGCTATCCCTGCCCGCCGTTCTCAATCGGCATTGGCCTGGGCGGACAAATGGACGTGGCGGCAAAGCTCTCTCGTGAAGCCATTTCGACGCGCAACTGGCTCGATCACAACCCTGATCCGCTCTTTGATGAACTTGAACAGGAACTCCTCGCAGACATCAACAAGCTCCAGAACGGTCCCGCTGGTATCGGCGGCGATACAACCGCTCTGGCGGTGAAGATTGGCTGGGCTGCCACCCACACCGCCATTTGCCCGGTTGTCATCAACTTCCATTGCTGGGTTGCTCGTCGCTTCGGTATCCGTTTCTACCCCGACGGCCGCACTGAACAGCTCTTTCAAGCAGGAGAATAACAATGGCCGTATACGAACTGACGCTGCCCCTTGATGATGCAACAGTTGAAAAACTTCAAGTCGGCGACATTATTTATTTGAATGGGCAGGTCTGCACTGCTCGAGACATTGCTCACCTGAAGCTTCGCGAGCTCGCCGACGCCGGCAAGCCTTTCCCCGAAGACCTTCGCGGCGGTGCGATTTTTCATGCCGGTCCAGTCATGAAAAAGGATGCTCAGGGGAAGTGGTACCTGAGCGTCATTGGACCGACGACCTCTATTCGTATGGAACCGCATGCCGACTTTGTGGGCCAGCAAGGCGTCAAGGTCATCATCGGCAAGGGCGGCATGGGCGATGGTACCAAGGCTGCGCTGCAGAAATATAAGCAGGTTTACGTTCAGGCCTGTCCGGGCTGTGCAGTTGTCCTGGCAGCAGGCATTGTCGGCACGAAAGAACCTCACTGGTTTGAGCACGGCATGCCGGAGGCCATGTGGCCGCTTCAGGCAAAGCATTTCGGACCGTTCCTCGTCACCATGGACTCGCACGGCAACAGCCGCTATGACAAGGTACGTGACTACGCACAGAAGGTCGAAAAAGAAATCCTAGCGACCAAGTAGTCTTTCCGAATTGATGAAATTCATCCTTCGTAGTTGATGATGAGTGAAGGGGGAAAAGCCGCTTTGTCGTGTTTTTCCCCCTCTTTTTTTGAGGATTGCTATGACTAATCAAACCTGGTCCCCCTCCAAAGCTTGCGCAGATTTTGTTGCAGACCTTCAGTATGCGGATATTCCAGCAGCTGTCATTGACACCATGAAGCGCGACACCCTGGATTGGATCGGCTGCGCTGTCGGCGGTGCTGCAGATCGCTCTTCCCAACCGATCAAAGCCGTAGCTGACGTGCTCGGCGGCAATTCTCAAGCGACATCCATCGATTGCGGCCGCCGAAACGTTGTGCTTGCCGCCATGTCAAACGCTTACTTCGGCCATATTCTGGAAATGGACGATGTTGACCGTGACAGCATCAGCCATCCCGCTACCCCGAATTTAGCCGCCGCCTTTGCTGCAGCTGAATTCGCCGGCAAACAGGGTAAAGACGTACTGCTCGCAGCCGTATGCGGTTTTGAAATCATGCTCCGCATCGGTGCCGCCATCACGCCTGCTCACTACAAAATCTTTCATACGACAGCGACTACAGGCGTTTTCGGCGCAGCGATGGCTGCCGGCAAACTGCTCGATCTCGATGCCATTCAGCTCAACTGGGCATTAGGCAACGCCGGCACAATGTCGGCGGGCTTGTGGCAGTTCCTGCCCGACGGCGGCATGAGCAAATTCCTGCATACAGGAGCGGCTGCCGGCAACGGCATCCTGGTTGCCATGCTTGCCAAAAACGGCTTTAGCGGTGCAACCCACATTCTGGAAGGCAAACAGGGGTTCTTTGCCGGTTATGCCCGTCAGGAAGTGTGCTATGACCTCTTCAAAGACTTCGGCGAAAAATGGCGTGCCGGGCTGATTTCCTTCAAGCCCTATCCGTGCTGCCGGCACACCCATTCTGCGATTGACGCTGCACTCGATATTCGCCGGCAAGCTGCCGGCCGCGGCTTAAAGACCATTCGTCTGCTGACCTACACAACGGCCAACACCGTGGCGGGCACCCGTTCGCCAGCGACCGGCCGTCAAGCCAAATTCAGCCTGGCGTACTGCGTCGCCTCCACGCTCTTAAGAGGCGTGCCTACTGAAACATCCTTCTCGGATCAATCCGTGAATGAGGCCGATGTGAAGGCTCTTGAACATCGCATTGAAGTGGTGGAAGACACCGAAATCAATGCCTGCGTGCCGCGCAATTGGCCCTGCCGCATAGAAGCCGTCACCGCCGACGGACAGGAGCTCCATGCCCAAATCTGGAATCCAACGGGAGACCCGGAAAACACACTTTCCTGGGACGGCGTCGCGCTTAAATTCCAAACCATGACTGACGGCATTATTCCAGCCAACGTACAGGACGAAATTATTGAGCTTTGCAAACATTTCGATGTTTTAGATAAACCAAGCTTAATCTTCGAAAAAATAAATACTTCCTTTACGAGAAAGTATTAATTAAAAGCCCTACCCCGAGGGGCACCAAATAAAAACCACCAAGGGGAATCAATAATGGAAAAAGATAAATTAATAAAGATGCTAATAGGGTTTTTGCCTCTATTACTGCTCTTTTTAGACCCTCCTGAAGGCATGGATCCCAAGGCCTGGGGATTATTCCCGTTCTATGCCGGCGCTATTTTGATGGTCATGCTTCGCCCGGTCGGTGAAGCCACAGCGCTCGCTATTTTCCTGGGCCTTTATGCCGTCATGATGCGCGGCCATACCGTGGCGCTTTCCGGCTTCGCGCTGACGATGACGTGGCTCGTTGTCGGCGCCTATATCATCGCCCAGGCCTTCCGAGACACCAACCTCGGCAAGCGCATTTCCTTCTGGATGATCCGCATTTTTGGACGCTCTACTTTGGGTCTCGGGTATGCGGCAGCCTTTGCCGATTTCATCATCGCGCCGGTAACGCCGTCCAATGCGGCGCGCACCGGCGGCATCATCTATCCCATCTTCCTCAGCGTCGCGGAATCTTTGGGTTCCTATCCAGACAAAAATCCCCGGGGCTTTGGCGCCTACATTTCGGTTCTGCTTTATGTGGTGACCATGTGTACCGGCATCACGTTCCTAACGGGGTATGCTGCCAACACCGTCGCTTGGGCGCTGGCGGATCAAATGCTGGGACTGCACATCACTTGGCTCCAGTGGACGACTGCATTCATTCTGCCCGCGGGCATCGTGCTGCTGATCGCGCCATACGTCATGTATCTGATCTACCGGCCCACTCTGACCAAGATCGATAATGTGCGAATTGCCAGGGAAGGCCTTGCCGCCATCGGCCCCATGAGCAGCAAAGAAAAAATTCTTCTCTGCCTATTCGTCCTTGCCATTATCGGTTGGGCCACCTCTTCTTATACGAAAATCAACTCCACTGCCGTGGTTCTGGGCTTCATCGCCGTCTGCCTGATGACCAATGTCCTCAAGTGGAAGGATATTGCCAAAAACAGCCAAGTTTGGACGACCTTGATGTGGTACGGCGGCATTCTGGGGCTGGCCGGCGCCATGAACCAATTCGGCTTCTTTAAATGGATGGCAGAACAGCTTCAGCTCTATGTGGACTTTTCATCCTTCAGCCACGTCGCACTGCTCTTCACTTTGGTCGCTGCCGGATCCGTCTGCCGATATCTCTTTGTGTCCTGCGGGGCGTATATGGCATCCGTGCTTCCGGTGCAGTTCACGATCGGCTTGGCAGCCGGTCTGCCTGCCTGGGACATGTTCCTTGTCTTTCTAATGTGCGGCGTTATGGGCGCCATCCTGACGCACTACGCGAATGCTGCCGGCCCCGTTCTGTTCGGCGGCGGGTATGTCAGCGTTAAGACTTGGTGGCTCATAGGTTTGTTCTTTACGCTTCTTAGTTACATAATCTTCGCACTAGTCGGTGTTCCTTATTGGTCAATGCTGGGTCTATTTACCTCTCTCTAATGCGTTTACATTAGAAAAGGAGGCGGCCCGCTGTTTAAACAAGTAGGCACCTCCTTTATTTACTTAATAACCCATCCGCACTTGTAATGAGCAAAATCGAATTAGACCGGAACAATAAAACGCTCTACGGGCAGATCGCAGATATTCTCCGCGAAAGAATCATGAGCGGTGAGTTCAAGCCCGGAGACATCCTGCCTTCTGAGCGCGAATTAGCCGAAGAGATGCAGGTCAGCCGCATTCCTGTCCGGGAAGCGATGAAGTCTCTGGAGTACTTAGGCGTTGTCAAGCAAATTCGCGGTAAGGGCGTATTGGTGCAAACAGCTGATCTCAGCAACATCTTGAAGGTTGTTGGTCCTCTCGTCACCACTATCACTCCGCAAATCCTGCTCAATCTTTTTGATTTTCGACTGGCTATTGAGCCCTATGGCGCTGCACAGGCGGCCAAGCTGGCAACCGAAGAAGAAATTAAGACACTTCAAGAAATTTTAGAGGTCCAAAAAACAGCTGTCGAAAATAATCAAATGTCAGAGGAAATGTCATTTGAATTTCATTTGAGACTGATGCAAGCCTCACACAATGAAGTGATTGCCACTGTAAGTCTTTTTTTAAGTGAACTTCAACGGCAATCCAGGCACCTTACCCTCTGGAATAAAGAACGTCGAGAAGATGCCTATTGCGAACACAAGAAAGTTTTTGAAGCCATCAAAAATCACGACAGTGAACTTGCGTTCCAAATTATGAAAAATCACCTGCTTGAGGCCAAAGAACAGCTTCCCAGAGAATAGCTGCCTGCGGCCTTAAAAATTGGAGCCCATCATGTCCCCCCGTCCCGCCTTTGATGCATTGCAAATATCCGCGCTAGACAACACCGCCACACTGCTCAAGTCTGTCAGGATCAGCGATGAGGTCGTGGTTGGGGGGCAGACGGACGTCTTGCGGATCAAAGCATTGGACGATACCCCTTTCGGGCACAAAATCAGCATACGAGATATTCACAGCAGCGACTCCATTGTGAAATACGGGGAGGTCATCGGGACGGCCTCCCGCGACATTCCTGCCGGCAGTCACGTACATGTGCAAAACGTTGAAAGCAATCGCGGCCGCGGCGATATGGCTGAACAGAATACGCCGGCATCTCAGCTTGAGAGCTGTGAGGAAGTATTCACTCCGAAAGTACCTGATCGTCCCATTATTAATGCACGCAGCCTCTGCTATCGAGGGTATTCCAGACCTGACGGAAGTGTGGGCATCCGTAATCTCGTGGGCATCATTTTATGCGTAGCATGTGCAAACGATGTCGTTGTTCAGCTCTCAGACATCGAAGGTGTCGCGTGCTTTACTCATCAGCAAGGCTGCTCTCAAACAAAGCCGGACCTTGCGCTGATCGCCAAAGTTCTAACCAATCTAGCTAAGAATCCGAATCTTGGCGCCATCCTGTACGTCAGTCTCGGCTGCGAAAGCGTACCGACTGAGGAAATCGTCCGACAAGCAAAAACTTTCGGAAAACCCGTTGAATTTTTGATCATTCAAAAAGAAGGCGGCTTAACCCAAACGGTTGAGCATGCCAAAGCCGTAGTAGCCGATCTAAAGCAAAAAATCGCCGCCGCCCCGACACAACATCCTTTCAACACGCTAAAGCTCGGCCTTAAGTGCGGCAGTTCTGACACCACCCAAGGTCTCTCAGCAAATGTCATCGCTGGGAAAATCACAGATATCTTCACAGCGGCAGGGGCGAGCGTCGTGATTGGCGAGACAACGGAATTCATGGGAGCAGAGCATATTGCTGCTCGCCGCTGCGTTACCTCGGAAGTTGCACAAGAGATTGCCAAACGCGTCTCAGAAATGGAAGCCCGGGCGAAGGCTGTCGGCGTCGATATGCGAGGCGGGCAGCCCACGCGAGGCAATATTGACGGCGGTCTCACCACGATTGAGGAAAAATCACTGGGCGCTCTAGCCAAAGCTGGATCCTCTATTTTTCAGCGCGTCATCGCTTATGGAGACAACGTCAAGCAGCCCGGCCTTGTCATGATGGATTCTCCTGGGCGCGAGCCAGAAATGCTCACCGGTCTTGCTGCAGCCGGCTGCAATCTGATCCTATTCACAACCGGCAGAGGGGCGCCTCAAGGCTTTCCCTTTGTTCCTGTCGTTAAGACTACCGGCAATGAAAACACTTGGCAGTGTCTCCAAGAACACATTGACTGCTATGTTGGAAAAATCATGCGGGGCGAAGAGTCATATGCAGATGCGACTCAGAGACTCTTCGATGAAATCATGCTGTTCATCAACGGTGATCTGACCAAAGCAGAACAATGCCGCTATAACAACTCAATGAACATCTACGTGACCGGTCCGACGATATAACCGTTCAAAACTTTTGACGCTGCACCGATTGGACTCAGAGATAGAAACCCATTGAAAACGTAGAAATTCTGAATACCTTGCAGAGCATGTCTATCTTTCTCATCCTCGGTCTAGTTGTTGCCACATTGATCGTTCTGCTGCGGCTGAAGCGTTCTCTAGGCTTCTCAGTGCTCTGCAGCGGTCTGCTCATTTGGCTGCTTCTGAAACCAGAGCCGCACTTGCTCGTTGACGGCGTCGTGTCCATGCTGCAGCGCAGCCGAACGTATGATCTCGTGGGGTCACTCTACTTTGTCGTCTGTCTGGAAATTGAACTTCGGCAAAGCGGATGTCTTGACGGCATGGTCAAGTACCTCCAGCAGCTCACCTCGTCAAAGAAACTGAGCATGGCCATCATGGCCGCATTTTTGGGTTTACTGCCCAGCATAGGCGGAGCGCGGTTTTCTGCTCCTATTGTGAAACAGATCGCCCAGGGAGAAGCCATTAGCTGCGACAGGCTCAGCGCTGTCAATTTTTGGTTTCGTCACATTTGCGAATTTGCCAGCCCCATCGTTCCCGGCATCATTCTGGCTTGTTCAGTTGCCGGCATTCCGGTCATTGATCTGATCTGCCATTTAGCCTGGCTGACGCCCGCGGCGTTTGTTATCGGCTGGATCGTTCTTTACCACAATGTCACGCTGAATGAAGAAAAGCGGATTGAGATTAGCGGTGCTCAAAAACGCAAAGAACGTTTTGATTTTCTACTCTCATTCACACCGATCTTAATCGCATTGGTGCTGATGATGACCTTCAAGCTTTCTGCTTGGGCAGCTTTAGGCATCACCGTACTTGCCACCGGGCTGCTGCTCAAACTTTGCCGCCGCCCTGTCCAAATCGCGGACGTCTTAATCCGGGCGGTGGAGTGGCGGCTTTTCCGAGATGTATTCTGCATTTTCTTCTTCATGGAGCTCTTGGAAAGTACCGGTTTGCTGCAAGCGTTGGTCGCCAACGTCACGCAGTCTGCGATGCCGCTCGAATGGGTTATCGCCGTACTCAGCTTCATGGTTGGCATTCTCACGGGCATCACTCAGGGACAAGTTGCTGTGGTCGTCCCCATTGTGGCCGCAGCCGCGCCGGGGAACTTAGAAATGCTCAGCATTGCCATGGTTTGCGGACTAGGCGGGCAAATGCTGACCCCAACTCATATGTGCCTGACGATTTCCCTTGACTATTTCAAAGGGGATTTTTTCAAGACCGTAGGACTGTGCGCTATCTGCGAAGCTCTGCTTTTAGCAGCATATGGCATTTCCGTCTGGCTATTTCCAATCCATTGATCACGCTGGGAGACAACCCTTTATGTCCAATTTCTGTACCTTTTCGCAAGCAAAACCGAATGAGCGGGATCCTTTTAAAATCCCCGCCTATCCGGAGTACCCCAAACTGCGGCTAGGCACCCAACTCGATGCCATCTATGAACGTCTTTACCGTGATGGATACGGTATCCGCAAACCGGGGATTTCGGACGCTCTCCCCAAAGTGTTGGTTGTTTTCGATCCTCGATGCTCGTGGTCCAACCATTTCTGGCAAACCAGTCAATTGCTCACCGAGCAAATCGATTTCATCTGGTTCCCCGTCTGTGTATCTTCTGATTACAGTACGGCACAAGCGGCTGCAATGCTGGCATCGGAGAATAGCTGGGATGTTCTGCGAGAGCATGAAGAGCTTTTCTCTGATCCGGACTACTGCGGCATCCATCCTGAGGCCTTCGGCTTTACCCAGGCTGATCGGGATCATGTTTGGGAGAATGCCCGTATTTTCAGAAAGGCTGGAGGCACTTCAGTTCCTCTAGGCATTTTCAAAACACAGGACGGCCGCTACATCCCGTTGTTTGGCGATAACACTGCCTCCGAAATTCGCTCAAAAATAGAGTTGTCCTAAAGCTTTGGCTGCAGGAATACTGCAGCCCCCTTCAGCAAAACCGTCATTTCTCCCTCCCCGCAAGGACGGGGAGAAATGGCGGCTGCGCCTTAGGAATCACGCCTTCAGCTGACCCTCAACGTACTTTTAAGGACATCAAGCATCCATGCGGCCCACGGCTGCAATGCAAACATCCGTGCATAAGCGACCCGGGCTATATAGGGCGGCGGGGCTTCCCGTACTGAGACGTAAAGGAAATGACCTCCGGCTCAATAGGCGTTGAGCCGACATCAAACCTTGGAAACCCGAGGCAGCTGCCAACACGAGGCGAGAAGTCTCGCCCAACTCCCATTAGGGATTGGCGGGGAGCGGTTATAACCTCAGTACAAGCCTTTATTTCGCCCTGTGAGAACGGAGATGCAGATAAACCACATCCCTAGAAAGATTAAGAATTTTGGCAATCCTGCTGACAGAGTTCTTTACCTCGAATAATCCTTCCTGATCTAAAGCTTTAACGATTTCCTTCGTTTTATTGCGAGCTGTAATCGATTCATCAGCATAGATCTGATCCCGAATGCGGCAAGTTACGGACAGCAGCAGGTCATCCAAATTCTGAACAAACATTTCCGAAGACTGTCCTTCCAGCCCGCCTGTTCCCTTGCCATGACCCAGAGCGCCTTTCGTATCCTGCGGCAGTAATAGATGGCAAAGGTCTGACAATGACGTTCCCAAATCAAAGTTTATGCATAAAAATCCAATGGGAATTCGGTCGTTGTTTCTAATAATGATGGTCGTCGAACGCATCGGAGATCCATTTCGAGCGACCGTTTGATAGACAGGTGTTATATCTTGATGAAGGCTTTCGCAATTTTTAAGCAACATCAAAGCCTTATCTGTTATAGGAGACCCTAAGACCCGTCCCGTCTTCATGCCGTTGTGAATATGAATGACGGAGTGCTCTAAATCTGCCAACGAATGGAGAACACATTCGCAGCTGTTCCCAAAAACCTGTCCAATAGCATCGACAATAAGTTTGTAGCGATCTAATAATGCACAATCTTGCGCTGTCAAAAGATAAACGGATGATGATTTCATAACCAAATTGAACTTATCTCAATGCACTCATCTCAAGTGATGTATATCAAATATTATACCGCATTTGCTTAGTTCCCATCTATGCATATCGAAATGAATCCACATCCACAGACCAATATCTGCAGAGCATCGGTATGACTTAACGTCATTAAAGCAAATGGCTCAACGAATAAAGAGCGACAGAAAGAGGCTTAACCGTTCTCTCAAACGGACTGGCTGCCCGCCAACAACATACCGCCAGGGTCTGGCCACGAGAAACTGAACCATAAACCTTTCATGCCGCTCAGCAATTCGCCAGGCCCCGTCACTCACACAACTTCACCCCGGCCGCAAAAATCAGTATACACACCATCGGCGTTTAAAGTCCGGCAAAGGTTTGTGATTCTTTAAAAAAATCAATCCATTAAACAGTAACGTAAAGCTTCAGCGTCAATCTTGACGCACCCCATATTAGGACAAGTCCCTCAATAAAAGTGTTGATTTATTCAACTTCATTTGATAAGCTCAACTTGCTTGTAAGAGTTTGTGAAACGTTCGAAATACCTGTTTGAGCTGCAAACTCCACCTGCTGCGACCTCAGCTGCCGACAGCCTCTGAAGGTGACATACAAGTTCAACGCCACCATCTCGGAGTGTTCTAAATGGATAAGGAAATTCTCTCCACGAACAAAGCGCCTGCTGCGATTGGGCCTTACTCCCAAGGCATCGCAGCCGGATCTTTTGTTTTTGTTTCCGGCCAACTCCCCATCTGCGCTGCTACCGGCGAAATGCCCGAAGACATTAAGGCGCAGGCGGAAATGTCATTACTCAACGTCAAAGCCGTCCTCGAAGCTGCCGGTTCGTCTCTGGACAAAGTGGTCAAAACCACGTGCTTTTTGGCAGATATCAATGATTTCGCTGCATTTAATGAAGTGTATGCACGCATGATGCCGAAAACAGGCGCTCCGAGTCGCTCAGCCGTCGGCATTGCTGCCCTGCCCAAGGGGGCGAAAGTTGAAATTGAAGCAATCGCTATCCGTTAGGACGTTCTAGGGGAACACTTATGTTTGCCATCATTATTGGTCTTATAGTCATCGCCCTGGTGGTGACGCTGCTGCTCAAAGGGTATTACCCGCAAGCCATTCTTTTCATGGGCGGCGTGGTGCTGCTCACGTGTACAGCTATCTTCGGCTGGGGCGATCTGCTCAATGCCAAACAGACGACGAACTTTATCGGCTTTGATATTTTCAAAGTCTTCAGCACTGGCTTTTCATCCCGCATCGCCGGTTTAGGCCTCACCCTGATGGCCATTGGCGGTTTCTCCCGCTACATGGAGCACGTGGGAGCCTCAGCCGCCCTGTTCTCGGTTTTTGAAAAGCCTCTGAAGCTGATCAAGTCCCCCTATGTTCTTCTCGGCGCCTCTTTCCTGGTGTCGCAGATCATGGTGATCTTCGTGCCGTCGCATGCCGGTCTTGCACTGCTGCTGATGGTCACGCTATACCCAATCCTCATTCGCTCCGGCGTGAGTCCTATGTCTGCCCTCGGCGTGATCGGCTGCGCGCAGTTCGTAGACGTTGGTCCGGGTTCCGGCAATGCGATTCTGGCCGCTCAAACCGCCGGCGTTGATGTTTCAGAATACTTCGTCTATTACCAGCTGCCCCTCTTTGTCGGTGTGGTCATTATCCTGACGTTCGTTCACATGTTCGTCCAGCGCTGGTGGGACAAGCGTGAAGGCTGGGTTTTTGATCCCAACAATATTCAGACGCTGGCGGGTGCGAACCTGCAAGTCGTCAAAAGATCACTCAAAGCCCAGAAACGAAGTAGACACTTCTCTTAAAAGCCCTGTTTAATCGGGGCTTTTTTTTCTTGCACCGTGATGGGTGTATATGATATAATCATATACACCCATTAAAGGAGATCAAATGGCAGCTCGGAAGGAGTTCCCGGTCAAAGTTCGCCGTGTGGCAGTAACGAACAAAAAGACCGGCGTCAAATACATCGAGGAACGTCGCTATCAATACGATCCGGCAAAGGGCTACAACGTCCTTCTGTCGAGCCGTCGGACGGGTGAAAAAATCCTGGAAGGCGAAACGGTGACAACCCGTTGCCGCCCCAAGAAGAAGCCAGCCGAAGCGGCTCAGACTGCCGAGCTCTCTGCCAAACGAACCCGTGTAGGGGCTCTGGACTTGATTCGTCATGCCGGGGCAGTGGCCGGACTCGAAAGTTCGGTCCGCAGGGCGTATCCCAACGGTGGAACCTCCGAGAAGCTGCTCTCTGTCTCTCAGTACTTGGTCTCTACGGGTGAAACTGTTCACAACGTGGAGGCCTGGCAATGCGAACATGATCTCCCCTACGAAGCCGGCCTGTCCGAGGACATTTGCTACGACCTCTTCCACGAGCTCGGTCTGGATGAATCCGGTTCGCAGTCTCTCTTCCGGGAACTGGCCCGTACGGCAGGCAACGACGAACAGCCGGCCATCGCATTCGATTCAACCTCGCATTCCGTCTACGGCAACGGCCTGAAACCGTACGCGCGGCAAGGCTTCAACAAAGACGGCGACGGCTTGGACATCTACAAGATCATCACCTTCTACTCGCTTGATTCCGGTCTGCCCGTTTCTTTCGAGCTTCAGCCCGGCAACATCCCCGACGTGATTTCTCTCGTCAATGCCGTGCCTCGGGCCAAGGCATACGGCTTGAAGAATCCGGAGTTCTGCCTCGACAACGGGTTCTTCAGCAAGGAAAACGTGCTGCGCTTCCTGCGCAAGAATTTCAAGTTCACGATCCTCGCCACGCTCAAGCACGCCTGGATCTACAAGCACTTGGACAGCGCCACCGATGATGGGACCAAGCTGAGAGACCACTTCTCGCGGTACGCTTCTCAGTGCCCGTTCGACGAGAAGATCAGTGCCGTATCGGTGTCTGAAATGACGCCGTTTGAATGGAAGCGGCAGCGCACGCGCAATGGCGTAGCCGCCGGGGATACGGAGTCGAAATCCTTCCGACTGTACTTTCACTATTTCCGCAACAATGCCCGAGCTGTCATGGAAGCTTCAGCCTTCCACACGAAGCTCAAAAGCTACGAAATGAGTCTTGCAGCCGGCAAGGAAAATGAAATGGACGATGCCGAGCTTGAGTTCGCGCACCGGTACTTCTCGTGGAAGCGTGTTCGAGGCGGAGACATCAAGGTCATCCCCAACGAAGAGGCCATTCTGGCCGCACAAAAGGACTTTGGGATTTTCATCATCCTTTCAAATCTTCATGCGAGCCCGTGGGACGCGCTTCGTCGCTACCGTCGCCGCAACGACATTGAAACCTCGTATCGCGTCGTCAAGTCCGACCTTGACGGGCGAAAGCCCCGAGTCTGGACGATGACCAGCGTACGCGGGAAAGAAATCTGCCGACACGTCGCACTCGGCTACCGTTTCGTGCTGCAGAGCATGATGGAGCGCACGGCTCAGGAAGCCGAGCGGCGAGCCAACGATGAGTCGCTCGGGAAGACTGTGCGGAAGCAGTACGAAAAACTGACCGCCTGGATTCGATCGATGACGCTCAAGCAGTTGCTCGATTGGTTCGACTGCGTGGAAAGAGTCGAGGTGAGGAACAGGGTGGCTCAGTACCGTTGGTCTACGGAGACGACGGCCAGAGACCAGATGTTCCTCGAGCTCTTCTTCGACGAATCTGACTGAGTGTAGATTCCACGGTTTTCAGGGTGCGAAGACCACTGAACAGGACAAAAAGGTCCCGAAAATCTACGCCATTCTGCCCATCATCCCGCTCTTCCTGATCATTTTCTTCTCCAAAGTCGCCGGCAGTCATATCCGTATGGATGTTGTCACGGCAATGGTTATCTCCACCGTCATTGCGATCATCTTTGAGCTGATCCGCCTGCGTAATTTCCGCGATGTTCTCGCCTCCTTCAAGCTCTTCTTCGAAGGCATGGGCAAGATTCTGGTAAGCGTGGTCTCCCTGATTGTCTGCGGTGAATTCTTCGCTGCCGGCCTCATCAAATCCGGCTTCATGGGCACGCTGATCACTGCAGCCAACGACGCTGGCTTCGGTCTGGCAACCATGGTGATTGTCGGCGGCGCTCTGGTGTGGCTCTTCTCCTTCATCATGGGTTCGGGCAACGCTGCGTTCTTCTCGTTTGCTCCGCTCCTGCCGAATGTGGCGCATGTCATCGGCGTTCCGATCATTCAGCTGATCTTCCCACTTCAGGTGATTCTCGGCTTTGGCCGCGCCTCTTCCCCGATTACCGGCGCCATTGTGGCCATCTCTGGATTGGCAGGGGTATCTCCATTCCAAGTCGCAAAGAGAACATTCATTCCGATGCTCTTTGGCACTGCCATTACCTACATTGCCTACTTCCTGTTCTGGTACTAATTCACAGCAAAAAACACAATGCGGGGGGACCCGCAGGCCTCCCGCACATCATGACCCGACTACTTCTTTATTAAGGAGATCATCAAATGGGCGTCAATACTATCCTCACTCACAGCGGCCGCGGCGACCAGTCTGTTGAAGTTCGTTCCGTCAATCCGGTAGTGATGCGCGCATCGACCATTTTGTTTAAGGACTACGATACCTGGCAGAAGTACCGCAAGCTTCGCGCAACGGACCGCGTTCTTTCCTATGGCGCCCGCGGCACGACGACCAACTTCGAATTGGAAAAGCTCGTCTGTGAACTCGAAGGCGGCTATCGTGCCCAGCTGTTCCCGACCGGTCTCGCTGCCCTCGCCATGGTTCTGCTCAACTATGCAGAAGCCGGCGCTCACTTTATCGTCTCCGACGCTATCTACGGTCCGGTCCGCACGGTCTGCAATCTCTTCCTCAGCAAGGTCAAGGTTGACGTTACTTTCTGCAAGGCCGACTGCTCAGACGTTGAAAGCCTGATTCAGCCCAATACCAAGCTGATCCTCGTTGAAAGCCCGGGATCGATTCTTTACGAAGTGATTGATCTCCCCAAACTCTGCAAGATCGCTCATGCCCATAATATTCCTGTAGCTATTGACAATACCTACAGCAGCGGCTACCTCTACAACCCGCTGAAACTCGGTGCTGACATTTCTGTCATCGCCGCTACAAAGTATCTCAGCGGCCATTCAGACGTAACGATGGGCGTCGTCGTCTGCAACGAAAAAGAATGGAAGAACTTCGATAAGCTGCCCGAAGCCCTTGGCTTCACGACCAGCCCCGATGACTGCTATCTGGTCCTTCGCGGCATGCGTACGCTCGCAGTCCGCATGAATCAGATCGAAAAGAATACCGACGAAGTTGTGGCTTATCTCCAGACTCGTCCGGAAATTAAGACGATCTTCTATCCGAAACTTCCGACCCATCCGAATCATGACATCTTCATGCGCGACTACAAGGGCGCGTCGGGTATGTTGACGATCGAATTTGCCGATGGCTACACGAAGGAAGATGCCGTCAAATTTACCGATGCGCTCAAGTATTTTGCCTGCGGCGCGAGCTGGGGCGGCTACGAAAGTCTGGCCACAGTGACGGTTCCTCCGCGTACGGCCACGGACTGGAGCAAGCGCGGCCCGTTCGTCCGCTTCCATATTGGCTTGGAAGATGCTCAGGATCTGATTGAGGATCTTGGTCAAGCCCTTGACAAGATCTCGCACAAATAACTGCGTCCTTGCGCGGCCTCTCTAATCGGAGGCATCCCTTTGTTTCTCTTTTGCCCGTGCGTTTATCAAAACGTGCGGGCTTTTTTCTTTATCCCCCAAGAAAACTTGCCGTTCTGCTGCGGCAATCTTTCCTCAATCTTTCCTTCCTTAGAGCCGCAGTCCTGATTCATTATCTTCATTAATTCAAATTATTTTGATAGACTCAAATTTGCTGTGAGGCATAAGTCGCATCAAGTGATACGGCACGCATTATTGGGTCAGAAGGACGGGAATGAAATGGCAACATATGCACAGATCGCCAGAGCTCATCTAGGAAATCTCGGCAAAGTCTCTTTAGGCTTTTATCCAACGCCTTTTCACAAACTCGAAAGCATTTCCTCGGCTTATGACGTCAATCTTTGGATAAAGCGGGAAGACTTCTCCGGCTCGACGCTCTTCGGCGGCAACAAAATTCGTAAACTGGAATATCTGCTGCACGACGCCAAGAAACAGGGATGCGACACCGTCTTTACTTATGGCGCTACCCAATCCAATCACGTGATGGAAACTGCTACCGCCGCTCGGCGCTGCGGCATGCGCCCTGTTGCCTACCTAGGGGCTATCGTGGAACCTCAGCCCAATGACGTTCGAGCCAACTTGCTGCTCGATACGATTTTAGGAGCAGAGATTCACATTCTGCCGTCCTGCGGGCGAAGCACCAAGGAAACCATGGAGGCCAATGACCATCTGTTCCAAGCGCATATTGCGCAATTAGCGGCTCAAGGGCATAAGGTCTACAACATTCCGATCGGCGGCTCCACTCCCATCGGGGCAGCCGGTTTTGCGGAGTGCTACATCGAAACAATGGAGCAATGCGAGTCTGCCGGGTTAGCCTGCGACTACTTGGTCACAGCAACAGGCAGCGGCGGCACACTGGCAGGATTGGCTGCCGGGGCGGCGATGCTGCACGATGACAGCACTCAATTGATTGGCATCCAAGTCGGTAAAAAGGATCCTGCGACTTATGGCCAAAAGATCGTTGAGCTGGCCAACAGCGTTCTGGAAACCGCTGGCGCACAAGAGCGAATCGACAAGCTGCCCTTTGTGATTCACTCTGAATATGTGGGGCCAGGCTACGAAAAACCCTACAAAGAAGCCAATGATGACATCAGATACCTTGCGAGAACGGAAGGTATCTTCACGGATCCGGTTTATTCCGGCAAAGCCTTCCACGGACTGATGGATCTCATTCGTACGGGAAGTATTCCCAAGGGCAGCAATGTGGTTTTTCTCCACACTGGCGGCGCCACGGCCCTGTTTTCTGAACCCGATATCATCGGAGATTTAAATCAGATTCAGGCATAAGCGATCACTTCGGATCTCTTTTAATGGAGGACTAAATGCACATTGAAGCAAAGCTTCGTAAACTGGGGTTAGAACTGCCGGAAGTCAAAAAACCAGCCGGACTCTATGTATTTACCAAACGGGTGGGAAATCTCGTCTACGTGTCCGGACAAACACCTGACATTGGCAGCATTCTGCAGTACAAAGGCGTTGTCGGCGAGGACATGAGCATCGAAACTGCACAGCAAGCCGCACAGCTCGCTGCATTGAATATCCTTGCAGTTCTAAAACTTGATCTTGGGGATTTAGACCGCATCCGCCAGATCGTTCAAGTGGTCGGTTATGTCCGCTGCGCTAAAGGCTTTGAGGATCAGCCTAAAGTCATTAACGGTGCCTCTCAGGTCTTTAAAGATCTATGGGGCGACGCAGGCATAGCCGCTCGACTTGCTCTGGGTACCAATGAACTGCCCGAAGGCAGCCCTGTTGAGATCATGGCGGTAGTGGAATTAGCCCACTAGCGCTCACGCTCTATGAAGCGTCTTGTATTTCTGCAGGACGCTTCTGCTCAGTGAATGAGATTAAGGAAGAATTTTCGCCCGTACAGTTTGATTAAACGAGCTTCACATTCTTTCTCGTAATCGCCGAGTTTTTGTGCCCACCAATTGGAAAACATTCGAATTTGACGAATTTTCCAGTCATCATCCTTACAAACCACATAATTTTGGTGACTTGGCCGATGCCATCCTCCCAATACCGGCACTAAGCGCCCGGCTTCGAGATCATCAATGATGAAAAACAAAGGCATGCAAGGTGCTATGCCGGCATGTTCAAGCACCGATCTTCGAGTCATCTCTACATTCGAATAACGAATGGTATCGATCGCTTGAAAACTGCAGCTCTGCCCTTTTTTCGTGAGCTGATAGTTCGAGTTAAGCGAGAAGCTGTTCGGATAAAGATTGCTGAATACTCGGTGGTGCAGAAGATCGTCAGGATGATTGATTGGCCCGTGTTCTTTTAGATACTGAGGCGTCGCAACCGGCACAAAAATCATCCGTCCTCTCGGCAGCATGATGCAGTTGGAGAGCTGTGCCTGTGCACTCAAACAGATGACATCCGCCTTGCCCTCCAGAAAACTCGGCACATCCGACGGTGAGAGCATGTTAAAGCGCAGTTTTGGAAACTGTTCTGCATATTCCAAAATGAACTTCGTCGCGAAGTTGATGTGAGCATTGCCGATCATGACTCTGATCAGCATGGAGTCGTCGCTTTGCAGACGCCGGTAGTAGGTTTCAATCTGCTGTCGCTCCTCCAGAATCTTTTTAACAGATCCAATAATCGCACAGGCATCTGCCGTCATTTCAAATGGACGCTTTTCCCTGTTGATCAATTGTCTGCCTAACTGCGTTTCCAGCTTTGTGAGTTTACGCGAGGCTGTTGGGCTGTCGATACCGAGCGCCTGAGCAGTTTTTTGAATCGATCCTGTTGTACACAAAGAAGCAAATACTTCCAATGCTTCGAGGTCATTAAGCATTGACAGATCCTTTTTTTATCAGCCTTAACAAGGTTCTTTGCAATTTTAACAATGGAGGAATGGATACAACCGCAAACAAGTCCTATTCCATATTAATGTTCTAACACATGGTTGTTAAATATGGTCTTGCAATATCTATTATGTATATGTTAAATGTATGAATGAATTACAACTATCAATCATTCATAGTATTTTCAGCTAGTCCGTCAAGGAATTCTGACAGCAGCATCTTCTGGCCAGACGACAACTTAATCGGCATCATTTGTTTACCAATAGACCGCGTATTAACTGAACAAATACTATATAAAGCGATGTCGTAAAGCAGATTCTCACACTCTTTTGGCTTTTGTTTAGAGAGGTGTAAAAATCCATACCAAAGAATGTAGTCATTTATATATTTCGTAGCTACACCTCGAAATTTAAGATTAATCGATTCATTAATTCCCTGCTTAAATTTTCGTACGGCATCAAGCGACCTATCTTCATTAATACCTTTAACAGTCGTTAAATTGACATTCCTTAATACCTTTCCGTTTTGATTGTTTTGGGATATCTCAGCATCTGCAAGAAGCTTTGACCGTGATGTCAAATGATCTTTTATTGCCGACAAGATAGTGTCTGTGGATGACCAACCTAAGGTTGAAACTTTCCCTGTAAATCCACCCTCTCTGCCAACAGCCAGCGGCACACATACTTGCTGCAGAGATTCTTTATTTTTATCATATTTTTCAATTAGCTGCTTAAATTCAGATGCATGTCTACTGCCTTTAAATGAAAGGTTAAAGAAGGTTCTGTCCAGTTCTACGGTGCCGGATAACATTTGGTGCTCACATGTATTTCTCAGCGCATTGAGAATTTTATGTCTCCAAGCAAATGCTGTAGGGACAGTAATTCCACAAATCTTTGCACTTTGACGAACGCTCAATTCTTTACACATACAGTTGACGTACATCCTCAACTTCTCTTGATTTCGGTATGTGTTCTTTCCTAAAACAGTATTGGTTGTCGCCTGAAAAATTCTACGACAATCCACACATCTAAATCGTTGAGTACCGTCTGGTCTTTTGCCATATCGAACAATATGGCGAGATTCACAATGAGGGCAGAAAAAATCATTCGCAAAACGGTTGTTTTGAACCTTCTCCGGCGTCAGAATGGAAGGTTCCTTTTTCTCAGCCTGCCTTTCCTCTTCTACGTATTTGATCTTAAGTAGAAACGCCTCTCTATCTTTCTTCGAGAGCATTGAGAAAGCTGAAAACAACTCATCAGACTTATTCATTTTTCCAACTATCAAAATATTAACTCAAATAGATTATTTATAAAAATAAATCAACCCTATGCTTAAACATAGTTTAGGGCTTTTCGACGCCGTTCGTTCAAATTAAATTGGTTGCAAAACATGTGGAACCCCCCTACCTCAGCATGTTTTTCCACTAATCAAGGAGTAAGAAATGAAGATCGTCAGCGTCGACATCATTGATGTGAAGAATCCTCTTCAGTCGGCTGTAGCTAAATGGCGCCCGGTTGTCGTCCGCATCAACACCGATGAAGGTGTCTCCGGTTTTGGCGAAGTCGGCATGGCATATGGTGTCGGGGCTTCTGCGGGCTTCGGCATGGCAAAAGATCTCGCTCGTCTTCTGATCGGTGAAGATCCCATGCGCAGCGAATACATCTGGGACAAGATGCAGAAGAAGACCTTCTGGGGTCAGGGCGGCGGCACGGTTGTTTCTGCCGGCATGAGCGCCATTGATATTGCGCTTTGGGATATCAAAGGCAAGGTCCTCGGCGTTCCCTGCTACCAGCTTTTCGGCGGGAAATGCCGCGACGAACTCCGCACGTATGCGAGCCAGCTGCAGTTCGGCTGGGGCAATGCGGAAAAAAAGGAAATTCTTACGACGCCCGAACAGTATGCGAAAGCGGCTGAACAGGCATTGGCCGACGGCTATGACGCTATCAAAGTTGACGTCAACGAAATTGACCTTGAAGGCCGTGCCAAGAAGCGTAATTTGTACGGCTGCTTTGCCCGCCGCGATCTGTTGGTCGGCTACGAACGACTCAAGGCAATCCGAGAAGCTGTCGGCGACAAGATCGACATCATTGTTGAAGCTCATGCACTGACGGATACGACGTCAGCCATTGAATTCGGCAACATGATCGAAGAATTCCGCATCGCCGCTTATGAAGAGCCCGTGATGGCCCTTAATCCCGGCCAGCTCAAGCAGGTCAAGGACGGCATCAATATTCCGATTGCCGCTGGCGAACGTGTCTACACACGCTGGGGCTTCCGTCCGTTCTTTGAAGACCACATCATTGATTTGATTCAGCCTGACCTGGGTACCTGCGGCGGCTTCAGTGAAGCCAAGAAGATCTGTGACATGGGTCATATCTATGACACGACCTGCCAGATTCACGTCTGCGGCGGCCCGATCATGACTGCCGCTGCGCTGCAGCTTGAATGTGCAATTCCTAACTTTGCTATTCACGAACTGCACCGCTACGCGCTGCTCGAAGGCAATCGCGTCACTTGCAAGTACGACTATCTGCCGGTCAACGGCAAATATCAGATTCCGGATCTTCCCGGCATCGGCCAGGAACTCACGGATAAATCCATTGCTGAATCGCCCAAGGAGACGGTGAAGTAACCAGCTTCAAATCGAGAGAAATCGCAGCCCCCAATGCATTCCCATTGAGGGGCTGCGGCGAGAGACCACCAAGGAGACCAAGCTATGGGAGCTATAGCGAATACCATCGCAATCGTTGTGATTGTTTGCGTTGGCTATCTGATCATCAAAAAAGTGTATCCGACGGCAGTCTTGATGATTGCCGGCCTGGTGCTGTTGTGCTGCGCCGTACTGCTTGATGTAGAGCCCGGACTGGCCTTGAAAAAAGGCACGGGATCAGAATTCTTCGACATCTTCAAAATCATTCAGGATGTCTTTTCAACCACGCTCGGCGGACTAGGCTTAAACATTATGTGCATGGGCGGCTTCGCCAAGTACATGGACAAGCTTGAAGCCGGCCGTTCGCTCTATGACGTTGTCAGTGCGCCGCTCAAGTACGTCAAGAATCCGTATATGCTCGCCATGGCCGGTTTCATTGTCGATCAGCTGCTTGGTATGGCGATTCCCTCAGCTTCCGGTCTCGGTCTGCTGATGATGGTCACCATGTACCCGGTGTTCATCCGCGCCGGTGTCCCGAGAATGACTGCTGTCTGCGTCATTGCTGCGGGCCGCTTCTTCGACCTCGGACCAGGTTCCGCCTCATGCAATATGGCCTGCAAAACGGCTGGTATTGAATGGGCCGACTACTTCCTGAATTGGCAGATGGGTATTTACTGGGCCCTGCTTCCGACAATGCTTGTGACGATGTACTTTGCTCAAAAGTATTGGGACAAGCGCGAAGGACTTGATCCGGATTTTGAAGCGCTGCGCGAAAAGTTCCGTCAAGAAGAAGCTGACGATACTAACAAAGCTCCTAAGATCTACGCTCTGCTCACCGTTCTGCCGCTCTTCCTCCTGCTCACGTTCAACCCGATTGTGACTGAGTACTTTGGTCTGCCGACCATCAAGCTCGGCATCCCGGCAGCTGTCATCATCACGATTTTCGTCTCCATGATCTTCGAATACATCCGCAAGCGTGAATTCGTTGAAGTCATGGCCAGCATGAAGGTCTTCTTTGAAGGCATGGGCAAATACTTTGCCGTCGTCGTCACCCTCATTGTTGCGGGTCAGGTGTTCGGCAAGGGCCTCACGGCCATCGGTGCAGTCAATGCGCTGATTGCTGGGGCGGAATCGATGGGTCTCGGCGTCATGTCGCTGATCATCGTGATGGGTGTCATCATCGGCATCATTGCCTTCTTGATGGGTTCGGGCAACGCTCCGTTCTACTCCTTTGCTTCTATCGCTCCGGCTATTGCTGAAAAGTTCGGCGTCCATGCTGCTGACGTGCTGCTGCCCCTGCAGACCATGACGGGCTTCGGCCGCACGATGTCTCCGGTGACGGGCGGCATTGTGGCTGTGGCTGGTATGGCCGGTGTATCGCCATTCCGCGTTGTAAAGCGCAACATGGTTCCGCTGCTTTGCTGCTGTGTGGTGAACTTCTTGGTTGTCTACCTCTTCATCCTTCCGTAAAATAGCCGTAACCTCATTGGCACTAAAAGCACTGCTCGACCACTTTAAGAGCAGTGCTTTTTCATCTTGAGAGCTGATCATGCAAGAACATATTCAAAATGAACTGGCATCCTTTATCGCCAATTGCGATTGGGAAAAGATTGCCCCGCATTTCAAGGAAGATGCCGCCTATCGGGTATTGGACTGGATTGGCTGCGCTGTGGCCGGAGAGCACTATCCCCAAGTAGAAATCGCTCAGAAGTACTTTATTGAAAACGGTGATCAGGGAAACTCTACTGTCATTGGTCACCAGACCAAATGCTCACCCCGTACGGCCGCCTTTCTCAACGGCATTGCCGGACATGTCTGCGAACTCGACGATGGACACCGTACAGCCATCGGGCACCCTGGTTCAATTGCCGTCCCGACGGCACTTGCGCTTGGCGAGCACCTCAATGCCAGCGGAGCCGATGTTTTAAAAGCGGTCATTCTCGGTTATGAAGTTTTTTCCCGCTTGGGGCGCACTGTCAATCCGTCCCATTACCGGACGTGGCATACAACCGGCACTTGCGGGACTATCGCCGCTGCGGCCGCAGCCGCCAGTCTGCTGAAACTGTCCGCAGAAGAAACCAATAACGCTATTGGCATCGCCGCGACGATGGCAGGAGGACTGGTGGAGTCCTTTGGCTCGCATGCCAAAGCCATCAATATTGCGGAAGCTTGTCAAAACGGGATTGATGCCGCCTCTCTGGCAAAGTTGGGGCTGACAGGCTCTCACTCTGCACTTCTGGGTAAAAAAGGTTTCGTAGCAGCAACCTGCACTGAACCGCATACAGAAAACCTCACCCATTTATCTGAAGATGCACTGGTGTCCGATTCAGCTTTCTACAAGGTGTATTCGTCCTGCGGACATACCAATTCTCCCCTTGATGTGCTCTTTAAACTGATGGCCAAATATGCCATTAATCCAAAAGAGATTGAACGAATTGATGTAGCCACCTACAAGGTAGCTTTCGATCTGACTTCACAGCTCAAAACAGCCACCGAAGATGAAGCAAAGTTTTCGCTTCCCTTCTGTTTCGCCATTTCGCTGCTCAAAGGAAGCGTCTCCTTAGCAAACTTCTCGCAGGCCGTGCGAACCGACGCAGAAGTACTTGACCTTGCCCGTCGAGTGCACGTCATTGAAAGTCCGGAAGCCACAAGCCGCTTCCCGCATCGTCAGGCTGAAGTGTCCATTGTGATGAAGGACGGGATGGTTTATGCCGACAAAACCCTTGACGCGCACGACAGCACCACGCCAGAACAAATCGTCGCTAAATTTGAAGCTGCGGTGAATGAAATGGATGCGTCAAAGCGTCAGCACATTATTCAATTCGTGATTGATCTTGGAAAGCAAAAGTCCGTTGCCCCTTTGATGGATTTGCTCGCTTAACTCTCCGCTTGCACTAGAAAGAAGCACGTTGACCCAAAAGACAACGTGCTTCTTTTTTGAGCGAGCCTCTCAATTCGAACGCAGCCTTATCGAAGAATTGCCTTGGAGAGGTCCCATGCATATTGGTTTTTGAGTCTGTAGACAATTAGGCTCTTTGAGTCTTTAAAGACTTCCTTAATCGGTAAAGGCCCATTTTGAGTCTTATCCGATCGTCGATGCAGCAGGCCGCCACAGCCCGCTGCAGCCTTCCAAGTTTTTAATCACTTTGTTTATCTTGGAAAATAAGCCCTCTGCAACCTTCAAGCACAGTGATACTGGTGGGACCACCGGGACTCGAACCCAGATCCGACCCTTAGGAGGGGCCAGTTCTATCCAGTTGAACTATGGTCCCACCGTGCTTGATCTCTCCGGGGTCTGCCCGGAGAAGCTTCGGATTCTATCAGAGGCCGCAACAGGCCTGCTGACTTCTGCAGAATCATCCGGCGTGATGCAGTTTCTCTTTGGCAACCCGCAAAAGAAGATCTTTTGTAGACGAACCGAACGTAATGCGAAGCACCGTCGTATCGCCCGAACCAATCACTGCTTTAACGGTACCAGCCCCAAATACATCATGACGAACACGGTCGCCGGGTTTATATCCGCAATCGTCTTCAGCCCGGCGCTGCTGAGCGGCCGCCAGACTTGCGCCGGCGCCGGCAAAGCTGCGCCGCCCGCTCTCGGAAACAACCGCATCGCTTACGCGGTTAGAACCATACGAGCCGCCTGAACTGCGTCCTGAACTGTAACCGCTGTAACCCTGACCGGAACGACCGTAGCCGCCGGAATAGCCCGATGAGCTGCCTCCCCAGCGAGCCCCGCGCCCATAGGAATCGTCGCGGTCGCGTCCGTAGAAATGGCCGCCCTGCCGATCTGAATCATCATCCTCATCGTCATCAAAGAGCGGCTCCATCTGCACAAGTTCTGCTGGGATTTCTTTAACGAAGGATGAAAGCGGATTATTGAAGATTGTGCCGTAAGTTCGGCGAACCTTGCAGTGCGTGAAGACGAGTCGCTCCTTAGCACGGGTAATAGCCACGTACATCAAGCGCCGCTCTTCCTCTAGCCCTCCTTGACCGCCTTCGGAAACGGTTTTCACAGCAGAAAAATGAGGAAAGATACCTTCCTCGGCACCAACGATAAATACCCAGGGGAATTCGAGCCCTTTCGCGGAATGCACGGTCATCAGCTGCACGGCATTGACATTCTGGCCTTCGCTCTTGTCGCCCGCTTCAAGCGTAGCCTGCGTGAGAAACCCCTCCATCGGCGTCGGAACCTCATCATTAGCAGGCGAGAAAGCCAAAAGATCTTCCGGCAGTCTTTCGTTTTTAAACCACCCTTCAGCGGCTGTGATCACTTCCTTCATGTTCTCAAGGCGATCCGGGCCATCCTTATCTTTTTCGTAGCAGGCCTCGAGCCCGGAAGCCTTAATGACATGTGCCACCGCATCCGGAAGCGTCATATTCTGAGCTGTCTCACGCAGCGTGAAGATCAGGTCGCGAAAGGCTGCCAGGCGCCCCGACAACTGGTCGCCCATTTGAATCAGTGTGGCCCAAAGGCTCTGACCACTTGCACGGGCTGACTCCTGGAGCGTCTCAATGGTTTTCGCTCCGATGCCGCGCGTCGGAAAATTAACCACACGCAGAAAACTGGTGTCATCCCACGGATTAGTAATCATCCTGAGATACCCCAGCAGATTTTTGACTTCCGCGCGTTCAAAGAACCGAAGACCGCCATAGATGCGATACGGCACGCCTCGGGCCGTCAGTTCGGCTTCAAGCGCCCGTGACTGAGCGTTCGTTCGATAAAGAATCGCAAACTGACGCCAAGACGCATCGCCTCCAGTAAGGCGCTGAGCTCGACGAATCGAATCCACCACCCAAGCGGCTTCATCCATCTCGCTCTCGAGCTCCTTCACCAAAATCTTTGCGCCTTGACTGCCGCTTGTCCAAAGGTTTTTGCCCAAGCGTCCGTCATTATTGGCAATCAGAGCATTGGCGGCATCCAGCACCGTCTTTGTCGAGCGATAGTTCTGTTCAAGTTTGATGGGCTTCTCAACATGAAAGTCCTTGAGAAAGTCCGCCATGTTGCCGATGTTGGCGCCGCGGAAAGCGTAAATGGACTGATCGTCATCACCAACCGCGAAAACCGCATTCAAAGACGTACCGTTTGGACCGAGCTTCTCACCGGCCAAGATTTTGAGCCAGCGGTACTGCAAAACGTTGGTATCTTGAAACTCGTCGACGAGAATATGACGGAAGCGCTTTTGATAGTGCGCACGAACAAGGTCATTACGGGTGAGCAGCTCGTAGCAGCGAAGAAGCAGTTCCGCGAAATCCACTACCCCCTGCTTCTGACATTCCCGCTCGTAAGCTTGGTAAAGCCCGAGACGCAGATCGGACGCATCCTTCGCTGAAACGCCCGAAGACCTCAGTCCGTTTTCTTTGCACCAATTAATGAAATTGACGACCTGCTTGGGATCCGTCTTTTCCACATCAATATTGGCAGCTTTCATGAGCCGCTTCACCAGCGAAAGCTGATCCCCGGAATCCAAGATCTGGAAGGTCTTCGGCAGTCCCGCTTCCTGCGCATGAATGCGCAGAATACGGTTGCACAGGCCATGGAAAGTGCCGACCCACATGCGGCGAAGGTCATAAGGAATCATGCCTTCCAAACGCGTGAGCATTTCCTTGGCGGCCTTGTTGGTAAAGGTCACCGCCAGAATCTCTCCCGTCGTCGCCAAATTATGCTCAAGCAGCCAGGCGATGCGCGTGGTCAGCACTCGCGTCTTGCCGGATCCCGCGCCGGCAAGAATGAGAACGCTCTCTTCAGGTGCGGTCACTGCCCGATGCTGCTCGGGATTGAGGTTGGCCAGAATATCGCTCGACATAGGCAGACTTTCGATGGAATAGTTTTTCTGAAGACAATGCAAGAAATGAATTTGCGGCCGAAAAGGTAGCACAAGCAGAGCCAACTGCACCGCTTCGATTTAAAACTGCCAAACAGCACACCATACTCAAAGTCTAAGGACAATATCGTAGTTTTCTATTGCAAACCGGAAAAGCCGGTTCAGTGAGCCGAACTTGCATCACTCAGCAGGTATTCCAGAGGGATCTGAAGGCGTTCTCGCCAAGGTCTGGCGGCTATACTTAACAACTATTCTCAAATTTCCCCCCAACTTATTCACACTGGACAAAGAGCGTTATGCGCGAGACATACTCCCCGCAGGAGGTCGAATCCGAAGTTCAGGCGATGTGGAAGGACAAGGACGTCTACCGTGCCAAAGAAGATGCCGTAGACGCCAATGGCCATCCCAAGCCCAAGTTCTACGTGTGCTCCATGCTTCCTTACCCGAGCGGCAAGCTGCATATGGGCCACGTGCGCAACTACACCTTAAATGACGTCATGTACCGCTTCCACCGCATGAAGGGCTACAACGTCATGACGCCGATGGGCTGGGATGCCTTCGGACTGCCGGCCGAAAATGCCGCCCTGGCAAAAAAGGTTCAGCCGGCTGCGTGGACATACAGCAACATCGCCGATATGAAGGCCCAGATGGAGCCCTTGGGTCTTGCTTTCGACTGGTCGCGTGAAGTCGCTACCTGCAAGCCCGAGTACTATCGGTGGAACCAGTGGCTGTTCCTCAAGATGCTGGAAAAAGGCATTGCCTACCGTAAGACCCAGATCGTCAACTGGGACCCGGTCGACAAGACTGTGCTGGCCAACGAGCAGGTTATTGAAGGCCGCGGCTGGCGCTCCGGCGCGATTGTTGAAAAGCGCGAAATTCCGGGTTATTACCTCGGCATTACGCAGTACGCGCAGGAACTCCTCGACGACATCAAAACGCTTGACGGCTGGCCCGAACAAGTTCGCCGCATGCAGGAGCACTGGATTGGCCGTTCCGAAGGCGTGACGCTTTGCTTCCCGTACGAACTGGCCGGCGAAAAGAAGCGCCTCTCCGTTTATACGACTCGTGCCGATACGCTGATGGGCGTGACGTTCGTCGCCATCGCTGCCGAACATCCCCTCGCTTCCTACCTCGCCAAAAATCGTCCGGATCTGCAGGCCTTCATTGCTGAATGCGCCAAGGGCGGCGTGTCGGAAGCCGACATGGCTGCCATGGAAAAGAAGGGTGTTCCGACGGGCTTTTACGTCGAGCATCCGCTCACGGGCGAACCCGTTGAAGTCTGGATTGCCAACTACGTCCTCATGGGCTACGGCGAAGGCGCCGTGATGGCTGTCCCGGCTCACGATGAACGAGACTTTGCATTTGCCAAAAAGTTTGGTCTTCCGATCAAGCAGGTGGTTGCGGTTGACGGTGAAACCTTCTCTACCGATGCCTGGCAGGAATGGTATGGCGACAAGACGCGCGAAACGCATCTTGTCAACTCCGGCGAATTTGACGGCCTGAGCATGCATGACGCCATTGACGCCATTGCAGCAAAGCTCGCATCCAAGGGGCTTGGACAAAAGGAAGTGAAGTTCCGTCTGCGCGACTGGGGCATCTCTCGTCAGCGCTATTGGGGTACGCCCATTCCGATGATCAATTGCCCGCACTGCGGTCCTGTGCCGGTGCCTGAAAAAGATCTCCCGGTCGTGCTTCCTGAGGATCTCGTGCCGGACGGTTCAGGCAATCCGCTTACGAAGTGCGATGCCTGGAAGAACGTCAAGTGCCCGAAGTGCGGCGCGGACGCCGAACGTGAAACCGACACGATGGACACGTTCGTCGATTCCTCCTGGTATTTCCAGCGTTACTGCTCGCCCGACTGCACGACAGCAATGGTCGACAAGCGCGCCGACTACTGGATGCCGATGGATCAATACATCGGCGGCATCGAACACGCTGTGCTGCACCTCCTTTATGCCCGTTTCTGGACAAAGGTGATGCGCGACTTCGGTCTCGTGAAGTACGACGAACCGTTTAAGAACCTCTTCACTCAGGGCATGCTGATGGCCGAGTGTTACTACCGGGATATGCCCGATGGTCACCGCCGTTGGTACTACCCTGACGAAGTGGAGGTTCAGTTCGACGACAAAGCCCGTCCCGTTGGAGCGATCTCCAAGGAAGACGGCGAGCCCGTGGTGCTCGGCGGCATCGAAAAGATGTCCAAGTCGAAGTGCAATGTCGTTGAACCGCGCGACATTATCAACAAGTTCGGCGCTGACACGGCCCGCAGTTTCGTGATGTTTGCCGGTCCTCCAGATCAATCGGCGGCCTGGTCGAATTCCGGTGCCGAAGGCACGTTCCGCTTCCTGCGCCGTATTTGGAACTGGGCCTATGCGCATCAAACTCACCTGAACAATGCACAGGAAGCATCGACTTCTGAGGGTTTCAGTCACGAAGCTCGTCATCTTCGCCGCGAAATTCATTCGTGCTTGAAGCAGGCCGACTACGACTACTCTCGCATGCAGTACAACACGGTGGTGTCAGCCTGCATGAAGATGTTCAACGCAATCGACGGCTTTAAGGGTACGGAATCTGAAGGCGGCAAAGCTGCTCTGAAGGAAGCCGCATCCATTCTGCTGCGTACGCTCTACCCGATTGCTCCGCACATCACCACCGCACTCTGGAAAGAGCTCGGCTTCATCGCAATCGAGGGCGACCTCATTGATGCGAAGTGGCCCGAGGTTTCCGAAGATGCCATCAAGGCCGATGAGCTCACCCTCGTCTGCCAGGTGAACGGCAAGCTTCGCGGCTCCATTACGGTTTCTGCTGAGGCCAGTGAGGATGAAATCCGCGCTGCCGCACTCAGCAATCCGGACGTCAAGAAGTTTGTGGGTGACCTTCCGGTTCGCCGCGTCATCATCGTGAAGCAAAAGCTCGTGAATGTCGTAGCCAAATAAAGCGATACTCAATGAGTCATTGGCTTTAAGGCCGGTTGAGACGGCGTCCTTCAGCATTGAAGGGCGCCGTTTTTTCTCTGTTAACGACAGGAGCTCTGTCGTTTCTTTGCGGCTGCCAATATGCCGCCAAAAGCCCTGCCTCTTTATAATGAATTCTTTTGTGGGCTTGCCTAATTTCGAGCGCCTGTTCATTTTTGGGATCTTCTGCATGCAGCACCTCTCCCGTCGTTCGGTTTTTGCGCTTTTGGGCTCTCTGGCCGGTTCTGTCGTCCTCTCGGGCTGCGGCTTTCGCCTGCGCGGCCAATTCTCCGCGCCGTTTGAAACGCTCTATCTGCAGATGCCGGAAAACACCCGTTTTTCCGGTCTTTTAAAGCGCGTCATTGAATCAGGATCCGATGTTCGCGTCGTCACGTCTCCAAAGGAGGCAGACGCCATTTTGGAGCTTCTTTCCGTCAACCGCAGCCGCGACATTCTGTCGATCAACGACGCTGGTCGAGCGCGCGAATATGAACTCACCATGACGCTTGAATTCCGCGTTGTGTCCCCCGACGGTTTCGATTTCGTTGAAACGACGCGGCTCGCGACCTCCCGAGATCTGACCTATTCGGAAAGTGAATTCCTTTCGCGCGAAGGTGAAGAGAAAGTGCTTTACGACGACATGGAAAACGATCTGATCTCTCAGATCGTGCAGCGTCTTGGCGCCGCCAAGGGCCCGAGTACCGATACGCCTTAAAGGTTCATCATGGCGCTTAATGCCGGCAGCCTCGCTGCCGATCTTGCCAATCGCCGCGAACTTGCACCGTTTTGGCTGGTAACGGGCAGTGAAGATCTGCTGATGCTTGAATCAGCGGATCTGCTGCGCCGCCGAGCGCGGGAACTGGGGTATACCGATCGTCAGGTGCTTGAGCTTTCAGCCTCGGCCGACTGGTCGCAGCTTCCTGATGCCGCGGCATCCATCGGTATGTTCGACGACAAAAAGTTCCTCGAAGTTCGGTTGCCGTCAGGTCGTCCCGGCATCAAAGGCAATAAAGCGCTCCCCGAATTTGTAGAGCGCCCTGTCGACGGCGTGGTGACGCTTTTTACGATGCCCCGTCCAGACTGGCAGGGACAGAAGGCCGCCTGGTGGCAGGCGCTCGTCAAAGCCGCCACTGTTGTCGAGTGCGATCCCGTGGAGCGTGCGCAGCTACCGCAGTGGCTCGCCGGACGCATGCGCGCTAATGGCCAGACGGCCGCCCGCGATGTGCTTGAAGCCTTTGCCGATCTCGTGGAAGGGAATCTTCTAGCCGCCAAGCAGGAAGTCGGAAAACTTTCTCTGCTTTTTCCTCAGGGCGAATTGACGCTTGAACAAATTGAAGCTTCTGTCGGCAACTGCTCCCGCTATACCACGGAAGCGCTGGTGGAAAGCTTTTGCACCGCCTCTGCCGACCGCACTGCACGTATTGTTGATGGTCTGGAGGCTCAAGGGGAGCCGCTTCCCTTTTTGCTCGCGATTCTCACCAATCAGATCCGCAGCCTGATCAAACTGCGCGCGAGCTTTGAGACTTCAGGGAACCTCTACGTAAAAGGGGTCTTTGCCACGAATGCGATGAAGGCCGCCGCTCGGAGAATTCCGCTCAAGCGCCTTGCCGCCGCACTTGACGTCTGCGCCGACATTGACCGCCTGAGCAAGGGACTCTCCGTACGCGAACGCGACGGTGATCCTTGGATTGAGTTAAAGAGCGTTTGTCTTTTCCTTGCGCGAACTCGCTGATCCTCAGGACCTTGTGTTCACTGGCACGCACAGCATTGAGCGCTCCTGCGGATAAAATCCAAACACAATCGAGCCATCCTGCCTGATGTCGAGGCTTTTTCACAAGTTTTTTCGACGCCTCCATTCCGACTCGGCGGCAATCACTTATGAAGGAATTCTCATGCCTGAAACTTCCGCACGCGAATTGATTCACGAAATCGGTACGGCTGCCCGTCGGGCGAGTCGGATTACGGCCTGTGCGTCGACCGAAAAGAAAAATGCCGCACTTGAACGCATCGCCCAGGCGCTGATGACACGCCGCGATGTGATTCAAGCTGCCAATGCTGTTGACCTGGCAAATGCCCGCAGTGAAGGACTCTCCGCAGCCTTCGTCGACAGACTTGCCGTCACTGACCGTGTGCTTGATCAGATGGTCACGGGCGTGCGGCAGATTGCTGAACTGGCTGATCCGGTCGGCGGCATCGAAAACCTTCGTCCTATGCCATCGGGCATCCGTGTCGGCCGCATGCGTGTGCCGCTCGGTGTCATCGCCATGATTTATGAATCCCGTCCCAACGTCACCATCGATGCCGCAGCGCTGGCAATTAAGTCCGGCAACGCCGTCATCCTGCGCGGGGGACATGAAGCCATTGAAACCAATCGAGCGTTGGCCGCCGTTGTTTCGGAAGCACTCGCCGATGCAGCGCTGCCTGCTGACGCCGTCCAGCTCATCCCCACAACCGACCGTGCCGCAGTTGGTGAACTGATCCGCGCACGCGATTATGTCGATGTGCTCATCCCGCGCGGCGGCAAGGGCCTCATCTCTCGCCTCATGGCAGAAGCTACGGTACCGATGATCAAGCACCTTAACGGCATTTGCCACACCTATGTGGATGCCGGTGCTGATCTGGAAATGGCGCTTAGCGTTGTTGATAATGCCAAGACCCAACGCCCATCTCCCTGCAATGCCACGGAAACACTCCTGGTTCATCGCGATGAAGCGGAGTCGTTTCTGCCGATGATCGGGAAGCTCTGGACGGAAAAGAACGTCGAAATGCGCTGCGACCCGCAGGCGCTTGCCATCTTGCTCCGAGCAGGTGTTCCGGCGGTACCCGCCACTGAAGAAGATTGGGATACAGAGTACAACGCACTCATCATCAGTATCGCCGTAGTGGAATCGCTCGATGCCGCTATCGACTTTATCGATCTGCACAGCTCACGCCATACCGATGCCATCATCACCCGCAGCTTGGACTCTGCCGACAGATTCCTGCGTGAAGTAGATTCCAGCTCCGTGATGGTCAATGCCTCTACGCGTTTTGCCGACGGCTTTGAATATGGTTTAGGGGCTGAGATCGGCATTTCAACGGATCGTCTGCATGCTCGCGGACCTGTCGGGCTGGAAGGACTGACGAGTCTGAAGTACATCGTGCTTGGTCATGGTGAAGGCCGAAGCTGACTGCCTTCCAAGCACAGTTTTGTGTTTGAAACAGCCTTTTTCGACCATGAAGGACAACGTCATTTTTTAGCGAGCAGAAAAAACCGCCCGAAGAAAACTCCGGGCGGGCAGCAAAAACAGTTGAATGTTGTCTTACAAATTAAGCGGCAGCATTCTGCGCTTTGGCCGGAACGGCAACCTTCCAGATCAAGCCAATCACGAAACCGACAATTGCAAACGGAATCCAGCCCATGCCATAGGTGTGGAGCGGCACGTAGGCCTTGAGCACTTCTTCAAGACCGGTCATCGAGATGCCGGCAGTTTCTGCACCATTGACAAGGGCCATCACAAAGGTAAAGCCCATCGTCCAGGCATACACGCACTGGCGGCCGCCAAAGAACTTGTGAAGGAAGATCAAAGCGATCAGGGCCACGCAGAGCGGATAGATGAACATCAGCACAGGAATGGTCGAAACGATGATGGTCTTCAAACCGAACAAGCCGATGAGGTAGGAAATCACCGTGAAACCGATGACCCACTGCACATAGGTGAATTTGCCCGTCAGCTGCATAAAGAATGCTGCGCAGCAGGTGAGCAGGCCAACCGCCGTGGTGATGCAGGCAAGCAGCACAATCGCGGCAAGCAGGTAGGCGCCAAAGCTGCCGAAGAAGACCTTAGCGCTTTCTGCAAGCACCGGCGCCCCCGTATCCTGCATGCCGATAGCAGCAACGCTTTCCGCGCCGATCTTGGCAATGAAGATATAAACCAGTGCAAGAAGCAGACCTGCGAGCATGCCGGACTTCATAACCTGAGAGGAAATAGCCTTCGGATCCGTAAAGCCGATTTCCTTCACCGAATTCACAATCAGAGTCGCGAACACAAGTGCTGCAATGGCGTCAAGCGTGTTGTAGCCGTCAAGCACACCCTGGAATGCAGCCTTGATCGGTTCATCATAGGCTTTGCCCGGCGCCTGGAAGTCTCCCATCGGCGTTGCAAAGGACATGACGATCATGACGGCCAGCGTGACGAGCAGCGCCGGCGTGAGGAACTTGCCGATTCTATCAACAAGCTTTGATGGTGATGCAGCCAGCCAGCAGGAGATCCCCAAAAAGAAAGCGAGGAAGATCGGCAGCGCAAATGCCGACGGATCGGCACCGAGGAAAGGACGCACGGCGATTTCGAAAGATACCGTGCCCGTACGAGGAATGGCGAAACAAGGGCCGATCGCCATGTAGCAGACAACCGTATAAAAGAGTCCGTAGAGCGGATGCACACGGCTTGCAACTTCACGAAGATCTCGACAGCCGGAATAACCAACCGCAATAATGCCCAGAAGCGGCAGGCCTACACCCGTTACGCAAAAGCCGAGCACAGCCCACCAAACGTTCGCTCCGGCGGACTGACCCATCGCTGCGGGGAAAATAAGGTTGCCGGCTCCGAAAAAGAGTGCGAACAGCATAGAGCCGATGGCAATAAATCGTTTGCTGCTGGGTTGTTCCATTTCAGAAGTCCAAAAGTATTTGTAATGATGTCAGCGGTTCTGAGATCGAACCGACTGTTCACTGTTTCAGCAGGACGACACAGGGATGCCGGCCGCAGACTGAAAATGCAAAATAGACAGTGAAGTTGTCATTATGCTTTGTAAATTGGATCAAGATGTAGGCAATATGCCCTATAGAACAACGAACTTCGTCACCAAATCAGAACTTTCCGCAAAGACTATCGTTTGTCTTTTCTGGATTTTTGCGAAATTTATCATCATTCATGCAAATCGTTCCTACGGCTGATGACAGCAACATGCCGCTGCGGGCAGCCGTTATTTACCGCACGCTCTCATTGATCCAAGGTGACTGCCTTTAAAAACGCTTTCTTTGCATCCGTCCAACGAACATCCAGAATGCAGACGTCACTGGATAGATGAAAGCAGTCGAAGTGATTAGAATATCGGCTTCAATTTTTAGCCGATTTTTCTGTAGTTTACATGCCGAGCTTCATCTTTCACGCCCCCTGCCCCTTTGGTCTCGAAGGGCTTCTTGCCGACGAAATCCGGGCGCTCAACGCCGACCCCGATCTCATTCGTTCCGCCAAGGGCGGCGTCTCGTTCGCAGGCGGTCTTGAACTCGGTATGGCAGTATGTCTGCATTCACGCTTTGCAACCCGCGTCCTTCTGCGCGTAGCCTTTGACGAATATTGGGACAGCCGAGATGTCTATGCGCTGGCCAAAAAGACGCCGTGGGAAAAATGGTTTGGTACAGATGCGACCTTCCGCATCCACTCTTCGGCCAACCGCTGCCCGCTTGAAAGTCTTGACTTTGCAACGCTGCGCATCAAGGACGGCCTCTGCGATCGCTTTACTGAACTCGTCGGCCGCCGCCCTTCAGTAGAAAAGCGCTCGCCGGATGTGCGCATTGAGGCCTACTTCACCTTTGATCATGTGAGCTTTTACATTGATCTCGCAGGCGAATCCCTCTTTAAGCGCGGCTGGCGCCTCGAGCACGGCGAAGCCCCGCTGAAGGAAAACCTCGCCGCCGCGCTGCTGGCGCTTTCCGGCTGGAAACCTGAACTGCCCTTGGTTGATCCATTCTGCGGATCGGGCACCATTGCCATTGAAGCCGCAGCCATGGCAACCAATACCGCCCCTGGTCTGATGCGCCGCTTCGCTTTTGAGCGCCTTCAGGGCTTTGACATGGCGCTCTGGCAGGAAATGAAGGAAGACGCCCGGGCGGCACAGAATCGTTCCGCCAAAGTTTTCATTCGCGCAAGTGATATTTCCACAATCGTCGTCGAAAAAGCGGAAGAAAACTGCCGTCGGGCAGGATTCGGCGCTCTCCTTGACGACGGCCGCATCGTCTTTCATCAGGGCGACGCCCGTTCGATTAAAGCGCCCGAAGGTGCTGAAGGGGGGCTTGTCATCGCCAATCCGCCTTATGGTGAACAATCCAACCCGAAGAGCGCCTCGATTGCGGCAATGATGGCTGATTTTGCTGCTGCACTGAAGAGTCAGTTCCCCGGCTGGACGGCCTGGCTGCTGACCTCAGACCGCTTATTGCCGCGCCAAATGCGCTTGAAGGAATCCCGCAAAATCGTTCTGTTCAATGGACCGCTCGAATGCCGGTTCTTCCGCTTTGATATGGTAGCCGGCAGTAATCGCCGCAAGACTGGGGAAACTTTGTCTCAAGCGCAGGACGGATAAATCCTCTGCCGGATTACAAAAACGCCGCAGCGACGGAGAAGCGCTGCGGCGTTTTTATGCTTTCGATCCTTCGCTCTGCGCCCCATCACCTTGGGGGCATCACAGAGAATAAAGTCGACAAAGTATTAGGACTGCTTGGCGACAAACTTGCGGCCAAGTTCATCCACCTTATAGATGCCGTTACGGAACTTATCCTTTGTCATTTCATACGGCACACAAGTCCACTCCTTCATAGTGGCCGCGCGATCGACAAGCGCATTGACTTGTTCAGGCGTCGTAATGTCAAGCTGAGCCAACGTCACCGGGAGCCCGACCGAGTGGTTGAACGTCATCAGACGCTCAAGCGCAACATCGTCCTCATCAACGGCATGGAGCACCAGCGTGCCAAAACTCACCACCTCGCCGTGGAGGTGCTTGTGAATGCTCGGAAGCACCATCGAGGCGTTGTAGAAGCAGTGGGCCAGTGAGGAGTTGTAGTAATAGCTGTCCTTCGTCGTCGTCAGATTGGACGTAATGCCAGTCGAAACGATAATGTCGAGCACTGTTTCAGTGAAGGCATGGCTGTCGCGTTTGGCACGGAAGTCTTCAATCGCCTGCTTGCCGTATTCGAGCAGAGGATCTTCACAGACCAGTCCCACCTGAACACCAAGCAGCGGCGTGTGCGTCAATTCTGCACCGCGGGAAGCAAGCTGACTTTCTGCCTGCTTAGAAAGCGCATCACCGATACCTGCCCAGAATAGCTCTTCAGGGCTGTCGAGAATGACCGTCGTATCAATGAAGCAGTGCTCAGGACAACGCTTCGGAAAGTGGTAATGATCCAGGGCGCCGTCGTCCTTATAGATCACTGCAATAGCTGAAACGGGAGCACAGTTGGACGAAACGGTCGGCACAGAGAAGAAGGGCTTGCCGAGAATATCGGCAGCAGTCTTCACCGTATCAATCGCACGACCGCCGCCAACACCGAAGAGCAGATCAGCTTCTTGAACTTTCGGATTGTTGACAATTTTCTCGACGTTTGCATTCGTCGAGTCTTTTCCGTAAACAGTCCATTCAGTCAGCTTAACGCCGGCCTTTTCAAAGCCAGCCTTCAGGGCAGGTCCCGCCTTGGCCAGCGCTGTTTCACCGCCGACGACGGCAGCTGTACGGCCATAAAAGCGAGTGACTTGGCCAAGCTCGTCGTAGCAAGAAGGACCGACGCTGTAATGAGGAAGCGTCACTGTATAGTTCTTAGGCATTGGCATTTCTCCGTTAAATGCACATAAATTTTTATAAACCTCAATGCACTAGTGCTATTTAAAACTTCTATTTGCAAAGGAGGTTCGGCAATTGTATGGGCAGCGGCACCAGATTTGGGCAGCAGTACGGAAAAACAAGCCGACCCTTGAGAGAGCTTTGAGGTATTGAGAGATTCCGCCTAAGGACTAAAGCGGAGACTGTATGTATCTAAAAAATCCATACCGCTTCAAAGGGTGCACCAAAATAAAACCCCCGGAGCCTACGGAGGCTTTCGGGGGTTTCGAGGCAGGTTTCCCAGCGTCGAGGATTAGGCTTCCTTGCGGATCAGACGTTCCTTGATGCGGGCGGCCTTGCCGGAACGTTCGCGCAGGTAGTAGAGCTTGGCGCGGCGGACGTCGCCGTGGCGCTTCACTTCAATACCGGCGATCATCGGGGAGTAAAGCTGGAACGTACGTTCCACGCCTTCGCCCGACGAGATCTTGCGAACCGTGAAAGAAGAATTGAGACCGCGATTACGACGAGCGATAACGACGCCTTCGAAGGCCTGAACGCGCTTGCGCGAACCTTCAACCACGTTGACGGACACGATAACCGTGTCGCCAGCGCGGAAAGCGGGGATCGTCTTGCCAGCCGTGAGGCGAGCCATTTCTTCTTTTTCGAGAATCTCGATAAGATTCATTTTTAACTCCGTAGCCATCGTCATGCGGCCTGATTGTTAGGGGTTTAGCCCGCCGCCGAGAGGATGGGTTTGTTGATGAAGAACCCCGTTGAGATTAAGAACGGCGCCCTTCGGAAATATTCTTGGCCCCCATTGTGCGAAGGAACTTAACGTCCTCGCGCGTCAGGAGACCAGAAGAATCCGCGATTCTAATGAGATCCGGACGCGTACGCAACGTAAGCGCCAAACTTTTTTCTCTCGACCACTGTCCGATGTTTTTGTGATGGCCTGACAAAAGCACATCCGGCACCGGCATACCCCGCCAAACCTCTGGACGCGTGTAGTGCGGCGCATCCAGCAGACCAGTGGCAAAGCTTTCATCCGAAGCCGAAAGGTCCTTGATTGCCCCTGGAAGCTGACGCACCACAGCATCAATCAATGCACAGGCAGGCAGCTCTCCTCCGGAAAGAACAAAATCTCCAAGGCTGACCACTTCGTCGACATAGGACTCGAGAAAGCGCTCATCAATGCCTTCATAACGTCCGCAGACAAGCACAATCGGTTCTTTGGCTGCAGCGATTTCACGTACACGCGCATCCGTCAGGCGCGCCCCATTCGGGGCAAAACTCAAAATTGGGCCGCGGTTGCCGGAGGCTCGGACAGCATCAATGGTCTGAGCCAGAGGCTCTGCCATCATGACCATGCCGGGACCGCCGCCAAAAGGACGGTCGTCAATCGTACGGTGAAGGTCCGTGGCGGTATCTCTAGGATTCCAGCAGTTCATTGACCACAGACCCCGCATGCGTGCCCGTGCGGTAATCCCGCAGTCACGCACAGCCGAAAAAATCTCGGGGAAAAGCGTTACGACGTCAAAGCGCATCGGTACCTCCTCAACGCCATGCCGGGTCCCAATCAAAGACAACACGTTTTTCTTCAGGCTTCATCTCCACCACGTAGACATCTTTCACGTTGGGGATGAAAAAACGCTTCACAATCCCTGCTGCATCAACGTACTCAATCTCAAAAAGATCCTGTGCGCCGTTGGTGCCGATGGAAAGAATGGTGCCGAGTTTGACGCCATCCTTATTTACTGCCGTACATCCAACCAGATCAATCGCCCACACCGCATTTTCGCCCGCCTGCGGGAAATTGCTGCGAAGGACGCCCACCTTCACGCGGAGCGCATCCGCGCTTTCTTTGGATTCACAGCCGTCCCACTTAGCAATCAATCCTGCGCCGTGCCGGCGCAGGCCCTTGACGCGCACTGGCGTACGGACGCCGGCTGTATCCACCAACTCCCAATTGCGAGTGTGCTCGAGCACCTCTCCGGAAGCGAGCGGCGCAATGCGCACCCAGCCCTTGAAGCCGTATGCCCCGGCCGTACGGCCAAGTTCCACCCATTCATCAGGTGCGTCGGTCGAATCGGCGGGCAATTCCGCATCGTGAATCAGTGTGCTGTCGGACGTCATGGCAAATTTTCCGAGTTGTAGAAATAGAGAAGCCCCGCAGACTTCAGGCGTAGATACCGGATTCAGAAGAACCGACGCCCTGGAGCTTTTGCTCCTGACGCTGCCGGATCCGATGTGCTTGGACACGAGAGGCACGACCGGCAGAGAGTTCGCTGAATCCGCACCAGAAGGGATGCGGGGCCTTTGCGCTGAGGTTTATCGCCTCAGTGCGGACTGCAGCAGAAATTATTCAGCAGCAGGGGCTTCAGCGGCGGGCTGAGCCTTGAATTCCTTCACGAGACGAGCAACCGTATCGGAGAGCTGAGCGCCGTTGGACTGCCAGAAGGCAAGGCGTTCCAGGTCAACCACCAGACGGGTAGCCTGACCGGCAGCAACCGGGTTGTAGTAGCCGAGACGTTCAATGAAACGACCATCACGACGGGTGCGGGAGTCGCAAACGTGGATGTTGAAGAACGGACGCTTCTTGGAGCCGCCGCGGGCGAGACGAACGATGACCATGAGTTACCTCTCAAATCATTGGTACAGTTAAATCCATCCGTACCCCCGTCCCGGGGAGAAACGAATGGGAAGAATGGGTTTGAATAAACCGCGGATCGCGGCTTCATTCAAGAAGCGCGATTCTACTTGAGGCGCCCAATACTCTGCAAGTCATTGCAGTGCTTTTTATCCTCTGCAGTTCTGCAGATTCAAAGGCGCCTCTCAGCAGAAAAACCGCTTGATCTTAAAGCTTCGCGGCAAGAGCCCTGCAGGTCTCAGCTGCGTCAGCAAGCAAACCATAATCGGCCGTTTCAAAAATCGGAGCCTCCGGATCATTGTTCACCGCAACGATCACCTTAGCGTCCTTGATGCCGGCTGTATGCTGAATAGCGCCGGAGATGCCGAAACCGATGTAAAGATCGGGGGCAATCATCTTACCCGTCTGTCCTACCTGCCAATCATTGGGACAAAGTCCCATATCGACGGCAGTACGGGTTGCTCCAACGGCAGCACCAATTTTATCGGCCAGCTTTTCAAGCGAAGAGAACCCAGCCTCATCAATAAGACCGCGCCCGCCGGCAACAACCACTTTGGCCGAGACGAGATCCGGACGGTCGCTTTCCGTTTCCGTAAAGCGCACAAACTGAGAGGCATCCCAATTAACAGCCTCTTCAGGCACGGTTATGTTTTCAATCCGAACCGGCATGTCGGCTTCACCAGCCGGCTCAAAGGCCGTCGTGCGAACCGTTCCGACCACCACATCTTCGTCAACCTCAACAGTTGCGAGCAGTGCACCGGCATAGATGCCGCGTACAAAGGTCTTTGGACCTTTTACGGCAACAACATCGGAGACCGCAGAACGGTCAAGCTGAGCCGCCACGCGGGGCATGGCCGCTTTGCCAAGCGCCGTCGCGCAGAAAAAGATATGAGAGTAGCCCGGCGCTTCATGAGCCGCCGTATAGGCGAGCACCTCTGGCAGCTCCTGAGCCAGTTTGGCATTCTGGGCAAGAAGCACCGTACGGACGCCCGCGATTTTCGCCGCTTCCTCAGCTACAGCTTCGCAGCCGTTTCCGGCAACGAGCACGTCAACGGCTTCTGTCATCTGGAGCAGCGCCGTTACCGCGCTGGCGGTCGCCGGACGAAGCTTCACATTGTCATGATCAGCAATTAAAAGCGCAGTCATTTCATTATTCCCCTTCAGAGCAGATGCGCTTCATCGCGAAGCTTCTGAATCAATTCATCAACATTGGCAACCATTACCCCAGCCTTGCGTGCGGGCGGCGGTTCAACGCTAAGGAGCTTCTGGCGGGGAGCTGTATGAATGCCAAGGGATGCCAGCTCAATCGTTTCAACCGGTTTTTTGCGAGCCTTGGCCATGGACGGCAGCGTGACATAACGAGGTTCAGCAAGACGCAGGTCCGCTGTCACGACTGCGGGGAGCGTGACTGAAATGGTCTGCGTACCGCCGTCGGTTTCGCGCGTGACGATCAGGCGGCCGTCGGCAAGCTCAATCTCGCTTGCAAACGCAGCCAGCGGAAGATTCAGGAGTTCCGAAAGCATCGGCCCGGTCTGTGCCGCATCATCATCAATCGCCTGCTTGCCCATCAGGATGAGGTCAGGCTTTTCGCGTTCAGCAATCTTGGCAAGGATCTTTGCAGCAGCCAGCGGCTCCATCATTTCATCGGTTGAGACATGAATAGAACGATCCGCCCCAATCGCCATTGCCGTGCGAAGCACATCAACTGACTTAGCGCCGCCGATCGTAACCGCAACGACTTCTTGGACTTTTCCGGCTTCTTTGAGTTCAACCGCTTCCTCGACGGCAATCTCATCAAACGGATTGATCGCCATGCGGGCGAGCTTGGTGTCGGGACCCGAACGGTCCAGGAGCGGGCGCACTTTGACCTTGGCGTCAACGACCCGCTTCACAGCAACTAAGATCTTCATGTGAAATTCCAACGTGATTTGAATGCTGCGCTGCCGCCGACTCGAGGAAAAAACGAAGGCATACCCATGTTTCGTTTTACCGAATCACGCGCGTAAGCGCAGACCGCCGCAGAATGTTGAGCAATAAAATGCCTGACGACCTGCAGCAGCACTGTTGTGCAAATGGACGAATGATTATAACGGCGCATTTTTCTTGAAAATGGCCGTAAAAAAAGGATTTTCCTGACTAGCCCGCTAGCATTGTGAAGAGAGCCTCAAACCGCTTTTTGAGCAGTCAAGCGGCAAGCGGCAGCACCGCGCCGGCCACCACCGCATAGCGCAGCCCCTTGCCCAATGCAATTAAAAGGAAACAGGGCAGCGCCTTGAGACGCAGCCATCCGGCAGCAATAGGCAGCGCATCGCCAAAGAGCGGCAGCCAGGTCATCAGCAGTGCCCAGTAGCCGTACTTATGAAGCCATGCCAATGCCTTCCCTTCTTTTTTCCGCTCCGGAATAAATCGCCCAATGCACCAGCCGGTCATCCCGCCCAATGCATTGCCAAGCATGGCTATGAGCACAAACTCAACCACCCGAGAGGGGGTTCCGGCTACGGCGCCGGCGAGCACCGCTTCCGATCCCCCCGGCAGCACTGTAGCGGAAATGAAGGCTGCGGCAAAAAGCGCAAACTCAATGTGTTCGCTGCGGAAAAGCCCCATGAGCCAAGCAACCCACGCTTCCATTTAGAAAAGATTTCCTTGTCAATCTTCAGCGGAAAAGTGCCTTCATTTCAGCCGTGCGCTTGAGCGCCGCATTCACAGCCTCATCCATCATGCCGTCTATGTCACGGTTATTCATTACCTCAAGCGCTTTGGCAGTCGTACCGCCTTTGCTCGTAACGTTTTCACGAAGTTTGGAGAAAGCTTCTCCGGATTTGTCAGCCAATACCGCAGCGCCCAGAACGGTACCGAGCGCCAGCGCATGCGCAGACTCCGGAGGAAGCCCCCGTTTGATGCCGGCTTTTTCCAAAGCTTCCATAAAGCGGAACACATAGGCAGGACCGGAACCCGGAATAGCACCGACCAGATCAATATCGGCCTCTGTCTTCACCTCTACGACCTTGCCTGCAGCCGCCAGCACCTGCCGCGCTGCATTCGCTGCCGTTTCGGAGATCCCTGCTGGGATCCACAGACCGGAGACGCCCATACCCACCATTGCAGGCGTATTGGGCATTGCCCGCATCAGGGGATAGCCGTTAAGCCAATCCGCATATGCGGCGGCCTCAATACCGGCCGCAATCGTCAGTGCAGCGCCGTCAGGATTAAGGAACGGCATCAAAGATGCCAGCGCAGTCTTCATCCCCTGAGGCTTCACGGCGAAAACCATTAAGTCACAGGATGCTGCCCATTCGCCGACGTCCGAATGCGTCTGCGCACCCAATGCCGCCAACCGCGCGAGTTTGTCTTCGTGGAGGTCCGTCACATGAACCTTGAGGTCGGAACGAGGTCCGCCCGCAAGGAGTCCCCCAATCAAAGCACCGGCCATATTGCCGCCGCCGAGAAAGCCGATCGTAAGCATCTTGATGCTCCTTGTCCTAAAGCGTATGGGTATTTATGAAAAATCCAGACCCTCAACAGAGGATGGAATGTCAACGGTCAATGTTCGCACAATCAAAGACTGTACTCACGATTCCCAGCAATCGCCGCTCCAAAAGAGCTCCGCAGAAGAAAGCTCCGAAGCAAAGCCCATCACAAGCCCCTCCAGCATTCGTTACGACCGATGCGGCTTTCGGAGAGCTCTGACTCATCGCAAATGAGCCAAAGAAAAATAAACTTTGTTTATCAACATTCTATTTTCTTAAAAAATTCTCATTAGCAATTCGTTTCGACTTCGAACTAAGGTCCGAGCAGTTTCCCTGCGCGACTTGCCGTATCGTGCCTGCAATCTTTTATAGGTGTTATCCCGCACCTTCCATTATTCATCATTGCATCATGAACAGCCGCAACCAATTTTTCTTTCAGCGCCGCACACTGCTTTCTGCCGCTTTGGGTGCTGCAGCCTTTTCCGCCATCGGTACGCCGCTTACCGTCTTCGCCGCTGCGGAATCTGACCCTGCCCAACAGCTTGACCGTATCAAAAAAGCCGGCGTCATCCGCATCGGCACGGAAGGCGTATTTGTGCCTTACAGCTATCACGATGAACAAGGTCGCCTGACAGGTTATGACGTGGAGCTCGCCAGAGCCGTTGCCGCAAAAATCGGCGTCCAAGCTCAGTTCATTGAATCGTCATGGGACTCGCTGCTCGCAGGCGTTGACGCCGGCCGGTTCGACATCGTCGTCAATCAAGTCGAAGCCAGTGCAGCACGGCGAGCCAAATACGACTTTTCTGTCCCCTATACGTACGACCATACCGCAATTCTGGTGCGCAGCGACAACAATGACATCAAGGGATTCGATGATCTTCGGGGCAAACGCGCCGCAGAATCTGCGACAGCCAATTCCAGCCGCATTGCGGAAGCACACGGCGCGGTTATTGTGGGGGTCCAGGACTTCTCTCAGGCCGTCGAACTTGTCGTGAGCAAACGTGCGGATACCGCACTTAATTCCGAACTGTCCATCGCGGACTTCATGCGTAAGATGCCTGACGTCCCCGTTAAGGTGGTTGCCACTTCGACCGAAGCCGAGGAGATGTGCGTATTAATGCCTAAGGGCAGTCAGGCGCTGAAAGCGGCTATCGATGAGGCCATCGAGTCCCTTCGCGCTGACGGCACGCTTTCGAAACTTTCCAAGCAGTTTCTTGGCCGTGACGTGGCAGTGAAATAACGTTTTTTTGGAGAAGCTGATCACAACAAGTGATCAGCTTCTCTTGTCATTGCCTTTTTGATCAGACGGAATAGCTGCGCGGACCGAAGATGGCACTGCCGATGCGCACCATGGTGGAACCCGCTTCAACGGCCTCCGTCAGATCGGCGCTCATTCCCATAGACAGGGTGTCGGCTTGCGGATACTTTTCCTGAAAAGCCTTGAAAAGGGATGCCATTGCCAATAGCGGCTTCATCTTCCCTTCGTACGTTTCAGCAGGAGCTGGAATGGACATTAAGCCGCGCAGCCGGAGCCGAGGAAGCTTTGAAACAGCCGCCGCAAGTGCGGGCAGCTCTTCCGGGGAAATGCCAGACTTGCTCGCCTCCGCGTCAACATTCACCTCAATCAGAACGTTGAGGGGCGGCAGATTATCCGGGCGCTGTGCGGACAGACGTTCAGCAATGCGCAAACGATCCACCGTCTGCACCCAATCGAAGCGCTCGGCAACCATGCGGCTCTTATTGGCCTGCAGCGGTCCAATGAAATGCCACTCCAAATGAAGTTCAGGATGGTTTGTACGAAACCAATCAATTTTTGTACAGCCTTCCTGAGCATAATTTTCGCCAAAGGCAAGCGCGCCGGCACGTGCGCATTCCAGAAGAGCCTCTTGGTTAAAAGTTTTCCCAACGGCCAAAAGCTTGACGCATCCCTGCGGCCGTCCCGCCTTCTCTTCGGCTTCAGACAGCATCTGCTTTACGTGTGCAAGCCGCTTTTCCAAGCCTGGCTGAAGTTCGCTCATTGTTTTTCCTTTTCGTAAACAGCACCGCAATTCTCCAATACGGCGCGATAAGTCGAGAAAGTGTACCGCCAGTCAGGCCGCTTATCCCAATCTTTGAGCAATATCAAACAAATCTCATCTTATTTGTTTTCAGAAACCGTTCTGAACACCCTTTTGATCCTCATGTCTGAACAAAATATCCTAACAAAGGATCATTTTATGATATCACCACATTTAAATTGACTGTCTAAGAGTTGAATTAGCAAATTCAAATTGGATCACATTGAGCTAAAAAAACGGCATCAGCACCTCCCAATTTTGTGATTACACAGTTAATACATTGATTTCTAAACAATAAAAATGTTTATGTGATAGTAGATCATTTTTATAGGATCAATATTTGATCTTCTAATATGTATTTGCCATAAACTTGTAGTGAAGAAAGATGGCTTTGTCTTGACGAGGAACTTCTCTTCAATCTGAGGAGGAGACCATTCCTTTCAAGACGAGGGGCCCAGACCGCGCCCCGCATTTTTCCCGTAATCCTTTTTCTGCTTCACTTTGTTCTCGAGCAATCCGAGAACCTCCAAAGGAGGTTGACATGACGTTTCCCTTTGCAGCCCGAACCAACGCACCCAATACGCGCGCAGCTTCAATGGAGCCTTTGGAAGTTCTCCTCTCAACCCATAATCCCCAAGTCGACAAACTGCTCGGCGGTGGATTCCCCTGCAAGGGATTTGTTGAGCTGCTCACAACCGGTGAACGGCGCGGCGAAATCTCTCTGCTGATTCATGCGCTCGCCCATGTGAAGCGCGTGGTATGGATCCTCCCGCCGCAAGGCTTCACGCCATATGCCCCCGCTTTCGAGGCGGCTGGCATTGATCTTTCCCGACAGCTTTTCGTAGTGCCGGCATCACCCGAAGAAGCCTTTCGCTGCGCCGAAGCTGCAGTCACTTCTGGTGAAGCCGATGCTGTTGTTGCATGGCTTGCGCCGCTCGCTCGAGACGAAGACCGGCGCGCGGTGTCGCGCCTCGCACTTGCTTGTGCTTCTCGAAATGTTGTCTTATTCGGCATTCGCCCAGCTTCGCTTGCGTGCTTACCGCTGACGGCCGATCTCCGTGTTCAGTTTTCCCCCGTGCATAAGGGACGAGAAATCCTGTCTCGCATTCGGACACTGCGGCGCCGCACCTTTATCAACGCGTCCGCATCAGCCGAAATACCGCTTTTTGCGCCAGCTGCTGAACCTCCAAAGCCTTGTGACCGCCCATCAACGCCTCTGCAGCACAGCCTTTTCCCTGAACTTGTTCCTGCTTAGTTCATCTGCATCCGCTTCATCGACTGTCGTCCGCACCAACAGAACCCAAATTCACTATGGCTATTCCTGCTTCAGAACAATGGACTGCACTTTTTCTCCCTCAACTGCTCTTTGCGGCCGATCCGGAACGCCTGTACTCGGGAGGACCTGCACCGAGAGCTCTTCTTATCGAAGATCGTATTGCTGCGCGAAACCGCGAAGCGGTTCGGCTGGGTGTGCGTCGGTGCATGAATGCCAAAGAAGCCCTCTTACAAACGCCCGCCCTGCAGCTCGAACGCTCCGGACAGCTCGTTGGTCAGGAGCTTTCGAGCATCCTGCTTTCTATCGCCCAGTCATTTGGTGCGGCCCTGCTCCTGCAGGCACCTAATTCCGGCGCAGCCGCCATCATTGTGCATGCCGATCAGAGTGCTCTGCAGCAGCTGCTTGACACGGTTCTCCGTTTGAAGTTTGAAGCCTTTGGCGGCAGCGGCAGCTCCCCCCAGAATGCGTTGAGTGCCGCCGTCAAGGAAGCCCAATCCGTTCAGGCAGATTACGATGCCCAAGCGCTTTTAATGCATACCGTTCTTAAAGAGAACCTCATTGCGAAGCCTGCTCCGGAAACCTTCCGCCTGCGTATCGGCGTTCCTTCTTTTAACTTCAAACTCCAGCTCGAGCGTCTTGAAGCAGCGTTTGCTGCGTGGACAAAGACCGTCAAAACCAATGCCGTTTCCTGCACAATCCGCGCCTACGATCCGGTCGGCCGCATCCTGCACACCTCGTCTGTACTGGGCGGCAATCTTTTGATCCCAATAGGCAAGTCTGCGGCTGCAGGTCGAATCAGGCTGCACAAACTTTTGTACAAAGCAGTCCTTGAAGAACAAGCCGCCAATCTGGAGCTGGAAGTCGTCCCCTTTCGTCAGACAGCAGACGGCGAAGCCGCAACCTCCCCGCTGGTTCGCTCACTCACCCAAATCGTTGGCCGTTCACGCGTCTATCAATTAGCGCTGACTGGAGACCTGCGGCCAGAAGCTGCGCAGCAGCACGTACCCGCCCTTAATTTGTCCGGCTCGGCACATCAGCGCGAACCGCTGCCCGCATATGCCCATATCCTTCAGGCTTCGGCAGCCGATCTTCCGCCCATTGAAATTTTTCCTGAAATTCAGTCATTGCCGGCCTCAGGAGGGCTTCCAATATTCAATGGTCCGCTTGAATTGCTCGATGGTCCTAAACGACTATCATCGGCAGCAAAAGATCCTCGCAGGTATTATCGAGCCCGCAGTGCAACTGGAGAGCTGCTGTGGATTTTTCAAGATCTTCAAAACCGCCGCTGGTTCCTGCAAGGTCGATTTGCCTAACGACGATTCCACCGCTCTCGCCTATGAATAATGGTAGATTTGGCAGATTTTTCTGCAGCTGCAGTGTCATCACGATCAAGACGGCACAAACAAAGAGGATGTGCCGAAATCCTGAGTGTTGACAAAAAAAGCAAATGCCCTTCGTTCACGGCGGCGAATGTGCTAGTGCCACTGAAACAGGCGTGATATCAAGAGCCCTTTTCTTCCGACACGTTTTTGCAGCAGCCTACAAACGATCGATTTATTTTCAACAGTATTCAAACTCATGACGGAAGCTATTCACCCGGTCTTGCTGCACAGCTGCTGCGCCCCATGCTCAAGCGCCATTCTTGAATGGCTGACGCAGAACGGATACGCACCTACGGTTTTTTACTTCAACCCAAACATTTTCCCGGCACAAGAGTATCTGACTCGCAAAAACGAATGCCAGCAGTACTGCCGCAAACTCGGCATTCCTTTTGTGGACGGCGACTACGATCACGCGTTGTGGCGCGAAGCGGTCAAAGGGCTTGAGCATGAACCCGAAAGAGGTCTTCGCTGCCGCGCGTGCTTTGGCGTGCGCATGCTTGCAACCGCAAAATGCGCTCAGCGGCTGGGCATCGAATTGTTTACAACAACCCTGGCGGGCAGCCGCTGGAAGCGGCTTGATCAAATCCGAGAAGCTGCCGAGGAGGCGGCGCGTCTTACTCCCGGCACTCGCTATTGGGATATGAATTGGCGAAAGGGCGGTCTTCAGCAGCGCCGAGGCGAACTGCTGGCTCAGGAAGGCTTTTACAACCAACTCTGGTGCGGGTGCGAATTTTCCATGGGACACCTCACCATGCGTGCCCCGGAAGACCTTCCTTCATATGTACGGGATTTCGTAAAACAACTCGGCAGCGCAAAAAACAAAGAGGGGACTCAGCCAGCGTCGCCCTCGCCCGTACAGTCGCCGATTGTTCCGCCCAACCATCCGAACGTTTAGAAAAAACGACGCTCTGGAAGGAGAGAAGCCAGAGCGTCGTTCATAAGCGCCATCGGCCAAAAACGGCTTAAGACCCTTTTTTATGCAGAAGCATTCTAAATAAATGCTTCTGTATTACCCAATCTTATTTGGCATGATTGAAGGCTTTCTGTACGCGGAACGGCATAGCCTGATAGCCCATCGACCCATTAATGCGGATTTCAACTGCAGGCTCAGTTGAACCCCACTTGAATTCCTGCAGATAGGGAGATGGCGCTCCGACCGCCTTACCCTTCACAAGCACCATTTCCGGCGTGGCGGAATAAACCATGATCGAGTCCTTGTCGTCCTCATACTGCGTGAGCGATGTCACCGGGCTGTACCAGCTGTGACCGCGCTCTTTGCCGTATTCCCAAAGCTGTTCGACGGTGCGCTTTTCCTGATCAACCTTGAAAACGACGGCGCGCGAATATTTCATTTCAGGCAGCGCCGGCTGTTCGAGTCCGCGTCCATCGCCGTTGTCAAATGCAGTCACATAAACGAAACGTTTATCGGACTTCGAATCAATGCGGAATGCGGTGTGCTGCGTCCAGGTCCAGTCAAAGTTTGTCCCTTCACACTTGCCCTGCTGGCACTTGAGGGGCTTGCCGTCCTTATCGACCGGCGTCAGAACCTTATCGGACCACTTGGCCTGCCAGCCGTCCGGAGCGCCCAAAATCCACTTGACCTGCTTATCGCGGCCGATTTTGATAATCGCGGACTGATGACGCGAGGAAATGATGATGGAGTCGTCCGTTGGGTCATAGTCGACAGAGTTGACATGTGCCCAGTTGCGGCCGATGCCAACGCCCGTAATGTCGCCGAAGTGCTCTTCCTTATCCATTGCCGCAAGATCAGCGCTCGAGAGTGTCTTGCCGGCGCTGTCGGCATCAAGATTCAAGCAGACAGCCCCCTGGTCGAGCGATTTGATAACGACATCGCGGTACGGATCCAGAATTTCCCACAAGCGCCAATCGTCAACCACTCGGCCGGCAGGCGTAACTTCCACGATAACGTCGCGCACCGTGCGGACATTTCGGCCGTCAGGACGTTTCACATCGTTGGCCGCTACACGCAGCAAATAGTTGCCGTTCTGGGCCTGATCAAACGAATGTGAGAAGTCAGCGTAACCTGCAGGCAGGCGGCGATTGAAAATCTCGCGTCCCATAATGTCGTACTTGACATAACGCTGCCCGTAGCCCCATGTGAGTGCGCCGTCGGCACCCTGCTGGAAGCCCATCATCACACCGCCGTGATAAACATTTTCCATGTCATAGATGGAATCCACGTTCATGTACCAGCGTACGGCGCCGGTCGCGTCAATAATGGCGTTCTGCGGGTAGAAGCACCATTCGAGCGCACCGCCCGAAGGGTTGTTCCAAACAACGCGCGAACCTTTGGGCGGAGAAACGAGCAGATTGTTGACGAGGTAGAGGCGGTCCTTAAATTCACCGTCCATCTTGACGACCTTCGTGTCAAACATGGTGGATTTCTGTGAGACCGTACCATTGCCTTCTGTATAAACAGGAGGCGCATAGATCTGATAGCTTTCGCTGATCTTTTTCTGTTCGCCCTTGAGATCGGTGCGGGTGTAGGAGACCTCAACCGTATTCACATAGTCGGGATAAAGACCGAAAACCGGAATGCCGCCGTGGGTCAGGACTTCGCTGCGATCAACGTCGTACTTAATCTCCGAGCCATTAGGCTTAGGAACAATGCGTACTGAGACATCTGAGAGTGCATAGCCGCCAGAACGAATAATCGCTGTGAGCGGCGCAATCTTGTAGGGATTCGTGATGACTTCGCCGATTTGACCCTGTTTGGCATATTTCACTGCCGCGCCGGAAGCGCCGCCAGCCGCCATAGAAGTCGCGGGCACCATGGCCGCAGCGAAGAGAGAAAGGACGGAAACGGCAATCGCGGTTTTACTGATGCGCATTAATATCTCCTTTGGTCGAAAATAATTGAGCGTTGAAGTGTTTCCAATCAGAATTCCGAGATTCTGAACACTTCTAAAAACTTTCTTAAGCGTCAAAAAGATCTTATAGATCATTCATTTTTATGAATATTCACGCTTCTCATCGCTGAAATTGCGCCTTTAGCATCTTGGACTTTTGCAAAATGCAACTCGACCGAACACCGCCTTATTCTTCGCTGCTTTTATTGAAAACACTGTGTGAGAAGCGCAATCTCGCAGCGGCAGCCGAAGTTCTTGGTCTGTCGGCTTCGTCAGCGAGCCGCCACCTGAGCGAAATGCGGGAGCTTTTTGACGACAAGCTTTTCACACGATTCCCCGGCGGCTTAGTGCCTACCCGCCGAGCACTGGAAATTGCGGCGCAGTCCGAGCCGATTCTGGACGGCTATGCCGCGCTCATGCGTCCCGCGCGCTTTAATCCTGCGGAAATGACGCGGGAAGTGCGAATCGGCTGCGCCGACAATGCTCCTTTTTCGCTTTTCCCAAAATTCGCCGACTGCCTTCTTCAGCAAGCACCAAACATCACGATCTCATTTCTGCCGCTAGCCGAAGATCGATTTCTTCAGCTTTCAAGCGGCGAACTGGATTTTGTGGTTTCGCCAGTGATGGCGGTTCCGCCGGGTTTGCGCAGCATCGTGATTGGACGCAATGAATATGTGCTTGCAGCAGGATTTGGCAGCCCGCTGGCCGCTGAAAGCCGCACTTCGCCGCTCTCGACCGAGCGAGTGCTGCAGGAATCTTTTGCTGATGTCTGCTTTCGAACTCAGCCGGGAGCCCCTTATACGACGCTTCGAGAAATCGCTTTTCCCGATTGGCGTGAGGCGCGGTCATCACTGCGCACCACGAATTTTCTTTCCGCGGTGACGACATTAAGCTCGAGCCGTCTCATCATGGTGCTGCCGAAGAAAACCGCTGATACGCTCGCCAATGCCGGTCTAGTGGCGATTGTTGAAACCCAAGCCAAAAGCGTCGTTCAGACGCCGCATCTCATCTGGCACCATCGCACAGATCAGGACCTCGCCATGCAGTGGGTGCGCTCCGTCCTCCTTTCTTCGGCGCAAGAGACTTAAAAACAGCCTGCTGAATCTTCGATTAGATTCAGTCCGGTGAAAGCTGCGCCCTGTAGTCTTGTGAAAGCCTAAAATAACTAGTTTCACCCATCGAGCCGCCAGAAGCCGCCTGTGTGTCATAGTCTGCTGCTTCATGAGCCGACCGACAATACAACCCATCCTCTTCAAGAAGGACAACCATGAAGGAAATTCGCACCCGCATTGCGCCGAGCCCTACCGGCATGATGCACCTTGGAACCGCCCGAACGGCGATCTACTGCTGGGCAGTCGCCCGCCATTTCGGCGGCAAATTCCTGCTGCGCATTGAGGATACCGATCAAGTACGTTCCACAAAGGAAGCGGTGCAGGTCATTCTCGACGGCATGAAGTGGCTCAATCTCGATTATGACGAAGGTCCTGTCTATCAGATGGACCGCCTTGCTCGATATCAGGAAGTCGTCGACGAAATGCTCGCGGACGGCCGCGCCTACTATTGCTACGCCACTCCCGAAGAACTCGACGCTCTGCGCGAGCAGCAGCGTGCCGCCGGTCTCAAGCCTCGCTATGACGGCCGCTGGCGTCCGGAAAACTGTGTGGGACGCCCCATTCCCGAAGGCGTAAAGCCCGTCATCCGATTCCGCAATCCTGATGAAGGCTCCGTGACCTGGAACGATGCCGTCTACGGCCCCATCACCGTGTCGAACGCCGAGCTCGATGACCTCATCATCATGCGCAACGGCATCCCGACCTATAACTTCGCCGTGGTGGTAGACGACTGGGATATGAAGGTGAGTCATGTCATCCGCGGCGCGGACCACATCAACAATACGCCTCGGCAGATCAACATCTACAAAGCCTTGGGCGCGGAAATTCCGGTTTTTGCGCACCTCCCGCTCATCTGCGGACAAGACGGTCAGAAGCTTTCGAAGCGCCATGGCACGGTTTCTGTGCTTGAATACGAAAAACAGGGCTATCTGCCCGAAGCGATCTTCAATTACCTCGCGCGCCTCGGCTGGGGCCATGGGAATATGGAGAAATTCTCGCGTGAAGAGCTTGCCGAAGTGTTCGACCTCTCCGACTGCTCGAGAGCTTCCGCCCGCATTGACTGGAAGAAGCTCGAATGGCTTAACGGTCAGTACATGAAGGAAGCCGATGACGATCGCCTCGCCAAGCTGGTGGCTTCGCGCATCGAGGCCCGCGGAGGCATCATCGCCAACGGTCCGGATCTCGCGAGCGTCTGCGGGCTGCTCAAGTCCCGCAGCGCCACGCTCGAAAAACTCGCTGAAGCTGCGCTCTTCTTCTACGCCGAAAATGCCGTCAACGCTGAAGAAGCCGCTAAGGTTCTCGCCGACGGCGGACGCGAAGCGCTTGAACTCTTTGCCCAGAAACTCAAAGCGCTTGATGCGGAAACGCCTGAAAACGTTTATCACTGCATTCAGGAAGTGATGGCCGAACGCAGCATTCCGATGAAGATTCTTGCCAACCCGCTGCGCGTCCTCGTCTGCCGCGCTGACCGCACGCCGCAGATTGACCGCACGCTCTGTCTTATTGGCCGTGACAAGGTACTGGCCCGTATCGCTGAAGGGTTGGCTTAATTTTTAGCCGCCTCTTGCGGAGAAAGATGCTTTCACATATAATTCGCTTTCTCCGCAAAGACGTCCCCATCGTCTAGTGGTTAGGACGGCAGCCTCTCACGTTGTCAACATCGGTTCGAATCCGATTGGGGACGCCATTCAAAGATACCTGTCAGGCAGTTGCCTCGACAGGTTTTTTTGTTTTCCAAGGCAGAAAACAAATTTGAGATTTTTGTTCACAAAGTGATTGCCTCGCAATCATTTCGGCAGACTATTCTTGCAAGTATTAAAAATATCCTTGCAAGGATTCAAGATGATTAAAAATCTCGAAAAAAGTACTGTCATCAAACTGAAGGATCAAGTTCCTTACCTCGCGGGGCAAGTTGTCAGCAAGACGCTTGCACAGAACGATTCTCTGAGCTTAACGGTCTTCTCTTTCGATAAAGGAGAAGAAATCAGCACGCATCAGTCCGGCGGCGACGCGATGGTGACAGTTCTTGAAGGTACCGGACGGTTCACGATTGACGGAGAGCCGCACCTCGTTAAAGAAGGCGAAACCATCGTCATGCCGGCCAAACATCCTCATGCGGTGTACGGTGAAGAGCGCTTCAAAATGCTTTTGACGGTGGTCTTCTAAAAGATCGAAGATCAGCCCATCTAGAGAGAGGCGGCATCGAGCTGCCTCTCCTTCAAAAAGGAGACGCGACTCCTCACTCTTCCTTATCCAAGCGATGTTTGCCGCCATGGCGCCCCGCTGTCACCACGCGCACATCGCCCTGACGTTCAGCACGGCGACGGCGCGCCTCTTTAGGGTCTACCAAGAGCGGCGCAGAAATTTCCAGCCGGTCCCCGTCATGAAGCACCGTCATCACGTCCGCCCGACGGCCGAAAACAGATAGTCCTTCTCCTGACGCCAACTTTCGACCGGCCTGAGCGAGCGCCTCCTCCGCAATGACGCCGTCCTCGAGATCGAGTTCACGCTCCTTGGCGTGCGTTGCGCCACCTTCAGCCCAAATTTCACACAACGTGATGCGCATGTCGGTCTCCAAAACAGAAAAACGATAGAATTTACAGCCTTGCGGCACGTAAAGCAATGCCGCCCAGCTTCGGAGCTGCCCATCCTGCCCAACTTGCAGGCGTGAGGTCAGCAGCCGAAATACTTTGAAAAAGGAGGCCGTCATGGCCACCAACAGCAATAAAAAAACAACCAAAAACACCCAGCCGCGCATTCTGAATAAGCGCGCAACTTACGACTACGCCATTGAGGAGCGCTACGAAGCAGGGCTCGTCCTCCATGGCTGGGAAGTCAAAAGCGTTCGCGCAGGCCGCGCCCAAATTAACCTTGCCCACATCTACATTCGTGACGGCGAGTTGTTTCTCTGCAATGCACATATGAATCCGGCAGACCAAGCCTGCACGCACGAAACGCTTGAAACGAATCGTACGCGCAAGCTCCTGATGCATCGCCGTGAAATCATGAAGCTGATCGGCCGAGTGGAGCGTCAAAGCTACACCTTAGTGCCGCTCAACCTGCACTTCAAAAACGGCCGCGTCAAGGTTGATCTCGCACTTGCCCGCGGCAAGCGGGAATATGAAAAGCGCGATGACGAAAGCAAGAAGGAATGGAAGCGCGAGCAGGAACGCATCATGAAAAAGGATGCTCGCGGGCGTCACATTCTCAACGGTTAATGCGGCACTGAAACGCTCAATATCTGACTGGAGGCTTTTGTCATGCGCTTGAAGAACACTTTTGCCAAACTTTCAGGAGTTGCCAGCGGTCTTCTTCTGAGCGGGCTGCTCGCATTGAACGGGGTTGAGGCTCGGCTCGTTTCGGATGACAACGGCACCTCAGTTGATGTGCCTGAACACATCAGCCGCATCGTCGTTACGAATATTCTGCCGCTGGCCTCCGCCGTCACCATGTATTTGGGCGACGGCTCGCGCATTGTCGGCATGCATCCGGCCAGTATGTCAGCGGCGAAATCTGGACTTTTGGGTGAGCTTCACCCAGAGGTGCTTCAGGCTGATACGCACTTCATTCAGGGCGCAAACCTTAACCTGGAATCGCTCATGGCTTTAAAGCCTGATCTTGTGCTCATCAATGCCTCCGATCGCCGCATGCTTGATCGGGTGCGCGCTGCCGGCCTCACCGCTTTCGGCATCAGTGCGGTGAAGTGGCACTATGACGTAGAAGCCACCTACGAGGGCTGGATGCGATCCCTGAAGGCGCTTTTTCCGGATGCCAAAGCCAATTCTGCGGCGATGGCCGAAAAATTCCGGCACTACCGCACCCTCATCGCTGAACGGACGTCCAACCTTTCAGACGCTCAGCGCCGTACCGTTCTCTTCATTGTCCGCACGGATGCTCGTCAGCTGGTGGTGTCAGGTGAAAAATTCTTCGGCGAATACTGGGCCAAAGCGGTCGGCGCTAAAAATGCCGCTCATGAGCTTAAAGCCGAAAACGCCAATGCCGTCGTCACGATGGAAAGCATTTATGCATGGAATCCAGACATTGTGCTTCTCACTAACTTCACGCCGCTCCAGCCCAATGATCTGATTGAAGGCCGCGATGCCGGCCGTGATTGGACGTCCGTCAAAGCCGTGAAGGACAGGCGCGTTTATAAAATGCCGCTCGGCCTTTACCGTTCCTTTACGCCGACAGCGGACACGCCGCTCACGCTTTTGTGGCTCGCAAAGACCATTTATCCGGAACGCTTTGCCGATATTGATCTTCAGGCCGAAACCGAGCATTTTTACCGCGATGTTTTCGGTTTGTCGCTCACAGAGGCGCAAATCAAAACCATCTATGCACCACAGGCCCGAGCCTCGGTCGGTCTGACAGGCTCAGTAAGAAGCTCGCGCTGATCCGATAACCTCGGGTGCAAACCATGCACGAATCCGTTGTTGACCCGCAGCCTGCGCCCAATTCCGCCGATCTTGCTGCTGAGAATCGGCGCCGTACCGCGCTCAAACTCCTCGGCATCGCTGCGGTTATAGCCGCTGCAGCCGTTTTTTCGCTCTGCGCCGGCCGCTACGGCCTCTCCATCGCCGACATTCTTGACGCACTTCTCCATCCCAATGCCGGCACAGCCGCATCCAATGTCGTCTGGCATGTTCGCCTGCCGCGCATCTTGCTTGCGCTCTTGGCGGGAGGCGGTCTAGCCCTATCCGGCGCAGCGTTTCAAGCGCTTTTTGCTAATCCGCTGGCCGCCCCGGATACCTTGGGGGTTGCGACTGGCGCCTCCTTTGGGGCCGTCCTGGCGATTCTCTTTGGCCTCCCTGCCGCCGGCATTCAGATGGGCGCCGTGCTCTCCGGCACTGCCGCCATACTGCTGGTGATGCTCGTAAGCCGCACCCGGCCCGGAGAATCCGGCTCCATCTTGATGATTGTGCTTTCCGGCATGGTTGTCGGCGCACTCTTCACGGCTTTCGTCGGCATTGTGAAATTTGCCGCTGATCCGCAGGATGCACTGCCTTCAATCACCTTCTGGATCATGGGATCCCTCACGGGGGCGGGACTGCCGCAGATCCTTGCCAGCCTGCCGCTGCTTGTCATCGGCTCTGCCGTTCTGCTGCTGCTTCGCTGGCGGCTTAACATTCTGGCGCTTCCCGCTGATGAAGCGGCAAGCTTCGGCGTCAATACCCAAGCGCTTCGCTGGACGGTGATTCTGGCCGCTACTGTCGTGACGGCCTCCGTCGTTTCGATCTGCGGCCTGATCGGCTGGGTAGGCCTCCTGGTGCCGCATGCTGCACGCATGCTCTTTGGAAGCGCCAATGAACGCGTTCTGCCGGCTTGTCTGCTTTTAGGCGGACTGTTCCTTTTGCTCATCGATACGGCTGCCCGCTCTTTATCAGAAGCGGAGATCCCAGTCTCCATCCTCACGGCGATCGTCGGTGCGCCGGTATTCATCCTGCTGCTTCGCCGTACCGGCGGACGGTTCGGTTAAAGGGGGCCGCCCGATGCAAATCGAAGTTCGCAACGGTGCCTTTCACTACCCTAATGGGAAAAGCGTTCTGCAAAGCGTGAATTTCAGCTTCGACGGCCGCGGCGTCTTTGCCGTGCTCGGACCAAACGGAGCAGGAAAAACAACGCTCCTTAAGTGCCTTCTCGGCCTGCTGCCTTGGAGTTCCGGCGCCTCGTTCTTCAACGGACGAGATCGCCGAGAGTGGTCAACGCGTGAATTTTGGCGCCGCACAGCGTATGTGCCGCAGGCTCGAGCGTCTGCGTTCGCCCCGTTGACTCTGCGAGAACTGGTTGTGCTCGGCAGAAGCGCGAGAATCGGCGCCTTCTCGCAGCCGAGCCGCACCGACTGGACGGCTTGCGACCATGCCATGGAGCTTGTCGGTATCCGTGTGCTGGCTGAGCGCCTCACTACCGAGGTCTCTGGAGGACAGCTCCAGCTTGCCTACATCGCACGTGCTTTGGCTGCAGAACCTGAACTCCTCGTACTGGACGAACCTGAAAGCAGCCTTGACTTCAAAAATCAAGCCGCAGTGCTCAATGTCATTGATCAGCTGACGAGTTCAGGTCTGGGAGTCATCATCAACACACACTTCCCCGCCCATGCTCTCGCTCGTGCAGCTTCCGGCATCCTCGTCCCGCAGGGGAAGCCGCCGATCTTTGGAACGGCCGCTGAGCTCTTTTCAGAGGCAAAGCTTTCAGCGCTGTTCGGTATCGACGTCCGCATCCGCACGCTTGATTTCGACGGTCGACAGACCCCGGTTGTCGCCGCCGTCTCCTGAGCCGCAATCCTTACTGCGGACAACTCGGACGGTGCACACTGCTTGTCGCCAGTTGCCGCAGCAGCACGCGCTCTGTTCGCAAAAAACTTTTTTCTGCAATCAGCGTTTTTGTGATTAACCAACTTTTCAAAAGAACGAATTGAGTAAAAACATCTAGTTCACACCTCAAATATTCATCCTTTCTTTGAACATTCCTTGACAATATCGAGGTTGAGGGGTATGTTTTTCGACATTCGGCAGAATGAGGAGTCTGCCCGAAACTACACAACCACCATCCTCAAAAGAAAGAACGAAGGAATTTCCAAAATGGCCGACAACCGAGTCATCATCTTCGATACGACGCTGCGCGACGGTGAACAGGCTCTGCCTCAGAGTCTCTCCATGCGTCAGAAACTGCAGATCGCGCTCGCGCTCGAAGAGCTCGGCGTGGACGTCATTGAAGCAGGCTTCCCTATTTCGAGTCAGGGCGACTTTGAGAGCGTTCAGACGATTGCTCAAACACTGAAGCGCTCCATCCCATGCGGTCTGTCGCGCGCGATACTCAAAGACGTTGAATGTGCCGGCGAAGCTTTGAAAGTTGCCGAGCACTTCCGCATCCATACCTTTATCGCCACTTCATCCATTCATGTGAAGGATAAGCTCCGCAAATCCTTTGATGATGTTCTGGCCATGGGCGTCGCTGCCGTCAAATGCGCCCGCCAATATACCGACGATGTGGAATTTTCATGCGAAGACGCGGGCCGTACGCCGATCGATCAGCTTTGCCGCATGGTTGAAGAAGCCATTGAAGCCGGCGCTACCACCATCAATATTCCTGACACCGTGGGCTACACGGTGCCGATGGAGTTCGGCGGCATCATTTCTCAAATTCTGAACCGCGTCCCCAATATTGATAAGGCTGTGCTCTCTGTACACTGCCACAATGATCTCGGCATGGCCACTGCCAATTCACTCACAGCCGTGCAGATGGGGGCGCGCCAGATCGAATGCTGCATGAACGGCTTGGGCGAACGGGCAGGCAACTGCTCTCTCGAAGAGGTCGCTACCGCTATCCGCCTGCGCGGCAAAGTTTTGGGCGGCGTTGAAACCGGCATCGTATCGAAAAATATTGCCCGCACCTCAATGCTCGTCTCTAAGATCTGCCACGAACCTGTCCCTGCCCACAAAGCTATTGTCGGTTCGAACGCCTTCTCTCACAGCTCCGGCATTCATCAGGACGGCGTCCTTAAGAACCGCGAAACCTACGAGATTCTCACGCCGGAATCCGTGGGCTTTGCGAGCAATACGATGTTGATGACGGCACGTTCCGGCCGCCACATGATTCAGGACTGCCTGCGCAAACTCGGCTACGCCGACGACGAATACGATTTGAACGATATTTACGCGCGCTTCCTAAAACTGGCAGACCGTAAAGGACAGGTTTTCGATTACGACTTGGAAGCGCTGCTCTTCTTCACGAAACTCGATGAAGAGGACGACCTCTATCATCTTGACCAAATGAACGTCATGTCGGGGTCAAACGGCTCCATCCCGACGGCGACGGTTCGCCTGCGCGTCGGCCGCCGTACGCGTACGGAGTCGAGCATTGGCAACGGTCCGGTGGATGCCGTTTTCAACTGCATCACTCATTTGACGGGGGTGAAGTTCACGCTGAAGAGCTATGAGATTTCTGCTAATGGCTCCGGCATGGACGCCTTGGGTCAGGTGGACGTCACGATTGAAAGCGAAGACGGCCGAATCTTCCACGGCATGGGACTCTCAACCGATGTAATTGAGTCGTCATGCCTGGCACTTCTGCGTGCCATCAATAACATCGAACGCGCCAAACGCATTCAGAGCGAGAAAAAGCGGCCGGGACATACGGCTAAGTTCTATAAGGCTGAAGCCGAAAGTCTCGGTGACGACGCAGACAAGCCGGCAAAACCTGTTCGCAAACCGCGCACCCGCGCTCCAAAAGCGTAAGCATCCTTTAAAAAAACCTGCCACTGCCTGCGAAGCCGACTTCGCAGGCAGTTCAAATCACCTCAGCGACTCCACATCATTTCAATAAGCTCAGGACCCGCACGTTCCAGGCTTACGACTATAAAAACGCACGCCTATCGCCCGCTTCCCGAAGCTTCTGCCACTTTCATAAATACTGACTGCGGCTGCTGACCGGAATTGTCTTCCGAGGCAGTCGACCGCAGCCGTGCATAGGACCTGAAGAATATGACCCGCAACCATCGCATTGCAGTTTTGGCCGGCGACGGCATCGGCCCCGAAGTTATGCGCGAGGCACTCCGCGTACTCGATGCCGCCGCAAGCAAATTCGGCTTTACCGTTGAGCGTACGGAAGAACTCGTGGGCGGCGCCGCCATTGATGCCTGCGGCACGCCGCTTCCGGAAAAAACAATTGCAGCCTGTGACGCTGCTGAAGCCATTCTCTTTGGCAGCGTCGGCGGCCCGAAGTGGGATCATCTCCCGCACAAACAGCGTCCGGAAGCGGGGGCGCTGCTGCCGCTGCGCAAGCGCTACAAGCTCTTTTGCAACCTGCGTCCGGCACGCATCTTCCCGGGACTCGACAGTCTTTCTCCCTTGCGCGCAGACATCTCTGCTCGAGGCTTTGACATGGTCATCGTGCGCGAACTCACGGGCGGCATTTACTTCGGCACACCGAAAGGCCGTACTGGTGAGGGCGAGGACGAGAAGGCTTTTGACACCGAGGTTTATTCCCGCCGCGAAGTGCGCCGCATCGCCAAGGCCGCATTCGAAGCCGCCAAAGGACGCCGCAAACACGTCACGTCAGTTGACAAGGCCAATGTGCTCGCCACCTCAGTGCTTTGGCGCGAAACAGTGGATGAAGTGGCCCGCGACTACCCTGACGTCAAACTCGAACACGTCTACGTCGACAACGCCACGATGCAGCTGATCCGCGATCCCTCTCAGTTCGATGTGATGCTGTGCTCGAACATCTTCGGCGACATTCTCTCTGACGAGTGCGCCATGATCACGGGTTCGATGGGACTGCTCCCCTCAGCATCTATCGGCGAAGGCGGCTTCGGCCTCTATGAACCTGCCGGCGGTTCTGCACCCGATATCGCCGGCAAAGGGATTGCCAATCCCATTGCTCAGATCCTTTCAGTAGCGATGATGCTGCGCTATTCGCTCAACGAGCCGCAGGCAGCCTATGCCATTGAAGCCGCCGTTACGGATACGCTTGCCGCCCGAGAAGTCACTGCGGACCTTGCCCGCGCGGCTGGCACCAAGCCGCTCAACACGCGCGAAATGGGCGATGCGATCTGCCGCCGTCTGGCCTGACTGAGAGGTGAATACCATGGGAAAAACACTCTACGAAAAGGTTTATGACGCCCACGTGGTGATGCAAAAGCCCGGCGAACTGCCTCTGCTTTACATTGACCGTCACATCATTCATGAAGTCACGAGTCCTCAGGCTTTCGCTGGTCTGCGCGCAGCCGGCCGCAAGCTCCGTCGTCCCGACCTGATGCTCGCGACGATGGACCACGACATCTCTACCCGAAAGCCCACGCTTGACGCATGCATGCCGCTTGCCAAAAAGCAGGTGACGACGCTGATGGCCAACTGTCAAGACTTTGGCGTCACGCTCTACGGTCTGGGCAATCCTGGTCAAGGGATTGTGCATATCGTGGGACCGCAAAGCGGTTTCACGCTGCCCGGCACAACCTTGGTTTGCGGAGATTCGCATACGGCCACTCACGGCGCCTTCGGTGCTTTGGCCTTCGGCATTGGTACGTCCGAAGTCGAACACGTCATGGCGACGCAGACGCTCAAGCAGCAGCGCTTAAAGACCATGCGGATCCGCTGCGACGGCCGACTGCGTTCGGGCGTCTACGCCAAAGATTTGATTCTTGCCATTGCCGGCAAACTCACCACTGCCGGCGGAACGGGCTATGCCGTTGAATTCGCAGGAGAAGCCGTGAAGGCCCTCACGATGGAAGGGCGCATGACGCTTTGCAACATGGCGATTGAAATGGGTGCCAAAGTCGGCATGGTCGCACCGGATGAAGTCACCTTCGAATACGTGAAGGGACGCCTCTTCGCACCGAAGGGCGCAGAATGGGACGAGGCTGTTGCCTATTGGAAGACACTGGCCACAGACGAAGACGCTCAGTTTGACAAAGAAGTGGTGCTCGACGCTGCTGCGCTCGAACCGCAGGTGACCTGGGGCACGAACCCTGGTCAGGAAGGTGCCCTCACGGGCTGCGTCCCAACACTTGAAAGCTTCGACAATCCTGTCGCACGCCAGAGTGCAGAGGCCGCGCTCGCCTACATTGATCTGAAGCCGGGACAAAAGCTGATCGGCACGCCGATCGACATTGTTTTCATCGGCTCATGCACAAATGGCCGCATTGAAGACTTCCGTGAAGCTGCACGAGTCGCCAAGGGCCGCAAGGTTGCACCCGGCGTGCAAGCACTTGCTGTTCCGGGCTCTATGGCAGTTCGCGAAATGGCCGAAGCCGAAGGCATTGCCAAGATTCTCTCGGATGCCGGTTTTGAGTGGCGTCTGCCGGGGTGCTCGATGTGCCTCGCGATGAACGACGACCGCGCGGAAGAAGGCTCGCGCGTGGCGAGCACGTCCAACCGCAACTTCGTCGGCCGACAGGGCAAAGGCAGCCGTACGCATTTGATGAGCCCGGCCTCTGCTGCCGCAGCCGCAATAGCGGGTGCCATTGCCGATCCGCGCGATTATCTCTGAGAGAGCAGCCATGCAGAAATTCACTCGTTTCACTTCGAAGGCCGTTCCGCTCAACCGCGCGAACGTCGACACGGACCAAATCATCCCCAAGCAGTTCCTGCTTGCAGTGGATCGCAAGGGTTTTGGCCATCACCTCTTTCACGATCACCGCTGGCTGGATGCCGAAGAAACAAAGCCCAATCCCGACTTTGTACTTAACTTCCCCGTGTACAAGGGTGCAGGCATCCTCGTCGCTCAGGCCAATTTTGGCAATGGTTCGTCGCGCGAACACGCCCCCTGGGCACTTCTTGAATACGGCTTCCGCTGCGTTATTGCGCCGTCCTTTGCGGATATTTTCAAGAACAATGCGCTCGGCAACGGACTGCTGCCGGTTGAACTTAAACAAAGCGAAATCGACCAACTTTTCCAGGTGCTGGAAGCCAATCCCGGCATGGAGATCACAGTCGACCTCGAAAAGCAGACGGTCGATGCGGGCAGTCTTCACTTTACCTTTACCGTTGACCCCTTCCGCCGCTGGATGATGCTCGAAGGTCTGGATGCCATCGGCCTCACACTTCAGGATGAAGACAAGATCGCGGCCTACGAAGCCTCAATGCATGCCTGGCGGGTCCACGCGCTGCACTAAATAATCTACGTTAGGAAAGGTCGGCATAAACTGCCGGCCTTTTTTTCAGCAAGGATCAAAGATCCTTAGTCCTTTGCGTGGCCAGACAAACAAATGGGAAGTCGTTGATGCAACTTCCCATTCTTGTTTCTTGTGGGGGCCGAGACAATTGGTCACCGGGCCCCCTCAATGCCTCGCCGGATTATTTGTCAGCGAGAATCTTGCGCACTGCCATACGGCCAGAGTTGATGGCAAATGCGGAAGCCGTGCCTTCACCCACCTTCAGGTCATAGGAGTCGCCGTACACGCCGCCGGCGTCATGACCGATGGCATAAAGCCCCTGGATGACATGGTCGTTCTTATCAAGCACCTGCAGGTCGGCATTCACCTTGACGCCGTTCAAGCTCGTGAGCGTATTAAGCTTGCCGCGAACCACATAGAACGGACCTTCGCTCACGGCGCGCAGATAGTACTTATCCTTGCCGAACTGGTCATCACGGCCCTGCTTGGCAAACTTCGTCATCATGTCAGCGGAAGCCTTCAGCGTGGCGGGATCCATGCCGGCCTTCTTAGCGACTTCTTCAATCGTATTGCCGATGAAGACGTTGCCCTTGGCTTCGTTAGCCTTCAGGAGCGCATCGAGCTGCGTAGCAGCCTGATGGCGCTGAATGAAGTTGCCGCAGGGATTGGGATAGCCTTTGCCTTCCGTGGAGAATTCGCGCTTGGTGGCTTCGTCAAAGACGATGTAGGTCCATTCACCCGTACGAGCGATGGCATTCGACGCCTGGGGCCAGTCAATCGTCAGCTCTTCATTGAAGAAACGGCTGCCGGTGCTGTCCACATAAAGGAGCCCCTGACGGAAGAGCGCGCGCACCTCTTTATTCGCACCGTTGCAGATGGCCTCGCCCTCGGCTGGCATGAATGCGCCGTTGATCATCATCGGCCCCATGTTGTCGCCGATGGCGCCGACATCCATGGCCATCTTGATGCCGTCACCCGTACGACCGGGCGCGCCGACCGGAATCATGTCGATGCCGGTGAGCTTCTTCACCATGTCCACATTGAAGTTGTAGCCGCCGGTGGCAAGAATCACGTTCTTGGCGTTAACGGTGATGGTGTCGCCCTTGGCATTTTTAGCCACCACGCCTTCAACCTTACCGTCCTTGTAGATAAGCTTCTCTGCCGGCGTGGAGAGCAGCAGCGTGCCGCCCTTGGCCTTAAAGGTTTCAACCATGGCCTTTGGGAGCGAACCGGCGCTCGGATAGATATGCCACGTCAGATCAGCCTTGTCACGCCAGGCGGTCTTCACTTCCTTCCAATGCACGCCGTGGTCGTAAACCCACTGGATCGTGTCGCCGGAGAGATCAACGAAGGCCTTCACCAACGGTGCATTGATGCGCCAGTGGTGATAAGCAGCCATTTCATTGAAGGCCTGAATCTTCGTGAGCTTGACGCCTTTTTCCTTCTGCATGAAGGATTCCGCGGCAAACGAACCTTCCATAAAGTTGCCGGCACCGCCCGCAAAGGCATTCTTCTCAAGCATCAGAGTTTTGAGGCCGCCCTCAACGGCGCTCACGGCCGCGACTGTGCCGCCCGCACCAGCACCGACCACAACGACGTCAACGTTATAGGTCTGGTCAGCTGCCCACGCCGGAGCAAAAGTCATGGCCACTGCAGCCGCGATCAGAACTTGCTTCATATATCTTTCTCCCTTTGATGAGTGAGGTGTGCTCGCGAGGTTATGAACCTCGTGCTTAAAGAGAAAGATAAAAAATCATTTCCTTAAGTAATTTTGCAGTCGTCAAGAGTCGGCATCAGCGGAACTGAGCGCCGCTTTAAGGCGCGGAATGAGGAGTGCGAACTGTTTAACAGAATGAACACCATACGCCTTATAAATCTGAGCACGGTAAACCTGCACAGTGCGTTCGCTCAAATTCAGACGTTCAGCAATCGCCGCGTCGTTCATCCCATCCATCATGAGGTCGAGCACACGGCGAGGGCGTTCCGTGAGCGACGCTGCTGAGGCCGCCAGATTTTCGGGCAGTACCGCGCCCGCCGCCAAAAGTTGGGAACGTTCAACCGTACGCGCAACAACCTCCAGAAGTTTTTCAGGGTCTACGGGCTTCAAAAGGAAATCATCGGCCCCGGCCTTGAGCGTAGCGATGGCTGCATGAATGTCGGAATAGCTGGTGATAAAGACAATGGGAACCCTTGAGCCCATCAGGTTGAGTTTCTCCTGAAGTTCCGGTCCGGAAAGATCGGGCATGCGAACATCTAAGAGAATGCAGCCCGGTCTGGAGCGATCAAAATCTTTGAGAAGATCAAAGCCGGACGCATAAGCAGAGACGAGCCAGCCCTCACACTCAAGCATGAACTTTAAGGAGTCTCGCACCTCTTCTTCATCATCAACGACGCGTATCAATGGTTCCTGCGGTTTCATTGACTTCATTTTTTTGGCTCCTCTTTATTGTCGAGCGTATTCGGCACCAAACCGCTCGGCATCGATTTTTTCACATCACAAGTCTCTTGAATTTCACGGTCAGCAGCCTCTCCTTCGAATTTCAGCGGCAGTTCGAGCACCGCTTCTGCGCCCCCCGCCTCAAGCGCCCGCAGACTGAAACTGCCGCCGTGGGCTTCTGCAATCGACTGAATAATGACGATGCCAAGGCCAATGCCCTCCTTCTTTTCGCTGCTCATCGGCGCCATGTGCCGTTCGAGCTCGCCAGGCGCCAGACGTCGACCAGTGTTGACCACTTGAAGCCGCGCGCAGCGGCCGTTGGCAGAAAGATTGACGCGAACGGATGCACCGTCTTCCCCATTGATGCCGCCTGCAGCGGCTTCTGCCGCATTTTTAAGAATATTCAAAACCGCAAGTCCCAGCTCAAGTTCGTCTCCCGGGATCTCTACCTCCACGGTCTTGACGCGCGTCGGCACAGTCAGCCGACCTGAACGCCGCAAATCGGCAGCGGCTGTTTCCACCAGCAAATCCAAACGAACGGGGGCTTCGCGCGATGTTTCTCCCTTGGCATAAGCTCGAACCTTCTGCAGAATGCGGGCAGCCTTTGCACTCTGCGCATCTATGGTCTTTAAGCAGTCATTCATTAAATCCCGGCGCGGGGTCGGTGCGGCAAGCAGCGTCTTCAGTGCGCGGGCACGATAGCGAATAGCCGAGAGCGGCTGTCCCATTTCATGCGCAAATATCGAAGAAAGCTGACTCACAACCCCAAGACGCGAGAGCGCCGCAAGACGCTCTTCAGTCTTCAAAGCCTTGTCTTCAATTTCTCGCTGCCGAACATAAGCATCGTTCAATTCCCTGGCACGAGACTGCGCCAAACGTTCCACCGAGACGGAATGGAATACAAATCCCGCCAGCAAAGCAAGCGCAGCTGCAATGAGGGGCCAAAAATCTCGCCAAATACGGCTGAGCGTCCAGTCCCGCAGATAGGCGTAAGGCCCGATTCTGAGGACATGGAAGACATCATTGACTCTTGAAAATTCCGTCGCAACGCTCCAGCCCATACCGCTTGACGGATCAATCGGCATGGCAAGAATCGTTTCCACCATGCGTTTTGTCAGCTGAGGCGCCATGTTGTCGGTGGTGAGTGCCACTGTCCACCCGGGAAAGAGTTCCGTCGAGCGCAGGCACGACTGATTGCCCCCCGAAACGAGCGCCGTTGGCCGGAAGGACTGCTTGAGCTGCGGCCATTTGGCAATCAGCGTTTCATATTCACAGACACGAAAAACGCCGATGTCGGCTTTGCGCTCCAAAAGCAGCCGGAGAACTTCCTGCGGTTTGTCGTTGGTGAAATACTGCTTGAAAAAGAACCGATCTGGATTAAACCCAGCATTGGCAATAGCGGCAAGCGGCAGCTGATAGTTGATGAAGTTCGCTTGACTATTGAAGACGGCTCGAGCGCCCTTCATATCTGCGATCGTTTGAATTTCCGGATGATCTGCGGTGGTCACAAAGAGTGCCGCAGTAAAACGATTGGGATCCGGGAAGCGGGCGGTATAAACAGTCGCAAGCGCATAAGCGCCGTATGACCGCAGCTCCACATACTGCCCTGCACTCATGAGCGCATAGTCAACCTCATGCCTTTTAACCGCTTCAGAGAGAGCCGGCAGTTCGTACTCTATAAACTGGAAATGGACGTCAGGCATCATGCGGCGCAGATGCGCAACCAAAGGCCTGCGGATATCGGTTTCGCCCGGTTGGTAATTATTTTCGCCGTAAGCCAGCATCGGTTTTAAAAAACCGAAACGAACAAGCGGCCGGCCATTGGGCGGCACCGCCGACAAAGCGGCCTCATCGGGCGAGAGAATGGCTTCCTCTTGCCCGATTGAACGCCCATCCAAAGGAACTTTGATGTCAGCATTCCCGCCGGCAGAAACACTGAAAGGCGATAAAAGCAGCAATATTGCCAAAACCATCGATGCCCAGAGCCATTGAGGCAGGCGATGCCGCCGGCATTGAAAGATGGAATAAGAACGGTGCGAGAACATATGCCTGAGTATAGGTGAGCCGCAGATCCGAAGAAACAAGGCCCCCCGAGCTTAACGATGGGCTTGAACTCAAACACCTGCTGGCGACGATCTTTGATGAACTGCGCCTCAGCTGTGTCAGCAGCGAATCCAGTCCATACGCTTCCCAATCATTCACGGCAAACTAAGGTCTTTCGATGGATCAGCGTTTATCCACCTTGAGGATCTCTGCTCAACTTTCTATAGTTTTCTAGAATTTATGGATGGCGTATTGCTGTACACCTGTTGTCTGTTAAGTCACCCCCACAGTACCGTTCGCTTTCTCATGAACGACCTGCCGCTCTACTTCGCGCTTACCTTCCTCACGATTCTCTCGCCTGGCGCTGGTGTGCTCTTCACCGTGACGAGTGCGCTTCGAAGCGGCTTTCAAGATGCATGGCAGGCTCCGCTGGGTAATGTCCTCGCATCAGCCTGCGTCGCTGTAGCCTGCGCGGCCGGCATTGGCGCGATATTGACTGCCTCACCGCTCGTCTTCAGCATCGTGCAGGGACTCTCTGCTCTGGTACTCCTTTATCTGGCCTGGCGCAGCTGGCATGCACCGGCTAACGGCTTTGCTTCGCTCGCAGACCCTGCGGCTGCCGTCCATCACCCGTCAGCACCCCCTGCCAAACGGCCGCACGGCGCCTCGCTTTTTACGTCAGCTTTTTTGCTGCAGCTAACGAACCCAATGCTGTACGTCTTTCAGGTTTCGTTTCTGCCTCAATTCATCACCCCGTCAGACCCTTATGTCCCGCAGACAGCACTCCTCATCGCCATTTTTGCCGGCAACGGCATTGTGATTCACTTTGCATACAGCTACGCTGCAGCCTGGGCGAGGAAATTTCTGGCAAGCCCGCGGGCAGCACAGCTCATCAATCGCATCAGTGCTCTGCTCTTTTGCTGCTTCGGCGTTAGTGTTCTTTTGAAAGCGCTGATCGGCAGCTGATTATCACTGCGGCAAGACGCCTACCTGTCAAAATCCATGACCGTGCGCGCCAAAATGCCGGCAGCATTCAGAAAATCGTCCATTGCCATGTATTCATTCGGATTGTGAGAGCCAAACCGATTGGCAACAAAGAGCATCGCAAAGGGAACGCCTGCCGCCGCAAAATTCATAGCATCGTGCCCGGCACCTGACGGCATCCGCTGCGTGCCGATTTTCAAAATATCTGCTGACGTTTCAAGCTTTTTCATCACGCCTTCGTCGGCCTCCACGGGGGCAATGCGCATCAGCGGATCTGTCTTAAAAATGACCCCCGTCTCTTCTGCAGTCTCCTGGAGAATGGCTTCAACCTTCTTTTCGAAGAGGTTCAGTTCGGCTGCCGAAAGTGAACGAGCGTCGAGCGACACAATGCACTCGCCCGCGATCTTATTCATCGACGCAGACGGGCTCGTGCGAATCACGCCTGTCGTTGCTACCAGATCACGTCCGAGCGAGAGCTCGTGCTGCCAGAAGTCATAGAGTCTGGAAGAAAACCTTGCACAGGCAAGCGCCGCGTCTTTGCGGTACGGAAAATCCACTGCCCCTGCGTGTGCGGTCTCACCGATCGCTTGAATCGTACGGTGACGAATCAATCCGCGAATGCCCGTCACAACGCCGACGCGATCAGTGACGGCATTATCCAAACGAGCGCTCTGCTCAATGTGAACTTCAATAAAAGCGGCTATTTTTGCAAAATCGACGCAATGTTTGCCGGAACTGACTGCTGCCGGATCCACACCGATACCCGTCAGCAATTCCCTCAGCGTTGGACCGGCTGAACCAGACCGCATACGGCGGCTGAGATCGTCTTCAGTGAGTTGTCCCAACATACCGAGTGAACCGAGGAGACCTTCCTCTTCTCCGCGCATGATGACAACGCGAAAGTCCCGCTTGGGTGAAAAACCCAGATACTGCATCCACCGTGCAGTGCAGAGCGCCGCCACAATCCCGGCCAAGCCGTCATAGTTTCCGCCGTCGGGTACGCTGTCACAATGACTGCCGGACACCACCGCAGGCAATTCCGGGTCTGAGCCGCGCAGGGTTCCCCAAACATTGCCGGCAGGATCTGTCTCAACTTGAAGCCCAAGTCCGCAGCACACATCGCTTAAATACTTGAGCACCCGTCCTTCTTCGGGCGAATAGGAGGTTCGCGTGACGCCTGTGAGCGGTGCCGGCGACTGTGAAAGCAAACGAACATCCGCAAAGATCTTTTCGGCAAAAGCTTGGGACTGCTCCGTAAAGTCCGTCTGCGCCCAGTTCAAATCGTGCATGGCCAGCTTCTCCTTAAGCACATCGTATTGGTTCGCCGCCCGCGGCAGCCTAGTCTTCAACGTCAAAATGGATTATGACGATTCAAGCGTTCTTCCATCGCTCGAGAGCTCGGCAATCTTCCCAAGCGAACACCATCTTTATCAGTCTTTGCATTGTCTAAGAGTGATTTTCTGCCTTAGAAAGTAAAGTGATCACTCACTTTTGCCTGCCGCTGATCTCATAAATGCCAGGCACCAGCTCCTCCAAAAAACTGCCGCTCTCCAGACCCATCTGAAGAGCGGCAGCAACAAGGTTTTATGGCGGCAGCTTTAAGTAGCAGCCAACAGCATCAATGCAGTTCAACGCCGAGGAAGTCCAGCGCGGTCTGAACATGAAGCGCTGCACCCTTGACCAGCACTGATTCGTCCACACGGTAGCAGCCGTGATGCTGGGGCCAAACAGCGCCCAACGCTTCATTACGTACGCCAAGGAGCACCATAGCGCCTGGAATCTTTTCCTGATAATAGGAAAAGTCTTCACCGCCCATCATCTGAGGAGCTTCAAGCACACCGTCCTCGCCGAAAATCTTCTTGGCAGCCCCGGCCGCTACATCAATCATCTTCGGATCATTGATGGTGACCGGCACGAGGTATTCGTATTCCACTTCTGCAGTGCCGCGCATGGCTTCAGCCGTCGACTTGGCAATGCGTGTAATACGTTCAGCGAAACTGTTGCGCACCTCGGGATTAAAAGCACGCGTCGTGCCTTCAAGTTCTGCCGTGCCTGCAATGACATTGAAGCGCGTGCCGCCGGTGAATTTGCCCACCGTCACAACGGCTGTGTCGATCGGGTCGAGTTCACGGGAAACGAGGCTCTGGAGGTTCTGCACAATGGCCGCGCCCATCACTACGGCATCAACCGCACGCTGCGGCTGTGCGCCGTGGCCAGACTTGCCGATAACCTTGACCTTGAAGCGGTCGCCGGAAGCCATCATTGCTCCCTTGCGCATCGCAACCTTGCCGGCGGCTACATCTGACCAGACATGCATGCCGAAGCAAGCATCCACACCTTCGAGCGCACCCTCTGCAATCATTGACTGCGCACCGCGGCCAATTTCTTCTGCTGGCTGGAAAGCGAACACCACTGTGCCCTTGAGCTGATCCTGAATGTCATGAATCATGTGCACGGCAGTGAGCAGCATCGAGATGTGGCAGTCATGACCGCACGCATGCATCACACCAGGATTCGTGCTGGCATAAGGCAATCCGGTTTCCTCCTTCACCGACAAAGCGTCAATATCGCCTCGCAGGAGAATCGTGCGGCCCGGCTGCTTCCCGGAAATGCGTGCGAGCGTCCCTGTGCCCATACCGCAGGGGCGCCATTGCACACCCAGCTTGTCGAGTTCTGCGCGGATGCGCTCCGCCGTTTTGAATTCCTTGGCGCTTTCTTCCGGATGCTGATGGAAGTAGCGGCGCATTTCGACCTGATAGTCAGAGTATTTAGCAATAAGGTCCTGAAGTGTCATTTCAACGGTCCCGAAACGAAGGAAGGCGCTTTCCGCGGGGTCCCTGAACGCCCGGGGCTGCGCCTTCGCTCAAAAATAATGGATTCCACTATATGCCGCAGAGCGCACGGCAAAGATGGCAGATGGGTTAAAGCAGCTTCACAAAGAAACCGGCGAGCAGCACAGAGGTGATCGTCACCGTGATGAAACCGCCCACAATCATCGACGGGAAGAGCCGGCTCATCAGATAGTCCACTTCATCCTTGGTCGCCCCTTCATCGTTGCAGATCTTTTCAGTCATGATGGCATCGAACGGGAATCCGTAGAGAGCCGTCAGGCAGTTGGCAAAGCCAAGGTAGGGCGAGATGCGCAGAATGCGGCCGACAATTGCGGCCACGATGCCCATACCAATCAGACCTACGACGATCAGCGTAAGCATCGGTCCAATCAAGTCAAAGAGCATGGACGGCGTGCAGTCGGCCAAGCCGGAGTACACGAACATGATCAAAGCGAGGAAAAGGAAGTCCTTCGACCCCGTATGGGAGAGCACATCCGGTTCAAGAAAACCGAGGCGGCAGAAGACGACGCCCATCACCAATGCCCAGATGGCCCCGTTGACCGGCGTGAGCATGCCAAGCACGAAGGCGATCCAACCGACAATCGCGAGCTTCAAGAGGATGAAAAACGGCGTATTCCAGGAGGCTGGAGTAGCGAGCAAGCCTGCGCGTGTGCCGCCGTCGGGCAGCGCAATAGATTCAGCCACAATCTTAGTGGCGTCCTTGCTGGTCCCTTCAACTCGGCCTTCTCGATAGTCCTTCAGCAAGCGCTGAGCTTCGCGTTTGAGACAGACTGCCGTAAGCGGGTAGCCGGCAAAGCCCTGAATACAGTACATGGAAATGGCAAATACGGCTGCTGACGTGAGCCCAAGATCATTAGCCGCCTTTTGCATAATGGTCGTCGCAACGATGCCGCCGGCGAGCGGGGGCAAACCGGTGATCACCAGCGCTTTATCCATGAAGAGCGGACAAACCACCCAAGCAAGACCGCACATACCGGCCAAACCGGCCAGACAGATCACGACGGTTTTCCACTGCTCAAGCAAACGCTTGAGGCTAAAGAGCGTCCCCATATGGGCGATCAGCAAAAAGATGGCGACAGAACTGCCAACGGGCAGCAGCTTCGAGTCTGCAACGACGGTCTTCGGAAGAAACGTCCAGAAGCAGCACAGAATAATGACTGCCGAAATAAAGACTGAAGGAATCCAGCCCTTGGTCAGTTTTGCGAGCCATTCACCCAATAGGATGATGACCAAACAGGCCACGAAGGCCGACATGAAGTTGTACGCCATTGTCATTGCAATATTCTCCTCATCGAGCATCCGGCGCTTGTCGGCGGGAATGAGCGGGTCCCCGCTCACAAACAAGATGAGATGCTCTGCTTGTCTTGCATTTTGAAACTCAAATGTCGACAAAAAAAGAGGCGGGATAGCTGCATCACAGGAATATTCAAGAATGTTCTGATCCTAAATTTGACTTCTAACCCTTAATCCCTAAGCAATAGCGCCTAAATGCAGACGGCGCATTCTCGCGAGAGAAATGCGCCGTTTTTCATAGACCTTCAAACAGATCTTCATCTGTTATGCAGATTGCTGATCCCGTATCTCCTGAGATTTGCGCACAAGCGCTTCAAAGAGCGCCAAGGCCTCTGGACGATCTGCCGAAAGCATTTCCGGATGCCACTGCACTGCGAGGTAAAAAGGATGTTTAGGATCGTGGAAACTTTCAATAATGCCGTCGTCGCGGCTTCTGCCGTCCAGTACCATGCCGGGAGCGAGATCCTTCACGCACTGATGGTGGCGGCTGTTGACGCGAACCTCCTCACAGCCCATGACGTCAGCGGCGAGTGTCCCGGGGACCAAATCCACCCAATGAGTCGTAACGGCATAGTCTTCAGGCTGAGAATGAACATCCTTCGAAATATGATAGGTCGATGCAATATCTTGCACGAGCGTGCCGCCCGCAGCCACATTCATCACCTGACAGCCTCGGCAGATGCCTAATGCCGGCTTTCCAGCACTGCGCGACCATTTAGCCATCAGCATTTCCTGACGATCCCGAGCCGGGTCTAGCGCTCCGCATTCCGGCAGCGTTTCCTCACCGTAGAGCGCAGGATCGATATCTGCCCCGCCTGAAATCAAAACCCCGTCCATGCGCTCGAATGCATCACGAAGAATTTCTTCAGGTGCATCAAGAGGCAACAGCACAGGGATGCCGCCCGCACGAACAACGGACTGCATATAACCATTGCGGATATTGAGGAAGCCCTTTTCATTGAGACCGCCCGTCACTCCGATCAAAGGACGGCGGGGAATCGTCTGAGTTGCCTGAGGCATCATGATTGAAATGGAAGGAAGAAATAAAGATGTCCGCGGCATTTGCCATTGGACGAATGTGCTTGAGGGATTTTAAGAAGCTGTACCCAGTTCCCCAATGCAAAGCGCCTCAAGGACCACCCAGACCGCTTGAGGCGCATCAAGAAGGAGACTTTGCTGACTGCTACTTGCGGCCTTCTTCGAGCGCTCGATCGGCCAGTTTGGCATTTGCCGCCTCTACTGCAGCAGTCTTCGCCGCAGCAGCTTCCAGCTCCGTCTGCAGAAGCTTCACCATCATGTAGCGGTTAAGCACTTCACGGGCAAAAAGCAGATAGCCCAAATAAAGCTCGCTCTTACGAAGTGAGATCTGTTCCGTGCCGATTTGCACGAGGAAGCTCTGCTGAGCTTCGTCAAGCATACCCAGAATGCGTGTGCAGGCTTGCGGGGTAAAGTTGTCACGCACAAGCTGCAGATCCTTTGCCAAAAGAATGGTGTTCTCACGCATCTGCCCGCGGAAAGGAGAATGGCTGTTGGCAACATAATTTTCCGCCACGCCCAGCTGATCTCTTAATGCATGCCCCACTTCCTTCATGCTTGTAAAGGCGCGGTAATAGAAGTTTCGCGCGTCATAGTCGCGTTTAGCGCCGCCCCCCTGCAAAGCCATACTGTAATAATCGCCGCGCCGAAGCATGATTTCGTCGTAAAGCGTTACGGCTTGATTTTTCAGTTCACCCAAACGCTCATAGTCCTCCCGCAGGAAGGCTTCAAGACCTTCGGAATAAAGCGTGAGTGTCAGGTCCAGATTGTGGTTAACCGAAGTTGTCAGCAATTCACGTATCGAATTCTGATCGCCTTTATAGACATGCTTGGCTTCCTCCACTACCGCCTCAGGCTGCTTGCTCAATAAATTGGTGCGCACAATGATCGCAAAAGCAGTGATCATGCCGAGGATCATCATCGGGCTGCCGAGCCAGCACATCAAAGTAGCGACGAAACCGCAGGCCGTAGCCGCAGAGAAAGCCGTCATGAACCATCCGGAAATGACGGTCAGCACACCCGAAATACGGTAGACCGCACTTTCACGATCCCAAGCACGATCAGCCAAAGAAGATCCCATTGCGACCATAAACGTAACGTAAGTGGTCGAGAGCGGGAGCTTCATGCTCGTAGCTGTTGAAATCAGAATGGCGGCTAAAACAAGATTCACGCTCGCCCGCAGTTCATCAAATGGAGGTTCAACTTCTCCAGGCGGAAGTTTACGCTTCACAAAGCGTGAGTCTATAGCACTGAAAACAGACTTCGGCAGCATCTGATGAATAACTTCATTCATCTGAATGGCACTGCGAACGATCAAGCGCGCCGGGAGCGACGAACCAAACTGCTCCTTGCCGCCGCGAGTGGCTGACGAGAGATTCACCGCCGTCTGAATAACACGGTGAGCCTTCTTAGAGAACCAAAGCGTTAAGCACATAATGAGGCCGGAAGCACCGAGAATGACTGTAGGCGTGACTTTCACATCGCGCAGTCCGCCCATCATCATGCCGGGATCCATGCCGGGTTGGGCCTTCCAGAGCATCACGCTGTCCATGGCCGCTACCGGAACACCCACAAAATTCACCAAGTCGTTGCCGGCAAAAGCAAAGGCCAGTGCAAATGTTCCCGCGAGGATGATCACGGGAAAGATGTTCATTCGAAAGAAGAGAATCAGAGCCTGAAAAATAACCGTAAAAAACGCAAATGAAGAGATCAGAATGATGCTCGTGTGCGTTTCAATCCACTCAATCCATTCCGGATGCATGAAGCTTGCGCCGCGTGCGCCCTTCACCACCAGGAAGTAGAGAATGGAGGTAAGTGCAATGCCGCCCAACGTGCCGCCCAGCCACCGGTAAATTTTCTCGTAGCTGAAAGTAAACAGCAGTCGAAGGAAGTACTGCAGGATAAGCCCCGTAAAAAATGCAATGACTACGGATGCCAGAATGCCCATAATCATTGCCAGCGCCTTGCCCGAATTGACGTATAGGCCAAGGTCAGTGAGCGGATAACCGTTTGCCCAAATCTTCCAGCAGGCCACCGCAATGGTGCCGCCGAGGAGTTCAAAAACGATGGAAACGGTAGTAGAGGTGGGCAGCCCTAGAGAGTTGAAAGTATTGAGCAGCAGGACGTCCGTCACCATTACTGCACAAAAAATCACCATCACTTCCTTGAAGGACAGCATTTCCGGAACAAACACGCCCGTCTTGGCTATCTCCATCATCCCGGAGCTGAAGGTTGCCCCTAAAATCACGCCGACACTTGCCACGGCGAGAATGACCCAGAACGGAGCCGTTCTGGAACCAACGGCAGAATTAAGGAAATTCGAAGCGTCATTGGAAACGCCGACGAAAAGGTCACAGCAGGCAAGCGCCGCCAAGAGTCCTAAGAGGGTATAAACAAAGAGTTCCACAGCAGTTGCGTCTCATTCTTTGCCTCCTGCAGGCGCCGCATTTCAACGCTGCGCCCGCAAAAGGAGGGGCCGTCCATCAAATCCGTTTAAAGTTTTGATAAGGCAATCTTCTTATTAGCGAAAGCCGCAATTTTAAAAAAAGCTCTATGCAGCCGTAAAGAGCGTTTTTGCATCTCCCTCGTGAGAATCAAAGGACTTTTTTGTGCGCACAGCTCAAAGCGACTTCGCATTCCCAGCCGTGCTTGCCTCAACTTTCGGGCGTTTGAGATAGAGCCAGATCAGCATCGGCAAGAGCAAGATGCCCGAGAAGAAAATGACGAATTTGAGTCCGAGCCACATGCCGAGTGCACCGCCGGCAATCGGCCCTATGACGCTGCCGATTTGCTGGGCAGCATACGAAAGACCAAAAATTCGGCCGCGATCCTCGGGTTCCGTTGAATTTGTCAGCACTGCGTTGATAGCGGGGAAAATACCTGCAAAGGCCAGACCGCCGATGAAGCGCCAGAAGCCAAACTGCCAGAGATCATTCGGAATGGCCTGGATCACGCCGAATATCGTCGTGCCAAGGAGTGCGGAATAAAGCACCGGTCGGTACCCCCATTTTTGTCCCGCAATCCCCCAAACCGGAGACGCAAAGACGCCAGAGAGACCCACCGCCGAAAAAAGAATGCCGGTTACGAGCACGATGCGATCCATGCTCCCCTGGAGCTCAGCCACATAAAGCGGCATGATCGGCTGCTGAAAAAGAATCGTCATCTGTACTACGCCGGCAGTAATGAGCATTCGCTGCACAACCGGAATACGAAGAAGATTGGTCTTCTGCCGCGGTGAATTCGTCCCGCTTTGCGGCTGACGTCGTTTTTGGGGTTCCTTGATCTTAAAAATAATGAGTACGGTAATCGTCAGCAGCGCAGCCGCACCGAGGAAAAATGTCGCACGCATGCCGAATGCCTCGGCAAGAATGCCGCCGACCAATGGGCCGATCACACCGCCGGCCGTCAGACCGCCCTGCATGGTCCCCAACGCAAAGCCTAATTTTGTTTTAGGTACGCTCGAAGACAAAATCGCCAGACAAGCGGGCCAAAGCCCTGCGGCAAACCCCTGAAATGCACGCATGGCCAAAAGCTGCCACTCGTTTTGCACAATGCCGCCAAGCCCATAGCTGATAGCGAGCAGCGCTGCCGCACGAACAGCCATCATTTTCTTTGAACGCTTATCGGCAAGCGCCCCCCAGATTGGCGCCATCACCCCGGAAATCAGGAATGAAACCGAAAAAACCAGACCAGACCAAAGATTGACGTCTTCCTGCGCAACATGAAGTTCTTCGAGCAGGTACATCGGCAGAAACGGAATGAGCATCGTATAGCTCAAACTCATTAGAACCGATGCCGTGGTGAGAATGACGAGCGTCATCTTCCAGTTGGCGGAATTCTGTGCTTCTAATACCGCTTGCTCATCACTCGGTGCCGGCGACTTTGCTGAGCTCAGCCGAGTGTTTTGGGCTTTATCTGGCTGCTCCTCAGACAATACACTTTTCTGTTCCGCTGAAGCGCAATGAGCAGCGTTGTCCAACGCCCTTTCAGCTTCTGCAGCTTCCGTACGCACGCGTTCCCGCACACGAGCTTCAGCGAGTTCAGCTTCTTGCTCGATGCAGTGAATCTCGTGCGCGCCACACTTGGCCGGATCCATAGGCGCAGATCCTGCTGAGGCAGCTTGTGCCTCATCTGCAGAGGGGCTGAGGGGAGCGCGTTGTTCGCTGGGGTCGGGCGAAACGTTCACGCTTTCTTTCTTTTCTTCCATGAGAGCCTCGAATGAGGATGAGTTGCCAGTTCCATTGCCGTCTGGTCTGCATAGGCACTTTGCGCATCAGAAGCGCGCAAAAGAGAAAATGCCCACATACCGCCGTATAGCAAACTGCACATAGAACCGGATTGAGAGGCCTGAAACGTTTGAACAAGGTTTCCCTGAGAGGACTGTCCCAGCCAACCGTTTTTGAGCTGCTCAAGGCCTAAAGTACCTCATTATGAATACTAGCGCTGCAGTCCTATCAACTGCCATAGTGTTTATGTATTCAAGCACAAAGGTTTTCCTAATCGCCCTTCTGATTCTTGGAGAAGGGGCGTTCCAAAATTCAGATTTCACCGGTGCCTGGCCCAGCAATCCCAAATAAATCATCGAACCGCAGGGAACAGCTGATCGACGAGATCACGCAAAATCAATTCAAAGTCGCCAACAGCAGGGGTCACAAGCAGATTCTGCACATCCGTTCGGTAAGGCACTCCGTTTGAATCTGCAGAAGCTCGTCTCCAAGCTGTAGCAGCCCGATCGAGTTTCCAAACCGCACGCTGCGTCTCTCCCGTATAGAGGTCACGATAGTCAAGCGCCACCATGGACGGCGGATCTCCCGGCAGCATTGCGCCACGTCCCGAAACAGCAACTAAAAAGCGGCACTGTTTTGGCCGCGGACTTTCCTGAGCCGACAACATCACAGCTTTGTATCCACGATCGCGCAGCGCCTGACGCACTGCAATGTCAATCGTTGGTGAGTGATCTGAAGCAGCCGTCAGACATACGGCTTCACCGGCAGCAGGCAGACCTGAAATCAATCCTCGTGGATCATGCGAACGGGCCGACAAGTCAGCCGGCTGCTGAACATTAGTGGTGCAGCCGCCGAGCAGGAAGATACTGGCGCAAAAACCAACGGCAAAGGCGCGACGAATAATCGACATCTACTTCCTCTCGAATTTAGATCTTCTGAGATTAGCGCAAACACAGTGCAGCTGTCGTCTCAATAGGCCGTATGAAAAACTCTCGTTTTTCCTCACCATTGTCGTCCAATGCTGTTGGTCAAACGCTTTGGAAGCAGTCCCCCCAGCTTCTGTTTGTTCACTATTTGCTTCATCCGTCTGAGGGTGGGGAATCGATCGAGAGATACTCGTCGGCTAGAATCCTCCCGTCACAAAGCTGCACGCTGACTTGTTTGATGTGCGGCACACTTTCAATAGTTTTCACGTCATGTCTCCCTCCCGCCCGAAGCTATACAACCCCAAGCTTGTCTGCGCCTGCGCTCTGCTCTTCACTCCGATTTTTGGGGCACTTTTGCAAGCACGCAATTGGGAAGAGATGGGTATTCCTGAGAATGCCAGAGCAAGCCGCGTCTGGGTTCGCTCCACTGTTTGGCTCATTGTTGTCTATTTGGTTCTGCAGGCACTCTTTCGCAATGAAGAGATTGCCAATTGGCTTGGCCCTTATTTCCTAATCGTGCTCTGGGGCTCGTGGATGCTCACAAACGGTTGGCGCCAACTGGCCTTTGTCAACCAAACCTATGGGAAGAACTATGACAGTCTACCGATCGGACGCCCGATGATTCTCGGCGCCGCAGGGTGGCTCTTCTACGGTCTTATCAGCTTCACCATGGCCTTGGGGCTGTCTTTGGCCGGTATAGAACCCCTCAACCAATCGGCCCCCGAAAATGGTGTCGTCATCCGTATCCCAGAGGGTTCTGACAAACCTGTTATCGAACCGCTTCCGGCTCCGGACGACAAGAATGCAACAACAGCGCCGGAGCACCAAGACACAACGTCGCCTGCGGCAACCCATGCGCCGGCAGCGGATACGACGAACCAGTCTCACTCTTAACACCTGATGCCAAAGCAACCGGACGAACGGTTCCCCATCCCGCAGCCACAAGCTTTCACCGAACCGGTGCTGGATCTTCTTGGCGGCGTGGCTCGACCGCGGCCGCTTTCCGGCGAAGAAGCTATTCGACGCCTCAACGAGATGGAAGCGCGAGCACGCGCCGGAGATCCGGAAAGTCAGGCTGAATTGGCTCGCCGCCTGCTGACCGAAGCACCCAACGCCCGCAAGAATCGCCGCGCATTGATCCTTCTGCGTCATGCTGCGGCTGCGGGCTCGGCAACCGGACTGCATCTGCTGGCATTGCTTCACCTGCGCGGTCAAGGCCTGTCCCAAGACCTCACTAAAGGCGTAGAGCTCCTTGAATCCGCAGCTTATCGAGGCTCTAAAGCCGCTCAAGCCGATCTTGCACACGCTCTGCTCGACGGTATCGGAACCTGCGTTAATACAGCGAAAGCACTTTACTGGCTGCGTTTGGCTGCTGCTCAGGGCGATGAGCAAAGTGCTCTGGAAGCAGCCCGCATCCTGCGCGACGGTGAGAGCCCATCCGTCCATTCCGAAAACAAACAGACTCTCAACGAAAGCACTGCCCTATCCCCGCAGAATACGCACCAAGCAATATTCAATACGGACCATCGGCAAGCGGAAAAATATTTCACTGAGGCCGCCAAAGCAGGTATCCCGGAAGCTCAGTATGAGCTCGCTGAGCTGCTTCGGCGCCGAGAGGTGAGTGAACGCGATCCAGCAGCGGCCCGCAAATGGATGCGAGAAGCAGCTTTCTCCGGCATTGTGGATGCTCAGTTCCGCATTGGAGTAGCGAACTGGTCTGGTATCGGCGGCAAAGTCGATCAGCGCGAGGCTGTTCGTTGGCTCTGCCGCGCTGCAGAAGGCGGTTCCGCCAAAGCCGCGGCAATGCTGGCTGGTTTTCTCATGACGGGAAACGGTCTCGCCTACTCGCCGGCTCGCGCTTGGGCGCTGTTTATGCGTGCAGCCAAAATGGGCAACGAAAATGCTGCTGCCACAGCAAAAATTCTTGAAAGACAGCTGCCTCTTCAGGAGAAGCGAGTGCAGCGCTCGCTTTTGCGCATCAAGGATTCGAAGACTTTTCTCGAGAAGCTGATACCTCGCTCCGAACGCTAGAACTGCGCTCCCAAGGCTCTTCTCGGCAAAAAATTTAGACAAAAAAAGAGTCATTGCCTCTTTCGACCGAGGTATTCGGCTGAAGGCTCACTCAGAGAAAAACTCAAGGGAGGCCTCCTTCAGCCGAATGCCCCGCAATGGGACGTCAGCATATGCGCTGTTGTCCGCTCGATGCAGATGCAATGACTCGAAATACCACCAAAGGAGATGTCTCGGTTACCCGAAACATTTGCCGCAATCACTTGCGACATGGATATTGTCGCACTCCGTATCAACCCTTAGAAGGGGATTCTTTGTTTTTCTTGTAAAAGAATTTTGTTTGCTTGTTACTAAACAAAATCGTTCGGACAGCCATCCTAAACATAAGGGTTTATATCATACCAATTAGTGGGTATTGTGTGTTTCCTGATGCACAAAAAAACATACTTTTGAACGTTCAACAGAGCACAATCACGGCCAAACAGCCGATCATATCGATCTCTGTCTGCAGCAGATGCGGTTGATTCCTCTTCTGAAAGTTCTCAAACGCCGCGCGCGAGTGATACAGTAGACATATGCGAAGCTCTGCCGGTCAGCGCGGAGCCCCAGAGGCGCCCCACCCGACATGTTTATAGCGTGTAGGGTTGACTCCTTCGCATACCACATTCTTCATGCTGCCTGAAGCCACCCCGAGACCTGTTAGGCGGAACAATACAAAAACATCGCTTTTACACAAGGATTCTTATGAACCGTCTTGAACTCGTAGACCGCGTCGCCGCCCGCAATACGGCCTCGAAAGCCGAGGTTGACCGCATTATCGTGAGCGCCCTCGAAGAAATCATTTCGGCCGTGCGCTGCGGTGAATCCGTAACGCTGATCGGCTTCGGCACCTTCAAGGCCGTCGACTGTGCGCCGCGCACCGGCCGCAATCCCTCCACGGGCGAATCGATCCGCATTCCCGGCACGAAGAAGCCGAAATTCGTACCTGGCACTTCCTTCAAGGAGCTCATCAACGAGACCAAGTAATCCAGCCTTTCATAAGCCGCCCACATCAGCGGCTTGAAGTTGGATGATCCGAGCGGCAGACTCAGATTTGAGTTCTGCCGTTTTTTTGCCGCTCAACGCGTCATGAGCCGTCTTGGCGCATTCACGTCAACGGCGTTCAATGAATGTTTTCACAGCCCCTTTAAGCGCTGAAACAACCAATTCATTCGGATAGTCACTTCCAACAGCTGGCAATGTTGCAAAGATCCCTCTTGGGCGACGATAGATCTGTAAGGCGAAAGTATCAACCCGTTCAGACTTAAGCCAGACAGCAAGCTCTAAAAGTTTCGTATTGGGAAGATAGTCAGGGTGAGCGGTGGTTCGACATTCAAATGGAATCCCGGCCTTTTGAAGCATTCGAAAAGCTTCAAGAAAGTGCAGAGCCGCATGAGTACGCCCCGTTACTCGTTCGTAGAGCGCTGCATCCGTGGGCGGGGCTTTAACATCAATACCTACCCAATCCAGCATTGGCAGTACACGTGCGAGACGCGCGGGGATAATGCCGCCGGTATGCAGTCCCACTTTAAAACCCATTGCTTTAACACGAGCAACAGCGTCCGGCAGCGCCGAATCAACGGTCGGTTCCCCGCCCGAAAAAACCACTGCGTCCAAAAGTCCCCTGCGCCGCTTCAGCAGTTCTTCAAGCCTGTGCCATGACTCATGTGAAAGCGACGGATCAAAATCCTTGGGCTGCATCCAAGGATTCTGGCAATAAATACAGCGCCACGGGCAGCCTTGAACGAAAGCTACCGCTGACAACTTGCCAGGATAGTCAATCGTGGTAAAAGGCGTGATGGCTGCAATACGGAGCGCCTCGGCCGAGGTATGACCTGTATCGGAATCTTGCGGAAAAATCTCGACGACAGGCCTTGACTGAGGCGCTGAAGAATAAAGCTCCGCCATCACGGTTAATTCAATTGTGCCCTATTGATGTTTTTACTTGCCGCAGCAAGGACGATGAATTTCTCCGTGGTGGGTCGCCGCACCTTCCGTGAAACAGACGCGCTCTTCAAACTCCCCCTTTTTGCCAATATTGAAGCTCTGCACGGGACGGTGGTAACCCATCACCCGCGTCCACACTTCGCAGGGCTGACGCTCGGAATCTTTGAGTTCGATCGTATTTTTAGCTTCAGTCATGAGCATTCCCTCACTTGTGATATCTGCTTAAAGCAGGAAAAAGAACTATAGCAAGATCCTCTTCCCGCAAGCATTCATTTTTTTAAATAGCAACAATTAATAGTATTGAAGCAACAACGATTACACCAGATGTTGTCAGCTGGCTGCCGCCCGTTCTTTTTCTGCCTTTTGATATTCGCTGCGCTTCTTGGCAATCAATTCAGCATCACACTTCGGGCAGAAGTCATGTCGCCCAGAGAGGTAACCGTGCTTCGGACAAATCGAGAAGGTCGGCGTCACTGTAATGTAGGGCAGTCGGAAATTTGTGAGTGTGCGGCGCACAAGTTCACGGCAGGCTTGCGGACTCGACACCGCCTCATTCATATAAAGGTGGAGAACCGTACCGCCCGTATATTTACGCTGCAGATCGTCCTGACGTTCCAACGCCTCAAACGGATCGTCCGTGAAGTTCACGGGAAGCTGAGAACTGTTGGTGTAATAAGGATTCGAGGGTGTCCCTGCTTGAAGGATCTGCGGGAAGCGCTTCTTGTCTTCCTTGGCAAAACGGTACGTCGTGCCTTCGGCTGGCGTTGCCTCCAGGTTGTACATATGATCCGTTTCTTCCTGAAAACTCACAAGCTTGGCTCGCACATAGTCGAGAAACTCAAGCGCAAAAGCGTGTCCCGCTTCTGTCGTAATGTCTTCCTTATCGTCCGTGAAATTACGGATCATCTCATTGATACCGTTGACGCCAATGGTCGAGAAGTGATTGCGCAGCGTTCCCAGATAGCGCTTGGTGTATGGGAAAAGACCGCCGTCAATATGACGCTGAATTTCTTTTCGCTTAATCTCAAGACTTGTTTTGGCTAGCTCAAGCAGATAGCTGAGGCGCTCGTAGAGATGCTCTTTATCGTGCTTAAAGAGGTAGCCCAACCGTGCGCAGTTGATCGTTACCACACCCACAGACCCTGTCTGTTCCGCGGAACCAAAAAGACCATTGCCGCGCTTGAGCAGTTCACGAAGGTCTAACTGGAGCCGGCAGCACATCGACCGGATCATATTGGGCTTTAATTCCGAATTAATGAAATTCTGGAAATAAGGAAGCCCATATCGAGCCGTCATATCAAAGAGCTGAAGCGAGTTTTCGCTTTCCCAATCAAAATCCGGCGTGATGTTGTAAGTGGGGATTGGGAACGTAAAAACGCGCCCTTTGGCATCTCCCTTCATCATGACTTCAATGTAGGCACGGTTAATCATGTCCATTTCCGGCTGAAGCTCGCCGTATGTAAAGGGCATGGTCTCTCCGCCGATCACCGGGTGCTGTTGACGGAGATCTTCCGGGCAGGTCCAATCAAAGGTCAGATTTGTAAATGGAGTTTGCGTCCCCCACCGTGAAGGAACGTTCAGGTTGTAGATCAGTTCCTGAATGCTCTGCAGAACTTCACGATAGGGCAGATTGTCTTTGCGGATGTACGGCGCAAGGTAAGTGTCAAATGACGAGAATGCCTGCGCACCAGCCCATTCATTCTGCATGGTCCCCAAAAAATTGACGATCTGTCCCGTTGCAGAAGAGAGATGCTTCGGAGGATCAGCTTCAATCTTGCCCGCCACGCCGTTCAGACCTTCCTGAAGAAGCGTCCTAAGCGACCAACCGGCACAGTAGCCCGAGAGCATATCAAGATCGTGTACGTGAATATCGGCCTCTCGATGCGCACGTCCCACTTCCGGCGGATAGACAAAATTGAGCCAATAGTTGGCTACAACTTTGCCGGCAACATTCAGTATGAGACCGCCCAGTGAGTAGCCCTGATTGGCATTGGCATGAACGCGCCAATCCTGTCGATCCAAATATTCGTTGATTGAGCTTTCAACATTGACCCAGCTCTTCTTCGCATCACGAGCCTTCGCCCGTGATTCGCGATAGACGATATAAGCACGCAGCGTTGGGAAACACCCCGCTTCGTAGAGTCCGTGCTCAACAGCATCTTGTACCCATTCGATCGTGGGAGTGCGTGCAGCATCGTGCTTCATGAGACGAGGCAACACATATGTCTGAACAATCTCACGCGCTCGTGCAGCATCGAATTCCTGCGTGGCCAGCCCCGCTTTGACTACTGCCTGCACAATTTTTTCCGCATCAAAGTCCCGCACGGCTCCATCACGCTTGATGAGATGCAGAGGGAGAGATTCAGTCATTACGCACATCCCCAAAACAATCTTATTCAACAATAAATACAATCTATAGTTATAAAGTTAAATTTTTACAACCATATGTTGTATTTGATTTTTTTTAAATTGCCTTCAACTATAACAGGTCAGTTTGACCTCCGCCTCCACCTAAAGAGGTCTTGACAGGCGCGTCGTGCTCAAAAATCACCTCCTGAATCCTTCTAAACTCCTTGCACACCACGGCATTTGGATCTTTCTTTGCTACGGAATTCGATAATCAATCGTTAACCCGAATGTCTCTCTCTACTCCTCAGTGAATCACGCCGAAAACAAGAAAACGCAAAATACCTTACCGATCGTCGTTTTCACTAAGCTCAATGAACAATTGAACAGCTCCATACTTTGCACTGAATACGTTTTCAGCAGGGATTATCCTTATGGTGCACTAGTTGAAAGTGCCTAGAATTCTTATTGGATCAATTCCTCCTTCCGACTCACTTGAGTCGGCAAGGCGTGCGTCGACATCGGGCGCTTCCGAGGGGCTGTATTGGAATGTCCGTCCGCTTAGCGGGTCGTCATTACTAATGCAAGCATGCCGCGTCCGATTGTTGTTCCAGCCCGCGATGCCAAAGCACCGCGGGCTTTTTTTTCTGAAGTGTGAAGTGGTATGGATTTTTTGGACACATACAGAGTCCAAACCATGCAATGCGGTCACGTTTTACACAAGATGTTGTTTACAAAAATAGACCGCAAACTTAGATGCATTTAATTCTCATTTGCATATAATTTTCCAGCGAAGGTCGCATTTCTAAACCTACGCAGAAATACGATCATGACCTCAGGCATCCCTCTCCATCAAATCGCACCAAAACGGTGCGTTGCAAAATATAACATTTTGATTCATATCAACTAACATTCATTCCTTGACACTGCCTGTACATCCGCACATTGTCATGCCTTCGCTTGTAGACAAGTTGTCCAATCAAAGATATTCAGAAAACTGCCCTTCACATCCGGCCACATTCGGCTTTATTGCGCTCTTTCAGCCTCCGCTGACAACAGCGGCTGCCTAGTGCAAAAGAAGAACTTCATCAAGATATGAAACTCATATCTCCTCATCCATGTCCTGCATGACCTCGATGAAGGCGTGCTCTCAGGGCGCTATGCTGTGCAGTACCTAGAAAATCGAACAGCTGTCGGGCGTTGTTCAGAATAATCACCAGCCAGGCCAATAGTGTGAATGCTGACCCACGCATAAGAAGACCGATACGAAAAAGGCTGACGACGTCCCTTTCCGTCGTCAGCCTTTCTCAATTTTGCAGCCAATCAGATGATGCAGGACCAACCACATCATTTGTAAGCGTTTGAGGAGCAACGCATGTGCATTTGTTTTATTCGCTGCGGAATTAAAGTTACCCTTTTCACAATTCACATGCAAACCCCTAAGGCATATTTTATCTACGCACCATTGTGGTGCAATTTAGGTGTTATTCATTAATTAATCACCGCAAACACTTTGGTATGCCACCTTCTTTGCTCATGATAAGAAAGCGCTATTAAGTAAATATACGTATACCGCCTCTTATTCGTTCAATTATCTCGTCCATCATCCATTCAGCCGATGAACAAGCTCCCATCCGCGACTCTTTGACGACTCTTTATTTGAATTTACGGCTCGACCGATACAATGAGGACACTATTGGCTTTCTGCGCTTTCAATGCGTCGGAAGCGGCCCTCATGCTGGTTTACTTATTTCGCAACGACCATGGAAAAACTCTCTCCGAAGGAAGCAGGCCTCGAACGCATACGCGACCTCGACGTACTCTCGACCATTCCCGAAATGCTTGCGCTACAGGTAGAAAAGCGTCCTGATGCAGTCGGTTGGAAATCTTGGGATCCGGTGAAGAAATCGTGGCGCGACTGGACGTTTCGGCAGGGCTACGATGAAGTTCAGCGTTGGCGTCACGCCTTTGCTGGTCTTGGCCTCACTCGAGGCACTCGCGTTGCAATGCTGCTGCCGAACTGCATCGAAGCCGTTCTCTTCGATCAGGCAGCCCTGGCCAACGCCCTGACGCCGGTGCCGCTTCATGCTATCGATACGCCAAAATCGTCGGCCTACATTCTCAACGACTCAGGCGCAGAAGTTTTGGTCACCAACAAGAAGCTCAAGTGGCGTTTGGTGCGTGAAGCTGCCGAGCTCCCCAACCTGAAACTTGTTGTCATCACAGACGATGATTTCGCTGATGACCCCGATGCCGACATTCCGATGCTGAGCTTAGAAACGTGGCTTGCCAAAACGCCGGATGCGCCGCTCCCGCCGGGGCCGCGCTCGACAGATCTTGCCGCACTCGTTTATACCTCCGGCACGACGGGTAATCCCAAAGGCGTGATGCTTACTCACCGCAACGTGCTCTCCAATCTCCGGGGTGTGCTTCAGAGTCTGCAGCCCTATGCCGATGAAACGCTTTTGTCGTTTCTCCCGCTTTCACACACATTCGAGCGCACAGCTTCATACTATCTCGCAGTGGGTACCGGCCTGACGCTGGCCTTCAACCGCTCCATCGCAACTTTGGCGGACGATCTGAAATCCATTCGTCCAACCATCTTGATGTCGGTACCACGCGTATACGACATGATCTATGGCAAGCTTCGTGATGGCCTCGCCAAGAAGCCCGCTTACGTCCGCTACCTTTTTAACTGGGCAGTCGAAGTCGGTTGGCGTCGCTTCTGCCGAGAAAATGGTCTGCCCATAGAACCTTCCGGCCGCGCTTGGCTTGATCCGCTTGTTGCGGGATTTCTTGACAAAAAGATCGGCAAGCAGCTTCGTTCTGTTTTCGGCGACCGCATTCACCTCTACATCTCTGGCGGCGCAGCTCTCAACCCTGCCGTTGCAAAGGTATTCCTCGGGCTCGGCGTTCCTATCTTCCAAGGCTACGGCATGACGGAAACCAGCCCCATCATTGCTGTCAATAAAGTCGGACAAAATCACCCTTCAACCGTTGGTCCCAAACTTGACAACATTGAAGTAAAGCTTGGGGATGGAGGCGAGCTTTTGGTGCGGGGTCCCTCTGTTATGCAAGGTTATTGGCACCGAGAAGAAGCTACACGAGCCATTCTGTCCGATGATGGCTGGCTCTCCACAGGCGATGTTGCCGAGATATACCAAGACGGCTGCATTCGTATTACCGGCCGCATTAAAGAAATCATTGTGACGAGCACGGGCGAAAAAGTACCCCCCGCCGATCTGGAAGCCGCTGTCGAAACCGATCCGCTATTTGCTCAAACACTTGCGGTAGGTGATGACCGCATCTGCATTGCACTGGTTGCCGTCGTTAATCCCGACGAGTGGCAGCGTCTCTGCGCGGAACTGAAGCTTGATCCAGAGGACCCGAAGTCGCTTGATTCGCGAGAAGCCCAGCAGGCAGCCCTCAAGCGTATTAAAAAGGCTGCAGCTGACTTCCCGAATTACGGTGTTCCACGTCTCGTCAAACTTGTCCGCGAACCTTGGACAATTGAAAACGGCATGCTGACGCCGACCTTGAAACTCAAGCGAAGCATCATCACCCGCCGGTATGCCTCTGACATTGACGCACTTTACGAAGGTATTGCGCCTAAAAAGAAATAAGTCTGCAGCTGCGTTCTTTTTCAACGTAAGAAGAACGCAGCCAATTTAGCATCGTCAGCAACGCTCATCGGGTTTTCACTTAAATCATCTTTCTATTTTTGAGCGCTTTGCAACGCATACTGCTCCGCACAAAATTCGCCGCCAACTTTCAGGGGACCCAACCTCCAGCCCGCGTCTGCGCGCTTTAGGCGTTCCTCATTTTTTCATCAAATGACGCGCTCCACCCTCGCTCGACTTTTTGACTGTGTCACGATTCCCGCACTTCGTCGACGAACCGTATCCCTGTGGCCGGATCGAGAGGCCTTCCGACAGTTCGACTATGCCGACAATCGTTGGATTTCACTCACCTGGAAAGCTTTTGAAGCACAAGTGCTGCGTTGGCGGCATGCGTTTTATGCGTCGGGACTGAAGCCGGGCGACCGTGCTGCGATGCTGCTCACCAATTCCATTGAGGCTGTCATCTTCGATCAGGCAGCTTTGGCGGCAGGACTCATACCTGTCCCCCTCCATGCTGTTGACACACCGGGATCATCCGCCTACATCCTTCATGACTCCGGCGCAAGAATTCTTGTGACCTCCTCGCGTGCAAGATGGAACGCACTGCATGCGGCAGCAGGCGAAACACTGCCGATGCTCGAACAGGTGGTGCTTTTGAATGAACTCGACGACGAGGTAATCGACGGCGTTCGCATCTCCGGTGTTGAGACGTGGCTCGCGCGCGGCAACGGCACGCCGAGCGAAGCGCTTCCGCCGGAACCCAGCCCTGACGATCTTGCCGGGCTCATTTACACCTCCGGCACCACCGGCCGTCCCAAGGGCGTAATGCTGACTCATGCAAATCTTGTCGCCAATGTGGCCCAGATTTCCGATGCAGTCGAAATCACAGAATCCGACATCTATCTCTCATTTCTGCCGTTTTCCCACACTTTTGAGCGTACCGTCGCTCATTACGCAGCCCTTGCTCACGGTGCCTCGATGGCATTTGCCCGATCAGTTCAGCACATTGAGAACGACTTGGCTGATGTTCAGCCCACCATCATGTGTACTGTTCCGCGCGTGCTCGAACGTCTTTATCAAAAGCAGCAGCTTGAACTCGCGAAGGGTTCTGAAGTCGAGCAGCACCGCTCTCAGTGGGCTGCCGAGGCTGGATGGAGGCGATTCTGCCGTGACAACGGTCTGCCCATTGAACCTTCCGCCCGAGAAGCGCTCGACGAAACCGTGCTTCCGGTACTAGACGAAGATGTCGGCCGCAAAGTACGCGGACTTTTTGGCGGACGCATGAAAGCGATTCTCTGCGGCGGAGCAAGTCTGAATCAGTCAGTAGCTCGCTATTTCTGTGCGATGGGGGTGCCGCTCCGTCAGGTTTATGGACTGACGGAAACAAGTCCCATCGTCTCCTTGACGCGTGCCGAAATGAACCATCCCGCTTGTGTGGGGCAACCTGTTGCCCAAACGCAGGTTCGCCTCGGTGACCGCGACGAACTGCAAGTGAAAGGCCCGCAGGTCATGCAGGGATACTGGAACAAACCAGCTGAAACCAAGCACGCCTTTACAGAAGACGGATGGTTTCATACGGGTGACCAGGCAGATCTGTCTGACGGCGGCCGCGTGCGTATCAAAGGACGCATCAAGGAAATCATCGTCACGAGCACTGGCGAAAAGATTGCCCCCGTTGATCTCGAATTCGCTATTCAGGAAGACCCGCTCTTCGAACAGGTATTCGTCTGCGGCGAAAATCGCCCCTTCATTAGTGCTGTACTGGTTCTTCAGCCTGACCTATGGAAAGCGCTCTGTGCCGAAATGGAACTCTCTGCAGACGATCCGCAGACGCTGCACGATCGAAGCATGCTGCGCTATTTGGTCAAACGCGTGCGTGCCGCCGCCAAAGATTTTCCTTCTTACGGCATTCCGCGGTCCATTGCCGTTGCGGACGAGCCATTTACCGTTGAAAACGGCCTTCTCACGCCAACAATGAAACTTCGTCGAGAAAAGATACTGTCTCGATGGAAAGATTTGATTGATGGGCTTTATTCCGGCCATCCTGCGGCTTGATTGACATTAAGAACGGGCTCTCAGTTCCAAAGAGAGCCCGTCGCGTATTTGTGGGGTAGGGCAAACTCAAACTTTTTCCCTACATCTGCACACAATTGTCTTCAAAACGTTTAGACTGCCGCCGCAATCAATCTCGGAAATTCCCCAAACGCCCTTCGCGGATCTCATCCCCGCTTTAAGTGTTTCGCGGACCTTCCGCTCGAAGTTTCAAGCTTCGAGCCGATCGAACATCATTTACGTGCCGTACCCCGATCTCTTCGCCTGACGACTTGCAGGCCTTTGAGAATCAAGCGGTGTATTTTTTTTTGCACTCAGAGGTTGTTATGCGACTCCTTCAGACGGCTCTTACGTTCGACGACGTACTGCTCGTTCCCGCCTATTCGGAAATTCTCCCCCGCGATACGCAGCTGCAGACTCAGCTCACGCGCGGTCTTTCGCTCAACATCCCGATGGTTTCAGCCGCCATGGATACGGTCACTGAAGCCAAGCTCGCGATTGCGCTCGCTCAGGAAGGCGGCGTCGGCTTTATTCACAAGAATATGACTGCCGATCAGCAGGCTGCTGAAGTCGCTAAGGTGAAGCGCCATGAATCCGGCGTTGTTTCCGAACCGATTACCATTGGGCCGGAAATGCTCGTGGGCGACGTGATTGCTCTCGCGCGCGAACACCGCATCTCGGGTCTGCCCGTGGTTGCTGAAGACGGTACGGTGCTCGGCATGGTCACAAACCGTGACCTCCGCTTTGAAACCCGCATGAGCGTTCCGGTTCGTGAAGTCATGACGCCGCGTGAACGCCTCGTCACTGTGCATGAAGGCGCTTCGCTTGAAGAAGCCAAGAACCTGATGCACCGTCATCGTCTCGAACGTGTTCTCGTTGTTACGAAGGACTTCCGTCTTGCCGGCCTCATGACCGTTAAGGACATTACCAAGGCGACCGATCATCCGTTCGCCGCCAAGGATGCTCAGGGCAAGCTCCTCGCCGGCGCTGCTGTTTCTGTTGGTCAAGGTACCGAAGAGCGCGTTGAAAAGCTCGTTGACGCAGGCGTTGACGTTATCGTCGTCGACACCGCTCACGGTCACTCCAAGGGTGTTCTTGACCGCGTGAAGTGGGTCAAGCAGCATTACCCGAACCTTCAGGTTATCGGCGGCAATATCGCTACCGGCGAAGCTGCCCTCGCGCTTGTCGAACACGGCGCTGACGGCGTCAAGGTCGGTATCGGCCCGGGCTCCATCTGCACTACCCGCATCGTTGCCGGTGTCGGCGTGCCCCAGATTTCAGCCATCAGCAATGTCGCAGAAGCTCTTCAGGGCACCGGTGTTCCCTGCATCGCCGACGGCGGCATCCGCTTCTCGGGCGATATTTCCAAGGCCATCGCGGCCGGCGCTAATTCTGTCATGATGGGCGGCATGTTTGCCGGCACGGAAGAAGCTCCGGGCGAAGTGATCCTTTATCAGGGCCGCAACTATAAGTCCTACCGCGGCATGGGTTCGCTCGGCGCGATGGGCAAGGGTTCTGCCGACCGCTACTTCCAGGACAACAACCAGGGCAACATCGATAAGTTCGTCCCGGAAGGCATTGAAGGCATGGTGCCCTTTAAGGGTTCCATCTCCGCGATCATCTATCAAATGATCGGCGGTCTGCGTTCCTCCATGGGCTACTGCGGCTGCCGCACGATTGATGAAATGCGCACCCGCGCACGCTTCGTGCAGATCACGGCGGCTGGCATGCGTGAATCTCACGTCCATGACGTGAAGATCACGAAGGAAGCCCCGAACTATCGTCAGGCCAACTAATCGATAGGCAGCCGACTTTATGTCGGAGAAGGCGCCCGAAGCCCGCAGGCAGCAAGCTCAAGCGGTGCGGGCGCCTTTCTTATTTCTGTTACAGTAACGCCCGCGCAACGCTTGAAAGTTTTCGGCCATGTTGATTCTCTGAAAACACTTCAATCGCAAAGCTGCGCACCTCAGTCTCCTCCACAAAAGAAGCATTCCAACCCATGTCTCACGACCGCATCCTGATTCTGGACTTCGGCAGCCAGGTGACCCAGTTGATCGCCCGACGCGTGCGCGAAGCCCACGTCTACTGCGAAGTTCATCCGAACGACGTCTCTGCTGATTTCATTCGTGAATTCGCCCCTAAAGGCATCATTCTCTCGGGCTCCCATATGAGCGCCTATGAGGAAAGCAACGACCAAGCGAGCCAAGCCGTTTTTGAAGCGGGCGTTCCCGTCCTCGGGATCTGCTACGGCATGCAGACCATGGCGCAGCAGCTCGGCGGCAAGGTCGAAAGCGGTACCAAGCGTGAATTCGGCTATGCCGAAGTCCGCGCCCGCAATCATTCCAAGCTTCTTGAGGGCATCGAAGACTTCCAGACCGAAGCTGGCGAAGGCATGCTGAAGGTTTGGATGTCCCACGGCGACAAAGTTTCCGAGCTTCCTCCGGGATTCAAAGTGATGGCCTCTACGCCGTCGTGCCCTATTGCCGGTATGTTTGATGAAGCCCGGGGCTTCTATGCCGTGCAGTTCCACCCGGAAGTCACGCACACCGTTAAAGGCCGTGAAATTCTCCAGCGCTTCGTCCTTGACATCTGCAAATGCAAGCCTGACTGGATCATGGGTGACTACGCCAAGGAAGCCGTTGAGAAAATTCGCGCCGAAGTGGGCGATGAGGAAGTGATTCTTGGCCTTTCAGGCGGCGTCGACAGTTCCGTCACCGCAGCGCTCATCCACCGTGCAATCGGTCAACGTTTGACCTGCGTTTTCGTCGACAATGGTCTGCTGCGCAAGAATGAGCGCGAACAGGTTCGTGAGACTTTTGAAAAGAACATGGGCCTGAAGCTCATTGTGGTGGACGCCATTGATCGCTTCATGAACGCTTTGGCAGGTGTTTCCGATCCCGAGCAGAAGCGTAAGATCATCGGCCGTGAATTCGTCAACGTCTTCCAAGAAGAAGCTGCCAAAATCAAAAACGCCAAATGGCTTGCTCAGGGCACGATCTACCCTGACGTGATTGAGTCTGCCGGTGCAAAAACCAAAAAAGCCAAGGTTATTAAGAGCCACCACAATGTAGGCGGCCTGCCCGACACGCTTCATCTGAAGCTTCTTGAGCCGCTGCGCAGCCTCTTTAAGGACGAAGTCCGTGAACTCGGTATTGCCCTCGGTCTTCCCGCTGAGATGGTCTACCGCCATCCGTTCCCGGGTCCGGGTCTGGGGGTTCGCATTCTGGGTGAAGTGAAACGCGAATATGCAGATCTTCTGCGTGAAGCCGATGCCATTTTCATTGAAGAACTGCGTAAGGCCGATCTCTATGACAAGGTGAGTCAGGCCTTCGTTGTGTTCCTTCCTGTAAAGAGCGTAGGTGTCATGGGTGACGGCCGTACCTATGAATGGGTTGTGAGCCTGCGTTCTGTCGAAACCTCCGATTTCATGACTGCCAAGTGGAGCGAGCTCCCTTACGACCTTCTCGGTCGCGTGTCCAACCGGATCATTAATGAAGTCCGCGGCATCAACCGGGTGGTTTATGACGTCTCCGGCAAGCCGCCTGCCACTATTGAGTGGGAGTGACCCGGGAAGAGGATCCTGCCTGAACTAAGCTGAACCATCGCCCCCGTAACTCTTTGAGTTTCGGGGGTTTTATTTTATTTACAATGATTTGAGCGGAACCGAGTGGAACTGACAAGAACTGTTTTCGTATCGGTATTTGTATCGATATAAAGCTGCGCTAGGATGAGCTTGTTACAAATATACCGATACAGGGAATAATGAACGGTATCGGTATATTTTCGGAAAAATTCATTATAAAACAACTAAATGTGTGAAATTTTGCGTACATTTCGCGTATCGGTAAATTTGACGGGATCCGCACCTCAAAATACCGATACGAGCAATCATTCTGTGCTGACTACGACTGCGCTGCAGGCTTAAAGAAGAAATCCGCCTTCCGATACCAAAAAGATATCCGATCGTGACGGACTATACGCACACGGGAGCCCTGCCGGCACCATTGCTTTTCGATGGGACTTTTGGTCGGGCGGTCGTGGAGACCGACGAGGAACACTGACTTTAGGAAAGTTTCCACTCATGACCTTGGCTGAAGCGCGAGACGCGCGATTTGCCGCAAAAAAGGACGTTGCGGCAGGCACCGATCCCTGTCGAAAAAAACTAACGCTCAGACGGTCTGCCGCTAACTCTGGCACTTTTCATCCGTGGTGGACGAGCTAGATGGCTGTATCCGAACTGACTGATTGAACCAAAGCTATGCGAGCCTCGGTCTATAAATGAGACCTTGAAAAGGGCTTAAAACTCGAAGAAATTGATACTGACCGCCGTCGGCTGCTCTTCGACAAAATTGTTGCGGCTCCCGCGGTAGCTATGCGTGCTCGAAAATCGTACTGTATGTCTTCCTTCATCTAGGCAAAAATTACAAAGTTGCAAGATGGGAAATCCTTGTGAACGAATTTACCCAGCATCTATTGCGCAGATCAAACCCCATGAACAGAATCTTTCGACGCAAGAAATAACTGAAAAACTTCGATATTTTGTAATATATCAGAGGTAGACTTTCAATCAAGGCGGGGGCAAATAACCTTAGTTTTAAACGAGTAAATTGGCGATATATATATAGGATGGAATCAACTTTTGCCGAACTGTTTGGACTATCCCTGCCACTCGTATAAAAATGCGTACCGCCCACTTCATCCTATTATCAAATCAAGCGCTAGACATTTTTACGAACTCAAAAACCTTGCTGGTTCATGGTTAAAATGAAGCATGGCCAATGAACAAAAATCAGATATTATATTGATATCGACACCGTATTACTTGATGAATCAATAGATTTTATTTGATGATGACCTCGACAAAAAACGTTCTAAATTGGCGTTAAATTTTAGCAGATGTGAGATTTTAGATGCAACCAATAAAATACAATGAAGCTATATCACATTTTACCTAAAGGACTAGATAAACACATAAAGTTTCTTAAAGCTAAAAGAATTATAAAAAATTTTCAAAAACAATGAAATTCTAAATGATACGTAAAATCAAAGAGCCGCAACGCTTGCGGCTCTTTTTATTTTGTCCGTTATGCTTCAACTTCCTTAGAACGATCTTTCGGTATGAAACATAACGGTCATTTTGGTCTCACTGAGAACTATTACGTGCTGTAGCTTGCTGAGGTTAGAACTTCCAAGCCGCCTGCAGCTGCGCACTTATTCCTCGACGCTTGCCTGTGTATCCGTTCACGCCTAGGTCGAACTCAAAACTCTTAGCTTCATTTTGATAAGTCCAGCCCATCGAGCCGATTCCTGTGCTGCCTTCAAGATCGGTACCACTCAGAATCAAATTGACAGAGTGGTCGGTGACATGTCTCTTAACATCAGCTTTGAACACGTATTCATAAGTCAGCGCAACATAAGGCCGCAAGGTAGGCGTATAGGCATATTCAAACACCGATCCCAATAGAGCCCGGTGTGAATTGAACGTACCAAAACTTTCAACAATTTCAATTGAGCCGGAGGAAGAGGTATGCGCCTCGCTTTCACGGCCATCGTAGAAATAATTCAGGAACGTTCTGTTCTTAAATTTTTCCGTAACTTGAAATTCACCATAAGTACCGAGGTGAGCTCCCCAATAATTGCTGGTACGGTCAAAGTTTGCGCTTACTCCATCTAATGACACAGAGAATTCGTTGCGCAGCCAACCGCCTTTGACATATCCCGTGACATGCAGCCAATCGATCGGCGTGGCGTAATTGCCATAGATACCAAAACCCACATAGTTATGTTTGCCATCACCTTCCGCCTCTCCAACGGGTTCAGTTGTGGCTGTCCGAGTGTCGTATGTTCCATGCCCCATTTCCATGAAGACTCCGACTTCAGAATTCTGTACGTTGAAAGCATAGCCTAAAAGGCCAGTAATCACTGTGGTGTCTAATTCTCCAGCAACATCCAAATCGTATTTCCCTATCCGTGCCGCCGCAAAGGGTCCGGTCTGACGAACACCCTGCCGAGACTTCATCGTGGAATCGATTAAAAGCTCGTCGGCCGCGTACATCACCGCCGCTGACGCAATGCTCGACAGCATCAAAGCGTTCGTCTGATCATCCACCTGGTTGATACTCGGATAACTTGGTGTAGGGTCAGGAGGAACTTCGGTATCTCCTCCTGGAGCGAGATAGGGTCCGGAATAGCCGGAGCCGTAGATGCTGCCCCTATCCTCATCACCGATAATGGGAGAATACAGGTGAACTGTAAAGGTACGATCTGAGTCTATTTTATCGTTCTGACCAGCGGATGCAGTGCAGCCATAAATTATCAAACCAAGCGTCAGCACCAATGGCGTTAGTTTTTCTTTTTCCATAGATTCTCTCCAAGTAGGCGTCTTTGAATATTGAGAAAATAAAAAACTTCTTATCCAATCTCAAAGGCTTTAACACGAAGTTCAGAAGAAAGCGCCAATTTAACAGCACCGGAGAGAACCATTTACCCTCCACTCCGTGAAATTTCATAACGATAGAAAATCACTATTTCTATCAATTTTATTATAATACCCGCATCAACCGTTTCATCAAAAGAATTTTCATAAGCGTGAAATCATATCGTACACATAAATGATTTCACGTTTACAAATAATTTGTGGCATAATGGACAACAATCAATTCCTTTATAACTCCAAAATGAAGGAGTAGTGATCCAATAAAATATATATTTCCTGAAAGAGCCAAGTAAAAATATATTACCCACATCATTAGGCTGTTTTACCGCCCTCAGTTATGTACCACCCATCAAGCATACATAAAGTATGTAGGATGAATTTAAAAATAAACTATTTTGTGTGTCTGTTAGTTCAAAATACACAGAAGATATCTGACAATATTTATTATGCCTCTAATAAATAATACAGAGGTATAAGTTTTTATAATTTATATTTGAAATTACTCTAGGTAACTTAAAGAGTTTTTTGCCATCAATATTTATTTTCTGGAAGTGGGACAGCCTGAACTAAGATGAACAATTATCCCACAACTTTCTTAGTTTATATGATTTTCTTTTATTGGCAATGATCTAAGATGAACTAAACAGAACTGTCAATAACCGTTTTTATATCAGTATACTTCCAGAAAAAACATTTCAAAAAAACGATATGTGTGATTTTTTGTGCTTTTCGCATATCCGTAAAATTAACGGGATCAGCACCTAAAAATATCCACTCGAGCAATCATTCCATGCTGACTACAACTGCGCTGCAGGCTGAGCTGCCGGTTGTTCACTGATGTCCGATCTGCTGTCTATCGCCCCCTCAGAGCAGTTGACTGTTTAATTGTCAGTCAATTTCGCGACAAGTCTAACCATGCTCGCGGGACGCTGTATGTTTTGCGCAATTCGCTCATACAGATCACTGCCTTTGCCGTCAGTGAGATCAATCGTCTCCCACCCCAGTGTCTTCCCATACCTGTCCATAGCATCTTCAATGTCCTTCATCGTACCCTCTGGAGGATCATCAAGAATCAGGTGAAGTACGATTTTTCTTTCCGCAAACTTCGCAAAAATCCCCGGCAAAATATTCGGCTGATCGTAATCGAAGTCCTCTGGACTCGAATATCCGCCACCAGTAGGACGTCCTACGTTAATCCAAGCATGCTTCAGCGTGCCCGAACCATACGGCGCAGGATAGGTACCATCGTCGCTCCAGACTTTTGCCCAATTGGGGCTCAGCAGCCGATAAGACCATGTAAAGTGTTCGTCAACGCTGCCTGTATTAACAGCAATGGACTGTTTAACACGTTCCGTGATCTCGGAAACCGTCGAACTGTTAGCCAACAGCGGCATCAGCGGCCCCATCATCGGAAAGTGCACAACGCCGTCTCCTATTTCGCCGAGGTCACTGAAGCGCCATCCGCTCCAACTATTCGGATCGCCGGAGAACCACCCTGCATAGCGGGTATCGGCATGATTTCCCATAGTCCACCAATTATCGGGCACACAAAAGAAATCCTTCGCATCAACGGTTGAAGAAGTGGACCACCATCCACCGAGCCCTCTGCCAAAACCAGCTAAATAGTCTGTTAAGTAACTGATATCGTTATTGCCTTCTTTCAGTTTGCGATTGTCTGACACAATGAGCCGGAATTTTTCGTCTTCGCTTTCCGGCGGATAGTCAAGTCGAGCCAAATAGCCGTCAATACCGTCTTCAGCAATGTCCGGTCGAGCAACGAGTGCTACTCCTGCGTCGAAACCCGGACCTCCGGGGTTAAGCAGGTCATTCACCAATGCCGGACTAATACCCTCCAAAATTTCCTTCTGGTGTTTGTACTGCGTTTCCGTTGAGCCGAAATATTTGCTTCCCGGTTTTGGAAGCGCTCTGCTTTCCATACTGATAATGTCAGCGTATTTCGTCCCTAAGTTCATATGTGTGCCGACGGCGAAAACGCTCACATGGATGGTTTTGTCATATGGCTTCCCCTCGAAGAGCTTATTGAGCACTTTCTCCATACCGCTCGCCACTTGCTGACCCGCCGGAGAATCTGCAGAGTTGTCAATCGTAAATACCACTTCTAAAGAGGACGGAAAAAATTGAGCAATGGCTTGGACGGACAATTCCTTTTCCTTGGAGAATAAGGATCCGATAGCACCGGTTAATCGAGGCTTAGAGGCGTATTGAGCACTGACACTGATGCTCTTCTCAGCAAAGGTCGGCAGGACAGATTTCACCTCCAACGTTTCTTCAAACAACTTCGAATTCTCATCAACCCACTGCTGCGCCACAGCAGTGGTCAGATAGGAGTCCGCTCCGATGGATTGAATTTTGGCAAGGGCAATCGAAGAAGTATCAACCGCTGACTGCATCGCAGAAAGATTCATGAATTCACGGTTGACCAACACGGCGCCCGTGCCGAGCGCCATAGCAGGAAGAATACCTAAACCAAGAAACATGGCCGCAGCACCGCGGCGGTCGGTGATAAAGTGCCGAACTCTGGTTTTGAGATGAGGCAGCACGCGCTGCAGTCCGCAACGATGTTGAGAGCCCATAATTCAGTCTTCCTTACGAAGGGTCGTATAGCGACTCTGGAATTCCTTCGGTGCAACAAGTGTTAGATAAGCCGGCGCCTCTTTGCGCTGCATACAACTCTGAACCCTGAGCACACGGATGCCGGCATTTGACGAACTCGATGGAGGCGTCAGTGCGCCTCCGCCGTCACCGAGCAATGAAACGAGCGGAAGCGTTCCAGGAATACCGCCGCATCTTGCGCCATTGGCGAAGGTATAGATCACCGGAACACCGTCATTGGTAATCTTGCCTGTCGCGTATTCCACAGTCAGTCCTGTTCGAATGCCTGCAGCATCTTTCGAAATGGCGTTTTTCAGCATCTCATTGGCGCTCGCAATGAGTACCGGAAACTGCTGCTCGAGCGGGAGCGTGACAGACTCCGAACCACCCCCAAAATTAAGTTGTTCGGGTTGATTGATGAGCATGTCAGCAAGCGATGCAGTCTGCCGATTCAAAGTCCATTGCAGCCGATATGACTCGCTCATCTGCCAAAACGCCCAGATGATCAGCAAAATAATGGGCAGTACAAAAGCAAATTCAACTGCTACAGCACCTCGGCCGGAGACGAGAAACTGATGTATTGCCGCATTAGGTTTAGAGCGCGGATCCATTCGCAGCTCCTTTATCTTTTTCGGGCTCATTGATGTAGAAGAAATGGATTTCAACTTTGCCCTTCATAGGATTGCCTTCCGGAAGCACTTTCTCGAGAACGCCTAAACGGGCATCAACCTTCAAATGCACAGAGTCTCCGCCTGTTCCGGCTCCAGGATTCGCGCCTGCAAGCAAATCGATCATAGAAGACGAGCTCGTAAAGGTGAGTTTGAGGTCAGAAGGATCAAAAACGCCGAAACGCCATTTTTCAAGTGCCGCCTTAACAAGCGTTTCTGCCTCTGCTCCGCGATTGAGTTTGGCTTCATGGATACCCTCTTCAACTGCCCGTTCAATAAGCGCGTAAGCAATGGACAGACGCGCTGATTCAAGCGCCACAGCAAGCACGAAAGCTGCCATGGGAAGAAGCAGTGCGAATTCCACGCCGGCAGCACCGAGCCGACTGCGGAGGAACGCACTGAACGCACTGCGAAACGCGAGAGCGTTCTTCACTTGGTCTTCTCCTTGATCGCTGAGATCAATTCTTCAATCTTCTCGTCATCGAGTTCGCCCTTGAGCAGCCGCCGAACATCATTTTCTCGGCCCAGCTTCATGAGTGCGGCGACAGCTGCCGGTTTGGCAGCAGGCACCTGATCAATGATCGGCTGAAGCTGTGCGAGAGAGTCTTCTGCACGCCCTTCCAGATAAAGGCTGCGGGCGTAGTTGTACCGAATAATGGGATTGTCGAGTTCAGCGAGCAGTTCCTCGTACAACTTGTCGGCAGCTGCATAGTTCTTCGACATGGAATACGCAACGGCTGCGAGCGACTTCGCAGAACGTCGATCTTCCGCGGAGAGCTTCTGCAAATCGGAACCATCCGTGAGGGGCTTTAAGAGCTTTACCGCTTCTTCAAAATCTGTCAGCGCAATCAGCGCGCGTGCACGTTCAATGCGAAGTTCAGCGGTATCGACGCCGGAAATAAAGCTGAGCACTCGCAGGGCTTGGCGAGGATCGCCCGTCTTAGTAAATGCGCGGGCGAGGTAAATCCGCGCTTCTACATTCGTCGGATTTTTGGCAATCACGTCGTTGCCGACAGAAATGACCGTCTGCCAGTTGTTGGTCTTCTCTGCCGCTACCATGACGGCACGTTCGGACGCCCACTCATTCCCGTCATAGCGCTTAATTTGAGGAGACGGTGCCGCTTTGGAATCAAAGGCGATGTAGTCGTTTGTGACGACGCAGCCAGAAAGCAGTGCACTGCATAAAAGCAGAGAAAGCGAAGCGGGGAAGAAAGATCGACGCATGATCAGAATACGAAACGTTTGAAGAGAAAAACTCAGAAGGCGCGGGCAAGCTCAATTGCAGCCGGCGCAATGATGAGTGCAATAACGGGGAAGAGTACGAGGACGATCAGCGGCACCCCAATGACAGCGGATATCCGGCCCGCTTTCTGTTCAAGTTCGGAAAGCTGACCAGCTCGAGCTTCTGCTGCGATCGACTGCAGGGCTTCTGTGAGCGGCGTACCGTATTGAATAGACTGGAGCAGAGAATTGGCCAGAATTTTCATTTCCCGCACCCCAGAACGCGCCTCAAGACGCTTGAGCGCCACCGTTCGATTCACCACCAGCATTTCGTAGCGTGTCATGCGAAATTCCTTGGCCACCTCCGGCGCCCGTCGGGCAATTTCACTGGCCACGCGATCAAATGCCTCTTCAAGGCTCATGCCGCAGCTCATACAAATCGTGAGCAGGTCGACCGCTTTGGGGATAAAAAGACGAATGCGGTTTTGACGACGTTCGGCCAGTTCCGATAGGAACCACCCGGGAGCGCGCCCCGCGACAAAAAGCAAGAACAGATAAGCGAGCGGCGGGAGCGGTTTTTGCACCAAATGTGTCGGATCAATGTCGATGGCCAGCCAGCCGCCCACAGCAGCAGCGATCAGCACCAATGCCCGAAAGAGTAAGAAAAGATCCGTTTGCCACGGTTTGATGAAACCCGCCTGCTGCATAGAGCGTTCCACAGCAGCCAGATCCCGAGACCGGCGCAGCGGTCTGGCAATCAAAGTGAGCAGATCCTCCCACCGTACCAGTCGGGAGTCGCCGCTGCCCTTGATCTGATTGAGACGCTGTTCGACGAGAAGTGAGCGCCATGCCTGCGAGGCGCTGTAGCCCACGCAGACCACAATGAGCATCGCCATCACAAAAAGGGCAAAAATAAGCGTTTGGTTCATAACGAATATTTCCAAAAGCTAGCCGTTGAGCGACCGCGACATGCGCTGAATGATGATGAAACCCGCCAGCATGCACGCCAGTGCGCATCCCGCCACAATGCGGCCGGCAGGATCATTCACCAGAAAAAGCAGCTGCGAGGGATTGAGAAATGCCTGCAGCCCCAAAATGAAGACCGGCAGCAGACAAAGCACTCGAGCCGATGCACGGCTCTCCGAGGTAAGCGCTTTGAGCTTTCGGTCGATCGCTCGTCTTTCACGCAGCATCATGGAAAGTGATGCCAGCATTGGACTGAGTGCAGAACCGGTTTCACGATTGAGCGCCAGCACCTCGCAAAAAAAGTCAACGTCCGGATCGTCGAGTTCATCTGCAAAATTGCCGAGCGCTTCACGAAACGGCAGACCCACTTTCATCTCTCGGCAGAGTTTGAGGACGCGCCGGCCAAATTCATCGTCATAGGCCTCCCCTAAGATTTTGAGCGCACGGTCAACCGGAATGCCTGCTTGAATGGATCTCGTGAAATTGTCGACCGCCTCTGGAAACCTTGAAAGAAAAGCTCTTCGCGCGCGATCAAGACGCCATCTGCGAACGATGATCCAGGAGGCAGCGCCAACCATGACGAGCAGAAGCACTTCAGCTGCGATGCTCAGCTTGAGAAACCATCCCAACAGAAGTGCCCCCATCATCACGAGGATCGTCGCCTGACATTCCGGCTGCCGCAGAAATGCTGCCAGCTGCGCATTCTTCGCTAAGCGGTTGTTGGCTCCCCCTAATCCCGACATCGCTGCAAGACGTGCTTCAACTGCCCCGCTTCTTTCCCGGGTAGAGAACACCGCATAGACGAGGACCACCAGCACTAAAAGACCGATAAAGATAAGCGCGGCAAACTCTTTGGTCATAATCCGAGCACCTCGCACGCCTGATCGTACTCACCGGAAACCTTGAGCTTCTCCACAAATCCAGGCTCGCGCGGAGACGCACGGTAGTATTGGCCGCCGGCACCGTCTGCCGCATGTTTGAAAGAGAAGAAAGGCAAAGCAATCACATCGCGTCCGGTTTCATCCGCCGTAATTTCCGACACTGCGGTGATGCGGCGCATGCCGCGGCCATCGCGCTCTACTTGGACGAGAAGATCAAGAGCGCTTGCGAGCTGACGGCGGATCAGTGAACTCGACATCTGATTGGCGCCCATATTGAGCATGTTTTCCAGACGCAGAAGCGCATCCGCAGGACTGTTGGCGTGAATCGTTGACAAAGAGCCGTCATGGCCGGTATTCATGGCCTGAAGCATGTCGAAAGCCTCTACGCCGCGAACCTCACCCACAAGGATTCGATCCGGACGCATACGCAGCGCATTCTTCAGAAGATCTCGCTGCGTTACTTCGCCCTTTCCTTCCAAAGATGCCGGTCGGGTTTCAAGCCGAACGACAAAAGGCTGATCGAGTCGGAGTTCTGCCGCATCCTCAATGGTGACGATGCGTTCATCACGCGCAATGTGCTGAGAAAGCGCATTGAGCATTGTGGTTTTGCCTGAACCCGTGCCGCCCGAGACAAGAATATTGAGACGGGCTCTAGCCGCAATCTTTAGAAACTGCGCAATCTCACCGGTCATTGCGCCTCTAGCCGCGAGTTCATCAAGACTCATGACAAGACGAGAGAACTTACGGATAGAGATGCAGATGCCGTTGAGACAAAGCGGCGGCGCAATGATGTTGACTCGACTGCCGTCAGCCAAACGAGCATCCACCATCGGCGACGATTCATCAATGCGTCGGCCGACGGCGCTCGTGATGCGCTGCGCCAGATTGAGCAGATGTTCGGCATTGCGGAATCGAATCGAAGTGAGCTCAAGCTTGCCTCGGCGCTCCACGAGCACCTGATCAGGGCCGTTGATCAAAACATCCGTCACTTCCGGATCATCAATGGCACCTTGAATCGGCCCGAGCCGGATCATGTCGTTGACGATTTCACGGGTAAGAAGCCGCTGTTCATGGCCGTTCAGAAAGAGCCGCTCCGTCTGCACCGCGTTGGCGATGGTTCTTGCAACCTGCTCTTCGAGCTCCTCGGGCTTCATATGAAGCGCTGCCTCCGCGTCGATACGTTCGACGATGAGGCTTCTCAAGCGCGCATAGACGCCCTGATCAACATTGACCTGTTCCACTACTTCCATAGCCTGCTCCAGAAGGATGCGCCAGCCGCGTTGAGTTCAGCGCCGGACTGCAGTGCGGCAGTTACGGGAGTAAGCGTCTTTTTGAAAGCATTATTGCCAGAGAGCCACTTCAGCGGCTCAATCAGATTCTCGCCGAGCGACTTCACAAACGGCACTTCTGCGGCGAACTTCGTATTGAGGTATTTAGCTGCTTCTTCTGTTTTGACGGTATCGGAGGCGTTGCGATGATTGAAGATCCACCATACCTTGCCTTCGGGCTTCACATCTGCAAGCAAGGTGCTGATGGTCTGTGCACACCGCATGGAGGTAAAAGTATTGGCTGCAACCGGCAAAATGAAGTCCGCCTGCGCCGCCAGACTTCTGGCATAAGGCGTCGACACTGGAATGCGCCAGATTTGCCAGGGTGCCTGTCGCGCCAATTCGCGCACCAGTCGGCTGCAGTCGGTCACGCGCTGTCCGCTCCCGAAAGGTTCATAGCCGTCGAGCAGCTTAAGTCCCTTACGCGGGTCAACCAGCGACTGGTTGACCAATACGGCATCCAATCTGTCCTGAGCCTGCAGCATCTTGGGCAGACTGCCGGGAACATCAACCCCAAGATATGACCCCACGCTCGGCATCAGAAGTCCTGCGTCAACCACAATCACAGGGTCCGTTTGAGCGAGTTCGGCAGCAAGCACCGTTGCCGTCGTGCCCGCACCAATGCCGTAGCCTGCCCCAAAAACGGCAATCACGCGGCCGCCAACAGGCGCTTCCTGTTCCTGCTGCGGTTCAAGCGAAGCTTTAACGCCGTAAGCGATTTCTTCGGGTGCTGTCGTGAGCGGATAGTAATCTGTCGCGCCGGCTCGTTTGAGCTGATGATAGAAAACGACAGAGCTCTCACGACCGAGAAGAATCAGTGAAGTTCCCGCATCAAGATGCTTGGCAAGCGCTTTCACCGCCTCAATAAGGTCTCCCGAAGCAGGGAGCTCTATCACCACGGTCTTAAGCTGCGCAAAGTTCGTGTTCTGAATGATGTTGGCCCACACAAACGCACCGTGCGTCTGCTGAACGACGTCAATGCCGTTTTCGGCAAGCTTCGCGGCAAGTGCTTCAGCCGTACGCGGATCGGAAACAAAAAGACCCGCCGGGACGCCGCGACGATTAAGAATAGTGTTCGTCATGTGCTTTGCTCCCGATTACTTGGACTTGCCGCCGCCCGCTTCGAGTGAAACATCACCGAAGGGCCGCACGGATCCGCGCTGATAACGATCCACGGCGCCGATCGCGGCCTGCGGATTGGGATCACCCAAGACTCTGGGCGTTTCGAGATCGCTCGGCACTGCTGCCTGCTGAGCCAGATTGCGGGCTGTGGCGTGAGCGAAGTTGTCTGACACCGCCTGTGCATTCCACCAGCGGTAAGCCGAAACTTTGGGATCGCGGACAGTCACAGCGAGGCCCAAATGCGCGATAAAGTCGCGCTCAACCTTAACGATGTCGCCTGGTGCGGTCCGCATTTTGATGAAATCCAGCACAGACCGCAGGGTTTCATCACTGGGGGCCAATGAGTAGGAGACAACGATCACCCGATCTCGTCCCGCCGTTTCTGCGAGCAGCGGCTCAACCTGTGTATGGAGTTCGGCCGCTACATCAGCAGGATCAATCACCACCACTTGATCAGCTCTCGCTTCAAATGCTGGAGCCCTGCCGGAAGGAACGGTCGTCGTAACGCTCGTGCAGGCACTTAAAAGGGCTGCGGCACCGAGCAGGAAAAGAATTTGTATATTGCGGATTCGGTTCATTACAGACTCTCCAACGCTCATCGCCTTAATAGATGAATTCGCTCACCAGATCCGCGGGCGAAGTTTTCCCCGATGGAGCTGAGGCGGATGGCTGCGGCTTAACAACCGGCGCACTGTCGAGTCGGTACTTTTCAGAAATAAACGACGGCTTACGCGCCGTTTTGAGCGCCGTACCGCTCGACACCTGAGGATCGGCATCCATGAAGTAGCGCTCAAAGATAGTGGGCACATACATCTCTTCGTTGGGAATGGTGTAGGGCTCTCCGCTCGGCGTGCTGATGTACGCTGTAGCGACAATGACGAGCTCGGTTTCACCGCGTTCAAAAGCCTTGGAACGTGCAAGTGCCCCGATAATCGGCAGATCAGCAATGCCAGGAATTTTGTTGACGGTATTGCTGAAGTCATTTTTGAGAAGCCCAGCAATGGCAAAACTCTGACCCGAAGCGAGTTCAATCGTGCTTTCGGCTCTTCTGACAATGAAACCAGGCTGCGTTGATCCCATAAACTGGATGCCGTTGCTGTCAGAGCGCTCCGATACCTCAGGGCGCAGCCGCAGACTGATGCGGTTTCCAGAGAGAATCGTCGGCGTAATTGAAAGCAGTACGCCGTAGTCCTTGAACTCAATGTCAAATCCGCCGTCACCGTCAGAAGACTGGAACGGAATCTGACCGCCGGCCAAGAAGGAAGCCGTTTCACCGGAAACCACCGTCAAGTTCGGTTCCGCCAAAATGGATACGAGTTCCTCACTGGCCATGGCGTCAAAAAGACTGCCGAAAGTAAATCGTGCGGCCATCGTGGCCGGATCAAACAGATGTCCAAGTGAATTGTTGGGGTTGGAAATGATGGGATTATCGGCAGAACCAAAGGTAATGCCGCCCCGACTTCCTGAATAGCTGCCCTTCCATTTGAAGCCCAGCTGATCGGAAAGCTTGCGATTGACTTCGGCAAACCGCACGCGCACCGTCACCTGATTAGGCGTCGTTACGGTGAGCTGATTGATGATTTTGCCGATACGTGCGCCAAGCGTGCCGGTACCGGTAGCTGCACCAGACTTTTCCTGCTGGCCTTCCTGTCCCGCAGCCGACACATCAGCCGCCGCCATCTGTGCTTGCTGGGGATTAACCTGCAGCATGGCATCGAGGAAAGCCACGACATTGGCGGCTTCCTGGGCGGTCTCCACCTTTCCTCGCACGGCAACACCGTCATTGAGTGCCACGAGCTGAAGCTTCAGTTTCGGGAACGACGACTTAAGCGCCATTTCCATGGAAGACACGTCGTAAGCCACTTCCACAAGTCCGTTGTAAAGCGTGCGGCCATCAGTACCGAGTACCATCAATGACGTTTTGCCGGGATAGCTGCCGAAAACAACCACTTTACGGTTGCCGACAACCTGATAGCTCGCAATAGAGGGCTGAGCGACAAACACAGCACCAATCTGTTCATTGAAGGAGAGCGCTTTACCTTGATAAAGCGATACGGACATGTGCGCGTCTGGCGCATGCTGCTGCGGAGCAGCCGTGAGCGCGCCCGCAGCAGTGAGCGAAAATGCAGCAGCAAGTGCGCACGTACGCAGTCTAGAGAATGGAGGCATGTTCAATACCTGAAGAAAATATGTCGGGATTTCTATTTCTGAAATGCGGAGTCGCTTTACTGCTGCGGAGGTTCAGTCGATGACCCATAGAAGGTCTTTACCTTTACTGCCGCTTGAGGCGTTTTGACGCTGCGACTCGGGATAATTTCAGCGAGTTTGGTGAGCTCCTTTTCTGGAAGCCCCGTCTGAACGGCCTCACCGCTCTGACTGTTGCGCAGACTGAGCGAAAGCTGGCCGTTGCTTCTCGCAACGGTCAAAAGCTCGACATCTTTGGGCGTTACTTCGAGCGTTACGGTGCCCTTGCGGTTGATATTCGCCGGCGTGCTGCTTCGTACCATTCTCGGGTCGGAGCTTTGCGGATCCGCTCCAAACCCCTTGGGTTCAATCGTGTGGTCAACCGCGATCACGCGCAGGTTATGCAGCAGCGTCCGCGCCACGTCAAAGTTTTTCTGACTGGCAAATGCGCGGCTCTTCTGCGGATCAGTCTGCGCCGCCAGAATGACGTCAACCCGGTTACCCGGACGAAGAAGCCCCGCTCCGCCCGTCACCATATCGACTTCAATGGTGAAAGCTCGCATGCCCGGGGCGAGGACTGCCGCAACGAATTCAGGATCCGTACGAGCCAATAATGTCGAAGGTGAAATAACCTCACCGGCCTTGATGGGCTTAAGGACTAAGGCGCCAGACAAATCCTGCGATTCGTTTTGAACAAAAGCGTCTTTTGCAGCACTCTGAGCAACTGCCGTCCACTCGATATCTCGCGCGGAAAGGAAACTCCCCGGAGAAAGGTTCGCCGCAGCGCGAGCTACGGAAACTTGAGGTTTATTTTCGGAAACGACCGGTGCGGCCGCTTCTTTTTGGACGGCCTTTGTCGGGAGCAGCATAATGCCGACCGCAACGGCAAGCGCAACAATAACTACTCCGACCAAAAATTTTATCTTCATTTCTAGACCATGTGAGTAAGCATCAAAAGGAGTGACAGACTGACGGCGACGCCATAAGGAATTTCAGTCGTCCTGCGGGTTCTGACCAAATTCAGGCAGAGATATAAAAGTGCAAGTACGCCTCCGGCCCAGGCTGTTATGAGCAGCAAATCCAGTGTTCTTGCGGATGTCCAAAGCGCAGCTGCGGCCAAAAGCTTGATATCTCCCGCGCCGATCAGCCCGAGGTACGCCGAAACTGGGAATCCTACGATCAGAATTGAAATACACCCCAGCCATCCGGCCTGCAGCGGGCTGCCGCCGATCCATGCGTCAACGACAGCCGTTAGACCGAGCAGAACGGCCGCAGCATTTGGAATCTCCCGTTTGGTCAAATCACTCCAACTTGCCCAAACAAGGACCGCCATTGCTGCGGCAGCGAGTACCGTGCTATTTGCCACCTTGCGTCGGCAGATGGTCAACGATGCCTTTGAAGAGATCGCTGATCGCCGTTGCAAGCGGGCCGTCGGAAGAGACGAGCGCGCCGATTACGATCGCCACGCCGGCGGCAAGAATGCCGTATTCGATGGCAGTCACGCCGCGGCGGCTGCGAATGAAAAGACGAATGCGTTCAATGAATGTCATGATGCGTCCTTTGGTCGAAAAATCAGAAGTGGTAAGAGGCGCTGGTCGAAAGCTTGTAGGCTTGACGATCCTGTGAGCCGTCGACATAGGTGCCATACAGGCTGTAGTCGTAGTTGTCTCCTTTGAGGCTCAAACCAAGATCAATGCGCATGAGTGTCCGGTCGGCGAAGGTGAAGGTGTAATTCGTCGTTTCGCCAAGGGCCGATGAACTGGCATCAAGCGTTCGGTCGCCGAATACGCGAGCCCAGGAAAATCCGAGCACAGGAGATGCAACACCCCACCGAGTCTTGTAATTGCCTTCCCAATTCAAGCCCACCGGCACCATAACCGTAGAGCTTGTCGCACCTGGACGAGCCTTGATGCCCGGCCCAGCGTCATACTCCTCGCCTTTAAGATGGAAGAACTCTGCACCCACAAACGGATAGACAATGGTTTCTCCGAGCAGCACACCGACTGAAGCACGGCCGCCGAGGTTGTAGACCCATGTGCTCATATCCGCCTTCGAGCGGCTGTAGTTGTTAGACACCTCACTTTGCAGGAGTGTCGCAGCTGCGTGCCCATCCAATGTGAATGGTCCCATTCCATAGCGGGCATAGGCCATCAACGTCCATGCGTCGAATTCGTCCTTTACGCCGACACTGTCGTTTTTCGTGTTCCCAGAAGAGAACCCGCCCGCGAGGCCTACGCGAACCCCCGAAGCAACCGGCGTATCAAAGCCCACCGCAACACCATAGGCATCGCGTTTCACGCGCTGAGTGACTCCGCGTGTCGACGAAGACGCTCCCGCTCGAGAGACGGATGCCGGCAATTCATCAATTTTGGCCTTGCCGCCGAGTAGCGCCGCCCAAGCGTGCGACTCCGGATCCTTTACCGAAGCCATACTTCTTTGAACGGTTTGAATGACCTCATCCGAAGCATCAAAAGCCGTCGAATAAACAGCCGCCGCCCCAGCCGGATTCAGCAGCATGTCCGCTTTATTGCCGACCTCTGCGATTTGTTCCTTGGTGAACGTTGTGAAACTCTTGTTGTTTCCGAGTGCATTCAACACTTCCACGAGATAACGCTCAGTGTCGGATCGATCCGCTTCAGGTTTGCGGTAGGCCTCTTCGAACATCGCTGCGGACATCATCGCATCGCCAAAAATGGCTTTGGGCGTTTGAATCTGAGCGATGATCGTTTTGCCGTCATCGTCAAACTTAAAGCCATAGAGCGGATTATCCGTAAAGATGTTCTCTACCTTCCAAAGCTTATCGGCCTTAACGTGATCGTCCACCACTTTGAGATTTTGCGTATCTTTGGTCAGTCCCTTGATATAGAGCTGCGAAGTATCGGCTACTGACAGCTTGATAGGATTGCCGTCCAGCGTACTGAAGAAGGGTTCGTTCTCCTCTCCCTTGATCCGCCAATAGCTCCCGGCAACCTCCATATCCACTAGAAAGAGAGAACTCGAGCCGAATACGATGGCATTTCCATCCGCTGTCGCATCAGAGCCCACTAAAATTTGATTGCTGCCAACCGTTTGAAACCGCATAGGCACACTCGTATACAAAATTGCCTTTGGCTTCGTCTTGAGTGTCGCCACTGATGCGGTAATCCGCTCTTTAACCAGTGCTTCATCGGCGTAATCAGCTTCCGTACCGTACTGCGGCCAATTGCCGCCTTTTTTAAAGCGGTCATTGGCGGTATAGGTCAAATGGGAAAGAGCCAGCGTCGTGTAATCGGCGAGCTTAAAATTCACATTAGAGCCGAACCCATTTCCCTCTATGGCAGTACCGTCCAATTGGCTGGCTGTAAAGTGGAAATGCGCAAAAGAACCATGCTGCTCGGTTAAGGACGTTTCAAGCGCGACGCTTCCCAACCACCAAGAAGAAAGGGCAAATTCTGCTGAAGAATCTGTCAACGTTAATTCAGCAACATTCGTTTCCCGATTTTGAGTAGAGCGATAGTCGTACGCTTCAAAAGGTTTGCCATCGTCATCAATAATGGTTTGCTTCTTGACTAGATTGTTTATCCTTGACTTAACAATTTTAATTTCATCAGGCCCACCACCCAGAAAGAAATCCGTATTGAGTGTGGAATTCTCCAAAACTAATGTGCCTTCGACCTCCGTCGTCTTGGTCGTAACAACGGCATTTTTAAGGTGAAGCTCACTATTGGCCGCCAGAGTATCCGAAAGCGCAGCATCCATATTCGTGAGGTATGCCTCGCCGCCATGACGAGCCACCAGACTCTTCGCTTTCAGTTTGCCCCTTGTTCCAGATTCAGTACCGGCATTCAGAGTACCGCCGCCGTAGGATGTAATTACGGCGTCATTCGTACCAACGATAAATTGACCGCCATCACTGACTAAATTGACAGTTTTTTGAAAAATACTGATGTTTTTTCCTGTTGCCTGCGAAAGATCAATTGCGGAGTAAGAAAAGTCATCTCCATCTTTAATTTTTTGATAGTCATCGTACTCTGATCTGGTGTCATTGCCAAACAGCACCCCCGCCTTCCCTGCTTCAACCGTGAAAACCTCAGCGGCGGCAGAAGGTGCAATAGTGCTGAAAAAGAGGGCTGCCGAAACAGCAATCGACAGCCGTGTTAAACCTGAGACAACACTATCAGTTGCCGGTATAGGTGATAAGAATTTCAACATACTGTGGTTTAGAGCGGAAACGGCGTTGTTTGCGCAAATGAAAACCATTCTCATTTGCCTTATGCGGCAAATATATAGATCAACCCTCTAATCTGCAAATAATTGCTTCATAAGCCAACAAATGAAAGTGCTATTTCATTTGGTAAACTTAAGACCACTAATAAGCGTTTTAACGAAGAAAACTACGTAAACTAATTAAGTTGTAATAAATTGTGACGTTAGTTTAGCGTGACAATCTGTTATATTTTTTGGCTTAATAAACCTGAGAATTACACTCGTCTACATACTGACAACATAGTATATTTGCATTTTTTGTCGTTATTTGTACACACTAAATAAAAGCAAAAACTACTGAAAACAAATATAATCACCGTATGCTTGTTGAGCTAAAAATAATGAAAACAACGGTCTAAATACTTATCCTAAGTACCTTACATCCTTATGTGTTTCGCAAGTTAAATTGAGTCGACATACGATCACGAATTGCGGTCGATTTGCACTATGAATGAAGGATGGTTATGGTGTTCATTGGCGGGTTTCAGGTGCAACAGGTATGTGAAGTTGTTGTCAACAAAGCGCCAACAGATCATTCGTGGAAAAATAAAAAGTTAGCCACGCACACCTTTCATACGTCTGCCAGTGATTTGTCATGGAAAAAATAGATTCGGAACTGCTCACCATACTCCGCTCCCTTGTCATGACAGGATCCCAGACAAAAACAGCTCTTTCTCTCTCCAAGAGTCAAAGTACGATTTCGCGAACCCTCTCTCGCGCAAGGACGCTCTTTCACGATCCGCTCTTTGTGCACAATGGTTCTATGCTTGTCCCAACCAACCGCATGCTCGAGATCTACGGGCATCTGCCAAAGTTGCTCGGCGAGATGGAAGCGCTTTTTGCTAAAGAGATATTCCATCCTGAATCCCTCAACCTGCACCTTCGTGTCGCAGCCATTGATTACGCGGCGCAATACATCATTCTTCCCGCCTTCCACGCAATGAAACGCATTGCGCCAAGAATTTCCATCGAACTCCAGCAGCTCAATGCCGACACCTTCCGTCGTCTTTCTCTCGGATTAGTCGATATGGCCATGCGACTTGAATGCACAGCACCCAATGAACTTCACTCTCTTGAGCTTTACGAAGCCAAGCTGCTGGCTCTGGTGCGAAAAGGACATCCCGCCTTTGACCTTCTTCGACACAAAGGCAGTCTTCATTTCGATGACCTGCTGCAATGGGAATTCGTACAAGTCAACCGTACATTTACGGGTTTGGAATGGACTACGTCGCTTCACCCAGGTGCATTGAACCATCCTGCCGTCATGGTGCCGTATTCATCGCTTTTGGCACCGACCATTCTGGAAACCGACTGGATTGCCCTTGCTTCAGCTCGTTATGCACTTGATGCTGTGAAACGTTAGCCTGTCGCCATTCTGCCGATTCGTTTGGACTGTGTTAAACGCATGCGCACACTTTATTGGCACGATCGGACACATCTTGATCCTGCGATGCAATGGGTTCGTTCCATGATTGCTGCTTACGGAAAACCATCCTCTGCAGAAATCGCCGAATACGAAATCGCAATCCAAGATACTGGCAACGGCTCCTGATACCTTATGCAATTTTGCAAATTAAGGCTTACAGAATCTGCATACACCATCTTCATAAACCGCAATAGCGATGAAATTTCTTGATTTCTAGACTCTTTCTGTCTGTTGGAAAACTCAGCATGTCCTGAGTCCAGCAACTCAATTCTTTCAAGGAGAGTCTCATGATTCAAAGAAGAACACTGGTAAAAGCCGTCATCGCTGCACTAGCCCCGCTTAGCATGACAAGTGCCTTTGCGGCTGGCGGCCCCAGCGGCGCCCATATCGGTTACCAGCACCAAGGCCAACTTGGCGCCGTGGACATGAATCCGTACAAGATCGCCCCGCTTACAGCGATCATCCGTGATGCCGGCTTCACGATCCAAAATATTCACGTGCGCATTGTTCCCAAAGCCAACGGTCAAGAAATCGCTTACAAGGTCACTAATCAGAAAGCAAAAACGTATGGCGGCATTCCTGTTTTTGGACTGTATCCAGATTATGTGAATACGGTCGAGGTCTCTTACACCAAAGTCGCCGGAGACAAACGCGAAGAGATAAAAGAGTCATATCGGATCTATGCACCGCCCGTCTACTTTTATGCGACGGGTGCACGTGACCAAAAGAATATGGATATGAATCCAGAAGTAAAGAAAGTGGATCCTGAATTCAAAGATCGCCTTTACTTCATCAACAACCAAATCCTCAATTCATGGAAAACAGGACAATTCACCTGGAACAACCCTCAGGGCGGAGCTCTCGAATGGGGCGGCGGCGCTCAAAACGCAATTATTGACACCACTGGTGAAGTGCGTTGGTTCATGAACACGGACCCGATCCATGATCAATACTCCGTTCTAGAAAGCGGACCGATGCTTGGTTTTGAACAGAACAAAGACGGCGCCTACACCTGGGGTTTTGGTCAGCGCTACCTGAAATACGACATTATGGGACGGAAGATCTGGAACCGACGCCTGCCTCAGTCCTATATTGACTTCTCACATGCACTCTGTGCTGCGGAAAATGGAAATTATTTCCTGCGCGTCGCTGCTGCAGCCTACGCGCGGCCAGACGGCAAGACGGTGCGGACGGTACGCGACGTTATCGTTGAGGTCGATGAGTCCGGCAATGTTGTTGATGATTGGCGTCTTTGGGAAATTCTCGATAGTTATCGCGACAATGTCATCAAAACAATGGACCAAGGTGCGGTGTGTCTCAATATTGACTTTTCCAAAGAAGGACAAACGCTTTCCGCAGCAGATCTTGCGGCGATGGATAAATCCGATCGATTCGGCGATATCGCAGGCGTCGGTCCTGGCCGCAACTGGGCGCACGTCAATTCCATTGATTACGATCCGACAGACGATTCGATCATTCTCTCGGTACGCAATCAGTCTGCCGTTGTAAAAATCGGCCGAGACCATCAAGTCAAATGGATTCTGGCATCTCCCGAAGGTTGGCGCAGTCCGTGGAAAGATAAGGTCCTTAAGCCTGTCAATGCCTCTGGACAAATACTCAAAGTTGAAGGTTCGACCTGTGAAGGCGGCTTCGACTGGACCTGGACGCAGCATTCGGCTTTCCGCGTCGACGAAAAATCAACCAAGGATGTGATCTACGTATCTGTCTTTGACAACGGTGATGGTCGAGGCATGGAGCAGCCCGCCCTACCCAATATGAAGTATTCACGAGCCGTCGTCTACAAGATCGACCAGAAGAAGATGACAGTTCAGCAGGTTTGGGAGTTCGGTCAGGAACGAGGAAATGATTGGTACAGCCCTGTCACGTCGCTCGCTAAATATCAGGCCGATAAAGACTCTGTCATGGTCTATTCCGGTTCTGCCGGACTTTTCGGCAAACCATCTGCAATGAAACCTGAAGAACTCGCAAAGATGACAAAGGGCGTTCATCCATATTTAATGGAATTCAGGTGGGGAGAAAAAGAACCTGCAGTTGAAATCAAACTCAATGATGCCATGGGCTACCAAGCTTTCCCCTTTAATCTACAAGAAGCTTTTGAACAATAGTCGTCATTGATACTAGCTATATCGTCGTCCCATTGTTTGATATTTCATATAAAATATTTGAAAATATATAATTCAAGTGAATACACGATCATGGGGCGACGATTTATTATATTGATTTATAAATAAAATTTATTAGCAGTTCTCTCACACCAATCCTATCATTTAAAAATCCAAAATTACAACAACTTATCAAGCATTCCTATATTAACAGACGTTCTCAATATTGTTAAATTGCTCATATAAATTTATTAATCGCCTTCATAAAAAATATTCAACCAATCACCACACTCTCATTTAATCAAAGTAATTATTATCTTAAAATCACTTTCAACAATATATCTCAGACTTCATAACCAAGAGAAATATTCCATTATTCCAATAATATCCATCAACGAGTTAACGAATAAATCAGATAACTAAAAAATTTGTTGCGATCCATGGAGGGTATTCGTTCAAGCACCACTCTCAGATTGAGCGTAGGATGATGTTCCTAAATTTCGTAGACGCAAGAGTCAACGGCTTGCACTGCGTCATGTGATCAACATCATCGCTTCGAACCGTCATGGGCAGCTTCCACGAACTCATCGCAGGTTTTCACAACTTTCAAGAGTCCTATCTATTAAAAGAAAAGGAATTTTTTGATCAGCTGGCTCACGGGCAGGAACCCAAAAGCCTTGTCATTGCCTGCTGTGACTCGCGTGTAGATCCCGCTATCCTTTTGGGCGGCAAACCCGGAGATCTGTTTGTTGTGAGAAGCATTGCCGCACTCATCCCGCCGGTCGGACTTTCGTCGCCGCGTGATGCGGTCATGTCGGCCTTGGAATATGGTGTGAAACACCTCGACGTAGACCATCTGATCGTTATGGGGCACTCTGCCTGCGGCGGCATTCACGCAGCGCTCTTCCCCGAAACAATAGAAAAAGAGTTTTTCTTGTCGCGTTGGGTGCAGATGGCTCACCCCGTTTCTGAAGAACTTCGGCGAGAACTTACTGCAGAACCGACGTCGGAAGTGCTGCCCGATCCCTCCGCACCGGATTTTGTTCGGCGCGTCGAAGAAGGGGCTGTGCTGCAGTCAATTGAAAACCTCCTTTCATACGACTGGATAGAAGCCAAAGTTCAAGAGGGAACGCTGTCCCTTCATGCGCTTTACTACGACCTGAAGTCCGGCACCCTTTACGTCTGGAATGCGGAAAAAGAGGACTTTGAGCCCTCACAGGAACATCACTGCCCCAAAGAAGCCAGTCTCTGTCATTTTTGAGCCCTCGAGAAACAGGCAACGGCCTCTACGCTCTTTATCCTATTGACGCCTTCATAAACCTTGAGGGATGATTTGTTCCGTTAGTGCAGTCATTGCACTTCCCATCAAGTTGAATACCCATACTTTTGAGTCCTCTCATCATGCAGCACAACGCCCGCACCCCCATCGCCATGACGGCGTATTGGTGGCGCCCCTCAACAGAGCGGGCGTTCAGTCGGTGTGCGTGCTGAGAAAAGAAGCTGTTCCTTAAAGCTTTCGAACTTTTCAAAAGCATCCATAAGCCCGCGGATCTCGAGTCCTGCGGGCTTTTGCTTTATCGAGTCGCGGTGAGTCCAACGAGATCCCCCAAGCCATTCTCAAGCAATTCATTCGGAGTACTTCACCATGACCACCTTCAATTTCAATACGCTTTGCGCCGGCCGCAGCCTCACCACGGAAGAATCCCAAGCGCTCTTTACTCAGGTCTTCGAGGGCAAGATCGATCCTGCGCTTTTGGCCGGCATTCTCACTGCGCTGAAGATCAAGGGCGAAACGCCTGAAGAAATCGAAGGCGCAGCCAGAGCCATGGTGGCTGCAGCAGCTCACTTCCCGCGTCCGCGGGGAGTGGAAGTCGGGGAAATCGTCGGTACCGGCGGCGATGGGATGAAAACGATCAACGTTTCAACTACAACAGCGCTTCTGGCTGCCGCAGCGGGACTCAAGATTGCTAAGCACGGCAACCGCGGCGTCTCTTCCCCTACCGGGGCATCAGACCTCCTCACGGCTCTTGGCGTCGACATTCGCCTGACGCCCGATGAAAGCGCACAACTGCTCGACGCCACGGGATTTTGCTTCTGCTTTGCACAGCTCTACCATCCGGCCATGCGTTTTGCCGGTCCTGTGCGCGCTGCTTTAAAAACCCGCACGATCTTCAACATTCTGGGGCCGCTCACCAATCCCGCTCACCCAGACTATGCGCTGATCGGCGTTTATTCTCCAGATCTTCTCGAAACAGTCGCACAAACTTTGCGTCTTCTCGGCGTTAAGCGTGCCTACGTTGTACATGGCAGCGGTCTCGATGAGGCTGCTGTCCACGGCACGACCGAAATTGCAGAATTGAAGGAAGACGGTACGATCGAGCGCAGCACGCTCACACCGGCCGACCTTGGGGCAAAGCGCCTCTATTCCATTGAAGAAATCAAAGGCGGCGCCCCTGCAGACAACGCCCTCATTACGGAAGCGATCCTGGCGGGTAAGGGTACAGAAGCACAGCAAGCCTTCGTGACAGCCAATCTGGCACTGCTTCTGAAAATCGGCGGACTTGCGAAGAGCCTGCCTGAAGCCGTTGAACTTGCTCGCCGCACCATGGCTTCCGGCAAGGGGCTCGAAGTGCTCAACGCTCATCGTGCATATGCCGCATCCCATACGGCATCCTCACAGAAAGCTGCCTGAGCCTAGCCCACATCACAACCAAAACCGACAAAATGCAGTTTGATCTTTTTCGCAATGCCAAAGCCACTGACGCCGGCGCCGCACTGAACCACGCGTCCATGGCGAGCACCGTGCTTGAAAAAATTGCTGCCTCGTCTGTTCAGCGAGCGGCAGCGCTTCCTGCCGTCACACGCGCCGAATTCGATGCGGCCGAATTGGAGCGGCGCCAACATTTTGCCGCTGTCGGCATTGATGGCAATGCGCTCGCGCAGCGATATGGTGTTTTTTCGGCTGCCCTGCGCCTTCCAGGCCGCAGAGTGATTCTGGAGATCAAGGCCGCATCGCCGTCAAAAGGCGTCATGAAGACTGCCATTGATCTGGATGATTATGCGAAGGTCTATGGCACCTACGCCGATGCCATTTCTGTACTGACGGAGCCGGAATTCTTCCGCGGCAGTTTTGAGCGCCTGGCCGCCGTCCGTGAACGCACCACACGTCCCCTGCTGGCAAAGGATTTCATTGTGAGTGATCGGCAGCTGCTCGCCGCATACCGCTGCGGAGCCGATGCCGTCCTCTTGATGCTTTCGGTATTAGCCCCTGACGGTTACCGAGACTTGGCAGTCAAAGCCAAAGCACTCGGACTTGAGGTGCTTACCGAAGCCTCATCCGTTGAAGAAGCTCGCGTGGCGCTTGAGCTCGGTGCCAAAATAATCGGCATCAATAACCGCAATCTTCGTACGCTCGAAGTAGATGTCAACCGCGCGCCGAATATAGCGTCAGAATTAACCGGCGATCTGCCTGCGGATGTCGTACTGGTTGCTGAATCAGGCTATACGTCCTTCACCGCCATTGCAAAAGCCGTCGCAGCAGCTCCGCGGTTAAATGCGTTCCTTTGCGGCTCGGCCCTGTCGCAAGCCTCCAACTTGTCTCTGGCTGTGCGGGAACTGTTGTTCGGTCATTCAAAAGTCTGCGGCATTACGCGCCCAGAAGATGCAATGGCCGCTGCTGAGGCGGGGGGTTTAACGGTTGGAATCATCCTCGCGGCACGATCAAAGCGCTGTGTTGTCCTCTCGGAGGCGAAGCGACTGGCAAAAGCCATCCGAGACAATGCTCAACGCTTCCAACTGCCCGTAGCGATTTGTGCAGTAATCGACGCCGCCGAACTTTCTCAGATTCCAACTATCCTGCAAACATTTGCCCCTGAACGCATCCAAATCCATGGAACGCTTTCCGCAGAAGCACTCGAAAACCTTGTTCACTCACATCCCAACACGGCCTTCGTACCCGTCATTGGCGTAAGCATTCAGTGCCGCCGCGCAGACGAAACGGATGCTCACCTTCTCAGAGCAGTTCGCAGCCTTCTGGACGCCGGCGCAGCCAACGTGCTCCTTGATGCTGCCAATGCCTCTGGCTCCGGCGGCACCGGAACGACTTTTGATCACACCGTGCTGGAAGGACTCCAAACGGATCCCCAAGTACTTGCCCAGATTTTGCTCGCTGGGGGGTTATCGCCCGTCAATGCAGCCGAAGCAGCCTTTACCGGCGCTGCGGGCTTTGATTTCAATTCCGGCGTTGAAGAGGTGCCGGGCATTAAATCAGCCGAAAAAATTCATTCGGCCTTTGCCGCTCTCCGCGGCATTCCTGCGCCGAAGCCTCACCACTGATTGTGAGTCCAGCTCTATACAGAACTCTCATTTACAACGGACAGTCCATCATGAAGCTCAACCCTTATTTCGGCCGATTCGGCGGCCAGTTCGTCCCGGAAATCCTTATTCCCGCTCTTGATCAGCTCGAAGAAGCCTTCATCGCCGCCAAGGATGATCCGACATTCCAACAGGAACTTCACACACTGCTCACTGACTATGCCGGTCGTCCGACACCTTTGACAAAGTGCCGCAACCTGACACAAGGCACCAAAACCACGATCTATCTCAAACGCGAAGATCTGGTTCACGGCGGCGCACACAAGACCAATCAAGTGCTAGGTCAAGCGCTTCTGGCCCGCCGCATGGGCAAGACCCGAATCATTGCCGAAACAGGTGCCGGGCAGCACGGCGTTGCCACCGCTATTGCCTGTGCGCTGCTTGGATTCAAGTGCCGCGTCTATATGGGCGCAAAAGACGTTGAACGGCAAAAACCCAATGTCTTCCGTATGGAATTGATGGGCGCCGAGGTTGTGCCGGTACATAACGGCCGCAGCACGCTTAAAGAAGCCTGCAATGCTGCTCTTCGTGACTGGGCTGGTTCTTTTGCCGATACGCATTACATGCTTGGCACCGCCGCGGGTCCGCATCCCTTCCCCACCATCGTGCGTGAATTCCAGAAAATCATCGGTGAAGAAGCTCGTGCCCAGTTTGCCAAACTCGAGGGCGGTCTGCCCGATGCCGTCATCGCCTGCGTGGGAGGCGGTTCAAACGCGATTGGCCTTTTTACCGATTTCGTACCGCATAAGAGCGTCAAGCTGATCGGTGTTGAACCTGCCGGACGCGGTCTTGATACACCGGATCATGGTGCCACGCTTGAAAAAGGGACGCCCGGCATCTTCTTTGGCGCCCGCTCCTACAACATGCAGACGCCGGACGGTCAGATTGAAGAATCTTTCTCTATATCAGCCGGGCTCGACTTTCCATCCGTAGGACCCGAACACGCTCACCTGCAGGAAATCGGCCGAGCTGAATATCACGGCATCACAGATCGTGAAGCACTGTCCGCTTTCATTGAACTTTCCCAGCGCGAAGGCATTATTCCCGCTCTGGAAAGCGCTCACGCACTCGCTTATGCCCTCAAGCTGGCACGTCAAAATCCTGAACGCGAGCAAAAATTTGTCGTCAATCTCTCCGGCCGCGGCGATAAGGATATCTTTCAGGTCTCGCAGCGTTTGGAAGACGAGGGACTTTTTGTGAACGGCCGTCTTGCCGCCGATGCTGCCCAGGCCGTCCTGGAAGGCTGATCACCCGATATATCTCTCGAAATGAATTCAACCCAAATTTTTCAAGGATTCCCTCTCATGACGCAGTCAGACCGTTTCGCTGCACGTTTTGCCGTGCTGGCACAAAAGAAGGAAGGCGCCTTTGTCCCCTTTGTCAATCTTTGCGATCCAACACCGGAAATCTCGTCCCAAATTTTGGAAGCGTTAGCAGCCGGCGGAGCCGATGCACTTGAACTCGGCATTCCTTTTTCCGACCCCTGCGCAGACGGTCCGGTCATTGAAGCTTCAGCTCAGCGCGCACTCGCAGCGGGCTCAACGACCGCCAAATGTCTGGGAATTATCAAAGCGTTCCGCGCAAAACACCCGGATATTCCAGTGAGCCTTATGCTCTATGTAAACCTCGTGACAGCGCCCGGCGTCGAAAACTTCTTTGCGGCCGCCAAGGATGCCGGCGTTGATGCTGTGCTTATCCCTGACGTTCCGATTTCAATGCGCGAAGCCGAACCTGAATGGGACGCTGCCGCCAAAGCGCACGGCATTCATCTGATTGCCATCGCACCGCCCAACGGTACTCCGGACCTCTATAAAGAAGTCGCTCAGCGCTCTACGGGATATGTTTATCTCCTCTCCCGCGCAGGCATTACTGGTACGGATAAAACTGCCGGGCGTCCCGGTGAAGCCGAAATTGCTGCACTTCGCGCTGCCGGCTCGGCGCCATTGCTTTTGGGGTTTGGCGTATCGCGCCCTGAACATGTCTGTGCTGCGCTTGAAGCAGGTGCAGACGGCGCCATTGCCGGATCTGCCGTTGCTCAGGTGATCACGGAGAACCTCAGCAATGTCCCTGTGATGCTCGAGCGCCTCACCGCATTTGTTAAAGAAATGAAAGCCGCCACCGCTCTTAGATGAAACGCAAAGCGGCTGCATCCGTCAGGCATCAGCGCCGTCTTGATCCTTTGAACGCCTCAAGACGGCGCATTTTATTTGCCGCACGTCCAGCCGCCGGCAGCTTTAGGCGCCCGCGGTTTGGGAAAGAAGTATCTGAGTTTGGCGTTGGGGTGCTGCTTCGTGAGCAAGCTCACTAGAGCAAAGACCACTGCAGTCACAAAGAGCCCCGGAACGATTGCATGGAATCCCCAAAGGTTGGGCTTGAAAAGCAGCAGTCCCGCATAGAGCATGAGCCCAACCGAGATCGAGGCTACGCATCCCTTGGCTGTGGCTCGCCGCCAGAAAAGTCCCAAGACTAATGGGAATAAGAAGGCAACTTCCAATCCTCCGAAGCTGCCCATGTTGATCCAGGCAATGAGATCAAAGGGACGAGCGGCAGCCGCCATGGCGGCAAGTCCCAGCACCAACGTTGCCCAGCGCGAAATGCGCAGAAGGACCTTAGGCTGATGTTCAAGCTCCGGACGTGCTGCCAAAAGCAAATCCTTCACAACCGCCGATGAGGCTGCGATCAAAAGCGAACTCACTGTCGACATGGTGGCTGCCAGCGGGCCGATCAAGGTTATACCGGCCTCTATCGGCGTGAGATGCTGAGTAATGAGGCGCGGCACGACGTGATCCGTGGATGCGCCTGCAAGATCAAAGTCAGGCAGCCCGCGCGCAAAAACACCGATTACGGTAATGCCGATCATCAGTGCGCCGCACACTATCGTACTCACGATCATCGCGCGATGAAGGTCTGCAGAAGACTGGTAACTCATGCACCGCACAGCCGACTGCGGCAGCCCTGCCGTTCCGAAACCCACCAAAATCCAGGCCGAAAACAACAGCGTCCAGGGAAGTGCGCCATTGGCATTGGGTGAAAAAATGGGGCTCGAAGACAAATCCGCTGACGGATCTGCAAGTTGGGCGGCAGCAGCACGCTCCATAGCGGCAGTCAGTCCGCCAGCCTCCCCGATGACGGCCCACCCCAGCATCACCATGCCGACAATCATCAGGACTGCACAAACAAAGTCAGTCCATGCAACCGCTCGAAAGCCGCCGAAGGTCGTATAGAAAACAGTTAGGAGGCCAAACAGCAGAAGCCCCAAAACGGGATCAATGCCGGCCGCCTCCGCAAAGATCGCAGCGCCGCCGATGAACTGTCCGGTCATCATGGCGCAAAAGCAGATAAGCAATGCAAGCGACAGCAGCACCGTCAATGCACGGCTGCCGAAGCGCACCTCAAGAAGCCCCGTTACGGTAATTGCGCCGGAGGCTCGGGATGCCAGCGCCATCTTTTTACCTAAGAGACCCAAAATAAAAAACCCTGCAATGATCTGTGGCGCAGCAAAAACTACCCAGCCAAGCCCAAGCTTCCAGGCGATGCCCGGACCAGACACAAACGAGCTGACGGACCCGTAAGTGGCTACTAAAGTCATTGCGAGCACAACACCGGAAAGACTGCGGCTGCCTAAAAAATACTCGTCGGCAAAGCGCTGCTTTTCTTTTTCTCGGCTGCGGCGCCGCTCCGTCCACACCGCAGTCACCGCAAGCGCTGCGAAGAAGAGCAGGATCGGAATGAAAATGAGGACTGTCCGGCTGGTCATTGCGCTGCCTTTTCTGCTGAAGAGTCTTCGTGATTACCGGCAAACGCCCTCTCCTCGGGCACCATATCAAGCGGCATCGCCTTGAAATACCGCTTCACAATGAACATCACCACCAGCACTGAGAGCACATACCCGCCGCAGACGGCGACCCAAAACCACAGCGGCAGCCCCCAAAAACGTTCATGAACATCTTTAAAGAGCGCAATGCTCCCCCAGAAGAAAGCAAAAAGCCCCAAAGCGGCAATGAACGTCACAGCCGCTTCGCGGCCGCAGATTCGCAGCGCCTCATCATACGTTGGGGTTGAAGGCACACTGCGGGGGTCCGCTTTTCGAGGGAAAACGTCATTGGACGAAGTCATTTGAATTCGTATTCCTCTTTAGGGAGATCAAAGGCAGAAGCAAAGGTCATCCTGTCAAGCTCGGCAACTTTAAGCCTCAGCGTTCAGAGAATACTCGCCCGACGCACAAACTATAGGCATAAACCTGCATCATCCGCATTCTACCGTCTGGATGAGGAAGCAGCAAATTGGTCGCTGCAAACGAAGAGGACTGCAAAAAAGAACTTGAAACCGCAGCCTCAATAGGCTTAATCCCAATGCTTTTCCCGAACAGGCAGCGTCAGCCCTGCCTGCTTCATCGCCGCCTTGAGCAGCAGCAGATCTTCCCAAGCCTTGGACTTGGCTGCCGGCGATCGAAGCAAATAGGAGGGATGGTAGGTCGCAACCGCCGGCACCTGCCGTCCATCGGGAAGCTGCGCCAGATGAATGCGCCCCCGCATCTTAGAGATCGAAAACATTTCATCAGCAGGCTTCAGAAGCGACGAAATGGCAAATCGCCCTGCGAGGAAAAGCACATCGGGCTTGAGCAATTCAAGCTGCCGGGCAAGCCAGTGTCCGCAGCAAACAATCTCTTCGGGCTGAGGATTTCGGTTGCGCGGCGGGCGGCATTTAAGCACATTCAAAATCACACAGTCGCGTCGGCGTACCAGTCCGAGCGAATCAAGCATGGCGGTCAGGAGCTTGCCGGATTTGCCGACAAAAGGAATGCCCTGAAGATCCTCCTCTGCCCCCGGTGCCTCTCCCACCACAACGAGTTTAGGTCCGGGTCCGCCGTCGGAGAAGACAACATGTTGACGGCCCATCGCAGAAAGCGCACAAGCAGTACAGTGCTGCGAAAGTGTCTGCAGCGCCTGCCAATCGGCCGAAGCAATTTTGTTCAGAAGTTCCGTACTCATGCCGACCGCCGGCTGTGCATCTGCCTGGGGTACAGTCGGAGAAGCTGTGGAAGTCTGTGCCGCCCGAGCAGATTGAGGAGCCTGCGGGAGACTTCCCGTTTTTGCTGCAGTGAGTTCAGCCCGTGCCGGCACAGCAGATCGTTTCGGTGATGGGGACTGCGGCCGCCCGGCAGGCCGCAAAGCCCCTGTCGGCACCAGCGGATCCATCGAATCACGCAGAAGCCATACGGGCCCGAGTCCCATGGCATCGAGCATTTCTATCGATTCTCGGCTGAAGGCAGGCTGCTGAAGCTCTTGCGTCATAGTGCCTCCTCAACGATTAACGCTGCCGGCGTTTTAGAGGCTCCCGGAAGTTCGCGGCGCATCAGCACGGCATCTTCCCGACCGCTCAGATGGCGGTAATAACCTCGGCGTCGGCCGACGACAACAAATCCGTTCTGCTCATAGAGACGGCGTGCCGGGATATTGCTTTCGCGCACCTCCAGATAGAGGGACGATGCACCGCGCCGCGCGAGCTCGGCTTCTAGTTCAGCAAGCAGCGCACGGCCAATGCCTTGACGCTGCATGGAGGGTGCAGTACCGATGATAAGGAGTTCACTTTCGTCGAGTACGAGACTCGCCACCGCCCATGCGGCCAAGCCCGCTTCGGACGCCGAGGCAGAAGCGGACTGAACAACGAGGCAAAGGTGTCCCGTATTGAGCGAATCCAAAAAGTTCCCGGCACTCCAAGGCGACTCTTCCACCCGCCCCTCCAATAGAGCCAGTGTTTCGACATCGTCTGGACGCATTGCGCGCACGATGAGATCCGATCGACCGCTCAGCGGACGGCCGCCAGAAAAATGATTCGGCGCCGGAGCCGTCGTCACAAACGCTCCCCTGCCGCACGTTCGGCCATCGTCAGCGCCACGCGGTTGCGAACATAGACGGGATGAGCAAGTTCGGGACGAATGGTGCCGCCCGAAAGCGCCATACGGCGGGCAATGCGTGCAATAGCGTCCGGACGCGAATCCGCCGCATTAACCATGCGGATGCCGCCATCGCTCCTGATCTTCATTGCCTCCGAATACACCTTGGAACCGCTGCCGCAGAGCATATCTGCTTTAAAACGCTCCAGATAGGTCTGAGCATCTTCCGGCGCAACCAATACGGGACCATCCAGCCGCTCGAGGCGATCCTCTGCAGCGGCGGGCACACGCCACATCCCGGCATAGCACTCGTGCATGCGGGCATCGTTTAAAACCGCAATGCGGGTTCCCGGACGAGCAGCCTCCAAATGAGTCTCTCGAAGCCATTCAGCCAGCGCTTCCAAGTTGGAGACTTGCGCCACCGGAACTTCAAGCGCCCAGGCGAGTCCTTGTGCCGCACCGCAGGCGACGCGCAGTCCGGTAAAGCTTCCCGGTCCTTCGCCGAACGCGATCAATCCCAAATCCGTCTTTTCAATACCGGCTTCATGAATGAGATCCCGCACCATCGGCAGCAGTCGTTCGCTGTGGCGGCTGCCTACGTGCTCCACATGCATGAAAAGCGAACCGTCCGCAAGAAGAATCGCAGCGCCGCAGTCTTCCTGCGCTGTATCAAGCGCCAGAATATGAGGAATCAAGGTGTCAGTCATGGAAAGCTCGGGCTGCGGTTCAACACATAAACCGTCCCTTTAAAGTCTGGGAACAGCTGCAATTATACGGTCGGGGCATTTGTTCACTCAGGCCGATTTGGTCTGCTCACCGCGCCTGCAGGATAATAAGAAATTCAATTGTTAAACCGATTTGATCGGCGACTCTTGTCCTGCTTCAGTATCTGAACAGTTTTCTCCTTTTACGCCGCTTCAGCCTTCATGACACCATCCTGCGAAACTTCATCCACCCGCCCGCGCACTCGGCTTTCGCCGCAAGAACGCCGGCAGGCCATTCTTGCAGCCGCCCGCCGATGCTGCGTCAGAAACGGCGCATTTGATTTATCGCTGGCCGATGTTGCTCAAGAGGCCGGCATTTCGAGGAATCTGGTCTATCACTACTTTAAGAACCATGAATCGCTTCTTGAAGCGCTCCTCGTTGCCGAAGGTGAGATTCTGGCCGCGCGCGCCGCTGAAATAAAGCCGCTCACCGGCGAAGCGCCGCGCGAGACACTGCGCAGACTTATTTGTGCATTTCTCGACTTTACGGCTGAACGCGCTGACGGTTTTTCACTGCTTCATAATGCACCAGACATCAAACCGCTTTTGCGGGAACGGTTTAACGCATCTGCCAGCCTTTTTTCGGGTCGGATTCTCGATTTGCTGAAGCTTCCCGACACTCCCGCATCACATGCAGCCGTCGAAGCTGCTACGGGATTTCTGCTGCGATTCGCCTATATTGAACGCAATGCACTGGCGCATAAGCGTGATGCAGCTGCAGACCTCTGCCTGGCGGTGATTGAAGCCGCCGCCAACGGCGTCAAAAAATTCGAAGAAGTATGAGCCTTCATTGCGCAGCAGCTCATGAGCGCAACGGCTGCCAAGTTCATTGAATGGCCTGTCTCAGTGCCCGGGGGCATTGAGATCCTTCGCCCCATGGCGTCGATCGGCACTTCCTAGGTGCTGCATGTGCACTTCCATAATTTGCTCTCGCATCAAGCGCATGTCTTCGCGGCAGAGCTTAGGGTGCTTCACCTGACCGCCGTCGCCGCGGGCATCAAGCGAAAAACGACGGCGAAGCGCCTCTTGATCTCTTGCACTCATATAAGAGCGAAGTTCGTTTCGCTCTTCATTGCTCAGCCCTCGCCAATAAGAAGTCTTTGAAGCTTCGTCCAGATACGGCCAAAGCTTTGCACGCTCCTGAGCAGACATTTCACTCCAGAGCTGCAAACACGGCGTACTGGCGGGTTCACAGCCGTCCGAACCAGCAGTCTTGCTGCCCAAATTGGCCGGATCCGGCCAAGCCGAAGCCGCTCCGCTTGCAGCGAGACAACAAGCCAGCACAAGCGCACTGCAGGAATGATGATGAAGCATAAAATCAACGCCTCTCTACGAGGATTGCGGAGCTTCGCGAAGCAGATGCCTCTATGGGAGGCCTGCTGACGAAGATCACGTATTCAGGGTCTTCTCTTTGATTGGAATATATCAGTGCGCTCTAGTGAGAAGCTGAAGCGAAGCGTTCGAAAGCGTGACAGAACATTGCCTTGGGATCACTGTTGGATCGACTGATTCAATCACGTCAAAGCGACATATATTGTCTCAACATGAACCATTCACCCCGCCGTTTCTACCCTTCTTCATAGTTATCAAGTCCGACTATTCTTCTTGAAGACTAGCTTGTTCCATACCTGCCAACACCAAAAACAGCGCAAAAGTTTGCAATTCGAAAGCACAGGCGCCTATTTGTAACTCTCGATTGCCAGAGGGTGGCGCAAAGCCGTTTCTGATGAAACAATTCATGCATCTGCAAATCATCCGCCACTTCTTGATAGATTTATTAAAGAAGTCGGTCCAAGGAGCCCAAAGTGGTTGAACGCACTCCCAAAATTCTCATTGTCGATGACGACCCCCGTCTACGAGACCTGTTGCGCCGCTATCTCGGCGAAAATGGCTTCAACGTCCTCGTCAGCGAAAACGGCGAAGCTATGAAGCGCCTTTGGGTGCGCGAACACTTCGACGTGCTGATTCTGGACCTGATGATGCCGGGGGAAGACGGTCTGGCCATCCTCAAGCGTCTGCGCGCTGAAAAGGATATGACGCCGGTCATCATGCTGACGGCCCGAGGAGAAGACGTCGACCGTATTCTCGGTCTCGAGCTCGGCGCTGACGATTATCTCGGAAAACCTTTTAATCCTCGCGAACTGCTTGCCCGCATCCACGCCGTATTGCGCCGCCGTCCGCGTCAGGACGCTCCAGGCGCCCCTTCAATGGAAAATGAAGTGGTGAAGTTCGGCGACTTTGAACTGGATCTAGGCACCCGTGTTCTCAAAAAGAACGGCGAAATTGTGCCGCTCACAACCGGTGAATTCGCTGTGCTTAAGGCCTTTGCCCGCCATCCCCGTCAGCCGCTCTCACGCGACAAGCTCATGGAAATGGCTCGCGGCCGTGAATATGAAGCCTTTGACCGTTCCCTTGACGTTCAGGTTTCGCGTCTGCGTAAGCTCCTTGAGCCCGATCCCTCGAAGCCCCGCTATCTGCAGACAGTCTGGGGACTGGGATACGTCTTTATCCCGGACGGTCACGCTTAATTACGCAAGCGAGCGTTCGACAGACCGTCTCTCAAACAGGCCCGCACGGGCCTGTTTGCGCTTAGAGCTCTCTAGTGAAGGCAATCTCATCGCCCGCGGCATCTGCCAAATGGCTAAACTTTTTCCTTCGCCTTCTTTTTTCACCTTCTGACGCGAGGAGTCCGCTTTGGCCTGGATCTCTCAACTCAAAACACGGCGGCCGAGTCTCTTCTGGCGCACGTTTCTCCTGCTCTGCGGCCTGCTCTTCTTTTCTGTCATCGGCTGGCTACAAAGCTTTCGCGTACTTTCTGAACTGCCCTATTCACAAGGGGTTGCGCAACACATCGTTTCGACTGTCAACCTCACGAAGTACGCCCTCGTCACGGCCGATCCGCTCTACCGCGTCGATCTTTTGAAAACGCTGGCCGTGCGCGAAGGGGTGCTCATTTCTCCTCGCGACCCCACCGATACGATCACCAAGATGCCCTCAGAAAGCTTCAATGGTCTGATTGATCAAATGGTGAAAAGTTCGCTGGGACCCGAGACAATTCTGGCGACCTCCGTGAACGGCAATCCCGGTCTCTGGGTAACCTTCGACATTGACGGCGACCAGTATTGGCTTCAAACCAAGGACGACGTGCTGGATCCCCCGTATGGCACTGCCTGGCTATGGTGGGCTGTGGCCGCTGGGCTGGCTTCGCTCTTTGGCGCCACACTGCTTGCTCGTCATGTGGTGCAGCCCCTTGCCAAATTGTCCGACTTTGCCAATCAAGTGAGTAAAGGCATCAAACCGGAACCGCTCCCAGAAGACGCTTCCACCTCTGAGATTCAGGCAGTCAATGTGAGTTTCAACCGTATGGTGGAAGATCTCGCGCACATGGAGGCCGACCGCGAACTGCTTTTGGCCGGCGTCTCTCACGACTTGCGTACGCCGATCACACGCCTGCGTCTGGAAATTGAATTGGCTTCCCATCTGCCAGAGGACTCCCGTGAGGCCATGGTGAGTGACCTTGAGCAAATGGAAAACATCGTCAACCAATTCCTCGCTTATGCCCGCCGCTCCAACGAAGAACAGGTGATGGTGAACTTCAGCGAAGCGGTTCAAACGGCCATCCACAATGCCCGTATTGATGCCGACCCGACCATGGAAGTGACCACGCAGCTCGCACCTGACGTTTTCGTGATGGCACACCCGCTGGAGCTCTCGCGTGCTGTCCAGAACTTAATCGTCAACGCACAGCGATATGGGCGCAGTGACGACGGGAAGCTTCGTCTCACTATGACGGTGAAAAAGAGCGCCGACAACCAAACCGCAGAACTCGACGTCGCCGACCAGGGTACGGGTTTGCCGGAAAGTCAGCGTGCGCGTGTGATGCGCCCCTTTGAGCGCGGCGAATCTGCCCGCAGCGGCGTAACAGGATCGGGTCTTGGTCTGGCCATCGTCGACCGCATCGTCCGTCGTTCCGGCGGCACAGTTGTGCTGGGCGACGCACTGCCGCACGGGCTCCTTGTTAAAGTACAGTTCCCGTTAATCCAGCGCTCAACCTTGAAGAAAGCCTTGAAGGAACAAGACAAAGCTGCGCTCAAACTGGAAAAGGAAGAAGAAAAGAGCCAAGAAGCCCTTCCGCAATCGTCCGAGCAAACCAACGGCCAAACGCCGCAAGAAACGGCGCAGTCTGCCGGCAGCTTGAGTTCCAGCGAGTCCATTGCCGCTCAACATGAGCCGTCAAGCTCCGACAAAAATCAACAGTCCTGAGCTCTGTTCTTTGTCCAGAGACATCGAGAGGCGCTTCCTTAAAAGAAGCGCCTCTCGTTTTTTGATTTCTTTCGGTCAGAACGTTAGCCTGCAGCACTCCGCTTTTGCTGCTGCACTGCTCTCATCCCATTCACTTGGGCAACCAATCAAATACCGCCGGCGAGCAGTGCCAACACGCCGCAATGTGAAGCTGCGCGGGGAGCGGAAGCGCGGAAGCCGCGCGTTGGCCGCTGCAGACGTGAACGCACGGGCGAAGCCGATGCGGTCTGCACGGACTCCGCAGTCGTGTGCTCTGCTGCTGCGCAGGCCTTACGAACCGTAACGGAACCGTCATCATTGATAGTGAATTCAACGCTCGAGCCGCCTTCCTGCAGACCCAAAAAATCGCGAACAGCCTTGGGAATTGTGACCTGACCCTTGATCGTCAAACGGTTGGACATCATTTCTTCTCCTCTTTAGCCGATGTCTGATCTTTTGCGACCAGAACTCGGCAATCCGGAACAATTCCGCCTGAGGAAAAGCCAACACCGCACTTCTGAACAATACTCTCTGAATTTTGAAGCGCAGGCAGGCCGCATTCCCTGATGTCTCAGGGCGGCTCCCCGCGGGAGCACCACTCTGGCGGAAGTCTCTTCGTCCCTTAGATTGATGATGATGGGGACACTGAGACTGAAGATCTCGCTCTCTTTACCGACTGCTGAAACCTCTCTCAGAGGCTCTCGGCCGCATGGGACTGCAGGGAGGTGGGCTCCGATGCAGCTCCGAACCACCTTGCCCGAGAAGGCAGGTTGGCGGGTAAACCCTTACTGGATTACCTCTCTTCATGCTGTGAAGACAAAGCTTATGCCTCTGAAACCGATTATGCAAGTCTCAAAACGACTTTTGAGCTGGAAACCTCCCAAAATACGCTACGAATATTTCCTTATTCTCGATAGTCCTCATTTTCTATCTTTTTCATAAACATCAATTAATTGATCATCTAACAGATCTCATTTCAGTAGCCTAAGTGAAATAAAGCACGGCTCTTCGCTTGTCAGTTGACAAACTCCTGATAGGATTGTAAAGAAGATTTCCTCCACTTTGACAATAATCAAGGAGCGACACCCATGCCACTCCAATCATCATCCGTCTCGATCGACGCCATGTCGAACCAGACGAAGATCTGGGCCTTTATTCTCGGCCCCATTCTTGCCGTTATTGTTTACTACCTGATGCCCGATCAGTTTGTGAACGCCTCCGGCCAGACCGTCCCTTTCACGCACGCCGGCAAAGCCTGCGCCGCCGTCACAACGCTAATGGCTGTGTGGTGGTTCACTGAAGCAATCCCCATCGCTGTGACAGCGATGATCCCCATCGTCCTTTATCCGCTCCTTGAAGTAGCCACTCCCGTCAATACAATGCGGCACTATGCCTCCGGGACTATCTTCCTCTTTTTAGGTGGCTTTCTGATTGCTGCGGCCATTCATCGCTGGCATCTGGATCGACGCATCGCACTGGCAACCATCTCGATCTTCGGCACTAAACCCAAGCAGATCATCTTCGGGCTGATGATCTCGACAGCATTCCTTTCCGCATGGGTTTCCAATTCGGCTACCGCAGCGATGATGGTGCCAATCGCCATCGCGGTAATGGGTGTCATTCGTTCAACACAAGAAAGTCCGGAAATCACGCCGGACGAAAAAAACTTTGGTGTAGTCGTCCTCCTCTCTATTGCCTACGCGGCCTCAATCGGCGGTATGGCCACGCTGGTCGGATCGCCCCCCAACGGTATCTTCGCGCGCTTTGTTGCCGACCGCTACCATACGGAAGTGTCATTCCTTGACTGGATGCAGGTTGCCCTTCCGGTGACACTCCTGCTTCTCCCCGCAACCTTCCTGCTTCTCAACGTGCTTTTTCCGGTCAAGATGGATGGGATTCCCGGCGGCCGCGAGTGGATTCGCAATGAACTGAGAAAGCTCGGACCCATGAGCCGAGGGGAAAAAATCGTCCTTTGCGTCTTTGCTGGAACCACACTGCTATGGATCTTTGGACCATTTCTGCGCGGCCTGGAAATTGGCGGTGCAACACCGCTCAAACCCCTGACTGAAGAAGTCATCGCCATGCTCGCAGGCGTTTTGCTCTTCATCATTCCCGTTGATCCGAAGCGCGGCATTCATGCGCTCGACTGGAACAGCGCCAAGGATGTCGTAGCCTGGGACGTGCTGCTTTTATTCGGCGGCGGTCTGTCTATGGCCGCAGCCATTCAGTCAACCGGCGTCGCTTCCCTCATCGGTGCTCAAGCTCAGGTCTTTGAAGGGATCGGCGAACTGCCCATGATGTTTGGCGTCTCCACAATCGTCACCTTCGTCTCTGAGGTCACCTCCAATACGGCGTTGGCAGCAACCATGATGCCGGTGATCGACGCGGCAGCGGGAAGCCTGCACTTCAACCCTGAGCCGATTCTCTTTGCCACGGTCTTTGCAGCGTCCTGTGCCTTTATGATGCCTGTGGGCACACCCCCGAACGCCATTGTCTTCGGTACCGGACGCATCCGCATCGGCGACATGGTGAAGGCTGGCATTTGGCTCAATTTCATCGCCGTTATCATTGGTGTTCTGGTGAGCTATTTCTTCGGCCGCGGCATTGTTCCGATGACCTAACCGATCCATTTTCAATCACCATGCTAAAAGCCGGTTGACACAGCTGTCACCGGCTTTTTTTCATTCAATATTCGCAAACAAAAAAGCGGCCGAACATCGCCGTACCGCTTTGTGTTTCCTCTGAAGATAGATGAACCTTAACGACCGCGGCCGCCCAGCAGCGCCGCAACCGGACGACGCTTTTCTTGCCGCTCAAGAAAGACCGGCGCATCGGCCTTCTGCGCCGACGAGGTCGCCCGCGGATTTTCCAGATACGGCATATCGAAAATGGGGTCACGATGACGCTGCGCAGGCGGCATGTACGCACGAGCGCGTTCACGCGCAAGACGTTCATCCTCAGGCGTATCGACACGTTCAGCATAGGACGAGCGGTCGTCACGGCGATAGGGTGCACCTGAGCCTCGGCGCGTACGCGGCATCGGCGAAATCGAAATCGGCTTAAAGGTCTGTTTTGTCAAAGCCTCAATCGCTTCAACGAGACGTTTGTCTTCAGGCGTAGCAAGCATTGTTGCCACACCTTTTGCGCCGGCACGGCCAGTGCGGCCGATGCGGTGAACGTAATCTTCTGCGCTGTAAGGAACGTCGTAATTGATAACGAAAGGAAGTTCCTTAATGTCAAGACCTCGGGCGGCAACATCGGTTGCGACGAGCACATGGATTGCACCGTTCTTGAAGCCCTCGAGCGCCACCTGACGTTCTTCCTGCGTTTTGTCACCGTGAATGGCGTCAGCATTGATGCCGACGCGCTCAAGCGTGCGTGCAAGACGACGACAGGTAATCTTGGCATTGACGAAAACGAGCACCTGCGTGAGCGGCGTCCCTTCCGGACCGCGCGTCTTAAGCATATCGATGAGCACATCTGTCTTTTCGCGGTCATTGACGGCAAAAAGCTCCTGCGTCACCGTCTCAGCAGTGGAATTTTCGCGGGCAACTTCGATTACTGTCGGGTTGTCCTTGAGGAAGCTCTTGGCGAGCTTTTTAATCTCAGGCGAAAAAGTCGCAGAAAAGAGAAGACTCTGTCGATGCTGGGGCAAAAGCTGCAGAATGCGGGAAATATCGGGCAGGAACCCCATGTCAAGCATGCGGTCGGCTTCGTCAAGCACCACAATTTCGACCTGAGACAAATTGACCGAGCGCTGCTGCACATGGTCGAGCAGCCGACCCGGCGTTGCCGTGAGGATCTCCACGCCGCGCCGGAGCATATCGGCCTGCGGCCGAATATCGACGCCCCCATAAACCACGCCGGCGCGCAACGGCGTATCGGCACAGTATTTAACGAGATTGTCGGAAACCTGATCCGCAAGTTCGCGCGTGGGAGCCAGAATGAGTGCCCGAACCGGATGGCGAGCCGGCGACATCGAAGTATTCGCCTTGGGCAGAATGCGCGCAATGAGCGGCAGTCCATAGCCTGCTGTCTTCCCTGTCCCGGTCTGTGCCGCGCCCATCACATCGCCTCCCATGAGCACCACAGGAATAGCTTTTTCCTGAATCGGCGTTGGCTGGGTGTAGCCCATACGCTCAATGGCAGAAAGAATGCGGGGATCGAGACCGAACTGATCGAAAGAAGACATCCGAATATCTTGGGCAGAGAGAACGCGGGGACGGCGAAGCCGCAAAATAGCGGCCACACTCGGAACAGGCTTCAACACAACACGTCGAAGCGTCCGGAGCGGGACGCTGAAGGTCTCCCGCGCTCGGAACAAGAAGCGTCGACGGACGATCGTTGCTGCAGTCGTCGTCCGCGAATGAATTGAATGGTAGGCCCGCTGGGGCTTGAACCCAGGATAGCCGGATTATGAGTCCGGTGCCTTAACCAACTTGGCTACAGGCCCCCATGTCTTAGAAAGATGACGATTGTAGCTGATTATTGAGCAGTTCATCAGCTGCTGCTACAAACGAATGTCTGCAGCATTTGCTGCCATACTTGGTTGATGCAAGATTGGAACCAAGCAAAATTTAAGACCTCCGCAGGCATGCCTGTCGGAGGTCTTCGTATCACCTGATATTTAGCAGAAATAACATCGTATTAGATGAAGTTATCTCAGCTCTGGAGATAGTCACGCAGACGTTCCGTAAAGTCCGGCGTGCGGAGTTTGCGGATGGCAGCAGACTCAATCTGGCGCACTCGTTCGCGTGTGAGACCGAGCGTACGGCCCACTTCCTCGAGCGTGTGATCCTGATTCGTACCGATGCCATAGCGTAAACGCAACACCTGAGCTTCACGCGGATTGAGTTCATTGAGCGACTTTTGAATACAGTCGATCATAGAGCGGTCCTGAAAGGCCACACCCGGATCGTCGCGCTCATTGCCGCGAACGAAGTCGAGCTTAGTCGCATCTTCCTCGTCACCGATCGGGGCGTCAATGGATTCCACTCCGCGCATCGCCTGCGTGAGCAAATTCACTTTCTGAAGCGGCAGATCCGCGAGCTCTGCGAGCTCCTGCTCAGTCGGCTGACGACCGTGCTGCTGCAGGAACTTCTGCTTCTGACGGCGCAGCTTGTTGTAGGACTCCGTCATATGCACAGGAATGCGAATAGTGTTGCCGAAATCCGCCACCGCACGGGTAACCGATTGACGAACCCACCAAGTCGCATAGGTTGAGAACTTGTAGCCGCGGCGGTATTCGAACTTGTCGACCGCCTTCATGAGACCCAAGTTGCCTTCCTGAATCAGGTCCGTCATGGCAAGACCACGATTGACGTAACCCTTGGCAATAGAGATTACGAGGCGCAGATTAGCCTCAATCATCTTTGCCTTGGCCTGCATGAGGTTCGTTTGCGCAAGCTTCATCGCACGGCCGAGCTCACGCTGCTCAGAAAGTTTGAGCAAGCCTTCTCGTTCTGCGCTGATCAGCACCGCCTGCTCTTCCTTGAGCACCGCCATCGAATGACTCACTGCATCCGACCAGGGCTTGCCGGCAGCCGATATTTTTTCAAAGCACTCGGGATCAGTGACGCCGTCGCTCTTGAGAAGCTCTACAACCTGCACTTGCGGCATGCGGCATTGGTTAGCCAAGGTCGCGCGCATCTTCTTGAGCGTATTGTTCACTTCATCCATATGCTGGCTGATGTGATCCGTCATTTGAGTAACGAGCTTCACGGAAAAGCGGATCGGCGACAAAGCTGCCGACATGTCAGCAAGCGCCTTGCGGTATTCCTTCTCTCGTTTTGGATCGCCATAGGTTTCACGCACACGGTCGAGCGATTTGCGGGCGAGCTCAAAAAGTGAAAGCACGCGGGCGCGCATTTCCGCGAGCTGATCCACCGTCATGGCTGCTGCGCCAATGTCGGTAGCAATCTCATCAGCGGATGAGTTGGCATTTTCCTCAGCAGCGGCATCATTAAAGCCGTCCACGACGGTATCTACCGCGGTGTTCTCGTCTTTAAGCGCCTCTCCAAGCCGCAGGATTTCTTCCACTGCGATCGGGTACTCCACGATAGTTGCCACAAGCTTGATCGTGAATTGTTCAATCGACTTGGCAACTTCGATTTCTCCGGCACGTGTGAGCAGCTTATGCGAACCGACGCCGCGCAGATAGGCACGCAACGGATCCTTTGAAAGACCGACAGACTCTTCGGGCGTCAGCATCACAGCGGCGTCATCTTCGTCAATGTCATCGCTGTTGTCGCCGCCCATGCCGTTGATGAGAATGTCATCCTCATCCGGCGGGGCCTCAAAAACCTGAATACCCAGACGGCCGAGCTGTTCGGTTACTTCCTGAAGATTTTCCGAAGTACGAAGTGCGCTTTCGGGCAGATAATCGTTGATGTCTGCAAGCGTCACCCAGCCGCGGGAACGCCCCAGACGCACGAGTTCACCGTAGCCGTTGCGCGGCGTTCGGTTGTCGGCGTCCTGATCATCCTCATCGGAATCCTCAGACCCATCGGCAGCGTCAATATTCTCAGCATCCTCGCCTTCAGGCTGCCAGGCATCGAGTTCGGCAACCTCCTCGTCGACCATTCCGTCATCGTCATCGGCGAGAACAGCATCGCTCGAAAGCTCGCCGTCGACCTCGTCATCAACATCATCAGCATCCGTATCAAACGGCACTTCTTCGGCCGCCTTGACCTTCTTGGACTTAGAGGCTGCCGTTTTACGAGGTTTTTTAGGTTTGGCCGCCGCTTCAGCGCCATCGGCACCTTCAGCAGTCTTTTCTGCTTTACTCTTACGCGTGCGCTTAGGTTTGGCCGGCGCTTCATCAAGCGCACCATCCCCTTCCGCTTTCTTCACCCGCTTCGTTCGAGCTGGTTTTTTCTCGGCCGTATCGGCTGGTTCGGACTTCACCCTCTTGGTGTCCGCAGTCGTGAGTTCGGCAGCGGCTTCCGTATCTTCCGTCGTCTTCTTTGTCGTCTTGGCCATTGTGCACTCCGCAGCATTCATCTCAACGGCTCTCCCAAGAGAGTCCGCCGTTCGAACGCGTCGGGCATAATTCTTGAATTCACAGCCGTAAGAAACCCTCTCCAAGATTCTCCGTGCCAAACGCTTGAAAAGCTGCGCACAGGAGACCGCAGCTACTCGATCTTCGTTAGGGAACGAGCAGCTGCGAATGCTCCGGCACCGCTTCGAGCCTCTTGCTGATTGAAAGCGGTCCGGCTTCTTGTTGAGGGATCCTTCCGGGTCCGGCGCCGCACGTTTAAATCCAACTGAACCCTTGGAGCCCATTGGAAATCAATGCAGCCTGTCTGCTTCGAGGCGGAGAATTCATTCCGCGTTGATGCTCCCAGCGCAGCTTCGTGCGCCAGGCAGCCCTAATATTTATTCGAGCGAGCAGCAGGCCGCTTGAAATTCCAGGCTTCGAAGGGAAATCGAATCCGGACGATGCGGCGAAAAAGGGATGTAGGATACGCTAAACAGCATATCTTTTCAACCTTTTACGCCGAAAAAATTTCCCAAATTTTCAGCGAAGTTCGTTGGAAATAAGCGCTTGTGCTATGACAAATGGCTGTGCCGCCTGCGCGGTTTACCTAGGCGTATGCGCGCATTCAGTACAGCACTTTTTAGGCGGACAGCCCAAACGGCCTCCCCCAATCATCCATGATTGGATGAGACCTTTGCAGACACAGCATTTCGCAATCAATTGTCTGTTTCGTCAAGGAAACTCTTCAGTTTGTCGGCACGTGAAGGATGGCGAAGCTTGCGCAGCGCCTTTGTTTCAATTTGACGAATACGTTCTCGCGTAACATCAAACTGCTTGCCCACTTCCTCGAGCGTATGGTCGGACTGCATTTCAATGCCAAAGCGCATGCGAAGCACCTTTGCTTCACGAGGAGAAAGACTGTCGAGCACTTGCTTGACCGTGTCCGACAACGAGGCATTCTGCACAGCCTCGGCCGGAGCCACCGTCTGAGTATCCTCCAGAAAATCGCCCAAATGAGAATCGTCATCGTCGCCGATCGGCGTTTCCATCGATATCGGCTCTTTAGCAATCTTCATGATTTTGAGGATCTTGTCTTCAGGCATCTCCATCAATTCAGCAAGCCGCCGGCTGTCAGGTTCCACACCGGTTTCCTGGAGCTCCTGACGCGTAATGCGGTTCATGCGGTTGATCGTTTCGATCATATGCACCGGAATACGAATCGTGCGGGCCTGATCGGCAATGCTTCGCGTGATGGCCTGACGAATCCACCACGTAGCATAAGTTGAAAACTTATAGCCGCGGCGATATTCGAACTTGTCTACCGCTTTCATGAGGCCCACATTTCCTTCCTGAATCAAATCCAGGAACTGCAGCCCGCGGTTGGTGTACTTCTTAGCAATGGAGATCACCAGACGCAGATTGGCTTCTGTCATCTCGCGCTTGGCATTGCGCGCTTTGGACTCGCCGGTAGCCATCTGCTTATAGGTGTCGAGCAGCTCCGCTACCGTCATATGGGACTCGCGTTCGAGCTGTGCCAAACGGCGCTGCTCTTCTTCAACCGTCGCCCGCATATGAAGAATGACCTGCGCCTTGTCGGGATAAGCAGCCGCCACCTCATCAACCCAGCCGATGCGGGTAGCATTGGAAATGAAATTGGCGAGGAACCATTCGCGGGGCAGATGGAGGTGTCGGACGTATTCGTCATAAACCGTACGTTCGCTGCCGCGGACAATGCCAATCGTCCGGCGAAGCGACTCACAGAGTCGATCGGCCGTTTTGGCAGTAAAGCGAATCTCCATGAGTTCGCGCTGAATCTGATCCTTGAGCCCCTCCAGTTCAGGCGCATGCGGCCCTTTGCCGTCAAAGGTTTCAACGAGCGAACGGAAATGAGCTTCCACACGGTCAAACACCGCAAGGCTTTTTTCCTTTAAATCTTCGAGCTGCCCCACCGTCATGGCGGAAGCGCCCATGTCTGTCTCATCCTCCACAGCACCAACGACGTTTTTCTGGTCATCGGGCGTGACGATGCCGTCAACCACCTCATCAATCGGCGTTTCACCGGACCGGATGCGTTCAGCGCTCTCAAGGATTTCGTGCACCGTCACTGGGCACCGAGCAATGGCGAGAACCATGTGCTTCAGGCCGTCTTCGATGCGCTTGCTGATCTCAATTTCATCCTGACGTGAAAGGAGCTCTACGGATCCCATCTCACGCATGTAAATGCGCACAGGATCGGTCGTACGGCCGAATTCACTTTCTACCGTCGAAAGCGCAGCTTCGGCTTCCGCTTCGGCATCCTCATCGCTTACCCCCTCAGCACCGCCCTGAATGAGCAGCTGCTCCTCATCGGGAGCCACTTCGTGCACCGCAATGTTGAGATTGCCAAGAATGTTGACAATCGTTTCGATGGCATCTTCATCAAGCAGCGTGTTGGGGATGTTGTCATTGATTTCGCTGTAGGTGACGTAGCCGCGCTCTTTGCCCAAGCTGATCAGCTTGATCAGTTTGGAGCGGCGGTCTTCCGTAGACTCTTCAGCCGCCCCGTAGCCATGCTTCATGGCTTCCATGAGCGCCTTGTCACGCGCAGCGCGCGACTTCTTGGAGCGGCGCGTCTTTTTTGGCGCCGCTTCGGGCTCAGCCTCAGAAGGCGCAGACTCTGCATCCGCAGCACCGTCTTCGTCAGCCTCTTCACCGACATCTTCAACCGCCTCGATGTCTTCGACCTCATCGAGTTCGGGGATGTCTTCATAGTCGGCATCCTCATCATCAATAACGCCTGCGATGTCTTCTCCGCCGTCGTCATCAAAATCGAAGTCTTCGCTGTCAGCGTCGACGGACTTTGCCGATTTTTTGCGTCCTTTGCTCTTTGCAGTGCTCTTGGCCGCCTTAGGTTTGGCCGCTTTCGATTTAGGCGTCTTGACTGGCGCCGCCTCAGCCTGCTCTGTCGAAAGTTCTTCGGCCGGAGCTTGGGATTTCACCGCTTTAACCTTGCGTACTCTGACTGCTTTTTTTCCCTCAGCAGCTGCAGACGCTTCCGCCACAGGCAAGGTCTCTTCCGAAGGCTCCGTTTTTTTTGCCGCGCGAGTCTTACGGACAGGCTTGGTCTTCACATCGGCAGCAGGGGACGGCGTATTCAAATCATCCGCATCCGCCTTGGCAACGACCTTCTTGGCTGATTTGCGCAGACGAGTCGGCTTTACGGGTTCAGCCGCAGCAACAGGACTCTCCTCAGGCACTGCCTGAAGTTCAGCGGTTTTAGGCGTTTTTTCGCCTTTGACTTTCTTTGCCTTTACGGCCTTCTTGGACGTTTTTTCAGGTTCTACGGATTCGATAGAAAGCGTAAGACCGGAAGTCTCGAGGGTCGCTGTCTTTATTTTGCGCTTCGAGTGCTTCTTATCTTTCTGCGCATCATTGGAAGTTTCTATTTTGACTTCCACGCCGTCTTTCTTCGCTTTCTTAGCCACCGCCATGTGCGTCTCTCCCGAGGGGGGCCCAGCACCCGAAAGCTCTCTTCGGCCGCCGGCCGCCCCTGCCGAACCGCCGCAGACATCACGTGGGTCTGCCGCCATTCAGCCGTCAGCTGGAGCATTCCGTACATCCTGCACGGAACACCGATGCGATCTGCTCTCCAGCGCTCAATTCACTCTGCATTAAAGGAAAGTAAAAAAAGCGCCGCTTGCAAACAAATACTGCCAATATCCTTAGGATTGAGTCGGGGTTGACTAGCCTTCTCAATAAGGGGACCTGAAGCAGAACCACTGCAAAGCGGAGAGATCAATATCAAATAATGCCACACGGGGTGGAAAATGCCGCGAACAAATCTTTGAGATAACCCCAAGATTGCAAGATATGCAAGTCTTTTTTGTGTTTCCAATTGCAACACGTTGCCATAATGCGCTGTATTGGCATTCATCACGACAACCCCTTATGAAATATAAGGGATTTCACCAATAAACGGCACAACTCGTTTTTATCGCGCTTTTCGTCCCAACCCGCTCGGCGGCATGTCCGCAGGAATCTGCGGTTCTGCTTGGGCTTCTTCCGCTTCGCTCCAATCGTCAGACCAACCTGCAAGTTCAGCGTCTGAAGGCAGATCCGTAAGTCCTTTGGGAGGCTCCGGCATGGGGCCCGACGAAGACTCTTCACTCATGAATTCGTCATTTGTCTGGAGCGTGCGTCCTGTTCGTTTTTCTGCCTGTGCCGTCAGAGCCGCGGCGATTTCATCACGTCGAGAACGAGCTGACTGCACAGGAACCGCAGCCGCCGGAGCAGAAACGCCCGCATTCAGAGGATGCACTCCCAACGCTCCGCCAGAAGGCGGAGGAGCCCCGAAACTCCCAAAGACACGGGCGGCCCGTGCAGCAACAGCACTGGTTTGCGTTGAAGAGACCTGAGTGTTTTCAGACTTACCGGCAGATCTGGGCGGATGGGTGGCTGGGGCGCCATTTCTCGCGGCAACAGCCGCGACAGAGGTCTGGGCAGCCGTCGGCTCCCGCACACTCAAAGCAGTTTTGGCTGCTTCATCCATTGCTGCCTTGCCGAATAAATGCTCCTGAAGCGCACGCACCTTAGGATTATTGGAATAGGCCACATCTGCACGCCCCTTTTCCGACTGCGCAAAAGCAGCCGTACGGGACTGCTCTTCTGCTCGGCGGCGCCAGTCCTTTTCCTCTTCGGCCGCTTCTGAAATCAATGCTTCAATGTCTCGGCTTCGCTTCGCGAGCGGCTTCATTTTGGCAAGCGTATCTGCTGTGGCAGGTTCTTCGGAGAGTTTCAGAAGCCGATCTTTCACCTGATCGAGTTCGAGCTCCAGAAAGCCGCGCTTCAATTCCAGCCGAGCCGCCTCCTGCGGCGTCTCGATGGTCATTTCTTCTGCAAGCAGCCTCGCATAGTGATCATAGTTGGGGGATTTTTCCAAGCAAGCCAGCAGCGCAGCCGTATTCGTTACCGAACCGTCCTCGTGCGCGGCTGCACGCCAAACTTCGACAATATACTGCGAGGATGCGCTTTCGCTCGTCACGAATTCATCTTCAATTTGCGGCGTGAAATCCGAGAGAAGGGCCGGATAGGCAAGGAAACACTGCAGCATGCGTTCTCGGACATCTTTAGCACGAACGCGGGGCTCAAAATAAGACTGCCGCCGAGGCTGCCAGCCGCGGCCATAACTGCCGGCTCCGCCCCAACGGCTGAAGCGGCCTGCGGCCGTTGGTTCGCTGTTCCAACGCTGTCCGGCCGGGCCAAAGTCCGTGCTGATATCCATAGGCGGAAGCACGGTTCGTTCCGGCGCGCCAGTATTCCACTCGCGTTCGAGGTCTTCGAGCTGCAGTCGAGCCAATCTGGCAATCTCACGCATCAAAGCCAGTCTTAAGACTGGCGCCTGCTTCATCGAAAGGATCAGCGGTTTTGCTTCCGCCGTGAGTTTTACGCGTTCTTCAGCATAGGTGAGCGACTTTCCTTCAATGAGAAGGCTTTTCAAAAACTCCGTCAGCGGCAGCGCCTTTTCGATTTCACGTTCATAACCCTCAGCGCCCTCTGCCTTAATAAGACTGTCGGGATCGTGTTCGGGCGGAAGCAGTACAAAGCGCGCAGCCTGTCCATCCTGAATCACTGGAAGCGCGGCCTCGAGCGCACGCCGAGCCGCCTTTCGGCCGGCGGAGTCCCCGTCAAATGAGAAATAAACCGTATCCGTCAGTTTGAAAAGCTTCTTGACGTGTTCGGGCGTAATGGAGGTACCGAGCGCCGCGACGGCTTCGCGAAAGCCCGCCTGTGAGAGCTGGATGACATCCATATAGCCCTCGCAGACAATCGCCCGAGCACGGTCAATGACAGCGCTTCGGCCTTCATAAAGACCGTAGAGTTCGCTGCCTTTGTGGTAAATAGGCGTTTCTGGGCTGTTCAGATACTTCGGCTGCTCGTCACCCTTCATCGTGCGTGCACCGAATCCGATGACCAGCCCCTTGGGCGAGCGAATCGGAAACATAATGCGGCCGCGGAAGGCGTCGTAGCGCGAACCGTTCTTTTCGAGCACCAACCCTACTTCAAGCAGCTCTTTAGCGAGATATTTTTCGCCGGGGAAGATCGCCTGCAGACCGTGCCAGCCATCCGGAGAGAAACCCAGACCGAAACGCAATGCCGTTTCACCCGTAATCTCGCGCTGCTTTAAATAGTCAATCGCACGCGGCGTTGCCTTCAGTGTTTCGCTGTAGAAGTCCGCCGCCTCTTTCATGTATTCGCCGAGCGTCTTTGCGCGGGCACGCTCCTCCTGACGGTGCGGCGAGTTGTCTTCCGGCACCTGCATGCCGTAGATATCGGCCAAACGACGAACAGCCTCGGGGAACTCGAGGTGTTCAATGTCCATCAAAAAACCGATGGCATTGCCTGCTTTGCCGCAGCCGAAGCACTTAAAGATCTGCTTGGAGGGACTGACGGAAAAGGACGGCGTCTTTTCTTTGTGAAACGGACAGCACGCCATGAAATTGCGTCCGCTCTTCTTGAGGGTCACATAACGGCCGATCACATCAACGATGTCGGCACGCTCAAGCAGACTGGAGATGAAGCCCTCAGGAATCATGAAAATTTAACAGTAAAGAAGATGTCGAGAAAATCAGACTTGCTGATCAGGAGCGCATTGTCACAGCTCCGATGCAACAAGATATCCCACTTCATCCAAAGATAAAAGAAAAGCCCTGGGTTTAACCAGGGCCCCTCTTTTGACTGCCCGCAGACAGTCCGATATGTGCCGCCGACGACAGAGGTCGATGAATCTCCGTCTTCGGCTGCGCGGCCTTTTGGGACGCTTTGGACTTAGGCAGTCAGGCGAGCCTTGACCAGTGCAGAGACCTTGCCGAGATCGGCGCGACCTGCAACCTTAGCCTTGACGGCTCCCATCACCTTGCCCATTGCGGCCATGCCGGAAAGACCAGACTGAGCAATAGCTTCGTCGATGATTGCCCCGATTTCCTCATCGGAAAGCTGCTTGGGGAGATATCCCGAAAGCACATCAATTTCAGCCTGCTCTTTTTGAGCGAGGTCTTCACGGCCGCCCGCACGATACTGCTGGATCGAGTCGCGGCGCTGCTTGACCATCTTGGCAATCACTTCCGTGACCTGCGCATCCGTCGCCTCGATCTTTTCATCGATTTCTCGCTGCTTCACTGCGGCAAGAAGGAGACGAATCGTGCTCAGACGGTCGGCATCATGCGCACGCATGGCGGCCTTCATATCTTCGCGGATTCTCTCTTTAATCATCACCATCCTTGAGCGATATCTAGGAGTTAAGCACCAACAGAAAACTTCTGCTGGGCGAGGAAGAAGCGATTAGTAGAGCTTCTTCGGGAGCATCATGCTGCGCAGGCGCTTGTAATGGCGCTTGACCGCGGCAGCCTTCTTGCGCTTACGTTCTGCGGTGGGCTTTTCATAGAATTCGCGCGCACGGAGTTCGGTCAGCAGGCCGGACTTTTCGATGGTGCGCTTAAAGCGGCGCAGGGCGACTTCGAAGGGTTCGTTCTCTTTAACGCGGATAGTAGGCATTCGACACCTAGTTGTGATGACCCGGAAATGTATGAAAATCTTGAGCTGCGTCTGGTTCCGGGGCAAGATGCAGCCAAGTCGAAGCGCGAATTTTCTCATGTTTGGACAGGAGATTCAACGCTTTGAGGCGATTTTTTCCAGTTTTTATTTTGTTAGACGTGCCGAACCCCAATTGCAGCTACCCGAACAGCTCTTAAGATGAATGGGATCGCTCTGTCGCCTCTGACCATGATTCGTCTGCCTTTTCTTTTAGGATTTTTTCTGCTCCTGACCGGTTCAGCCCCCTTCGCGGATGCAGCCTCATCGGGCCAAGAACAAGGAGACGGTGGCGTTGTCCATATTGGCATTCAAGAGACGCTTGATCCGGAATTCTTTGTCGACACCCTAGGGCCGACAATGCGGCATCTGCGCAAACGCTTTCCTCATCTCCGATTTCATGCCGAAACCTTTTCAATAGCGGAGCTGTCACAGGCCATCCAAACGAAATCCATCAGCTTTTTCATAGCCGACAGCGGATTATTCACCTTCCTAGCCTCTACAGAACATGCAGACGATTTAGCGACAAGGCAAAACCGCTTTAGTTCTGATCCGGCCAAAAGCACCGGCGCGGTGCTTTTTGTTCGTGCTGACCGCAATGACCTTCAGACGCTTAGCGATCTGCGCGGCCGCAAAATTGCCGCGCAGAATCCCAATGACTTCACCTCTTGGCTTACCTTTCAAGGCGAACTCGTTCGAGCGGGATTTGATCCTAAAAAATTTTGGGGCGCAGAACTATTCACCGAATATGAATATCCCAATGTTCTCGACAGCGTCTCGGCAGGGGAAACGGATGCAGGCCTGTTGGCAGCCTGCGCCTTGGAGGAACAAACGGCGCTGCACGGCTATCGCCTAGAGGACTTTCGTGTACTCCATGAGCAAACCAGCAACGCCCTGCGCTGCCGCCGTTCAACGGCACTGTATCCCGGTCCCGTTTTCGCCTCGCTTCCCCATGCGGACCCCGCATTGACCAAGCAGATTACTTTGGCGCTGCTCACCGAACCGCCGTCCGAAAATGGCAGCGCCTGGGGCATCAGCACTGACAACAGCGAGGCACTCAACCTCTATAAGCTTTTAAAAACAGGGCCTTACTCCTATCTCAATGACACAAATTGGTCCGCATTGTGGGCGAATTATCAAGAATGGATCTTTGCCGCATTCGGACTCCTCATGCTTTTGATCATTCACACGCTTCGAGTGGACCGCTTGGTTGAGCGGCGTACAGCAGAGCTTCAGGCCTCGATAGCTGAACGCGATGCGCTCGAGAAAGCCAATCAAGCAAATGCACAGATGCTCGCGCAAATGGAGCGTGCCGGCATCGTCGCGCAGCTCTCTTCCATGGTGGCGCACGAACTGCGTCAGCCGCTGATGTCGATTATGAATTTCGTCGGCGGCCTCAGCCTGTACATGAGAAAAACTTATCCGGCCGATCCGGTTGTTGCCCAGACCGCCGACGTTATTGTCGAAGAAGCAGAACGCGCCTCAGCGATCGTAGACCGTGTCCGCGGTTACGATAAAACGGCGCATGCTCAAAAAATACCGATTGCCGCCAAAGATCTGATTGCCTCCGCTGTCCGCGCCTTCAGCCATTCGGCTTTATCAAGCGGCGTCACCGTCCGCACGGACTGCCGTACCAATGCATGCGTTTTGGGAGATCCTCTAGAGCTCACATTGGTCATTCTCAATTTCCTCAAAAACGCCGCGGATGCCATGGCGGATGTTTCAGAGAAGGTCATTCACTTGTCTGCCCAGCAATCTGGCGGCAACATTGTTTTTAGGGTTCGTGACTATGGACCTCCGTTAACGAACGAGGTTTTCGAAACGCTCTCTCACCCGACTGTCAGTCACAAGCCTCACGGTTTAGGACTTGGACTGAGTCTCGCCAAAAGCATTGCCGAACGTCACCGCGGGCACATCGACTTTGTTCGTGCTCAGCCCAACGGCCTTATCGCCGTTCTCGAGCTGCCTTGCCTTTTAAATACCAGCCCGAGTGAGGCGGGCACAACCGTTCTCCAAGATAGCGGGCAAAGGAAAACGCACCATGAGTAACGAATTGCTCGATCCCAGACTGCCGCCGTTGGTGCGCATTGTTGACGATGACGATCGAGTGCGCCAATCCGAAGCCTTCGTTTTGCGCCTGGAAGGATTCGATGTGCGTGAGTACAGCAGTGCAGAAGACTTTCTTCACTTTGATGATGTGTCTCGTGCCGGCTGCATTGTGCTCGATATCCGCATGCCTGGCATGAATGGTCTGGAACTGCAGTCAGAACTGCTCCGAACAGGCCGATCACTGCCCATTCTTTTCCTGACGGGCCATGGTGACGTCGCCATGGCCGTTGATGCGCTAAAGCGCGGTGCCGCTGACTTCATTCAAAAACCCGTCAAAGCCGAGCGCCTAGCCGCCCTGACGCATGAGCTCGTTGCCTGGCATCAGCAATACACCCAGCGGCTTACTCAGCGTCGTCACGCCATTGAAAAACTCAAAGCACTCACCCCCAAGGAATTGGAAGTTTGCCGCTTAGCTGCTTCCGGGCTCTCGAATAAAGCGATTGCAAAAGAGCTTTGCATTGCAGAGCAAACAGTACGCATCCACCGATGGAGTGCTGCTAAAAAACTCGGCGGCAGCAGCGCCGTGGCATTCAGCCGTGCTATTGCTGCCGCAGAATCTGAATCCGATACGGACCATCCGCTCTTTCGTCATCCAAACGACTCCACTTTCCACAAGGAAAATTCATGATGCGGCGGTTTTCTCGCAGAATGTTTGGCAGCCTTCTGCTTTCAACACTGGCAGTTCCTGCCGTTCAGGCAGCGCAGCGCGTCTGGGACGTCATTGTGGTCGGCGCAGGCGGCGCAGGGCTCTCCGCGGCTGTGAGTGCCGCTGAGGCTGGCGCAAAAGTGCTGCTGTTGGAGAAGATGCCGCATATCGGCGGCAATACCCGAATTTCGGGCGGATTTTATGCCTGTGTTGACTTGGTTCGGCAAAAGCGGCAAGGCATTGAAGACAGTGAGCAGCTCTTTTTGTCGCAGATGCTCGAGAGCGGCGGCGGTCACGCCAACCCCAAACTTGCAGCCATTTTGGTACACAACGCCACGCCTGCCCTAAAGTGGCTAGAGAAACTTGGCATGCGCTTCCAGCCTACCGTTTCTGAAGCATATGGCTCTCGCTGGCCGCGCAGTCATAAACCCTTGATGCCTAATGGCGAAGGTTATATCCGAACTCTCTCCACAGCTGCCGTCAAACTGGGCGTAATCATTAAAACAAGCACCCCCGTTACGACACTGCTTACCGATAACGACGGTCGAGTCTGCGGCGTACAAATAGCGGAAAACAATATACGAAAAAATATTTTTTCTAAACGAGGCGTCATTGTTGCAAGCGGCGGTTTTGGTGCCAATCCCGCCATGATTGCCCGCTATGCCCCGCAATTTTCGGGACTCACGACCAACAATATGCCGGGATCGACAGGCGAGATGCTGCTCGCCGCTCAAAAAGCCGGAGCAGAGCTTGTCGATATGGAGGATGTGCTCTGTAATCCAGGACTTCCTCCAGGCCGAGTCATGCGAGCACGTTTCCATATGCTCGTGGATCAGTTCATCCTTGTTGACCAAACCGGGCGCCGCTTCATCCGAGAGGACGCCAGCCGAGCCGCCGTTACACGGGCCATATTGGCGCTTCCCGGCAAAGTTGCCTACACCATAATCGATTCCAAAGGCATGAAAAACCTAAGCATTCTCATGCAGAAGGAGGCTGTGCTTGCGGTTGAATCCGGAGATGCGTGGACGGCAGACACCATTGAGGATCTAGCTCGCTTAATGAAACTCCCTGCCGCGAATCTGCAGGCCACCATCGACGACTACAACACCGGCATGAAGACTGGTCAGGATCCTTTAGGAAAAGTCGCGCCTCGCGGTGACTTTTCGCTCGATCATCCGCCCTACTGGGCCTGCTTTGCAGGCATGAGCATTCACTACACAATGGGCGGCATCCGCATTAATGAGCTTGCTCAGGCAATGCGCGCTGACGGCCGCCCCGTAGCAGGTCTATGGGCTGCCGGAGAAGCAACCGGCGGCATTCACGGAAAAGAGCGGCTCGGCGGAAACGGCATCAACGATGCCGTTGTGTTTGGGCGCATTGCCGGCCAACAAGCCGCCAGAGATCTATAAAACATTTGTTTAAAGACTCGGCCCCCGAAGACAATCGAGAATCCTTTTTAGCTTATGACGAGCAGAGATGGACCGCTTTCTGCTCTCTTCATCTTGCAATGCTTTAAAGGATTCCGCCATGGCTTTTCCCCTCAACCGCCGTCAGTTGCTCGGCGCCGGCCTTGCCGCCGCCATTCCGTCTGCGCACGCATTCATTCCAGTCAAAGTCCCTCAAAAATGGGACGATACTGTCGACGTGCTCTGTGTCGGCACCGGCTTTTCCGGGCTGGCGGCAGCTATTGAAGCTCACAATGCCGGCGCCTCCGTCCTTGTCATCGACAAGATGGCGCTTCCGGGCGGAAACTCTATCCTCGCTGCCGGCGGTTTTGCCGCCCCCGGCAATGACATGCAGAAGAAGGCTGGCATCAAAGACAGCCCTGAACTGCTGCTTGCAGATATGCTCCGTGCCGGCGGCCATCTAAACCATGTGGAGTGCGCAAAGGTCGTCGCCTACGGTGCCTACGACACATACCGTTGGGCCACGGACTATCTCGGCGTGAAATGGGATCGGCTAGGCTTTCAGGGCGGCCATTCTGTCGCACGCTCCTGCAGCTTTATGAACGGCACCGGAGCCGACATCATCGGCCCGATGCTCACGAAGCTCTCCACACTGAAGGTTCCTGTGCGTCTGCGCACGAAGCTCCTCAACTTTGTTACCGATGACAACGGTGCAGTCATTGGCGTTGAGGTCCGGGCCAACTATCAATTCCCCAAGGAAGAGACGGGAGAAACCAAGTTCATTCGTGTTAAACGCGGTGTCGTACTCGCCACCGGCGGTTTTTCGCAAAATGTGCAGATGCGCACGATGCACGACCCGCGCCTTACGGCTGCTCTGGATTCGACAAACAGCCCTGCAGCGACGGGTGAAGGTCTTCAGGCCGCGCAGCGCGTGGGAGCCGGCACTTGTTTGATGGATTGGATTCAGCTGGGTCCTTGGACGAGCCCAGATGAAAAAGGTTTCGGGGTCTGCCCGAAGTTTGTCGAAGCCTCTGTCGGCTACGGTCTCATGATTGACCCGAAAACCGGCAAACGCTTTATCAATGAAACCGGCAATCGGAAGGTCAGAGCCGACGCCATTTTGGCAATCGGCCACCCGGCAATCATTCTGATTTCCGAAACCAACATGAAAAAGCACGTGCCCATGTCGACAGTCAAAGCCGGGCTTGACAATGGCTCCATCAAGCGCTTTGCCTCGCTCGAAGAGCTTGCTCAAAACTACGGCATCGACCCCAAGCTGCTCAAAGAAAGCGTTGACCGTTGGAACGACGCCATCGCAAAGAAGACTGATCCCGATTTCAAGGCGAAGATCTTCGACGATACCGAAGCCAATGAAGGAACTTTCTTTGCCTGCCGTCTCTGGCCGCGCGTTCACTACTGCATGGGCGGACTCACTATTAATGCCAAAGCTGAGGTGATCGATACCGACTTCAATATTCTTCCGGGACTCTTTGCAGCCGGAGAGGTATGCGGCGGCGTACACGGAATGGTTCGCCTAGGCACCGTTTCGATCGCCGACTGTATCGTTTATGGCCGCGTCGCCGGTAAGGCAGCCGCCAATCGCAAGGCGTAACCCTTTTAAGCTTGACGACTCGGGCGCCTGCCCCCCGATTGGGTGCCTGAATCGTCAAGCGTTCATATTAAACGCACAAAAACTGGGCATTTTTCTGAGAAAAAACAATCTTTCGCACCATATTGTAGCGAGCAATAAGGGGTTTTTACCTACCTCTATAACATAAGCACCCTACCCTCCATGCCATTAGGCAGAACTCGTTCAACTCATTGTTTTATCAGGAAGTTGCAGCGCTATGATGAAGCGATAGGAAGAAACCACGCCTTTCTTCTTTCCAAGGCTGATACTCATAAAGATATTACCGATCAGCCCGCTTTTCTTTTCATTTTTCGGAGAATGAAAAAATGCTGACTCGCAAGCTTTCTGCAGAAACGCCTGAACTCTCTTCAGTTGCCGCTGAATGCCGCCGTACCGGCGAACCGGTGTGCGTCACCGAAAATGGCCGTCCGGCATTCGTGATGATGGACATGGCTTCCTTTGAAGCCCGTGAAGCGCGGCTTTCAGCGCGTGAGGCCGCTCTGGCCATGACCTCAGCCAAGGCGACTCAGGCTGCTGCAGCCAACGGAACGCTCCTTGCCATGGGTGTCGTTGCTGCAGGTTGATTCGTTTAGCGTCCTGCTGAACAAACATTCAAACGGCTGGTCGGCAGATCAGCCGTTTTCTTATGCTGCCGAAGGAAGAAATCTCGATCCGCCTTGACGTTGTTGGGTACTGCGGCGGACAATTGCGCGGACTTTTTCGGATCGAATACCCATGATTGTTCTCGGCATTGAATCCTCCTGCGATGAAACCGGCGCAGCGCTCATCTCCGACACGAAGGGCCTGCTTGCAGATGCTCTCCATACTCAGATTGATATGCACCGCGCCTATGGCGGCGTTGTGCCGGAACTTGCGAGCCGCGACCACATTCGCCGCGTCATAGCGCTGACCGACGAAGTGCTTTACAAAGCGAATCTCAAACGTTCAGATATCTCCGCCATTGCCGTGACGGAAGGGCCTGGCCTTGCCGGCGCACTGCTGGCAGGCAATGCAGTCGCGCACGCTATGGGATTTGGGCTGGGCATTCCCGTCATAGGCGTACACCACTTGGAAGGGCATCTTTTAGCTGCGCGCTTGGCCGATCCCGCTCCGCAGTTTCCTTTCCTTGCACTGCTTGTCTCCGGTGGACACACCCAAATCCTCAAGGTGGCCTCCTTCGGCAGCTATGAACTGCTCGGAGAAACATTGGACGATGCGGCCGGTGAAGCTTTCGACAAAACCGCGCAGCTGCTTGATCTTCCTTACCCCGGCGGTCCTGCCGTTTCCGCCTTAGCAGAAAAGGGGACGCCCGGCGCGATTGAACTCGCCCGCCCGATGATTCATGCCCCTAATCTGTCGATGAGTTTTTCGGGGCTTAAAACCTCTGTCCTGACTGCGGTGCGCTCGGCACCGGACCCCAAGGACGAACAGTTCCGTGCCGATCTTGCCCGCGGCTTTGTGGATGCTGTAGTTGATGTTCTGGCTGCCAAACTCGTTCGGGCCATTAAGATGACCCGCCTCAACAATGTCGTCGTAGCAGGCGGGGTTTCGGCCAATAAGCAGCTTCGTGCTCGTCTCACGCAGGAAGTGGAACGACGCCGCGGAAAGATTTTCTTTCCGCCAATGCGGCTCTGCACAGACAATGGCGCAATGATCGCCGCCGCAGGCATCGCCCGTATGGAATCCATGACTGAAGCGGAACGGAAAGCTTTAATTGAGAAGATTTCCTTTGGAGTTCGCCCTCGCTGGCCTCTGGAAATGCTGCCCAAGGCAGCGCTGCCGGAGCGCCTCACGGTTTAGAGCATGCAGCAGACCTTAGCCTCTTTGTCAAAAAGAAAGAGGCTAACTCTTTTATTGTCCGCACATTTTTTGTCAATACAAAATCAATACGAAAAAGCCCGGTGCAGCACAACCTGCATCGGGCTCTTTCAACTCTGAACGTTCAGAGTATGAAGCCGTCAAGATTACTTGAGCTTCGTTTCCTTGTAGACGACGTGCTTGCGAGCAACCGGGTCGTACTTGGAAATTTCCATCTTGCCCGAAGTGGTCTTGCGGTTCTTGGTCGTGGTGTAGAAGTGACCCGTACCAGCCGAAGAAACGAGCTTGATCTTGTCGCGAACGCCTTTCGCCATGGTGAATCTCCTTTAATTAGATTTCGCCGCGGGCGCGAAGATCCGCGAGAACCGCGTCAATGCCGAGCTTATCGACCGTACGCAGGCCCGCATTCGTCAGACGAAGACGAACCCAGCGGTTTTCGCTCTCAACCCAGAAACGGCGATACTGCAGATTCGGCATAAAGCGACGCTTGGTCTTGTTATTCGCGTGCGAGACCTGATGGCCGACCATCGGCGCCTTACCGGTGACTTGACACACTCGTGCCATCTCTAACTCCAAAAAATATGACGTCTCGCAGGGGACAGTCGCAGCACAAACGGCTGCGGCACACCAAACGAGCTCAAAAGTTAAGTGATGATGTCAATCCCAAATGCGTCGCCGCACGGGCCGCGCCCTAATTTGCGCGGGCCGCCGCGCTTGGCTCCCCACAGTGTCAGTACAGGGCTCCGGGCAACGCGGAGAATTTGACAAGGGACGCATTCTACTCGGTTCAATCGGGCTCGTGTGCGGAAATCTTCGTTTTTCTTTATTCTTGACCGGAACTGACCGCTCATTCGCACATCAGAGATGTGGTTCCGACTGCTTTGCGATCCTATTCCCAGACCCAACACACCCAGGCTTTCACGACATGCAGGTTCTTCTTGCGCAGCCGCGCGGCTTTTGCGCCGGCGTTACCCGCGCCATTGCCATCGTTGAGCGAGCGCTCGCCATCTACGGCGCTCCTATTTACGTACGCCATGAAATCGTACACAACCGAACGGTAGTTGAAGGCCTGCGCGCCCGCGGCGCCATCTTTGTAGATCAGCTTTCCGATGTTCCAGAAGGTGCAACGGTGGTTTTTTCTGCCCACGGCGTACCCAAATCCGTTGCCCGAGAAGCCGAAGAGCGAGGGCTGCGCATCTTTGATGCCACATGTCCCCTCGTCACTAAAGTGCATAAAGAAGTGGGGCGCATGCGTCGAGAGGGCCGCATGATTCTCATGATCGGCCACGCAGGACATCCGGAAGTCGAAGGCACTATGGGGCAAGTTGAGGACGGTATCCGCCTCATAGAAAAACCGGCGGATGTGGCGAACCTCTCCTATACCGATCAGGATGCACTCGCCTATGTCACTCAAACCACAATCAGTGCGGACGATTCAAGAAGCGTTATTGAAGCCCTGAAGAGTCGCTACCCGCACATTCATGAACCCAAGCGTCAGGACATCTGCTATGCAACGCAGAATCGTCAGGAAGCCGTGAAACAGCTGGCCCAAGCCGGTGTCGACTTGGTGCTCGTCATCGGCTCGGCGACAAGTTCCAACTCCAATCGTCTGCGGGAAGTGGCTGAACGAGAAGGCGTACACGCCTACCTGGTCGACTCCGCCGAGCACGTTGATCCCAAATGGTTTAAAGGCGCCGATAAAGTCGGCATCACCGCGGGTGCTTCGGCTCCGGAATCGTTAGTACAGGGCGTCGTCGAGTGGCTTCGCGAGCATCTCGGCGCAGACACCGTGCGCACCATGCCGGGCGAAGAAGAAAATGTTGCATTTCCGCTGCCCAAGGGACTCTGGGAAAGCGATCTGGAGGCCGCACGAGACGCGGGTAAAACTCAGGAGCGCAAAGAACCGCTCGATGAGTCGCTTTCGAACAAACCGAGCGGCAGCTAAAACGCCGAACTGCTTGGATTGAGGCAGAATGCTCAGTACTTTCCCGAAGGACGCCATACAGCATCCTCCGCAGAATTCTCCAATCTCATTCAGGACCATTCGTTCATGTCCAAAGAAAAGCATCAGAGCCTTACGCCTGCAACGCAGTGGCTCAAGGAACACAAGATTCCCTTTGAAGAACGTTCCTATGAATATGAAGAGCACGGCGGTACTGCGCTGGCAGCTTCGGCCTGCGGCATTGACCACCATCACGTCATCAAGACGCTCATCATGGAAGACGAAAACGCCAAGCCGCTTGTCATCCTGATGCACGGCGACTGCGAAGTTTCCACCAAAAATCTCGCCCGTCAGATCGGCGCCAAGCACGTTTCTCCGTGTAAGCCCGAACAGGCGCAGCGCAATTCGGGGTACTTTGTGGGGGGTACGAGCCCATTTGGCACTAAAAAACACATGCCCGTTTATGTGGAGTCTTCGATTCTTGAGCTCGACAAGATCTTCATTAACGGCGGCCGCCGCGGTTATCAGGTTGGCATTGATCCGAAAGTGCTCACCGATGTCCTCGGCGCCAAACCGGTGAACTGCGCCAATCCGGACTAATTCCGCTTCGGTCAATTGAAAAAGCGGTGTCTCTTGCTGAAGAGGACACCGCTTTTTCTGTCATAGACCGGTTCGATTCCGTTTTATTCGTCACGCTGCAGCACGGCTGCAAAGAATCCATCGGTGTTGTTCACATGCGGCAAAAGCTGCATATAGCCCTCAAAGCGTTCAAGCTGACCGGGTTCAAAGTGAATGCCCTGCTGCTCGAACACTTCCTTCACCGGAACAAGGCGCCAACCTGGGTGCTCGGCCAAAAACGCCTCTACAACATCCTGATTTTCGCGCTTGAGCAGCGAGCAGGTCGCGTAGACCAGTCGTCCGCCTTTTTTCACCAGCCGGCTCGCCGATTCGAGAACACGCTTTTGAATGTCATTGATGCGGTCGAGCTCTTCGGGCGAAAGCCGCCATTTGAGATCAGGATTGCGGCGCAGCGTGCCCGACCCTGTGCAGGGGGCATCCACGAGCACGCGGTCAAATTTATTAGCCAGACGGCGCACGCGCGGATCCGCTTCGCTCTTAATAGCTACCGGATGAACATTCGAAAGGCCGGCACGGCGCATACGCGGCGCAAGACCGGCGAGACGTTTTTCATTGACGTCAAAAGCATAGAGACTTCCCGTTGAGCGCATCAGTGCGCCGAGCGCCAGAGTCTTGCCGCCGGCACCCGCGCAGAAGTCACAGATCATTTCGCGGCGGCGCGGCGTGAGCAGACGAGCAATCAGCTGACTGCCTTCATCCTGTACATCGACCAGCCCATCCTGATAGATCGGCCAACGGGTAAGACCTGGCTTCGTAGGCAGGCGGACCCCGTCGGGGCTGAGCGGCGTCGGGTAAGCTTCCACGCCGTTTTTGGCCAGTTCAGCTAAAACTTCTTCTCGCGTCGCCTTTAAAAGATTCACGCGGAGGTCAAGCGGCGCCCCCTCTTTCATCGCGGCATAAAGCGCCTGACTATCAGGATACTGAGCCTCAATCAGGTCAAAGAGCCACTGCGGAAGTTCTGCCTGAACGTGCGCCGGCGCCTTTGAAACATCGAAAGCAAGCACATTCTTGAGCGGACCTTCCTCGGAACCGATGGACGAAGGCGAAAGCGCATCAATGCCGTGCTGACGAGCAAGCACCGTCAGGGCAGCAAGCCGCGGTGCACGATCCGGATGCACGGGCCGCATCGCAGCACGCAGCGTTCCGTAGCGGCGCAGCGCATCGTAGATACCCTCCGCGATGAGGCCGCGGTCACGCATGCCGAGCTGCGGATTGCTCTTAAAAAAGAGCTTCATGAGTACGTCAGCGGGACCGTCGAACTTCAAAATAACTTTAAGCGCACGGGACAGCTCGTCAACGATTAATCCGGTAATACGCACGCGGCCATTGGCCGCGGCCATACGGCGCTCGGGCGTTTTTTCACCCGAATGCTTCTTAAAGCCCTCCGCAGCCCGTTCGGCCTGTCGGCGTTTATCGGCAGCAATTTGACGTTCCGTACGCTTGCGGCGCGGTTCTTCCTGTTGACGGCGAGGTTTCTTTTGAAACTCGAAAGCCCGACGCTTGGGATGGTTTTCAGCCATGGAATGAATTCCTTAATATGGGCGCCGACAACCTGCCTGCGGCAGCACCAGCGCACGAGATGTTTTTAGTCTTTCCGCCAGAAAATAGCGAGGTGGTGAGCTACTTCGTCACTCATTACGGCCTTGCCGTCAATGAGCTTCACTTCACCAAGGGCAACAGCCTTGACGCACTGCGGGTAAAGCTTATGCTCATAAGGGAGAAGTCTTGCCGCGAGCGTCTCATCCGTGTCAGAAGGAAGCACCGGTACAACCGACTGCCCAATGATTGCGCCGCCGTCAAGCACCGAAGAAACAAAGTGCACGGTCGAGCCGTGTACCCGGCAGCCGGCGTCAATGGCACGCTGATGCGTGTCAAGTCCAGGAAAGAGCGGCAAAAGTGCCGGATGAATATTGAGGATTTTGCCTTCCCAGCGGGCGACAAACGACTCCGTGAGGATACGCATGAAGCCAGCCAATACGATGACCGCGGGCTTATAAGGTTCGATCGCGGCAGCGAGCGCTTCCTCAAAAGCTTCGCGTGTCGGATAAGCCTTGTGGTCAACGGCAACGGCATCAATGCCTTCGCGCCGGGCGGTGTCAAGACCTTTGGCAAGGGGGCGGTTGGAGATCACCGCCGCAATTTTGAGGCCGAACCGGCCCTCCCAGTCTTCGCTGCGAGCCGTGCGCAGTATGGCTTCAAAGTTGCTGCCTCGGCCGGAAATCAGGACGACGATGTTCTTCATGATGTTATTGAGAAAAAGTGCATAGATGCGGCACTTATTGAAATCGAGTGCGCACGAGAGAGGCCGATATTTTAAACGTACGCCGTCGTTTTCTCCGCTCTCTTGACGCTTCTGTATTGTGTTTTGCTGCACGCGTCAATCACCGCTGCAGTGCAAATGCCGTCACTCGGGCGATCTGAGCGATTTATCTTAGCTGGTCAACTCTGGTGCAATAACGAGCGGATCTGGTGCCTGAACGGCAGTATCCGTAAAGACCTTAAGAGAAAACCCGCTCGTTATAATTCCGAAATTCTCCAATGGATTTCAACTTAAGCCCACGCTCCAACTCTTCCCATATTGCCATGCACGTTTTCCGCGGTCTCCCCAGCCCTTTGCAGCGCATTCCGAGCGCCGTCGCCATCGGTAATTTCGACGGCGTTCACACCGGACATCAAGCGCTCTTAGCCGGACTTGTTGAAGCCGCACGCGAGCGTGGTTTGGTTCCGAGCGTATTGACGTTTGAACCGCATCCGCGAGAATTTTTCCCGCATCTCGATCCGGTGCCGCGGATTTCAACGCTCTGCGACAAAGTCAAGCGACTGCTCGATTGCGGCATCGAACGCATCTACATGATGCCTTTTAATGAACACATTGCTCGTGAAGGCGCAGAAGCATTCGTGACCAATGTGCTTGTCAACGGATTGGATGCCCGTTGGGTAACGGTCGGAGAAGACTTCCGTTTCGGCAGCGGCCGCGCTGCGGGAGCACACGATCTTGAACGCCTTGGCAAAGAGCATCACTTTGAAACGTGGATTTCGCCGCTTCTCTTTCACGGCACAGCGAAGGTGAGCTCAACGCGCCTGCGCGCCGCCCTGTCGGAGGGCGATTTTTACGAAGCCGAAATGATGCTCGGACACCCTTACACAATGTCTGGACGCGTCATTCATGGTCAGGCGCTCGGCCGTACGCTGGGCTACCCCACCCTGAATATCGCACCGATTCCGCCGGGAAGCCGTGCTCGTCCGGCGCTCGCCGGAGTCTTTGCCGTCAAAGTTTCCGGCTTGGGCCCGGCCGAACAGTGCGGCGTCGCCTCTTTGGGACTTCGTCCTACAGTATCGAGTGCTCGTCGTTGGCTTCTCGAAACCCATGTCTTCGACTGGAAGGGGGATGCTTACGGCCGCCCTGTCACGGTTCGCTTCATCGAGCGAATACGCGGCGAAAAGAAATTCAGCGGCTTGGAAGAACTCCAGGCTGCCATAGCGGCTGACGCTCGACGTGCGCGTCAGATCCTCGGCCTAGCGCCGAACGGAGAATAGTTCGACATTCTTGTCGCTTCTCCGCAGCACGTTAAAACCGCCAGCCGGTTGGTACGAATGCAGCCGGCAGGCAATCCGCAACAAACGAGCGCAGCTCGACTCGGACAACATCGAAGATCCGGGAAGGCGCGCTTGACCTGAAGAGCCCGAGGGGGCCAGGAGCTTGTCTGATCATGGCAAAAGCTGAAAAAGCGTCTCAGGACGCGCAAAAGAAGTATCCGTTAAACCTTCCGGATACACCCTTCCCGATGCGCGGGAATCTCCCCAAACGCGAACCCGGCTGGGTGCGTGAATGGGATGAGAAAAAGATCGTCTACCGCATTCTTGATAAGCGTCGCGACGCCAAGAAGTTCATTCTTCATGACGGTCCTCCTTATGCCAACGGTGCCATTCATATCGGCCATGCCGTCAACAAGATCCTGAAAGACATGATCGTCAAGGAGAAAACCCTCGAAGGGTATCAGGCTCCTTACGTGCCCGGCTGGGACTGCCACGGCATGCCGATCGAAGTGCAGATCGAAAAGCTCCACGGCAAGAATCTCCCGGTTGAGAAGATGCAGTCGCTCGCTCGTGCTTATGCGATGGAGCAGTCAAACCTGCAGCTCGCAGACTTTAAGCGCCTAGGCGTTCTGGGCCTGTGGGACAATCCGTACCGCACGATGCGCCATGACACGGAAGCCGCGGAAATCACGGCGCTGCGCAAGATCATGGAAAAGGGCTACGTTTATCGTGGCCTGAAGCCCGTCAACTGGTGCTTTGACTGCCAGTCCGCCTTGGCAGAAGCTGAAGTCGAATACATGGACCGCAAGTCCCCGATGCTCGACGTCGCCTTTGCGCTCACTGATGAGGATCATCAGCGCGTAGAGGGTATCTTCGGCCATACGATTGAAAAGCCCTGTTCAGTTGTCATTTGGACAACGACCCCGTGGACCATCCCGGCCAATCAGGCGCTCAACATGCACCCCGACCTCACCTACGCTTTGGTGGATGTCGGCGATCGTTATCTCATCCTCGGCGAAGGCCTTGTTGAAGAAGCCCTGAAACGCTACGGTCTGACGGGCTCTGTCGTCGCCACTGCCAAAGGTGCTCTCTTTGAGGGGGTGCGTTTCAAGCACCCGCTCTACGACATGCACGAGGGCTACCGCCGCTATTCTCCGGTCTACCTTGCCGACTATGTGGAGGCAACATCGGGCACCGGTATCGTCCACTCGGCTCCGGCTTACGGCGTGGACGACTTTGTTTCCTGCAAAAAGCACGGCATGTCCAACGACGAAGTGCTCAATCCTGTGCAGGGCGACGGCACCTATGCTTCGTGGCTCCCGTTCTTTGCCGGCATGAACATCTGGCAGGCCAACCCGAAGATTCTTGACACACTGCGCGTTGCAGGGGCATTACTCTCTTCGGGCGAAATGACCCACAGCTACATGCACTGCTGGCGCCACAAGACCCCGCTCATCTACCGCGCCACTGCACAGTGGTTTGTGCGCATGGACGCACCCGACGAAGACACGAAGAGCGTGCTCGGTCTGCCCGCTGCCGAGAAGACCCTGCGTCAAGCCGCGCTCGAAGGCGTCAAAGCAACGAAGTTCTTCCCAGAATGGGGCATCAACCGTCTTTATTCAATGATTGAGAATCGTCCCGACTGGTGCATCTCTCGCCAGCGCAACTGGGGTGTGCCGCTGCCCTTCTTCCTTCACAAGGAAACGGGACATCTGCACCCCGATACGTTTGAAATCATGAAGAAGGTCGAAGCGCTCGTTGCCGAAGGCGGCATTGAGGCCTGGACGAAAGCCAAACCCGAAGAGCTGATCGGCGAAGACGCCAAGAACTACGTGAAGTCGACCGATATTCTCGACGTCTGGTTCGATTCCGGCACGACCCACTATACGGTCATGCGCGGTTCGCACAAGGACATCCTCGGATGGCCCGCAGACCTCTATCTTGAAGGATCTGACCAGCATCGCGGCTGGTTCCACTCGTCGCTGCTCACGGGCACGATGCTTGACGGCCGTCCGCCCTATAACCAGCTTCTCACCCACGGTTTCTGCGTTGATGAAAAGGGCGAGAAGATGTCGAAGTCCAAAGGCAACGTCGTCCGTCCGCAGGAAATCAATGACAAGTACGGCGCCGAAATTCTGCGTCTGTGGGTTGCTTCGACCGACTATTCGGGTGAGCTACGCCTTGGTCCTACGATCATTAACCGCGTCGTTGAGTCTTATCGCCGCATTCGCAACACGCTGCGCTTCCTGCTGGCCAACACGTCCGACTTTTCGATGGAAAAGGATGCCGTGCCGGTCGAAGACATGCTCGAACTTGACCGCTGGGCTGTTGCCTATGCCGCCGACTTCCAAAAGCGCGTGCTGGTCGAGTACGGTTCCTACCGCTTCCACAATGTGGTAACGCTGCTGCAGACTTTCGCCTCGACCGATCTGGGGAGCTTCTACCTCGACGTACTCAAAGACCGCCTCTATACGACCGGCGCCCAGAGTTTTGCCCGCAGATCCGCGCAGACCGCGCTCTATCTCATCACGGCGATGCTCCTGCGTCTTATCGCTCCGATCCTCTCCTTCACAGCCGAAGAAGCCTTCAAGCTCTTCTCGCCGAATGCCGATGAAACGATCTTTACGGAAACGTTCCTCAAGCTCCCCGAAGTAAAGGATGCTGATGCGCTGCTCGCTAAGTGGGCGCAGATCCGCGCCGTGCGTGCTGATGTGCAAAAAGCCATTGAAGACGAGCGCACCAGCGGTACGATTGGTTCGTCCCTGCAGACCACGGGAGAAATCTGCGCAGCTTCTCCCTTGTACGAAGTGCTCGCATCACTCGGCGACGAACTTCGCTTTGTGATGATCATGAGTGAAGTGAAACTCACGAAGGCAGCTGACGGCGCTGAGACGACGGTTTCCGTCAAGCCTTCGACCGAAAAGAAATGCGAACGCTGCTGGCACTATGTGCCGGGCGTCGGCAGCAATGCCGAACACCCGACGCTGTGCCCGCGCTGCGTCTCCAATCTCTTCGGCGCCGGCGAAAAGCGCCTCTTCGCATAAATGGCGAAGAGCGTCTCTTCTGCGAAGACTGCCCGCTCGACCGCTCGGTCGGGCGGGCGGACGAGCGCTTCGCCCGCCCGCTTCAGTCTCTGGATTGCTTTCGGATTTCTGATTCTTATCCTCGATCAGGCAACTAAGTTCTGGTTTGAGCGGCATCTGGATCCGGGCGATTTCGTGCCTGTCATTGATGGGTTCTTCAACCTTACGCTCGCACACAACTACGGAGCGGCCTTTAGTTTCCTCGCTTCGATGGGGGGATGGCAGCGTTGGCTATTTTCGGCTATTGCATTGGCTGTGATTGTCGTGTCGCTGCGTCTGCTTTGGAAACACAGCAGACAAACGCTCTTTGCACTCTCGCTCACGCTCATTCTTTCGGGTGCTTTGGGCAACCTCATTGACCGCTCACTGTGGGGTTATGTGATCGATTTTCTCGACTTCTACCTTGGCACTTGGCATTGGCCGGCTTTCAATATCGCGGATACCGCCATCTGTTTGGGAGCTGCCGGCATTATTATTGATGAGCTAATCGGCGTATCTAAAGAACGATCATAAACCCTTTTCAATTATCATCATTCCGTACCGTTGATTGCTTAATAAAAATGAAATCCTGTAGAGAAATTCTCATTTTTCTGCAGGATTTTATAATATCTGTATGAATACCAATCCCCCCCCCCTCCCATCTGAGAAACACCGCATTCTTTTGCTGAACTTCTATTCAGTCCTTAATACCAAGGGCGGCGCAGAGCATGTTATGAGCAAAATGGCCAATGCTTTCGTTGAGCGAGGCCACGCCGTTAAGATCGTTTTTCTCCAAAATGCTGCTGGCGAACCAGCCTATCCGCTCGATGCCAGAGTTGAACTTGAGAACTGTGCAAAAAATCCGGTGCCTTGGCGATGGCGAAAAAAGGTGCTGCGTATTCGCAGTTGGTTCATTCGCGATAAAAACCGCCGAAAAGCCTTTCGCAGCCATCGAATGGATCAAGCAAGAGCCTGCCAGATTTCACCTGCCATTCTAAAATTCAGGCCCGATATCATTATCGCTTTCCAGCCGGAAAGCGCATGCTGCATTACGCAGTATTTCATGGATCGCCCTCCGATCATCACCATGATGCATGCATCGCCGGCAGCCTTTCTAAAGCACCCGCAAACAGCTTTTCTAGCTGAATCTGATCTCACCGTCGTGCTGCTGCCAGAATACGTTGAGCAAGTGCGGCAACTCTATGGTGTCACTCATGCAATCAGCATACCCAATGCAATTGAAGAGCAGCCGCCTTCTTTATATGAAAGTATAAAAAAGGAAAAAACCATCATTTGTGTTGCCAGAATTTCAAGATCTGAAAAACGTCAGCATCTTTTGATTGAAGCCTTTGCCGAGCTTCAATCGAAATTTCCGGACTGGAAAGTAGAGTTTTGGGGAGATACATCCATCGACTCTGATTACATCGGCGAACTTAAAGGACTCATTCATCGCCTGGGACTTGAAAGACAAATACGAATCTGCGGGCAAACGAATACGGTCAGTGCGGTCATTGCACGCGCCTCGATTTTTGCGCTTCCTTCTCCCAAAGAAGGATTCCCGCTGGCACTTTGTGAAAGCTTAGCCGTAGGCGTTCCTGTCGTCTGTTTCAGGTCCTGTCCCGGTGCCAATCACCTTGTGCGTGATCATGAAAACGGATTGCTTGCAGAGGACTCAGTAGATTCCTTTGCTTTATCGCTTGAAACACTTATGCAGGATGAAGCACTGCGCCAACAACTCGGCCGCCAAGGCATTGAGGACATGAAAGCATATGCCCCTGAGAAAATTTGGAATCAGTGGGAAAGCGTTCTCGATAACGTCATCCGGCAGCACGAACCGCATCAGCCGTAGACCGACAGACTTCGATCTTCATCCATACACATTCTCTGCCGAGCGTCAGGAGTTCAGGCAAAATGAACGCCGACTCTTTAATGCTATGGATGCTATAGGCTCATGCTCCAAGACAAGCGCATCACTCTTATCGTTTCGGGCGGCATCGCCGCATATAAAAGCTGCGAAACAGCCCGCGCACTGATGCGGGCTGGTGCCCATGTGCGCGTCGTCATGACCGAACACGCCACGAAGTTCGTCACGCCTCTCACATTCGAAGCGCTCACTGGCTCTCCTGTGCTCACGACAGAGTGGCAGCCTGGTCCCAAAGGCCCTATGCCGCACATTGACGTCAACCGCGAGAGTGACCTGCTGCTCGTCATGCCGGCAACAGCCAATCTGATTGCCAAGGCCGCTCGCGGCATCGCCGACGACCTTGCGAGCACACTGATCTGCGCCAGACGCACGCCGATCGCCTTTGTGCCCGCCATGAACGCCGCCATGTGGCGCAACCCGGCAACGCGCCGCAACATTGAATTTCTGCGGCGCGAGGGTGCACTGATCTTCGGGCCTGCCGAAGGTCTGCAAGCCTGCGGCGATACGGGTGCGGGTCGAATGCTCGAACCTGCAGAGGTCGTCGACATGATGGAAATGGTCTTTTCACCGAAGCACCTCGCCGGGAAACGCGTACTCATCACAGCTGGGCCGACTTACGAAGCCATTGACCCCGTTCGCGGCATCACCAACCGTTCAAGCGGTCTGCAGGGTTTTTCCATTGCCCGTGCGGCCCGCGACTTTGGCGCTGAAGTCACGCTGATCGCAGGCCCCACACATCTCACTGAACCCATCGGCGTCAAACGCATCGATGTTGTCAGTGCCCGTGAAATGGACGAGGCCGTGCAGATAGAGCTCGACCGTCAACGGTTTGATCTCTTCGTGTCGGTCGCCGCCGTCGCCGACTGGCGGCCAGGCGCCGTGTCTGAAAAGAAAATCAAAAAAGATCCCACCGGCGGCATTCTCTTAAGCGACCTCAACTGGGTGGAGAATCCCGATATTCTCGCCCGTGTGGGTGAGCGACCGGACAAACCGCTTACCATCGGCTTTGCTGCAGAAACAGCCGAAGGCGCCAGTCTCACTGCGTTTGCTCGTGAAAAGTGCTTCCGCAAGCACGCCGCTTTTATTGTGGCAAACGACGCCCGTCAAGCGCTGGAATCCAAAGCCAACTGCATTCAGCTCGTCAGCCTTACGTCCGCGATTCCCTTTGGTCCTGCCGACAAATTTGCCTGCGCCCAATTCATTTTGACCGAAGCTGCCAAGCAGCTCTCAGGCAATGCCGGCGGAACAGCCGCACCTTCCGAAAAATAATGAACTCAAAAGCACTCATGAATATCGAACTGAAGATTCTGGATCCGCGTGTGAGCGAGAACCTCCCGAAAATCGCCACGCCTGGTTCCGCAGGCGCCGACCTCCGCGCACTCTTGGATACCCCTCTCGTTTTAGCGCCTGGCGAAACCAAACTCGTACATACCGGCATCGCCATCCACATCGGCGATCCGCACTATGCCGCCGTAATCCTGCCGCGTTCTGGTCTGGGTCATAAAAAAGGGATTGTGCTCGGCAATCTGGTCGGCCTCATTGACAGCGACTATCAGGGCGAAATTATGGTGTCGCTCTGGAACCGCAGCGGCACCCCCTGCACGATTGAGCCTATGGAACGCATTGCACAGCTTGTCGTCATTCCCGTCGTGCAGCCTGAATTTACTGTCGTCGACGCTTTTGCGGATTCTGAACGCGGCACGGGCGGCTTCGGCTCAAGCGGAACGAAATAGCTTTTGCACCTCACGAAATATCATCCGAAACAGAAACGCTCAAGCAACGAGAAAATGCTTGAGCGTTTCTATTTTCGTCAGAGACCTTTCAACGAGAGAGCTCTGAGCTTTGAGGCCGTCAAAAACTCAGACCAACACGCGTTCCGGTTGATCGTAGACATAAACGCGGGGCAATTCGCCCTTCCACTTTTCTACCTCTACCAGTGCCGTCGAGGCGATGTTGCCGCAGGCGAGCGACGATGTCGGCACATCCATCGTGAGCGTATTGGAATTGCCGTGCACATCAATACGGCGGCCGTTGACGTCCATCGGAGCAAACCAAGCGCCGTGATGAACGACGACGACGCCCGGCATCACACGGTCAGTAACGTAGGCGCCCGCGAGCAGCGCACCGCGTTTATTGCGTACCAGCACGACATCGCCCGACTCAATGCCGCGTGTCTTAGCATCCGCCGGATTGATCCAGCACGGTTCGCGGTCTTCAATATTGGCAAAATGATGACTGGTCGTACCGTCAAGCTGGCTGTGCATGCGGTAGCGGCTCTTGCATGCCATCAATGCCAAGGGCGTGTCCTGGGTCTTTGTGTTGACGCCTTCGGACGGTACAAAGTAGCTCGGATGCCCCAGGCAGTCTGCGTACTTGTAGCCGGCGATCTGAGGCGAATAAAGCTGAATCAGCCCGCTTTCCGTATCGAGCGAGTGTGCCTTCGGATCCTTGCGGAAGTCTTCAAATGCGACGAACTTGCGGTCTTTTTCTCGAACATCGAAGAGCACATAACCCTTCTTCCAGAAGTCTTCGAAGTTAGGAAGCTTCACCCCAATGCGCTCGCCCATCTTCTGGGCGTCGCCGTAGAGGCGCCGAATCCAGCCCATTTCGTCGAGGCCTTCGGTGAAGGCCTCCTGGCAGCCGAGGCGCTCGGCAAGCTGCGAGAAGATCCAATAATCGCTTTTAGACTCCCACTGGGGCTCAATCGCCTGCTGCATGGCCACAATGCCATCGTTTGAATAAGTACCGATATTTGTAATATCAGCGTGCTCAAAAGCCGTAGCAGCGGGGAGCACGATGTCAGCATGACGCGCCGTAGCCGTCCAAACCGTATCCGTGACAATGACTGTTTCGGGCTTCTTCCAGGCGCGTTCAAGATTCATCGTATCGGGCTGATGTGCAAACGGATTGCCGCCCGCCCACATAACCAACCGCACTTCCGGATAGGTCACCTTCGTTCCATTAAAGTCAATGACCTTGCCCGGGTTGACAAAGCAGTCCGCAAATCTCGCCACCGGAATGACCTTGCTGCCCTTCCAGGGCAGCGTCGACGCCTTCACGGGCTTCACAGAGCTTGAAATGCCCCCTAGGAAGGGACCGTAGGCCATCGGCGTACCGCCGTTCGAATAGGCATAGTTCGTGCCGATGCCGCCGCCAGGGAGGCCAATCTGGCCGAGCGCTGCAGCGAGCGCAAAGCCCATCCAGTGCGACTGTTCGCCGTATTGAATACGCTGAATACCCCAGCCCATCATGATCATCGTGCGATGCGACTGCATGTCGTGAACGAGCTCGACGATTTTTTCGGCCGGCACTCCGCACTCCTGCGCCGCCCAGGCGGGTGTTTTCTCGATTCCGTCGGTCTTGCCCATCACATAGTCGCGCAGCTCCGGCCAGCCATAAGTGCACTTGGCAAGGAAGGCCTCATCGGTCTTCTTCGTGCGCACGAGTTCATGAATCATGCCGAGCATCATGGCGCAGTCGGTACCGGGACGCGGCGCTATCCATTCACTGCCCAGATATTCGGCCGTATCCGTTGCAATCGGATTGATCGAAATGGTTTTCGTTCCTTTAGCCTTCAGCGCGCGGAAGTAGCCCGCTCCGTTGTGAAGCGTCGTCAGCCAGTCGATGTCATTAGTAACTAAAGGATCTGCACCCCAAAGAATCACGCGTTCGCTGTGCTTCAAAACCATTTCCCAGCTCGTCGAGCGGGGATCTCCCGTACCGACGACATACGGCAGGATACGGCTGATAGCCGCCGTTGAATAAGAATTAATGCACTGTATGAAACCGCCGCGAAGGTTAAGGAGGCGCTGCTGCAGATTAATGGCGGCATTGACCTTGCCCGTCGACATCCAGCCGTATGAACGACCGAAGACCGCAGAAGGGCCGTAGTTGTCATAGACGCGGTTCATCTCCTTGGCAACAAGATCAAGTGCCGTGTCCCAAGAGACGCGCACGAACTTTTCTTCGCCGCGTTTATCGCGGCTTGCCGGGCCATTTTTCAGATAACCTTCCCGCACCATCGGATAACGGATGCGAGAAGGCGTATACGGAAGCTCACGAAGTCCTTCAAGGTTCATCGACGGTGCATAGTCGTGCTCAAACGGCGTCAGATCCATGATCTTTCCGCCTTTGACATGACCGCGGACGACACCCCAACGCGCGGCTGTAATAAAGCCGTACTCGCTGAGTGTAGATTCGCCAAGGCTGAATGTGTGAGTGAGTTTCAGTCCTTGTGCATCCTGAATCGGGAGCGGTTCAGGCGCAAACTTTGCACCGTTCTTAGCTGCAGCATCGAAACCCTTTCGGGCGGTCGATGCTGTTGCAGAAGATGCCGTTTGGGCTGAAGCAGAAGATGAAATGCCGGCCGCAGCAGCAGTGCCGGCTGCGCCGGCGGCCAAAAGGCCGCGGCGCGTCAATGCGATATTGAGACGGTTCATGATTTTCTGTCCTTTTAGGCGTATGCCTGTTGGCATACCTTATTGTGCCATTTTCTCGGACTCAGAACATGCTCAGCTACGCCAAGTACGTCTCTTTTTGACGGTTATCAGAATTTTAAAGTATCTGTTATTCCTAAAAAGAAGAACGATATTCCTAGAGAAATAGGAATCATTCCGAATAACACTAGCTCGACGAAACCTTATTACTGCAGCGTCGGACGAACAGTCGTTTCTTCAGGCCATTCATCACCGGTTTCTTCCTCAATATCGTCCTCGGGGAACAGCAATTTATCGAGCGCCTCATGCTCGGCGAGCGACATACCTCGAGCCTGCAGCTTTGCGAGACTGCCTTCCAATACTCGGATTTCCGGTCGGCGATCTGCATGCAGTACAAGCTCCACCCGAGCGCCAACCGCATCAGGACTGCCAGGAATATCGTTAGCGATTCGTCCTGCCATCACACGGCCCTCGGCCATTTCGCTCTGGAAGGAGAGCAGATAAGCATCGTGATCCGCGGGAGCGACTTCCGCCCAGACGCCCCAGGTGAAGCTTCCCGCTTCTTCCGTAAAAGGCACTTCAATCACGCCGAAAAGAAAACGCTCACCGGAATCGAGTGAGGCAAAGTCCTCGTTGAACTTCCCCGCAGCATAGCGGCCAACATAATCGAGCTGCCAAAGGCAGTCCGGAAGCTTCATTTGAATGTCTCGGCAGAGTTCATCATCCAACTCCATATCTTCGTCAACTTCAACGTCTTCCAAATCGCGAGGCTGCATGCCGCGTCTCCTTTCTGAGATAGTGATGATCATTAGATTTTAAAAACTCTTCTTCCGCCGCTTCCTATCGCTCAAGCGCATACTTTGACGAAGCACTGCGTTTTCCTAAAAATTCACCCATGCAGCTCTTCCTACACCACGTTGCGCTTTGCGCCCCTCTTTTTCTTCTGGTCGCACTAGGCTGGGGATCTGTGAAGATCGGTCTCTTTACGAATGAAGTCACCAAAGCCCTTGGCCGTTTCACGTTCCGACTGCTCATGCCGGTGATGCTCTTCAAGCTAATGAGCGGATTTGCCGACATGCCGCCAGTCGACTGGCGAATTCTGATTGCTTTCTTCGCCTCCTGCGCCATCATCTACGCAATGGGCAGGAGCTTTTTCAAACACGTTTTCAAAACGGACGCTGCTGCAACAACCGTACTTGCCATGGCAGGCATCTTCGGCAACAACGTGCAGCTCGGAGTACCAATCGTTCAGGTGAGTTTAGGCAATGAAGCTATTCCCGCCATCTCTTTGATCATCATCTTTAACGTTTTGCTGCTCTGGACAGTCGCCATTGCCAGTGTGGAATTCGGACGGACGGGCAGCATCGGCAATTGGCGGTCTGCCGCAGCCCCCATGCTGCGCGTCTTCAAAAACCCGATTGTTCTGGGCATTTTGATCGGCTCGGCTTGGAGCTTCACCGGCATCAAACTGCCTGACTTCCTTGAAAAGTCCGTTGAACTGGTTGCCATGAGCACCACGCCGATGTGCCTCATGGTCGTTGGTATGGGACTCGCACAGCACAGTTTCCGAGCGGCGCTCACAAAAGGCTCCATCATCACCGCCGTCAAACTCGTACTGCAGCCGCTCCTCGTTTGGATAATCGCCAAAATACTCGGGCTCGGCACACTTGAAACCAATGCTGTTGTTTTGATGGCGTCACTGCCCGTAGCCATCAACATCTATCTAATGGCCCAAGACTTCAAAGCCGAAGAAGGGGCTGCAAGCAACAGTATCTTTGTTTCAACCTTTCTTTCGGCCTTGACCGTCCCGCTGACGCTTACGCTCTTAGGCGCAGCGCCTCAATTCTGAGTCTTAGGACTGCATTCATAAAAAATTCGGCAGCCGATCATCAATCGACTGCCGAATTTTTCGGCCGCAGCTTTCGCTGCGTCTTTAGGCTGCTGCGAGATTCTCGCGCGCAGCTTAGAACTGGGATTCAGCAAACTTCCAATTTACAAGCTTCGTGAAGAACGTTTCGATGAACTTCGGACGAGCATTGCGGAAGTCGATGTAGTAAGCATGCTCCCACACATCGAGGGTGAGCAGCGGCTTGTCGCCCTGCTTCACCGGCGTACCTGCATTGGAAGTGTTGACGATTGCGAGCGTGCCGTCGGCCTTCTTCACAAGCCAGGTCCAGCCGGAACCAAAGTTGCCGGCAGCAGATTTTGAGAACGCAGCGACGAAAGCGTCAAAGCTTCCCCACGTCTTTTCAATTGCGGCAAGCAGAGCACCTTCCGGACGACCGCCGCCATTCGGGGTGAGGCATTTCCAGAAGAAACTGTGGTTGAAATGCTGAGCCGCATTGTTGAAGAGACCGCCTTCAGCCCCGCAAATAATTTCTTCAAGCGACTTGCCTTCAAAGGCCGAGCCCTTGAGGAGCGCATTCAAGTTGGCGACATAGGAAGCATGATGCTTGCCGTAGTGGTACTCGATCGTTTCGGCGCTCATGGCCGGGGCCAGAGCGTCAGGAGCAAAATCAAGCTTGGGAAGTTGGAATTCAGTCATTTGGGGTCTCCAAAGATAGTTTTGATTTATGAATATTACCTCTTGGATATTATTCATACATTAATTTAGTGGTTACCCGTATCATCGAATTGTGGCAAAAGTTTGCTGTCCAGCCTTCAAGCGACGAAGCTTTTTCGCACCCGACGCGAAATGATTCTTAAGGCATCTGCTCACCTGTCCCTGAGGATTCCGTATTCATAGCGACCTCCTGCACCTCTGCGGCTGCAAAACCATCCGCAAAGAGAATCCGTACGGCGCTGCCTCGTCGAAGCTCTGCGGCATGCGATACCACCTTGTCGGCATCCGTCACAATCCGAGCATATCCAGCACGCAGAGGACGATTGGGATCCGCGAGGCTGAGCGCATTGGCAGCGAGCTCCACACGTCTTTGAGCGGCGTTAATTTCGCGCATGGGATCCGGGCGCAGACGCAAAGCTCGATCCAGACGCTCAGCAGCAGCATCAAGCGCATGGTGCGCAAAAAAAGAGAGGGCCTTTGTTTGTCGTTCCACCTCTGTCCCTCGCCGTTCTTCTGCTGCGAGTCCAAGCCTCCGAAAGCGTTCCGCTGCAGCCGTCAAGTGCTGCACAGGAGCTCTGAGGCATAAATCCGGCTGTGCCAGGAAGCGTGCTGCCCGCTCGAGCCGTATTTGCCTCGGAGTAATGAAGTCTGCGGCAGTACGCCATCGCAAACCGGCACCTTCAACCGCTCGCTCAGCATCCGTAAGTCTCCCTTGGGCGGCATTGCAAAGCCTCACCCGAGCGTTGATCATCGCCTGTTCCCAGGGCTGCAGCAATCGATCTTCAGCGGGAAGATGCGCAGCCGCCGAGTCATACCGTTGTGCGGCATGCTGATAAGCTCGTTCAACAGCCCGCTCAAGCATGTCTGAACATTTATCCAAACGCCTCAGCCAAGTATCTCGATCCGGCCCAATGGACCCCGCTGCAGCTGTCGGCGTCGAAGCCCGCAGATCGGCTGCAAAATCGGCGATGGTAAAGTCCGCCTCATGTCCCACGCCGCAAATGACGGGCACGTTGAGCGCTGCGATCGTACGAGCGAGCTCCTCATCGTTAAAAGCCTGCAGATCCTCATAGGAGCCGCCGCCGCGAACCAGCAAAATGACATCAGGGGTAAGCGCCTGTGCTGCAATCAGCGCCGAAATGAGTGCAGCGGGAGCGTCGGTACCTTGAACCAGACTGTCCACATGCATGATTTTCACCCAAGGCGTGCGGCGTTCAAGCGTACGCAGCACATCGCCGTAGGCGGCAGCCTGAGCGCTCGTCACCAGTACAACTCGCCGTACAAATCGAGGAATCGGCTTTTTGCGCTCTGGGGCAAAGAGTCCTTCAGCCTCCAGCTTGGCCTTGAGTTTTAAAAAAGCTTCATAGAGACTTCCCACGCCGGCTGGCCGCCACCGCGTTCCGACCATTTGCAGTCGCCCGCGGGGGGCATAAATATCCACACGTCCAAGAAGCTCTATACGGTCGCCCTTTTGAAATATCGGACCGCGTCCCAGTGCACTGCGAAACATGGCGCAAGAAAGCAGTGCAGCCTCATCCTTGAGTGAAAAATAAAGGTGTCCCAGACTCGACAGGGAAACTTCTGCAACTTCACCGGTAATCCAGATGCCGTCCAGGACGCCCTCAAGCGCATTGGTCATTCGGCGCAAGGCGGCAGACACACTCAGCGGTTCCTCGCGCCTAGGCGCTGCTGCGGGAGACGACTCGACGCCTGAAGCGGCTGAGTCAACTGTCTGAGGCCCCCATGCAGCACGAGTTGAGGAGCGCTTTGCAATCGGCTCAATACGCGGCTTGAGTTCCAAGTCCGCATCACTCCAGCTCACGGGCGGCATCCCGCTGTACGGCTGATTCGGCTTCGCAAAGGCAGACACACGCTTTGAGGGCTGCACCGTGGAAAAATTCTGCACAGAAGCTTGGCGGGCTTTGGATCGGCCGTCCCGAGTCTCACGCGATGAACGCGCAGAGCGATCTGCTCCTCCTGCCCTGCGGTCAGCTTCCGCATAAAGCGATGCAGCGAAAGCCGGATCATCAAAGAAATCGGGAGGCGGCCCGCCAGCCGAACCGGAATGCTTTGCAGTCATCAAAATGCCCCAAAAAACTTCTTCAAGGCGTGCAGTTCGAGGACAACGCCCTCTGACGAAGGAAGGATTGAATAGACATCCTACCGAGTCAGCGTCTTTTTGTCTGAGACAATCGTTTTCCCAAGAATCCACACGCTGCCCATTTTTTAGGCAATGAAATTTTTTACATGTCTGTGACAGGGTTGTGAAGATGCCCCCAAAGTTGTCCACAAGTCTGTCCTCCCTCTAGGTGAACAACCTTAGGCACCCAACTTCTGCACGGATTTGTCCACAGCATATTGCCGTCGTTTTGTCAAGCCATGAAAAGCCCCCAAACTAGATCAAAACTTGGTTTTACAATAAGTCAACAGCTACTGCCCCAGTGAATTTACAAATATGACAGAAGATCATCCCAATGTTCAGCAAGCGAATTTTTGAGTTTTCGGACTTGATCTCGCCAAACTATCCACATAGTTATCCACAACCGCAAACTCAGTCATCTACTGATCGATGACACCCCCCTTTATGTCACCATGATGTCGTTGTGCAGCAAGTGAAAATAAAAAAGCGAGTACTTCTTCACCAGCAGACGGAACAGGGGTCTTTTAGAGCCAATTGTCCACCGAGAACCGATGATCTGTGACTGGTCGCCGAGCGGCAGCTCCGCTATGGAACAATGGCGACCCAACAATCTGCACTCAGCCGCAAAAACGCACAGATGACTCTCAATAGTTCACAGATAAAGCGGCTATCATCAGAGATTGACGTCCGAGCAGTCATGTTTTGGCATTTCGACTGCTGCGTCTCTTCCAACCTTTTCGACGGCGATCCGCGAAACTTTCAATACCCAAGCGGCTCGACCTGACAATCCTCCATGTCTGACGACAACCCGCGAATATCCACGGATTCTTCTGAGAGTCGACTCGACTCCATTTACGCTTCAGTTCCATCGGCACTGCCGGCATCTCAGGAGACACTGTCATGAGCAGCCATCCGCGCATTGAAGCCTGGCTCCACCGCGTTTGGTCGCACCGCGGCCCAACGGCTTGCCTGCTCTACCCGCTTTCACTCATTTATGAGGCCATAAGCGCCTCCAAACGCAAAAGCACCAAGCCGCAGCACCTTCCCGTACCGGTCGTCGTTGTGGGCAACATCTATGTTGGGGGCACCGGTAAAACGCCGGTTACGATTGCGCTCGTACGGGAGCTTCGAGCTCGCGGCTGGACCCCCGGCGTCATCTCCCGCGGCTTTGGCCGCCAAGCCGAAGAAGTCAAGATTGTGACGCCCGAATCGGATGCGCGGGAAGTGGGGGACGAACCGCTCCTCATCGCCCGCGACTCCATGGCGCCGGTTGCGGTCGGCCGTGCACGTTATCAGGCCGGCCTTGCGCTCCTGCATGCTCACCCCGGCGTCAATATCATTTTGTCTGATGACGGACTGCAGCACACGGCACTCGCCCGCGACGTAGAACTCGCCGTCATCGGCGCGGGCGGGCTGGGCAATGGCTGGCTGCTGCCCGCCGGTCCCCTGCGTGAGCCTGTTTCCCGGCTCGATGAAGTGGATGCGCTCATCCTCAACACCACGACGGATGTGGAGGTCGAGAGCCGCACACCGCGATTCGCCGTTTCAAGCTGCTTCGGAGCATGTCGGCGCCTTTCCAACGGCGACATCCGCGACATAGACGAAATCTCGCACGATTTGAAAGCCTCCCAAGGAAAGGCTCTGGCTGCCGCCGGCATTGCCTCTCCCGGCCGATTCTTCGCTATGGTGCGTGCTCACGACATCGACTGTACCGAACTTGAACTCGGCGACCACTACAACTTTGCCAAGAACCCGTTTGCCGGCCGCAAGGAATCCATCATTCTCATCACCGCAAAAGATGCTGTGAAGTGTGCGCGTATTCCGGAAATCAAAAACGACGATCGAATTTGGGTCGTCGGACTTGAAGTCGTTCTGGACACCTATCTCGTTGACATCGTCGACCAAAAAGCCGCCGCGGCAGCCCAACGCATGGGGCGCCATCCGGAAACGCGCAACGACAAAATTGAGTGAATGCTCAATCGGTTTGATCTCGTCAGCTTCGCAACGCTTATTCCAAAAAGAAAATATTTGCTATGTCCTCCTTCATTCCTGAATTTCTTGTCTGTCCCAACTGCCGAGGACGCCTTTTTGCATCCGTCCCAGAAGAGCAGGCCAACGATGCCGAAGGCGACAAAGAGCTCATTTGCCCGCACTGCAGCCTTGCCTTTGCGGTGAAAGATCACATTCCAATGATGGTGCCGCACGACGCCAGAAAGCTTTCCGAAGCTGAAACGCTCAGCTGGCAGAGCAAGGCCCGAGCGCTTTCTGGCCAGGGACCCAATGCAGAAACCGCAGGAGACCTCTCATGAGCTTCACCGTCATTATTCCTGCCCGCATGAAGTCCACGCGTCTGCCCGAAAAACCCCTGAAGGACATTTGCGGCAAACCGATGATCGTTCGTGTCGCAGAGGCCGCCAGCCGTACCGGCGCTTCACGCATTGCCGTTGCTACCGATCATGAAGCCATTTATGAAGCCTGCCGAACGGCCGGCATTGAATGCGTCATGACGCGGGCTGACCATCCCACGGGCACGGATCGCCTTGCCGAAGCTGCCTCGCTGCTTGGGCTTGCTGCCGACGAAATCGTCGTCAACATTCAGGGCGATGAGCCTCTGATGCCCGCAGAAGCCGTTAATCAGACGGCTGCACTTCTTGCGGATCGCCCGGAATGCGCCGTTGCAACCGCCGCCCATACGCTCACGTCCATTGAAGACTTCTTTAGCCCCAACGTTGTCAAAGTTGAGCTCGACAACCGCGGCAATGCGCTCACCTTCTCACGCGCCCCTATTCCCTGGCCGCGGGACGCTTTCCGTAAAGATCAGACCAAGCTGCCCGAAGGCTTCCGCCCGCTCCACCATTTGGGGCTCTACGCCTACCGAGTCGGCTTTCTAAAGAAATTCCCGACACTTGCACCGGCACCGATCGAAGAAGCTGAAAGTCTTGAACAGCTGCGCGCACTCTGGAACGGAGAAAAAATTGCCGTTCTCGTCCTTCATCAGGCACTCCCTGCGGGTGTAGATACAGAGGAAGATCTCGAGCGCGTGCGCGCTGTTTTTGCTTCCCGCCAATGACGCATTGCACTTTTTAGCTGAAAACTTAAACGCGGAATCGGCAGCGTGATTCCGCGTTTTTTCATTCACACCTTGAGCCACCAATCTTCAAAGGATCGGCGCCGCGCCGGATCGAGCGGCATAGGCTCGCCAATCAAAGGCGTCGCAAGCGCGATGCCTAACATTTTTGCCGACTGCTTGGCCATATTCATGGGGTCGGTCCATTTGTGATGCGAAAGGCAGAATTTTGAATTGTGAATCGCCACAATGGCCTGAGGATTCAGCAGTGCGGCAGCCTGACGCCAAGCGGCCGGCATCAGATGAACGCCCGGCCAATCGTCGTCGTACTGACCGTCCTCGATGAGCGCCAAATCAATCTTCGGAAAAGTTTGCGCAATCTGCGCAAAATGCGGCCCGAAGCTGGTGTCGCCCGAGTGATAAATCCGCATGCCGTCAGCTTCGAGCATGTATCCGCACCAAAGCGTCGGGTTCGGCGTAAAACTTCTCCCTGAAAAGTGCTGCGCGGGAACAGCTGAAACTGTGAGGCCGCCGACTTTGACAGATTCCTGCCAATCCAGCTCGGTGATGCGCTCTGCCTCCCAGCCCCAGGCCTCAAAGTGAGCGCCCACACCGAGCGGACAAACTACACGCCTCACTCGATTTTTAAGGTCCAGTACAGTGCGATAGTCCAAATGATCGTAATGGTCATGCGTAATGAGCAAAAGATCGGCCGCCGGCAGATCGGCTGGCTCCCAGCAGTCCGTCCCCGGAAAAGGCTTATAGAACCCGGGCACCGGAAAAGCTTGATGGAGTGCAGGGTCGATCAGCACCTTGAGACCCGCCCAGTGGATAAAGAAACCCGAATGTCCAAGCCAGACCATATGGTTGTCAGGCACTGCCGCGAAATGGGTTTTGATGTGCGGCACCGGTGCAGACGGGAAACGCTGCGGATTGCGGTCCAAAAGAAAATCCCGCATGATCTCCAAGCGTGAGCGGCCGCTCGCAGAAAGCTCCATCGGCACGAGATTGTGAAACGACCCATCTTGCCAATGCGGTGAGGCCTGAATGCGCTTTAAACGCTCTCCAGTCGGCAGTGCGCCGAAGTCTGCCCGTGCCATTACTGCGCTGCCGGCGGCCGCACCGGCCGCGGCCAGACCGGCAACCGCTGCGCCGCCTAAAAGCAGACGGCGGCGTACAGAATTATGGGCAGCAGACATAAAAAGCTCTCCGGCTCAAAAACCATTCACACCTTTATTCTGCCTGTCTCTCAAGCGAATGCATCGGGGCTTTTTTCTCAAAATTTTGCCCAATTTCCGCAAATTCATTTTTGCTCGCCTTGATGGCTTCATCTGTGCACTAGGCGTTTTACCTAACAGACGGCTCTTTCCAAAACGCCCGAAGCAGGTCATTATTGTGGGGTCGGGTGTTGCGGCAGCGTGCCGCAGCAGTCGATTCAGTCACATTTAATTGGTATTTTGGAGATTCCCTTTGATGCAAGCACTGTCCTCGAGCGCCGAATTGAAGAGCCCGCTTGCCGCGGCTCTGTGCACGGCTATGAGCGGCATCTGCTCATCCTCTCTCTCCAAACTGCCACAACGTTGGTGGCGGGTGTAGCATCGCCCGCCGCAAGCACAATTTTTCTCATCCGAACGATGGGCGGGCGCTTCGAAATGAAGGCGTACCGCCCTTTTTGCTTCCGGCACGGCGACACGACCTTCAAAGGTGAAGCGCCTATTCATCACAGATTTCATCAGTGATTCCGGAGCCGTCATGACGAATGCTGCTTTCCTCACACTTTCGCATTGCGAACACCTTTTAAAGTACACCAAGCGAGCTGCTGCCCTGACTGCTGCCGCTGCGTCCGCAGCGCTCATTCTTGCTGCCTCGCCGGCCGCACAAGCCAAACACATTACGGTCGCGCTGTCGGCAGCCTTCACAACACTCGATAGCTACGATTCGCCTGACACCATCACAAAAGCCGTGGCACGAGCCGTTTACGAAGGGCTCTTTACTTTTGATAAAGACATGAATCCGGTGCCGCTTCTCGCAGAAGGGTACGAGCGCAGTGCCGACGGATTGACTTATACGGTGCGTCTGAAAAAAGGCGTGCAGTTTCACGACGGCACAGAATTCGACGCCGAAGCGGTGAAACTCAATTTTGACCGTGTGCTTCGTCCCAATTCCGGCCTCACCCGCCGAGCGATCTACACCTTCATTGACACGGTGAAGGTCGTCGATAAATACACGGTACAGTTCACGCTCAAGTATCCGCACGGCGGCTTCATCCGGCGTCTAGCCATGAATAACACAATGATGGTCTGCCCAAGCCTCATTAAAGCCGCCGGCGGCAACAAAGCGGGCCTGGCGCTGAAAAGCTGCGGCACGGGCCCTTACATTCAGGAAGAATTCAATCCGAGCGAAAAATTCGTCGTCAAAAAGAACCCCAATTACCGCATCAAGGGTCTGCCTAAGCTCGACGGCATTACCTTTATTCCCGTTCCGGAAAACTCTACGCGCGCCGCAATGATCCGTACCGGTGAAGCCGATTTCATCACAACGGTGCCGCTCGAGCAGATCAAGTCGCTAGAGGCCGACGAAACCCTCAATGTGACGGCGATCCCGTCGATCATGCAAAAGCACCTCGATCTCAACAACTTCTTTAAACCCTTCTCTGACAAGCGTGTCCGTCAGGCGATCAACTACGCAATCAATAAGGATGCCTTGGTGAAGGTGGCCTACAACGGTTATGCTGTGCCTCAGTACGGCATTCTGGCCAGTCAATATCCGGGGGCCGTCAAACTTGGGCCGTGGCCCTATAACCCCCAAAAGGCGCGTGAACTGCTCAAGGAAGCGGGCTATCCCAACGGCTTTTCCACAATTCTGTGGTCAGGCTACAACGACACGACCTCCGGAAAGGTTGTGCAGTTCCTGCAGCAGCAGCTCGCGCAGGTCGGCATCAAGGTGGAAACGAAGCTGCTTGAACCGGGCGTGCGCACCGAACTGATCCTTCACGTCAAGGGAGCGGCTGACTCTAAATCGCGGCTTTTTTACATCGGCTGGAGCGACGGCTCATTCGACCCCGATCAGGTGCTTCGTCCGATTCTTCACAGTACGCAGCAGCCGCCCGTCTATATGAATACGACCTACTACGCCAACAAGCACTTTGATGAACTCATCGACAAAGCGTTGGTCGAACCCAATGAAGCCAAGCGCAATCAGCTTTATGAAGATGCGCAAAAGACCGCTTGGGAAGATGCGCCGTGGGCATTCCTCCTCTTTGAGATGTCCACCGGTGCTTCGAACAAACACCTGAAAAACTTCAACATGATGGTCGATCAGAGTTTCGAGTTCTATAACGCTGAATGGGTTGAATAACACACCTATGCGCCAGGCTGCCAAATGCAATTGCAGCCCTCCATTTTTTCTTCTCCCATGCCGCGCTCGCCGTCTCGGACACCAACGAGCGCGGCGCGGCTCTTAAAGCGCCGGCTGCAGCTCTGGAAGCACGGCGAATAAAAGAAATGCATCTGAAAAGCCGACCGACGCTCGAGCACGTCGACGGCATCAGTGTGGTCCTTTGAGAGCGCAGCGATCAAAAGCGTTGCTAAAGCGCTCATCAAAGATACCTACCTGTTTTCACGCTCTGCGCAAATTTCAGCGTTCTGTGCCTGCAGCGGTACAATTTAAGAATTGTGCCGGCGGATTTTCGTTCCGCCCGGGTGCGTCCATGCTTTCGGATGCGCCGTTCGGCCAAACCTTTCCAGCCGCCGGCTTTATTGAATCAGGAGATTTTCACAATGCGTCTTATCCTCATCGGACCGCCGGGCGCCGGCAAAGGCACGCAGGCCAAGTTCATCTGCGAACGCTTCGGCATTCCGCAGATCTCTACAGGCGACATGCTGCGTGCCGCCGTCAAGGCCGGCACTCCCCTTGGTCTGGCCGCTAAGGCCGTGATGGAAAAGGGCCAGCTCGTCTCCGACGACATCATCATCGGCCTTGTGAAGGAACGCCTCGCTCAGCCCGACTGCGCCAATGGCGCCCTCTTTGACGGCTTCCCCCGCACAATTCCGCAGGCTCGCGCCCTGATCGACGCCGGCATTCCTATTGACTACGTTCTTGAAATCAGCGTGCCTGACGCTGAAATCGTTGAGCGCATGTCCGGACGCCGCGTGCACCCGGCGAGCGGCCGCACCTATCACATCAAGTACAACCCGCCGAAGGTTGCGGGCAAGGACGATGTGACGGGCGAAGATCTCGTGCAGCGCGAAGACGACCATGAAGATGTCGTCCTCAAGCGCCTGAAGGTCTACCACGACCAGACAGAAGCCCTTGTGGACTTTTATTCCAAGCTTGCCCAAAGCGGCAGTGAACATGCTCCGAAGTACCGCTCGATCAGCGGTCTCGGCGCTATTGATGCCATTACCGCGCGCGTTTTCGACGCCCTGAAGTAATTCACAGCTGCATCCTCTCGCAGAGAGGGTGGACGAAAAGGTCCGACGGTTTGTGCCGTACGGACCTTTTTTATCGGCATTTCTCCTGTCCTGCAGCGGAAGGTTTTCGTTTATGCAGACCGCCGCCTGTACCGGTGCTATCGTTGTCGACGCTCTGCTTTCACTTGCAAGGACATGCTGAGATGACCGAATGCGTTGACTGCGCCTTTTGCGCGCCGCTCACGGACGCCGAACGCGACCAAATTTTCCAAGCCCTTCTCGAAATCGTCGGCCCCCGCGGGCTCGTTACTGCTCCGGATGAAATCGCCGCAGCGTCCCTAGACTCACGCCGCCGCCGCCAAGGCAGCGCTCTGGCGCTCGTTCGAGCGGCCTCCACAGAGGAAGTATCTGCCGTTGTGCGCTTGGCTGGAGAATGGGGACTCTGCATCGTGCCGCAATGCGGCAACACTTCAACCGTGGGCGGCGCAACACCGGAACCAGAAAGCCCTGCCAACCGCCGCACGATCATTCTCAGTCTCTCCCGCATGAACCGGATCCTCAGCGTTGATCCGGTCAATGCTGCAATGACGGTGGAAGCCGGCGTCATTCTCGCTAAAGCGGCCGAAGCGGCCCGCGAAGCAGGTTACCTCTATCCAATTTCTCTGGCAGCCGAAGGCACCGCCGAGATTGGCGGAACGCTTGCCGCCAATGCCGGCGGCGTTCATGTGGTGCGTTACGGCATGGCACGGCGCAGCTGCCTCGGCATTGAAGTCGTGCTCGCCGACGGACGAGTGGTAAACCTCATGCGCAGCGTCCGCAAAGACAATACCGGCTACGACCTCCGAGACCTTTTTATTGGCTCTGAGGGCACATTGGGAATCATCACGAAAGCCGTACTCGACTTATCTGCGCTCCCTGCCGGACGCCTCACAGTTTGGGCGCCGCTCGGCAGTCTTGAAGCCGTGGAAAAACTTTTCCAGACGGTCGAAAAATTCGCCGGCTCCGCGCTGACTGCATTCGAACTCATGTCCGAAGCCTCCCTCGACTTCGTCTATGCCGAGGGACGCACATCGCCCACCACGGCAAAGTCTGATTGGACAGTGCTTTTTGACCTCGCGCTGACGGGGCGCGACGACCCCGACAACATGACGGAAGGTCTGATTGAAGCACTCGAGCCGCTCTTTGATTCCGGTGATGTGCTCGACGCTGTGCTCGCCAAAAACGAAGATGAAGCTCAGGCGCTCTGGCAGCTGCGCGAAGAAATTCCCACGGCTGTTCGGTCTTCGGGCGGAAACATTAAAAATGACATCAGTGTCCCGCGCGGCAGTCTCTGCCGCTTCATTCGGGAAACCTTTGCCGAATTCGAGGAAAAAACGCCGTGGCTCGCCCCGGCCGTTTTCGGTCATTACGGCGACGGCAACCTGCACTTCAACCTTGGGAACCGCCCGGAGCTGGGCAAGGGGTTCTGGAAGCAGCACGAACGTGAAGTCCACCGCATGGTGAACGACGCGGTCATCCGTTTCGGCGGTTCCGTTGCGGCCGAACACGGCGTTGGAGCAAAGGCAGCGCTTCTCGAACGCACGAAAGATCCGGTAGAGCTTGAGCTCATGAAGACCATCCGCGCCGCACTCGATCCTAAAGGCATCCTCAATCCCGGACGTGTTGTGCGTTGGCCCGACAACGTCTGGCGTAATCCAGCGGAAGCGTGGGATTAAAAGATGCTTAAAGATTGATTTACATATATTTCATGCAATTGGCGATGAATTCGGAAAAGTCCCTATCTGCGTCTGCGCAATTCATCGCCATCCGTTCGATAATGAGGCACTTTTTTATCAATGCGCCTCTTTAAACGTACGCGTCATGCATCAATTCAAACTTCAGCGGTCGACCATTGCCGTCGGCCTTGCCTGTGCTGCTGTCCTTACGCTCTCGGGCTGTGCAGCCACATCGATCACTGGCTCAACCGCCGTGCCGGCTGCCGAAGCATCGGCAAAGAAAATGAAGGCGGAGCCCGTCAAGATCTCCATGCCGGTAGTGGATGCTTTCCGCGGCAGCGGCATCTTCTTTTTCGATGACAATGTCCGTTCCAGGCTCTACATCTCCGACACGATTGCAGTAAATGGACGACTGCCGCTCAAGGAAGAAGCGCCTCGCGGCGTTGCCAAAGGCTTCACCTGGGGAGCTGGTGCCGCAACCATTCTCCGCAACGGAGAGCCGCAGCCTCTGACAAGCCCGCAGGCCTTGTCTGTTGAAAAGTCCGGCAATGTGCGTCTGCACTACCCGCCCTTGAAGGCTAAAAATGCCAAGCCGATGAGTTTGAGCATCAAACTCATTGCTTATGACCTCTCGGGTCTCCCTATTGGGCCATACCTCAAAACCCGAGCGGGCAAATCGACTCCTGCTGGTTGGCTGATTGCCAATCGCTATGTCTTCCCCGAAGGCTCGGTGGGCTATCGAACCGTCGCGTCGGTTGATGAAACCGAAGTGCTCGTTCCAACCCAAAAAGCCTTCACGGGCTCAGCCCAAATCGAAGACTTTTCCCAGCGCTTTGCCAAAGATATTCCCTATTGCCTGCGCTTCATTCCCAACCGTGATGCCGAACCTTTGGGGCTGCGGTTCCCAAAGGCCATCGTCAAGCAGACGAAGACCGTAAAGCTCACCCGCGGCCGCACCCGCACGGAAGAAGTCGCACAATCGGGTGAAGCGATGCTCTATCCGGTAAAGAAGAACACCCTTTTTTGCGCAGCTGAAGGCAGTCAGACCGCAGCCGCACAGTGGAATCTCCAATATGTGAACGGCACTCGGGTCATTTCTTTCACCTTCCCCGACGAAGTCTCCCCGGCCAATTACGGTTTTCTCAAAACGCACCGCGATGCCCTTCGTCTTGCCTTTGCCGAAGAACGCGTGAAGCAGCGCGGAAAGACCACTACGCAGGTTCGTCCTGCCGCACTTTGGCTTGCCGGCAAACCCGTACTTGATGAGCAGTGGCGCTTCAACGCCGTAGCCGCCGACGCGGTTTCGGATGCCATTCGTCTGACGGCAGATCAGCGCGCGGCTTGGGAAGCCGAACAGAAAGCGCAGAGCCGGGCAAAGTAGCCGCGCGAAGCTTTCTGGCATTTAGAGAGGCCTGAGGTTTTTCTGGACCTCAGGCGCCGGCCAAGCGTCTCCATCAAAAATCTGTGCCGAACGCCTCACGCCAGGCTCGGCGGTAGAGATTGGGCCCTTCAGCTTTGATGATCTTCGGATCCGCGAGCGTTCGACGCCACACGCGTGCGCCCGAAAGCCCCTGACAGAGCCCATTGAGGTGCCGTGCAAATGCGCGAGTCACATGCTCATCGGCGGCATAGTACTGCTCTACTTCTGCCTCAACAGCCGCAATCACCGCTTCGCGGGTGAGTGTGCGGCAGCTTTCACCGTAAAGCACACTATCGACCTCAGAAAGCATCCAGGGCGTCTGATAGGCCGCACGTCCGACCATCACGCCGTCAATGCGAACGCCATCGTGCACTTCGTCGAGCAGTGCACGGCATTCGGCTGTCGTTTTGACGGCACCATTGAGCACAATCACTGCGTCGGGGAAATCGCGCTTAAGCTCCCAAGCGCGGCTGCGCATGAGGGGCGGCACTTCCCGGTTTTCTTTGGGCGAAAGCCCCTGCAGCCAAGCGGCACGCGCATGAACAATGAAGGTGCGGCAGCCCGCATCGTAGACCTCACCCACAAAGTCCCGCACAAAGCCGTAATCCGAACGCTCATCGACGCCAATACGGTGTTTGACCGTGACGGGCTTATCCGTTGCATCACGCATGGCACGCACGCACTCTGCCACGAGTTTCGCGTCAAGCATCAGACAGGCGCCGAAACTCCCCTTCTGCACGCGCGGTGACGGACAGCCGCAGTTCAGGTTGAATTCATCGTACCCATAAGGAGCCGCTGCCTCCACGGCGAAAGCAAGCTCTTTGGGATCAGACCCGCCCAGCTGCAGTGCAGTGGGTCCCGCTACGCGGCTGTTGCCGAGCAGTGCATCACGGCTGCCAAAGCGAATAGCTCCGGTTGTCACCATTTCGGTGTAAAGCCGGCCTCGGCGCGTCAGCAGCCGCTCAAAGAAGCGGCACGGACGATCCGTCCAATCCAACATGGGCGCGACACAAAAGAGCCAAGGAGAGGCTTCTGAGGGCGTATTGGGCGTTAAAGAAGGCGTTGCGTTGTCGTTCATCAAAATCTTTCAGCGTCTGGTCTGAAGGTTATTTTTTGCAGAAATGAGCGCTTAAGAGAGCCCCGGAGAAAAAAAGAAAAGCGCCCGAGCCGCACAGAGAGCGGAACGAACGCTTGGTATCAGCGGCAGACTTCATCGAGAGACTCACCGCATTGCGGCTCGTCTTCAGGTGCCGAGCACTTCACCAGAAACATAGAGCCAATGCCCTTCCTCATCTCGGCGAAAATGCGAATGCTCTTCCATTTTGAGTGCGCCGTGCGCCGTTCGAGCAACGGCTCGAAAATGCACTTCGCCGCTTTGTCCGTCGGCGGCCGTTGAATGCCCGAGCACTTTAAGCTTCATCCACTTCGGCCGGGCTTCCCCTGGCTCAAAGAGCCTTGAGGGCCGCGTTTCCGGCGCCCAGGTGGCGAGCACATATGCATCGTCACCGCAGGCATAAGCGCTGTAGCGGCTTCGCATCAAGGCTTCCGGCGTCGGCGCCCCGAGCGCCTGACTGCCGCCGCTCAGATAGACGCCGCAGCAATCGGCGAAGCGTCGGCCGCTGCCGCAAGGACAGAGGCCGACGCTGAGGCTGCTCTTGGCCTTAGGCAAATTCTTTGCCTTCGGCACGAGCAGCACGCTTACGCTCGAAGTCCTTGAGGTAGCGCTTACGCAGACGAATCGTCTTGGGCGTGATTTCCACGAGCTCGTCGTCGTTAATGAATTCAACGGCGGATTCAAGCGTGAGCTTCACCGGCGGAACCAGACGAATCGCTTCGTCGGAACCGGAAGCACGAATGTTCGTGAGCTGCTTGCCGCGAATCGGATTCACGACAATGTCATTTTCACGGGAATGCTCACCGATGATCATGCCTTCGTAGAGCTCGTCGCCCGGATTGACGAACAGACGGCCGCGTTCCTGAATCTTCCAGAGCGCATAGGCCACTGCGGCACCGTCGTCCTGCGAAATAATCACGCCGGAGCGACGCTCGCCGACATCACCCGTCTTGATAGTCCCGTAGTCGTCAAAGACGTGACTCATGATGCCCGTGCCGCGACACATCGTCATGAACATGCTCTGGAAGCCGATCAGACCGCGAGCCGGGATGCGGTATTCCAGACGCACGCGGCCCTTGCCGTCGGGTTCCATGTCCTGAAGGTCACCGCGGCGACGGCCGAGTTCTTCCATCACGGCACCCTGATGCTCTTCTTCAACGTCGACCGTCAGGAGTTCATACGGCTCCATCTTGACGCCGTCGACTTCCTTGATAACAACGCGCGGGCGGGAAACGGCCAGTTCATAGCCTTCGCGGCGCATGTTTTCGAGCAGAATCGTAAGATGCAGTTCACCGCGGCCGGCGATTTCCCAAACGGTCTCGTCGGCGGTAGGACGCATACGCATTGCAACGTTGGACTTCAGTTCGCGTTCGAGACGTTCGCGAATCTGACGCGAAGTGACGAACTTGCCTTCACGGCCGGCGAGCGGCGAAGTGTTCACCTGGAAGTTCATCGTAAGGGTCGGTTCGTCAACCGTGAGCATCGGAAGCGCTTCCGGATGATCCTTGTCGGTGATCGTCGTGCCGATATTGAGTTCTTCAATACCGGTCACGAGGATAATGTCACCGGCCTGAGCTTCGTTGACTTCCTTGCGTTCAAGCCCTTCGAACTCAAGAATCTGATTGATCTTGGCGCGGCGGGGCGTACCATCCGGACCGTCCATGATGGCCACTTCGGAGTTCGGATAGATGCGGCCGCGGTGCACGCGGCCGACGCCGATTTTGCCCACATAGGTCGAGTAATCGAGCGAGCAGATCTGCAGCATCAGCGGACCGTCGGGATTGTCGTCGCGAACCGGAACGTACTTGATAACCGCGTCAAAGATCGCACGCATGTTGCCGATCTTCTTGAGCTCTTCGACGTTGTCAGTCGTGCCGGCATAGCCGTTGAGCGCCGAGGCGTAGATCACCGGGAAGTCGAGCTGATCTTCCGTCGCGCCGAGCTTGTCGAACAAATCGAATGTCTGGTTAAGGACCCAGTCCGGACGAGCGCCCGGGCGGTCGATTTTATTGACAACGACAATGGGCTTAAGCCCCTGTGCGAGTGCCTTGCGGGTAACGAAGCGCGTCTGCGGCATCGGGCCTTCAACGGCATCAACGAGCAGCAATACGCCGTCGACCATCGAGAGGACGCGCTCGACCTCGCCGCCGAAGTCGGCGTGACCCGGGGTGTCAATGATGTTAATGTGCACCCCTTCATATTCAACTGCGCAGTTCTTGGCCAGAATGGTGATGCCGCGCTCGCGTTCGATCGCGTTGGAGTCCATCACGCGCTCTTCAACCTGCTGGTTGGCGCGGAAGGTGCCCGCACACTGAAGAAGACGGTCGACCATCGTGGTCTTGCCGTGGTCGACGTGGGCGATGATCGCAATATTGCGGATAGCTCGAGTCATGGGAATCTAATGTTGAAGGTTCTAATAAAAATGGATCAATGTTCTACGGTAACGAGCCGTTCGGGCTCCAGCACGCCGCGGTCACCGACTAGGGCAGTGCCCAGAAGGCCGCGGCGGGGGCCGTAGACGCGGGTGCGCCCGCGTGTTGTAAGGCCAAGCGCCAGGCGCTGGCCGCAGAGAAAACGCGACTCGCCCGCTTCGTCAAGGTCGACGCGGGCAAGCGAAAGGATAAGCGTATCAGCGGGCAAGAGTTTAGCGCGCACCGCCTCAGGTGTGCCGAGCGTACGCAGATCTTCAAGCGTTGTCGCGTTGTCAATCATCAAATAACCAACACGCGTACGACGCAGACCGATCAAATGAGCGCCGACGCCGAGTCGGCGGCCGATGTCTTCGGCCAGCACGCGAATGTACGTGCCCTTGGAAACCAAACACTTCATGGTGAAGGCGCCGTCGGCAAAATCCGAAATGGAGAGCTCGTGAATCGTCACGCGGCGCGGTTCGCGCTCTACGACTTCGCCTCGGCGAGCGAGCGTATAGAGGCACTGGCCGTCCTTTTTGAGTGCTGAATGCATCGGCGGAATCTGTTCAATTTCGCCTAAAAATGCGGCCGCCGCCTCGCGAACCATGTCTGCGGTCACACCCGACGCATCGAACGTCTGTGTGACGGTGCCCGTGCGATCCCCCGAATCGGTTTCTGCTCCGAGCTGCACGCGGGCTTCATACCCTTTTTCAGCATTGAGGAGGTCTGCCGAATACTTCGTTGCATTGCCGAAACATAACGGCAGAAGACCTGTTGCCATGGGGTCGAGTGTGCCGGTGTGTCCCGCTTTCTGTGCATTGGCCAGCCGGCGCACGATTTGCATCGCTGCGTTGGACGAGAGACCTTCGGGCTTGTCAAAGAGCAGAACGCCGTCGATCGGATCGCCTTTTTTCTTCATGCGGTGCTCCAAATCAGTCGGCGTCGCCGGACTTTGCAACGGCCTGCTTGATAAGCGCATCCATTTCGAAGCCGCGCACCGTACTCTGGTCATGGGCAAAATGCAGCGTCGGCACCGTATGAATGTGCAGGCGCTTAAAGAGAATGCTGCGCAGCATCCCCGCAGCGGCATTCAGACCAGCAGCAGATGCAGCCGGGTCGCTCCCGAGCACCGTGAAGTAGACCTTTGCATGCGCATAGTCCGGCGTCACTTCGCAGCCCGTAATGGTGACGAGTCCCACGCGGGGATCCCGCACTTCCTGCGGAATCAATTCCGCGAGGTCGCGTGCGATCTGCTCGCCGATGCGCTGAGCGCGGCCGGGTTTGACATTCTTCATAAAAAATTCTTTCAGCGTTAAATCGCCCGGAAGGAGGACGCATTCTCTGCGTGAGAGCATGCGCACTGTCTGCCGGGCGGGAATGATACCTGCCGGGAGCGAAGCAACGCCCCCAGCAGCGCAGTTTTGCGGATTTTGTCCGCAGGGAAGAGCCGCTTAGAGCGTGCGGGCCACTTCCGTCACTTCGAAGACTTCAAGCTGGTCGCCCACCTTGATGTCGTCATAGCCCTTAAGCGACAGACCGCATTCCTGACCGGCCTTCACTTCGCGGACATCGTCCTTGAAGTGCTTCAGGCTGGCGAGCTCGCCCGTCCAGATGACCACGTTGTCGCGCAGGAGCCGCACGTTCGCATTGCGGCGAACCACGCCTTCGAGCACGCGGCAGCCGGCGATGTTGCCCACCTTCGGCACGCGGATGATCTGACGAATCTCGACGAGACCAAGCGCCGTTTCGCGCTTCTCGGGCGAAAGCATGCCCGAGAGCGCAGCCTTCACATCGTCCACAGCATCGTAAATGATGTTGTAGTAGCGGATGTCAACGCCTTCGGCCTCTGCCACCTTGCGGGCCTGCGCATCAGCACGGACGTTAAAGCCGATGATGACGCCCTTGGAAGCGGCCGCAAGGTTCACGTCGGACTCGGAAATACCGCCCACGGCAGCGTGCACCACGCTCACGCGAACTTCGCTCGTCGAGAGCTGCGTGAGGGCATGAATCAGCGCCTCCTGCGAACCCTGAACGTCGGCCTTGATGATGAGCGGCAGCGTCTTGGCTTCGCCTTCACCCACATCGCTAAAGAGATTGGCGAGGTTCGTCGCATGCTGCTTGGCGAGCTTCACGTCGCGGTATTTGCCTTGACGGAAGAGCGCAATTTCGCGGGCCTTGCGTTCGTCAGAGAGCGCGATCACTTCGTCGCCCGCCTGCGGCACACCGGAGAGACCTTGAATTTCGACCGGGATCGACGGACCAGCGGACTGCTGAGCTTTGCCGAATTCGTTCAGCATGGCACGCACGCGGCCAAACTCGGCGCCGACAAGCACCACATCGCCGCGGTGCAGCATGCCGGACTGCACAAGGATCGAAGCGACCGGGCCGCGCCCCTTGTCAAGACGAGATTCAATCACCAGACCTCGAGCCGGACCTTCATTCGGTGCCTTGAGTTCAAGCATTTCGGCCTGCAGCAACACATTCTCGAGCAGCTCGTCCACGCCCTGGCCAGACTTGGCTGACACCGGGCAGAACGGCACATCGCCGCCGTACTCTTCAGGCAGGACGCCCGCATTGACGAGCTCCTGCTTGACGCGGTCAGGATTGGCCTCGGGCTTATCGATCTTATTGATCGCCACCACCAGCGGCACGCCGGCAGCGCGAGCATGCGAAATAGCTTCGAGCGTCTGGGGCATCACGCCGTCGTCAGCCGCTACCACCAGAATGACGATGTCAGTCGCCTGAGCACCGCGGGCGCGCATGGCCGTAAAGGCTTCATGCCCCGGGGTATCGAGGAACGTAATAATGCCGCGCGGCGTTTTCACATGATAAGCGCCGATATGCTGGGTAATGCCGCCCGCTTCACCCGCAGCGACCTTAGCGCGGCGGATGTAGTCGAGCAGCGAGGTCTTGCCATGGTCAACGTGGCCCATGATCGTAACAACCGGCGGACGCGGACGAGCAGGATACTCTTCCTTCGTTTCGAGTTCGCCCAAATATGCTTCCGGATCATCGGCCTTAGCAGCAATCGCCTTGTGGCCCATTTCCTCGACGACGAGCATCGCCGTATCCTGATCGAGCATCTGGTTGATCGTAACCATCTGACCCATCGTCATCAGCGTCTTGATGACTTCCGTAGCCTTCACGGACATCTTGTGGGCAAGATCGGCAACGGAAATCGTTTCCGGCACCTGCACTTCGCGCACGACATTTTCTGCTGGCTGCGGCGCGGGCTCGTTCTGACGATGACGATCCTGACTGCGGCGGCCGCGGGCGGTACGCCAGCCAGTCGACTCGTCGCCGGAATCGCCGCGCGTCTTGATGGAGCGATGTGACCGATTTTCCTCGTCCCAGGCGCCGTTGCTGCGGTTAGCGTTGTTGCGGCTGCCCTTCTTGTCGCCATGTCCCTTCTTTTCCGCGGCAGGCGCAGCGGCCGGACGCGTGGCGTTGCTGCGGCGCGGCTGCTGCTTCTTCTCACCCGCATTCTGACGAGACTGACCGTCTTCAGTCTTCTGAGCGGGCTTCGCTTCAGGCTTGGGTTTTTCTTCCTTAACGGGCTTTTTAGCCGTCAGAACACCGGCCTTGCGGCTCATCATTTCGCGGATGCGGCGGGCTTCTTCTTCGGCCTGCCGGCGAGCATCGTCACGACGCTTGGCATCAGCTTCCATACGGGCAGCCGTAGCCTGCGCAACTTCAGCGTCGAGCTTGGCCTTTTCGGCTTCACGGCGGGCAGCCTTAAGCGCAGCCTCGTCGGCCGACTTCTTAGCGGCCTCTTCACGAGCCTTGGCTTCCTCGGCAAGACGCTTGGCTTCGGCCGCACGTTCGGCGGCAGCGCGGCGTTCAGCTTCTTCGCGTTCGCGGCGCGCTGCTTCTTCAGCTGCGCGGCGTTCTTCCTCGGCCTTGCGGCGAGCTTCTTCTTCGGCCTGACGCTTGGCTTCTGCTTCGCGGCGAGCGGCTTCTTCACGAGCCGCCTGCTCGATCTTCGCCTCTTCTTCGGCCTGAATCTGGGGATTCTTCATAAAGACGCGTTTTTTACGAACTTCAACCTGAATGGTGTGGGCACGCCCCGAAGCGTCGGTCTGTTTGATGACGCTCTTTTCTTTTCGGTTGATGGTGATCTTGCGCTGACTTGTCTGCGTACGCTCAATGCGCAGGCTGTCGAGCAGCCGGCTCTTGTCGGCGTCGGAAAGGACGTCGTTTTCGGCGTCCTTGGAGACGCCGGCAGCGCGCAGCTGCGCGAGAAGCGTCTTGACGGGAAGCTTCAACTCGAGCGCAAATTCTTTAACCGTCATGCTGGTCATGTGTGATGTTCTCCTTCGAATGCGGCGAGTGCAGTCGAGAAACTGCAGACGCGGTCCCTCTTCCGGGGGAGGCCGGGGAGTTCCCGCGGAGCGGAGAGCGATTCATTTGAACGCTCTTCAACGCTTCCTCGGCGGGAACTCCAGTCGCCGCATTACTGCGGGATTAGGGTTTATTGGATGCTCTGCTCGAGCGGTTACTTCTGTTCTTCGGCCTTGGTTTCAGCGGGCTGATCGGCTGATTCACCGTCGCCGAACCAATGTGCGCGGGCACCCATGATGAGCTTCTTGGCGCGCTCTTCATCAAGCCCCGTCATTTCAACGAGTTCTTCAACGGCGAGGTCGCCCAAGTCGTCAAGCGTCTTCACGCCGCGGGCAACGAGCTTATTGGCAAGATCGTTGTCCATGCCTTCGAGCGCAAGCATCTTGGGATCAGCCTTGCGAAGGTTTTCTTCTCGGGTAATGGCATCAGCAAGCAGCTTGTTGCGGGCGCGCTGACGAAGCTCTTCGATCGTTTCATGATCGAAAGCTTCGATCGAGAAGAGTTCCTTTTCAGGCACATAGGCGATTTCTTCCACCGACGAGAAGCCTTCGTCAATCAGCACATTCGCGGCAGCCTCATCGATGTCAAGGCTCTTCATGAACTCTTCGCGGATGCGGTTCACTTCGGCAGCGCGCTTTTCGCTGGCTTCCTGAGCCGTCAGAATGTTGATCTGCCAACCGGTGAGTTCTGAGGCAAGGCGCACGTTCTGGCCGCCGCGGCCGATCGCCACTGCGAGATTATCCTCGTCAACCACCACTTCCATGGTGTGGGAGTCTTCGAGCATCACGATCGAACGAACCTTGGCGGGCTCCAGAGCGCCAACCACGAACTGAGCAGGATCGGCATTCCAGACGACGATGTCGATGCGTTCACCCGAAAGCTCCGTCGTCACGGCATTGACGCGCGAGCCGCGCATGCCGATGCAGGTGCCGATCGGGTCCACACGCTGATCGTGAGAAGCCACGGCAATCTTGGCGCGGGCTCCCGGATCGCGGGCTGCAGCCTTGATCTCGATGATGCCTTCTTCAATCTCAGGCACTTCGAGTTCGAAGAGTTTCTTGATGAATTCCGGGGAAGTGCGCGAAAGGATCACAGTACGTCCCTTCGGCGTATCGCCCACATGATCGACGTAGGCGCGAACGCGGTCGCCGGTGCGCATGTTTTCGCGCGGGATCATCTGGTTGCGCGGCAGACGCGCTTCAAGGCGGCCCACTTCAACAATCGCATCGCCCTTGTCCATACGCTTGATCGTACCGGTCACGATCGTTTCGTGGCGTTCGAGAAATTCCGCGAGGATCTGTTCACGCTCTGCGTCGCGCAGACGCTGCAGAATCACCTGCTTGGCGTCCTGAGCAAAGCGGCGGCCGGCAGAGTCAACATCCACGTTCTCAAGCGGACGTTCGATATAGTCTCCAGGCTGCAGATCCGGAAATTCATCGTGAATGTCCGAATACATTTCCTGATGATCGGGCTCCTGCAGCCCTTCTTCATCGGGCACAACGAGCCAGCGGCGCACGGCGGAAAATTCACCGGTCGTGCGGTCAACCCGCACGACAATGTCGGCGTCTTCGCCCGGGAAACGAGCGCGCTTCACGGCGCTCGCCAGAGCCAGTTCGAGAACGCCGAACACGACGTCCTTAGCAACGTTCTTTTCGCTTGCGAGCACGTCAACGAGCTCGAGCATATCGCGGCTGTTCATTGGTGTATTACCCTTTGAAATTCAATTCTACGAGGAGGTGAGCCTGCTCGACCTCTGAAAGCGGGAAGACAACGCGCACGGGCGCAGCTTCGACGGTCTGCTTTTTGCGGGCGCGCAGCGCGGCAGCGCGCGGCGTGCGGGCAATGTCGACTTCGAAGTAGTCGAATTCAATCTGCTCTGCGCCGGATTCCCCCGAAATGCCGACGATGCGGCCCTCGAGCTTGCGGCGGCCGGCTTCCGGAAAACCTTCAGCCTTAAGCGGCGCAAAGAGCTCCACCCAAGCGAGTTCTCCCGTGAAACGCTCCCAGTCACGCGCACGCTTGAGCGGGCGTTCCACACCGGGCGAGGAGACCTCCAGGCGTTCATAAGACACATCCTCGACTGTGAAGAGATGCGTGAGCTGATCACTCACGCGCTCGCAGTCTTCGAGCGAAATACCGCCGTCGCGTTCGATGTCGATCGTGACGCGAACAAGACCGCGCTGCAAACGCTCGACGTCTACCAACTCGTAGCCGAGACCTTCGACCGTCTTCTTCACAAGGGCGCTGAGCGCTCCGGATGAATTCATTGACAAAACCTTCGAAAAATAGAGACCTCGGCGGAATCGGAGCAGATACACCGACCGCCGTCGCCTCAAAACCAAAAAAAAATGGGCCTAATGCCCATTTCCCTCTCCCGTCGGCCCCAAAACGCACCGTCCAAACATTTTTCAGTGCGGATAGTTCATCATCGGAACCGCAGGCGGCGCTGCTGCGCAGTCAAATCATTCGACCACTGCAGACGCCAGAATGCGACGTCTCAAGGCATCATGCGCGCGCACGCCCTCAGGAGCGTTCGGCGCCTGTCCCTGCCGGAAGTCTTTTAACGGACGAAAATCCGTCGATTGCGAAAGGCTGAGAGGGACATTCGGTCTCCGCCCCATTTGCGCCTTGTAAAGTTTTAAGACTCTACGCGCTGGGCGGCTCTGACCGGCCTTGAAGATTTTGCGTGATTTTAGGAGAAATAGTGCGGCCGCGCAAGGCACAGCCCTGCATAACATTGAGCTCGGCCTCCCGCACCTGCGGGAGGCTTTGGACACGCTGCTCTTAGAGGCGTCCGCCGCGCGGACCCCGGCCGCTCGCGCCGCCGCTGCCGCGCTTGCCGAAAGGTGTACGCTTCACCCCCTCGGAGCGTTGGCCGTCTTCCTCATTGCGCGTGCGGGAAGAGGCGTTCGACTTGCCGTAAGCGCGCTGCGTGCGGCGGTCCGACAGATCTCGGCTTTCAGAGAAAGGAACGCCCGTGCGGTCAGACTTGCCCGGCGCACCGCGGCGAGGCGCGCGTTCAGCTTCTGCAGCCTCCCGCTCAAGCCGCTCGCGCCACTTCAGACGCGCCGCAGCTTTAAGCGCCTTGACTTCTGCGGCCTTGGCAGCCGCCTCTTCGGGCGAACTGGCACGATCCATGCGGTCGAGCTCTGCAATCCAACGGCGCACATCCGCCGGATCCATTTCCTCGCGCTTGCCGCGCACCAGCCCTGGCGGCAGCTCCACAGCGCCGTATCGCACGCGGATAAGACGGGAAACCGTCAGATTCACCGACTCGAAGAGACGACGAACCTCACGGTTGCGGCCCTCGCGAATGGTCACCACATACCAGTGGTTCAACCCTTTGCCGCCCTCATCGGTGAGCGTTTCGAATTTGGCCGGACCATCTTCGAGCTCAACGCCGGCGAGCAGTTTGGCCTCATCTTCAGGCGTCAGTTCACCAACCGTACGCACTGCGTATTCGCGCTCCATTTCGTAGCGCGGGTGCATGAGCCGATTGGCCAGACTTCCCGACGTCGTAAAGAGAAGCAGTCCTTCGGTATTGAAGTCAAGACGGCCAACCGCAATCCAACGGCCGCCCGGCACGCGCGGAAGGTGATTAAAGACGCTCGGGCGGCCTTCCGGGTCGTCACGCGAAACGATTTCGCCCGCGGGCTTATGGTAAAGAAGCACACGAGGCGTGTCGGCTGCCTCGGGCGACAGACGGCGCACGAGACGTCCTTCAACGCGGATCACATCTTCAGCCGATACGCGATCGCCGAGTTTGGCAGGGTTGCCGTTCACCGTCACGATGCCCGATTCAATCAAGCGCTCCATTTCGCGCCGCGACCCCATACCGGCATCGGCAAGCGCCTTCTGCAGCTTTTCCGTAGGAGCTTCGGCGCGATCAATGGCCGCAAAAGCGCCCTGGAAATCGCCTTCAGCGGCTTTGATCTGAGCCGTCAGAGGATTCGGATCGCGCGGCTTGGGGAAGCGAGGCTTCTTCATCGGTGCGCGAAACGGCGTTCTCTTTTTTTCCGGCGCTTTTTTGCGCGTCATGGTCTTGGTCAAAATTCAGCTCCTCCTGCGTCGGCGCCGCATCAGACGGGTCGTCTAGCAGATGATTGCTCGGGTTATTGATCCCAAGCGCAAATTCTTCGGGCGCCGAATCCATCAGACTCGGCAGTTCCGTAAGGCTTTTAAGCCCCAAATCGTTTAAAAAATGCTTCGTGGTGCCAAGCAGCGCCGGTCGACCAGGCGTTTCGCGCCACCCCACCGTTTCAATCCAGCCGCGATCTTCAAACTGACGCAGAATCGCGGGATTGACCGCCACGCCGCGTATTTCCTCAATGTCGCCGCGGGTTACCGGTTGACGATAAGCAATGATGGCAAGCGTTTCCATTGCCGCGCGTGAGTAGCGCGCCGGACGCTCCTCTTCAATACGGACAAGCCATGTCATTGCACCCTCTGCAGTGCGAAACCGCCAAGTGCCATCGGAGAGTTCCTCAAGCACCATAGCTCGATTCTCCCAGAACACCCGCAGTGACTCAAGCTCCTGCCGCACTGTCTTCGCCGACAATTCGTCGCTGAAGAGCCGCCGCATCTCCCGGATGCTGAGCGGCTTGCGCGCGGCGAGAAGTGCAGCTTCTAAAACAGTCTGCGTCGTAAATTCAGCCATCACCAACACCCTTGCCTGCGAAAGACCTTGAGAGAACGAGATATTGCACGCTCAACAAAAATTCCGAGGTCGGCAGTTTATGAAGAGTCAATCAACAAAAAACCCCGTACGGATCATCCCGTGCGGGGCTCTTTTCGAGTCTTATGGCCAGACTTTAGATCCCAGCAAATATTGCCCGGAATTGCCTGAGGCACAGTGTATGCTGGCGGAAGGGGTGGGATTCGAACCCACGATACGGAATTACCGTATACCGGATTTCGAGTCCGGCGCATTCGACCTCTCTGCCACCCTTCCGCGTCAAGAGAGAAGACGCATTGTATCTGCGCTTACAAGAAAAAGCAAGGCCGCCGACCGAGAAAAGCATTCCCGTGTTCGACGGCCTCTCTATCTCTGGCAGAGCGTCAGTACATTACTTCGCCGCCGGAACGATCTTTTCCTTGCCGTTCATGTAGGGACGCAGCGCCTCAGGAATCGTCACGGAACCATCGGCATTCTGATAGTTTTCCAACACAGCCACGAGCGTACGGCCGACAGCGAGACCGGAACCATTGAGGGTGTGAACGTATCGGGTACGGCCGTTTTCGTCCTTAAAGCGAGCGCTCATGCGGCGAGCCTGAAAGTCTTCGCAATTGCTGCAGGAACTGATTTCGCGGTAGCAGTTCTGTGCCGGAATCCAAACTTCCAGGTCATAGGTCTTGCAGCTGCCAAAACCGATGTCACCCGTGGAAAGCGCCATTACGCGATAAGGCAGATTGAGTTTTTGCAGAATGACTTCGGCATCATGGGTCAGGCTTTCGAGCTGATCGTAAGATTCTTCCGGACGGACGATCTTCACCATTTCGACCTTGTCGAACTGATGCTGACGAATCATGCCGCGGGTATCACGACCATAAGCGCCGGCCTCGGAACGGAAGCAGGGCGTATGGGCCGTGAGGAAGATCGGCAGATCTGCAGCCTTGAGGATCTGACCGGAAACCGAATTCGTGAGCGTGACTTCAGCGGTCGGAACCAGATACATTTGCTCGAGGTCGCTGTAGGCACCGCCCTTCTTCGCGGCGAAGAGGTCTTCCTCAAACTTGGGCAGCTGACCCGTACCGGTCATTGTGGAAGCGGTAACGATGTACGGAGTATAGCATTCGGTATAGCCTTGCTCACGCGTATGCACATCCAACATGAACTGAGCGAGCGCGCGGTGCAGATGAGCGACTTCGCCGCGCATGAAAGCAAAACGCGCACCGGAAAGTTTGGCTGCCGTATCGAAGTCCAGACCGAGCGGAGCACCGACATCCACATGGTCCTTAACGGGGAAGTCGAACGTACGCGGCGTACCCCAGCGGCGCACTTCCACATTTTCCGTTTCATCCTTGCCGATCGGCGTGGTGGGAGAAGGCAGATTCGGCACACGCAGCATCAGATCGTGAAGCTTTTCACGGATTTCCTCGAGTTCATCCTCGAGCGCTTTAAGTTCACCCGGAATAGCAGCTGCCTGAGCGAGCAGCTCGGAAGCATCCTCCCCATTCTTCTTCATCATGCCGATGTCCTTGGAGAGCGAATTGCGGCGGGCCTGCAGCTCTTCGGTCTTCTTCTGGACAGACTTGCGGCGCTCCTCAAGTTCGTTGAAGGCGTCCACGGGGAAATCGAAATTGCGCGTCTTCAGGCGAGCCACCACTTCCGGGAGGTTCTTCCTGAGCATCGTCACATCGAGCATGTTCTTATATGTCCTAAAGGGAAAAAACAGTCCGCAGCACGCATCTGCGGGCAGCGAGCATAAGGTGAGGCGGCACAGGGCACCGCTTCGGGCTGAAATAATAATTGTCGCGGTTTCAGAGCTCTATTGCAAATCAACCTTGTCCGCGACGGCGTCCTTTACCGGCTTTCCATGCCGCTTGATTGAGTTCGGCCAAGCCCCTGAGCTTTTCTGCGATCCGCGCTTCCGTCCCGCGGTCCGTCGGGTGATACCAGCGACGGCCCTCTAAACCTTCAGGCAGATAGATTTCACCGGCAGCAAAAGCGCCCGGTTCATCGTGCGCGTATCGATAGCCCTCTTTGTATCCCAAATCCTTCATTAGTTTTGTAGGCGCATTTCTCAGATGCATGGGCACAGGACGAGATCCGTCGCTGCGAATAAAATCCTTTAACTCTTTCATCGCAACTTCAATGGCATTGCTCTTTGGCGCACACGCCAAATAGACCGCAGCCTCGCCTAGCGCCAGATCACCCTCAGGACTGCCGAGACGTTCATAGATCTCAGCCGCATTGACCGCAACATCCATCGCTCGGGGGTCGGCCAAACCAATATCTTCCACCGACATACGCATCAAACGTCTGGCGATGTAACGCGGATCACACCCGCCGTCGAGCATACGCATCAGCCAATAAAGTGCTGCATCTGGGTCCGATCCGCGTACGGACTTATGAAGCGCACTGATTTGGTCATAGAAATTGTCTCCGCCCTTATCAAAGCGGCGCAGTGTTGCGGGTGTCGTTTTTCTGAGAAATGCAGCATCAATCGTCCCGATGCGGCGCTCTCGGGCCATCGTACAGCACACATCCAAAGCATTCAGGCAACGGCGGGCATCTCCGTCGGCCAGTTCAATCAAGATGCCGCGTGCTTCCGGATTCAGTGTGAGTTCGCTGAACTCCCGAGTCATGGCGCGGTCGATCAGCTCCCCGGTTTCTTCTTTGGAAAGGCTTTCGAGCTGATAGACCGTGGCTCGCGACAGCAGTGCATTAACCACTTCAAAGGACGGATTCTCCGTTGTGGCGCCCACAAAGATAAAAAGTCCAGACTCCACGTGCGGCAGGAAAGCATCCTGCTGGCTCTTGCTGAAGCGATGCACCTCGTCAACAAATACAACGGTTGGGCGCTGCGTTGCAGCCAGCGTCTGCTTAGCAGCATCGACCGCCTCACGAATGTCCTTTACGCCTCCCAAAACAGCCGATATAGCGATAAAAGGCAGATCAAAAGCATTCGCCATTAATCGAGCAATCGTTGTTTTGCCGACACCTGGCGGTCCCCAAAGGATCATGGAGTGCGGACGACGATTCTCAAACGCCACCCGCAGCGGTGCTCCGGGTCCCAAAAGCTTCTTCTGGCCGATGACTTCATCCAAAGTCTGCGGCCGCATGCGTTCAGCTAAAGGCTTCAGTATCGGCAGTGCAGCCGAATGCTTTCCGGCGGCTCCGCGATCGTGCCTGGCAATAACGGGAGGCGATTCAGTCGTCCCAAAAAGAGATTCTTCAGTCATGGCGTCCGGATGAGCACTTGCTTTCTAAAGAAGGGGAATTGTAGCCGCAGATAGCGAAAACCCCCGCAGACCGAAATCTGCGGGGGTTCGTATAGGGAGCCTGGCGATGACCTACTTTCACTGGAAATACAACCAACTATCATCGGCGCAGAGGCGTTTCACTGTCCTGTTCGGAATGGGAAGGAGTGGGACCGCCACGCTATGGTCACCAGGCTTAAAAGGGGCGGAAAAGTAAAGCACTCTTCTTTCGGGCTGCGATGCAGTCACCATCCAATTCGCTTGAAGTCTTCTCTGAACTTTTCTGTTCAAGGCTTCACGGTTATAGGATCAAGCTTCACGAGCAATTAGTATTGGTCAGCTCAACGCCTCACAGCGCTTGCACATCCAACCTATCAACGTCCTGGTCTCGAACGACTCTTCAGGGAGGTCAAAGCCTCCAGGAAGACTTATCTTCAGGCAGGTTTCCCGCTTAGATGCTTTCAGCGGTTATCCTTTCCCCACATAGCTACCCGGCGATGCCACTGGCGTGACAACCGGTACACCAGAGGTGAGTCCACTCCGGTCCTCTCGTACTAGGAGCAGCCCCCGTCAATCTTCCAACGCCCACGGCAGATAGGGACAAAACTGTCTCACGACGTTTTAAACCCAGCTCACGTACCTCTTTAAATGGCGAACAGCCATACCCTTGGGACCGGCTACAGCCCCAGGATGAGATGAGCCGACATCGAGGTGCCAAACACCGCCGTCGATATGAACTCTTGGGCGGTATCAGCCTGTTATCCCCAGAGTACCTTTTATCCGTTGAGCGATGGCCCTTCCATGCAGAGCCACCGGATCACTATGACCTACTTTCGTATCTGCTCGACTTGTCGGTCTCGCAGTCAAGCACGCTTTTGCCATTGCACTATCAGCACGATTTCCGACCGTACCTAGCGTACCTTCGCACTCCTCCGTTACCCTTTAGGAGGAGACCGCCCCAGTCAAACTGCCTACCATGCACGGTCCCCGAAGCGGATCACGCTCCTAGGTTAGAACCTCAAACAAATCAGGGTGGTATTTCAAGGTTGGCTCCGCTAAGACTGGCGTCCTAGCTTCACTGCCTCCCACCTATCCTACACAGATCGGTTCAAAGTCCAATGCAAAGCTGCAGTAAAGGTTCATGGGGTCTTTCCGTCTAGCCGCGGGGAGATTGCATCATCACAAACATTTCAACTTCACTGAGTCTCAGGAGGAGACAGTGTGGCCATCATTATGCCATTCGTGCAGGTCGGAACTTGCCCGACAAGGAATTTCGCTACCTTAGGACCGTTATAGTTACGGCCGCCGTTTACTGGGACTTCGATCAGGAGCTTGCACCCCATCAATTAATCTTCCAGCACCGGGCAGGCATCACACCCTATACGTCGACTTTCATCTTTGCAGAGTGCTGTGTTTTTAGTAAACAGTTGCAGCCACCGATTCTCTGAGGCCTCTTCATGCTCGGGGTGTTTCTCCCTTCACACTACAAAGGCACACCTTATCCCGAAGTTACGGTGTCAATTTGCCGAGTTCCTTCTCCTGAGTTCTCTCAAGCGCCTGAGCATATTCAGCTCGCCCACCAGTGTCGGTTTGCGGTACGGTCAATTCCAAGCTGATGCTTAGAGGCTTTTCCTGGAAGCCCATTCAGTCACTTCAGTTGATCTCTCAACCTCGATCCTTCGCCTTGGAGATCCGTTGACGGATTTGCCTGTCAACCTCCTACGCTCGTAAACCGGGATATCCAACACCCGGATGACCTTCAGGACTCCGTCCCCCCTTCGCACTTGAAATCGGTGCTGGAATATTAACCAGCTTCCCATCAGCTACGCTTCTCAGCCTGACCTTAGGGGCCGACTCACCCTGCTCCGATGAACGTAGAGCAGGAAACCTTGGGCTTGCGGCGAGCGGGCTTTTCACCCGCTTTAACGTTACTCATGTCAGCATTCGCACTTCTGATACCTCCAGCGGTCCTCGCAGATCCGCCTTCGCAGGCTTACAGAACGCTCCCCTACCACTCGCATTGCTGCGAATCCGCGGCTTCGGTTATTGACTTAGCCCCGTTACATCTTCCGCGCAGGAAGACTCGATCAGTGAGCTATTACGCTTTCTTTGAAGGATGGCTGCTTCTAAGCCAACTTCCTGACTGTCTTAGCCTTCCCACTTCGTTTTCCACTTAGTCAATATTAGGGACCTTAGCCGGCGGTCTGGGTTGTTTCCCTTTTGAGTCCGGACGTTAGCACCCGGTGCTCTGTCTCCCGTGCTCAGACTTCCAAGTATTCGGAGTTTGCCATGGTTTGGTAAGACGCCATGTCCCCCTAGCCATAACAGTGCTCTACCCCCTGGAGCCATACACGAGGCACTACCTCAATAGTTTTCGGGGAGAACCAGCTATCTCCAGATTTGTTTAGCCTTTCACCCCTATCCACAGCTCATCCGCTAATTTTGCAACACTAGTCGGTTCGGCCCTCCAGTGTGTGTTACCACACCTTCAGCCTGGCCATGGATAGATCATCTGGTTTCGGGTCTACGCCCAACGACTCATGTCGCCCTGTTCGGACTCGCTTTCGCTGCGCCTCCCCTACTCGGTTAAGCTTGCCATTGAACGTAAGTCGCTGACCCATTATGCAAAAGGTACGCAGTCACCCTTGCGGGCTCCTACTGTTTGTATGTATGCGGTTTCAGGATCTATTTCACTCCCCTCCCGGGGTTCTTTTCGCCTTTCCTTCACAGTACTGGTTCGCTATCGGTCGATTACGAGTATTTAGCCTTGGAGGATGGTCCCCCCATCTTCGAGCAGGATTTCACGTGTCCCGCTCTACTTCTCGCAAGCTCAGTACCTTGAACCCAATTTCCCGTACGGGGCTGTCACCCTCTGTAGCCGGACTTTCCAGACCGTTCCAGTATCGAATTCAATATCACTTGCAGGCTCTTCCAATTTCGCTCGCCGCTACTTTCAGAATCTCGGTTGATTTCTTTTCCTGCAGCTACTTAGATGTTTCAGTTCGCTGCGTTCGCCTCTTGAAGCTATGTATTCACTTCAAGATACCCTTGCGGGTGAGTTCCCTCATTCGGACATCCGTGGATCAGTGCTCGCTTGCCAGCTCCCCACGGCTTTTCGCAGGCTGCGACGTCCTTCTTCGCCTGTAATCGCCAAGGCATCCACCACATACACTTAGTCGCTTGATCCTATAACTCTGAAGCCTTTTGTCTTCAAAGTACAAGACGACCTATAACGCTGTATTCTCTTGAATCATGTCGGTTCTTGAAGAACTTCAATGAATCGGTTCGTGAATGCAATCACAACCCTGAAGCTGCCTTTTTGCGCCTTCAAAGAGCATCTCAACTCTTCGAATGCAGCAGCTTCTGTTGCTTTACTTTTCCAAATTTTTAAAGAACTTATGACTGCGAATGAATCGCGTCATTTGAAAGAGCTCCGCATTGTATAGAACTTGCGAAGTTTTTGCAAATGACCTGCAACCGGAGTTGGTGGAGGCAAACGGGATCGAACCGATGACCTCCTGCTTGCAAAGCAGGCGCTCTCCCAACTGAGCTATGCCCCCTTCTCGAAAGGTTTGTTCTCCGTAACCGGAGGCAACCGCGAGCTGCACGCGTCATTGATTCAACGGACAGATAAGTGTGAACGCCGAAAGTTCTTGTCAGAGCCTTTTTAAGGCCGACTCTCTTTAAAGGAGGTGATCCAGCCGCACCTTCCGGTACGGCTACCTTGTTACGACTTCACCCCAGTCATGAAGCCCACCGTGGACGCCGCCTTCCTTTCGGTTGGGCAAACGTCTTCTGGTGAACCCCACTCCCATGGTGTGACGGGCGGTGTGTACAAGACCCGGGAACGTATTCACCGCGGCATGCTGATCCGCGATTACTAGCGATTCCGACTTCATGCAGTCGAGTTGCAGACTGCAATCCGGACTACGATCGGTTTTCTGGGATTGGCTTCACCTCGCGGCTTCGCTTCCCTCTGTTCCGACCATTGTATGACGTGTGAGGCCCTAGCCATAAGGGCCATGAGGACTTGACGTCATCCCCACCTTCCTCCGGTTTGTCACCGGCAGTCTCATTAGAGTGCCCTTTCGTAGCAACTAATGACAAGGGTTGCGCTCGTTGCGGGACTTAACCCAACATCTCACGACACGAGCTGACGACAGCCATGCAGCACCTGTGTCCAGATTCCCTTGCGGGCACGGCCTGATCTCTCAGACCTTCCTGGCATGTCAAGGCTAGGTAAGGTTTTTCGCGTTGCATCGAATTAATCCACATCATCCACCGCTTGTGCGGGTCCCCGTCAATTCCTTTGAGTTTTAATCTTGCGACCGTACTCCCCAGGCGGTCTACTTCACGCGTTAGCTGCGTTACCAAGGACTATCGTCCCCAACAACTAGTAGACATCGTTTAGGGCGTGGACTACCAGGGTATCTAATCCTGTTTGCTCCCCACGCTTTCGTGCATGAGCGTCAGTCATGTCCCAGAGGGCTGCCTTCGCCATCGGTGTTCTTCCACATATCTACGCATTTCACTGCTACACGTGGAATTCCACCCTCCTCTGACAAACTCAAGTCCTGCAGTCATATATGCAATTCCCAGGTTGAGCCCGGGGATTTCACATCTATCTTACAGAACCGCCTGCGCACGCTTTACGCCCAGTAATTCCGATTAACGCTTGCACCCTACGTATTACCGCGGCTGCTGGCACGTAGTTAGCCGGTGCTTATTCTTCAGGTACCGTCAGCGGAATGCGGTGTTATCGCATCCCTTTTCGTCCCTGACAAAAGCAGTTTACAATCCGAAGACCTTCATCCTGCACGCGGCATGGCTGGATCAGGGTTGCCCCCATTGTCCAAAATTCCCCACTGCTGCCTCCCGTAGGAGTCTGGGCCGTGTCTCAGTCCCAGTGTGGCTGGTCGTCCTCTCAGACCAGCTACCGATCGTCGCCTTGGTGAGCCTTTACCTCACCAACTAGCTAATCGGACATCGGCCGCTCTTCCAGCGCGAGGTCTTGCGATCCCCCGCTTTCACCCTCAGGTCTCATGCGGTATTAGCTGCCCTTTCGGGCAGTTATCCCCCACTAGAAGACACGTTCCGATGTATTACTCACCCGTGCGCCACTCGCCGCCAGGGAGCAAGCTCCCCGCGCTGCCGTTCGACTTGCATGTGTAAAGCATGCCGCCAGCGTTCAATCTGAGCCAGGATCAAACTCTTTAGTTCAATCACTGTTTGTTCGCTCTTCGCCGGAATTGAAAGATTTGATTTGATTTGATCTCTTCTTTCGGCTTTCGAGAAGTGCAAACTTCGTAAAATTTTTGAGTCTCCAGATCGTGAAATCCGGCGCCTCTTTCGAGGACTCCTCAAGTTTCCGACGTTCACACTTATCGGTTCGTTGAATCTGATTTTTAAAGAACTTCGCTGACCTCGATCAACGCAGAAGAAAGAGTTTATCTGAACTTTCTCTTCTTGTCAAGAACATCTCAACGATTCGTTTGAATGCATCTCAATGTTGCTTGATTTTCTGCCTCTCGTTCGAGGCAGGGAGCGAACTTTACCGATATTTAAATCTTTTGTCAAGGGCATCTTACAAGTCAGTTCATTGCGTGGCGTCACCCTTACTAGCACAGACTACTCAGAGCGCACTGCTCACAGCGTTGATCTCCCCTCATACAATCACGACAAATTTTGCAGGTTGCTCGTTTCAAGGAGTAGTCTGCGCACTATGTCAACGGTTAGACGCTGCAGGAGGAGCTCAGGTCTTATGTCGACAGAACATTCTCAGGCTCTGCCGCGGTCCGTTGTACTGCTTCGCCTGCTGCGTCGAATACTCTCTGTCACCGCCGTCGCCTGTGCTGCTGCCGGCATGATTGCTTCTGCAGATGCGCTCATTTCTGGATTCGGAGACGGCGGAGACAAGCTTTCCGTTGCTGCTGACAACAGCACCGTTATTACAGGCTCCATCTCTTCGGAGCAGGGTAATCGCGGTCTTCAAGTACGTATCGAACCGCCCGAAGACGGCCTCACCGCATCTGATATCCGCGTGAGCAATTCATTCTTCCCCAGCCGAATGAATTGGAGCGCCCTTCTCTACGCAGCACCCAGCGCCTTAGGCAAAAACTTCACGGTTACGGCCGGCTCTCCTGATACGCCGCCGCATGAATTGGACGTTCTTTTCGTTCAGGTTCTGCCTAACGCGACCGCTGTTCGCGCCAATAGTTCTTCCTTTTTAATGCGTATCTGGGGATGGGAGCCGCTTAATGCAGCCTTTGCAGCGCTGATAGTGGCCGCTACTGCCTGTCTCCTCTATTTCGGCCTCATTTACTTTGGCTCTGCATGGCTCGCTAAACGAGGTTTCGTGCGCGTTTATCACACCCGGCAAGAAGGCGACGACACAATGCTCTATTGCATTGATCCTCAGTCCTCGCTCAATGAAGCACAGACTTATCCCGTACTTTCTGCCGCAGGAAAGTTGATGGGCACGGCTGAAGTAACCAGCCGAGGTGCTCGCTACTGCATCTTGAAGCTGACGGCCGCTCAAGCACGCACAGGCTGCCTGGTCGCACTTCCTATTGAAGCGGAAGCTGCTGACATCTAATACGAAGACAACACTCGATAACAAATCCGCCCACTGGCATCACGCTCGGATGCATAAAGCCGGACGCAAACCGGAGAGACTGCAAAAGAATAATTGGCTAAGGGGCTCGATAACGCTTGAGGCTGCGGCCCCTGCCATTGGCGAGCGAGCGTGATATGTGCGCGAAAGGGTTTCCGGTCATAGTGCTGTCCCATATCGTCAAGACACGAACGAACCTGCTCAGCCAACGCATTGAAGCGGTCCGTCTCCGCCAAGCCTGCCCACAAAATCTGCTGACGGCTGAAAACGCCCAGACCTGAAAAACGCCAGCACACCGCTGTCTGCGGCACTTTTGCCAAGGCTGTCGCGACTTTCTTTGCAGTGTCGGGTGTTGCTTCGCCGAGGAAAGCCATTGTGAGATGGAGGTTTTTTGACTGCGACCATCTTCCGCAATCTGAATATTTGCGTCGTAACCGATTGATTTCAGCCTCAAGGGCCGCTCTCGGTTCGTTCGGCAATGCTAAAGCAGCAAAAATTCGCATGGCGGCATCCCCACAAAAAACAAACGCGCCTTGAATGACAACATTCGAAGCGCGTCAGGATAATCGTCGACGAATCGATTGTGCTTAGCGTCCCTGCTTAGCGCGCCAAGCTGCCACGGCTTCAACGCTGTCAGCAACAAGCTTCGGGCCGTTGTAAATGAAACCCGTAAAGAGCTGCACGAGCTGCGCACCGGCTTCGATCTTCTCAACAGCATCTGCGCCGGTCATCACGCCGCCCGAAGCAATGATCGGAATAGCCCCCTTGACATGATCCGCAACGAGGCGAACCACTTCGGTAGAACGTTCCCGCAGAGGCGCACCCGAGAGACCGCCCGTTTCGTTGGCATGATCGAGCCCTTCTACGCCTTTGCGGCCGATCGTCGTATTCGTACAGATCACACCGTCAATGCCGTTGGCAATCAACGTATCGACGCAGCGCAGAATTTCATCGTTTTCGAGATCGGGCGCAATTTTTACGGCGATCGGCACGTGCTTGCCATTGCGAGCAGCTTTAAGCTCCTCACGCTTCTTCACGATCCCTTCAACCAAGTGATCGAGTTCTCCCTTCCCCTGAAGCTGGCGAAGATTCTTCGTGTTGGGCGAGGAGATATTGACAGCAATATAGTCTGCGGCGTCATAAACCTTGTCGAGACACTTCTCGTAATCTGAGAGCGCATTCTCAATCGGCGTGACGGCATTCTTGCCGATGTTGATGCCGAGAATGCCGCCGCGCAGACGAAATGCATCCGCCGAACGCAGGTTTTCAAGCACCTTATCGACGCCCTCGTTATTAAAGCCCATGCGGTTAACAATGCCGCCCGCCGGAATCAGACGGAAAAGACGCGGCTTAGGATTACCAGGCTGAGCAAGCGGCGTGATCGTTCCGATTTCGACATGACCGAAACCAAGACCGCCGAAAGCCGTAACATGCTTGCCGTCTTTATCCATGCCGGCTGCAAGACCGACGGTATTCGGAAAGCGAAGACCCATGACCTCAACGGGATCATCATCAGGCATGTGCGTGATGAGATTCGTCACGCCGAAATTGACCGCCCAATCCAGGTTCGCAAGCGTGACCGCATGTGCCGTTTCAGGGTTCATGGAGAAAAGAATGCGACGGGCGATTTTATAGAGCAACATAATCTCTGCAGTATTGGAATGGTCTGCCGGAGTGATTCTCCAGCGATCGGGTCTGATTTAAAGTCCGGATATTATAGAGAAACGAGTGCTGGTATTCCTTAAGAAATAGCTCGAAAGTATAAGGAAGTCCAGTCCTGCGAACTCGGTCGTCAAAAAACTTTTTCCCAAAGTCCTTGACAAGTCGATCATAATCATTCATAATTCAAATCTCTGCTGATTCAGCAGACCGGATTCATCGCGGGATGGAGCAGTCCGGTAGCTCGTCGGGCTCATAACCCGAAGGTCGGAGGTTCAAATCCTTCTCCCGCAACCAAATGCAGCTCCCGAATCGTTTTGCGGTTCGGGAGTTTTGTTTTTGTCTACTGCATTTGTCAGTCACTCGGCCGTTCAATTAAGCTGCCGATACCCCTGCAAGTCGATTCAGCAGGTTCTGTTTTTGCCTTGATCGGCCATTTAGAATGGCGGCTTCAAGATCAACGCCGCTCATGCGGCGGTTATATTAAACAGACCCAAACTTATGACCGCACCGCTCCCCGCGGATTTTCCTATCCGCCCTGGCTTCTGGAATGTGCCCCTCTGGGGCGAAATCGGCGTCTATGTCGCCGCCGTCATCACCATCGCCCTCTGTGCTTGGGGTGTCTGTAAGAACATTGAAGTTTGGCGCCGCCGCAAGGATGAAAAGCTGCCGAGCGATCCCAGTCGCCGGGATCGCCTGCTCAAAGAGGCTGTCCTTGAAGAAAAAGTGCGCCAGACTTCTGCCGGCCGCATGCATGCGGTGCTGGTCGTCGGCTTTTTCCTTTTATTCCTCGGTACGGCTACGGCAACGTTGGACTGGGATGTTGGGCACTATGTTTTCGGCAAACAGTTCCTTCGGGGGAACGTCTATCTCGCTTACAAGCTGATTCTCGACGTTGCCGGCGCAGCTGTGCTCGTCGCTTTGGCCTTTGCAGCCTGGCGCCGCTGGGGCACCGCCAACGAACTGCCTAAGGACGGCCGTTTTGTACTGGCCTACGCATCGCTGGCCTTTATTGTGATCACGGGCTTCGTGATTGAAGCGCTGCGCCTGGCAGTACAGCAGCCGGCCTGGATGCACTTTTCTCCCGTAGGTTCTGCGCTCGCGAAAGTATTTCTAGCTATGGGCATTTCAACAGCTGCGCTAGAAACTGCACATATCTGGCTTTGGGTGATTCACGGCATTGCTGCTCTCGCCTTCATTGCTGCGGTACCGCTCACTTATTACGCCCATATCTACCGAGTGCCAACCGCTATTGCGGTACGCAAACCCGCTCCCAACGGCGCACTTCCAAAAATTGAGAATATTGAAGAACAAGAGCACTTCGGCATTTCGTCCATCACGGATCTCTCTTGGACTGACCGTGCGCAGCTCGACGCCTGCGTCGAATGCGGCCGCTGCAATGACGTTTGCCCCGCTGTTCGCGCAGGAACGCCGCTCAAACCTCGAACCGTCGTGCTGAAGCTGCGTGATCGTGTGCGTGCAGCCGCGGCTGGCGCCGATGACGCAAATGCTGATGACCTGGCCGGAGGCGTAGTCACTAAGGACGAACTTTTCTCCTGCACCACCTGCGGCGCCTGTGCGGCAGTCTGTCCAGCAGACATCCAAACGCCGGATTTCATCGTCGGCCTGCGCCGGCATCTTGCCCTTGAGCAAGGCGAATTCCCTGAAGGCGCTGCGGAAGCGCTGGAGAATACGGCTTCCGTAGGGAACCCCTGGGGGCTTGATCCCTATGAACGAATGGACTGGGCTCAAGGGCTTGATGTACCAGTCGCAGAGGAAGGGGAAGACTACGATATTCTTTATTGGGTCGGCTGTGCGGCAAGCTACGATCGACGTGCGCGGCGTATCGCCCGCGCAATGGTGAAGATTCTCAAGACTGCCGGCGTCAAGTTTGCCGTCATGGCTGAAGAGCGCTGCCACGCAGAATTCGCGCGCCGCTTGGGCGAAGAGTACCTCTATCAAACTGCTGCTCAGGAAAATATCGAGAACTTTTCGCGCTTTAAGTTCAAGGAACTGCTGACAGCCTGCCCTCACTGCTTTAATACGCTTAAAAATGAATATCCCGCCTTTGAAGGCGGTTCATTTGCTGTCATTGACCACTCCAGCTTCATCAGCCGGCTTTTCGCCGAAGGGAAACTGCCCCGATCGGCCATGCAGTCTGAACGTGTTGTGTGGCACGATCCCTGTTACCTTGCCCGACAAAACGGTATCGTCCGTGCTCCGCGAGAGGTGTTGGCATCTGTTGGCTCTGCAGAATTCGATCCTGCCGAATGCGGTGCCAATACCCTTTGCTGCGGTGCCGGCGGCGGTCAGATGTGGACTGATCAGAAAACACAAAAGAAGCGTATCAATGTGATCCGGCTGGAATCCCTTCAAAATACCGCGTCTCAATGCGGGGCTTCAAAGATTGCCACCGGCTGCCCGCACTGCCTCACGATGCTCGAAAGTGCAAAACCGATGGTTAATGGCGCACAGGAGCTTCAAGTGCTCGATATTGCCGAAGTCGTTGCCGCCAAACTGCCTGACGAAGCATCCCCAACCTAACGGAATATCCATCAATCGAAAGGCCTGAAGCACCAAATGCTTCAGGCCTTTCATTTAGGGGATTGACGAAGCTTGTGAACTTATCGCCAGCAATCAGATGAATTAAAAAATTTCATAGGGCGCCACGTGTTCAAAGTCGCGTGAGAAATCACTTTCGCTTTGCACATAGGCACGCATCGTACGCATATCGTCAGCGCGCTGAGCATTATTTGGGCTATCGAGCACCACCATCACAAGACGACGCTCGCCCACATCGCTCTGCACGACCATGCAGCGGCCTGCAGCGGTCGTGAAGCCTGTCTTTTGAATGCCGATGCGCCACGAGGGATCACCGATCAGACGATTGGTCGTCGCGAGATTGACCTGCCGGCGGCCCGTGCTGATGCGGGCCATGGAAGTGGTCGACGCATCCCGAATTTCCTGATGCTGGTAGACCGCTGCAACCAGTTTGCCCAAATCACGTGCCGTGGAGTGATTGCGGTTATCCAACCCCGTCGGATCAGCAAAAAAGGAGTTCGTCATCCCGATGGCGGCGGCGCGTTCATTCATTTTGGCGACAAACGCCTTTCGTCCGCCCGGATAGGTGCGGGCAAGAGCGGCGGCCGCACGATTGTCGCTTGACATGAGCGCGGCTTTGAGCAGCGATTCACGCGTCAGCCGCATGCCGGAAATCAGTTTTGAGTGGGCGGTTGAGCGGACATAGTCTTCGCGCGTGATACGGACTTTTTCATCCAAATCGACATCGCTCTCCGCGATAACCAGAGCCGTCATCAATTTCGTCACCGAGGCGATCGGCAGCTCCACATCGGCATTCTTGACGACAAGTTCCTCTCCCGTATCTTGGTCCATTGCATATGCAACGGAACTGCCCAGCTGCAGCGGATCGTCCGTTTGGCGCAGCCCTGCAAGGGTCGCCTGAGAAGGTCCTGTACGGCGTACTACGCGGCGTGCCTTCTGTTTTGGTTTTGGCTTCTTTGCAGCTGCCTGACGCGTATTTTTAGCCGCTGTTTTAATAGAAACCTTTTTCACTGACGCCTGTTTGGATTTGACATTCTTTGTCTGAGCTGTGCGCGCCTTCGCAGCAGTCGATCCCGCCTTTATCGGTACTAAAACCGCTTTTTTGCCGGCTGCTTCAGCAGCACAGGCACTCTCAAGAGGGAGAGCAATAAGGGACGCCCCAAGGGCGAATACGAGAGCGACTTGGCGGAAAGGGAGAAACATGGGACCGGCTTCAAGAACGGCGGACGCACAACCGCTCAGCTTTCTCCCAACAAGAAAGCAGATCAGCCAGACGTCGGAGGGAGCGGTACAGACGGGTGCACCGCTCCGTGGTGTAAACCTTAGAGAGATCTAAATATTGTCACTCATCAATCTTCCCGCGTACAGGGTATAGCGCTTAAGTTTTACAAATTTATGGAATTTTGTCTTAAGCAAACGCCAGTCCCGTTCTTGCCGTTAAAGGCGGGTTATCGACTGCCAAATACGCTCCAAACGCTTAACCGACACCGGCATGGGTGTGCGCAGCTGCTGCGCAAATAAGGAAACGCGAAGCTCTTCGAGCATCCAGCGAAACTCTTCAAGATGAGAATCAGGCTGCCCTCGGCGCGCAGCAACCGCCCGTACCCAAGGGAGCGTAAGACGCTCGACATCTGCCTGCCGTGCAACATCCCGAGCCGGATCACTTGAATAATGCTCCAGTCGATAGAGAACGGCCTTGAGGTATCTCGGATAGTTCATCAGCTGCGACAAAGGCGCAGACAATAGAAAGTGCGGCGGAAAGAGACGCTTGAGCTGCTCAGCGACATCTGCTGAGAGTGCCTCATTTTCTATGCGTTTGAGCTTTAGTGCTGCCGGAGCAGCCTGCGCAACAATTTCAGTGAGGAGCCGCGACACTTCGCCTGCAACCAAGGAAAGTCGTCCCCGGGCATCTTCCCGCCTCGTCTGGAAGGCCTCTTCATTCATCGGAAGCGGATCGACAAGGGCAGTGGCATCCAATACACAGTCAACTACATCGTTTTCCAGATCGTCGATACTTTCGAAGTTCTTGTCGAGCCCCGGCACCACTGACGCCTGCATCTGTACGCGGCCGAGGTCACGCAGGCTGCGCTCAATAAACTTCACCTGCTCACGCAAGGTGAGACGAAAGAGCCTTCTGAGTCCTTTGCGATGTGCTTTCTGTGCTTCGAGCGGATCGTCGAATACTTCGATGCGGCAGGCCTCTCCCACATCCACCAATGCCGGATGCCCAATGAGCGTTTCACCGCGGCGTTGAATTTCCATGAGTTCGGGGAGTTCGCCGAAGGTCCAGTTTGTAACTTCGCCGCCCAAATCCTTGGCAACGGCAGCATCTTGCTGCGCAACGTTGCGGAAAGTTGCTTGAGCCTCTTCGCCGAGTTCTGCACGCAGCTGAGCAAGATTGCGGCCCAGTGCGAGCTGACGGCCATGCTCATCAATCACTTTGAAGTTGAGGATGAGATGCTGGGGCAAACCTTCGGTCTTAAAGTCTGATGGCTGGCAGGGCAGCCCCGTTTCGCTGCGGACGTCAGCCGCGAGCGCATCAACAAATCCTATGCTCTGAGGCGTCCCGTTTTGGGTGCGGGTCAGAAATCCTGCCGCATAGTCCGGAAGCGGCACACAATTGCGCCGAATCTTCTGCGAAAGCATCTTCAATAGCGCCTGAGCCTTCTCCTTCACCATTCCCGGAACAAGCCATTCAGCACGCACAGGATCGAGCTGATTGAGCGCAAAAAGCGGCACAGTCATCGTAACGCCGTCACGAGGGCTGCCCGGCTCAAATTGGTATGAGAGCGTCATATCGATCCCTGCCATTTCCATGGTTTTGGGGAACCAAGCATCTGCGGCAGCAGAGGCTTCGTGACGCATGAGCTCTTCGCGCGAAAGCCGAAGCACCTTGGGGTTCTCTTTTTCAGCCGCCTTCAGCCATACCTCAAGCGTTTTCGTGGAACAGACATCCTGCGGCAGCTCTCGATCGTAGAAAGCGAAGATCATTTCGTCGTCAACGAGCACATCCGGACGACGGGTCTTGTGCTCGAGATCTTCAATTTCCCGCACCAGCCGCTGATTGTGGTGATAAAAGCTCAGTTTGCCGTCGAATTCGCCGCCAACGAGTGCCTCGCGAATAAAGAGTTCGCGGGAAAGCTTCGGATCATGTTTGGCAAAGGATACTCGACGCTGCTGATAAACCGTGAGGCCGTAAAGCGTTCCGCGCTCCAAAGCCACGACCTCGCCGCGGCTTTTTTCCCAATGCGGCTCGCTCCAGGAGCGGCGAATGAGCGGTCCCGCCGCCGCTTCGATCCACTCGGGCTCGATGTCTGCAACGCAGCGCGCAAAGAGCTTAGACGTTTCAATGATCTGGCCCGCAAGGATCCATCGGCCGCTCTTTTTGGCACGTACCGATCCCGGCCAAATCCAAAATTTGATGCCGCGAGCTCCCGCATAGGGCGGTGCCCGACGGTCGCTCTCGACCGTCTTGCTTCCGATATTGCCGAGCAATCCTGAGAGGAGTGCACGATGCACTTCCTCATATGTAGCGGGTGCCGTATTGAGACGCCAGTCCAGATCGTCGACCAGTGCCTTCAGCTGCCCCATGACCTCACGCCATTCGCGGAGTCGACGCGGCGACAAGAACCGACGCTTGAGTTCCTGGTCGTACTTGCGGTTGCTTTCTTTGGAAGCACGCGCAGCCTCAGCCCAATCCCAGAGCTTGACATAAGAAAGGAAATCAGAGCGTTCGTCAGCCAATTTTTTATGTGCTTCATCGGCGGCCTGCTGTTGCTCGGCCGGGCGTTCACGCGGATCCTGCACCGAGAGCCCCGAAGCGACAATCAAGAGTTCGCGCAGCGCACCGCGGCGAGCCCCTTCAAGGAGCATACGGCCGAGCTTGGGATCAATAGGCAGCCTGGAGAGACTGCGGCCGACTTCCGTCAGTTCATTGTCTTCACTGATGGCTCCCAATTCCTGCAGAATTGCAAAACCATCGGCAAAGGCCTTCGGAGGCGGCGCCTGCACAAACGGGAATTCACGCACGTCACCCAAGCGCAGCGCCTTGGCGCGCAAGATAACGGCAGCGAGATTCGAGCGCATGATCTCTGGATCGGTGAATGCAGGCCTACGAGCGAAATCCTCTTCACTGTAAAGCCGAATACAGATGCCTTCCGCTACGCGGCCGCAGCGGCCCGAGCGCTGGTTGGCAGAAGCCTGACTAATGGGCTCAACGAGCAGCTGCTCGACCTTGGAGCGATAAGAATAGCGTTTGATACGCGCGTAACCGGTATCCACCACATAGCGGATGCCGGGAACGGTAACGGATGTTTCAGCAACGTTTGTGGCGAGCACAATGCGTCGCATATTCCCCGAAGGCTTGAAGATTTTGTCCTGATCGGCCGCAGAAAGACGAGCGTAGAGGGGCAGAATTTCTGCCTTGCCAATGCGCGAGCGCCGCAGCTCTTCGGCCGCAGCATTTATTTCGCGTTCGCCCGGCAGAAATACCAAAATATCCCCTCGGCCGCTCATTTCACACTCGCTTACTGCATCGTCTATCGCAGCGAGCATCGTGCGGTCATCGTCTTCATCACGGTCTTCAACCGGGCGCCACCGGATTTCCACCGGATAAGTGCGCCCGGAAATGGTGAGCACCGGCGCGGGTTTGCCGTTGACCGCAAAGTGATTGGCAAAACGCTCGGCATCAATCGTGGCTGAGGTCACAATGACCTTGAGGTCGGGGCGTTTAGGCAGCAGACGCTTCAGGTAGCCAAGCAGGAAATCGATGTTGATCGAACGCTCATGAGCTTCGTCGATAATGATGGTGTCATACGCTTTAAGCAGCGGATCCCCCTGCGTCTCAGCAAGGAGAATGCCGTCCGTCATCAGCTTGATGGTAGCGCCCGAAGCCGTTTGATCTGTGAATCGAACCTTGTAGCCCACCACGTCGCCCAACGGCGTTTTGAGTTCTTCAGCGATACGCTTGGCAATGGAGCTCGCAGCGATGCGGCGCGGCTGCGTATGACCGATGCGGCCGGTTTCACCTCGTCCTGCCATCAAGCAGATCTTCGGGAGCTGCGTCGTTTTACCCGACCCCGTTTCACCGCAGACGATGACGACTTGATTCTCTTTAATCGCCTTGACAACATCGGCTGCGCGTTCAGAAACCGGCAGCCCCGGCATGAGTTCAAAAGGCGGAATGGGATTACGGCGTTCGGCCCAGGAGAGTTTCGGACGAGCTGAACGCTCCGATCGTCCTCCACTGAGAGCACGCGTGTCTTGACGTCCATTTTCAGTTCGTACCTGACCGCTCTCGGGCAGATTGGGACGACGAGGCCGCAGCTGACGATTTTGACGACTGTCAGCTTTTGCCGACCGTCCTGCCGCTGTTTGCAAGGGCCGATCTGCTCGCCCGGAACGATCCTCTCTATGTCCTGCATTCGCCTTCGCTGCAGAGGCGCTCTCAAAACGGGGATGCAGGATTTCGCGTTTGCCGTTCTGCACGGTTTTATCTGCAGATGCGGCTTTATTGGTGAGCGGCGCCTTGCTGCGTTTCCCTGCGCTTTCCCCCTGCAGCGCAGGAGACTCACGAAAAACAGCGCCGGACGCCTGAGCAGCGCCGGCAAGCACCGCTCCGAAAGCACCCTTTGGACTATAGGTACGGGGGGCTCTGACTGCCGTATTTTCTGAGACCCTCGCTGATGCTTGCTTGGCGGCTGAGGACGATGCCTGAAGGGGGGTCACCCGAGCAGCTTTAACCATTGACTGCTCGCTTTTGCTTTCCCTTGCGCTATTGGCTTCCCCCGCAGAAGCTTTACCCGACTGCTTGGCTGCAGCGCTTCCCTGCCGTTTCTCACGCCGCTCCTGAGCACGCTTGGCTTCTTCCGCCGCGCGGGCAGCTTCCTCCTTACGGCGCGTCTGTTCGAGTGCTTGATCCACATCCGCCCGAACTTTCTGAAATGCCGCCATGAGCGCGCGATTGTCCGCCATTATTTTGTCCTGTTTAACTGCAATTGAATTGAACTCAGTCGGTTCACTTTATCTGCCGCCGCTCTGCGCGGCGTCGTTAACTTTGAGAGCAAGTGAGCACGCGGCGGCATTATACGGAGGCGCCGAGATCCGTCCTGTCTCACAATCCGCGCAGATGAAGACAGATTTCTGCTTCGCAGGCTGATGATCCTTCGAGTAGACTTCTGCGCACAAGATCAGGATTGTTACGTCGGTTCGTCGTTAACCCACGGACGATCCTCCCGCTTTCAACATCTTCGCCGCACGCCTTCGCGTTCCGCGGCAGCAATCGGAGACTTCACGATATGGCTCGCATGGTCAACTGCGTCAAGCTACATAAAGAGGCCGAGGGCCTTGACTATCCGCCTTTCCCCGGCGAACTCGGCGTGCGCATCTGGAAAAACGTGAGCAAGGAGGCTTGGGCCGACTGGACGCGTCTGCAGACGATGATGGTAAACGAATACGGTCTCAATCTCGCCGATGCTTCCGCCCGCAAGCACCTCATGACGCAGTGCGAACGCTATTTCTTCGGCGATGGCGAGGCGGTCGCAGTTCCGGGCTACAAACCCCATCCGGAAGAAGATCAGAAATAAGAGCTTCTGCCCTCTTTTATTGAAGTCATGGGCTCGGCTTTTTTGAAAAAAGTCGAGCCCATGGCACATTTGTAACTGCCGCAGCTCACCCGCGCTTAAAGGTCTTAACGCCTTCGGAAGTGCCTAAGAGCAGCACATCGGCGCCGCGAGCAGCAAAGAGACCGACAGTCACGACACCAGGCCAACTGTTGATCTCCGTCTCCAATCCCTGAGGATCTCGAATCTCAAGACCTGCAGCATCGAGAATGCTGCAGCCGTTGTCGGTGACAAAGTCACGAAGCTTTACGTCAGCGCCCAAAGCTTCCAAACGGCGCTTAATCTCGCGCGCTGCCATTGGGATCACTTCAACGGGAAGCGGGAAACGTCCGAGCACATCCACTTTTTTCGACGCATCGGCAATGCAGACGAAGCGGCGAGAAATACTCGCCACGATCTTCTCCCGGGTGAGTGCTCCGCCGCCGCCCTTAATCATTGCAAAATGGCCGTCAATTTCGTCGGCGCCGTCAATATAAACACCAATCGAATCAACCTCATTCATGTCGAGCACCTTAAAGCCGAGCGCTTCAAGACGCTTGGTCGAACGCTCCGACGAAGAGACGCAAGCCGGAATACGATCGCGAATTTCAGGAAGCTGGTCAATCAGCTGATCAACGGTGGAGCCGGTGCCGACGCCGAGCACTGCGCCCGATTCGACATAGTCGAGCGCGGCACGTGCGACGAGGCGCTTGAGTTCACTTTGAGAGAGCGGACGGGATTGTGTCATGGGAATTTCAATGGAGTCTTCTTTGAATCACGAAGCAGAGCTCTCAAACTGACAGCGTCTGCGGCGCATTGAGTTGAATTCTAAAGGCGCCGCCCATGCGGCGCTTAAAATGAACTGCACACAATATCTCTTCGCAGAAGCTTCTTGCGCCATGCCTGCCGACCAGTCCGAACATCTTATTTCCGACGCATTCCGCCACCTCAACGCTGCAAACAAAGAGCTGCCCGCAAAACTGCCGGCATTTTCTGAACATGGTTTGTGGGCTGCCTGGGCCGCACTGCTGCTTGTCGCGGCGTTTCTCACAGGTGTTGCATGGCTTGTGATTGACTCGGATCGTGAAGCTGAAACCATTCGTTTGAAGCAGACCACCGACCTCGTGGCCCAGTCCATTGAGGCGCAGGTTCTCGGGGTATCCGAAATTCTGCAGAAGATGAGTCTGCGTCTTGTGCGCGGACAGCAGGGCGACTTTGCATCGGCTTCGCTCGACCTCGCCGCGCAAACACTTTTTATTGACCGCCGCGAAGTCACAGAACTTGCGCTTGTCACCGAAAAAGGCGAAGTGCGCCGCGTATGGTCATCGTCGACAGCTCGTGCACCATCGCTTTTTGAGGGCATCAATCAGATCAATGACGCGCATCTGCTTCGTGCTGTCCGCTTGGCCAAGCGCTTTGACCGCTCGCTTTCCACGCCTTTTTATGTCGGTCCCTATTCACAGCGCATTTTTGTGAACATCGTGACGCCGTCGGCCATACCGGACACCCTTCTGATGGCCCGCATCGATCTCACGCGCCTGCTCCTGCTGGCTCAGCAGCGATATGCAGACACGGGGTCATACCTACTGAGCTTCGCACTCAACGGCCGCTCCATTCCGGCTCCCGTTGGCAGCCGCGGACCTTCTAAACCCCCAGTCGACCAACCCGAACTCACCGAACCCATCATCTACGCAACGGACATCACACTGCTCGACGCTGCGCCCGAAGAAGAAATGTCATTGGTCGCCAAGAGCTACGACCACGCACTCTTTGCCAACAACCGCGTGCAGTATTTTTCTGTCGGCGGTCTGGCGCTGATGCTTCTGGCAGCTATCGGCCTCGTTTTTTACTACCAACGCCAGCAGGTTCGGTCGCACCGCACACTCATGGCCGAATATTCTCTTCGCCGCGTCATGTCTGAATCGGCCGTTGTCGGCCTGCGCGTCACCGACCTCAAGGGACGCATGCTCTATGTGAACGACACATTCCCTAAGATCGTGGGTTATCCGGCCAAGGAATTGATCGGGCAGAAGCCGCCCTACCCTTATTGGGCCAAAAACTATGTGGCGGAGCTTACCGAGCGGCTTCTTTCGGCCACTAACCATCCGGAAGCTGAAGAAACACTGCCCGTCGTTACCCGTTTTGAAGCCGTCCGCAAGAACGGTGAGGAATTTTGGGCTGAACTGCGCATTTCCCCGCTGCTTGACGATGACGGGAAACCCTTTGGCTCCATTGGCGCGCTCTTTGACGTGACGAACTCAGTGCTCGCACAGTCACGAGTGGAAGCCGCAAATGAACGCTTCACACTGGTCGTTGAGTCGATGGCGAGCGCTATCGCAGTGCTCGCGGAACCCAACCGCGACGTGCTTTTCTTTGCCAACCGCTCCTACCGCACACTCTTTAATGATCGGCCCAACGGTGCGGCAAAACTCCTTGCCCGTCTGGAAAAAGCGCCTCCCACGGTACAAAGCGACGGCATTTTCGACGAAGAAACATCACGGTGGTTTGACGTTCGTTCGCAGCGTATTGTTTGGACGCGCGGCGAAACCGCTGTCATGGTGATCGCCACCGACATCACCAAACGCCGTGAACTTGATCTTGCCCGAGAAGCGCAGCTGCGCCGCGCAGAGTCCACTCACCGACTGGTTACGATGGGTGAAATGGCGAGTTCACTCGCGCATGAACTCAATCAGCCGCTTGCAGCCATCGCAAACTACGCCAATGCCGCAGCGACGATGCTTGCCAACGGGACGCTTTCCAAAGAACGCGAAGCCCAGAGCTACGCCCGCATTGAAAATCAAGCGCAGCGCGCCGGCCGCATCATTCAGCGCATTCGCGGCTTCGCGAAGAAAACCGACGCCAAACTCGAACCCGTCGCCGTGGAAACGGTTATTCAGGAAACGCTCGAACTCGCCAACATTCAGGCGCGTAAGCTTGACAGTCGAATCAAACTCGTCATAGCGCCGGGGCTCCCTTTGATGATGGGGGACTCGGTCATGCTTGAGCAGCTGCTTTTAAATCTCCTGAAGAACGCTATGGAAGCGTGCGCCTCGAGCAACATCCCCATGGAGGAGAGAACCATCGAACTCCATGCCGATCCTTGGGAAAAGAACCCCGAGCGTCTCCAATTCCAGGTCGTTGATCACGGACCGGGCATTCCGGAAGAATCCCGCTCCAAACTCTTTGACGCCTTCTATTCCACAAAATCCGAAGGCATGGGCATGGGACTCAATATCTGCCGCTCTATTGCCGAACTTCACGGCGGAGAGCTGCGCATGGATCCGACGCCGGGCGGGGGGTCCACCTTCTCCTTCACTGTCCCGTTCGTCAAAGAAGCTGTCACACACGCGCCATCCATTGGTGAAAATAGCTCACAATAAGGACTAACCCGCGAAGGATCCCTAGGTATAACCGAGGATTCAAAAGGCTAAAATGGGGAATTCCTGAAGGAGGAGGAACTTCAAATCATGATGCCAAATTACGATTATTCAAAAGACCTGACCTCAGACAATAAGAACGGTCTGGTATATGTGATCGACGATGACGCCGATGTGCGCGAATCGATCAAGTGGCTGCTTGAATCGACCAACTACCGCGTTGAGGATTATGAAAGCGGTGAAACCTTCATCGCGCAGTTCAACGAGTCGGTACCTTCTGTTATTTTGTGCGACCTGCGCATGCCCGGCATGTCGGGTGCAGATGTGCAAGATCATCTGATGCGCCGCCGCATTGACGCCCCCTTCATCTTTATCACTGGCCACGGCGATGTTCCTCAGGCTGTTCAGGCCTTTAAGAAAGGTGCCATGGACTTCATTCAGAAGCCCTTCCAACAGCCTCAGCTGCAAAAGTTGGTCGATCGTGCCATGCGTACCGCCAAGGAGCTCTTTGCCCGCCGTCAGACACTCGCAGCCAACCGCGCTCTGATTGAAAAGCTCACTCCTCGCGAACAGCAAGTGCTCGAGCGCATCGTCAACGGCCGTCTCAATAAGCAGATTGCCGATGACCTTGGCATTTCGATTAAAACAGTGGAAGCACACCGTGCTTCGATTATGGATAAGACGGCCTCAGGCACCGTAGCCGATCTGATGCGCGTGGTCGTGAAGTCTGAGCTCTATCCGAAGATCAGCTCCACGCTTGCCGAAGCTGTTGCTGCTCTCCCAAGCCGCCTTGCGGAAACGGGACTTCCTCACACGGAGGAGCACGTTGAGCATCTGCGCCGTCTCGACCATGAACTGCGCGAATCTGAGGCCGAACGTGAGCGGCGAGAAGCTGAAGCAGCTGTCACCGGCATCAACAGCTCGATGAACGGCTCTTCGAACAGCCTGCTCTAATACCGCAGCCAGTTCGGCAAACTGCCGAACAAAGACATACCTCCTGAACGCCTGCCGCGATTCTCCCGCGGCAGGCGTTTTCCCGTTTAAAGACTACGATTACTCACAAGGTTGGAGGCGAGCGATGCGGAACGCAGGTGATAATGCTTTTGGCATCGATTCTGCTTATTTAAGAGAACCAGAAGTAAAACGATTCCGATACATTTTTAAGGAGGTTTCCCATGACGGCACGAATCATTGACGGCAAGGCGCTCGCGCGCGAGGTGGAGGCGCAGGCTCGCGCCCGCAGCGAGGCGCTTGCCTCCCGCCCGGGAGGCCGTCGTCCCGGTCTTGCCGTCGTACTGGTGGGCGAAGACCCGGCTAGCTGCGTCTATGTCAAAAACAAAACCCGCGCCTGCGAACGTGCCGGCGTCATTTCAACCGAATACCGCCTCCCGGCCGAAACAACAGAGAAGGAGCTGCTCGAACTGATTGAGAAGCTCAATAATGACCCGGCTGTAGACGGTATCCTTGTTCAGCTCCCGCTGCCCAAGCAGATCAATCCCGATGCTGTGATTCTTTCGATTTCTCCCGAAAAAGACGTTGACGGATTTCACATGCTTTCAGCCGGTGCCTTGCTTACGGGCCGCCGCAACCGCGGCTATCGTCCCTGCACGCCTGCCGGCGTAATGAAGCTTATTGAAGCCTCCGGCGTTAATCCCGAAGGGCTTGAAGCAGTGGTAATCGGCCGCTCGAATATCGTCGGAAAGCCTCAGGCCGTCATGCTCCTTGATGCGCATGCCACCGTCACCGTGGTGCACAGCCGTACTACGAACCTTGCCGACATTACCCGCCGGGCAGATATCCTTGTTTGTGCAGCCGGCCGCCCCAAAATGGTGAAGGGTGACATGGTAAAGCCCGGCGCCGTTGTGATTGATGTGGGTATTCACCGTGACGAGAACGGCAAACTTTGCGGCGACGTGGATCAGCTATCCGTTGAGCCGGTGGCCGGCGCACTGACGCCGGTGCCGGGCGGCGTCGGCCCGATGACGATTGCCATGCTGATCGACAATACGGTGCTCGCAGCAGAACGCCACTTGGCGTGAGATTTTGTAGAAAAAACGCAAATCGGGCAGAGATTGTTCTTGAATATTCTCTGCCCGAATCTTGATATTGTTTTCGAAATAGCCAGAATCAGTTCTGCATACCCTCTCGATCTTCCCACTCAGACAAACTGTGACTGCTGCCGCCTAAATTGAAATGAAGCTGATGTGCACTCTCTTTTAAGGCTGTATTGCTCGGGGATAGCCACAGCGAATGTAAGAAATTTTGTGTAATGACAGCGATTCTCTGCCGTAATGACAGCCAGACAAGTTTATAAAGGGGTGTGTCTAGTGATCAAAAATTGTCAGTTTTGTCCCATGCAAACTGAAGCCGCATTGAGGCGCGATTGCTCATAAACACCCTTCTTCCGCGGGTTCTGCACATCCCGCATTGCGCCGCTCGCGGCCATTGAAAGCGCTTGAACCGCGCACAGTCATGAGCCACGCCCTACAATCAGAGACTGCAGGCTGCAAGAGGCCTGTGCCGAACACCCTACCGCCCGAAGGCTGCGCACGCTTGAAGCGCTCTTCGGGCGCATGTATTTCTTTTCATCAGCGGAGACCAGCCTCCAAGCCTCTCCGCTCTCCGTCCGGATTGACTAAAGTCCGTTCGAAGCGCCAATGTTCAACTTTCTGAAAAAAATCATGCCCACCTCCGACACGACACCTAACCCTTTGCTCTCGATCTCGGATCTGATCGACTACGCTTCCGTGCGTCCCGAACATGTCGTGCCGGCCGTCAAGTCGCTTGCCGCTCAGGTTGAAGCGGCGCTTGAAAAAGCCGATGCGCCGTCCACTCCGGCGTCATGGGAAAACACGGTTGAGCCGCTCGAAAAGGCTGTGCTTGCTTTTGGAAGAGCCTGGGGGGCTGTCGGCCATCTGCAGAGCGTTGTAGATACACCGGCGCTCCGCGACGCCTTCAATGAGGCGCTGCCTATCGCCACGGATCTTTTCCTCCGGCTTTCTCAGGATGAAAAGCTCTGCGACAAGTACCGAGAACTCGCCGCTTCGCCTGAGTTCGAAGAGCTTGCCCCGGTGCGCCGCCGCATTGTTGAACGGGAACTGCGAGACTTCCGCTTGTCGGGTGCGTCGCTCCCCAAAGTGCAGCGCGAACGCGTGAAAGCGATTGGACAAGAACTCTCGCAGACTTCGCAGAAATTCAGCGAAAACCTGTTGGATGCCACCAACGCCTACGAACTCATCATTGAAGATGAAAAACGTCTTGCCGGCATTCCGGAGGAAACGCTCGCCCTCTATCGGGCGAGTGCCGAGGCTGCCGGGAAAAAGGGCTTTCGCCTGACGCTGCAGTATCCGTCCTACCTCCCCGCTATGAAGTACTGCGCTGACCGCGGCATTCGCGAAGCGCTATACCGTGCGTTCTCCACACGCGCCTCGGAATTTGACGGCGGCAAATTTGACAACACGCCGCTCATCAAGCGCATTCTCGAACTGCGTGCTGAAGAAGCGTCGCTGCTCGGCTTTAAGAATTACGGTGAATTGTCGCTTGCGACCAAGATGGCCAAGAGCCCTGCGGAAGTACTGGACTTTCTGCGCGATGTTGCCCGCCGCTCTAAACCTCGTGCAGAGGACGACGTCGCTCAGGTCGACGCCTATGCCCGAGACGAACTCGGCATCGACAAAATTGAGCCGTGGGACCGCGCTTATGCTGCAGAAAAGCTTCGCGAGGCCCGCTACAGCTATTCCGACGCGGAAGTGAAGCGCTACTTCACACAGCGTGCGGTCTTCAAGGGACTTTTCGGCCTGGTCGAAAAGCTCTTTGGCATCGAAATCGAAGAAGCTCAGGCTTCCGTCTGGCATCCGGATGTCAAGTATTTTGAAGTGAAACGCAACGGCGAAAAAATCGCCGCCTTCTATGCTGACCTCTATGCCCGAGAAGGCAAGCGCTCCGGCGCCTGGATGGACGGCGAACGTACTCGTCGAATTGAAGACGGCAAGCTCATTACTCCGATCGCTTATCTTGTCACCAACTTTGCGGCCCCGCAGGCAGGCCGTGAAGCCACGATGACGCACGACGAGGTAACGACGCTTTTCCATGAATTCGGCCATACGCTGCACCACATCCTCACCGCTCAAACCGAACCGCAAGTCTCCGGCATCAACGGCGTCGAGTGGGACGCGGTCGAACTGCCCAGCCAATTCCTCGAAAACTTCGCTTGGGAACACGAAATTGTCAAGAGCATCTCCACTCACGTCGAAACGGGTGAAGAGCTCCCCGACGAACTCTTTGACAAAATGATTGCCGCCAAAAACTATGAGGCCGGTGCATTTTGCGTGCGTCAGGTTGAGTTCGCCCTCTTTGACATGCTGCTCCACTCGGCCTTCAATCCGAAGACGGATTCCGTGCAGGCACTGCTGGAGTCCGTGCGCCGTGAGGTTGCCGTCGTCTTCCCACCCGCTTGGAACCGCTTCCCGCAGAGCTTCTCGCATATTTTTGCGGGCGGCTACGGTGCGGGTTACTACAGCTACAAATGGGCGGAGGTCCTCTCGGCGGACTGCTTCAGCGCCTTTGAAGAAGAAGGCGTTCTCAACCCCGACACGGGGCGACGCTACTTGAAGGAAATTCTCGAGCGCGGCTCGAGCCGTGACGCGATCGACAATTTCGTTGCTTTCCGCGGCCGTAAGCCTGAACTCGACCCCTTGCTTCGTCTCTCGGGCATCATCGAGTCTCAAAAGCATTAAGCATGCCGCATTCCCGCCCAATGCCATTAGGGATTGGGCGAGGCATCTCGCTGCAGCGGCAACGGCCCTGCCGCCCTGCCTAGTTCGATCACGGAATGAATCCGCATTGCAGACAGCCAAAAGCCGCCGGACACTCTAAAAGGCCGGCGGCTTTTTATTGGGCTGAAGCGGCATTCAGAGCGCATGATCAGCGCAACTGAAAACCGTCATTCCATACCGTTTATGGATGGAAGGCTTTCTTCACGTCAAACGGAAACGCCTGATAGCCTTCTGCGCCGTGAAGAATGATTTCAACCGAAGGCTCTTTGGCAAGCCACTTGAATTCATCAATCACGGGCGACGGGAATTTCGTATAGGAGAAGGTCTTCCAATCGAATTCCGCACCGGCCGTCGCCGAGTAGACCATGATGGAATCCTTGTCGCCGTAGTACTCCGTCAGTGACGTCACCGGGCTGTACCAAGCGTGGCCGCGCTCCTTGCCGTATTCCCACACTTGTTCAACCGTCATCTTCTTCTGGTCGACTTTGTAGACCACCGCTCGAGAGTACTTCATTTCTGGCAGCGCGGGCTGCTCCATACCGCGGGCATCGCCATTGTCAAAGGCCGAGATATAGATCACATCTCCCTTGCTCAGCTCGCTTCTCACCTTCCAGCCCGTATGCTGCGTCCAAGTCCAGTCGAAGTCGCCTTCACACTTGGAACCTTCGCACTTGATGGGCTTGCCGTTCTTGTCAACCGGCTGCAGGAGCTTATCCTGATAAGGCGTCTTCCAGCCTTCGTGCGAGCCGAGAATCCACTTCACCTTCTTGTCGCGGCCGATTTTGATAATCGCTGACTGATGGCGAGAGCTGATGATGATGGAATCATCGGTTTCATCGTAGTCCACAGAGTTGACGTGCGCCCAGTTGCGCCCGGCACCGCTGCCGACAATGTCGCCGAAGTGATCGTTTTGATCCTGCTTGGCAAGTTCTTCAGCCGTCAGGGTCTTGCCCTGCTTGGCCGGATCGATGTTCAGGCACACCGCACCCTGGTCAATCGCTTTGAGCACGTTGTCGCGGTACGGATCGAGAATTTCAAAGAGCCGGAAGTCGTCAACCACATTGCCGTCGCCATCCACCTCAAGGACCACGTCGCGCACGGTGCGCACAATCTTGTTGTCCGGGCGTTTGTATCCGTCGGAAGCTACGCGCAGCAGATAGTGGCCGTTCGATTCAATCTTTTTCGAAGCATGCGAAAAGTCGGCATACCCGGTCGGCAGACGGCGATTAAAGATCTCGCGACCCATGATGTCATACTTAGCGTAGCGCTGACCGTAACCCCAGCTCATTGCGCCGTCAGCTTCCTGACGGAAGCCCATCATCGTGCCGCCGTACCAAATGTTGTCAAAGGAATAAATGGTTTCGGGCAGCATGTACCAGCGAATTTCGCCCGTCGTATCAATGATCGTGTTCTGCGGCGAATAGTTCCACTGCAGCGCGCCGCCCACAGGGTTATTCCAAACGGTCTTGGTACTGCGTGCGTCAAGCTGCCCGAGGTTGTTGACGAAATAGAGACGATCCTTGAATTCCGGATCAACCTTCTTCACTTCCGGATTAAAGAAACCCGTATCGCGGGCGCCGTAGCCGTCTGTTTCAACATAAGCAGGCGCTGTCCAGATTCGGTACGTCTCCTTAATGTGCTTCATCTGATCGCCTTGCCAGCGGTCATACTCCACTTCCACGGTATTACGCCAGTCAGCATAAAGCCCAAAAACCGGAATGCCGCCATAGGTCTTAGCCTGGTTGTCGCCCACTTTGTAGGCGATTTCCTGTCCGTTTTGTTTCGGGACGATGCGCACTGAAACGTTCTTCAGCACATAACCGCCGTTGTAGATGACCGCAGTGAGCGGCGCGATTTTGTAGGGGTTCACGGCGACAGCACCGAGCTGACCAGGCACTTCATACGTATAGCCCGGACCCGAAGGACCAGCACCTGCCTGAACGGCTGGAGCAGCAAGCGCAGCTGCCGCAGCCATCATCAATACGGCGGTCAGCTGATTGAGCTTCTGATGAGCTTTCTGCTTAGACATTGGATCTCTCCTTGATAGCAGTGGTTTGGATTAATTGCTGAGGAAAAATTCTATTTTTCAAGGCTTGACCGCCGCATTGCGGCTTTCCTCAACGCCCGTTTCATCTTTCGCGTCGGGCCGATCGTTTTTCTTGCATCACGGCGTCTTGATCTCCCCTGTATCTCGCCCTACGATCCGTAGCATTCCATCCGCCGCACGAACAGCGCTTTCTCATGCACATCGACAAACTCGCCATTGAAGAACTCCGACTTCTGGTTCTTCTCTACAAAACGCATTCACTCAAAGATTCAGCCGTTCGCCTGAATGTCAGTACGCCCACGGCCAGCCGCATGCTGGCGCGTCTGCGTGCGGCTGTGGAGGATGAACTTTTCATTCGAAGCGCTTCGGCCATGACGCCTACTCATGCCTGCCGACGGCTCTTCCCCCGCGTTGAACGCATTCTTGCGGAAATGGATGCTTTGACTCACGAACCGCAGGTCTTTCGCCCATCACACATCAAACGGATATTCCGTGTGATGCTCCACGAACAGCTCTTTCTCGCGCACTTTGCAGATGTCTTTCGCGAAGTACGGCGGCTTGCACCAGGCGTGAGCATTGTTATTGAAGCAGTGAGTGATGCGGGTCATGAAGCGCTCAAAACCGGCGAGCTCGATGCGATGATCTTTCCCATGACGGACAACGTATCTCCGGACATCAAAGCTCAGTTTTTAGCCACCTGCGACTTCGATATCCTGATGCGAACCAACCACCCATGGCTAACCGAAGTCAATAGAGACGGCACGCCAGACTGGTCGGCGCTTAAGCGCTACGAAAAAATCGAAACAACCATCGACAGCTTCGGTACGCGCGCGCCGGGCGGGCTCGATCATTGGATTTTCAAAGGCAAACTTCCTGAGCAGCACACGGCCCTTTGGTGTCCTTATGTTCAAGCTGCAACTGAACTGCTTCCAGAGAGTGACCTCACCATGGTGGTCTATTCCCCGCTTGCGCGTGAACTCTGTCGTCGCGGCGGACTCACCGCTCTGAGTCTTGCGTCCTTAGGCTGCGGATATCCGCTGGGCTTTCTGCGGCACGGACGGCGTGATGATGATCCCGCCTTAGAATGGCTGCGCGCCGTTTTCGTCTCTTGCTTTAACCAAAAGCATTAAGGCCGCCCTTCCTGTATTGGGAAAGACGGCCCTAACCAGACTGAGTTTGAGCGGCTCAGTCTTTTAGGCGAGTGTCGCAACCATCAGCGCTTTGATGGTATGCATACGGTTGCCCGCCTGTTCAAAGACGATAGACGCCGGAGACTCAAACACTTCCTCCGTCACTTCCACGCCGTCGGCAAGTTCAGGATGCTCCGCGATCACATTGGCGCCAACCTTGGTTTCATCATTGTGATAGGCCGGCAGACAATGCATGAACTTCACTTGCGGATTCCCCGACGCAGCCATCAGGGCAGCATTGACCTGATAGGGCTTCAAAAGCGCAATACGTTCTGCCCAAACTTCTGCCGGCTCACCCATCGACACCCAGATGTCGGTGTGAATGAAGTCAACGCCCGCCACGGCCTCGTTGGGATCCTCTGTGATGGTAATGTGCGCGCCGGAAACGGCAGCCAGCTCTTCAGCCAGAGCGATGATTTCTGCCGAAGGCCAGTAGGCTTTCGGTGCGCCGATGCGCACGTCCATACCCATCTTGGCACCAATCATCAGCAGCGAATTGCCGGTATTGAAGCGGGCATCGCCAAGATAGGCAAAAGAAATGTCTTTCCAGGCTTTGCCGCAGGACTCCTTCATCGTCATCAGATCGCAAAGCATCTGTGTCGGATGCCATTCATCGGTCAGGCCGTTGTAGACCGGAACGCCGGCGTAGGCAGCCAGCTCTTCAACCGTTTCCTGCTTGAAGCCGCGGAACTCAATGGCATCAAAGATTTGCCCGAGCACACGAGCCGTGTCCTTGATGCTTTCCTTGTGACCGATTTGCGAAGAATGGGATTCAAAGAAAGTGGTGCCGGCGCCTTGGTCATGCGCCCCTACTTCAAAAGCACTGCGTGTGCGGGTGGAGGTCTTTTCAAAAATAAGGGCGATGTTTTTGCCTTTGAGTCGCTGCACTTCATTGCCCATGCGCTTGGCCTTTTTAAGGTCAATGGCGAGATCGACGAGATAGTCGATTTCTGCAGGCGTGTGGTGAACGAGGGAAAGAAGGCTGCGGCCGCGAAGATTCATCGGCATGAAAAGCTCCTTGGGAGTGGGTTCAAAGAACTGCGAAATAAGACTGCTGGGCGGATCATCCAAAGCATTTCATCTTGAAGGACTGCCCCTTTCCAGCAGACATTTCGCAGCTCTGCGTGGGATACGTGGATTCATTCTACGGAGAAGCGATCTTGAATCTTTAGGGCATTATCCCTATGTGAACTGACGGCCGATTAGGCTTTAACTCTTTGTTTTTATTATGTTTCTAATCGTCGACCATTGTGCAGATACCGCACGAGTGCCGGGCGAAAAACTCGAACAAGAAAAGAACGTCTTCTCGTGAAAAGTCTTTTTCCGCCGCCCGTTAGGCGATCTTCAATAGGATGGCTGGCCGAAGACAATTGGCGCAGCCGTCACAATGGAGGGTCAGTCTTTTGCTGGTATTGCAATACCGCGCCGCTCAGCTTCGGCAATACAGGCGTTGACCACTTCGCGAGCCCATCGCGCACCGCCGACAGCGCGAAAGAACTCTCGCTGTTCGCGCGTCACGCGCGCAACGATGCACACGGATGCGCCGCTGCTTTCTTCTGCGCCGCCCAAGCGTCGACGTGAACGCTGATCCGCAGGCTGAAGCTTTGAAGGCAGACGGCTCAATGACTTTGAACGTCCAGTCGTCGGCTTGCTCTGAGGCAGGATGACGGAAGCCGGATCGCCGGCGCTCAATTTCGGCATCACTTTGGGCTGCGTCATATCCTCTCCTTAAATCCTGTGCATTGTTTGCTTTAGGCCGCCTCTGCCAGCCAGCTGACTAGCGGGACGGACTGAGCCGCCTGTGGCAAACTAACTGCTTTAAGGCAATCCTATTCTTTCAGGCGCGCAGAGAATACCCGTGCTTTCGCGCAGAACAGCACGCCAATCTGCATGCTGCGCATTTCAAGACTCATTGATCATGTCCCGACTTCGACTGGCCTCCTGGAACGTCAACTCCCTTAAAGTGCGTCTGCCGCAGGTGCTCGACTGGCTAGAATCAGCCAAAATCGATGCATTGGTCATGCAGGAAACAAAAACGACTGACGACGTTTTTCCCCAAGCCGCATTCGCCGAAGCCGGATTCGATGTTTTCTTTTTAGGTCAGAAAACATATAACGGCGTTGCACTCTGTTCTCGCCAAACAACAGTTAAGACTTCGGATGTTGTGCTTGGTCTCCCTGGCTGGCCCGATCCGCAAAAACGTTTTATTTCGGCACTCCTTTCACCCCTAGCGGCTCCCGAACAGCCGCCGATTCGTTTTTGCGGGGGCTACTTTCCCAACGGTCAAGCGGTAGGTTCATCAAAGTATCTCTATAAGCTCGACTGGATTGCCGTGCTTGAACGTACGCTCAAAACTTATCTTGCCGATACCCCCAGACTGGTACTCGGCGGCGACTTCAATATTGCGCCCGCCGACGCCGACGTTTGGAATCCGGAAGCTTGGCGCGGAAAGATTCTCTGCTCAGAGCCGGAGCGAAAGGCACTCGAGCGCCTCTTTGCACTCGGCCTTTACGACAGCTTCAGACTCTTTACGCAGCCCGCAGAGCGCTTTTCTTGGTGGGACTATCGTCAGAGCGGTTTCGAACGCAATCACGGTCTGCGCATTGATCTGCTGCTTGTTTCCGAAGCACTCAAAGGGGCTGTTGAAAGTGCATCCATTGACGACGGCCCCCGCGGCAATCCTCAGCCTTCAGATCATGCGCCGGTTATGTTGGACCTCTCACTCTAAGTGACCTCAGTGAGCAACTAGCCGATCCCCATAAAAAAACAAGACATCATGAACGCTAAGCCCAAACTCCGCATCGGCATTCCCGGAGACTATCTTCCTTTCGGCATCATCAATGAGGATTCTCCGCTGGGATTTGCCGGGCATGATGTGGATCTGGCGGCTGAGCTCTGCCGCGAAGCCGGTTTAGCCCCGCTTTTCGTTCTGACAACCTGGCCCACGTTTATGACGGATCTCGCCGAAGGCCGTTTCGATATCGCAGCGGGCGGCGTATCGTGGGTTCCTGAGCGCGCACGCTTAACCGATGCGCTGCCGCGCTATGCACCCTTTGCCAAAGTTGCGCTTATTCGCCGAGACTCAATCGAACGCTTTCAAACACCCGAAGACCTGAATCAGCCCGATGTACGCGTCATCAAGAACCCCGGCGGAACCAATGAACGCTGGGTGGACGCTAATCTGACCCGAGCACAGGTAGCCACCGTGGCAGACAACGCCACCATTCCTGCCCGCATTGCCAATGAAGTGGGTGACGTCATGATCACGGACTCCTTTGAGGCGCATTGGTACGCCTCCCGAGATGTGCGCCTCACGCTTGCCATGAATGGCCGCCACCTGACGCCCACGGCGTGGAAGACAATGCTCGTTCGCCGCGGCGCCCGCCGCCCGGTGCTTCCCGGCCGAGAACATACGGCCGCCGCTTCCGAACCGCTTGCCCCGATCCTCTTTTCTGCCTGGGGTCGCCTGGAGCGCGCCGGTGTTCTTCAGACGCTGGCTGCCAAATGGCTGGGTGCAGGCAAACCTTCTGACGGAAACGCTCAACACTAAGAAAAACCGCACAACTCGCCGAAATGACCGTCTGCCAAAGCAGACTGGGGGACTAGAAATCCTTTCAAGCTAGTCCCCCAAGCGTTTGGATTATTTGACTGCGTTCACCCTGCGCGGCTGATTGAAAATACGAACGGGCGGCACCTCATCCTTCCAGAGTGAAACTTCAACATTGCCGGTTGAAGAAACATTGCCTCGGGCAATTTTGGAGGTAATAACGTCAATGGCAATCGTATTGGCATCCTGCAAGTCGTCAAAAGATCACTCAAAGCCCAGAAACGAAGTAGACACTTCTCTTAAAAGCCCTGTTTAATCGGGGCTTTTTTTTCTTGCACCGTGATGGGTGTATATGATATAATCATATACACCCATCAAAGGAGATCAAATGGCAGCTCGGAAGGAGTTCCCGGTCAAAGTTCGCCGTGTGGCAGTAACGAACAAAAAGACCGGCGTCAAATACATCGAGGAACGTCGCTATCAATACGATCCGGCAAAGGGCTACAACGTCCTTCTGTCGAGCCGTCGGACGGGTGAAAAAATCCTGGAAGGCGAAACGGTGACAACCCGTTGCCGCCCCAAGAAGAAGCCAGCCGAAGCGGCTCAGACTGCCGAGCTCTCTGCCAAACGAACCCGTGTAGGGGCTCTGGACTTGATTCGTCATGCCGGGGCAGTGGCCGGACTCGAAAGTTCGGTCCGCAGGGCGTATCCCAACGGTGGAACCTCCGAGAAGCTGCTCTCTGTCTCTCAGTACTTGGTCTCTACGGGTGAAACTGTTCACAACGTGGAGGCCTGGCAATGCGAACATGATCTCCCCTACGAAGCCGGCCTGTCCGAGGACATTTGCTACGACCTCTTCCACGAGCTCGGTCTGGATGAATCCGGTTCGCAGTCTCTCTTCCGGGAACTGGCCCGTACGGCAGGCAACGACGAACAGCCGGCCATCGCATTCGATTCAACCTCGCATTCCGTCTACGGCAACGGCCTGAAACCGTACGCGCGGCAAGGCTTCAACAAAGACGGCGACGGCTTGGACATCTACAAGATCATCACCTTCTACTCGCTTGATTCCGGTCTGCCCGTTTCTTTCGAGCTTCAGCCCGGCAACATCCCCGACGTGATTTCTCTCGTCAATGCCGTGCCTCGGGCCAAGGCATACGGCTTGAAGAATCCGGAGTTCTGCCTCGACAACGGGTTCTTCAGCAAGGAAAACGTGCTGCGCTTCCTGCGCAAGAATTTCAAGTTCACGATCCTCGCCACGCTCAAGCACGCCTGGATCTACAAGCACTTGGACAGCGCCACCGATGATGGGACCAAGCTGAGAGACCACTTCTCGCGGTACGCTTCTCAGTGCCCGTTCGACGAGAAGATCAGTGCCGTATCGGTGTCTGAAATGACGCCGTTTGAATGGAAGCGGCAGCGCACGCGCAATGGCGTAGCCGCCGGGGATACGGAGTCGAAATCCTTCCGACTGTACTTTCACTATTTCCGCAACAATGCCCGAGCTGTCATGGAAGCTTCAGCCTTCCACACGAAGCTCAAAAGCTACGAAATGAGTCTTGCAGCCGGCAAGGAAAATGAAATGGACGATGCCGAGCTTGAGTTCGCGCACCGGTACTTCTCGTGGAAGCGTGTTCGAGGCGGAGACATCAAGGTCATCCCCAACGAAGAGGCCATTCTGGCCGCACAAAAGGACTTTGGGATTTTCATCATCCTTTCAAATCTTCATGCGAGCCCGTGGGACGCGCTTCGTCGCTACCGTCGCCGCAACGACATTGAAACCTCGTATCGCGTCGTCAAGTCCGACCTTGACGGGCGAAAGCCCCGAGTCTGGACGATGACCAGCGTACGCGGGAAAGAAATCTGCCGACACGTCGCACTCGGCTACCGTTTCGTGCTGCAGAGCATGATGGAGCGCACGGCTCAGGAAGCCGAGCGGCGAGCCAACGATGAGTCGCTCGGGAAGACTGTGCGGAAGCAGTACGAAAAACTGACCGCCTGGATTCGATCGATGACGCTCAAGCAGTTGCTCGATTGGTTCGACTGCGTGGAAAGAGTCGAGGTGAGGAACAGGGTGGCTCAGTACCGTTGGTCTACGGAGACGACGGCCAGAGACCAGATGTTCCTCGAGCTCTTCTTCGACGAATCTGACTGAGTGTAGATTCCACGGTTTTCAGGTTGGCATTGCCGTGAACATCGATGCGGCCTGCCGGCGTGTTTTCCGGTTCAAACCAAGCGCCGTGCTGAATAGAAACCACGCCCGGCTTGATGCGGTCACTGACCTGCAGTCCGCAGAGGCATGCTCCGCGACGGCATTTCACAAGTACGACGTCGCCATTTTTCAAGCCGCGCACTTGAGCATCCGCAGGGTTCATCCAAACGGGTTCTCGTTCTTCAACCGACCCGCGTCTGGCTGTGTTGACGTTGTCGAGCTGGCTGTGCATCCGATAGCGTGACTTCGGACTCACAAAAGCCAACGGATACTCCTTCGTTGCTTTAGCGGTACCTTCAATCGGTTCAAAGTAGCTGGGATGGCCTTTACAGTCGTCATAGCCGTAGCTCGCGAGCTTGGGTGAATAAATCTGGATGAGCCCCGACTCTGTACCTAGGGAGTTGGCTTTTGGATCCTCTCGGAATGTCTTAAAGGAAACAAACTCTCGGTCCTTTTCTTCCACCTCGAAAAAGAGATACCCCTTCTCCCAGAAATCTTTGAATTCCGGCATGACAATGCCTTTTCGAGCACCATTGTTGCGGCAATCGTTGTAGAACTTTTCGATCCACTGCATTTCGGTGCGGCCTTCCGTAAAGGCTTCTTCTATCCCCAAACGCTTAGCGAGCTGCGTACCAATCCAATAGTCGCTGCGCGACTCGTATTGCGGCTTGATTACCTGCTTCATGGCAACCAGACCGTCATTGGTTTCTGCGCCGATGTTGATAATGTCATTGTGCTCAAAGGTCGTGCAGGCCGGCAGCACGATATCGGCGTGACGAGCCGTCGCAGACCATACATAGTCTGCGACGATCACGGTATCGGGCTTCTTCCACGCCCTTTCAAGGCGGAAGGTATCGGGATGATGGCAGAACGGATTGCCGCCGCCCCACATCACCAGATGAATATCCGGATAGGTGCATTTCTGACCGTCAAAATCAACGGTCGCACCGGGACGTTCCAACACCTCCGTGATAGCGGCAACAGGAAGCAGTTTTGTAGATTTCCACGGCAAAACTGGGCGCACTGGCTTGGGCGAACCCGGAAGTCCGCTCATGATGGGGCCATTAGAGACCGGCGAACCCGCGCTTGCCGACTGATAGCGAGTGCCGAAGCCGCCGCCGGGAAGGCCAATTTGACCCAGTACAGCCGCGAGCGTAACAACCATCCAAGAAGTCTGTTCACCGTACTGTGCACGCTGCATGCCGTAGCCAAACATAATCATTGTGCGGTGTGCGGCCAGGTCCTGCGCAAAGGCACGGATCTTTTGCGCTGGCACACCCGTGATCTCAGCCGCCCACTCCGGCGTCTTTTTCACGCCGTCCTCTTCACCCAAGAGGTATTTCTTCATCTCCTCCCAGCCGGAGCAGTATTTGGCAAGAAACGCATGATCGGCCTTGCCGGTCACTTCGAGCTCATACATCATCGCAGCCATCAGCGCACAGTCGGTGCCCGGATTAGGCGCGATCCATTCAGAATCCATATAGGCTGCGGTATCCGTCACCAACGGGTTAACGGAATAGGTCTTGATGCCCTTCTTTTTAAGAGCGCGGAAATAACCAGCATGGTTGTGCAAAGGCGTAGCCGCATTGACGTCCGCTGTCACGAGCGGATTGCAGGCCCAAAAGACGATACGTTCCGTGTGCTTCAAAATCACTTCATAAGTCGTCATGCGCGGATTGGAGGTGCCGACAACATACGGCATGATCGACGCATGGGCTGCCTGACTGTATGAATTGCGCCTGCGTGAGAATCCGCCCATCAGATTGAGCAAACGATTGACGATAACCGTGGCTTGATTGAGCTTGCCAGTGGACTTCCAGCCGTAAGAGCTCCCATAGACGCCCGACGGACCATAGGTGTCATACACACGTTGAATTTCCTTGGCAGCGAGATCGAGAGCCGTCTCCCAAGAAACACGCACAAAGCGGTCTTCGCCGCGGCGTTCGCGAGAAGCCGGACCATCTTTGAGGTAGCTTTCACGAACCATCGGATAGTGAATGCGAGCCTCCGAATAAGGCAGCTCGGCAAGGCCCTCCAAAACAAAGCTCGGCGCATAGTCAAACTCAAAAGGTTTGACACGAGTAATGCGGCCGCCTTGAACGACCGTACGCATGATGCCCCAGTGCGATGCATTGATGCTCTCGCCTTCATTCAAAATGGACGCGGCCTGCTCAAAGGTGCCCGTCGTATTCAGATCAATACCGGCTGCCGGCACCGGTTCATACACCATCTTGCTCTGGAGGCCTGCCGTGAATTCTTTCGGAATCTTACGGATATCAGATACCTGCGCTTGCGCCTTTTGAGTGGCCGGGATACCGACAGCCAGCCCAGCCGCTGTTGCCGTCTTGAATAAATGACGACGAGAAATATTTGTCATATTAAGACCCTCCTTATGTTATCAAGCTCAGCAACTCTGCTTGTCGGATAGACCTCTATCAGCATCAATTTTCTTTATTTTGTGAAATGTAAACTCATAAATCACAAAATATTGTGTTTTCATGCACAGCTTCCGGCTTGTGAAATCCACTCTAATCGTGACGAATTGATATCTAAATTCGTAATTCCACTGCTTATTCTTGTATTAAATAGCGATACTTAAAATGAGGTACGAAATGAGAATCGTTTTCACATAATCCAGTCATCAATGATTCCGCTCGGTATTGGGCGATCTATTTGAGGAAAGCATCCGAAGAAATGCGTCTGGCGTCCGCACTCAATCCAACGCGTTCAGAGAACTGCGACATTTTCTTAAGAGGACTGCCCTAGCCTGCATGAGGCTTCGCAACGCTCCTTCGACGGGCACAACGCACCGATCGCGAGCATGCTCTAATAATTAAGGACGCCGTCTACTCGTAGAATGACGGCGTCATCTTTTGAAAAATCAAAGTTCTTCAAGATAAGGAAGAGCTTTTTTGCAAAAAAGGATTCATCATGCAGCGTCGTACTATGTTGGGCGCCATCGGAGCGGTGGCACTCGCAACTGCCGCATCCTTTCCGCTGACCGCCCAAGCGGCGCTCAAAGGTGAAGGCGGCAATCCCATCCGCATCGTTGTGCCGTATCCGCCGGGAGGCCCGCTCGACGTTTCTGCCCGCGCTATCGCTGATGCGGTTTCGCCTGTGCTTGGCACGGTGGTCGTGGAAAACCGCCCTGGCGCCGGCGGCAATGTCGGCATGAGCTACGTGAGTCACGCCAAGGGTGACGGCCACACGCTTGTGATGGGCGCGGTGGCGACGCTTGCCATCAATCCTTCGCTTTATAAGAAGCTGCCCTACGATCCGAAGGGCGACTTCAAACCCGTAACACTCGTCGCCACGGCAGCCAACGTTCTCGTTATTACGCCCGCATTCTCTGAAAAGACCGGCGTCAAATCGGTGGCTGACCTGATTGCATACGCCAAAGCTCACCCAGGAAAACTCAACTATGCCTCCGGCGGTAATGGTTCTGCCGGGCACATGGCCGGTGAGCTCCTGAAAAACAAGGCGGGCATCGATATCGTTCACATTCCGTTTGCGGGCGCCTCTCCGGCGCTCCTTTCAGTCATTTCGGGGCAGACCGACCTCATCTTCGACAATCTGGCTAGCGCCGCCGCGAACATTCATGCCGGCAAGCTCATCGCGCTTGCCGTCACCACGGAAGAACGCACGCCGCTACTCGCCGACGTCCCCACAATGAAGGAAGCCGGTGTTCCCGACTTCGACATTTATACGTGGTTCGGTCTGATGGTGCCGGGCTCAACGCCCGATGACATCGTCGATGAGCTCAACGCAGCCATCGTTCCGGTTCTGCGTGACCCGGCAACCGTAAAGAAATTCCAAAGCTTTGGCGCACTGCCCGCGCCTAACACGCCTGCCGAATTTTCCGCCATGGTTGAGCGTGAGGCCGAAAAGTACAAGATGCTCGTGAAGATTTCCGGCGCTCGCGTCGACTGATGTACTCCAATACGGTGTACAGAACGATGACCTCCTCGCCGTTCTGAAAATCTTCCCGAAGAAGGAGCCTGTTGACCCATCAACCGGCTCCTTTGGCTTTTTTGTTAATTCCGCTTCTGGCTTCACCCTAAGCAGCCCAAACGACTCCCTGTTCAGGCCAGCATTTTTATAATGCGCGCGGAAACAACCACACCCCAACCGTATCGACCTGCTGTTCACGTATCCGCGCCCCTGCAATGCGGTCTGCTGCTCAGCACGAAGAAATGGTTGCAACCGCAATGATTAAAAATCAAAAAGACTTCGCCGCAGGGCTTTTTTACATCGTGATCGGCCTCTTCGGCGCGACAACACTCGGCGAAAATGAAATCGGCAGCCTCTCACGCATGGGCCCGGGCTACTTCCCGCTCATCATTTCGACAGGCATCATCCTCACCGGACTGGCCATCGCGGTTAAATCGCTTCTCCTTACGCCGGCGTTGCCCTCAGAAGGCCGAATTGAGCTCGGCAGACCGTTCTCAGGCCTGCTCATTCTCGGAAGTGTTGCGCTCTATGCCGCAACACTCCTGACACTTGGCTTCGTGCTCTCCATCAGCTTGATGGTGATTGCCGCCTCCTGTGCACACCCGCTCTTTCGCCTTCGCGACGCTGTTATTTCCGCGGTAATTCTCACGACGCTTTCAGCGCTGCTTTTCGTGGGCGGACTTGGACTGATCGTGCCGATGTGGCCGACGTTCTTCTGAGAGGAGGCACTTAGACCATGGATCTTCTGAACCACCTCCTTATCGGCTTTGAGAACGCCGTCACCTGGACGAACCTGCTTTACTGCTTCGTCGGCGTGACTTTGGGTACGCTTGTCGGAGTACTGCCAGGCATGGGCCCCGTGGCCACCGTGGCGATGCTCCTTCCCATCACGTATGCGCTTGACCCGTCCACAGCGCTCATCATGCTCGCAGGCATCTATTACGGTGCGCAGTACGGCGGCTCTACCACCGCCATTTTGGTCAACATCCCAGGCGAAGCTTCGGCAGTGGTGACGTGTCTGGACGGCCACCGCCTGGCGCTTGCCGGCCGCGCCGGCGCTGCGCTCGGCATCGCCGCCATCGGCAGCTTCATCGCCGGATGCTTTGCCACTGTGGTGATTGCCGCCTTTGCTGAACCCCTCACGCAAGTCGCTTTCCAATTCGGCCCCCGCGAATACTTCAGCCTGATGGTCCTGGGCCTGGTCGGCGCTGTTGTGCTTGCATCCGGCTCGCTCCTGAAAGCGGTCGGCATGATCCTGATCGGCATTCTGCTCGGCTGCGTCGGCATGGATGTCAATTCCGGAGCGCTCCGCTATGTCTTCGGTATTGACGAGCTGATGGACGGCTTTGACTTCGTCGCGCTCTCGATGGGCGTCTACGGTTTTGCTGAAATCATCCGCAATCTGGATGTGCTCGGAGACCGAGAAGCCAAGCCCGTTCCTGTGGGCCGCGTACTCCCGTCCAAAAATGACCTCAAAATTTCTGCCGGCCCGATTACCCGCGGCACACTGATCGGTTCATTCCTTGGCATTCTCCCGGGCGGCGGCGCACTGCTCTCTTCTTTTGCGTCCTATACCCTTGAAAAGAAGCTCGCCGGCGAAAAGGCCAATCCGCCCTTTGGACACGGCAACATTCGCGGCGTAGCCGGCCCAGAATCGGCAAACAATGCCGGCGCACAAACGAGCTTCATTCCGATGCTCACGCTTGGCATTCCGTCTAATGCCGTGATGGCTCTGATGATCGGCGCTCTGATGCTCCACGACATTGCTCCGGGCCCGCAGGTAATGACCAACAACCCCTCGCTCTTCTGGGGACTCATCGTTTCGATGTGGATCGGCAACGTCTTCCTCGTGATTCTCAATATCCCGCTGATCGGTCTTTGGGTGAGGCTTCTGCGCGTGCCGTATCGGCTGCTTTATCCGGCGATCCTCGTTTTCTGCGCGATCGGCGTCTATTCGATCAACAACAATCCCTTCGATATCTGGATCACTATCGGCTTCGGCATCTTCGGCTGGGTCGTCAATAAACTGGGCTGCGAATGCGCCCCGCTGATCCTTGGTTTCATTCTGGGCCCGATGCTCGAAGAGAATATGCGGCGGGCGCTGCTGCTCTCCCGCGGTGATCTCTCGACCTTCGTGACCGGCCCGATTTCGGGCAGTCTGCTCGCCGTCTCAGCCCTTCTCCTTCTCATCGTGATACTCCCGGCCGTGCGTTCGGGACGCGAAAAGGCATTTGCTGAAGAGGATTAACGAGTGAGCCTCTGACGAGACCGCTTCCATAAAACTTTTGCATCGTCCGGTTCGCTGTTTTACGGCGAACCGGACGTTTTTCTTCGGAACGCTTCAGAACACCTTGCCGGCAAGCACCGTCCGCAGATGCTCCGTCCAACGGCGAGCCGCCTGCCAGTCGTCCTCCGAGGCGCCAAATGACTGAGCGGACTGGTTCCACCCCGAGAAAGCGAGCAGGTCACCGGCATCGAGCGCCGGCAGGTGAACACCGGGAAGCGTATCGGCCGCCACCAGGTGAAGCCCCATCCTTTTAGGCTCAAGCGTCGGGAAGGCCGCCTCCCAGCCGAGCATCGGAATGAGAATGCCTTCGCCCGACGATTCACGCTCATGACCCAAAATGACCGGCAGCGCAATGCCGCCTTGAGCGTCTGCCGATGAGTCCGATGCGCTCTGCTGCGGATTGGGAGCCAGAAGAACAGCCGTTTCTTCCGCCCAAAGCGTCTTTGAACGCCGGTGATCTCGCAGCCATAAAATCGGCCAGACCGCAAAGAGCACCCAGAAAGGCGCCGTCAGCACCGCCGCGGCGATGAGGAGTCCCCCCGCGGGCATGCCGCGAAAGGATACAGCTGCGCCAAAGACAGCCCAAAGCCACCAAACAAGCCAGTAACGGCGCCGGCGCGCCGCACAAACCGGTGTTTCGACCTGACGGTCGACCAAGTCGAGCGTCGTTTCCTTCGAAGCAGATTGAGCAGTCATGCGTTTGAATTCCGATCATCAAATGGCGTCGCGGTCCGCCGTACGGCCTGCTCTGCACGAGCTTTCGATTCAGCAGAAAGCACTCGGGCGCGAAGCTGTCCGCAGCCGCCGTCAACGTCTTGCGCGGCGGAATCCCGCAGCGTCGCGACAATGCCGGCTGATTTCAAACGGCGTACGAGATGGGCAGCATGTTCGCGGTCAGGGCGGCTATAGACGCTCCCATCTACGGCGTTCACAGGAATGAAATTCACCATGGCGTAATGGCCGGTCAGCAGTTCAATCAACCGATTAACCTCTTCTTCACCGTCATTTACCCCCTGAATCAGCGTCCACTGGTACTGCGTGGGGTAGCCCGTCTTCCGCGCCCAAGCTTCCGCTGCCTCGGTGAGTGCCTTCACGGTCATTTTTGCTCCGCGGGGCAAAAGCGTTCGGCGCTTCGCATCATCGGTGGTATGGAGCGAAACGGCGAGTGCCGGACGAGCAGACATTCGATTGAGCGCCTCAAAGAGCCGCTCATCCCCCACCGTCGAGATCACCAGGTCTTTATGCCCGAATCCGCCGTAGAGCGCCAGAAACTCCGCTGCACGAAGGACATTGTCAAGGTTGTGTGACGGCTCGCCCATCCCCATGAAGACCACCTTTTTGGTCTCTGGACGCAAACGCCGAGCCAACGCGGCCTGCGCCGCAATTTCCATGTCGGAGAGCTGCCGCACCAGACCGCCCTTGCCTGTCATGCAGAAAACGCAGCCGACGGCGCACCCCATCTGAGTGGAAACGCAAACCCCTCGACGAGGCAGCAGCACCTCTTCAATGGTCTGACCGTCGGCCAGTGTGAGCAGCAGCCGTTCACTCTCCGGATCCGCTCCGGGATGGCGAGAGCGCACCGTCAGCACAGCGTCGAGTCGGCTGCGGATGTTCGCAAGGGCCGCCATAAGCACCGCCGGCAGCCGAGCCGCCCGGCTGCGGGCAGGCTGCTCGGCTTCAGCACCCAGCGCATCGGGCCATGCCGCACTCGGCGAACCCAGCCAAGCACGGCAGATGCGGCGCAGATGCGCGGGCTTCGCTCCGAGCGCACCGAGGTGCGCTTCAAAAGCGGCCAGTGACGGGTACGCCAAAGGACTGCCCGAAGAAGGGTTGGATCTGATCGACGCATCAGTGCGTTCTGTCTGAGTCATGAAGCTGCTGGATACGAATGGGAGGCCGTGAAGGAAATGGCGCGTTGCTGCGGCCATTTTTTCCAATGCGCGACACTATACGCAAACGACGCGTTTTATTCAGCTCGGGAGCAATTCCTCACGGCGAAATATTGCGGCAATGCCCGCCGCAATCGTTTCTTCTGTTTCAGGCGTAAAGGTCTTCCGAGGCATCGGCAACCCGAAGCAGAGCGCTTTCACCCAGCGCTGTGCGGTCACTCGCAAGCGCAGGTCTGTAATGCGGCGCACGGGTTCCGCGGGATGCGCCAGCACGGGCTCAAGCGCCTCTAAGACTTCGGGGAGATTGGCGGCATCAAGGAGTTGAGCGGAAACAAAGAAAAGAAGGAGCGGCCGACGCTTTTTGACTTCTTCGGCGAGCCGCGCCGCATCAGCGGCAGCCGCTTTCAGCACCCGTCGATCCAGCGGCCGATCGGCCTCCCAGCGCTGCGGCCAAGTGAAGATCGAAAAACGCGCAGCTTCTTGCGCAACAGGGAATCCCGCGCGTTCGAGCCACTTCAGCAGCTGCGGAACCTCAGGGCCCCGATCCACCTGTCTTGCGGTGATGCGCCCGCGAGGGCGAGAAAGCTTTTGCCGCTCCAGCGCTTGCGCTGAAGCATCTAGCCCAGGACTGAGCGTCGGTCCAAAGCCGGGCGGGAAAACGAGAAGCACGCCGCCCTGCAGATTTTCCGGCGTATCAGCCGTTCCCGGTACGTCAATCCGCTGAGAAAACTTAGCCTTTGAACCCATTAATCCCTCAAGGCGCATACGCATTACGCTGCGCCATCGTCCAAGGACTTGACTTGATCCTTCTTTCGCACTGGCGGCAGACGGCTTGCCAATTCATCGGTGAGGCCAAGCTCTGCAATCTTGCGGGTAAGTGTATTGCGCCCGAGCCCAAGGCGCTCGGCCGCCTCTATGCGGCGTCCGCGGGTGGCGCTCATGGCCGTGCGGATGAGCGTGCGCTCAAACTCGTGCGCCAGCGTTTCCCAAACCTGCGGCTCGCCCGCTTCCAGAATCCGCTCGGCTTCGGCAGCCAAAAGCGCCTTCCAGTCACCCTCCGCATCCGTCGATGAGGCGGCCGCTGCATGGGGTTTGCTACGAAGCGGCGCAGAATGCGACTGTGCGGAAGCCGCTTCCGGCGTTTCTGTCTTGAAGCCCTCTTCTGCCGGATTGCCAACGGCTCCGTGCGTATTGACCGCATTAAGCGCCTCCGGATGTGCGGCTGCCGCGGCTTCCTTATGACGAATTTCATAGGGAAGGTCTTCCACACGGATTTCCTGAGCCGGCGCCATGACAAGAAGCCACCGGCAAAGGTTTTCGAGCTGACGAACATTCCCGGGGAACGGAAACGCACGGATGACATTCAATGCCTCTGGCGTCAGGGTTTTAGGCTCCACGCCGAGTTCCCGCGCACCGGCAGCGAGAAAATGTGCCGACAAGGGGGCAATGTCCTCAACTCGGTCACGCAGCGGTGGCAAGCGCAGACGGATGACGTTCAAGCGATGGTAGAGGTCCTCTCGAAACTGTCCGCTCTTGACGCGTTCTTCCAGATTCTGGTTCGTCGCGGCAATGACGCGAACATCGGCCTTAATGGGCTGGTGACCGCCTACGCGGTAAAAGTACCCGTTGGAGAGTACACGCAAAAGCCGAGTCTGCAGCTCCATCGGCATATCGCCGATTTCATCCAAAAAGAGCGTGCCGCCCTTGGCCTGCTCAAAGCGGCCCAGACGCGTGGCCACCGCGCCGGTGAACGCGCCTTTTTCGTGACCGAACAATTCACTTTCGAGCAGTTCTCGAGGGATAGCCGCCATGTTGATCGCAATGTAGGGTGCACGGCTGCGGCGGCTGTGCTTCCAAATGGCACGCGCAACGACCTCCTTGCCCGCTCCGGACTCTCCGGTGAGCAGCACGGTGACGTTGCTCTGCGAAAGCCGTCCGATGGCACGAAAAACTTCCTGCATGGCTGGCGCCTGACCAATCAGGTCAGGCACCGGTGCCGAGGGTTCGTCAATCGGCGAGGCTGCCGACGCCGCGCCTTGTGCGGCCGCGCCCGCCTGACCGGCTGCTGCATGCAGACCGCGGCGGCGGGCGTCTTCCATGGCTCGGCTGATGAGTTCAACAGCTTTGAGCACATCAAAGGGCTTGGTCAAATATTCAAACGCGCCGCCCTGAAAGGCGGAAACCGCGCTTTCCAGGTCAGAGAAGGCCGTCATGATAATGACCGGCAGTTCCGGCACAAGCTCCTTCACCTTCGTGAGGAGATCCACGCCCGAGAGACCAGGCATACGAATGTCTGAAACCAGAACGAGGGGAAGCTCTCCGCCCACAGTCTTCGCGGCCTCGAGCGCATTCAAAGCGTCCTGACCGCGCTCAAAGGTGCGGCAGCCAATGCCGGCACGCGCAAGCGCACGGTCAAGCACCCAGCGGATTGCCCGGTCATCATCAATCACCCAAACGGGTTCGCGGCCGGCATCATGTGCGCCGCGGAGCTCTCGCAGAGGCGGCTTGCCTGTGCTGCCGCCCGCTGCCGGTTGAGTTGTGCCGTAGTCCGAGGTGCCGTAAAGGTCGTCCACCATGATTTGTTCTTCCAATGTTTGTCGTCAGCGTTTCAGAGCGTCTTTAAAAGCGATTCGCTACGCACCTTTGCCGTTCTTTGCTTCTCGGTTTTCACGCGCTTCACGGCCTTCCAGCGGCAGCAGTACCGTGAAGTCCGTCCGGCCGGGACGGCTTTCGAGCGTAATGCTTCCGCCGGCTTCCTCCACAAAGGTCTTTACCAATGCGAGTCCGAGGCCCGAGCCCTCCGCACGGCCGGTCACCAACGGGAAAAAGATGCGCTCCTTCAAGTGCTCCGGCACCCCAGGACCGTTGTCGACGACATCAATACGCAGTGCCGTACGGGTGCGGGTCCCTGCGAGCATCACATCGCGCGCAATGCGTGTTTTAAAAATAATGACAGCCGTCCCGTGAGCGCGACCTTCCGTCATGGCCTCTGCGGCGTTCCGCGCAAGGTTCAGAAAGACCTGCGTAAAACGGCCGCGGTCACCGAAAACGGCCGGCGCAGAAATGTCGTAATCACGCTCAATCGTGAGCCCTTGGGCAAATTCAAGGCCGATAAGGCTGCGCACATGTTCGAGCACTTCATGAATATTGACCGGGCCGGCTGCTGCCGGCGTCCGATAAGGCATGAGGAGTCGGTCAACCAGTTCCTGCAGTCTTGCCGCTTCTTCCAGGATGACGTTCGTGCATTCACGGTCTTCGTCACGCACGAGTTCGCTCTCAAGCAGCTGCGCCGCACCTCGGATGCCGCCCAAGGGATTCTTAATTTCGTGCGCTAAATTGCGCAGCAGCTCGCTGTTGGCGGCACGCCCCGCCTCTGCAATCGCATCGCGCTCAGCTCGTAGCGCGTCATCAAGATCAACCACTTCCAGAAGCGCCGTCGTGCCAGACGGGGCATTCAAAGGCTTAGGCGAAAGCGACGAAAACGAGGCTCGCACCCGCACGGACGGAAGAAGCCCCCGCAGAAACTCCACCGCCGGAAGCATGAAGGATGCTGCTTCAACGGCTCCCGGTGCAGCCGCACGCCGTCGAAACCAGCCGGCCGCTTCGGGGAGGAACTCCGCTACATCTACGCCTGACAATGCCCTGCGCGTACGACCGATAAGCGTCTCCGCCGCTGCGTTGGCCGACGTAATGCGGCCCTCGTCATCGAGCAGAAACACTGCTTCGGCGAGCGCATCGAAGAGATCAAAGCTGGTGCCGACGGCATCCGTCAGGCTTTCCTTCTCAGTCAATTGCAAAAACTCCTCTCAAAGCAGGCAGGCGGAGCATTGAAGCTCATCAGCTCCTATTTATGAAAAAAGGGAACAGTGCACGCACCGTTCCCTTCATTTCGACCATGGCCGTCAAACAATCGATCAGCATTGTCCGGACGGCCGGATCCCATTTTGACTGCTACCCCGAACGGATGAGGGTTCGGAGCCGCAGAGGCTGAAAGGGATTAGTGCGAGTAGTAGAGATCGAAATCAAGCGCCGTCACGGCCATTTCAGCGCGGAGCACGTCCTTGCGCTTTTCGGCGATCCAGGCGTCGATCAGGTCGTCGGTGAAGACGCCGCCGCGGGTGAGGAACTCACGGTCACGGTCAAGACTGTCAAGCGCAACCTCGAGGTTCGGCGCAACGGTCGGGATCTTGGCGTTTTCTTCGGGCGGCAGATCGTAGAGGTTCTTGTCAGCCGCTTCGCCCGGGTGGATCTTGTTCTGAATACCATCCAAACCAGCCATCAGCAAAGCCGAGAAGCCGAGGTAAGAGTTGCAGAGCGGATCAGGGAAGCGCACTTCGATACGGCGTGCCTTCGGGCTGTTGACGAACGGAATACGGATCGAAGCCGAGCGATTGCGCGACGAGTAGGCAAGCTTCACCGGCGCTTCAAAGCCCGGAACCAGACGCTTATAGGAGTTGATGCCGGGGTTCGTAATAGCGTTAAGCGCACGAGCGTGCTTGATCACGCCGCCGATGTAATAGAGCGCCATTTCAGAGAGCCCGGCGTAGCCATTGCCCGAGAAGAGGTTCTGACCGTCCTTCCAGATGGACTGGTGGACATGCATGCCCGAACCATTGTCGCCTTCGATAGGCTTCGGCATGAAGGTGGCGGTCTTGCCGTAAGCAGCCGCTACGTTCCACACCGTGTATTTGAGAATCTGCGTCCAGTCGGCGCGCTGCACGAGGGTGCTGAAGCGCGTGCCGATTTCGCACTGGCCGGCGCCGCCCACTTCGTGGTGATGAATTTCAACGGGCACACCCTGCTGCTCAAGGAGCGTGCACATTTCGCTGCGCATGTCGGTCAGGCTGTCGCAGGGCGGAACAGGGAAGTAGCCCCCCTTGGCGCGGTTGCGGTGACCAAGATTGCCGCCTTCAAAGTCAAGACCGGACGACCAGGGCGCTTCTTCCGAACCAATCTTGAAGAAGGAAGAGCCGGACTGATGATCCCACTGGATGGAATCGAAAATGAAGAATTCGGGTTCCGGGCCAAAATAAGCCGTGTCGCCGATACCGGTCGACTTCAAATAGGCTTCAGCACGGTGGGCGAGCGAACGCGGATCACGTTCATAGCCCTTGCCGGTCGTCGGTTCAAGCACATCGCAGTTGAGCACGAGCGTATTGGCCTCACGGAACGGATCCATGCGGGCAGTGCTCGGATCCGGCTGCAGCAGCATGTCGGACGATTCAATGCCGCGCCAGCCGACGAAGGAAGAACCGTCGAAGGGCTGACCAAGTTCAAACGTGTCTTCATCGATCTTATCGGCCGGAATCGTCAAATGCATTTCCTTGCCGAGCAGATCGGTGACGCGCAAGTCCACGTACTTGCAGTCGTTGTCCTTGATCATCTGCAGTACATCAGCAGCGGACGTCATATTCATCTCTCCTACTTCGACGGCGGTTCGGTTCTGGAACCTTTCCAGACCAACGGGTTCCGCCGCGGTTCCCTTGCGGGGTAAAAACTGAATGGGGGAAGCCCCTCTAAAGCGGCCCGCCGGAGGCACTCTCCGACGCAGCTGCCTTGAAGAAGGCGTACTCGTATGAGAAGCAAGGTCCGTGCCAAATGCTGAACATATGCCAAACAATGCGACGGCGCCAATACCCGAAAACCGCACCGTTGACGTATTTGCGGGATTCCCCGAATGATTCGTGGAACCCCTGACCTGCCATTTCATTGCCAGGCCTCTCAACTTTGGGGCGCAATACCTTCCGACCTTCGGCATTATGCCTTGAAGCTCAGTCATTGCGCACCAATAAAGTGCATGCCAGGCGCAATACGCACCAAAGTTGTTCTCGTCAGTGCCTTCCGGTGCAGTCCCATGCACAACGTTATGCACGCCGAGGTTCGAAAAAGCCCGGCTGATGCGGCTGCAGAGGAAAGACGGCCGCTCCAAAATTCAAAAACTGCGCCAAAGTTGTGCATGGCCAAGACGAACTCAGCGCGGGTTGCTTATAGAAAAGCTTCCTGAACATCCGACAGGAAATCCAGGCCCCTGCGCGTCGGCGCAATGCGGTCGGGATCCGCCGAAAGCAGACCGTCACGGCGCAAGCGTTCGAGCTGCGGCAGGATGGACTCAAGCGGCAGCCCTGAGCGCTCTGCATAAAGCGAAGCCGGCACGCCGTTAAGCAGTCGGAGGGCATTGAGCATAAATTCAAAAGGACGATCCTCGGGCGGCACGAAATGACTTTCTTCCGCGCCGCTCCCCGTCGCCTCGAGAGCCTCAAGCCATTTCCGCGGATTGACCCGCCGAGCCTCTCGAAGGATGCTGAAGCCCTCAGCATTCACAACGGAAAGTTTGCCGTGGGCGCCCGGCCCCGCCGCGAGATAATCGCCGAACATCCAATAATTCAAATTGTGCCGGCACTGACGGCCGGGCTGCGCATAGCCTGATACCTCATAGCGTGTATAACCCGCCTGCGCCAGTATAGCTTCCACGACATCACCCATTTCTGCCGTTTCATCAAGATCAGGCAAATCTTCCGGCAGGCGTTTTTCAAAGGCAGTGCCGGGTTCAATCGTGAGCTGGTAGCAGGAGAGATGCGTCGCTCCTGAGGACAATGCTTCTGCCAGTTCCATCTGCAGATCCGCTATTGATTCTCCCGGGAGCGCGTACATCAGGTCGAGATTGAAGTTCTCAAACGACCGTCGCGCCATATCAATGGCTGCACGCGCATCGTCAGCAGTATGAATCCGCCCCAAGCGCCGGAGTTTCTCGTCGCTGAAACTTTGCACGCCGATGGAAAGACGATTCACCCCTGCGGCACGAAAGGCTTTGAATTTCTCACTTTCTGCCGTACCGGGATTCGCTTCCATCGTGATCTCGCAGTCTTCGGTCAGTCGAAAGCGGCTGCGGATGCCAGTTAAGAGCCGCTCAACCGTTTCTCCCGACATCAGAGAGGGGGTTCCGCCCCCCACGAAGATCGAAACAATCGGACGATCGGCAATCTCCGGCGCTTGACGGCACCAAGCCTCCAGATCCTGCAGTACGCCCGCCGCATATGCCGACTCAAAAGCCAATCGATCCGCTGTAGAAGCCGGCAGACGGTGTGAATTGAAGTCGCAGTACGGACACTTACGAACGCACCAGGGCCAGTGCAAATAAATGGAGAGCGGCGGCATGACCGGCGGACTGATTAAGGGCGTTTCTGCGCTCACGCCGCACCCCAGCCCCAGCGCTCCTTCAGAAGCCGAGCCATCTTCACGAGTGCTTTGCCGCGGTGACTGGAGGCATTTTTGGCTTCTGGCGAAAGTTCTGCTGCCGTTGCGCCGGCTTCAGGCAAATAAAAATAGGGGTCGTACCCAAAGCCGCCGCTGCCCTTGGGAGCTTCAGCAATCACGCCCTCCCAGGTGCCTTCAGCAATGAGGGGCTCTGGGTCGTCGGGCGACCGAACAGCAACCAGCACGCAGACATAATGCCCCTGGCGGTTCTTAACGCCATGCAGTTTTTCCATCAACAGGCGGTTGTTGTCTTCGTCTGTGGCATCTTCGCCCGCAAAGCGGGCGGAATAGACGCCCGGCGCACCGCCCAATGCATCCACGCACAGCCCCGAATCGTCAGCCATCGCCGGACGTCCGGTTTCTTTCGCGGCATGCCGAGCTTTGGCCAGACAGTTTTCAATAAAGGTGTGAAAGGGCTCCGGGCAAGGCTTTACGCCGAAGGTCTTTTGGCTTTCTACGTGCACATTGAGGTGCGAGAACATCGCTTGAAATTCGCGGATCTTGCCGGCATTGCCGGAGGCAAGCACAAGAATAGGATCGTTTTTCGTCATGATTTTTTTACTGCTTTGCTTCTGCCTTTTCCGTCAGGGCCTTGCGCTGAAAAGCAGCCAATTCGGCATTCCCTTTTTTTGCCAGCGCAAGAAGTTTGGCGAGGTCACCTTCAGAGAACGGATCTCCCTCGGCAGTGCCTTGAATTTCGACATACTTTCCGGCACTTGTCATGACGACATTCATATCCGTGTCGGAAGCACTGTCCTCAGCGTAATTCAAGTCCAGCACCGGTTCGCCGGACCACATGCCTACGGATACCGCGCTCACCTGTGCGAGGATGGGATCCTCAGAGATCATGCCCTTGGCGAGCATCCAATCCACGGCATCGCGAAGGGCAATCCAGGCGCCTGTAATCGAAGCGCAGCGCGTGCCGCCGTCGGCCTGCAGCACATCACAGTCGATCTGAATCGTATGTTCGCCGAGCTTTTTGCGGTCCACAACGGCGCGCAGACTCCGGCCAATCAAGCGCTGAATCTCCTGCGTGCGCCCCGTCTGTTTGCCGCGGGCAGCTTCACGGTCGGTGCGGGTACCGGTAGAGCGAGGCAGCAGCCCATATTCAGCCGTCACCCAGCCTTCGCCTTTGCCGCGAAGGAAATTCGGCACGCCGACCGTCACACTGGCGGTACAGAGCACATGCGTATCACCCGCACACATGAGAACGCTGCCTTCAGCATATTTGGTGAAGCGCCGAGTGATTTCAACCGGGCGGAGCGCATCAACTGCACGACCATCGGGGCGCGGAACGAAAGCTTCTTTGGGTGTAGTCATCATCTTTTCAAGCATAAGTGCATTTGACGCACTGATCTGCGCATCAATATTCATCATCTTGCGAAGCGTCATTATCGTCGAACGGCGAACACTGTATCCGCAGGACTATGCGCCCTGCTTTCGCTCGGATTCTGTTTCTGACAAACCTAAAGGTGCTTGAAAGCTTCAATCCCGCCGGCCGGCGCTCTACAATTCGCAAACCTTGAAGTTAAGTCAGCTTCACTCATTTTGGGTGGGTGCAGCCCCCTCCACCCTCCGCTATTCTGAAGGAGCAAAAGTTTCCATGCCTTCAATTGCCAGCATGACGGGCTATTTCGCCGCGGACGGGATGACGCCCGCCGGTACCGTCACCGTTGAATGCCGTTCCGTCAACTCCCGCTTTCTAGATCTCACGCTTCGTCTTGACGACACGCTGCGCTTTGCCGAACCCGCTATTCGCGAGCGTCTGCAAAAGCGCCTCACGCGCGGCAAAGTTGAAGTCCGCATGTCGCTGTCAGCCGATGAATCGGCGCTGCCGGCTCAAATTAATGAAAGTGCGCTGAAGCGCCTCCTTGAGCTGCAGTCCGCCGTGCTGCGTCATTCTCCTGAAGCGGCGGAACTTTCCGTTTCAGAAATCCTTGAAATGCCGGGCATCGCCCATACCGCTCAAACGGATAAGGACGAACTGCTGCAGGCAGTTCTTGCCGTGCTCGACAAGACCCTGGACGGCTTCATCGCCGCCCGTGAACGTGAAGGCGCTGCGCTCGCCAAGGTCATCAACAGCTATATGGACAAGATGACGTCCGTCGTTGAAGAAGTCCGTGCGGCTATTCCGCAGATTCTTGCTCAGCTGCAGGCCAAACTCGCCGCACGCCTTGAAGATGCGTTGTCTCAGACGCTCACGCAGCAGGGAACGCTGACGAAGGAAGAAATTACCGAACGGATCCGCCAGGAAGTCACGCTCTACGCCATGCGCATGGACGTTGACGAAGAGATGAACCGCTTGACCACTCATATTGCTGAAGTTCGTCGTCTGCTGGCCGCTGGCGGCGCTGTCGGACGCAAACTGGACTTCATGGCGCAGGAAATGAACCGCGAAGCCAATACGCTGGGCTCCAAGGCTGCTGCCATTGAAATGACGCAGGCTTCGCTCTCGCTCAAGATCACCATTGATCAGATGCGCGAACAAATTCAGAATTTGGAATAAGGAAGGACGAACATGCCTGAAGTGAGCATTAGTGAACATGCCCGCAAAACCCGCCATCCTGGACGACTTTTTCTCGTAACGGCACCCTCTGGTGCCGGCAAGTCGTCACTCGTCAATGCGCTTCTCGCTCGTCAGCCTAACATCAAGCTTTCAATTTCCAATACCACGCGCGACCCGCGGCCCGGTGAAGTGAACGGCCGCGAATACCACTTCGTCACCGAAGACATGTTCCTCGAGATGAAGTCGCGCGGTGAATTCCTCGAAAGCGCTTACGTCCATGGGCACTACTACGGCACGAGCCGCCCCTGGATCGAGTCCCAAATGGCTCGGGGCAATGACGTGCTCCTTGAAATCGATTGGCAGGGCGCACGTCAGGTGCGCGAAAAATTTGAAGGGACCGTCGGCATCTTCATCCTGCCGCCCTCGATTGAGGCGCTTGAATGGCGGCTGCACCATCGCGGCACCGATTCTCCCCAGACGATTACACGTCGTCTGATGGGTGCAGGCGCCGAGATTGCACATGCTCCAGAATTCGAGTACGTTATAATTAATGAAGAATTTGATACAGCTCTGGCGCAGCTCGAAGCTATCGTAACAGCGAGCCGCCTCACTTATGATCAGCAGGCGCTTCGTCACCGCGACCAATTCGCCAATCTCGGCGTTCCGGTCTAATTTCCTGACGATTGAACCTGCCGCTCTTCAAACGAGCTGCATTCTCTTAAAAAATTTCTTTTACTGGGAGCGCATTCTCACTATAGAGGAGCGCTCTTCATTTTCCGCTCAAGATAAAAATGGCCCGCATTACTGTTGAAGACTGCCTGAAGAAAATCCCCAACCGCTTCCAGATGGTTTTAGTTGCCGCCTACCGCGCACGTCAGCTCTCTCAGGGCTATGCGCCGAAGATCGATGCCAAGGACAAGCCCGGCGTTATCGCACTGCGCGAGATCGCCGACGGATTGATCGGTACGGACATGCTTAAGAACGTCCGCTGATCCTCTCTAGGCGCGCTTCAGGACGGCCGGAAAGCCTCTCTGCTAAGGGGAGACGCCGGCCGTTTGTCGTCTCTTGGAAAAATAACTGCGTCCCTATAAAGATGAATACGCGACATTTTGCTGCAATCGCGCCACAATGGTAGGCAGATAAAAGAACTGGAATCAGAGCAATGGCCCTCGACAACCTTCCTGCTTTTCCCGACGACATGTACGACACCGCTCATGATGGTGCCGTTCCGCAGCCCGTCACACCGCGTAAGCCCATTTCGCCCTTCAGCTTCACGAAGCATCTTACGCGTACGCCCGTGCCGGTAGCCGTTGTTCCGGAAGATCTGCCCGACGCGGACCTGCCGCTCTTCACGCCGCAGCCTCCCGTTGGCGTCGTGACTGCTCAAGCATTGGTTGATACTTGCCGCAGCTATCTATCAAATGCCGACGTTGAAAAAATCCGCGAAGCCTACCGCTACGCCGACAACGCTCATTTGGGACAATTCCGCAAATCCGGAGAGCCCTATATCACGCACCCAATTGCCGTGGCTTCCATTCTGGCGTCTTGGCGCATGGATGCCGAAACGATTGAAGCGGGCCTCATGCACGACGTGCTTGAAGACACTGGCACCAGCAAGCGAGAAATGGCCGAAAAATTCGGCATTGAAGTGGCTGAACTCGTCGACGGCGTCTCCAAGCTCGATAAGCTCCGCTTTTCTTCAAACGAAATTGCTCAGGCCGAAAGCTTCCGCAAGATGCTGCTGGCCATGGCCCGTGACGTTCGAGTGATTCTCGTAAAACTTGCTGACCGCATCCACAATATGCGTACGCTTGGCGTCATGCGCCCTGAAAAACGCGCCCGCATTGCTCGCGAAACGCTCGATATCTATGTGCCTATCGCACATCGTTTAGGACTTAACAATGTGTTCCGCGAACTGCAGGAACTTTCGTTCGCCAACCGCTACCCCTTCCGCTACAAAGTTCTCTACGCCAATGTTCTGAAAACGCGTCAGGCTCGCCGCGAATTCCTCGAAAAGATGATGGAGGACACCCGTACTGCACTTCTCAAAGCCGGCATTCCTTGTCGAATCCTTGGTCGTGACAAAACCATTTACGGCATCTACAACAAGATGCGTGAAAAGCACCAATCCTTTTCGGACGCGCTTGACATTTACGGCTTCCGACTCGTCGTGAAAAATCTTGACGACTGCTATCTCTCGCTTGGAGCCCTTCATCGCCGTTTCAAACCCGTTCATTCGCGCTTTAAGGACTTTATTGCCATCCCTAAGTCGAACGGCTACCAAAGTCTGCACACGACAGTGATTGGCCCTGACGGCACGCCGGTTGAATTTCAGATACGAACAGAGGAAATGCACCGTATCGACGAAAACGGCATTCTCGTTCATTGGCTCTACAGCAGCAGCGAAGACACTTCTGACTTGCAGTCAAGAACAGCTGCGTGGCTTCAGAACTTGCTTGAAATCCAGCGTACCAGCACGGACAGCACAGAGTTTCTCGAAAACATCAAAGTCGACCTCTTCCCCAACCGCATTTACGTCTTCACGCCGAAGGGCAAGATTATTTCGCTTCCCAAGGGATCTACAGCCATCGACTTTGCCTACGAGATTCATACCGACGTGGGCAACCATACGCAGGCCGTTCGCATCAACGGCGAAGCCAAACAGCTTTCAACTGCGCTTCGTAACGGCGACCTTGTTCAAGTTGAAACCTCTCCGGATGCGCACCCATCCCCTGAATGGCTCGAATACGTGCATTCTGGCCGCGCCCGCGCGGAAATTCGTCAATATTTGCGCAGCTGCCAATTCGATGAATCCACGAAACTCGGCCGTCTAGCACTCGAAGCCCTTGCCAACGAACAAAAGATTGACTTCACTACCATTCCGATTTCGATTGAGGAGAAGCTTCTCAAGGAATTTGGTGCCGACAGTCTTGCTTCGCTATACGCCATGATCGGGCTCGGCAAGGCTCTCCCTGCCGCAGTTCTCCATCGACTGCGCTCGCTTATGCGCGAGGAGAATCTGGATTCCTCCGGAGAAGAACTTCCTGCCGTCATCATCAACGGCAACGAAGGCATCGCCCAGCATCTTGCGGTCTGCTGCCATCCGATTCCCGGTGACGACATCACGGGCTACAACCGCCCGGGACTTGGACTCACAGTACACCGTGAGGACTGCCCGCATGCCGCCCGCGGCAAGCAGGCGGATCCCAACCGCTGGATGCATCTGGAATGGGGCCCAACGAAGCAGGGAGCCCACTTCTCAGTACCGCTTGAAGTTCGCGTGAAGGACGCACACGCCGGCCTCGCGACTGTCGCCGCTGCCGTGGCCGAGGCTAATTCGAGCATCACTGCGGTAACGCTCGATGACTCTCAAGGCGAGCATATCGTGCATGTAACGGTTTTAGTGCGCGATAAAAATCACCTCATTCATGTCATGCGCACGATTCGTCAAAATGACGTTGTTATCAAGGTCAAACGCAGTCTTGAGGAAGGCGTTTCTACCAAAAAGAAAATCAACTAAACCGGTCTCAAGAACCACCGCGCCTTGAACAGCGGCTCCAACAAGAAGGGACGATTTTGAAGCTTAAAATCGTCCCTTCCTCATTGCCCTTTTGTGCGACTTTACGGTACCGGCTGCTGGTCGGTATAGGTAACTTCAAGAATTTCCAACGTATCTACGCCGGCTGGATGCGTGCTTGTAGCCGGCGTCGGGAGCTTCACTTCGTCGCCTTCATGACGACGAAGGAATACACGCGCAATGGGACTAATCCAACTCACATCGCCGTGTTCTGCATCGGCTTCATCGATTCCCACAATGCGAATCTTGCGCTCTTCACCACGCTGATTGCAGTAAAGAACCGTAGCGCCAAAAAAGACTTGATCCGTTTCTGGATGAACCGCAGGGTCCACAACCTCAGCTGATTCAATACGTTTATTCAAAAAGCGAATGCGGCGATCAATCTCACGCAGTCGTTTTTTGCCGTACAGATAGTCACCGTTTTCGCTGCGGTCACCGTTGCTGGCCGCCCAAGCCACAACATTCACAACATCAGGACGCTCAACATTCACTAGATGCTCACGTTCATCAAGTAAGCGTCGATAGCAAGCCGGCGTCATGTAATTCTTAGTATTGGGAGGAAGTCCTGGAAGTTTCACTTCTTCATCATCACTATCAGCCATGATGCATCCTTTACAGCTTTAGGAGCACTGATACTCAATACCCCCACACTCTACTTCACTAGAGAATCTTCAAAATTATTGTTCGTTGCATTCAGGAACAGCAAATATGTCGGTTTCAAGACTGCATAACAACAAAACCGGAAGGCCCGATGGAACCTTCCGGTTGAAATTCTGGTGGTGGAGAGGAGGAGGATCGAACTCCCGACCTCTGCATTGCGAACGCAGCGCTCTCCCAGCTGAGCTACCCCCCCGCCAGAGGAAAGGAATTATGCCTCTCACCCCAATTCTTGGCAAGAGAGTATATCCAACCATCACGCATATGCGGTATAGCACAACTCAGATCGGTTCTTTGAGCATTTAGCAAAGAATCGTTCCGCCTTCCCTCATCTCAGATTAGGCAGCTGCATGCGCCATAATGTTGCACATGCAGAAGATTGATTTTCACTTCAATGTCCCCAATCGCCTACGGTATGCGTGTCTTGTTGCGCGTACTGTCTATAAGCGTGGACTCACACTCGCGATGTGGTCGTCGGAGACGAAAAAACTCACAGAGCTCGACGAGTTGCTGTGGCGGTTTGATGATCTCGCATTTCTTCCGCATGTTTTCGCTGATGATTGTCACGCAGCTGAAACGCCCATTCTTCTTTCAACCAAACTGCCTCAGCTCACCGGCGACGTACTTGTGCTGCTCGACGACGCACTGCCCGCTGACTGGCAGAAAGAATTCGGACGTTTTTCACGCATCATTGATGTTGTGAGCACTGAGCCCACCGAGCTCAAACTTTCGCGCGATCGTTGGCGTGCCTATAAAGCGGCGGGGGTGGAACTCGCCGCCTATGACCGCCGCAAATAATCCGCTGCCGACCCATTTTGAAGGACATCATTCATGAACCGTCAGGAACCTGTTATCGATTCACGGTTTCTTAAATGCCGCACGCTGAAGGATCGCGTGGATCTTTCTTGGGAAACTGTCGAAAACTTAACGAAACAGATGCAGACACCAATCCCAACGCAGGCGCCTGTTCAGTCGCAGCCCGTTGCTGAAATTGAGCCTCAGCCATTCGAGCCTCAGCCTTTGATTCTGACTGAAGCGGAAAAGAAAGCGCTTATTGCCCGTCTCGCACCAGCAGTAGAAGCCGCACTTCGAGAAAACTTGAAGAATACGGTTGAGATGGCAGCCGAAAATGCAGTAACCCGGATCAAAGCAGATCTCGAACGTTCCGTAGCATCAACCATTCAGCAGGCCGTCGCCGCAGAAGTCCAAAAACTCGACCTCTCTGACATCATCAAGCGCTGAATCATTTTCGAATGCAGAAGCCCGTTGACTCAAGGCAGCAGTTGTTCGTGAGAAAATGGCGAAATGCTTTGAATTTACGCAGAGGACGGTCATCTGACCTGCCTCTGCTTTTGATTTTTCCTTGCGCGCTCTTGGTATGACCCCCAGCGATCGCGCGAAACCCTCTTTGTTAGTCGACAACTCACCATGACGGATAAAGAAACGCAGGAACTCGCCAAGAGTTTTGAACCCAATGAAATTGAAGCGCGCTGGTACCCTGCCTGGGAAAAGAGCGGCTGCTTCAAGGCCGGCCTTGATCCGAAAAAGCCTGCTTTTTCCATTCAGCTCCCCCCGCCCAACATTACAGGCATCCTGCACATGGGCCATGCCTTTAATCAGACCGTAATGGATACGCTTACTCGCTATCACCGCATGGCGGGCTACAACACAATGTGGCTGCCTGGCACCGATCATGCCGGCATTGCCACGCAGATCGTTGTAGAACGCAAGCTTGAAAAGGAAGGCATCTCCCGTCGAGACATGAAGCGTGAAGACTTCATTGCGAAAATCTGGGAATGGCAGAAGTTCTCCGGCGGCACGATTCTGGAACAGATGCGCCGTATGGGTGACAGCGTGGATTGGGATCGCCTTTACTTCACGATGAACCCGAAGCTCTCGAAGGTTGTCATTGAAACTTTCGTGAAACTTTACGAAGAAGGCCTCATCTACCGCGGCAAGCGCCTGGTCAACTGGGATCCGAAGCTCCAGAGCGCAGTTTCTGACCTTGAAGTTGAAAGCGAAGAAGCTGACGGTCATCTTTGGGAAATTCGCTACCCAGGCGCTGATGGCTCTGAAGGTGTCATCGTTGCAACGACCCGTCCGGAGACGCTGTTTGGCGACCAAGCCGTTGCGGTTCATCCCGAAGACGAACGCTACAAGTCGCTTGTCGGCAAGATGCTGAAACTCCCGCTCACTGATCGTGAAATACCTGTCATTGCGGACGAATACGTTGATCGTGAGTTTGGATCGGGCTGCGTGAAGATCACGCCGGCCCATGACTTCAACGACTTTGAAGTCGGCCGTCGCCACAATCTCGCCATGCTCAATGTTCTGACGAAGACTGCCCGTATGAACGAGAATGTACCGGCGAAGTATCAGGGCATGGATCGCTACGAATGCCGCAAGGCCGCAGTTGAGGATCTCAAAGCTGCTGGTCTGCTTGTCGCCGTGAAACCCATCAAACACATGGTGCCTCGTGTTTCTCGTACCGGTGAGATCGTCGAACCGATGCTCTCCGAGCAGTGGTACATGGCGATGAGTAAGCCCGCTCCAGAAGGCTCCCTCTATCCGGGCAAGTCAATCGCTGAAGTGGGACTTGATGCAGTTGAATCCGGCGAAGTAAATATCTTCCCGGCTGAATGGCGCGGCGTCTACCGTCAGTGGCTCGAAAATATTCAAGACTGGTGCCTCTCTCGTCAGCTCTGGTGGGGTCATCAGATCCCTGCCTGGTATGACGAAGCTGGCCGAGTCTATGTTGCGCGTACAGAAGAAGAAGCGCAGAAGCAGGCAGGCGAAGGTGTAAAGCTTACGCGCGACGAAGATGTGCTCGACACGTGGTTCTCGTCCGCCCTTGTCCCCTTCTCGACCCTTGGCTGGCCCCATCCCGAAGGCGACGAAAAAACCGCCTACGACCTCTATCTGCCGAGCACCGTGCTCGTAACCGGCTATGACATTCTCTTCTTCTGGGTAGCCCGCATGGTGATGATGACGCGTCACTTCACGGGTCGGGTTCCCTTCAAGAATGTCTACATTCACGGCCTCGTGCGCGACGCAGAAGGCAAGAAGATGTCTAAGAGCGAAGGCAACACGCTTGATCCGCTCGACATTATCCAAGGCATTGACCTTGAGCACCTCATTGAGAAAAACACCCGCGGTCTGCGCCAGCCCGAAAAAGCTCCGATCGTTGAAGCCAAGCTCCGCAAGAACTATCCGAACGGGATTGCTGCCCATGGCGCTGACGCCCTTCGTTTCACCATGGCGGCGTATGCGACGCTCGGCCGCAACGTCAACTTCGATCTGAAGCGAGCTGAGGGATACCGTAATTTCTGCACTAAGCTTTGGAACGCCACGCGCTTTGTATTGATGAACGTTGAAGGAAAGGACTGCGGTGTCGGCGCTACGGCGAACGAACCCATGCAGTTCTCCTTTGTCGACAAGTGGATCATCAGCGAATTCGAACGCACGGTGAAGGAAGTGACGACAGCCTACGAGGACTATCGCCTCGACAATGCCGCCAATGCCATCTATTCCTTCGTCTGGAATCAGTACTGCGACTGGTATGTGGAACTTTCCAAAGTTCAGCTGCGCGGTTCTGAAGCTGAACAGCGTGCTACGCGTCATACCCTTGTCACGGTGCTCGAAGCAGTATTGCGCCTCGCCCATCCGATCATTCCGTTTATCACGGAAGAGCTTTGGCAGAAGGTTTCTGTCACGGCTGGCGTGCGTAAGGCAGATGAAGATGCCTTCCTCATGCTCCAGACCTATCCGACATTTGATGCGGCGAAAGTGGATGCCGACGCCGTGGCGCGCATGACGACCATTCAGGCGCAGATCGACTCCATCCGCAATCTGCGAAGCGAAATGAAGCTTCCGCCGTCGCAGAAGATGCCGCTCCTCATTTCTGGACCAGAAGCAGAATGCGCAGCTGCAGCAGCTTATCTGCAGCAGCTTGCACGCCTTGAATCCGTTACACATGTTGAGGATCTTCAGCAGGCCGCTCAGGGCTCTGTCGCGCCCGTGGCCATCGTTGGCGACTTCAAACTGATGCTCAAGGTTGAAATTGACGTCAAAGCTGAACGAGAACGCCTTTCCAAGGAAGCCGCTCGTCTTGCCGGAGAAGTCAAGAAATGCCAGAGCAAGCTGGGCAATGAGCGCTTCGTCTCCAAGGCTCCTGCTGCTGTAGTGGATACAGAAAAGAAGCGCCTTGCGGAATTCACGGCACTCCTTGCTAAGGTTGAGGAGCAGCTCAGGAAACTGCCTCAGGCATAAACTGCTTGCATCCGGAGAGATTCGGTTTAGCGAATCTCTCCAATCGCAGATAACACAAGAGCCGCGAAGTTGACTTTGCGGCTCTTTCTTTTATTTGGCCTGCCCGGCAGGAATCGAACCCGCGACCCTCTGCTTAGAAGGCAGATGCTCTATCCAACTGAGCTACGGGCAGGTCTACGTTGAATTCTGGTCGGGGCGGCGAGATTCGAACTCGCGACATCTTGCTCCCAAAGCAAGCGCGCTACCGGGCTGCGCTACGCCCCGAAGAATGCGGATTATAGGGGATCCTTGATTCTTTTGCTTCCGCCCCCCTCTATTAAAGGCCGATTTAGGCCGACACCCTTTAAAATTATCTTTTTATCTCCATCCTCATACTAAGAAGAGGCAAGTCCATGAGCCAAGCTCAAGACAATTCCAACGATCCCCTGCATGCCAAGAAAAAGGCCTGGTCCGGCCGCTTCAGCGAACCCGTCGACGCCTTTGTACTCCGTTATACGGCAAGCGTTGATTTCGACAAACGCATGGCGCTCGTTGATATCGACGGATCCGTTGCACACGCTACGATGCTCGCCAAAGTTGGCGTCATCTCAGAGCAGGATCTGGCAGACATTAAGCGAGGCATGGCTCAGATTCGTGAAGAAATTCAAACAGGCAAGTTTGAATGGCAGCTTGAACTTGAAGACGTGCATCTCAATATTGAAGCTCGACTCACTGCATTGATTGGTGACGCCGGCAAGCGTCTTCACACCGGCCGCTCCCGCAACGATCAGGTTGCAACCGATATCCGCCTCTACCTGCGCGGTGAAATTGACGAAATTATTCGTCGTGTCGAGCATCTTCAAGAGGTCCTCGTCGCTCAGGCTGAAAAGAACTACAACGTCATCATGCCTGGCTTCACGCATATGCAGGTTGCTCAGCCGGTTACGTTCGGCCACCATATGCTTGCCTATGTCGAAATGCTCGAACGCGATCATGCCCGTCTGATTGACCTGCGTCATCGCGTCAATTCGTCACCTCTCGGCGCAGCTGCCCTTGCGGGTACAACTTACCCAATTGATCGTGAATACACTGCGAAGCTCCTCGGTTTTGAAACGGTTGCTCAGAATTCATTGGACGCCGTTTCAGACCGTGACTTTGCCATCGAGTTCTGCGCAGCAGCCTCTCTCATCATGGCGCACATTTCCCGCCTCTCTGAAGAGCTCGTCATTTGGATGAGCCAGCGCTTCGGCTTTATCAAGTTGCCGGACCGCTTTACGACGGGCTCCTCCATCATGCCGCAGAAGAAGAATCCGGATGTTCCGGAAACAGCTCGCGGCAAATCCGGTCGTGTTTATGGCGATTTGATGTCGATGCTCACCCTCATGAAGGGAACTCCGCTCGCTTACAACAAGGATTTCCAGGAAGATAAAGAACCTGTCTTTGATGCGATTGATACCGTCAAGGATACGCTTCGCGCCTTCTGCGACATGATGGCTGGTGTGGAACCCCAGCCTGAAGCCATGCATCAGGCTGCGCAGATGGGCTTCCCCACTGCAACTGACCTTGCTGATTATCTTGTCCGTCACGGTGTTCCTTTCCGTACAGCCCACGACATCGTCGGTCAGACGGTTCGAGCGGCTGCTGAGCGCAAGTGTGGACTTGAAGAACTTCCTCTTGAAGTTCTGCAAAGCTTCTGCGACAAGATTGAAGCAGATGTCTATCCGGTGCTCAGTCTTGAAGGCTCCGTCAAAGCCCGCAATCATGTGGGCGGCACGGCCCCGAATCAAGTGCTTGCTCAGGTGAAGCGGTGGGAAGAGATTTTTAATTCTCGTAAATAACGACTAAAGCATTATTTGCAAAAAATGGCTGAGTTTGTCACTCAGCCATTTTTATAGCAACATATTCATCAAACGTATTCAACTGATTTGCGCTTAACCGTCTTCATCAATTTTTTAATGGCTTCTACAGAAGAATAAATTTGAACATTCCCAGATAAGTCAACTGTTCTCACGGAGATATTAATAACTGGGGCATATCCTTCTGCATTAGAAGAACGTTGCTGTAAAAATGAATATGTCTTCAGTGTATCAACGGAATCCACGCATATCGTTATTGCTTTTAGCCGAGCGCAAACAGCATCATCTGCTGACATAATTTCTTCTGGATAGATAGTCACCTTCTTAGAAAAATCATCATATTTTGGCCTTCCCTTGACCCAAACAGCCATCTTGGGCGCAATCCAAGTCTTCAGTGTTGCCCAAAGATCCGAAAATGCGAAAAACTCTATACTGTGTGTCCCATCGTCAATGCCGACAACACCCATTACACCGCGTTTTCCATTGATTTGACGAATAGAAGATATAACCCCGCCGACGCAAACGTTCTCTTTGCTGACCTGAAGCTCATCAAGAGGCATGCATCCGATTGCCCGGAGGTCGTCCTTATATTCATCAAAGAAATGACCGGAAAGTGAGAAGCCGAATGCCGTCATCTCTTCTTCTAGATTTCGACGGAAAGACCACTGTTCGCCCTCTACCCAATTGACGATCTTTTTAGTCTCCTCTCCGCCGAAAAGACTGTCTTGACCAGCGCTTTGACGTACAGCGGCGCCACCTTGCAATGCATTACTAATGTTGCTGAAAAGCTTGCCTCGATCTGCATCTGTGGAATCAAACGCCCCTGCACGTACCATGCTTTCAAAGATGCGAAAATTGACGCCTTCTACACGAGCAGCAAAGTCAAAAATATCTTCAAATGGTCCATTCGCTTCGCGCTCGGACACAATTGCTTCAACTAAAGCACGGTTGATACCTTTAATCGCACCAAGACCAAGCTGAATGACGTTTTCTGTCGGCACGGAGAAGAACCATTCGCTAACATTCACGTCCGGCAGTCTGAAGTCCACACCGTTTGCTCGAGCGTCATCGATCAGTGCCTTCATCTTGTCACCGTCGTCCATCACCATGCACAAGTTGGCAGCAAAGAATGCCGCTGTGTGATGAACCTTGAGATATGCCGTCTGGTATGCGACATAAGAATAAGCTGCGGCGTGCGACTTATTAAAACCGTAGCCCGCAAACTTTTCCATCAAGTCGAAGATCTCCGTGGCAACCGATTCCTTTACACCTCTTTCTCCTGCACCCTTAATAAAAACAGCGCGCTGGCGCTTCATCTCTTCGACATTCTTTTTACCCATTGCGCGGCGCAGCAAGTCTGCACCGCCCAATGAGTAACCGCCCACCACCTGAGCCACACGCATCACCTGTTCCTGATAGACCATGATGCCGTATGTTTCCTTAAGGACCGGTTCCATCCGGTCGTCAAGGTATTCAACCTTTTCCCGCCCAAATTTTCGATCGATATAGGACGGAATCAGGTCCATTGGGCCCGGACGGTAAAGTGCATTCAAAGCCACCAAGTCTTCTAGTCGATCTGGACGCGCCTGTTTCAAAAGTCCCCGCATGCCATCCGATTCAAACTGGAACACTGCGGCGGTATTGGCTTGTTGGAAGAGTTCATAAGTCGCCGCATCGTCGACCGGAATACGTTCAAGTTCAAAATGCTGCTCTGGATAGAGCTTGTCGATGATCTCTACTGCTTTGGCAAGAATCGAAAGTGTGGTGAGCCCCAAGAAGTCAAACTTCACAAGGCCAACATTTTCGACGTCCTTCTTATCGAACTGACTGATAGTATTTTCGGGACGCCCGTCGGAGTTGTAGAGCGGACAGAAATCCGTGAGCTTCCCTGGTGCGATCAGCACGCCGCCGGCGTGCATACTGAGGTTCCGTGTCAGGCCTTCCAACGGTTTGGCAAGTCGAATGATTTCTTTATATTCGTCATCGCGTTCAATTGCCTCTTTGAATTCCGGCACTTCGGCAATTGCATCGTCGAGAGAAATGTTCCGCCCCGGCTGCATGGGAATAAGCTTCGCGAGCGCATCCGTCTTCATGTATGGGACGTCTAGCGCACGCCCCACATCACGCACAACTGCCTTGGCCCCCAGGGTGCCGAACGTAGCAATCTGACTCACGGCATCCACACCGTAGGTTCGCTTGACGTAGTCAATCGTTCGGTCTCGGTTGTACTGACAAAAGTCGACGTCAAAGTCAGGCATGGAAACGCGTTCCGGATTCAGGAAGCGTTCAAACAGCAAGTCGAAATGAAGGGGGTCCAAATCCGTAATGCCGAGCGAATAAGCGACAAGCGAACCCGCACCAGACCCTCGGCCTGGTCCCACTGGCACGCCATGCGTCTTCGACCAATTGATAAAGTCCTGCACGATCAGGAAGTAACCAGGAAACTTCATCCCTTTAATAATGCCAAGCTCATATTCAAGACGCTTGTCATAGGGCGGACGCCTTTCTTCCAAAACCTTCGGATCTGGATACAAAAACTCGAGGCGCTTTTGCAGACCTTCCTTTGAGAGCTGATCGATGTAGTCGTCAAGCGACATGCCGTCGGGCGTCGGGAAAAGCGGCAGTTGAGGCTTAGAAAGCACGCCGTCCAAATTGCACCGTTTGGCAATTTCCACTGTATTTTCGATGGCGGCCGGAATATCTGCGAAGAGCTCGCACATCTCGGCTTCACTTTTCAAATACTGTTCCGGCGTATAGCGCTTGACGCGTCGAGGATCCTGCAGCGTGTAGCCCTCGGCAATCGAACAACGCACTTCATGTGCTTCAAAGTCTTCGGGCTTTAGGAATTGAATAGGATGCGTGGCTACCACTGGCAGCTTTTCCTCAACCGCGAAGTTCGCCAGGCGAGCCGTGGCGAGCTCATCTGTCGGGCGACCGGCACGCTGCAGTTCAACATAAAAGCGGCCCGGAAATTGAGCTTTGAAGCGTTCCGCTGCTTCGTGAGCAAGCGCCCACTTCTTGCCTAACAGCAAAGAGCCCAATTCACCCTGCGCAGCGCCCGACAATGCAATGAGGCCTTCGGATCCGCCGTCATCAAACCATTTGGGATCCACCAAACCTCGAGCTGCATCATTGTTCGTCAAGAATGCCTTGGTCAGCAGCACTGAGAGCGAATGGTAGCCCTCGTGATTCATGCAAAGGACCCCCAGCCGGAAGGGTTTATTGAGATCCTTCGGATTAATGACCTTTAAGTCACACCCAAGAATGGGTTTCAGCCCTGCCGCCAGCGCATGCGTATAAAAGCGCAGGCCGCCAAAAACGTTCATCAAGTCGCTGATGCCCACTGCAGCACCGCCGCCCTCAAGGACGGCATGGATCATGGGGTCAATGCGGACAATGCCGTCCGTAATTGAGTATTCAGAGTGGAAACGCAGGTGAACGAAACGTGGAGACGGCATCAGCGTAAAACAAAGAAAGGCATGCAGAAATGAAAACGGCGCCCGGTTCCCCAACAGGCCTTGTTGAAGAAGGAGCGCCGCAGTTCGGAGGCAGTATGAATTAAGACTGCTTCAGCAAACGAATGCTCACTTCAGGGTCGTATGGCTGAATCTTATCGCGGAGTGCTTCACTTACAAGCACATCCTTCAAATTGTCCCTAAGCAGCACCGCATGCACGTCAGGGTGGGCAAGCAAAAACGCCTCAGCCTTCTCCCATCCCATAGCAAAGAGTGCTGTGCAAAGAGCATCCGCCCGAGCACCGTTTTGATCCACAATCGTCACGGATGCAATGTCCGTTGCTACTGGCTGGCCTGTCGTGGGGTTAAGAATATGCCCATAGCGATGACCGTTCTTCTCGAAGTTGCGTTCGTATGCACCAGAAGTAATAACGTTTGTATCGCTCGCAGCAACCACAGCAAAGTAGGAGCCGCGGCTCTTATCGGGACTCTGCAGACCAATGCGCCATGGCGTTCCCGGGTATTTTTCCCCCATTGCTACGATATTGCCGCCCAAATCAAGCAGCGCATGAGTTGCTCCGGCAGCCTTGAGTTTCTCTGCAAGTTTCTGTCCAATGTAGCCCTTAGCAATAGCGCCCATATCAACATTTTGGTCACGGCCAATCTGCATGAACCACTTGCCGTTCTCCTCCGTCACACGGACGTGGCGATGATCCACGCGGCGAATTGCTTCCTTGATCGCCTCATCACTTGGCACATGATCGCCGCCAAAACCGATCTTCCAAAGGTTCACCAACGGTCCAATCATCGGTTCAAATGCCGAATGGGTCATGTCTGCAATAGTGAGCGCTTCCAGAGTCATCTCGGCGATTTCGGGTGTGACTTCCACCTTCTCGCCGGCATGCTTATTGACATTGTTGAGGGGAGAATCCTTATGCACACTCATCATGTCGTCAAAGCGCACGACCTCGTCCTCAACGATTTGCGCAAAACGCTTCGTCTCTTCTGGTGTCTTCCCAAAGACTTTGATCTGGACAACCGTTCCCATATGGAAGGTCGTTGTGTCTAATTCGTATTCTTTGGCTTCCTGCTGCTCAGACTCGGCAGCAGCTGCCGTTTCTGCAGCATGAATAGAAAGTACCGGTAACGAGGCACAGAGCGCCGCAGCCGCGGCAATCCAAAAGATTTTTCTTGCAAACATTACGTATCAGAACAGAGATAGGAAGCTCAGACAACAAAAAAGGAGGACGCCGCAGATGCGAGAATCCTCCTTTTCGGATTCAGGGCTTCCGAAGAAGCCGCTGTCCTTAAGCCGAATTACTGGGCCTTGGAAAGGGCGTCCTTAACGGCAGCCTTGATGCCTTCGGACGACAGCGTGGCGCCGCCGACGGAGTCAACGCCTTCAACGCCGTTCTTCTTGACGATTTCCGGAATCATCTGTTCGATCGGAGCAGCGATGATCATTTCCGTTTCGCCGTGCTTGACGACCTTGACGTCGGCAATCTTGCCGCCCTTAACGTCGACCTGAACGGTGATCACGGATTCGCGGCCCTTGCCTTCACCCGTGTAGGAGCCATCTTTGTAGGTGGCAGCCTGGGCACCGACGGCGAGCAGAGCGGCAGCGGTAGCGACGATGATCTTCTTCATGATGTCAAATTCCTCGAGTATTTGTGTGCGGTGACTTGCCTGGAACTCTTTAAAACCGATTCCGGCAGAAGTCTTTGCTTCAGGAGCCGACAGTAAAAACCCGTCAGCTCAGCTGACGGGTCATATTATCACAGTGAAAAATGAAATCTACGGGTTAAGTCTCATTTGCTGCTTAGGCCCCTCGCATTAATTCTTTCGAATTATTTCCCCCAAGAGTCGCGCAAACCCACAGAGAGATTGAAGACCGGATGTTCGGGAGCATGATCCTTACGATCAGCAACGAAGTATCCCGTACGCTCAAACTGGAAACGCTCTTCATTGGCTGCATCAGCAGTGCAAGGCTCCACATAACCCTGAAGAATCGTCTTGGAGTTGGGGGTCAGATGATCAAGGAACGTTCCTTCGCCCGCTTCAGGATTCGGCTCATTAAAGAGCCGGTCGTACACCCGGAATTCCGCCGCACGGGCTGTCTGGGCATCCAGCCAATGAATCGTAGCCTTGGTTTTCACGGACATTGAGCCTTCCGTGCCGGACTTGGTCTCGGGGAGATAATTCGCGTGAACAGCCGTCACACGCCCCTCTGCATCCTTTTCAAAAGACGTTGGAACGATCACATACCCGTAGCGCAAGCGCACGGGCTTAGCAGGAGAACCGTCCGCCGGCACCGTTAAACGACGGAAACCCTTTGGCGGCACTTCAGCAAAATCAGTTTCTTCAATCCAGAGTTCACGAGAGAACGTGATGCTGCGGGAGCCCATTTCAGGCTTTTGCGGGTGATTCTCTGCAACCAGCTCTTCAGACTGCCCCTCGGGGTAATTGTCGATAATGAGCTTCAACGGTTTCATCACAGCCATACGGCGATGTGCACAGCCTTCAAGATCCTCGCGCAGGCACTGCTCGAGAACGCTGTAATCGATCCATCCGCCAGACACCTTTGAGATGCCGCAGCGTTCAGCAAACATCTGCATACTTTGGGGTGTATAGCCGCGTCGACGCAAGCCAATGATGGTCGGCATGCGAGGATCATCCCAACCATCGACATACTTTTCCTTCACCAGCTGAATGAGCTTACGCTTGCTCACCACAACATAGGTGAGACTCAGACGATTGAATTCATACTGATGCGAAAGCAGGAAAAAGTTGGGACGAATGACAGCAGAAAGCGCCGACTGAAGAAGCGGCGTGAAGTGTTCAGGATGATCTGTAAGCAGTTCAAAAAGTGCCTTGACTGAAGCGTCGGACACATCCGGGACGCCATTTGTCCATCCATTGAGAATACTTGCAGCACTCTGCTCCACAGCACTTTGGCCGAGTTTCTCGCGAGCTGCAAAGCAAGCAGCGGCAAACTCAGCAGCTTTGGGATGCGTACGGTCCTTCATCTGAGTGAGGACAGCCTTGGCTTCCTCGAACTGCGGCGTGCGCAGTACCGGAACCACGCGTTCAAGCGCCCAGTCATAGAAAGCTCGCTGATCCTCAAACTCCAGAGTGCAAATGGAATGCGTGATTTCTTCAAGCGAATCTTCAATCGGATGCGCAAACGTATACATCGGATAGATGCACCATTTGTCTCCCGTTGCATGGTGTTCGGCAAAACGAATGCGGTAGATCGCCGGGTCACGGAGATTCATGTTGGGACTGGCCATGTCGATGCGCGCCCGCAGCACCATTGAGCCCTCCGCATGCTTGCCCTCACGCATTTCACGAAAGAGCCGCAAGTTTTCTTCAATCGGGCGATCACGATACGGTGAATTTTTGCCGGGCTCCTTCAGCGTGCCGCGATTGTCACGCATTTCGTCTGCAGTCTGCTCATCGACATAAGCGTAGCCAGTGCGAACCAGATGCTCTGCAAACTGATACATGTACTCGAAGTAAGAGCTTGCAAAATAGAGATTTTTCTCTCCGTCATGCTCCCACGTGAAACCGAGCCAACGTACGCTGTCAAGAATGCCGTCAACGTACTCCTGATCTTCCTTCACCGGATTGGTATCGTCAAAGCGCATATGGCAGCGCCCGCCGTAGTCACGCGCCAGACCGAAGTTCAGGCAGATGCTCTTGGCGTGCCCAATATGCAGATAACCGTTCGGTTCCGGCGGGAAGCGCGTACGAATTTTGGCCGGATCAGGCACCCCATTGGCGGCCTGTTCGGAATAAGGCGCAGGATGCCCGCACCAGAGCCGGGGTTGATTCACGCCGGCAGCAAGATCTTCTTCAATAATGTTGCGGATGAAGTTGGTTGCGCGCCCAGTCTGAGCTTCCGTGATTTCACTCATCGCCGAATTCCAAGAGGGAAAAAATGAGGTTTCACCGCTTGGCGAACCTCTGATATTGAATTGTGTTGAATTTTTGATTTTACCGCCGTCAGATCCGTCATTCGGAGATCACGGCACATTTCAATCAAATTTCCCCTGCAGCCTGATACCGTGCGAGATACCACTCCACAGTCTGCTTCAGTCCGACAAGGAACGGCATTGCTGGCTTCCACCCCAGATCTCGTTCCAGTTTTTGCGCATCGACGGCATATCGGAAATCATGTCCTGGCCTATCGTCAACAAAGGTGATGAGCTCTCGGTATTGATGACCGCTCCAAGGGTGCATCTCATCGAGCAGTCTGCAGATTCCTTCAGCAATATCGAGATTACTTCGCTCACAATGCCCTCCCACGTTGTAACGAGCGCCCGGTGCCGCTTGATGAAAAATCAAATCAAGCGCTCGACAGTGATCATTTACCCATAGCCAATCACGCACGTTGAGACCGTTGCCGTACAGAGGCACTAGGGTATGAGCCAAACAACGCCGGATGATCGTTGGAATGAGCTTTTCATCATGCTGCCAGGGTCCATAGTTGTTTGAGCAATTGGACAAGGTCACGTTCATCCCATAAGTTTTGGCGTAAGAACGAGCCATCAAATCGGATGCTGCTTTACTTGCCGAATAAGGGCTGTTGGGAGCATAAGCACTATTTTCGTCAAAAAAACCGGACTCTCCCAGTGTGCCGAAAACTTCATCAGTCGAAACATGATGAAAGCGCGACGACACTAACCGTCCCGTACGCTGCCAATACCGGAGAGCTGCATCCAACATCACAGTCGTACCGTGAATATTGGTGAACACAAAACGCATCGGATCAGCAATGGAATTGTCGACATGACTTTCTGCAGCAAAATGAATTACACCGGTAACGTCATACTCCTCCATCAAATCTCTGACAGCTGATTCATCGCAAACATCACCGTGGATTGGAATAACATTCGACAATTTAGCTTGTCGAGGAAAAGCTTCTTTATTCGCAGCATAGGTCAGCGCATCCAGATCAATCAAACGATATGCTGGATATTTTTGAGCGAAATACTCTACAAAATTCGTACCTATAAAACCAGCACCACCGGTGATCAAAATAGTTTCCATAACAATTAAGACTTAATTCGGCCACACTGCACACAAGCCTCAGTAAGAGCGTCTTGCCATGAACGGGGCTTAATTCGCCAAGCTTGAAGACTTTGCAAAGACAACACACTGTAGTGTGGACGCCGTGCTTTCGCCGGATACTGGACTGCCGGGATTGCCTCAAGTTTACAGGTCGTTCCTATCCTTTCCTGAATTGCTGAAGCAAAGCCAAGCCAAGAGGTCTCACCGGTATTGGTAAAGTGGAGCACCTGCATGGATCGCAAATGTGCGCCTTGCAGGTAAAGCTCTACGAGAGCATCTGCCAAATCTTCTGCCAAGGTTGGAGCACTGAACTGGTCACTAACTACGCCGAGCGACTGTCTTTCGGAAAGCAGTTGAAGCATTGTTTGAAAAAAACTCCTCGTTCCTGCAGTCGGCGAATACAAGCGAGAAGTACGAATGATGCAGCCACAAGCCTTTGAAGTCAGCAGTGCGGCTTCCCCCATTTGTTTACTGCGCCCATAAACTGACAGCGGTGCAGTTTGACTGTCAACCTCATACGGCTGCCTTGCCCTGCCGTCAAACACATAATCAGTAGAGATATGCATGATAGGAATGCCAGTATCCGTTAGATATTTTGGCGCGGCTGCATTAACCGCAATGGCATCCCTGGAGTGATCTTCGGCATCGTCAACAGCCGTATAAGCAGCACAGTTAATAATGCAGTCAAAAACACCAGGCCGGAGCTTCTGAATGACTGCATTCTGATCCGCAATATTGAGCTCATGCCGATCAAACCCCAGTCCCAATATTCCCCTTCTCCTAAGGGCTGACAGCATAGTTCTGCCCAATTGACCGCCGGCACCGGTTACGGCAATCACCTCATGCACCCTTTAGTGAAATGAAATGCTGGAGTTTGACAATAAGCTTCAAATGAGGCTGCATTTAAATCTTTATTGGAACGGATGTATTGCTCTGCGGGAATATGCCAGTCGATGCCCAGTTGGGGATCATCTGCAGCGATACTGCCTTCCGACTCTGGAACATAAAAATCACTGCATTTATATGACACGACTGCGTATTTAGAAAGAACCGAAAATCCATGTGCAAAACCTTTAGGGATATATATTTGTCTGTGATTTTCGGCTGAAAGTTGACAGCAAACAACTTGACCAAACATTGGAGATCCCATCCGAATATCAACTGCGACATCAAGGATGTCACCACATAGTACGCGGATCAGTTTTGCTTGAGCGTAAATTCCTCTTTGGAAATGCAAACCTCGAACAACGCCGTAAGAAGATGCTGATTCATTGTCCTGCACAAACTTATCAGAGATGCCGATCTTTGCGAAACTCTGTTGATTGTATGTTTCGCAGAAATAACCACGATCATCTCTGAAAAATTGGGGTTCAATCAAAATGACATCTGGATGTCCAGTAGAGAGCTGTCGCATAGAACTTTATTAAACGAGGCGCTTGATAAGACTCGAAGTATCAAGACGGCCACCGCCCATCTGCTGCACTTCTTGGTAGTAACTGTCAACCATTTTCGCGATATCAAGCTTGGAACCATTGCGTTCGGCTTCTGCCAACGCAATACCCAGGTCTTTACGCATCCAATCCACAGCGAATCCAAAATCGAATTTACCTTCGACCATCGTGGTTCCCCGATTGATCATCTGCCAAGAGGATGCTGCGCCGCCGGAGAGCGCCTTGATGAGTTTCGGCATGTCTAGTCCTGCATGCATGCCGAATGCCAACCCCTCTGCCAGTCCCTGCACACACCCCGCTATGCAGATTTGGTTCACCATCTTTGCAAGCTGACCAGAACCCACAGCACCAAAATGCGTAATTTGAGAAGCATAAGTACGCATCACCGGTTCAGCTGCCGAGACATCCGTATTCGTACCGCCGCAAAGTACGGTTAAGCAGCCATTCTCTGCACCTGATTGCCCGCCGGACACAGGAGCATCCACCCACCCGATCTGACGTTCAGCGGCTTTTTGGGAGAGCTCTCTCTCCACCACGGCGCTTGCCGTAGTATGGTCTACAAACACACTGCCGGGATCCATACCTGCCAGAGCCCCATTTTCACCCAACACAACGCTTCTCAGATCATCGTCATTGCCGACACAGGCAAATACAAATTGGGCTCCACACGCCGCTTCTCGGGGAGTTGAAGCAGCCTGACCGCCAAACTCGGCGGCCCATTCAATTGCCTTAGCAGCAGTACGGTTGTAGACACATACATCTAACCCGGCTCGAGCCAGGTGCCCCGCCATGGGATGCCCCATGACACCCAGACCTAAAAATGCAACCTTTATGGACGGCATTTGCGGATAGTTTTTCTGCTGCATTGCATACACCTATAAAAAACAGCGGGACACCTCACATATCAAGAGATGCCCCGCCACAAATCATTAATCAGCGGATACCGGTAGCGGCATAGGCATCTTCAGCAGTCTTTACCACTTTCCGAGCAAGGGCTGCCGTTGGATCGACGACAATGACTCGACTGCCGGCGACTTCAAAATCGTCGGATTCATCAAGAATCAGCGGCAGTTCGGTGCAGCCCAGAATGAGACAGTTGCAGCCATGAGTCTTTACCAGATATTCAGCGGCTGAAATCAGATCCTCTCGGCAAATGCCGTTCGTGTACCCAGCTTTAGCTCCCTGAGGTCCGTAAATCGCTGCCATAACACGCTCCTGATGCACATCATCAGGCACAAACATCGGTAAGCCCATGGCATTGGCTTTATCACCATAAATACCTGTCTGCACGGTTCCCGTTGTTGCCAGCAATCCAATTTTGGCGCGCGTGCCTAGTTTGTTTTGGATTTCATCCAAAGCCGCCTGCTGCATATTGATAAACGGAATCTTGATGAAGCGTTCAAGATATGGCAGGAATGCATGAGCGGTGTTGCAGGGCACAATCAATGTGCTGCAGCCATCGGCTTCCAGACGCTGTGCGCAATGAAAAAGCGCAAGCGTCGGGTCTTCACCGCCATTCAAGAGACAAGCCGTGCGATCCGGAATCTGAGGGTTCTGTTCGACAACCAGCTTGATGTGTTCCTGATCCGTCTTGGCAGGTGTTGCCTTCACAATTTTGTCGTAAAGATCCACTGTTGCAGCCGGCCCTAATCCTCCAATTAGTCCGACCTTAAAGGGCTTGGGCCGACGAGCGGGAGTTGAAGCAACGGCCATTTCAGCCGCATCAGAAAGGAGGTCTTCTACGGGAAGACCTTCAGCTCGAAGTTCTTCGACAAATCGAGCCATCTGCGAGCAATTAGGAATCAGCACCTCCGCGCCTTGCGCCATGAGTTCATGACCAGCCTTGACGAGGTAGGCTTTAAATGCCGGCGTCAAACCATTGCGGCGCAATCCCTCGCACGGATTTTGGATCTTGGCAAATTCTGCCTTCATCTCCTCGTCGGGAGAAACCCATTTGACCGCTGGACCAAAATGCTCTGCGAAGAATTCCTGCGGCACAGCAGTCCCAAGACAAGCCATTGTCTGAATGGTGCCACTTTTCACTTTGTCATCCAATTTTGCCAGCAGCGAAACAATCGGCATTTCCAACTCTTTTCTCAACTCATCAAGAAAAGGTTCGCTCTTAATGTCGGCCAGCACCGCGGCTTCACAGCCTTGACGCTGAAGATGTTCAAGCGCAATCAGAGCCGTAATCTTGCGGTCTGCGAGCGCTATACGCGGTGTGGGAGCATCGAGCGGAAGCTCTACATTGCTTTCCACCACTTCGACCGGCAGGTCGAGTTTGGCGCCGACACCGATCAGACAAGACTTCATCTTCAATGCCGGCAGCGGATTCAGCCCCGAAGTCAAACCAATTTTTTTTCTGCCCATCATTCTTCTCCTTTCGCGCAGCAGTACGACGAACCACGATTCGTCGTACTGCGCATGAACTCAATTGGTACGGAAACGACTTATTTCGTACTCAATCGCTCAGACGGTTCCCAAGTGTTTCACCCCAATCGTAAAGTGCTTCGAGCACTTGTTGATGTCTTTCATCATCATAGAGTCCGCTTGCTTGCGCTTCATCGATCTGATCAAAATAGTCGGAAAGTTGAAGCATCCCATCTCGTCCTGACATGATCCGATCTGCACAGAACTGCCGCCACCGTTCAGTCTCTTCGGCTGAGAGCATTTCAGGCCAGTTCCGTGCGCGGAAGCGGAAGAGCATTTCAGCAAACTTCTGGTCGTCGAAACGAAATTTTGGAGCTTCCGCTGCGAGATGCTCAGGCATCATGCTGCGGATCTGAACAAATCGCGCTTTATCTCCACTGCTCGCAAATCCAGAATAAAGAGATCGATCAGGATCCGCGCTTGGCGCTGCAGCATCATTAGAGCGCCGTTCTGCAGCCAGTTCCGCAAAAATGGTCTGTACCGCCGGCGCCACAGCCTTAAGCTTTTGAAGATTAGCGGCAGCAACGTCCAGATCAATGCCGTATTTCTGCGCCCGTTCCCGAGAGAGCACTTTGAGATTTGCACAAACAAACGGTGAAGCATTCGCCTTCAATCGCCGAATCGGCAGCCGCTCAATACCCTGAGCTCGCTCCTTTATCGAAGGGAAGAGCCGTTGCTTGATTTCTTCATAAGAGAGCGATTGCAATACTGTCGGATCAAAAGAAAGATCCCACATCCAACAATCGTGCTTCTCTTGAAAGAAGCAAGCTGCGATCCCCGTACATCCCCGAGCGATACCAAATTTAGGCGTAACCCAGACCACAGGTTTCATATCCGCTACTGCAGCAGACACTTTGGCTGTCGTCCGATTTTCGAAAGCCCAACGCCATAGCTTAGGCTCCCTCTCCGCCAAAAGTTTCGCCATTCCAATTGTGGCTTCGACGTCAGAAAGCGCATCATGCGCATGACCATGTTCAATCCCGTTGGCCTTTGTCAAAAACTCCAGCTTGAAGCACACTCCTTTACGACCTTCGGCCTTCGGGTACTTTATTGGATCGATCTCTTCCCATCGAGGCCACTTGATGGTATCTCCGCGAAGCGCCCATGCAGCACAGACAACAGGAAATAGATCCCATCGGGAACATCCTTTTGCCCAACTATGAGTGTACGGGTCAAGAAAATTGCGCCAGAAGAGGAAGCGATTGACTTCGTCATCAAACCCCAATGTGTTGTAGCCAATGCTGACGGTTCCCGGAGTATTGAGTCGCTCCCAGATCAAATCCGCAAATTCACTTTCGCATACACCTTTTTCTGCACAGTATTGCGGCGTAATACCGGTCAACAGACAGCTTTCAGGATTAGGCAACTGATCTTCCGTTGGGCGACAGTAGAAAATTTCACCGGTATCACCCGAAAGGGGCGAAAAATCGAGTCTTGTGCGTCGCCCGGCGAATTGTGCCGGTCTGTCCTTGCGTGGATCGACGCCAAAAGTTTCATAGTCATACCAATAAAAGGTTGTCTCAACAGATTGGGCGCCCATCGAAGATTGAGTCATGATGCTGTCCTTCTTATTTTTAAGCGATGATGACATCCCATTGCTCCTGCGTATAAACGGATTCCACCTCCAGCAGGATGGGACGTTCGATCGCCTGCTGCAACAGCTCGAGCGCCTGAGATTCTTCTTCTAGCAGTAAGTCAATAACGGTTTGGCTTGCCAAAATACGAAATTCCTTCATTTCCTTATAGAGTTTCGCTAAGCGCGTAATTTCGCGCAGAATGTCATAACAAACCGTTCTCGCTGTCTTAATCTCTCCGCGCCCACCGCAAACAGAACAAGTTTCGCAGAGGGTATGCGCAAGAGATTCACGTGTGCGCTTCCTCGTCATTGCAACGAGACCGAGTTCATTGAAGCCGCTCACCGTCATCTTGGTGCGATCGAGTAAAACAGCTCGACGCAATTCGCTCAGCACCGCTTCGCGGTGCTCGTCTTTGGCCATGTCAATAAAGTCGACAATGATGATGCCGCCGAGATTTCGTAAACGGAGCTGACGAGCAATAACCTGAGCTGCCTCCAAGTTAGTTTTGAAAACGGTATCGCTGAAGTCTCGTTTCCCAACATAAGCACCCGTATTGACATCGATCGTCGACATTGCTTCTGTCTGGTCGAATACAAGGTATCCGCCGCTCTTCAACTCAACTCGGCGCCCAAGTGCAAGTTCAATTTCTTCATCAATGTCATACTGTTCGAAAAGCGGTCGCTCTCCCTCATAATGATGGAGTTTGTCAACTGCTGCTGGCACGAAATGCTTGGCAAACTCTAATAAGGCTTCATATTCAGCCTCATCATCAACCTCAATGACAGCTGTCCCTTCATGCACCATATCGCGCAGCGTTCTTTGAGCTAACGTCAAATCTTGATACAGCAATGTCGGCTTCTTGACTTCCTGTGCCCGATGACGAATGCCATCCCACAACCGAGCCAGATAAGCCATGTCAGAAAGGAATTCCTGTTCTGTCGCCCCTTCTTCAGCGCACGTCCGAACGATATAACCGCCCTTTTCATCCTTTTGCCGAACAGTCGTTGCTAGAGTCCTGAGTTCTTCACGCAGAGCCGCATCCTCAATACGCTGCGAAACTCCAATATGAGAATCGTTGGGGAGATAGACAAGCTTACGACCAGCAAGTGAAATCGTTGTTGTCAACCGTGCGCCTTTGGTACCGATCGGATCCTTTGCCACCTGAACCATCAAGCGCTGTCCTTCATGCAGAAGAGACTCTATCGGCTTGAATGTTCCAGTGTCCGTTCTGGCTCCTTCAATCTCTGCAATGTGCAGAAATGCCGTACGCTCCAGACCAACATCCAGAAATGCACTTTGCATTCCCGGCAGAACGCGAACAACCTGTCCCCAGTAAACGTTTCCGACTAACCCGCGAGCGCAGGCACGTTCAATAAAGAGGTCCTGAAGAAGGCCGTCATCTAAAATAGCGACACGCGTTTCTTCTCTAGAAGTATTGATAAGTATCTGTTCCACAGGACGATGCTCAACTTGCCGTTTGAATAGTGTGCACATTGTAAAGGGCTAATCGTTAGGCAAGTTCTTGCCCCATTCATCTTACTTTCATGAAATTCCTCATCGTTTCCCTTCGCTATCTTGGTGACTGCCTCTTGGCTGCTGCTTTGGCACCAGCACTAAAAGCCCGCTTCCCCGATGCCCAAATCGACATGCTCACCTTTAAAGACAACGCCCCCATTCTGGAAGGAGTTCAGGATATTAGTCATGTAATAGGTGTTGAACATCACCCCAATAAGTTTGTACAAGCCTGCAGCCACCTTGCATCTTGGAACAAATACGACTGGGCATTCATTACTATGAATAGTACCCGCACAGTTCTATATGGTTACTTTGCAGCAAAGCATCAAGTGATGGTGCGTCCGTATCCATCTCTAGAGGAACTTTGGAAACGAATTCTGATTACAGATCAAATAGATTTTGTCGGCGGCCAAATCCTTGAACGCACTCAACCTCTTCTCGGACCACTTTTCAAGGGAACAGCCCCTAAACTCTGCCCTATTTATCCTGATCGGGAATTATCGACCGACCTTCAAGCAAAGTTACATATGCTTGGGTCGTACGTCGTATGCCAATGTAATTCTCGATACCAAGACAAAAATTGGGGCATAGAAAAGTGGATCGAACTAGCACACCTGCTTATGACAGCCGGACATGGCATATGTTTCACAGGAGGATCAGGAGATATTGACTATCTCCTCAAAATTACTGAAGCGCTTCCTCCACAAAAAACCTTCATCGCAGCGGGTCATGCAAGTTTTGGACAGACTTCGCGAATCATCGTGGGGGCAGTCGCCTATATTGGCGTTGATACCGCAACCTCTCATATTGCTGCAGCTACGGGCATACCCTGTGTCTGTCTTTATGGCCCAACGCCTGTCGACACATGGGGTCCAGCGCCTAAATGCGGCCAATCAACACCTTATTCCAACGATTTAGATATTCAAACAGTAGGCAACGTCACCGTTGTGCGACGTGATAACACAGATATCCCTTGCTCAGGCTGCACTCGCCATCTCTGCGCTCACTACAACCCGCCTCAACTATCACGTTGCATGCAGAGTATTTCTGTAGAAAAAGTTTGGAATGCACTCTGCTGTCATACACCGATAGGCTCTACATTGCTTTAATCTTAGTGCAATGAAATACTCGCACTGAAGCAAAAACACCTGCCAAAAGAAGCACCATACCGACACTCATTAATGTTGTAGGCAAAGCCTGTCGCATAATGTGTGCATAGATCACTGCGAAGATTGTTTCGAAAATAATCATTTGACCGCCCAATGCGGGTGTCAATCTGCGACTCATATCATTCCAAAAACAAATGGCAAGCCAGGAGCATACGATCCCCAAAAATAATACGCCGATAAAAAAATGTGTCGGTGTAGGCTCCCAGAGTGAAGTTGAGGACTCCGTCATTGCGGCATAAGCTGCCAAACCAATGGCTGCTGTCGGCAGTGTTGCAGCACCTTGAGCTGCCGTCCAAAACATTGGAGAAATTTTCGGATGCGCAATTAACCAGTTCGCATTGCTGATTGGATACCACGTCCAAACCAACAAACTCAAAAATGCATAGAACACCCCTAGCCAGAATCCTGCAGGGGGCTCATTGGAATTTGCAAGGAAGTAGCTGAACTCTGTCCAGTTGAGGCAAACCATACCGGCAGCCACCAAACTGAGCGGAAAAACGAGACTGCTCCAGGGTACTCCTGCCCCACACCGCCTTGCTGAAGAATTTGCCACAATGGCCACACTAATTGGGATGACCGCGGTAAAAGCACCAGCAATCGGCGCGCCAGCCAATTGAACTGCAGACGCCAACAGCCAATAGAAAAAAAGATTTCCCACCACGCCTAAGGCAGTAGCGCTAATCCAATCTTTCTTGGAGACTTGAGTCAGATACTTTCCATTAAAAACCAGAAGTACTGCCGAAAAAAGACCAAAAATCGTGTATCTGGCCAGCGCTATCAACATCGGGTCATATGTCGATAGCCACAACGGGATGATGTAGACAAGTCCCCACAGAGCACAAGCGATGATGCCGAAAATGATCCCGATGAACATGAAGCAGACTCAGTTCTCTTTCGAAAACTGAAGAGTATAAAGATGGTTGTACAACCCGCCATTGGCAAGCAACTCTTCATGCGTACCAATTTCGGCGATACGGCCATCCTTCATCACAATAATGCGGTCAGCATTGATGATGGTTGACAAGCGATGTGCAACAACAAATGATGTACGTCCCTTAAGGAGCGTATCCAGCGACTTCTGAATGTGCTTTTCACTTTCCGTGTCCAAAGCACTTGTTGCCTCATCCAAAAGTAAGATGGGGGCGTTCTTAAGAAATGCTCTCGCAATAGAAACACGCTGCCGCTGCCCACCAGACAAATGGTTGCCATTGGGTCCTGCTGGAGAGTCCAACCCTTCCGGCAGTGTTTTGATGAAGTCTGTCAATGCTGCAGCCTCTGCTGCAGCTTCAATTTGCTCCCGAGTCACCTTGTCACGACAGCCATAAGCAATATTGTTGGCTATTGTGTCATCAAAAATTGTTACGTCTTGACTGACAAGGCCTATTTGCTTACGCAAACTCTTGAGAGTGAGCTCACTCTGAGCGATGCCGTCAAAGTAGATCTCACCTTCTGTAGGAACCCAGAAGCGAGGGATCAAATTGATGAGGGTCGATTTACCTGCGCCGGACGACCCGACTAACGCAATCATCTCCCCAGGCTTAACTGATAGCGAGAAATGGCTAATCGTCTGCTTATCCTCGTTAGGGTAAGCAAAACTTACATCGCGGAATTCTACGGCACCACTATAGTTTTCTAGAGTCTTTGTACCGGCATCTTTTTCCGGCAGTTCATCAATCACGCGAAATAAGCTTTCTGCAGCGGCAGTCATTGCTGCCGTTGTACCGTTGACACTAGAGAGTTTGCGGATCGGCGGCAATAAAAGAAGCATTGCAGCCAAAAACGTGGTGAACTCCCCAACCGTAAGCAATCCCATGTTGGCCTGCATCAAGGCGAACACGATAACGATCGATACTCCCGCCATTGAAGCGAATTGAGTGAGCGGTGTTCCTGCGGAGTAAACCTTCTGCGCTTTCAATGTAAGTGACCGCAGTCGTTCATTGACATCACGGAAACGCGCGCTCTCGTAGTCATAACCATCATAGACTTTAACCACCCGCTCACCACTGTAGCTTTCCTGAATTGTGCCGATCAGCTCCCCAAATGTTTGTTGAGTCTGCGTTGTCAAGCGCTTGATATGTCGGTTCACCCATTTGAGAATTAAGGCAATAACTGGACCAACGATGAAGGTCACTAATGTAAGCAGCCAGTTATGCCAAAAAAGCACCCCAAGAAGGCAGACGATTTGAATGGAATCACGAATGATGATAGTGAGTACACCTGCTGCATTGGTCAGAGCTGTGGAAGCTTCATTGATGAACTTAGCCTGCACTTCTGCGCAGCGATACTTCATAAAGAGATCATCTCCCCAATGAAGAATCCGCTCGAACATCAGTGTTCGTAGTTCAAGCATCACCCCCTGAGCAACTCGTACTAAAAGGAATTGACTTAGGTATTGGCTACCACCGTGTAATACCGAAATACCTAGTAGAGCGACAGGAGCAAGATAAACAACAACCGCATCCTGTTGGTAGAAAGCCATGTCTGTCAGCTTGCCAAGCACCAAAGCAATCAAAGAAGACGCTCCACCGCCCGCAATCATGGCCAACGCAGCCCCTATGATGTACTTTTTATAGGGTGGAAGATATCGGAACAATCTGAGCAATTGCGGATTGCCTAATATGGGAATGTACTTAAAGTTCACTTTCAATACGGCAGGATCAAGACTAATGCGCCATGATACTAGGAAAAGAGTTAATTAACAGCTATCTTTTAATTTTCCAACACTCATGATTTAAAATGTCCAGTCAAGCATCGTTTACATCCCGTCATCAGACACCAGCAATCGGTATCGCATGCCACTCACTCAGACTTGATGGGGGTATGGGAAGGTATTCTCTTGGCTTAGTTAAAGGCCTTAATGAACTAAATATTGAACCAGTAGTTTTTACTAAGAAGATAGATGAGAACGCAACAGCTAATTTAAGATTTAAATTAGAATTAATAAACTGTCGATGGCTGCCAACGAAACTTCGCGACTACTTCTATAATTACCGAGTAGAAAAAATATCTAAAAAATATAATTTAGATGGAATTATTTCGTGCAACAGATATCCTAGAGCCAGCATTTGCATCTGTGGCGGAACGCATAAGGGGTATCTAAATGCCATAAAAAGAAGACCGTCTTTTTTTGATAAAAAAATGATCAGTCTCGAAGAAACATTTTACCAAAGAGGTAAATTAATTGTTGCTCACTCCAACGGAATGGCTGACGAAGTTCACAATCTTTATAATATACCCACATCTAAAATAACTACAATTTACGCACCATTCGACACATCAAAATTCAATAATTCACCCGCAAACCAATCGGACCGCTTAAATTTCTTCCATCTCAACGGGATTCCAGAAAAGAATACTATATTTTTAATTCCATCAGCCGGCAATCATTATGTTAAAGGTTTAGATTTTCTCGTAAAATTTTTCAACCAAACTGACTTGCCTATATCATTAATAGTAGCCGGACGACCAATAAAGGCTTCTAGAAACGTTTTCTATATAGGTTTTCGGCATGACATGGAAGTGATTTATAAATTTGTAGATTATCTCATTTTATCATCTCGATACGAAGCTTTCGGGATGGTTGCTATTGAGAGTATATTAAGTGGCACTCCTGTTATCCTATCAAAAAATATATTTTCCAATGAAATAATCCACCCTGAAGCCAAAATATTATTTGATGGATTGAACGAAGGATCTCTTGAAACAGCTATTACTTCGGCCATTCAGCATAAACACAAACTTAACAATCCATTGCAATATATTTTATCTCCGGATACCGAAGAAGAACATGTAACTAAAATTCTTCAAGCAGCTCACCTCTTTTAATTCTCGTCTAACATCGCGATGAATAATTTCTATATCACCTGTCGCATCCCTAATCATGTCGGCGATTGTTGCATGGCTTTGCCGGGGCTACGACTTCTCGAGGCAAGTGGCCTTACCCCTGTATTGACAGGCAAACGCTGGGCCGAAGATCTTCTTGCCGGCACAGGCTGGCGATTTGAACCTATTGAAGGTCATGTCACAGAAGACCTTGATCGCATGCGCAATATTGCACGTCGTTGGGGAGGACATCCCAAAGGGCTCCTCTTCCCCAACTCATTTAGTTCTGCTCTTCTTTATCGTATCGGGGGGATTCGCAGTGCGGGATTTCCCACAGATTTTCGCCGTATTCTGTTAGATAAGGTTGTACCCGAACCTAACACGATGATGCATGAAGTTGAACGGTTCTTCAGGCTTGCTCATGAAGCACTTGAAGCTTGGGATATTAAACCAGCCTGGGATAAGGTACCGCCAAGCCTTGGTCTCAAACCACTCAAACGTCATGAAGCTGGGGCTAGAAATGTGATAGCGCAGTGCGGCATTCCAGCCAACTATGCCCTTCTTGCACCAATCGCTCGAGGGCTGCACCATGGGAAAGAGAAGCACTGGAAACACTTCAACGAGCTTTGTAGGCCGCTTCGTGACATGGGAATAGAACCAGTTGTTTTCCCTGCCGCTCGAGAGGTCGAATTGGCGAAAGCCGCCTGCCCAGACGCCAAAATTTGCCCTCCGACATCTCTCGGCACTATTGCTGCGCTTGCCAAACATGCACGTGTAGTCGTTGCCAACGATTCCGGCATGAGCCATGTAGCTGCAGCGGTTGGCGCCAATCAGATTACATTGATCGGCGTTACAAACCCAGTTCGCACACGTCCGTGGAACCCTAGGGCTATTGTCCTGGGCAGCGAAAATGGATGGCCGACTGTGGATGAAGTTTTAGGCGCAATGAAGAAAATCGTGAATGCGTCATGAAAGCCAGCATCATTTTGTCTACTTACAATCGCCCTCAAGCATTGCTGACAGTGCTTGAAGCATTGAAGCTGCAGACAATTCAAGACTTTGAAGTTTGCATTGCTGATGACGGGAGCACAAAAGATACTCAACAAATCATTGAGAATTTCCAGCAAAATTCTGCCTTTCCAATACTGCATGCCTGGCAAGATGACCGAGGATTTCGTGCGGCATCTGCTCGCAACAATGCCGTCCGGATGTGTTCTGGTGATTACCTTTTATTCCTTGATGGGGACTGCATTCCCCGTCCGAACTGGATTCAGCAACATCTGACACTTTCAGAAAAACATGCATTTGTTGCGGGCAATCGAGTTTTGTTGGATGAAACACTCAGTCATGCAATTGAAACACACAGAATCCCTTTTACAGATCTATTCGGTTTAAACGTTTTAAGACATAAAGAACACATCAATCGCCTTATACCGCTTCTTAAAATCCCATTGGGATCAATGCGCAAACTTAAACCAACATCATGGGCAAAAGTTCGAACTTGCAACTTAGGGATTTGGCGGCAGGATTTTTTAGCTGTCAATGGATTCGATGAAGCCTATGAAGGTTGGGGATTTGAAGACTCCGACCTAGCGATCCGTTTGATCAATCTTGGGATGCAGCGCAAACTTGGTCTTTTCGCAACGACTGTTTTTCATCTGTATCACCGTGAAAATGATCGACATTTAGCAGGCATCAATCGTCAACGTCTCGAGCAACGGCTTCAAAATAAAATCACTCTTCCTGAGAAAGGTTTGCTTTAACCATTTCCTCGGCAAGTACTTTCGTTTTCTGCGTGATGAGGAGTCCGCCCAACATGCGGGCAATCTCTTCCACACGCTGGGTTGGATTGAGTTCTCTCAAATAGCTCACGGTCTCAATACCGTCGGAAACCTTCTCTACTTTGAGATGATGGTCGCCGCAAGCAGCTACTTGCGGCAAATGCGTCACGCAAAGTACTTGCCTCGTCTGCCCAAGCTGTTTCATCATTCGGCCAACCACTTCACCTGTAGCACCACCTACGCCACTGTCGACTTCGTCAAAGATAAGCGTCGGGACACTTGTATTACGGCTGGTCAACGTAAAAATCGCCAGACCAATGCGAGACAACTCCCCTCCGGACGCCACTTTAGCCAAGGGACTAACATCAACGCCAGGGTGACCTGCCATTAAGAATTCACACTTTTCAACGCCGACTTCACTGCGCGGAATGGGGACAAGTTTTACTTCAAATCGTCCGCCCTTCATAGACAGCGTTTGCATTTCATTCGTAACCGCCTTGGCGAAACGTGCGGCCGCTTCTCGACGAACTTTTGAGAGCCTTTCCGCTGCGGCATCATAGATTGCTCTTGCCTCAGCTTCTTCAGTCCTCAAAGCATCCAGATTTTCGTCGTTCTGCAGCTCCTCCAAACGACGCTTATTTTCTGCCTCAAAGGCATAAAGCACTTCCGGCTCAGTGCGATACTTTCGTGCCATCGTAAAGTATTTGGATACGCGTCGATCTACTTTCTCAAAACGATTGGAATCCGCTTCTGTCTTATCCAGAATCCGCTCAAGATCGTGTGCCGCATCATCGATCAGCTCTGCTGCCGTAGTCAGAGTTTCACTGACACCTTTGAGACGTTCGTCGTAATTAGACAAATCATCAACACGAGATTGCGCACGTGAAACCAAATCAGACGCCGAATCCTCACCTTGGGTAAGCCAATCAACAGACGCAGTGAGACCTTCAATAATAGAAACGCCGTGGGAAAGTCGAGTATGTTCTTCGTTAAGCGACTCCCACTCTCCCTTTTTAGGCGCCAACGCGGAGAGATCCTCAAGCAGCCAGGTGAGCTGCTCGATTTTGGCGGTACGAACCTCTGCACTAGAGCTCGCTTCTTCAAGGCGTTTGGCCTCGGCGTTCCAAGTCGCGAAAGCTTTTTTAACCGCCTCAAGCTGAGCTGTGTTTTCTGCATAAGCGTCAAGCAGCTTCAATTGATTCTGCGTCTTTAAAAGAAGCTGATGCGCATGCTGCCCTTGTATATCAACTAAAGTGTCGCCAAGCTCCTTCAGCTGCGAGAGCGTCACCGTAATGCCATTGATCCAGGCACGTGAGCGTCCGTTTTTATCGATGCTGCGGCGTACAAGCACTGTTGACGCGCTGGAATCCTGCAAATCATTGATTTCAAGCCACCGAAGAGCCTCTTCCGAAGGCATGAATTCAGCAATGATATTGGCTCGTTCAGCGCCCTTACGAACCATATCGGCATCAGCTCGGGCTCCGCGAATCAATTGAATTGCATCAATCAAAATGGATTTGCCGGCACCGGTTTCACCGGTCAAAACCGTGAAGCCCGTAGAGAGATCAAGCGCAAGCTGATCAACGATGACGAAGTCTTTAAGGTTGAGCGTTGTAAGCATCGTAAGAGCTTCCTTCAGCCACTGATCTGCTCGTGGTGCTTCACACTGGTGGGTGAATAGTTCCACTTTAATTTTCGGCGGAGCAAGTCGTAATAGTCGTAACTGAGCGGATGAAGAATCTCCATCACACGTTCCGAGCGCTGAATGCGAAGCATGTCACCCGGTTCGACGTCACAGAATTCCTGCATATCGAAATACGCTGTTGCATCACGGGCGTTTACGAGTTCAATTTCAATGCGCTTTGAGGACGGCAAAACGATGGGACGATTGGAAAGCGTATGCGGAGCAACCGGCACCAAAACAACGGCATCCATTGAAGGATGCAAAATGGGACCGCCGGCAGCGAGTGCATAGGCGGTTGACCCCGTGGCGGTCGAACAGACAACACCGTCTGCCGACTGAGCACTCATCTGCTTCCCATCGACATAGATGATGAAGTCAACCATGCCTCCGGCACGGCCATGGCTGAAGCCAATATCATTCACTGCAACATTGCGAAAGATTTCTCGCCCATTGCGAAACACTACGCCTTCGAGCAGGTGCCGTTGGTCTGCTGAACATTCCCCGGCCAGCATGGCAGGCAGCACCCTGTCCATATCGTCAAGCACAACGTCTGTGATGAAGCCTAGACGACCGGCATTTACACCAATCAACGGACAATGAGAATCCGCAATCTGCCGAGCGACACCAAGCAATGTTCCGTCACCACCCAGTACTACGGCCACGTCGCTGCGACGTCCCAACTCAGGGCGAGGGAAGCCTCCATCAGGATTACCGAGAGCTTGAGCCGCGCGTTCCTCTAAAAGGACCTGGCATCCCGCACGACGGAGCACACTCACCAAATGTTCAAGGGGTTCACTGAGATTTTCAGTTGGTTTGACGAATACGCCGACGGTTTTCATAGCTGATATCCAGAGGCTCAAAGTTCACCAGAATAGTATTTCAGAAAATAGTATTTGACGTATTTATTCATTGTGTAGAAAGCGTGATTGATACTGAAAATGAAACCCGCGCGACCGTCAAGCACACCGCCATTGATGAAATAGACCTTGAGAAAAGCCCATATTGGGCGAAGCATGATGTCCTTCACGAAGGAAACGTTCCGCCCCTCTTCAAGATACTTTTCTGCCGAAAGTTCGGTGTACGTATTGAACTTATTGAAATAAAGCTTCCAACTCCGGTAGGGGTAGTGCGTGAGACCTGTACCGCTGAGGCGTTTTTTCTCACAATTCACACGAATTTCTTCATGTACACGTCCGTATACCTTGACTGCCATCTTAGGCACCATGCGGCAAACCCAATCGGGTCGAAGAATCCCATGTGTAGCATGAATATGCCGAAAGGCGTTGTGCCTCTGCACGAAGTATGCACATCTCGATCCGGACGCCGCTTCCTGCAGCTCTTTAGCCAGATCCGGGGTTACGCGCTCATCTGCATCAATCAAAAAAATCCATGGACCTGCGGCCTGCTCAATACCAAAATTTTTCTGCGCCGCCCAGTCCCCGCTGAGACTTCGAGAGAATACCTTCGCCCCAAGTCGTCGGGCCGTTTCCACTGTACCGTCAGAGCTGCCGTCGTCCACGACGATCCACTCGTCGGCGAAACTGCAGCTTTTAAGACACGCTTCAATGTTATGCACCTCATTGCGCGTCAGGAGCACAATAGAAATTCGCTTAGCGTTTTTCTCGTTATCTTCGACCACGTTGTGCCCTCATACAGTGTATTAAGTGTGTATTCAAAGAAAAAGCTCCGTGGCCTGATGTCGCCAGACGGAGCCCTGTCTTTAGTTTAAAGGCTGATTAGTCTTCTTCAACGTCAGCTACGGCCACGGCGTGGAAGCCCGCATCAACGTAGCAGATGTTGCCGGTAATGCCGCTCGCCAGATCAGAGAGCAGGAAAGCAGCAGTATTGCCCACTTCCTGAATGGTCACCGTACGGCCGAGCGGCGCATTCTTTTCCATCACACGCAAAAGCTTGCTAAAGCCCTTGATGCCGGATGCAGCGAGCGTCTTGATCGGGCCGGCGGAAATGGCATTGGCGCGAATGCCTTCACGGCCGAGTGACTGAGCCAGATAGCGCGTTGACGCGTCAAGCGCTGCCTTGGCCAAACCCATCGTGTTGTAGTTTGGAACGGCGCGCTCTCCGCCCAGATAAGTCAGCGTAAGGCAAGACGCATTGCGTCCCTTCATCATCGGCAGGAAGGCCTTGGCCAGAGCCGGGTAGGAATACGTTGAAATATCAAGCGCAGTGTGAAAAGCGTCGCGAGAGAAACCTTCAAGGAAATCGCCGGCAATCGACTCTCGAGGAGCGTAGCCGATGGAATGAACGAATCCATCGAGCCCGCCCCACTTTTCCGTGAGCGTTTCAACAACGGCAGCAATCTGATCGTCTTTGGTCACGTCCATCGGAAGCACGATATCGCTGCCAAACTGCGCGGCAAATCCCTTCAGGCGTTCTGCGAAGCGTTCATCGGAATACGTAAAAGCCAGTTCAGCACCTTCACGATGACAAGCTTCGGCGATGCCGTAGGCGATGGAACGGTTGGAGATAACACCCGTGATCAGGAGCTTTTTGCCGGTCAGGAATCCCATGTTGGTCCTCTTTTAATAGGGATGGGAAAAACGCTGTCGTTATGATTGGCAGCGGGGTCTCCCCCATCAATATGAAATTGGAGTGCAGACGGCGTCAGCACTCGTAATGCTGCCCGCCATTTTAAGCGGGCAGTCTACCGCTCGGATAATTTCCCCTTAAATACGCACATCCAAACGGACGAACGGCCAGCAGAGTGAATTAAGGAATGCGCAGTGACTGCCCAACGTTCAGGCGACTTGTCGTAAGCCCGTTAAAACTCATCAGGTCAGCAATAGACACGTTGTGGGCCGCCGCAATGGAAGTGAGCGTATCTCCAGAACGAACACGATATCTGCGGAGTTCACTGGCACTTGCTACTTTGGAAGCTGATGCAGGAATCACCAGACGCTGACCAATAGAGAGTCTTGAACTTCTCAATCCATTGGCACTTCTCAGCTTTGCCACTGTTGTACCGAAGCGCTCAGCAATCGACGTAAGCGTATCTCCAGAGACCACGCTATGCACTGTGGTTCTCGGGCTCGCTGCCGTTGCCGTTGCCGGTGCGGGCGGTGCTTTAGGCGCATCGCTCTCTGGAATCTCTAACCGATCGCCCGCCTTCAGAGCATTGGAGGTAAGCCGATTTAAGCGCTTTAGCTTCACAACACTCACGCCGTACCGATTGGCAATCGAAGTAAGGGTGTCCCCTTGTTGAACGACATAAGTTGTCGTTTCTTCCTCGATAGGTTCACCCGACTTTGGAATGCGCAGTCGTTGTCCGGCTCTGATGGTATTGGAGCTCAATCGATTCGTCGTTTTAAGGGATGCCGTCGAAACACCGTAACGCTGGGCAATAGAAGCCAGCGAATCACCGCGCTTTACCGCGTAAATAACGTGTCCAGAAGAGGATGGTGCCGAAGTTTTCGCTGCAGTACGAATCGGTTCTCGCGCAACATTGGGCACCGTGAGCACTAAACGCTGCCCGGAATGCAGACGATCTGAACGAAGTCGGTTGCCCTGTACGATTGATTTCACCGTAATGTGCCAACGGCGCGCAATGCTCGACAGTGTGTCGCCCGAACGCACACGATAGGTGACACGGCGCCAAGTCGTAAGCGGTGAAAGGCGAAGCTTCGCATCTGCCTCTTCCGCAGCGATGTCTGTCTGCTCATCTGCATCCGCGAGAACAAGCAGCGTGGAATTCGGAAGCACTTTGCGGCCGGCAGGGATACCGTTCACTTCACGCAAGAACGATTCCGTCATGCCAGAGCGTTCAGCCACAGAAGCCAGCGTATCCCCCGCCTGCAGGCGATAGGTTGTCCACCGTGAAAGCGGCTGTCCAGAATCCATCCAGCTTGCGAGATTGTCGACGAAAAAGTCAAGACGATCGGCCGGCAGAAGCATCACATTGTTGTGCGATGCCACAATGACCGGAAGCTTAAAGCTCGGGTTGAGCTGCCGGAACTCCGCTTCAGACATGCCGGCCAATTCCGCCGCCGTTTTAAGGTCAATATCGCGAGGCTTTGTAATCCGTACGAAGAAGGGCTCGTTGCCAACGTCGGGCAGTTCAATGCCATAGCGGCCAGGATCCTTCACGATGCGCTTGATAGCCTCCAGTTTCGGAACGTAGTTGGCCGTCTCTCGGGGCATTTTCAAATGTGCGTAGTCTGTTGCCTTGTGGCTTCGTTTAGCACGCTCAACAGCTCGCCGAACACTTCCTTCACCCCAATTGTAGGCAGCGAGCGCCAACTGCCAGTCATTAAACATCCCGTGCAGATATTCAAAGTAGTCGAGTGCTGCACGAGTGCTTTCCAATACATCGTTTCGGTCATCGCGCCAGAGGTTTTGTTCAAGCGCATAATCCGCGCCTGTTGCCGGCATGAACTGCCAAAGGCCAGACGCTTTTGCGCGAGAAAGGGCTTCGGGCTGGAAGGCACTTTCTACAAAAGGCAAAAGTGCGAGCTCCATTGGCAGTCCGCGAGACTCCACCTCTTCGACGATGTTGTAGAGATATTGACTCGCACGCATCGCCATGCGCTGCACATACTCCGGATCCTTGGCGTAATACGTCGTCCACCGATCCACCAAAGGCGAATTCAGTTCCGGAATACCAAAACCTCCGCGAATTCGATCCCAAACGCTGGCGGGCACTGCGGACTCACGCTCCAAAGCCGCTTCCGTTAACGCAGTCTCGACCACAGTCCCTCCAGCAGATGCATTCGTTTGGGCATCCTGAGGAACATCCTCCGCAAAGGAATAAGTCGGATGAACCGCCGCAGTTGCTATGAAAAGCGCGACAGACAATTGAGTAAGGGCAGATCGAAAAGACGACGGGTTCATGAGCGGAGAACTTCCGGAACAGTTAACAGGCGTAAGGCCTGCATAATCCGTTAATCTTAATGCTTGTAATGCCTCGGACTTCCGTCATCCGGGCATTTCTGCCTGCTTCAATCTTCTGCAGCGGGCAAGTTTCCGCAACGAGTTGTTAACTGCACCTATGTTCCAGCGCTTTTTTGGGCGCTCCGAGCGCCCTGACAAGGGCGCGGGAGCTCTGCCTGCACGTCTTACGTTTGACGGGTTCCTGCGCACATCGCCAGGCCGACTGCTCCTTGAATGGGAAGCTGAAGCCTACGATGAATTGACGGTTGATGTCTTCGGCAGCTGCGCGCTGCAGATCGGCATGCCAGAACTCAACACGCTTGCCGAAAATCGTATGCAGTCGAAGTGGCTGATCGAACTGCAGAGTACGGTTTCCGTTTCCGCCGACGTCTTAAGCGGAGATCTCGGCTGCATCGTCGCTGCCCCGGAGCTCTTGCCTATCGCTGATGAGTCGATGGATCTCGTAACGCTTCCGCATGTGCTGGAACTTTCCCCTAACCCTCAGCAGGCACTTCACGAAGCCGTTCGAGTGCTCGAACCTGAAGGCCGGCTTATTCTTACCGCCTTCAACGGCGCAGGCTTTTGGTGGATGCGGCAGCAGACCGTCCGGCTCGGCGCCAAGCCCTATCTGCCTACCGACATGGCGCCGATTCCGCTTCGACGTCTCAAGGACTGGTTTGCGCTTCTCGGACTGGAAATTGACCGCGGACGCTTCGGACTCTATCGTCCAGGATTTCGAAGCGCACGCCGGCTTCATGCTTGGGAGTGGCTTGACAAAGCCGGCGACAGATGGCTGCCGCAATGCTCAAATATTCTTTTGCTCTCCGCTGTAAAGCGGCGTCCCGGAGCGCGAATCGTCAACTGCAGCGAATTTGCCAATATTCCAGCTAAAGTACCGACCTCAGGCGTGCCGGCCGCCGGCCGTGTCTCGTCAACTTTCTCTCAAACCTCCATCACACCGTCCGCACCGATTGCGGAAAACCATAAAGCACCATGACTCACGCACCTACACCTACTGTTCTTGAAATTTGGACTGATGGGGCCTGCAAAAAAAATCCCGGCGTAGGGGGTTGGGGAGCCTGGCTCGTCTGGGGTAAGTACACTCTGGAGCTCTATGGCGGCAGCGCGCTTACGACCAATAACCAAATGGAGCTGACAGCTGTCATTCGTGCACTCTCGGCGGTCAAACGGCCTTGTCCCATCATCATTCATCTTGACAGCAGCTACGTTAAAGACGGCATTACACGGTGGATTCACGGGTGGAAAAAGAACGGCTGGCGCACCGCTGACAAAAAGCCCGTCAAAAACGGCGAACTTTGGCAGGAACTTGATCGATTGGTTAGTCAGCATCAGATTGACTGGCGTTGGGTAAAAGGACACGCCGGCGACCCAGGCAACGAAAAAGCCGATGCGCTTGCTAACCTCGGCGTTGAGGCCGCTAGAGGCGAACGACCTGAAAAATTATCGTAAGATCGCGTAAAGGCGGTATCCGTTCGATGCATCACTTGCAAAGCATCGTTTTCTCAGTACAATTCTTTTTCTCTCAGCGCGCGGTTAGCTCAGGGGTAGAGCACTGCCTTCACACGGCAGGGGTCACTGGTTCAATCCCAGTACCGCGTACCAGATTCTTACAAAGGGCTTGAACTGCATAGTTCAAGCCCTTTGTTTTTTCATGAAGGCAGGTGGGCTGCAGGGACGACGAAGCCCCTGTCCCTGAAGTGGACATCGCAGCCTCTTCATTGAGGCGGCTCGAAAGCGTTCCGTCAGGTTGCTGCGTCAACGCTGAGCTGGCCGATCAGTTCCCCAGTGTCTTTGTCGACGATCTGCCCACTCAGAGTGATCACAGTGCGCTGTTCCCGCAGGTTCTTCGATGTCTGGAGCAACCGTTTTACGCGCGTATCCCGAAGCGCGGAGCAGGTTGTCTCGACGTACTCTGAACCGTCCCAGATCATCGCAAACATGATCATGGCCACCTTGTGCGCTATGGCAACGACTGCGCGCCTCGCACCTCGGCGTTCCTTGAAGGCCTGAAACAGCGCCTTAAGAGCACCACGCTTCATGAGACCGATGCCGTGAGCGACTTCCGTCAGGGTTTTGCGTGCCCAGCGGTTACCCTTCGGGGTCTTGCCACTACTGCTCTTGCCGGCGGACTTGTTGTTGCCGGGGCACAGACCGAGCCAGGAGGCGAAGTGTGCTGCATCGGGGAAGCTCTGCTGCTCATTGGTGAACTCGCAGAACAGGAGCCGTGCGGAGAGCTCTTTGACGCCGGGAATGGTCATCAGGCGGTCGATGTACTCCTGATAGGGCGCCTGCATGCGCTCCAACAGCGCGATCTGAGAATCGCGTCGCGCAATCAGATATTGCAGGTGCTCATAGGAGCTTCTCAGGAGCTCACGCAGTGCATCAGACATGGCGAAGTTGATGGCCTCAAGGATTTCCTGCTGCGTGGCGCGGAGCTGTTTGCGCGCGGAGCGGACGATCTCCTCAAAGTCCCGATCGCCCCGGATATAGGCGTCAAGAATCTTCCCGGCGGCTTTGCCGTGCACGTCGCTGAAAACGGAGGTGGCTCGACAGCCGACGGAGTTGAGATTCTTGTTGTAGCGGTTCTTTTGACGGCTGATGTCGTCGCTCAGCCTGATGATGTCGCGGGAAACCATCCTCATGTCGCGGAACGGGCGGCTTGGAACGAAGGATTTGTGGAACTTCCCCAACCTGGCGTACTCAGCGAGGCGTTTGGCATCCTGAGCGTCCGTTTTGCGGCCGACAGCCGCCTTGACGTCCCGTGCGTTGACAAGCGCAAGCGTGTCGTTGTCGAAACCGACGTCTTCGAGACTGCGGTATGGGCTGAACCAGAGCACGCCGGTGGATTCCATCAGAATCACTGAAGATTCACGCACACGGCACCAGGCGGCGAATTCCAGAAGCTGAGGGATGGTTGTGCCGAAGCTGCGGTGTTCGGACGTAAGCTCGCCCGCGATCGGGTCCAACTTCTGGAAGCAGCAGATGAGCTGGTCGTGGTGGACATCAATGCCGACGGCGCTGAGGTGAGCCGCTTCAACTGTGCAGTGGGATAGCTGCCGAGAGATGATGCGGTCCGCTCTTGTCTTAGAATTGGCCATGATCAGCCTCCTCTGAGCAAGGGTGGTTGACACGGGCTGCAGGAATTCTCGTCCCTGGGAAAAGAAACTTGAACTACGGGCGTCCGAACGTCAATTCGACCGGTTCCGTGATCACTTTTTCATGCGCCTTCAAAAGAGAGGAATATGGTGTGCGAAAACCAGATCCTGCAATTTTTTACCGGCCTCGCAATGGGACCAAAAAGTAGTACGCAGTCTGGCCGAGTCCCTGCAGCCCACCAGCTTTCATGATAGAGGGTGCAGGCCGCAAGGGCCTGCATGTACGATTTTTTTGAATTCAGCCAGTACCCCAAACTCCCGGGGATGCACCTAGTCCCGGAACACCCGCGGGGGCAAGGGCAAACCTAAGAGGGTAAAGAGATCTCGAATTTTCTTCGGGATCTCTTTTGTTTTCCAAGCGTTGCGATCAGTTGGTTTATTGGCTTTCAGATAACGCAGCTGCATGAAGGCCTTCGTCAAAGAATTGTTGGGCAAACGGTTCGCTGCCGTTTCGTTGCGTCGACATGCCTGGAGCTACCGCGAAATATTCGTCAAGTCCGGCCTTTGCGAGTCAATCACGTACGCGCACCTCGAGGAGCTTCGCGAGCAGGGCTTGCTCGGCAACACGGGCGCCATGATCCTCGACGGCTCGTTCGTTGAGGCCCCCAAGCAGCGCAATACGCGTGAGGAAAATCAACTCATCAAGCAAGGCCGGGGCGGCGAGCTGTGGAATGATCAGCCTGCCAAGAAGCGCCAGAAGGATGTTGACGCCAGGTGGACGAAGAAAAACAACGAGGTTCACTACGGCTACAAGATTCACGCTCTTGCCGACGCCTCCAGCAAGTTCCTGATCCACAACGTCGCCACGCCGGCAAACGTTCACGATTCAAAGGCTCTGAACTGGGTCCTGAACGAGGAGGAAGATGAAGGCCGAGTCTTGTACGCCGACTCTGCCTATGCCGGCAAGGAACTCGAAGAAATCGTCCGCTACTTCAACGTAACTCCCTGTTTCTGCGAAAAGGGCCGGGTCAACCATCCTTTGACAGCCAAGCAGAAGGCACACAATCGCAAAAAATCCAAATCCGCTGCCGTGTGGAGCATATCTTCGGCTACATTCAGACGGTCTTCACGGGCTCGTTCGTGCGCAGCATCGCTTCAAGCGGGCTGAGGCGCACAACTGGGGGACCATGCTGGGCTACAACCTGTGCCGCCAGGAGATGTACTGCCGAAAACTGGAATGAAAATGACACGGCTGAGGCGTCCGAGATCGCTTCAAATCACCCTCCCAGCAACCGTCTTACCCAAACAGCCTCGATGTCACTCGGACATGGAGGCTAGCTGTGTTTTTGTGAGCTCATACGCAAGCAGTTTCAGGCAGCTTTACTTCTGGGCAGATAATACTTGGCAGTTCCCTTAAGGTACAATCTTCCCTTGAATAAGACACTCTTTCTCTTTCCTTCAATGAGTCATAAGCGCAAGGGTTTTGCTCTGTTGAAGGAATACTTCACGACCACACCCTACGATGAATGCTTAATTGTGGCCGGAAGGCCTATTGATGGCGAGTACAAAAACATTCAATACGTGGGTTTTGTCAATGAGATGCAGGAGATGTACCAGGCCTGTGACTATTCAGTCTTGGCAAGTTTCTATGATCCTTTGGAAACCGTGGGGATGGAGAGTGTATGGAATGGGACGCCTTCACTGATTGCAGAAACAATCGGCAGTTGTGAATGTGTGGATCCTGAAGCGCTTCGGAGCTTTGATGCGTGGAGTCTTGAGTCCTTTAAGAAGGTGATGGACGACGTCCGCAAAGCGCCTTTAAAGATCACACCTTCTTACCAACGCTACGTTCATGTGCCGTTAGATTTGACGATTGATGAGCATGTGAGAGAGTTGATTGAATTGGGTAAAGGATTTAGTCAATGACGATACAGTCGGCATGACATTATGATCGTTCGAAATAGAAAGGTATGTAGGGATGACTAGTGAAAAACAATTAACAGTTTTAATGCCAGTGTACAACACGAGAAAAGAGTGGCTAGATGAAGCTGTTAAATCTATTCTTGATCAGACATATAAAAATTTTTCATTCCTAATTATCGATGATGGTTCCATAAAGGAGACTGCTGACTACCTAGATACTTTAGCAACGAAGGATAAAAGAATTACAGTCTTGCATAACGAGGCTAATCAGGGGTTAGTTTATACGTTAAATCGAGGGCTAGCGTTTGCAACAACACCTTGGATAGCACGGATGGATGCTGATGATTGGGCTTTCCCTGATCGTTTATCTAAACAAATGGAATATTTGAATAAACATTCTGGAATAACGGTATTGGGAACAGATGCTATTTATCTAGAAACGGGAAGACCAACAAGAAAAATACAACCATTATCTCATACGCAAATAGAAGCGTGCTTGCCTTTTTACGACTGCTTTGTTCATCCAAGTGTGATTCTTCGCAGAGAAGATATTTTAAAAATTGGAGGGTATCCCAACTCCCTTTATGCGGAGGATTATGCACTTTGGATCAAAATTTTATTTAAAACTGACTATAAGATGGAAATACTACCCAACACTTTAATGAAGTACAGGCGTGGGGAGTCCCGACCAACTTATAGAAGAATTCAAACGAAGTCTACATTTGAATTGCTTGAAAAGATAGCAAAATACCTTAATACTGAAGTACCTTATTATTGGAACCATTCTCAAGAAAAAGATTTCAGATTATCAAATGAGCAGGCTCTTGATTCCATCAAGACCCTAAGCTATATTGCTTCAATACTAAATATAAAATTCCCAGATATAGATAAAGATTTTTTAGATTTATCCTTGCTGAGAGAGAAAAAGAAGATTTATCGGTTAGCAACTTGTAGCGGAATCCAGGATTTCATAAAAAATCTTAATGTTCAAGTGAGCTATCTGGCCCTATGCTTAAAAATAAAGCTTAGCAGGCAAATGTCTTCAAGGGAATGATCACTCTGTATTATGTGTTTAGAGAAGTTTATTTTTGATGAAAACACCAATTGTTTTTGCTATAAACGAGAGTTACTATAAGCAACTGGAAACTGTCATAGTATCTATATTAGAAAATTCTCAATCAAATTTTGAGTTTATCGTTTTATCTAAGGGGCTTCCGGAATTTTGCAAAGATGCAATTGGAAAGACTATAAGCTTATACGGCGATCGCAGTTCGGCAAGATTTATAGATTTGTCGAAAGTTAAGAATATAAATATTGAGTCTTTGATGTCTCGGCGAGATGATTATTGCTATATTTCGGTGGAAACGTTCTATAGATTTTATATCCCGAGTTTGTTACCAGAATACGACAAGGTAATTTACCTTGATGCAGATATTTTGGTTTTTGATGACTTACAAAATTTATATAAGATCGACGTTGATCAGGTGTATGTTGGTGCAGTTAAAGACACATATGTAACGTCTATTGTAGGACAAAACAAAAAATCAGAAACTCGACCTAAAATAAGTTTTCGCGACTATTTGGCTACAGTATTGAATGTCAAGCATACGCAATATTTTAACGCTGGAGTGTTGCTATTAAATCTTAAAAAGATTAGACGAGATAATATCGAGCCGAAGTTGTGGAATTTTGCTATTGATAGATCCCCATTAGATTTTCAAGATCAGGATGTTCTTAATGCTGTGTTGGGCAATAAAGTTAAATTGATCCCTCCTCGATGGAATTTGTACAAAGATTACACTCATAAAACTATTAATAGATCGGATTGTCAAACGACTCCAGGGATAGTGCATTTCGCAGGCAGGGAGAAGCCTTGGAATACAAAAAATCCATCCTATCGGCACCTTATAGATTGGTTGGACGCGTATAAAAAGATATTCTCATGCGAACCTCAATTTGAAGATAAGTTGAGCAGGATAAAATCTTTAATCAAGCGCTATAAAGATAAGGAATTCGTTTCAATTGGAAAGAAGGGGAGGGAGATTGTTAGTATTTATCGCAGAGATGCGAGATATCGCATAGAAATATTCGGGAAATGCGTTTACAGTAAACGAGTTGAAGTGGAGATATTTTAATTTATGCCATTTTTTAAAATGATTGAAAATGTCAGCAGACATTTCTCTAAATCAAAGAAAATTCGTGTAGCACTTTTGATTGACGAATTCTTTGGTGGGGCTGGAACTGCATATGGCGGATATGGGTTCCTAGCTAGAAAGTTCATTGCAAAGTATATACCAGATGAAGACATAGAAATTGATGTACTACTGGGTAAAAGAGAAAAAAAAGGCGGATTACCATCCATTTTCGTATTAAAGGAACACTGCGATAATGTTGATCTCCATTGGTTGCCGAGGAGGAAATTTTTCTCATCACTGTGGCTCGCAGCAAAACATTATGACTTGTATTTATCAATTGAATTAACAGATGATTACGTATTGAAATGTGAGAAAAACGACAAAAAGAAACTAATTTTATGGATACAAGATCCACGGCCCAAACGTGTTTGGAAAACAATTATTGGGACGATGAAATCCATAAAAGATCCTTGTTTTTATAGGCAAGAAATTTATCAGTTAGTTCATGATATGAACGAAGAAAAGAGGATTAAATTTATAACACAAGGTAATTCACTCAACCCGCTGGCGTTGGAATTATACAATTTAGAAAATACCGTTCCAATTTCATATGTGCCAAATCCAATAGAAATTGATTTTGAATACAGGTTTAACTTAAATCAGAAGAACACGATAATATTCTTAGGCCGTTTAGAGGCACAAAAACGGTGCTGGATTTTCTGCGAAATAGCAAGGCAAATGCCTCAGTACAATTTTATTGTTCTAGGGAATTTCTTTCGGCATATTGACGATAATAAAAAAATGATGCGGGAATATCTCCCGCCTAATAACCCCAAAAATTTAATATTTAAGGGGCATGTTGATGGAGAAGAAAAGAAAGAGTTGCTAAAATCGGCTCGCATATTGATTAACACATCTATTTGGGAAGGCATACCCATTTCGTGGTTAGAATGTTTATCTTACGGAACTGTAATTATTTCGGCATTTGAAAGAGATGACCTAGTCTCTCGGTTTGGAGAGTATGTCGGGGAAGTTCCTGGAGATGGATTTGATTCTGTGAACAGATTTAAAATTGCGATTGATGAGTATATGAATAACGATGAACTTTATGTGTTAAAAGCCACGCAGGCAATTGAATACACAAGAAGTAATCACAGCATTAAAAAATTCAAAGAAACCATGAAGCATGTCATCCATTCTGTTGCTAAAGATTAATGACTATTAATTAATCGCTTTCATTTCAAAACCACCATGTTATTTTCAATAATTATCCCTGGCTTTAATTGCTCCGAGACAATTTACAATGCAATAAGTTCAATTGTTGATCAAAATTATTTAGATTTGGAAATTATTTACTGTGATGATTGCAGTGAAGATGATAGCGTTAACATAGTAAAACGAATTGCCAATAAAAATAAAAGTATTAAGATTTTTCAAAGCGATAAGAATCGTGGGCCGGGGTATTTGCGAAATACGGGAACTAAGTTGGCGTCAGGTAGATTTGTGATTTACCTTGATGCAGATGATTGGCTTGAGATGGGAATTTTGGGGAAGCTAGCTAATGTTATTAATAGTCACCCAAGTATCGAATTAATAGAATATAGAATAAACATTGTAAAAAACAATGTCTCAGAGGAGGCAAACTGGTTAAACAGAGGCGAAAACGGGATACGATATACAGACAAAGAAGATATATTACTTGCGACAGGAAATGGTAATAAATGCATAAAAAAAGGAGTTGATAGTAAATAATCTGTTGGAAAATGTAGTCAACAATAGATCTGGCGAGGAGGTCCCATTTTATTTGATGATATATAAACTAGCTGGGAAGTTCTATTATTTGAACGAACCCGGTTTAAATATATGCGTTTCCGATATATCGCTATCTAGAAATAATGCAACTAAAGACCTCTTTTTGCATGGTATATTTGTTGTTTTGGAAAATCTGAAATCAGAGCTCATACGGTTGAATAAGTATGATGAAGCGGAATATGCATCTATGTGTCAAAGAATATTAGGTTGGGCTCTTATAGAGAAAAAATCATTGGATGTAACGTATTTCATATTTTATTACAGGGCGTTTAATTTTCTGAAAAACTACAATGCTGTTCCAAAATGGATGAAACCCACTTTTCTTGCTGTAATCAGATTGTTAATGTTTAGGAAACTGTGATGCATGTTGAAGCGCAGGATAGTTGTTTTGACTGTTATTTGTGTGAAGGGAATGTCCTCGTAATGCAATCAGTATGCAGTATGGAGCGGATGGATTTCTTGTGCCCAGAATAGACGCACGTCTTTGTAATGATTGCAATATATGCGATAAGCTATGGTGGGCCTGGACAAAAGCGCTGAGAAACACTTTTGTCGTATCAGGCGTCTGCAAACGCAGATGGGATATTTCTGCTGAAACAAAAATCCCTTAAAAATCATAAAAATGATAAAAACAAGTCATTCAATCATTTGATTTTTAAGAGTTTTCCAATGGAACAGCTATCTTTTACCGATCTTGAGATCGAGATCCGAAAAGTCGGCGGATACGGACTCAAGCTCACAAATCCTTGTCCTGCCGAGAGTAAAAAAGCCCGAAAATTCGGGCTTTTTTACTGGAAAATCATGAGTGTATATTGTGCAATATACGTACTCAATCACCGCCGCAGAGAAACCCATGTCCCAGTCCGAAACCCCGATCAAAACGCGCATTGTCCGCGTGAAGCACTAAAATGGCACGACGTACGTCGAGCGCCGTCAATTCCAATATGACCCGAAACGAAAGTTCAACGTGCCCGTGAAATCCGAAAGAATCGGCAAGATTTGCCCGGAAACGGGGGAAATCATCCCCTGCCGTCCCAAGCGAAAGGCGGAACCGGTGAACAATCTGAGCGCTGACATTGCGCCCGAGGCGACTGCCACTCGCACGAACACCGGCGGCACCGATTTGTTGGAGTGGGCCGGTCGTACATCGGGTTTGGACGCTAAAGTTCGCGCTGCTTTTTCTGGCTCAGAAGATCCTTTCGGCTGCCCGCTATTGGGTGATGACCTGGGTCTCGACGAGACGGGCATGCAGAGGCTGTTCCAGGCACTTGCCAACGATGTCGAAGACGGCTCTCCGGTGTTTGCACTTGACAGCACAACGACGTCGAGCCATTCGAGAAATCTTGACCCGTATATCCGTGATGGCTTCAACAAAGCGGGTGACAGCTTGGCTGCGTACAAGCTCGTGACGTTCTACTCAATCGCTTCCCGTCTCCCGGTCTCCTTTGAGATGCAACCCGGCAATATTTCCGACGTGTCGTGCGTCACCAACGCCATTAAACGCGCGCAGAGTTATCCTGGATTTTTCATGCTCGGCCCTGAAAGGACCGGGTATTTTTCGTTATCCGATTGATTTATAACGAAAAAAAAGCGTGCCATCTGATAGAATTGCTATCGTCTAACAACAACCTGCCAAAAGCCTCGCTTCGAATAAATTCGACTCATATTCGCGACGGTTTCAACCGTCCCGTCAAAGTTAATTTTCAGAACACCGTTTCCTCCGTCGCCGGAATCATCCCCGCCTTTCACAAATTGCGGGATGTAAATTTTTTCGATCGCCTGCTTGAACCATTGTAAGCGTCCCATCGCTTCATGGACGGGCGCGGCCGCAGTGAAGAAACTGTGGAGACTCTCACAACCAAGGAGTTTCCAAGATGATCACTCTGTCCCGCCCCATCAACTGGGCCTATTACTACTACGGGTGGCGTAATTCCGGCCTGAGCTTTCTCGCGTTCTACGAACGAGTCTTCGAGCAAGCCTATCCTCCGATCAGCAAAGCCGAAGTCATTGCCGGCTTCATGCTGTACCACGAATCTGACCAGCCCAGACCGCATTCGAAACCGGTTCGGCACTTCAGGCAAATTTGGGAATCATCGGCAGCCCCAGATTCCAATACCGTTCGAATCATCATTTTTGCCGAATGCCCAGCGGCGGAGCCGCTGGCTGAAAATCCTCCCAAACGGCTGTCTGCGCAATCCGTTCTGCCTGTTCGCGTTAAGCCGCACCGTGCTGTTCAGAGCACCTTGGATCTTCTTCGCTCTTCGGAGGAATCATGGCAATAGATTTTTCCGACAAACGGGTGACAATGGTGGTCTGTCCTGTTGACGGGCGGTATGGCTTTTATGCCCTCTCTGATCTTGCTTTCAAACTGCTGCACATTGATATCTATAAACAGGAAGACTATGTCGTCTTTGTTTCCCGATCCCGCGGCATTTGCAAAATCATCTGTACCGATGAGTGCGGCACAACGCTCATCACCCGCAAACTGCATAAAGGCCGGTTCGAACGTCTGCTGATGCAGGCACAGGGGCCGGCAGCAATGACTGTTACCCCTCAGATGCTGGCTGACTTCATCAACGGCAAGCCGCTGTTCGTGAAGCGTGAATCACTTTGGCAGGGATAGTTAAACGAGCAAAAAAGTGCGTTTGTTACTGTCTTGCATTGGCTTGCTGCAGAGGCGTTTATAGAACGGTGTAAAACGGCGTATTTTCCATAAATATCAGTTTGTTAAATGTGATATTTATGGTAAAATCAGAACCATAAAATCAAAGTTTTTTGGGGTTCTGAGTATGCTTCGCACCGCCTCCGACATCAGCGCTTTAACGCCCGAACAGCTGCGTGAACTCGTTGCTTCGCTGCAAAAGGATGTCGTCTCGCGGGAAAAGCATGTCACAGCACTAGAACAGAATGTCGCCTTGCTGGAAAAGGAGGTGAAAGCCGAACACGAAAAGCGCTGCAAAGCCGAGTGTGATTTATGGGCACAGCGTGAAGCTGTTAAAGAAAATCTGCCTGCTCTTAAAGCGGCAATGCGAGAGTTTTCCCGTGAAGCAGGTCCCTACGGGGACTTGCTGAGCATGTCCATTTACGAGCAGGTCAGTTTTCTTTGCAGTGAGCTGATTCGGCTTGCCCGGGATGCAGCCATGTACCGGCACGAGCACTACGGGCATGGCCCGGACATGCCGGGCACTAAAGGTGCCGTCAGGGAAGTTACGCCAGACGATGTCCGCAGCGTCTTCAAAGGCACCCGCAACACCATGCAGAGCATGGCGCGGCAGTTTCAGGCACTGACCCGAGCCGCCGGCAGACTTGATGACGCAGATCCGGTGCGTATCGGACTCGAACATGCAGCCAGTCTAAGGGCAGTGAATAAACCCAATACGGAGCGGAAAAACCTTGGACGAAGACCCAATCCGCCCAAGAAACCGCCTAAACGCCAGGAAACTGTACCAGCCGAATCACTTCCTTGTACAGGACGAGACCCTAAAACCGGCAAAGTCTGCCGCGGGAAACTCAAGCCCATCAGCGAAATCGTGGCAAAGCTGAAAACCAAGCATACCCGGATGGCCGACCAGATTGAATTTCTGGAAACGCACAACCAGATCTACTATTGTGAAGCGTGCGGCGAGGTTTTTATTCCGACCGCAGACAATCAGGAAGTTCCGATCGTGCCCAACCGAGAGATCGGCCACAAACTGTTGGTGGAATGTGCTCTCGGGGTCTGCAGCGGCACCCCCATTTCCCGGGCCTCAGCTGAATTTCAGGATGCCTGCAGTCTGGGATCCGACACCATTCAGCGCAACTTCAATGATTTTGGCCAGATCTATTTAAAGCCGCTGATGCTGGCTCTCAAGGAGGAGCTCAAAACTCGTCCGACAGTAGTGGCCGATGAGTCAACGCTGGATGTCCTCGAGCTTCAAGGACGAGGACATCAAAGCGCTAAGACGCACGAAGCGGCAGAACCGATCAGCGGGAACTACTTTCTTGCCCTGACGACTCCTGCACAGACGGACTATCCCGTTGCCTGCTATGAATACATGGGCTCAAGCAGCCTTAAACGGCTCCGTGAGATGCTCGGTGATACATTCCGCTGTGAAGCGCTGGCTGCGGACGGATATGCCGCCTATGACAGCCTGATCGCCCAAGGCTTTGGCTTGAACGGCAAAGCCGTTCGCCAAAGCTGCCTGACGCACCTGAGGCGTCGCCTGTGTCAGGCTATTGGTGCAGAAGCTCTCAAACAGCAGGCCGAAGCATTCGCAGATGAAGAACTGGCATCCATCAATCTGGAAAGTTTAAAAGCCGGAGATCCGGATCGGGAACTGATGGCTGCAGTCGTCATTCTGGGGGCCGTCTACGCTGTGGAGCAGCGCTGTGCCCGGGAACCTCACGAAACTGAGGCAGACTGGCTTGTCCGTCTGGCCAAGGCCCGCAAAGAAAAGTCGACGGTATTGATGGATGACCTGGACCGCATCATGCTCAAACTGAGCTCCGGGCGAATAGAACCGACCTCCAACGCAAAGAGCTGGAGGAGTATCCGGAAGTCCGATCCATACGCTGCCGCCTGTATCTACTACATGAACGGCCGGCAGAAATTCCGTACGTTTTTGTCCGATCCGCGAATTCCGCCGTCAACGGATATCGTCGAAGGGCGAATACGCCCTGTAACAGTGCTGCGCAAGAACATCTATTTTATGCAGACGCTCCGCGGAGCCGAAGCCATGATGGCTGCTTATTCTCTGGTGCAGACTGGCAAACTCAACGGGATGGACGTGCGCACCTGGCTGAGCGACTTTGTCGCCGCCGCTTATATGCATTGTGTCCGCAAAGCATGGCGTTACGCCTTGCAGGAAGGCAAAGATCCGACAAGAAAAATCATGGACTACAACGTCTCGCCGCTCGCTGAAGTCAAGGCTGCTGCGCAGGCAGATCCTGACGACGACATGGCTAGAACCAGACTGGCCTACAACATGCATCACCTCATCGAAGACTTTGACTTTACGGCATGGCTCCCGCGGAATTGTGCTGAGCGTTACCAGAACGAGTGCGAAGTCGATTTCCATGACGTCGCCTGTGACATAGTGCAAATTGGTGAATAGGTCTTGAGGTTCCCAGTTAGGTTTCTTGTCCGCGTAGCGCCGACAGAACGACGAGTAGGAGTAGGTCTTCTGCCCGGCATTCATACGACAATATTCGTCGTAAACGAGCTGAAGCGTCATGTGCTTCTTCTGGAGAAGATCGTTGACGACCTCCCAGTTCGGCTCGCAGTGGGAGTTTGGGGTTTTGGGATACACCCGCTCGTAGATTTCCCCGTCCGAGAGTTTGAGAAACGCCTCGAGATCAGACCTGGCAGCCGATGCCAGTTTGTTGATGAAGCCGTTGGAGGCTCCCGTATAGTGACGGATTTTGGAGTAGCTGAACCCGCAGTTCAGCATGGCCAATACCGTTCGTATGATGGTCATAGCAATTTTCCGTGTCATAAAGGCTCCGTATATTGATAGGAACCTTTCGATTATCAATTGCTATGCAGAAACTGTTCACGTGTTTAGGAATTTTGTTCACGTAATTAAGAATCGGCTAGTCGGAGCACCTGTTCACGTAATTGAGAAAACTGTTTACGTACATGAGAATTGCTGTTCACGTGTTTTAAGAATTCTCAAACGGTATATTTCTCGCCGACTTCTTTGAGAGTTAAAGTCTTTGAGAGGATGTCGCGTAAAGCGGCTTCACGCAACTCTCGTGGATAACGTATTGTCATTGGATGCTCTATAAATTAACTGGCATCTATTTTGACATAGAGGGAAGGCGGTTCAAGATCAAACGGCGGCAGACAAGCTGACGATCTTATCCAAGCCTAAATTACTGATCATTGATGAGCTAGGGTACGTGCCGTTCTCTCCGGAGGCAACGCATCTGTTATTTCAAATGATGAGTTGGAGATACGAGACAAAAAGCACGATCATCACTACCAACCGACCGATTGCAGAATGGGGGCTGGTTTTAGGCGATCCGATGGCCGCAACTGCAATCATCGATCGTTTGATGCAGCACTGCACTGCCATTGCAATCAATGGCGACAGCTACAGGCTGAAAGAACACAAGCTAAAAAATTGCTTAACCGATAACCTACAAGCCGCAAAGGAATTAAAACCTGAGTGGCATAACTGTAGGGGTCAAGATTTGTCCACTAGGGGGTCAACTTACCTGACCGTTGACATCCAGGAAAGTCTTCGAAGGGCGGACGGAACCGTCAGGGAAGAGCCGACCGGCGTAGGCCTTACCTCCAAGTCGAGGCTGCTTCTTTTCGGAACCCAAATGTTGTAGGAAGTCTGGACATATTGGATCCCTGTGGATTTGTTTGTATCCAGATAGAAGTTCCATTTAGGTTCGACTGCAGCTTTACGGGACATGACTAGCTCATCAATTAAATTACATAGGAGCTATGTATAGCATAAAATTAAACCCCGCAACTTCAAATTTCCTGAAGATTACGGGGTTAGTAAAATAACTGACTTTATAGTTGACTCGGGTCAACCTTGTTCCGAGCTAGCCGCCGGGAGTTTGGCTATACCGCTCGAAAGCCCTTTGGAGAACAGTGTCAACGATCCGATTTCATCAGATCTCGTCGTTTTTCTGTTCCTTCTTGCGGCAATCGCCGCAGATGCCGTACAGCACCAGTGAATGATCGGTGAGCTCGTAACCCTTTCGTGCTGCAACCTGACGCTGAGCCCGCTCAATTTCCGGGTCAACGAATTCTTCAACATTGCCGCAACGCACGCAAACGAGATGGTCATGGTGCCGACCTTCCTGAAGCTCGTAGGTCGCTCGCCCTTCGTCGAAATGACGGCGCACAAGAATGCCTGCATTTTCAAACTGAGTGAGCACACGATAAACCGTCGCCAGACCAATGTCGCTGTTTTCCTCTAGAAGAAGCTTGTACACTTCTTCAGCTGACAGGTGGCGCTTACCAGCTTCGTGAGACTCTGAAAGCTTCTGAAACAAATCTAGAATCTTGAGGCGCGGCACTGTAACCTTAAGGCCCATGGTCTTCAGATCGGCCGACTGCTGCTGTTGGTTTTCCTTCACGACCTAACCATCCTGTCTTTGTTCAATAGAGTCTTTATGATACGCAGTTGAAGAGCTCGCGACGAGATCTTGCACTGAAATTCCAATTCTATTCGGTTTATGCTCAAACGACACATCCTTTCATTTACGACGGCGGCTGCATGCGCAATCGGCCTGAGCGGGTGCTCTACCGTATCGAACGTGATGGACACCGCCACGTCCTACGTGCCCTACATTTTGAAGCCCTACCGTGCCGACGTACATCAAGGGAATCTCGTAACGAGCGAGATGGCGCTGCAGCTTGAGAAGGGCATGACTGACGCTCAAGTACAGTTCCTGCTCGGCGTACCGCTCATTAAGGATCCGTTCCACGAAAACCGCTGGGACTATACCTACTATCTGCGGCGCGGCAACGGTGAAGAGCAAGTTCGTTCTCTCACTGTTTTCTTTAATGAAGACCGTCGGGTAGATCACTGGACATCTGATCCGCTCCCGGATGAACAGCAGGCCGACCAATTGATTCTGGGGACGATCGATACGTTTGAACCTCGTCTGCCTAAGACCGATATTCCGGCGGCCGCACCCAAAACTTCGACCGAACCGTCCCCATCCTCTGCCGAGTAACGCATGCCTACCATCCAGCAGGAAGTCGAGAGACTTCGCAGTCTCGTGACGCAGCTCATCAACCGCCTGCAGAACGAACGCGATCAGCGTCAACAACTCGCCCACCAGCTTGAAGTTCGCGACGCTGAACTCAAACGCGCTCGCCAGCAGCTTCATGAAATGAAGAAGAAAGTCGACGAGATGCTGTCGCAATTTCGTGACGCTGGTTCTGCGTCCTGACCGTTTTCCTTCGCGGAGACCACCATGTCCGAAGTCAACGTCACAATTTTTGATCGCAACTACCGCCTTGCCGTTACCACCGGCGAGGAAAAGATGCTTGAAGACTGTGCGCGCCAGGTCAATGAACAAATGCTCGCCGTACGTGCCGCCGGCCGCGTTATTGCAATTGATCAGATTGCAGTTCTTACTGCGCTCGAGTTGGCTTATGACGCCAAGAAGCGCGAGCATGACGCTAAGAAAACCGCGGCTGCGCCTCCGCAGCCGGTTCAGCAGCAAACTCCTGCGGCAGCTGTACCGACAGCGGCATCAACCCCAAATGAGGCTGATTCAGCGCTCTTTGCAGAAATTCATTCGCTTTGCAGTCTCTGCGAAGAGGCACTCTTCCGAGACGCAAAGATGGGATCGCTCTTCTAAGGTGATCAGCAGGAAGCCCCGCAAATGCGGGGCTTCATATTTCTCTTGGATCAAGTTTTATGCGGCAGTGGTTTTTGATCACTTGCGCGAAGTGTGATTCCAGGTAGAATGAACTTAAGTCCTGCAGCGGCAAGCATCCGGGCTCCAAGGTACCTAGAACCAATGCATCCTGCAATAGGTTGGCCTACTCGAGAGCCGATTGAGTGCCGGTCACGCGGTGTCCAGCCCGTTCCGCTCCGGAGCCGACCGCCCTGAACTCCCGGTTCAGGATACGTAGCCCCGCCCCGCTGCAGGTTCTTGATTTTCAAGGGCAGTCTTTCGCTGAGAGACTGCCCTTTCCTACTTTCAGGATTGGACCGCGTGATGGCCATAGACCCCAAAACAGCTGCCGTATGCGCCGAAGCATCCGGATTTTGGCTGATGAAGACGGAACCGTCGGAGTGTTCGATTGACGACGCCTTCGCAGCAACCAATCACGCCGTCTCATGGTTCGGCGTACGCAATTATCAGGCGCGCAACTTTATGCGAGACCAAATGAAGGTTGGAGACGCCGTGCTCTTTTACCATTCAAGCTGCCCCAACCCCGGCATCGTCGGCATCGCGCGCATCGCCTCGAAACCATATCCTGATACCTGCCAGTTCGACGAAAAAAGTGACTATTTCGATCCCAAATCCACAAAGGATGCACCGCGTTGGGTGGCGGTGGATGTTGAAGCACTCGTCAAATTTCCAGTCATTCCTGTCAGCATTTTGAGAGCTCAGCCAGAACTTGCCGACATGCTCATTCTTCGACGAGGCAACCGTTTGTCTATTACTCCGGTTGAAAAGAAAGATTTCCTATTCATCGTCGAGCATCTTGCCAAACCTCAGTCATAAACAACAAACCTAGATCACCTCGGAGATTCACCCAATGGAGATTCAAATCATCCTCGCTCTAGCGGCGCTCGGATGCTGCACCGGATTCCTTGCCGGACTGCTCGGCATCGGCGGCGGCATGGTGCTAACGCCTTTCCTCACGCTGCTTCTCGGCTATGCAGGCATTCCGATTGAGCACATCGTGCACGTAGCCATCGCCACCTCAATGGGCACGATCCTTTTCACGTCGCTCTCCTCTGTGCGTGCACACGCCAAGCGCGGCGCGGTTCTCTGGAATGTTGTGTTTTCGATGGCCCCAGGCATTCTCGTCGGTGCTGTCGTGGGAGCTCAAGTTTCCGGCGCACTGCCGACCTTCTGGGTTGCGCTCATTTTTGCCGTGTTTGTCTACACTTCTGCCGCAAAAATGTTCCTTAATGCCAAACCCACGCCTTCGCGCCATCTGCCCGGACCTGCAGGCATGTTTGGTGCCGGTACGGCTATCGGCGTGATTTCCGCGCTGGTGGGGGCTGGCGGCGGTTTTATTTCCGTGCCTTTCATGACCTGGTGCAACGTCAAGATGCATAACGCCGTTGGAACATCCGCTGCCTTTGGCTTCCCCATCGCGTTTGCCGGCACCATTGGCTATATCATCAGCGGCTGGCATTTGACGGGACTGCCCGGCTGGCCCTACACCATCGGTTATATTCATCTGCCGGCCCTTGTCTGTGTCGCCGCAACGAGCATCTTTTTTGCGCCGTTCGGCGCAAAGGTCGCACACTCGATTGATACGAAGCCTCTAAAGCGCATCTTCGCCAGTGTGCTTTTCCTGCTTGCAACTTACATGCTCTATAAGGCAATCAGCGCCTTCTAAGCAGCTTTTCAAAGCGAATTGTTTGATAAAAAATGAGCTTGGCTTCATTCCCGAAGCCAAGCTCGTTTTTTCACTTTTTCAACTGCAAATTCAGGTACGCCGGCGTCCCGCCCAGACCCAAAGCGTCAGCCCGGCGAGAATCAGCGGCAGCGTAAGCCACTGTCCGCGAGAAAGCCCCAATGCCTGCAATCCAAGAAACGCATCGGGTTCTCGGAAGTATTCGCTCACAAACCGCGCTGCCCCATAACCCAAGGCAAATAAAGCGGCTGTTCTGCCGACCGGTCTCGGCTTGCGGGAATAAAGCCAAATCACCACAAAAAGGGCCAGTCCTTCCAGACCTGCTTCATAAAGCTGGGAAGGATGACGAGAGATACCGCCGTCCTGCGCCTGAGGAAAAATCATGGCCCACGGAAGGTCCGGCGAAGCTGGCCTGCCCCAAAGCTCGCCATTGATAAAGTTCCCGATGCGGCCGAAAAAAAGTCCCAAAGGTACGAGCGGAGCCACAAAATCCGTCAGCTGCCAAAACCGCATGCCATGTCTGCGAACATAGAGCGCCATCACGATAAGCACTCCCAACAGACCGCCATGCGCACTCATTCCGCCCTGCCAAACCGAGAAGATCTGAAGGGGATGGGTCAAGTACCACGCAGGCTGATAAAAAAGACAGTAGCCCAGCCTGCCGCCCAGCACAACGCCAAAAACGCCCCAGAAAAGAAGGTTCTCAACATCGTCGGGCGTCACGCCCCTCCAATAATCCTGCGCTCGTCGACGACCGAGGAGCCAGAAAGCGAGAAAACCCAAAAGGTACATCAAACCGTACCAATGCACTCCCAAAGGACCGATAGAGAACGCGATGGGATCAAACTGCGGATGAATCAGCATGCGGCAACCACTGCAACTTTTTTATAAGAGCGCTCATTCTAACGATGCGGTTATTCACGAAGACTTCATTGACGTACTTGGACTCGTGAGATAGTGTGTGTCGTCGCTCTGAAAGCGATTTTCGCAATGCTGCAGAACGCTCGACCTCCATACAGAACCTAAAGGAGCCGCCTTTCATGTCGGTACAGACTGTTTCTTCAACTGCCGTAGCTCATGCGCTCACCGCACTTCGTGCCAATCGGCCGCTCGTACACTGCCTCACCAACGAAGTAGTTCAGGAAATCACGGCAAACGTACTGCTCGCCGCCGGTGCGTCGCCCGCAATGGTTGTCGCGATGGAAGAAGCACCTGTCTTTACGGCCATCTCGGGAGCTCTGCTCATCAACACCGGCACACCGTACCCAGAGCGTGTCGCGGTAATGAAGGCCTGTGCTCAAGCTGCCAATGACCATGGCGTTCCCTGGGTGCTTGACCCAGTAGCCGCTGGCGCAACCCCTTGGCGCACACAGGCCATTCGGGAGCTCCTTGCGCTTAAACCAACCATTCTTCGCGGCAACGCCAGTGAGATTCTTGCACTGGCTGGTTCCGGAAAGGGCGGCAAGGGCGTCGACAGCACAGACGACAGCCGAACCGCCCTATCTGCCGCTCAGCGGCTTGCCGAAGAAACAGGAACTGTAGTTTGTGTTACAGGCCCAGTTGATTATGCGACTGACGGTAAGCGAACACTCTCCATCGCCGGAGGCAACGTCATGACGACGCTCGTGGTGGGCACCGGATGCTCTCTCTCGTCGCTCTGCGCAGCTTTTGCAGCAGTGGAAAAAGATCCTGTTAATGCCGCCATTTCCGCTTGCACACTCGCGAAGTACGCAGCCGGCACTGCCGCAAAACATGCTAAGGGGCCGGGGAGCTTCCATGATGAATATCTTGATGCACTCTACCTCGTCCAGCCTGAAGCACTCACTGTCGGAGACGCGGCATGACCGTTAAGCCGCTCAATCTTACGCTCTACCTTGTTCTGGATCCTGATCTTTGTAGCCAATCTGTCGGCATTGTTGAAACAGCCTTGGCAGCTGTACAAGCTGGTGCGGGTATTGTGCAGCTGCGGGCACCGACCTGGAAAAAGCGCCGTATGACGGAATGCGCTCGCTCACTCAAATCTGCGCTTACACCTTTCCATGTGCCGCTCATCATTGATGACCACGCCGATGTAATGCTCGCTGCGAATGCCGACGGTCTGCACGTTGGGCAGCAGGATCTGACCCCGGCAGATGCCCGACAGCTGATCGGCAGCAATCGCATTCTGGGACTGTCTTTAGGTTCGCTTGAGGATTGCCGCCCTGACGAACTCGCTCTTGTGGACTACGTCGGCATCGGACCGACTTTCGTTACGCAATCCAAACCGGATGCGGGCGCGGCCATTGGTCTCACCGCACTGCAATCTATCGCTGCCAAGGCGCAGAAGCCTTCAGTGGCCATTGGCGGCATTCACATCAACAATGCTGCGCAAGTCGGCGCAGCTGGCGTTGACGGCATTGCTGTTATTTCAGCTATTTGTGGTCAGCCAGATCCCTATGCCGCTTCCGTCAGTCTCTTGAAAGCATTCCAAAGCAACCGCAAACAGTCTTAAAGAGACCGTAATGCCATTCCCCTCTGTCTTCGGGTCTTTGTGGACACCTCATCGAGCTGCCGCATGGACTGCACTGTTTCTTTTTTTGCTGACAGCGAGTGCTTACTTCTGCGGCGTCAATGCTAAACGCGCCTTGCAGCATGCCGTCTTTATCGTTCCGTTTATTGCGCTTTGGCTGCTGTCTTTGCCCGCCCGAAGCAACGAGTCACGAAGCGGCTGGCAAAAAGTGTGTCTCGCTGCAGCCGTTGTCGGACTGCTGCTTGCTTTTATCGACGCTGCTCTACGGGCATTCCTCTATCAAACGTACTCGGCCGAACCCATGTCGACTTTCGTATTGGAATCAGCAGCCAATACCAATCTTGACGAAGCTCTAGGCTTTTTGGCCACCGAATGGACCGGGGCGCTCTTGGGGACGTTACTCTGTCTCGCCGCGTTAACTGTTGCCCTATTCGTCATGCATTTGGCAAGCAAGACGTCTTCAGACAACGCGATGGCTTCCGGTTGGGGGCAGTGGCTTTGGCGATTCTGGATGCTGCTTTTTGCGTCCGTCTGTATCCTCAGCTGGGCCAAACCCTCCTGGCGAATTCACTATCCCCCTGTTTTTTGGTCTAAATGGATGGAATCCGTTGCAGGCATGCAATCGATCTGGATGAAAGCCGACCAGCATGAAGCCGCAGAAATTACCGAAGCCAGATCGGTTCTGCTGGATGCTTCACCGGCGCCACGCACAATCGTCTTGGTCATCGGCGAAAGCACTACTCGCGACGACTGGAGTCTTTATGGGTACTCACGCGATACCACGCCGAAGCTTAAAGCCCTCGAATCAAAAGATTCAAATTTAGGCACCTTCAGGCAGGCTTGGTCCGTAGACGCCTCGACCATCGCAGCCTTCCGTTCCATGTTCACCTTTCCCGTTCCGCAGTCTGCGGGCGACGGCCGCATCAATCTCTTTGCGCTCTTTAGCGCCGCTGGATGGACGGTGCATTGGATCAGTAATCAGGACGACATAGCCATTCAAACACAATATGCCGTCTTTGCCTCTGAAGCGCAGTTCATCAACCGCATGACCGGACGCTCAAGCGCATCGATGGATCTGAATGTTTTGCCAACCTTTAAACAAGCACTTGCTGATCCGGCTCCGAGGAAACTGATCGTTGTCCATCTGATCGGAGCGCATCCGCACTACGCGCTGAGGTTCCGCGATTCAGACGAAATTGACTGGGGACACGACCATGTGATGCAGAATCTGAATCATCTCGACCGATCCCCATGGGTGGTTGCCGCCCGCAATCAATATGACTGGGCTATGCGCTATCAGGACGAGGTGCTGTCAGAACTCTTTCACCTCTCTAAAAATGCTCAGGCCTCAGCCAAGTCCCCGTTAGACTGGATTTTTCTATCCGACCACGGTCAGGAGCTAGGAGATACGGCAAACCGGGCAGGCCACTCACAAACGGCGCCATCAAGCTACCGCATTCCGTTTCTGATCTGGAGCTCCGAGCGAAGCTTCAATCCATATGAAAATCGTCCGTTCCGCGCTGATTTTTTAAGTCCGCTCATGCTTGAACTTGCCGGCATCAACTGGAAAGGCGAAGATCCTCGGCAAGTCCTCATTGCCGACGACTATAGTTGGATAAAACCTCATTTACCTATCCAAGATCCGCAGATGCCGTCATCGGACAACCCATGAAGGAATCCACTCCCCCCGTACTGAAGGTCTCTCTCCCTGAAGCCGAGGAACTGCTTCAAGCAGAAGCGCTTGAAGCACATCCGCCGATGGGTTGGAGCGCTGCAGAAAGTGATGCCGCTTCACGCGACGCACTGGCCGTCGCTGGCAAAAGCGACATTCAGGCATTTCTCCTCACCCGTGCCAAACTGGTGCTTTCGCGCATGACGAAGCATGACCCTAGCCTGAAGCGGCCTCGGCTGCCGCAGACAGGGTGGCTTATAAAAAGCATTTCCTTAGGCATCATTTTTCTCGGCTTTTTTTCTGGGGCTGTGACGGATCAGCTCACCAGTGCTGGCGCGCAACTTAACCTCCTCTCTCCGCCGCTTCTGACTGTGTTCGCCTGGAACATCCTCGCGATGCTTGCCGCCATTGCAGGACTGGTTATCAGCTTCCGACGCAGCACCAGCCCTGCCGGTCTTTCGGCCGCACTTGCCAGAATCCTTGGATCTGCCGCGCATGTCATGCGCTTCGTTGCCATCGGCAAACCTACCGACAAGACCTACTTCAATAAACTCCTGCCGCTTCTCCTGCCTCAAACCGCCTGGCGATTCCGCGCGGTTCTGCATTGGGCAGCACTGGCCTTCGGCATCGGATTGGCGGCGAGCCTCCTTGTGCGCGGCATTGGAACCGCCTATTGGGCTGTCTGGGAAAGTACATGGTTTGCCGACAAGCCCGATGTGGTTGCTGCCATTCTTCAAGGACTGTACGGTTGGCTGCCGGATTTCCTCCCAGGCCTCTCACCGCTGCCGGATGCTTCTGCACTTTCTGCGCTGCGAGTTGACGGCTCTGCCCCAAGTGCGGCAGTGCTTTCTGCCGGAGCGCCGTGGCTTGCCCGCATGATCTGGAGCATTGTCGGCCTCATCATCGTCCCGCGCGCCGTTTTGGCTGCCATTTCCATGTTCTGTGCTGCTCGAGCAGCACAAACGCTCATCGTTCCCATAGACAGCTCGCGAACTGAGCAGCTTCTGCAGACGGCCGCAAACCATTCTGTCAAGACTTGGCTTCTCAACGGATCTAATCACCCAGCAGCAAACCAAGGAACGCCTCTCCTGTCAGTCAATCCATGGAGTGCCCCTGATTTTCCAGAGCTTGCTGCCTTTACCCCGCAAGCAGGGGACCGCACCGTATTGGAGTTGGATCCCTCAGCTACCCCCGAAGAAGATGTGCACGGACTATTGATTGACGCCATTCGAAAGCGTTGCGCAAATACGGTCCTCCATCTCGATTTCTCCGAACTCCAAACGCGCTTTGCGGACGTGCCCGAACGCATCCAAAGCCGCCGAGCGCTTTGGGAACACTTTGCCGCACAGCATGACATACCGCTTGAAGTGAATGGGCTCCGTTGAGATCATTCACCTCGGGCGATAATGAAGCTATTGGATTGATCAATGCTTTCACCATGGCCGACCAGCAAGATTCCCTGCGCATTCACCTGAGCCTTGTGAGCCACACGAACATCGGCAAAACAACGCTCGCCCGAACACTGCTCATGCGTGACGTGGGTGAGATTGCCGACCGTGCTCATGTTACAGAAACAACGGATGACTACCTTCTCGCCCGCGGTCAGGATGGCAGCGAGCTCATCCTCTGGGATACGCCGGGCTTTGGCAATTCCGTCGCTCTGGCTAAACGCCTTGAAGGCCGCTCCAACCCGCTCGGATGGTTCCTCTCTGAAGTGTGGGATCGCTTCACCAACAAATCTTTTTGGCTTGACCAGAAAGCAGTGAGACACATCCGCGATATTTCAAGTGTCGTTCTCTACCTCGTCAATATCGCGGAAACACCGGACAAAACGCCCTACATTCAGGCAGAGATGCAAATTCTCAGCTGGATCGGCAAACCGGTCATTGTGCTTCTCAACCAAATGGGAAAACCGCAGGCGCCGGACATTGAACATGCGCAGGTGGAGGCTTGGAAGACAGCGCTCAAACCTTGGCCGTTTGTCAAAAAAGTGCTGGCGATGGATGCTTTTGCCCGTTGCTGGGTACAGGAAGAAATGCTTTTCAATGCCATCGGTGACGTTCTTCCTGCTGAGGATGAGGCCGCTTACAAAGTACTGCAGTCTGTTTGGCGCCGAGGCCGCCAAGCCGCTTATGCCAATTCCATCGAAGCTATGGCCAGGCATCTGCAGCAAGCCGTGTCAGCACATGTTTCACTGCCAACACCTACGCTGAGGGAACGAGCGGTAAGTGTGGGACGGCGTTTAGGACTCTTTAGAGACGAGCGAGATGTGATTGCCGACGTTCAAGCAGCCATGGCATCTCAAGCCGCCGACAGTTTTTATGCCTTAACGTCCAAACTCATCGCCGACAATGGTCTTTCCGGCACAGGTGTTTCCAAGGAAATCTTCCAGCGCATGAAGACGGACTGGGATTTGGCTGTCTATTCCGTCGATCCGCAGAGTGCGGCGGCCGTCGGCACCAGTATTGGAGCGGCTTCCGGAGCCGCGGCTGGGCTTGCGATTGACCTCTCTGCCGCCGGCCTTACGATGGGACTTTCAACACTGGTTGGCGGGCTCATTGGAGCCGTGAGCGGCATGGGGGCCGCGCATGCTTGGAATCTTCAAAAGAAAAAATCCGGCGCTGAGCTTTTTTGGAGTGAAAAAGCGTTGACCGGATTTCTTCTTGAAACTGTGCTGCTCTATCTCGCAGTAGCACACTATGGTCGTGGCCGAGGAGATTGGAAGGAAAGTGAATCTCCAGAGTTTTGGAAGGATGCAGCGCTTCGCGCTATTCAGGAAGAAAAATTCTCCTTTGAACCTCTTCGCACAGAAGATATTGATACCTCTATTAGCACTTTGATAAATGCTATAGATCACATTATCAAAAATATCTTTAAAACACTCTATCCTTCAGACGAATATTAAACGTCTTGAATCAAATCATTTTGGAGCAGCCAAAACTCCCTCTCGTACTTGATAATCCGAAATGGCACGCTGAGCTCTAGCTGCATCAGCCATAAGCTTAAACTCTCCTGTACAAACATCAAGCAAGTCCAGCCGATCACCATTCCATCGCATACAAGTAACTTGCCCACCATTATTTAAACCAACAGCTCCCCAAGAACCAATGGCAAAACCCTTATCGCCAAACGTTGTAAAAGAAAGTGCCAAATCGAACGTTTCATTAGAAAACAGGTCCCGGCCTTCATGAATTTTAGGCGGCACTCCCAATACCATACCAAGAATCGACGGGAATATATCCCGATGAGAAACCCAACGGGTTGTATCAGCCTTAGCCCTCACATCATCCCAAGAATCTGGCAACCAGAACAGTAAGGGGACGCCTCGCATATGAGGCAAATAATCAATCGAATCATATTGCAAACGTGCATTATGATCGCCAGTAGCTACAACAACAGTATTATTAGATAAACCTTCTGAATAGATCGATTTTACAAAAACACCCAAAGCATTTGCCGCATACTGATAAGTTTCAAATGAAGGTATACATTTAGAGCGTTCATCCTTGACAAATGAAGGCAATAAATTTGGGTCGACGGGATTTACCAAAATTCCATCAGGAACTCTGAACGGTGGATGATTAGTAGTAGACAATATGACTAAACATATTTTTTCTCTTTTTTCATCAGCCTCTTTCAAAATATCCACTGCTTTATCAAACATCCATTTATCACCAATACCCCAAGTGCCCACCTCTGCTTCGGGGAATTCTTTAGATAAAGCTACAGAACCAACGATCTCATCAAAGCCTTGAATTGGTAAATTGTCATTAATCATACGCCAAGCTTCCGAACCTGACGTCAAGAATACCATTTTGTAACCTGCTTCTTTGAATGGCAGATAATTTGAAAATGGGAATCGTTTTTTACCATAACGACTTTGAGTCAAAGGTGAGATTGAAGTATCAAAAAGTATTCCCTCTAACGACGGGAATGTACCATTATTAATACTTACTCCATTTCTAAAAACAACTGCTCGCTCTAATTGATTAGCCAACTCCCCTAAAACATCATTCTTCGGCAAATTTTGAGTATCAAAAATATCACGCCCCATTGACTCCATTATAACGACTACAACATGATCTGCAGAATGACGCTTTTCTTCAATTACCGAACCTGTGATTCGAATTTTTGATATAGCCGCTTCTGCTTCGCCCTTATTTTTAAATCCCATTTCCACCAAAGCCATTTGAGATCCGCCATTAAATTTTATGGCATTCTGACCTTTCCATGCCTCATAAAATGCAGCCGCACCTCCGGGGACAGTAGCATTTATAAAGGCATTCGTAGAAACCGAAAAATCCTGCTGCCGAAGAGGAAACTTACCTAAACTACCACGAATAACACCTACCACAGAAATCGTTCCGATAAGTGCAATAACAATATAAATAAACAATGAATCTTTTTTTCTGAACACACCCAACGCCAAATGACGCCGCACTTGAAATTATTTTTCTAACAGAAAAAACAATAATAATAGGAATGATCGTCAACAACACCCAAGCGATTAAATATGAAAAAATAGGCCAATCTTTCCACAGCGTTACTAGGATAGCTTCCGTATCATCCTGAAATAACCCAAAGACTAGCGGGCTAAATGGCGTTCCATAAAAACCATAAAACCCATAATTACCAAGCGAAAGACCAACCATAATCGCTTGACCAACAACACCAACAGCGATCGTATATCGCCAAAAATAAGGCCGCCAATAACTCAGCAATAATAATACCCATGCCGCCGCTATAAATATTAATAGCCATTTAGCATCAACTCTCATCCCCATTATTAAGGCCGGGTAAAAATCACTCCACACTAAATCGGGAGACTTGTAGTGATGAAAGAAGAATATACGGATTAGACTAAGTACAAACGTAGATGAAATCACGAATACCAATGAATTGATACACTTTTCAACCCACCGATCAGAAGCCACTTTCAACATTAACAAACCCATTAAATTAACGCATCATCAAGGCCTAAAAAAGGCTATCTCTGCACCACTGCATCAGAACAATCCATCGTAATGAACAATAAATTTCATAGAACCATCATTGCACAAACAATAGTAAGAATTATTTTATAAAAATTGTGCTTTGAATTAGGTCAACTAGATCAATCGACCAGAAAAAAAGGGTGTTACGCCAGCCAGTCTATGGCTTTTGTAACACCCTTTAATTAACTAACTCTTTTTAGATTCAACGTTACGGCACCATTTCCTCAACTTCGTCGCGCTTACGCTGCTTAACGAGATCCTCGCGCTTGACGCCGAGATAGAGGGCGATCGCCGCCGCCACGAAGACGGAGGAATAAACACCCAGCAAAATGCCGATCGTCAAAGCAAGTGAGAAGTAGTGAAGCGCAGGGCCGCCGAAGAAGAACATCGAGAGCGTCATGCAGAGCGTGGACGTATGGGTAATGACCGTACGAGAAATCGTCGCAGTAATGGCTGAATTCACAATTTCCATGCTGTCAGCACGGCGCATCGTGCGGAAGTGTTCTCGTACGCGGTCGAAAATAATCACCGACTCGTTCACCGAGTAACCCAAGACGGCAAGCACCGCCGCCAATACCGGCAGCGTGAACTCCCAGTGCATGACGGAGAAGATGCCCACCACGATCACAATATCGTGAAGGTTGGCGATGATGGCTGCTACCGAGAACTTCCACTCAAAGCGGAAGGCCAAGTAGATCATGATGCCTACCACCACCAAGGCAAGCGCCGTACCGCCGTCACGGGCGAGCTCATCGCCCACCTGAGGGCCGACAAACTCCGTACTCTTTAACTGCACATCAGGGGTTTTCGCCTGCAGCACCTTCATCACTTCAGCAGCAACCTGGCCGGACGTCTGTCCTTCCTTGGTCGGGACGCGAATCACCACGTCGCTCGCCGTGCCGAAAGTCTGCACGAGCACTTCCTTGGAAACCTGCCCGAGATCCTCGCGGATCTGTTCAGTGTTGGCCGCTGACGGATACTTAACCTCAAGCTGAGTGCCGCCAGTGAACTCGATTGAAAGCGCCAAACCGTGCGTGAAAATCCAATACACAGCGACGATGAAGCTGACGAACGAAATCGCGTTCAGCACATGGCGATAGTGCATGAACGGAATGGTTCGATGAATGCGGAAGAATTCCATTTTCTTGTCTCTCCTCGCTTACTTCGCCTGAACCTTCGCGGGGTCCGGACGCCAGATTTGGCCGATATGGACGCTCGTAAGCTTCTTCTGGCGGCCGTAGATCAAGTTGATCAGGGCGCGGGAAACGATGACGGAAGTGAAAATCGAAGTCCCAATGCCCAAGCAGTGCACCACAGCAAAGCCGCGAACCGGGCCGGAACCAAAGATCAAGAGCGCCAAACCGGCGATCAAGCTCGTTACGTTCGAGTCCAGAATCGTGGCAAAAGCGCGTTCATAGCCCTCACTGATAGCGGTCTGAGGCTGTCGTCCGATGCGCAGTTCTTCACGAACACGTTCGTTAATCAGCACATTCGAGTCAACGGCCATACCGAGCGTAAGCGCGATAGCCGCAATACCCGGCAGCGTGAGCGTTGCCTGCAGCATCGACAGAATCGCAATCAGCATCATGACGTTGCAGATCAGCGATATGGCACTCACCACACCAAAGACCTGATAGTAGACCGCCATGAAAACGGCAATCACAATGAAGCCGTAAAGCGTTGAGCGGAAGCCCGCCTCAATGTTGGCTTCACCGAGGCTCGGGCCGATCAGGCGTTCCTCAACGATTTCCATCGGTGCGGCAAGCGAACCCGCACGAAGCACCAGCGCTGTATCAGTCGCCTCCATGGTCGTCATCTGACCGGAAATCTGCACGCGGCCGCCGCCAATTTCCTGACGAATAACCGGAGCCGTCACGACCTCGCCTTTGCCCTTTTCAAAGAGCAGGATGGCCATGCGGCGACCAACGTTTTCGCGGGTGACTTCCTGGAAGATACGGGCACCGCGGTTATCAAGCTCAAGGTTGACGGTCGGTTCCTGCGTCTGACTGTCAAAGCCCGGCTGCGCATCGTTGAGATTTTCACCCGTAAGGATCACGCGGCGCTTGACCAGAATCGGACGTCCGTCACGGTCAGTGAAGCGTTCGTCGCCAAAAGGCACCGTGCCCTGCGCGAGCTGAGCCAAGGCTTCGGGAGAATCGTCAACAAGGCGCACTTCAAGCGTCGCCGTGCGGCCGAGAATGTCCTTGGCCTTAGCCGTATCCTGCACACCCGGGAGCTGCACCACGATGCGGTCGGCACCCTGCTGCGCAATGACCGGTTCGGCCACACCGAGTTCATTGATTCGATTGTGAAGCGTCGAGATATTCTGCTTCAGCGCGTAATTCTGTACGTTCTGAATAGCCTTCTGCGAAAGCTCCGCGTGGATCACATAAGGAGCCTTGGAGGCTTCGGGCAGCGTGAGCAGCAAATCAGGCTGCGTGTTGCGCAGGAGATCGTTTGCGCGATCGCGTTCTTCGGCCGTCGCAAAACTGACTTCAACATCGTTGCCGATACGGCTGATGCCGGTGTGACGGATGCGCTTGTCGCGAAGCTGCGTACGCAGATCGGCAGCAATGGCGTCTGCACGCTTGGTGAGCGCCGCACGCATGTCAACCTGCAACAGGAAGTGCACACCGCCGCGCAGGTCAAGACCCAGATACATCGGCAGAGCATTGATCGAAAGAAGCCATCGAGGCGTATTCGGCACCAAATTCAAAGCCACGATATGGCTCGGATCCTTCGGATCGGAATTGAGCGTCTTCTCAATCACTTCGCGCGCACGAAGCTGCTCTTCAGTCTGAGTCGGATCAAAACGCACGCGGATGGTATTTTGCTGTGCGCCTTGTTCAAAGAAGAGCCCGTTGGGCTTGAGGTTCGCGTTCGCGAGCGCAGTCTCTACCTGCGAGAGCGTCTGCTCGGTGACCTTCACCGTTGCCTTGCCGGAGGTAACCTGCACCGCAGGCGACTCACCGTAAAAGTTCGGCAGCGTATAAACGAGCCCAATAATGAGCACGATGCCGATCAGAATGTATTTCCAGAGAGGATAGCGATTCATCGTTCGCTGTCTCCAATTGCCAGTTTTGAAGGGTGGTCTCCGCACTTGCGGATGAGAGGGGCTGCGTCAAGGCGGCCCCTCAGCAAGCGCAGGCCCGATGCCGCTGAAAAAGCGGCGCCGAGCCTCCAAGAGAGCCGATTCCGACCGGTGAACCGGACCGGAAATACGGCGTTCAATTAGAACTTAACCGAGCCCTTCGGCAGAACCATCTGCACCGCAGAGCGCTGCATGCGGATAACGACGGGCTTGCCGTCCACGGAAGCGACCTGCAGAGCCATCGACTGTTCGTCAACGCTCTCAATGCGGCCGGAGATGCCGCCCATGGTCATCACTTCATCACCCTTGGCGAGCGCGTCGCACATCTTGGCGTGCTCCTTTTGACGCTTCTGCTGCGGACGGATCAGGAAGAACCAGAACACCACGAAAATGACGATGAGCGGGACAACCTGAACGAGGAAGCTTTCCATCCCGCCGGCGGAAGCGGCTTCGCCCGCTGCCAGGGCATCGCTGATAGGGAACAACATGAAGACTCCAATCAAATAAGAACGGATCAAGAAAACGTTCGGGAATTCAAGACCCACTTTGGAAGGTTGTGATTATAAGGAAGCGTTGAGCGGCATGACCTTAAGACATCGAGAACGTCTTATTGTCTTATTCAATGCCGCGCGCACGATCCGTACGAAATTGCACTTTCCAGGCTTCCAACGTGCCGTTTTCAATGGCGGCGCGAATTTCACCCATAAGTGTTAAATAGTAGTGAAGGTTGTGAATCGTGTTGAGCCGCGCACCGAGGATTTCCCCCACCTTGTGCAGATGATGGAGATATGCACGGCTGAAGTTGCGGCAGGTGTAGCACGTGCACGACGGATCAAGCGGCCGCAAGTCATTGCGATAGCGGCTGTTCTTTAGCTTCAGGTCGCCAAAGCGCGTGAAGAGCCAGCCGTTTCTCGCGTTGCGGGTCGGCATGACACAGTCAAACATATCGATGCCGCTAGAGACGCCGTCGACCAAATCCTCTGGCGTCCCCACCCCCATCAAATAGCGCGGATGGTCTTCAGGAAGCTTGTAGGCAACTTCGTCGAGAATACGCAGCATCTCTTCCTTGGGTTCACCCACTGAAAGGCCGCCCAACGCATAGCCGTGGAAGCCGATATCCTTCAGACCTTCGAGCGACTCTTCACGCAGGTGGTTAAACATACCGCCCTGCACAATGCCAAAAAGCGTATTGGGATTTTCCAAGCGGTCGAATTCATCCTTCGAACGCTTGGCCCAGCGCAGACTCATCCGCATGGAAGCGGCGGCTTCGGCTTCTGTCGCCGGACGGTCGCCGATCTTATAGGGCGTACATTCGTCCAGCACCATCGTCACGTCGCTGTTGAGCGTGTGCTGAATCTGCATCGAGATCTCAGGCGTCAGGAAAAGTTTGCTGCCGTTGATGGGATTAGCAAAGCGAACGCCTTCCTCGGTGATCTTACGCAGTTCGCCGAGACTGAAAACCTGAAATCCGCCCGAATCCGTGAGGATGGGCTTATCCCACCGGCCGAAACCGTGAAGGCCGCCGTGAGCGCCGATCACTTCGAGTCCGGGGCGAAGCCACAGATGGAAAGTGTTGCCGAGAATGATCTGCGCACCGACCTCCTTGAGCTCATATGGCGCCATAGATTTGACAGCGCCGTAAGTGCCGACCGGCATGAAGATCGGTGTCTCAACGATACCGTGGTTGAGTTCAAGCGTACCGCGGCGGGCTTTGCCGCACCGCGTCTTGACCGTAAAGCTGAATGCCATTGCGTTTAACTCCAGGAGTGCGGTCAGGCCCCGCGGGCCTTTTCAATGAAGCAGGCGTCGCCGTAGCTGAAGAACCGATAATGTTCTCGCACGGCATGGGCATACGCCTCGAGAATCCGCTCGCGGCCGACCAATGCCGACACGAGCATGACAAGAGTGGATTTGGGCAGATGGAAGTTTGTCACGAGCGCATCGACGATGCGGAACTTGTAGCCCGGCATGATGAACAAGCGGGTATCGCGCGCGCCAGCCTCAACATGGCCGATGCGATCCGCAGCGCTCTCGAGCGTGCGCAGTGACGTCGTCCCCACCGCAATGACGCGGCGGCCCTGAGCCTTCGCCTCATTGATGCGGGCAGCCACATCTTCGGGCATGCTGAACCACTCCGAATGCATGTGGTGCTCGGACAAGTTTTCGACACGCACGGGCTGAAAAGTGCCCGCTCCCACATGGAGCGTCACGTATTCAATATCTACGCCCTTGGCCTTCAGACGATTCAGGAGATCATCGGTAAAGTGAAGCCCTGCCGTAGGCGCCGCCACGGCACCGGGATGACGTGCATAGACCGTCTGGTAGCGGCTTTCATCGGCTTTTTCCGGCGCATGTTCGATATAGGGAGGCAGCGGCACACGGCCAAAAGCTTCAAGCACCTGCAGAACAGGTTCGGCAAACTTCAGCTCAAAAAATTCACCGGCCCGACCCGTGACCTCGACTTCAGCTTTGAGGTCAGTGCCGGAGGCGGCAAAGAAAAGTTTCGAGCCCGGCTTCGGGCTCTTGCTTGCACGAACCATAGCGATGGCGGTGAATTCACCCGTCACGCGCTCAATGAGCGCCTCGACAGCTCCTCCCGTAGCCTTGGCGCCGAGAAGCCGCGCTTTAATCACGCGGGTATTGTTGGCAATGAGGAGATCGCCGGGGCGAAGGAATTTTTCGATATCCCGAAAAGTACAGTCTTCAATGACCTCTTCGGTAATATGAAGCAGCCGCGAAGCGGCGCGATCTGCCAGCGGATACTGGGCAATGAGTTCCGGCGGAAGCTCGAAATCGAAATCTGAAAGATGTTGTTCTTGCATGGCTTTACTGGCCACAAAGCGGATAAAAAAACAAAAGAGCCGGCATTCTAACGGAGTTCGCAGCGTCCCATGTCGTTATCATTGTGAGTTCTCTTGAAGACGAGGTCCTTATGCGCCCCAACCAGATTGAAGACGACGAAGAAGAAGAGTTCCGCGGCCCATCAAAATCGCACTTAAAGCGTGTGCAGAACGAGCTCCAGGAGCTTGGCCGCGTCATGACCGGCATGGGCGACGAAACGCTCAAGAAGATTGGACTCCCGGAAGCTGTCTACGACGAAATCATCGAATACCGCCGTATGCGTAATTTCGGCGCTCAGCGCCGTCAGCTTCAGCTGATCGGCAAGAAAATGCGCGACATGGATCCGGCCGCCGTACGTGAAGCCATTGCGCGAGCAACCGGCGAATCCCGCGCAGCAGTAGCACTCCAGCATCGCTGTGAAGCGCTCAGAGACCGCTTCCTCGCTGACGACGAAGCCGTCAAAAACTTTATTGACGAACATACCGACATCGATATTCGGCGGCTGCGTGAACTGGTGCGCAGCGCCCGCCGTGAACGCGAGCAAGCTAAGCCCCCAAAGAGTGCTCGCGAACTTTATCGTCTGCTCTATGCCTATTTCGATGAACCGCTCGACCTGATGATGGCCGAAGAAATTGAAATCGAAGAAAACTGATTTCCAAATTCTATTTTTGTGAGGTCTTTGATGAAGCCACCGCGCAGTGCTGACAACGAACTCATCCTTGGCCTCGTTTCGGTCTCGGACCGAGCGAGTCAGGGCATTTATGAAGACAAGGGCATTCCGGCTCTCGAGGCATGGTGCCGCAAAGCCGTCAAAACGCCTGTCAAGATCCATAAGCGTCTCATTGCCGATGAGCGTTTTGACATTGAAAAGACGCTGCGCGAACTCGTCGACATCGTCGGTTGCGACCTCATCCTGACGACGGGCGGCACAGGACCGGCTCGACGCGACGTTACGCCCGAAGCGACCCTCGCGGTTGCTACCCGCGAAATGCCTGGCTTTGGCGAACAAATGCGCGCCATTTCCGGTCACTTTGTTCCGACGGCAATTCTTTCGCGCCAAGTCGGCGTCCTTCGCGAAACACCCGATCATGCAGCACTGATTCTCAACCTTCCCGGCCAGCCCAAAGCGATTGCAGAAACGCTCGAAGGTCTGAAGGACGAATCCGGAAAAAGTCTCGTCAACGGCATCTTTGCTGCCGTTCCCTACTGCATTGATCTGATCGGCGGTCCTTATATTGAAACCAATGAAGACGTCGTAAAAGCCTTCCGGCCGAAGAGCGCCCGTCGTACGGTCTCTCAGTCAGCCGACTCCGTCAAAGAGGCCGCTGCGGCTGCACCTGAAGCGGAGTCAAAGGCTGAACACAAGCCGGCAGCCGCTGCCGCGCCTCAGTCTGCACCCCAGCCGCAGCCCAAAACGCCAGCTTTTGCGCCAAAAGACATTCTGACTGTAATGCCGCGCTCAGGAGCTCGTCCGCGCCTCACCTGCGTCTGGCTTCACGGCATGGGGGTTGACAACAGTGACTTTGCGCCTTTTGCCGACGAAATCGAGCATGTCGGCGGTCCTGCCTGCCGCTTTGTACTCCCCAATGCTCCGATGCGCACGCTCTCTCGCAGTCCTGACTATCCGCCGCTGCGTGCCTGGTACGATATTCCCGGCCGAAACATTGACGATGCCGAGGATGAGTTCGGCATTCGTGCGTCCTCCGCTCGTGTTGCCCAATTGATTGACGAACTTGAAGCGGAAGGTGTGCCTCGCCATACTATTGTGCTCGGCGGCTTCTCCCAAGGCGCAGCGATCTCACTCTTTACGGGACTGCGGCTGGCCAGACCCATCGGCGGCATTTGTGCGCTCTCGGGTTACCTGCCGCTTGCCGGCCGGCTCTTCTCCGAAGCTGCCCCGGCAGCTCGCCGCACGCCGATCTTCATTGCGCACGGCGACTTCGACTCCGTGGTGCCGGCCGTCATGGCTGAACGCAGTGCTGAAGTCATTGCGCAAATCGACCCCACGCTCATAACGCGCACTTATCCCATAGATCATGAAGTCTGTGCGAATGAAATGCGCGATATCGCGGCATTCCTTAATTCGATTGCGCAGCACGCATAAAGCATCGCCGAACAAACGAAAGCCCGAAGGAGTGTGCATACCTTCGGGCTTTCGCCTTTTATACGGCAATCGAACGAACTACTGGCGAGCGTAGTAAGCGTTGTATTCCTCGAGTACCTCACCCGAAGCAACGGGCACTTTGAGCGACTGCAGCTCATCGGCATTCAAGGCCCGAAGCTCGGCAAAAATCGGCGATAACGCCGGCAGCTTCACCTGCGTGTAGAAGAAGCCGACGACTTCAATATCAACGATCTCACCGCCAGAACCGCACCAGACATGAAGTTCCCGCTTTACCGTCGGCGTACAGGAGCTCCGTTTATCTTTGTCTGCGAGAAAACTCGGACGAACGCCAACCCACTCCCAGACAAACCCCTTTTGCGACGGGCGAGTATTGCTCTTCATCGTGCGTTCGGGATCACCATAAACCTGAATGGCTTCTCGAGCGGTTCGGCACTTTGCCAAATACCGTCTGGCACCCTCGGGCGTAAAAGCTTCGGCGGGCATATCCGTGTCCGCCCGTGTCTGTGCTGCACAGCCGGCGAGCGAAAGTACTGCCGTCGCCAAAGCAGCCGTCATGAATGTACGTCGCTGCATGAGTTATTCCTTGTCAGCGGCAGCTTCTTCCGTCGGATCCGCAAGACCGTCGAGCTCTTCCTGTGTGAGCGGGCGCATGCTGTGCGTGGAATTCGAACCGATCAGCGGCTTGCGATAAACATAAAAGACGCCTGAATATTCATGCTTCACAACGCGATCGTTGTCATCGATCCAAACGCGCAGGCTTTTCTTGGTCGTCGGGAATTCATCAATCGGATTAAGCGGAATGAAGTTCTTGGCCGAAGGACGCGAACGAACCCAAGTGTATTCAAGCACTTTGGTGCCATCGGCTTCCTGCTGCGTGGTATTCGGTTCACCAAGCAGTGCCACGACATCCTGACGATTCGTCTGGGTATCCACAATTTGCTCAGCAATCTGCTGAGAGTTCAAATTGCGAAGTCGATCATTCCCGGCGGCGCAGCCAGCAAGAATGGCCACAGCAGCAACGGCCGCAAAAATTACGCGAATTTGCATGAGAAAGTCCCTTTGGTTTGATTTTTTGCCTGTTGACACGTCAACAGTCCGCCAATCATAGGTGAAAACACACTTTATTTCGGCAAATCGAGATTTCTCGTATTCCGCCAATAACTAAAAATCGACGATTTTTACTGTGCGTCAGTCAAAGAGCGGTAATCTTCAAATAAAAGAGCTATATGGAATCATGTTGTATACGTACAACAATTCATTCCTCCCGGCATTTAGCTCTTGACTGCACCGCCTTCGGGCGTCGGTCTTAGCCATGCGCCAGCGGTCGCAAAGGGCGTCTGGTTCTGCATTCTTTCCAGTTTTTTGAGTACCCCGCGGAACAAAATAAGCACACATCAACAAAAAAGGACTCATGAGCGTACTCACCAAGAGCGCAAGCAGGCGAACTCATACGAACTCCCGTAAACAAAGTTCTCATCTAAATCCTTGAAATGTAAAAAATCCCGAGCCGTCAAAAACAGCTCGGGATCATCATTTGGTCCCCAGGGCGAGACTCGAACTCGCACGGTTTTACCCGGCGGATTTTGAATCCGCTGCGTCTACCATTCCGCCACCCGGGGAGGAAAGAAAGTATGCCACAAGTTAGGAAATTTTGCGGATGTGTTGAGTGGAATCTTTACGGATGACCTGCTCGATAAGTTCTGCAATGGGAAGGCCGGCAGGACTCCGCCAGTTTGGTTCAATTTCAGCGAGCGGCACCAGCACAAAGAGCCGCTCATACATCCGGGGATGCGGAAGCGTGAGCCCGTCAGTCGATCGTACCTCACCCTCATAGGCGAGCAGATCCAAATCGAGCGTTCGCGGTGCATTGCGTACGCCCGCAGGCCGAACGCGGCCATGAGCATATTCAATGCGCTGCAAAAGCTTCAGAAGTGCCTCGGGCGAACAATTCGTGTCCACTGCTGCCGCGGCATTCACGTAGTCCGGTCCGGAGGAATCCACCGGGGATGTGCTGTAAAAGCTCGAGAGCCTCAGATGAGCAATGCCTTCGCTCTGCTCAAGTGCTTTGGCCGCAGCGGTCAGTGTTGCTTGGGGGCGACCGAGATTCGCGCCAAGACTGATCCAGGCACGAGGCATTATTCAGAACTCCCGCTGCCGACATGGTCCACAGGACGACGGCTTCGCGAACGACGAGGACGACGACGCGGTCGACGGCGTTCTCGCTCCTCACCTGCCGGGGCATCACTGCCGGCCTGCAGCGCGGCACAGCGGCCGCGGCGAGCATCCTCTCCGGTCTGACGAGCTTCAATCTGGGCGGCCTTTACCATTTCAGCGCGTTCGTCGCTGTCGGCCTGCACAAAATGATCCCACCACGCCGGAAGCGCCTCAGGCACCTCTCCCATCTGCGCGCGCAAAAGCAGAAAATCGTAGCCCGCGCGGTAGCGCGGATGATTGATAACAGAATAGGGAGACTTGCCTGTACGTCTTTCAAGACGCGCCTGCAGAACCCACAGGTCATGCATGTCGCTCTGAAAACGACGCTGAATCGCGAGCGAATGAGATTCCGTTTCGAGCACTTCGACGGCTGCGTCGTGGAGTGCAGCCAGCCGAGGCAGTCCCCGCACCTCTTCGTTATGCTGCCAGCGCAGTCGTACCTGAGGCCAGAGCAGCGTCGCGAAAAGGAAAAAAGGTGAAATCCGCTTTCCAATGGCCAGACGCTCGTCGGTACGACGAAGCGCGAGCATCAGGAAAGCCTCTCCGTCCGGCGTCGCTAAAAGTCGGTTGAGCGTCGGCAGCACGGCTTCGGCGAGCCCTTCCTTACGCAAGCGCGACACGCATTCAACAGCATGTCCGCAGGTCAGAAGCTTAAGCGCCTCATCGACCAGTCTCGCTGAAGGCACATTTGAAAGAAGCTTTGCCATCCGAGCAATGGGACGTTCAGTAGCCGGTTCAATGGCAAAGCCCAGTTTTGCCGAAATACGCACGGCGCGAATCATACGAACGGGATCTTCGCGGTAGCGTTCTTCGGGATTGCCGATCATACGGAGCCGTTTCTTGCCGAGATCCTCAAAACCATGGTGGTAGTCATAGATCTCTTCGGTGGCAGGATCGTAGTAAAGCGCATTAATCGTGAAGTCGCGGCGAGCCGCATCCTCCCACATTTCGCCGAAGACGTTGTCGGAAATCACTCTGCCGCTGCTGTCTTTGCGCACCCCGGCGCCTTCGAGCGCTCGAAAGGTCGAGCACTCAATGATTTCCTGCCCGAAAATCACATGCACGAGACGAAAGCGTCGGCCGATGATAATGGCGCGCTTTTGCGCACGTTTAACTTCTTCCGGGGTGGCATCGGTGGCCACATCAAAGTCTTTCGGCGCCACGCCGAGAAGCAAGTCACGCACTGCTCCGCCCACAATGTAGGCGCGGTAACCGCGCCGCTGCAGCGCTTCACAGCAGCGTTTGGCCTGCCAGGCGACAAGTTCCGGATCAATCCCATGAACTTCCTTAGGGATGATGCGCGGTTCGCGCTGCGGCTCCACGTTGGCCGAAGTACCTAAAAAAGAGCGGACGCGGCTAACGATTGAATCAAACATGGGGATTCCTTTTTTCTTATTTTCGAAACACCGAAGCCACCTCCCATCCGCGCTCCAGCGCCAAACGCGCGAGCTGCGGATCAGGATTTGCGGCAACGGCCCGGCCGTGCGGCTGAAAGCCCGCGGCGAATTCTAAAAGAGGCTTGTCGTTGATGGAATCACTCCATCCTTCAAATGCCTCAAAACCGCCGCTCGGCGCATGGTTCGCCATCCAGTTTTTGATCAGCGCAAGTTTGCCTTCGCCATAGCTGTCGAGCCCCACGAGTTCACCCGTGAATTCACCGTCAGAGCCAATCTCCGGTGTTGCGGCAATAAGATGCTGAATGCCAAAGAGCGCTGCAATAGGCGCCGTAACGAAACGATGTGTTCCGGTAGCGAGCACCACCTCGTATCCTGCCAGTCACCGCTGAGCAACAAGTTGCAACGCTTCCGGACGCACCGCGGGACGAATCACTTCGTCAATAAAGGATGCCCGCCAGGCTTCCAAATCTTGGCGCTTTTGTGCGGCGAGCAGTCCAAACTGAAAGCGAATGAAGCTCAGCGGAACAAAATGACCCGTTCGATACGCTTGCGCATAAGCCTCAATCTGAGCACCGATCTTCTCTTCATCCAGACCGGCTTTCCGCACCAGCCAATGCGACCAGGCATCGCCGGAATCAATCGGCAAAAGCGTATGGTCCAAATCAAAAACAGCAAGCTTCATTACGTCATCAATGACCTGTACCGAAGAGCGCAGTCGGCGCTTCACCCTGCTGCGCAATGCTTTCATCCTCAGCCATACCGGCCGCACGGGCAGCTTCCCGGATCACCTGCAGCGTCACCTTGCGCTGTGCATGCAGTGCAATCTGATTGGCAACATCCATTACCCGGGTGAGTGAACGCATATCGCGCGGCAGATGCGCAGAAATCCACTGCCCGATGTCGGGCGTGAGCAGTATGCCGCGAAGCGCCGCTTGTCGAGCCAGCTCCCGAATGCGATCTTCCTCATTGAGCGGCTCTACCGCATAGCAGAGACCGCCCAAAAGGCGGTTGATGACGCCGGCAGGAAGCTTAAGCTCCTTCGGGGGCAGCCTGCCGGCACAAACCAGACGTGCGTCAGGATCAACATAGACAGCGTTTTGCAGCTGCAGCAGCTGCCGCGCATAGCCTTCGTCTAAGGCGTCAATGTCGTCCACTGCATAACGTTTTACGCCCGGCTGGTAAATCGGTACGGGATAGAGCGCCGCGGCCGTTCCCGGCAGATAGGCCTCCAGGAGATGCGAAAGTCCTGCGCCGCGAGGACCATACAGATACAGGAACTTCGGTCCCTCATCAGCCGCCATGCGTGCGAGCGCAGCGGCAGCTTCGCTGTTGCTGCCAACCACGAAGTTTTCGAAGGTCGGCCGATCCCGTCCCTGCAGTTCCGGCAGATCGAGAAGGTATTGATCGGGATTTTGAGCGATCGGTTGCACGAGTGAAGAAAACGCGTCAGCTGATGAGTAAAGGGGCGGGGGAAATTCGGGGCGGATGGAAGTTTAATGTTTTTCGTCAGCATTCTCGAGCCGTTCGTCGGTTTCAATGCATCCATATCTTTGTGCGTCAGCGCAACTTCATAAGGCTTCTGATAGGTATTCAAGAAGGCGCGTGTCTTATACTCACGCCCAACGTTTTTCACCTGCTCCTGCGCCCTTCGTTTCCCCGGAGCCTGCAGTGCTTTTCGGCTTCCCGGCCGACCTGCTTTGCGCACGAGCGTTTTTCCTTTTGGATGAGCCCTCATGAGCCAACTCTCCTACGCGGCTGCCGGCGTTTCAATCGACGCTGGCGATGAACTCGTTGAACGCATCAAGCCCGCTGCCAAACGCACGCTGATCCCCGGCGTGCTCGGATCGATCGGCGGCTTCGGCGCCCTTTTCGAAGTAAGCCGTGACTACCGCAACCCGGTTCTCGTCACCGGCACCGACGGCGTCGGCACGAAGCTCATGCTCGCCTTTCAACTTGGCCGTCACGACACTGTCGGTCAGGACCTCGTAGCAATGAGCGTAAATGACATTCTCGTGCAGGGTGCCAAGAGCCTCTTCTTCCTCGACTACTATGCCTGCGGCAAGCTCGACGTGGATGTCGCCGAACGAGTCGTCAAAGGTGTGGCCAAGGGCTGCGAACTCGCGGGATGCGCACTGATCGGCGGCGAAACTGCCGAAATGCCGGGCATGTATCCCGAAGGCGAATACGATCTCGCCGGCTTTGCAGTGGGCGTTGTTGAAAAGGACGAAATCATCGACGGCACGACGATTAAACCGGGCGACGTTGTGCTCGGTCTTGCTTCAAGCGGCCCGCACAGCAACGGCTTCTCGCTGCTGCGCAAGGTCGTGGAAGTTGCCGGAGCCGACTGGTCGATGCCCTTTGACGGTGCGACCCTTGCCGACCGTGCGATGGAACCCACCCGCATCTACGTCAAGCAAGTGCTCTCTGTCATGAAGAAGGTGCAAATTAAGGGCATGGCCCACATCACCGGCGGCGGCCTGATTGAAAACGTACCCCGTGTTCTTCCTGAAGGCGTTCAGTGCTGCATTGACGGCAGCTCTTGGACCCGCCCGGCGATCTTCGAGTGGCTTGAAGAAAAAGGTCAGATTGACAGTCACGAGATGTACCGCGTCTTCAATAACGGCATCGGTCTCGTCGTCATCGTTTCCGCTGAAGACGCTGACCGCGCTATGGAAGCCTTCAAAGCCGAAGGTGAAAAGGCATTCCGCATCGGTGAAATCTCGACGCTTCCGGCGGGCGAAGCCCCCTGCGTCGTGCTCTGATCGGCCGCACCTCTGAACGGCATGCGTTTCAAAAAGCGCTCCGACCTTTACAGTCGGAGCGCTTTTTGTTTGATGAGCGGTCAGCCTGCCGGCACCAGCGGCTGCGCGAGCTTTAGGAGCGTCTCAAAAGCGTCCGGTGCAAAGGGTTCAATTTTGATAACGTCGGGCATTGAACGCAGCCATGTCAGCTGGCGTTTAGCGAGCTGACGCGTAGCGGCGATGCCGGCCAAACGAAATGCCGCATAGTTCGTGCGGCCTTCCAAAAATTGAACAGCCTGTCGGTACCCCACTGCCCGCATGGCAGGGGAATTGGCATCAAACCCCGGCTCCGCCATCAGCTGCCGGACTTCATCGAGCAGTCCTGCGGCGAGCATTGCGTCAAACCGCTCTTCAATGCGCTCATGCAGCGCAGCCCGATCTTCAGGCACCAATGCCGCAGTAAGCATCGGGAAAGCGGGATGCGGCGCTTTGCGATGAAAGTGTGAAAGGGGCTTTCCCGTCATGCGAAAGACTTCCAAAGCGCGGCCGATCCGCTGTTTATCATTTGGAGCCAATCGTTCTGCAGCGGCCGGATCAATCTTGGCGAGCTCCGCGTGCATCGCAGGCCACCCCTTGGCAGCACCTTCTGCAGCGACGGCGCTGCGAACCTCTGGAGAGGTAGAAGGCATTTCGTCAATACCCTCACGAATGGCCTTGGCGTAGAGCATTGTGCCGCCCACAATCAGCGGCAATCGGCCGCGAGCACGAATTTCACGAACAAGCCGGGAAGCATCCGCCACAAAATCTGCGGCGCTGTAAGGTTCGTTGATTGCGCGAATATCGATCAAATGGTGCGGCGCGGCTTGAAGCTCTACGGATGTCGGCTTTGCACTTCCAATATCCATGCCTCGATAAACCAGCGCAGAATCGATTGAAATGATTTCCACCGGCAGCAAACGGGCGAGCTCAAGTGCGAGCGCGGACTTCCCCGAAGCCGTCGGCCCCAAAAGCAAGAACGCCTGAGGCGCAGCTGCTTGACCCATGTTCATCGGCTGATCAGTCATCAGCGGCCCCGCATAAACAGTCGATCGAGATCCGTCATGGAAAGCGTTGTCCATGTCGGCCTGCCGTGATTGCATTGATCTGCGCGCTCCGTTTTTTCCATGTCGCGCAAAAGCGCGTCCATTTCCGGCAGCGAAAGTTTGCGGTTGGCCCGGAAAGCATTGTGACAAGCCATGGTGGAGAGAATGCGGTTTTTCAGCACATCCATCGCTTCTGAAGCACCAAATTCTGCGAGATCGTCGAGTACCTCTCGAAGGAGTGCTTCCAGTTCGCCCAACGGGGCCTCAGCGATCATGGCCGGCACGCCGCGAAGCGCCACAGCCCCTTCATCTGCGCCCGTGCAGATCAGGCCCAGAGCCGGAAAAACTTCTCCCTTTTCAAATTCCTCAAATGCCGCGTACTGTGCCGGCGTCACCCGCACAACCAGCGGCATCAAGAGCTCCTGTACCGCAAGCTTTGACTCCGCCATGGCCCGCTTCATTCGTTCATAAAGCACGCGTTCGGCAGCCGCATGCATGTCCACGATGACAAGACCAGAAGCGTTTTCGGCCAAGATATAAACACCGGCTACCTGCGCCAATGCACGCCCAAGGAATCCCCTGCCGTCTGACTGTGCCTGAAGCGGCGTAAAAAGCGCTGGATGCTCCTCTTGCTCCATTTGCGGCAGTTTCTGGGGCTCCAAAGATTTCGGTTCGGGTGCTTCCTCTGAAGACGAATTGGGGTCATAAAACTTCATGGCTGCCGCTACGGCAACGGGCGAAGGGGCTTTTGGACGCTCTCCATAAGCAGCGGGAAAACGCTGCAGCACCGGTTTGCCGGAAGCAGCCGACGCCGGACGCTCAGAATCAGCACGCTCAAATCCAGTGCCGGTTGGCGGAGCTCCCCAAAGCGCATTGGGATGGTCCGCAGGTACTTTTGTCGCAATGGCTTCTTGCGGTTCGGCGAGTGAAGAACGGCCAAAAAGCGCTGCTTCGCGGCGCGCTGGAACTGAGCCCAGAGACGCATCGGCGAGCGGGACAACGGCTGCTCCGCCGGCCGCCTGTGCGAGGGGCGGCGCAAGCGCCGCCTCAACCGCATGCAGAATGAAGCTGTGCACGCGGCTCGAATCCCGAAAGCGCACCTCTGTCTTTGTCGGATGCACGTTTGAATCCACCTCTTCGGGCGGAATGGTCAGAAAAAGGCAGTAAAGCGGCTGAGCCTGACCATGAAGCACATCAGCATAGGCTGCCCGCACCGCATGGTTCATCACTCGATCGCGAATGAAGCGGCCGTTGACAAATAGGTATTGACCGTCCGCGCGCGTACGAGAAATGGTGGGAAGCCCCACCAATCCCGTGAGCTTCCAACCGTCCGACTCAGCCGATACCGGACGACAAGCCTCTTTGAAATCCTTGGGCATCAGCGCCTTGATGCGGTCTTCCGCAGACTCGGCCTCAAGCTGCATGGCTCGTCGCCCATTGGCATAAAGCGAAAAAGCGGCCTGCGGATTGGCTAGCGCGATGCGTTCCATCTGCGCCGTCACATGCGCCGTTTCCGTACTTTCGGACTTCATGAATTTGCGCCGCGCAGGGGTCTTGTAAAAAAGATCCGTCACTTCTACACGCGTTCCGCCGGTCATCCCGCCCGCCGGCTCGACGGCTCCGCGCTGAATGCGCCAGGCTTCGCCCGCACCCGCGGCTTTTGACTCAATGATGAGTTCCGCAACGGAGTCGACCGATGCCAGTGCTTCCCCGCGAAAACCCAGCGTCGTTGCTGCTTCCAGATCAGCGAGTGTGGCCACTTTGCTCGTCGCGTGGCGTTTCACCGCCAGCGGCAATTCCGCTTTAGGAATACCGCAGCCGTTGTCGCTCACCAGAATCCGTGAAAGCCCGCCCCCGTCGATGCGCACTTCAATGCGGTCTGCTCCGGCATCCACTGCATTTTCAACAAGTTCCTTGACGACGGACGCCGGCCGTTCAATCACCTCACCCGCGGCGATTTGACTGATGAGCTGACTCGAAAGTTCTGCAATTGGACGATTTGGCTGCATGAGAAAAACGTATGCAAGTATTGCCGTCTTGGTCAGAACGGCAGAAGTCTGCGATATTCAAAGAGACGTCAGCCTATCAGAGTTAGTTGAAGCAAACGGCTATCATTGTCTGCCTACTTCTGATCTGCTCGAATCGCTGCGGTTCAACTCCCCTTAAGCCGCCTCCGCAGACAGCATCGAGTCCCTTCGACTCTTTCGCACAAAACAAAATTGTACTTTCAAGATCATGGACCTCTTCGGACTCATCGTCGAGCTCTTTACCAACGCCGACCACTTTCTAGTGTCAATCGCCACTGACTACGGCACGCTTATCTACATCGCAATGTTCGTGATCTTTTTCCTGGAGACCGGCATCGTTGTCATGTCGTTTCTGCCGGGAGATTCGCTTCTTTTTGTGGCAGGCACCGTTGCGGCAGCCGGCACAGCCAGCCCATGGCTCATCATGCTGGCAGTGATTTTGGGGGCAATCTTCGGGAATTCCCTAGGTTATGCGACTGGCAAATGGCTCGGCAACCGAATTTATGACGGCAGTATTCATTGGATTGATGCCAAGAAGCTCGAGCACGCCCACAGTTTCTATCTCTCACACGGCGGGAAAACAGTAGTTCTTGCCCGATTCGTTCCCATCGTGCGCGCTTTCGCGCCTCTCGTGGCCGGCGCAGCCCGCATGGATGGTCTGCGCTTTGAACTCTTCAGCGGCTTCGGCGCCATTCTCTGGGCGGTATCGATCGTTGGTGCAGGCTACCTTTTCGGCAACATCCCTTTCATTCAGCAGAATCTTTCAAAAATCCTCATTCTCGGAGTCGTTGCTGCCGCTATGGGCCCCATTCTTGTGGGCTACGTCTGGAAGACGTATCAGAAGATGCACGAAAAGCGCGAACACAAATTCTGAGACACTGACCTCACCGATCTTCAAAAGCCGTCATGGGAGCGCTGCCAGCGCTCCCATGTGCTTATTGGCCAAAGCGTTTAATGAGGTCTTTCCCTCTCTCTCGGACGCACTGCCGGTCTTCTCAAGATATGTCAGAGACTGCAGGTTCATCGTTTTGAAATGGTGCGCGCTTAGAATAGATGAGACCTGCTTTCATTCCCGGTGAAAACATTCGATGTCAGACAAACCAACCCTTAGCCGCAAAGCTGCTTCCGCACTCCAGACCGAGGGTGCAGAAACCGCAGCCAAAGAGTCGACAGCAAGGACCGACAAGCCTGCAGCTGTCCAGCCCGCAGGAATAGACGCCAAACCTGCCGAAGCTGAAGTGAAAAGCGAACACACTGCAGTCAAAAAGACCGCAGTCCGCCGCAGCACGGCGTCTAAAAAGACAATCACGAAGACGGTCAAAAGCGCGAAAAGCGTAAAAACAGTCAAAGCGGTCAAAGTTTCCGCTTCCAGTACGGCTTCGCTCGAATCTGCGCCGCCCCCGCTGCCGCCCGTAGAAGGCGTGCCAGACCTCTCCGATCCGCTGCTCTACATTAACCGTGAGCTCAATTGGATTGAATTCGACCGCAAGGTGCTCGAAGAAGCCTGCGATCTGAGCGTGCCGCTGCTTGAACAGCTCAAGTTCCTCGCCATTTTCCACAACAATCTTGACGAATTCTTCATGGTCCGCGTGGCCAACATTATTCGTCAGTACAAGATGGGAGCGGCGTCGACTTCGGCTGACGGCCTGCCGCCCGTGAAGCAGCTCGCCGAAATTCGGCGCCGCGTGCTCGGAATGCTCGCGAGAGCGCAGAACCACTGGAAAAACAAGCTTGCGCCAGAGCTTGCTAAAAAAGACATCGCCATCCGGCGGTGGAAGAATCTCTCGGCAAAGCAGAAGACCTTCCTTGAAGGATACTTTGACAACGAGATTTATCCCATTCTCACGCCGCAGGCCATCGATGCGGGGCACCCGTTCCCGACCATTTCCAATCTGTCGCTCAACTTTATTGTTGAGCTCGAAGCCGCTGACGGCAGCATGCGTTATGCGCGCCTCAAGTGCCCCAACAACATGCCGCGTTTCATCTTCGTGCCCCGCACGAAAGAATCTGCCTATGCTGAACTGGGCTTCAACTCCTCCGGGCGCGATGACGACATCATCCTGCTCGAAGACTTAATTCGCGAACATCTCGGCAAGCTCTTCCCCGGGCACAAAGTCGTCAAGTCGGGCGTTTTCCGCATCACCCGCAATACCGACATCGAAATTGAAGAGGATGAAGCTGACGACCTCTTAGCCGCCGTCAAGGACTTCGTTGACCAACGCCGCTTCGGCGATGTGATCCGTCTTGAAATTGAAGCCGGCACCGATGCTGCGCTGACCAACTTCCTGATGGATAAGCTCGAACTTTTGCCTTTCCAGCTCTTTCGCATCAAAGGCCCAATGGCCATGTCGGAATTCATGGCTTTGAGCGGTCTCGATCGTCCTGCCCTGAAGGATGCGCCGTATAAGGGACTTGAACCGCTGCTCTTTTCCGAGGGCGACATCTTCGGCACTATCAAAACCCGAGACGTGTTCCTCTACCATCCCTATGAAAGCTTCAGCGGCGTACTCGACTTTATTCGCCGCGCCGCTGCGGATCCTCAGGTGGTCGCCATCAAACAGACGCTCTATCGATGCGGCAGCAACAGTCCGATTGTCGCCGCACTAATCGATGCACGACGCCGCGGCAAACAAGTGACGGCCGTCGTTGAACTCAAAGCCCGCTTTGACGAAGAACGCAACATCAACTGGGCCGAGGAAATGGAAAAGGCCGGCGTCAACATCGTCTACGGCTTTGCCGGTCTCAAGATTCACGCCAAACTCTGCCTTGTCGTGCGCCGCGAGGCCGACGGCATGACTCGGTACGTTCACATCTCAACGGGCAACTACAACCCTTCCACCGCGAAGATTTATACAGACTATGCGCTCTTTACGGCCAATGCGGCCATCTGTGCTGACGTCTCCGACCTCTTCAACGTGATGACGGGCTACTCGGATCAGACGACATACCGCCGTCTAGTCGTTTCGCCTCACAGTACCCGCAGTTCCATTGTTGCTGCGATTGAGCGCGAGGCGGCAGAACACCAGAAAACCGGCAAGGGCGAAATCATCTTTAAGTGCAATCAGCTCGTTGACCGCGCCGTCATTCAGGCGCTCTATGCAGCAAGTCAAGCCGGCGTGAAGATTTCTCTGATCGTCCGCGGCATCTGCTGCCTGCGCCCGAATATTCCGGGCATCAGCGACAATATTCAAGTCGTCAGCATCGTCGGGCGCTTCTTGGAGCATGCTCGAGCCTACTGGTTCCGCAACAACGATGATCCGTTCCTGCTCATCGGCTCAGCCGACCTGATGCCGCGCAATCTCGACGGCCGCATTGAAGTGCTCGTACCGGTGCTCGATCCCGCCATCCGAAGCCGCATCAAGGCCACACTTGACCTGCAGCTTGCCGACAATGTGCAGAGCTGGAAGCTCCAGAGTGACGGCACCTATGTGCGGCTCGCTCCGCCCAGACACGGCAAAGCTGTGGACTCGCAGGAAGTGCTTGCCAAGCACTACGGACGAGTGGAATAGCGCGTCATAAAAAAATAGAGCGGGCGGCCTGAGCAAATCAAGCCGCCCGTTCTTTTAAAGCGAAACGGTCAATTACTTCGTCACGCCAGCGGCGAGTTCAACAAGCCTCAGCGTCACCGCAAGGCTCTTTAGCCACGAAGACATGGGCATGAACTCACAGGCACTGTGGAAATTGTGTGCGCCCGTGAAGTAATTCGGCGTCGGAATACCCTGCGTGGAAATGAAGGAACCATCCGTGCCTCCGCGCATGGCAATGTCCTTTGCCGTCACCTGTTCAATTTCCATCGCGCGGCGCAGCATGTCAATGCAGGCACTGTTCTCGGGTTTGATAGCGTCGGCAATATTGCCGTAGACATCCTCGATCGTCAGATTGATCTTCGCGCGCGGATAGCGCACGCGCAGGCAGTCGACGATGGCGCGGATAAGCGTCTTTTTTTCTTCATAGCGCTTGAGGCTGTGATCGCGGATCTTCAGCGACACGCGGCATTTGGCAGGACCGCCCTGAATGCCGTTCACCCATACAAACCCTTCAGTTTTCTCAGTAAATTCCGGCGTCTGACCGCGGTCAAGCATGCCGATGAAGTCGTGCGCGACCAGAATCGGATTCAAAAGCTGTCCCTTCGAAGACATCGGATGTGCGGTAATGCCCTGAATATCCACCCAGGCACTGCCGGCATTGAAGGTCTGCCAAACGATTTCACCGAGTTCGCAGCTGTCAATCGTGTAGGCAAAATCGACCGGGAACTTTGAAAAGTCAATTTTCTTCGCGCCGCAAAGACCAATTTCTTCATCCGGCACAAAAGCAACATAAATATCACCGTGAGGACGACCTTCCTCAACGATGATGTGGAGTGCCGTCATGATGTTGGCAATGGCAGACTTATTGTCTGCGCCGAGCACTGACGTGCCGTCGGAAAGAATCAGATCGTCGCCTACGTAGCGTTCCGCTTCAGGATGTTCAGCCACGCGAAGCCAAAGGTTCTTCTCTGCATTAAGGCAGATGTCACCCCCTTGATAGTTCTTCACAACCTGCGGATGAATGTCCGGGGAAAGTCCGGCGTCGACCGTATCCAGATGTGCGCACCAACCCACCTTAGGCGCTTGGGTCCCTGCCGGAAGGTTGGAGGGCAGCCGGCCAGTGACGACAGCATATTCGGAAACTTCGACATCCGAGAGCCCGAGCGCTTTAAGTTCTTCGGCAAGCATCTGTGCGAGCACGCGCTGTCCCGCCGTGCTCGGCACAGTTTTTGCACCCGCTTCGCTCTGGGTTGTAACGGCTGCGTAGCGCATAAAGCGCTCGAGCAATTCATTTGCACGATTAATCATAGGGTCCTCACTTCTGCTGGTGGTCCTGCACATTTTTTCTGCCGCAACAACAACCCGCTTCTCAGCTCCAAAGCCTCGTCAAACCCGCCAATGGTTTGTCTTGGCATCAAAGGGAGTCGGAGCTGAGCAGCGGGGCGTCGAGCGAATTATTGGTCTGCTCGTTCTTCGAGAACGGCGATGGCCGGGAGCGTCTTGCCTTCCAGGAACTCGAGGAAAGCGCCGCCGCCCGTGGAGATATAGGAAATGCGGTCTTCCACACCGAAGGCGTTGACGGCCGAGACCGTATCACCGCCGCCGGCGATGGAGAAGGCCCCCTTATCGGTCGCCTCGGCAATCGCATAGGCGAGCGCTTCCGTTCCCTTGGCAAAGGGCTTCATCTCAAAGACCCCCACCGGACCATTCCACACGATCGTTCCGGCAGAGCGCAGTTCGTGTGCGAGATGTTCTGCGGTCTTCGGACCCACATCCAGAATCATCTCGTCATCGGCCACTTCATCAACACTGCAAACGCGGTACGGTGCATCAGCCGCAAAAGCCTTGGCCGCCACGACATCGACGGGCATCGGCAGCTTTGCACCCTTCTTTTCAAGAATCTCGAGCACCTTGCGGCATTCATCCACCAGGTCCGGTTCAGCGAGCGACTTGCCGATCGGACGGCCGGCTGCGAGCAAGAACGTATTGAGGATGCCGCCGCCCACGATAAGGCGATCCACTTTCTCGGCGAGATTCGAGAGAATCGTGAGCTTGGTCGACACCTTTGAGCCGGCAACAATCGCGGCGAGCGGGCGAGAGGGGCTGCCGAGCGCCTTGGAGAGTGCTTCGATTTCCTTGGCCATCAAGGGACCCGCGCAAGCAATCGGAGCGTACTTCGCCACGCCGACCGTGGTCGCCTCTGCGCGGTGAGCCGTACCGAAAGCATCATTGACATAAACGTCACAAAGCGCAGCGTATTTCTTTGAAAGCGCCTCATCGCACTTCTTTTCACCCACATTGCAGCGGCAGTTTTCCAGCACCACCAGCTCGCCGGGCTTCACCTCAACGCCGTCGACCCAATCCTGAACAACCGGTACTTCTCGCCCAAGCAGTTCCCCCAAGCGATCGGCAACGACCTGCAGAGAATCTTCCGGGCGCAAAACGCCTTCCTTAGGACGGCCCAGATGACTCGTCACCATCACGGCCGCACCCGCGAGCAGCGCGGTCTTAATGGCCGGAAGACTCGCCACAATGCGAGCGTCATTGGTGATCGCGCCTTCATCATTGCGGGGCACATTCAGATCACTGCGGATCAGAACGCGCTTATCCTTCAAAACGCCCGAGGCGGCCAGGGAATCCAGAGTCTTCACTTGCATGGAAACTGCTCCTTTGCATTAAAAATACGTTGGATCTTCTTTAGACCGTGAGTCCAAAGAAAAAACCGCCTCGCGGGAGCATCCGGCATTCGGACGCTTCCGCGGGCGGCAGATATTGCTTCAGCCAATAAAATTGGGCTTCACTTTACGTCTGATTTTTTCAGAGCTTACTTGGCGGCCATCATCGCGCAGGCCGTGTCGAGCATACGGCAGGAGAAGCCCCACTCATTGTCGTACCAGGCCATCACCTTGACGAGGCGGTCGCCAGACATCTTCGTGAGCGTCGAATCGTAGATCGAGCTGCGCGGATCATGGTTGAAATCAATCGACACCAGCGGCTCATCGTTGTAGCCGAGAATGCCCTTGAGTTCGCCCTCGCTCGCCTCTTTCAGGATCGCATTGATTTCTTCGATCGAGGTCGCGCGTTCTGCCATGAACGTCAGGTCGACAAAGCTCACATTAATCGTCGGCACGCGGACCGCAAAGCCGTCCAGACGGCCCTTCAGCTGCGGCAGCACCAGCCCCACGGCCTTGGCAGCACCCGTCTTCGTCGGGATCATCGAGTGCGTCGCAGCGCGGGCTCGGCGCAGATCCTTGTGGTAGACGTCGGTGAGCACCTGATCGTTCGTGTACGAATGAATCGTCGTCATCAAACCGTGCTCGATGCCAATTTTGTCCTGCAGGGGCTTGACGAGCGGCGCCAGGCCGTTGGTCGTGCAGGAGGCGTTGGAAACCACAAGATCCGTGGCCTTAAGCACATCCTGATTCACGCCGTAGACCACCGTCGCGTCCGCGGTCTTGCCAGGGGCCGAAAGCAGCACTTTCTTCGCACCGGATTCGATATGCACCATCGAGGCTTCTTTCGAATTGAAGGCTCCCGTGCACTCCATCACCAGATCGACGCCGAGGTCAGCCCAGGGCAGTTCACGGGGATCACGCGTCTTGAAGACGTGAATGCGATCCCCGCCGACGATCATATCTTTGCCGTCCGTTTCAACAGGCGTAGCGAAGCGGCCGTGCACCGTGTCGTACTTCAGGAGATGGGCGTTCACTGCAAGGTCGCCCGGAGAATTGATGGCGACGATTTCAACGTCGTGCTGCTTGGCATACTCGTAATGAGCGCGGAGCACGTTGCGGCCGATGCGGCCGAACCCATTGATGGCAACACGGATGGTCATGTCGGAAACTTCCTAGATATTGAAGAAAGGGATGGGTAAAAAACAAAGGGATTTACTGGAGGAGCGCCTCAACCTTGGCGACGACATTGTCGACCGTAAAGCCGAACTTGATCCAAAGATCCTTGGCCGGCGCGCTCTCACCGAAGCTGTCGACGCCAAGCACGTCGCCGCGCCCCGTAAAGTACTTCCACCAAAGATCAGTCTTTGATGCTTCAATGGCGAGCACCGGCAGTCCCGGCGGGAGCACCGACTGACGATACTCCGTCGACTGGCGGTCAAAACGGTTCGTGCAAGGCATCGATACCACACGGGCATTGATGTTGAGCGCGGCGAGCTTAGCGCGCGCATCCATCGCAAGCCCCACCTCCGTACCGGTCGCGAGCAGCACGACCTGCGCCTCGCCTTCACCCAAGGGAGCTTCGGCGGCGACATAGCCGCCCATAGCGATCGCATCCGCATCTACTTCGTCACGGTCGATGAAGGCTGCGTTCTGACGCGAGAAAATCAGGCAGGAAGCGCCGTCTCGGCGCTCGATGGCACTCGCCCAAGCCACAACGGCCTCAACCGTATCGCAGGGACGCCAGACATCCATGCCCGGGATAAGACGCAGCGAGGGAATGTGTTCAACCGACTGATGTGTCGGACCGTCTTCACCGAGCCCGATGGAATCGTGCGTGAAGACGTTGATGGCGCGCAGATTCATCAGCGCGGACATGCGCAGGGCATTGCGCGAATAATCCGAGAAAGTCAAGAACGTCGCGCCGTAGGGAATGAATCCGCCGTAAAGCGCAATGCCGTTCAGAATGGCCGACATGCCGAATTCGCGCACGCCGTAGCTGATGTGACGTGCATGGAAGTCGCCCGTATTCAGGCTCGTCGAGCCCGACCAGTTGGTCAGGTTTGACCCGGTCAAATCAGCCGAACCGCCAAGGAGCTCCGGAAGGACAGGGGCCAGCGCATTAAGCGCCTTTTGACTGGCCTTGCGGGTGGCCACCGTTTCGGCCGCCTCGGCAGCCTGGCAAACGGCATCCATGACGGCGGCATCCCATTGGTCAGGAAGATCGCCCGCCAGCCGGCGCTCGAGTTCCTTGGCCAGTTCCGGGTAAGCGGCTTTATAACCCGCATACGTCTGCTGCCATTCTTTTTCGACCTTCGCCCCTTCAGCGCGATGATCCCATGCTGCATAAACATCCTGCGGAATCTCAAAAGGACCGTAAGTCCAGCCGAGAGCGGCCTTCGTCGCGGCGATCTCTTCGTCGCCGAGCGCTTCGCCATGCACCTTGGCCGTGCCTTGACGGTTGGGAGAACCCTTGCCGATTGTCGTGCGGCAGATGATAAGCGTCGGTTTCTCTGCGGATTCCTTCGCTTGAGCGATCGCCTGATCAACGGCGTTGATGTCGTGTCCGTCGACCGGACCAATCACATTCCAGCCATAGGCCTCGAATCGGCCGCGGGTGTCATCGCGGAACCAGCCGCGTACATCACCGTCAATCGAAATACCATTGTCATCGTAAAGCGCGATGAGCTTATTGAGCTTCCAGACGCCCGCCAGTGAGCAGACCTCATGGCTGATGCCTTCCATCAGGCAGCCGTCGCCCAAAAACACATACGTACGATTGTCGACGACCGGGAAGCCATCTCGATTGAATTCAGCGGCCAACAGTTTCTCTGCGAGCGCCATGCCGACACCGTTGGCGATACCTTGTCCGAGCGGGCCGGTCGTCGTTTCCACCCCCGGCGTGATATCCACTTCCGGATGTCCCGGCGTGCGGCTGCCAAGCTGGCGGAAAGCCTTCAGATCATCCATTGACAGATCAAAGCCCGTCAGATGAAGCAGTGCGTACTGCAGCATCGAACCGTGGCCGTTGGACAAAATAAAGCGGTCGCGGCCCGACCACTTGGGATCCTGCGGATTGAAGCGCAGATGACGCGTCCAGAGCGCCGTGGCGATGTCTGCCATGCCCATCGGCATGCCGGGGTGGCCGGACTTCGCTTTTTGAACAGCATCCATCGCGAGCGCGCGGATCGCGTTCGCCATCGTCTGGGGGGAGACCTGTGACATGTGTCTTGCTTTTGTGGAAGAGAGAAGGTGAGAGCTTGAGCGGGGAATACTCCGTCTTTAAGGAGCCCCTGCTGAAACTAAAGATTTTATCATTTAAGGGTGGTCGATTCGATGCTTAAAACAAACATGACGACCGAAGCCAATCCGGCTCAAACCATCTGACTCCGTGTCGGACCGTCCATTTCCCTCGTTCCTTCCGCTGTACTCCCCCATGCCGACGCCGCGCTTTTTCATCGACGCCCCTACTGACGCCTTCCAACTGGGCGGACGCTTTGAACTGCCTCCCAAAACCGCTCGTCATGCCGGTCGATCGCTCAGACTGGCCGCGGGTGAGATCGTTGAACTCTTTAACGGTACGGGAGCTGCCTGGTCGGGGCCCGTCGGTTTTTCGGACGCCTCGGCCTGGGTGGAGCTAGAGCACCGCACGGACCGCACAGCAGAGTCTCCCCTGGCGATAACGCTCCTTCAAAGCCTCGTTGCACCGGAAAAAGCGGACTGGATCGTCGAAAAAGCTGTTGAAGCCGGCATCTCTGAAATTATCTTCATGCCGGCCGAACGCAGCGTGACGAAGCTTGCCGGGGAACGCTTGGAAAAACGTCTGGCCCGTCTCACCGACATTGCCCGCTCGGCGGCTGAACAGTGCGGCCGCAATGTCGTGCCCCTCGTTCGGGCAGTCCCCTCTCTTGAAGCCGGCTTTAAGACTGTTTCTGGAGACGTCAAATTTGTTCTGGCGCCCGGTGCCGATGCCTCTGCGGCTTCGAGCATGCTGCCGGGGCTCCTCTCCGTCGCCTTTGCCGTCGGACCCGAGGGCGGGTTCTCTGCTCGCGAAATCGAGCTCGCCGCCGCTCACGGCTGGCGGCCTCAGCTTCTGGGGCCGCGTGTTCTGCGCACGGAAACCGCAGGACTGGCCGCGGCTATTTGGGCTCAGACACTTGTCGGTGATCTTCCTCGTGCCTGTTGAGGCCCATCAGGAAAAAAGAGCGCCGCATTCTGCTGCAGACACGCTCTTCTTCGTTTCAATATCAGCCGATAAAAGCTTAGCTTTCAGTACTGCTGCCTTCAGCTGAATCTGACGACCGGCGGTTTTCCGCCACTGCATCGCTCTCGGGCGCGAGGCGTTTCACACTGCCGCCCTGCTGCGCACGCGTTTCCAAGAGCTGCATCCATTCACCGTAGCCAAGATTGCGGGGACGATGTTTCGCGTTGTATGCGGGCCCCGTCCGATTGGCTCGCGAGAGCTCCACCGCACGGTCCGAGTCACCGGCTGCAGCGACCTGCAGACGGCTGCGTTCTTTAAACACCTTAGCGGCGTAACCGTTGTCGCTCGACTGATTGCCCGCGCCGTAGTAATGCTTGAGGCCCTGCGAAACGCTGCCTGTTCGGTCAATGAGACGCGCGAGAATGGAAGCGCCCACCACCATGTTGGGATAGGGTTCCATTGCGGCCTTTGCACCGCCGAAGGCTTTGAATTTCTCTGTATGCACGCTGGTCATGACCTGCATGAGCCCTTCTGCGCCAGAGCCGTTTTTGGCCTTAGGATTAAAACTCGATTCGGTAGCCGCTACCGAAAGAATAAGCAGCGGATCAACATCAAAGCCCTGTCCGATTTCCAACGCCCATGCCGTCAGCTGTCTGGCCTCTTCGAGCGGAACGCGGTAGCTGCGGTTGATATAAGCCGCCACGGACTCCTCTGAAGCATCGCCCGCCTCACTCAAGCTCGCCTCCGAAGCTGGAGACTTGCGTTCCCAATCCTCGACCAACGCTACAGCGTTCGCTTCTTTCTCTTCCAAAAACCGATTGAGCGACTCATGTACATCGGCCTCTTCAATCGCGACAATTTCTGTCTGCGTAGCCGCTTGGACGCCGGCCGGCCCCGCCAAACCAACAGCAGTAAGCCATACTGCAGCAGCCACTGCTGCCGAGCCCACTGCACCCATGGGCCAGAATCTCCCGTTTGTAATGCTTGCAAGAAGCTTCCCGGGAGTCTTTGAAGGCGTCAGGGGCGATACGGTAGGGGCAGAAATATCGACGTCTTGAAGATGCATTGAAACGAGCACAAGCCGTCCCGAAATCAAACAAGCCCTGCTAGGGTTGTCTGAGCTGCTGCTGCGGCTGTAATTTAAAATTTGATGTTTTCTGGACCGACAGCGTTAAAGCTTTGGGGTTAACGCGCACATTCGGCTATTGATTGGTTTGCAGATTAACAGATCTTCCACCAGGATGCGAGTACCCGCTCATTGCGAAAACGCTTGAAGACAATAAAATTTTGCTTTTGTTTTTGCTTTGTTTCAAAAAAATTGCAGTGAAACCATCTCACTATTGCGTCAGTATTCAACTCAGCCGACCTCTTGGCCACGTTTGTTAAATGCAATCTGTCCGCCATCGCGATAGGTAGAATCTAACCATCATTTGTCGTGCGCCTAGTTCCGCCGGCAACTTTCTAAAAAATCATCTTCAGAACGCTGTTGAAGCTTTAAAAAGAGGCATTCAGATGAAGCGCATTCCTATCCACCGCGGCGGCATCACTTCCGCCGGCTATGACCGCACCCGCCGCTGGCTTGATGTGGAGTTCGACACCAAACGGGTGCTGCGTGCCGAAAATGTGGGGTCAGAAATTGCGGACCGTTTTCTTCATTCCAGCGCGCCGCACGAATACTGGAAAGAAGAAATCGAAGATGTCTACACCGTGCGTGAAATTTCCGCCAAGGAAAGCGACGAGGAGAAGCCCGCAGCCAAGAAATCTATTGACGACCTGAAGCGTCTCTTCGGTGATCTTTAGCCGTCGCTAATCGCACCTATCAGATGGAATAAGGCCGCCCGGTGAACACGGGCGATCTTTTTTTCTCTCGTCAGCGGAAGAAAATGGTCGCGAGCCCGAGGAAGATCAGGAACCCGCCCGAATCGGTCGTAAAGGTCAGCAGCACAGAACCGCCCATGGCCGGATCGCGCCCCATCTTATTCAGAATGAGCGGCACAGCAAGTCCGACAGCCGCTCCCTGGACGATGTTGAGGAACATCGCAAGCGCCATGACCAGACCGAGCGTATGCCCCTGCGGCGAATCCCAATAAAGCGCCCAAGCACAGAGGCCGGCAATGGCGCCCCAGAGAAGGCCGTTGACAACCGCTACGGCAAGTTCCTTCTTCCAAATATCGATAGTATTGGCCAGCGTCACCTGTCCGGTGGCAAGCGAGCGCACCAAAAGCGTCAGCGTTTGATTGCCGGAATTGCCGGCCATGCCCGCTACGATGGGCATCAAAGCCGCAAGTGCCACCACGCGCTCAATGGTGCCGTCAAAGGCTGAAATCACGCGCGAAGCAAAGAAAGCCGTACAGAGGTTGACGCCCAGCCAGAGCCAGCGGCTTTTGGCCGCTCCCCAAACGCTGCCGAACAAGTCCTGTTCGTCATCCAGACCTACTGCACTGAAAGCGTCTTCGTCGCTTTCCTCTCGAATGACGTCAACCACTTCATTGACTGTCAGACGGCCCACTAATCGACCAGCCTCATCAACGACTGCCGCACTCACCAAGTCGTAGCGCTCGAAGGCCTGTGCCGCATCACTCGCATCATCGAGCGGGTTGAGCGTGAAGGTCTCGGTCTGCATGATGCGCCGCACCTGTTTGGCTGGATCGGACGTCAGAATCTGAGCGACAGCAAGCGCTCCCTTTAAACGGCCCAGTCGATCAACGACAAAGATCTGGTCCATATGATCAGGGAGCTCTTTGAAGCGGCGCAGGTATCTGAGCACCATGTCGATCGTCACTTCCTCGCGGATCGACACCATTTCAAAGTCCATGCGCGCACCGACCGAGTCTTCGGGGTACGACATGGCCGCGCGCAGCTGAGCACGCTCTTCGTGCGAAAGGCCTTCCTGAACCTCCGCCATCACATCTGGCGGCAGGTCATCGACCAAGTCAGCGATCTGGTCGGTATCGAGCGTTTCAACCGCGTCGACGAGTTCGTCGCGGTCCATCGCTTCGATCAGGGTCTCACGAACGCCCTCGTTGACTTCGAGCAGAATATCGCCGTCAGACTCACTCTGGACTTGATTCCAGACAGCAAGACGGTCGTCAAGCGGCAGGGCTTCGAGTACCCAAGCAATGTCGGCAGGATGGAGGGGCTCCAGAATGTCACGCAGCTGCTGCGCGGCTTCCGGCGTCAGCGGACGCGCTTCATCATCCTTGTCATCCTCATCGGGCTTTTCACTGCCCCCCGATTTTGCGCGAGCGGCTTTTTCGGCCTTTTCACGAGCTTTTTCCAAAGCTCGAGCCCGATCCTCATCGGAATCGAGAACCTGCTGCACCCGCGCAAGCGCGCGGCTGGCTTCGTCCGAATCGAGCGTCGGAGCGCCTGCGATCTCCTCGTTGGGCGCTTCTGTTTGGTCCTCGCGGTTCACGGCGCAGTACCTCTCTCAGCTCAAGGATTGGACGGGACAGAAGGAAAAAAATTCCTCCCGGACGAAGCTCTGCGGCTGCTGCAAATAAAAACCTTCAGCCGCAATCGCCCGTGAGGCTAGCACGATTTAAGACCGTCCGCTTCTTCCAGAGTGCCGGATCAGGAAAAGAAGCGGCAGCGAACATCCCAAACATGCGGTCGATTTCGCCCAAGCGAATCGACCTTTTCCCATGTTTGACGTTTTAAATTAATTGGACGCACTCAGAACTTGAGCAGCATCGGCCTGTGCGGCATGTTCAGCCGCTTTGGCCTCCTTCACCTCTTCGGCTGCCTCCGCAGCTTCAGACGCTTCGTTGAGGGACTCTTCAAGCGCGGCTTCCTCTTCGGGCGTAATCGCCTCGTCAAGCACCTTAACGAGTCTTGCATCCATGACAAGATCGACGAGGTCGCACCCCAGAATACGAAGCTCCACTTTGCGTCCGCGCGGAAGATCTTCGGTGAGTCCCGGCACCCGCTGCATGAAAGGCAGTCCGTCGATGCGAACGAGATCGCCCTTGACGACAATCGCCTCAATGGACGTGAGTTTTTCCTGCAGAATCCAGCGCAGCGACCAGTAACGCTCCATTCGAGTCTGGAAGTCGGAATAGAGACCGTAAATCGCTTCAAACTGACTCACAATCGTGAAAAGGTCGACATCGGTGCGGCCGTAAGGCGCAGTTTCACCGCGAAGCACCGCAATCATCTGACGCTGATTCACGAGGTCCACATAACGGCGCAGCGGCGACGTGCTCCAGGCATAGCGCTCCACCCCCAAACCATCATGCGGTCCCGGTGACGTACTCATGCGCACACGCCCCATGCGCTGCGAACGATAAATGCCCGGGGTGCCATGCTCTTCGAGCCAAAGGCCCCAAGTGCTGTTGGCGAAAATCATCAGTTCAGCAACCAGCAGATCGAGCGGCGCGCCGCGGCGGCGGCCTTTGACGTGAATAACCGCATCCTCGCCATCGCCCTCAAGCGCAAAATACCAATCCACGCGTCCCGTCGGTTCGGGACGTCCGCGCACCTCTTCACGGCCGTGCTGCAGACGTTTGGCAAAATGCCACAGCCAAGCGATTTCGTGCGCATACGGGATGGTGAGCGCATCAGCCGCAATCGCTTCCTCGGTGACCAGATCATCGATTTTGTCGTAGCGCAGATTTGCCTTCAGTGCGATCCGCTCCAGACGTGTCTCAGTGCGCTCGACGGCAAATGTGTCGTCCTTTACCCACACATAAAGTGAAATGCAGGGTACGAGGTGCCCTTCATCGAGCGACGAAGCTTTAATCCAGTTTTCCGGCAGCATCGTCGTCTTCAGACCCGGAGCATAAACCGTGCTCATGCGCGTCTTGGCTACCGTGTCGAGCGGCGAATCCTTCTGGATCATCAGCGCCGGTGCGGCAATGTGGATGCCTACGCGGGTGATGCCGCCCTCAAGATGCTCGATGCTCGCCGCATCGTCAACTTCCGTCGTCGTTGAATCGTCAATCGAGAAGGCGTCAACGTCGGCAATGGGGAGCTCCTCCCACGTGTCAGCCGGGGGCTCCGGGAGGCCGGCAGGGAAACCGCGGCCATGCGGGAAATTCGCCGTATAGAAGCTGTCAACATGCCAGCGCCAAGGCGAAGCAATGCCGCCCAATGCGAGCATCAGACGCAGCGGCGTCTGCCGCGTTTCCGCAGCAGCATCCGAGAGCGCCTTCCATTCGATTCCGTTCTTATCGGGCGAAAGCAGAAGCGTCAGGGCCTGACGGCCGATCGCCTCAGGGAGCTTCCCTTCAACCATTTCAGCCGTCCAGGCCTTCTTTTGCTCTTCCATGCGGCGCTTGCGCTCAAGCGCTTCCAGCGCTTTGGAGAGGATTTCCGCCGGCGCTTTGCGGTAAACGCCTCGGCCTTTGCGGTAGAAGTAAACCGGATTGGCATGCAGTACCGTCAGCAGTGCCGCGAGCTCTACGGGCGAAGGCTTCTCACCCCAGTATTCCTGAGCGAGATCCTTAAAGGAAAATTCCTCTGCCGGCGCGGCTTCCCAGAGAAAAGCCGGATCAAGCTCTGCAGCAGCCTCCGGAATACGCGCGATAAGTTCTGAAGCGCTCGGTGTCTCAAAGGGAAAAAAGACATGAGAGGCCTTGATTTTGCTCCGCCGCCCCGTAGTCAGCTCTACCTGATAGGCGCTCCCAGCCTGCGAAAGCACTGTTCCCGCCTTGAAGGCTCCGTCGTCTTCGAAATATAGATACATCGCGTTCTGCTTCAACTGCGTTCGCGCAAAGCGCGAACTGTCCGATGGTTGTTCGGTGTTTTCCTCAAGGCCGCTATTTTGCACTATCGCGCGTCGAATGCAGGCACAATCTTGCGCCGCATAAAAAATCCGCGTACGGCGGGCAAGCACTCAGCAAAGCGCTGCATTCGATGATCATCCTCGGTGGAAAGCACTTTGGGAGAGTCGCGCAGCGCTCGATCCGCAATATGCCAGTCAAGCGTCTCGTCTGCCGTTGAAAGCAGCACCAACGCATCGGCGGGATCCAGCGGTGCTGCCGGCATTTCGGCAGCAAGTTCGCGAAATTCGTCGGCAAACCCAGGCTTCACCATAATCGTTCGATTGGTGCCAAAAATAGTTTGGAGTCCCACTTGCTGCGGCACAAAATCCCAAGGCATCAGGCAGGGGTTGACGACCGCCGTCGGACAGCCGTATGCCCGCGCCGCACGAAGTGCGTAAAAACCGCCCAGACTTGACCCCACCAGAAGCGTGCACCGTCGTGCTTGGGCAGAGAGCGGCGAGAGCAGACTGCCTACGAGCGCATCGGCTTCCCGCGGCGAAAGGTTCAGATCCGGCGCAGAAAAATCGGCATTCCATTCTGCTGCGGCCGCAGCGAGCTCGCGGCCTTTTGCCGAAGCCGGTGAGGAACGAAAGCCGTGCAGGTAAACGACACGGTCAACAGCGGATCGCTCCATGCTTAAGCTCCCGCACGGGACTCAGCCTTGGCCTTGAGTCCGGCTAAGAGCTTCCCATGAATGCCGCCGAACCCCCCGTTGCTCATGCAGAGGATAACGTCACCCGGACGAGCAGCATTCACGACCTGCGTCACCAAAGCATCAAAGTCGTGCGTTGCCCAAGCGTGACTGCCCAGAGCCTTCAGAGCCTCTTCGGGCGACCAGGCAACACCCGGGCCGGCATAACAAAAGACCGCATCGGCATCAGCCAGTGCGCCGGCCAGCCGATCCTTCATCGTGCCGAGCTTCATCGTATTGCTGCGCGGTTCAAGCACCGCTAGCAGCCGACGTCCCGGCCAGCGGCCGCGCACGCCGTCGATCGTTTCATGAATGGCCGTGGGGTGATGCGCAAAATCATCAATGACGAGGCACCCGTCGGCTTCGCCTTTCACTTCCTGCCGACGATGAACGCCGGGGAAACTTTCGAGCGCCTTCAGAGCTGCCTGAGGAAGGACGCCCGCCGCACGCGCAGCGGCAACCGCTGCCAGAGCATTGAGCTCGTTGTAGCGTCCAGGCATATGAATCTTTACCGCACCGAAGACCTCTGCGCCGAGCGATGCCGAACCGTCTTCGGCAAGCGTCCATCCGTCCGGCGTGCCAAAGGGCGTGTCAAATCGCTCAAGCTTTGACCAACAGCCGCGTGCCAACACACGGTCCAGCGCCGGCGCTTTGGCATTGGCGATGATGGTTCCTTCCGAAGGCATCGTCCGCACAAGATGGTGAAACTGCGTTTCTATGGCCTGGAGATTTTCAAAAATATCCGCGTGGTCGTACTCTAGATTATTCAAAATCGCGATGCGCGGACGATAGTGGACAAACTTACTGCGCTTATCGAAAAACGCGGTGTCATATTCGTCAGCTTCAATCACAAAAGGCGCCTGAGGATCGCCCAAAGCAGCCGACTGCTCCCCCCAACAAGGGACGCCGCCGATCAGAAATCCAGGATGGAGTCCAGCTTCGCGCAGGATCCAAGTGAGCATGGAAGTAGTGGTCGTCTTGCCGTGCGTTCCTGCAACAGCAAGCACCGTCCGAGCCTTCTTCCCGGTAAGAATGTTTTCACTCAGCCATTGCGGGCCCGAGGTATAAGGAAGGCCGGCATTGAGAATGGCCTCCAAAAGCGGATTGCCGCGGGAGACAGCATTGCCGATCACCCAAAGATCAGGAGCGACAGCAAGCTGCTCGGCACCGTACCCTTCAGTGATGGTTATACCGTTGGCGCGCAGCGCATCGCTCATCGGGGGATAGACGTTTTTGTCACACCCGGTCACCTGGTGGCCGGCTTCGCGGGCGATCTGAGCGATGCCGCCCATGAAAGTGCCGCAGATGCCGAGAATATGGATATGCATCGAAAGATTCCTCGCATTGGGTAGGAGCCCCAGGAGCGCATCGCGGCGCTTGGGATTTCATTGACCGAAATTGTCGCAAAACTGCTGACATCTCGGCCGCTCTAGAATTCTTCAGATGCATTTTTCTTCTCTGGGAGGCGCAGCATGCGCGAGTACACACGACAGGAACAAGAAGCCGCCGCCGTCGCCGCCAAGCTGATCGCCGCCGAAGGTCGCACTTGGGCACGCGCCTTTCGCGATGCCCAGCGCTCGGTGGGGATCCGCCCCGACCCCAATCTCACTGCGAGTGAGATTCGCCGGTGGTTTGCACTCTTTGCGCCTCATGAACATCAGGCGCTGCTCGCGGCCAAACGGCATGCTGCACTCCACGTTATGCGCAGCGTCCCGGAACTCAACTGCCGCCTGATCGGCGTTGTCCTGTCCGGCGCGGCTGTCGAGACTTCCCCGGCAGAACTTGTCGCCATCGGCACGGGTGAAAAAGAAGCCTTTCTTGCGCTGCTCAATGCCGGGTTTTTGCCCGAACCGCTCGATGCTCCCTACCCCACCGCCTTTGCCCGCCGCGTCGGCGAAAAATGTTTGGACTCTCTGCTGCTTGACGTGCGCGGCGAACCCGTTCTTGTGCGAATCGTTCCCGAGCACACGCCGCTCCCGGCACTCACCCGGCCCGACGAATTTCAAGCCGAGTGGGAAGCGGCCGGGGCACTCCCTTCGGATGCACTCGCCCAAGTTCTCTCAGACACCCTCTAAACCGCAGCCATAACCAGCATCATCCGTCTGCCGTATTGGGCTACCCCGTTGAGGGCATACCGAGGGCATCGGCTGCTCTCTACACTCTGCAGTTTATTTGCAATGGCCTTCAGAGCGTCGTTTTACGCCAATACTTAGGGAATACCCTAGTGTTGAAGCAGATTTTCTTTGACAAGAAATAGGCAGAATGCGCAAAATTGCGCTGAGTTATCTGCTTTTCAGTGCTCTTTTAAAGAAAATGACGCTCCTAAGCAGCCTTTGCGGCTCTCTGTGCCGTCCGCGCCGTGCGGCTCCCCTGCACCTGCGGCCCAGACGTCAGGAGCCCACTTTGACACATTCATTGCTGAAACAAAATGGACCTTCGCAAACTCAAGACATTGATCGACCTCGTGAGCGAAAGCGGCGTTGCCGAACTTGAAATCACGGAAGGCGAAGACCACGTTCGCATCGTCAACCGCCCGACCGTTTCTGCAGCCCCCGTCGTGCAAGCGCCCGCTGCGGTAACCGTTGCGGCCGTGCCGCAGGCAGCGCCTGCTCCGGCAGCCGCACCCGCGGCGGCCCCGGCTCCCGCTCAGGATGCTGCTCAGGCCGCCCTGCCAACCATCACGAGCCCGATGGTGGGCACTTTTTACCGTGCGCCGTCGCCCGGCGCAGCGCCTTTCATTGAGGTGGGCGACACCGTGAAGAAAGGGCAGGTGATCGGCATTATCGAAGCCATGAAGCTCCTCAATGAAGTTGAAGCTGACAAGGACGGCGTCGTTCAGGCCTTTGCCGCGGAAAACGGCCAGCCCGTCGAATACGGTCAGCCGCTCGTCATTCTTGGTTGAGCCCAACTCAGGAACCTTCATGTTCGGAAAAGTCCTCATCGCCAACCGAGGCGAAATTGCACTGCGCATTCAGCGCGCCTGCCGCGAGCTCGGCATTAAAACAGTGGTCGTGCATTCCACGGCGGACGCCGATGCTAAGTACGTGCGTCTGGCCGATGAAAGCGTGTGCATTGGGCCTGCCGCCTCGTCTCATTCCTACCTCAATATTCCAGCCATCATTTCAGCTGCGGAAGTAACGGATGCTGAAGCGATTCACCCGGGCTACGGCTTCCTTTCGGAAAATGCCGATTTTGCCGAACAGGTGGAAAGCTCGGGCTTCGCCTTCATTGGGCCGCGCCCCGAGAGCATCCGTCTGATGGGCGACAAGGTGAGCGCTAAGCAGGCCATGCGCGACGCGGGCGTCCCTTGCGTGCCCGGCTCTGACGGAGCACTCTCCGAAGACCCGCAGGAAATCATCCAGACAGCCCGTAAGATCGGCTACCCGATTATCATCAAAGCTTCCGGCGGCGGCGGCGGCCGCGGCATGCGTGTGGTGCGCACCGAAGCGGCGCTCCTCACGTCTGTCAATATGACCCGTGAAGAAGCGCGCGTTGCCTTTGGCAATCCGACCGTCTACATGGAGAAGTTCCTCGAGAACCCGCGCCACATTGAAATTCAGGTGCTCTCCGACAACTTCCAGAATGCGGTGTATTTGGGCGAGCGTGACTGCTCAATGCAGCGCCGCAATCAGAAAGTCATTGAAGAGGCCCCGGCTTTCGGCATTCCGCGCCGGGCCATTGAGAAGCTTGGCAGCCGCTGCGTGGAAGCGTGCCGCCGAATCGGCTACCGCGGTGCCGGCACGTTCGAATTCCTCTACGAAAACGGTGAGTTCTACTTCATTGAAATGAACACCCGCGTACAGGTCGAGCATCCGGTGACAGAATTCATCACCGGGGTTGATATCGTGGCCGAACAGATCCGCATCGCGGCCGGCGAGCGTCTTTCCTTCAAGCAGCGCGATATCGAAATCCGCGGTCATGCCATTGAATGCCGCATCAATGCAGAGGACCCCTTCACCTTTGTGCCTTGTCCGGGCAAAGTGACTGCTTGGCATCTGCCGGGCGGCCCCGGCATCCGCATCGATTCGCACGTCTTTGCGGGCTATACGGTTCCGCCCTATTACGACAGTATGATCGGTAAGCTCATCGCCTACGGTGATACACGCGAACAGGCACTTGCACGCATGCGCGTAGCGCTTACTGAATTCGCCTGCGAAGGCATCAAGACTAACGTCAAGCTCCATCGCCTGCTTCTCTCTGACGAGCGGTTCGCACGCGGCGGCACGAGCATTCACTACCTTGAGGAAAAGCTCCATTCGCATTCATCCTCGGGTGTGAACTAATCAAACTCCTCCCAACGGCTACAATCCACAGGAAGCGGAACTCAAAAACGGAGTCCCGCTTCTTCTTTTTTCTCTACCTTTTCCTTTTTGCCGCCACCATGCGTGAATACCGAATCCTCGCCGACGAACGCAGTGCTGAAGATCTAAGCGATCTCTTCCTCGAGAAGGGAGCGCTTGCTGCCTCTCTTGAAGATGCCGATGCCGACAGTACCGACGAAGCACCGCTTTACGGCGAACCGGGATTGGAACCCGAAACCTGCGCCTGGCCGCGTTCCATCATCTCGGTACTCACCGCCGACGACTGTCACTTCAAAAACCTGCTTGATGACTGCGTCAAAGAACTGGGCTGCGAAGCGCCAGAATTGCTTTCGGTGAGCGACGTTGAAGATCAGGACTGGGTACGCATCACGCAGGCGCAGTTCCAGCCTTCGCATGTCTCGCCCCGGCTCTGGATTGTGCCGTCATGGAGTGAACCCCCTGTGGCCGACGCCTTGAATGTTCGCCTGGATCCGGGCGTAGCCTTCGGCACGGGTTCTCATCCCACTACGCGCTTATGCCTCAATTGGCTTGACGAAAACATCAAGTCCGCCGATCGCGTTCTTGATTACGGGTGCGGCACCGGCATTCTGGCTATCGGAGCCAAGAAGCTCGGTGCAGCTGAAGTCTGCGGCACCGACATTGACCCTCAGGCCGTTGAGGCGGCCCGCGACAACGCCATTCGAAATGATGTCGAAGCTCAGTTCTGGCTGCCGGCCGACATGCCTGAAGGCACATTCTCAATCGTGGTCGCCAACATTCTGGCCAATCCGCTGAAGCTTTTGGCGCCTGCGCTGCTCGGCCGCGTAGCGGCGCACGGCGCATTGGTGCTCTCAGGGGTGCTTGCCCGTCAAGCCGACGAAGTGATCGCCGTCTATAAGGCCGCCGATCCGACGCTTGTACTCTCGGTCTGGCGTGAAGAGGACGGCTGGGTGTGCCTGGCTGGCCGCCGCGCCTGATGTTTCGTATTCCACAACAATCTGCCCAAAGGACTGATCACCATGGCCCGCATTATTCGCTGTCCCAGCTGCGGGGCGCTCTGGCGCCTTGAGGGAGCTGCTGAAGAAAATTATCTCTGCAGCGCCTGCGGCCGCGAATTCTCCGCCGCTTCAGCGCAAACCGTAGAGGTCGACGACCAAGCGCTTGACGCCGCTCTTGCAGAATTGAAGGCGAAAAAGTCTGAGGCCGCGCAGGCAGCTCCTCGGCAGCCGATGACTGAACCGCGCTTTGCTACCAAAGTCGCCCAGGAGCTCAATACCCCGACGACGGCTGAAAAAAACGAACCGCCCGCACAATTTGACGAAAAAGAAGCTGGCCGAGGCGCTCCGATGCCGGCCATCTACCGCACGAAGAAGTCTGGCTTAGGGAGCTTCCTCCTCTTTGTCTGCATTCTGCTCTGTGCTGCGGTCGGCGCCGCCTGTGCATTCCTGATGATGCATCAGTTTGTGCTCTCTCAGGCCCCCTACGTTCGCCCTGTCTATGAAAAGGTTTGCCGCAGTCTCCCATGTCCGGGCTTTGTCTGGGCAGATGCTTCGGCCTTCAAGGCAAAGGCAACGCTTGCGCCTGATGAAACTTTGGGGCTCGCTAAGCCCACGGCAGTTGTTGAACTCACCAATACGTCCGAGTACCCGCAGATGCTTCCCGTGATCGAACTCAAGTATCTTGATCCGGCGGGCAGCACGCTCCTGCAGCGCGTATTGGAACCTGCCGACTACGGCTTCCCGCAAAAACCGGCCATACTGCCGGCCGGTGAATCGCTTACCGCTCAAATCAAGATGGAAGGAACGCTCTCCTTTGCCGCCACGGCTGCACAGGTTAAACCTGTTGTAGATGCCGGCCGCTAAGACGAGCCTCACCTGCCGCCAGCCCGAAGCGTTCGCCAGAAGCTTCGGGCTTTTTCTTAAATTTCGGCTTCAAACCCCAAAAAACCAACCCCATGAGTGTTCTCATCACCGGCTCCATCGCCTACGACGCAGTCTTCTCCTTCGCCGGAGCCTTCGGCGAGCAAATAACGCGCCCTGTTGAGCCAGGGTTCAACACCACATTTCTCACACGCGCCATGCGCCGAGATTTCGGCGGCTGTGCCGGCAACATCGCCGTCGCCATGAAGCGCATGGGCGGCGAACCGCTGATTTGGGGCGCTGTCGGCCGTGACGGCGGCGATTACCTTGAACATTTCGGCAGAGAAGGCATTCGCACCGACGGCATCGGCGTTTTCAGCAATGCTTATACCGCACAGTGTCTGATCATCACGGATCACACGGGAGCTCAAATTGCAGCCTTTCATCCCGGGGCGGCTGAGCGTACGCCGGAGGTCCGCTGGCCCACAGATGCGGATGGAAAAGAAGCACAGCCCGCCATCGCGATCCTTTCGCCCGGCGGACGCGAAACGACGCTTTTTGCAGCTCAAGCCTGCAGAGCTCGCGAAATACCCTATTTCTTCGACGTCGGTCAGGAGCTTCCGCTCTTTTCGGCTGAAGAACTCCTTGACCTTGCGCACCATGCCGTCGGGATCATCTATTCAGACTCTGAGGCAGAGGCTTTTGAGCAAAAAACCCAACAAAGTGATGCCGACCTCGCCGAGAGCGGACTCATCGTCGTCCGTACGCTCGGGAGCCGCGGCGCACGAGTCTGGCTCCCCGGCGAGCGTCATGCGGCTTTCGTGCCGACCGTGCCGATTCAAAAGGTTCGCAGCCCCGTCGGAGCGGGAGACGCCTTCCGCGGCGGCTTTCTTTATGCACTTGAGCGCGGTTTTTCACCCGTTGAAGCCGCGCAATGGGGGGCTGTAGCTGCCGGCCGAAAAGTGGCCGGCGCAGGCGCTCAGGACTACGAACTCACACCGCAGGCTGCTCAGCTCGATTTTGATCAATGGTTTGGGAAACAATCGCGAAAATAACGCGTTTGCTCACAAAATGATGAATCCTCGCGAGAAAGGCACAATGACGATGAGCAGAAGATTCGTGATCAGAATCAGCACCAACGGCGAAAAATCAATGCCCCGGAACGTAGGCAGCACACGGCGGATGGGGCGCATAAACGGATCCAGAAGCACTGCGAGCGTATAAGTCATAGGACTCTCGCGATTCACCCAGGAAAGCACGGCCCAGATGATGGCGCCCCAAGAAATCATTTCAAGCGCCCAACGGGCCATCATTGCAAAGGGAGCAATGATGAGGCCAATCGGGGTCGCCGGCAGATGCCCGATCGTGCGGTGCACCAAGACGGCCACAACTGCGACGGCCAGGGCGGAAAGCAGCGCCGACCAATGTACGCCGCCCCTCGTGGGAACGACGCGGCTGATGGGGACGACCAGCCAATCGGTTATGCGGCGCACGAACTCACACAAGGGATGCCGGGGCGAAAGCGCCCAATAGTGCAGCCAAGCCCGCAAAAGCAGGATGGCCCCAAAGCAGCTGAAGATGATCCCAAGAATGTATTGCAGAAGATGGAGCATGAGCGGCCTCAAAAATATCTGCGCTCATTATGCCAACCTCATGCGTCTGCGTCTCGCCTCTCTTTACGTTTGAGGCGTTCCGGTTCGTTTCAGTTGGAGTGTTCCGCCATTCGGCGAGCGAGCGCTTCACGGTCGCAGTCGGTTTCATCAATGGCTAAAGCAACACCGGCCGGCAGCAGCTGCGCGGTACGGCCCCAATCAAAGAAAGGACCCGGATCACTTTTTCGTCCAGGCGCAATAAATTCGTGCCCTGTCACCCACTTCACCGGATGCCGACGGCAGATGGCCGGGAGAAGCTCGCCCAACGCTTGGTACTGTGCTGCTGTAAACGGTACCTCACCGGTTCCTTCGAGTTCAATCCCGACCGAAAAATCATTGCAGGCGTTGCGTCCGCGGAAGTTTGAAAGTCCCGCGTGCCATGCCCGTTTCACCGTCGGAACATACTGAATCACCTCACCGTTGCGGCGAATAAAGAAATGGGTAGAAACGTGCAGCCCCTTGAGCGTTTTCAAGGGCTCCCAAGCAGGATCTTGAGGCCAATCTCGGCGATCGGGATTGAGCGTGCCCATAAAGAGCCGATCGACGGCGTCGCCGCCGAATGTTCCGGCAGGGAGCGAAATAAAGTGCAGCACAATCAGGTCTACCGGATCTCCGGCGGCACCCGACTTCGTCAACTGCGGCCGCTCATCCCAATACGGACTCGGGTGAAAGGACGACGAATAAAGAGGCGAAGAAGGGACGCCCTTCAGACGTCCCTCCTGCGTGATGAAAGTGTCTTCGCTCACGATTTGTCTGCATCTCGGCATTCGGCCGAACAGTATGACTTTCCGCCCCGATGCACGGCATCGCGCTTAGGAAAATACGTCCCGCAGTGTGCGCAGCGCTCCATCGGCTCTCCCACCGCAGCGGGCGTGCGCCCTTTTTGTGTGCGGCGAAGCTCCTCGAGTTCGTCGCGCTCTTTAATGGTGAGTTCAGACCGTCGGCGGCTGATTGACCAAGCCACCGCAATGACGATGAATATGCCGAGAAAGAAAAGAATGCGGCTCATCGAAAGGCCTCAAAACACTTCAAGAACGAAGCTGTAGACAAAATAGGCAACCGCAAAGACAACAAATCCCGCCCAGAAAAGACGCAGAGCCGTCTTGGCGCGCCAGCCCCAAACCGTACGGCCGAGGAGCAAAACACCGAACACCAGCCAAGAAATCCAGGTGAGGACTGCTTTGTGGTCGAAAAGGAAGTAGACGCCCTGAAGCTCCTTCGTGACAACCGCCCCCAGAATCAGCACCAGCGTCAGGCAGAAAAAGCCCGTAGCGACAATGCGGAAAAAGACGCGCTCCATCACGACCAAGCCGGGGAGCGAATCGAGCAAGTCGTCATTGGCCGAAAGCCCCTTGGCTCGCAGACGCGTATTCTGCAGCATCATCAAAACAGCCTGCACAAAGGCAATCATCATGAAGCTGTAGGCGGCCAGCGCGAAGACAAGATGCCAGCGGAAGGCAAGCGTCCAGTCGGCGGCCGGCACCACTTGTCCCTGGAAGAAAACCGGAAAAAGAGCGCCAAAGGCTGCGGCAATCAGGATGATGCCGAAAAGGGCATGAATGCGGTGCACCCAAGATTCAATCAAGAGTGTCACGACCGCAAAGAAGAACATCACGGAGACGGCATACCCGAACCCGAAGTGCACGGCTTCGGCCGTGAACATCTCCTGTCCGACGGCATACCCGTGAAGAACGAGACCGAGAAGCACGGGCCAGCGCAGAAGGCTGGAAGCCTTGGCTTCCGCCCCCTTCTTCATCGCGCTCATGATGGCGATGCCGCTCACAAGGTAGAGGAGCGCAGCAAATCCGGTGGAGATGAGGAGAACTGACATTGGAAATGGACGCCCGAGACTGGCTTCTTCTTTGGAGAAACTATCCCGGCAACGGCTTTGGTTAAAATAATGGATTCACGTCCGCAGTCTGCAGCCGCACTTCTCTGTTGAAGCGATGCTTCAACGAGAAATCCGGCCGGCCATTTCCGCGGCCGTCGTGAATCTCATTGTATAGTCGCGCCTTCTTACTAGGTGCTGAACAACCCGAACCCGCTGCCTCTGGTCCGCATCGACGGACGCCCGCGCCAAGCCGGTTCCTCAGGCTCATAGCTCATGCTCGACAATCTCAGCCAGCGTCTCTCGAAAATCGTCAAGACCATGCGCGGCCAAGCGCGCCTCACGGAAGCCAACACCAAGGAGATGCTACGCGAAGTGCGCCTTGCGCTTCTGGAAGCCGACGTTGCACTTCCCGTAGTGAAAGAGGTCCTCAGCCGCATCAAGGAAAAAGCGATGGGCGAGGAAGTGGTCGGGAATCTCAACCCCGGTCAGGCGCTCGTCGGTGTGGTGCAGCGCGAACTCACCGCTATCATCGGCGGCGACTTGCCCCCTGAAGAGCGCAGCCTCAATTTCCGTGTGCAGCCTCCGGCAGTGATTCTGCTTGCCGGTCTGCAGGGCGCCGGCAAAACAACCACTGCCGGCAAACTCGCCCGCTGGCTGGTCCACGACGAAAAGAAGAAAGTACTTACCGTTTCCTGCGACGTGTACCGTCCGGCGGCTATTGATCAGCTCAAAGCCGTCACCGAACAGGCCGGCGCGGATTGGTTTCCCAGTCATACTGGCGAAAAGCCGCTTGACATCGCTGCCGCCGCAGTGAGCGAAGCTCGTCGTCGTTTTTATGATGTGCTGATCGTCGACACGGCCGGTCGTCTTGCCATCGACGAAGTGATGATGCAGGAAGTTGCCGACCTTAACACCTTCCTCAAGCCCGCCGAAACACTCTTCGTGATTGACGCGATGCTCGGTCAGGATGCGGTCAATACGGCCAAAGCTTTCAACGATCGGCTGCCGCTTACCGGCATTGTGCTCACCAAAGCCGATGGCGACAGCCGAGGCGGCGCATCGCTCTCGGTTCGCTATGTGACAGGCAAGCCGATCAAATTCATCGGTACGGGTGAAAAACTGGGCGGCTTTGAGCCCTTTGATCCCGAAGCCATGGCTTCGCGCATTCTCGGCATGGGCGACATTGTCGGCCTAGTGAAGGACGTCACGAAGTCCATCGACATGGCCGAAGCGGCCAAGCTCGCTGAAAAAATCCGTACCGGGGACAAATTCGACTTGACGGACTTCCGAGCACAGCTTCAGCAGATGGCCGGCTTTGGGAGCTTCTCCTCGCTCATGGAAAAAATGCCCGCACAGCTTCAGCAAGCTGCGAGCAAAGTGAGCGACGAGGACGTGCAGAAGAATCTGCGCCGCACGCTGGGCATCATCGATTCGATGACGCTGCAGGAACGCCGCAAGCCTGAGCTCATTAAAGCGAGCCGCAAAAAACGCATCGCCGCCGGTGCGGGCGTACCTGTGCAGGAGGTCAACCGTCTGCTCAAACAGTTTGAACAGACGCAGGACATGATGAAGCGCATGAAACGCGGCGGCCTCTCCAAGATGATGCGCATGCTCGGCGGCATGAAGCTTCCTGGCATGGGCGGCGGCTTTCCGGGCGGCTTCCCCCCGGGCGGTTTCCCCGGCATGCCTCGCTGATTCAACCGACTGAAGGTTTTGGCAACGCATGGCTGCCGCAGTGCGCATTCTCGGACTCGACCCCGGTCTCAATCACACCGGCTGGGGCATCATTGACACGACGGGCGCCAAATCCATTTGGGTTGCGTCGGGCGTCTTTGACATCCCCAAGGGTGAGACTGCAGCGAGATTGGCGCATATCGCCCGCGAAATCGAAGCGGTCATCAAGACACATCTGCCGACAGTTGCCGCCTGCGAGCGTGTGTTCGTGAATGTCAACCCTCAAAGCACATTGCTTCTTGGACACGCCCGAGGCGCTGCAATCTGCGCGGCCAGTCTCGCCGGTCTTGCGGTTGAAGAATTTACGCCAAGCGAAATCAAACAGGCCGTTACGGGATCGGGCAGCGCCGACAAAAAAATGATCCAAGCCATGGTGGAGCGTCTCCTTCCCATACCGCATCATCCGCGTACTGACGAGGCTGATGCTCTCGCCTGTGCACTTTGTCTGGCCAGTTCCTTAAAACTCCGGGCGCTGGAAAAGTCCGGCGGCACGAACCGAACCTACGCCACGGCAAGACGCGGCCTTGGCAGTTACGGCCGAGGGGCTCGAAGCGCCTGGACAGCCTTGGTTGAAAAAAAGGATCCTAAAAAATGATCGGACGACTGCACGGCAAACTGCTTGAAAAAAATCCGCCGCAAATTCTGATTGACGTTTCCGGCGTCGGCTACGAAGTCGACGTCCCAATGTCAACATTTTGCAATCTCCCGGAAGTCGGCGGAGAGCTCACGCTCCACACGCACTTCGTCGTGCGTGAAGATGCTCAGCTTCTTTACGGCTTTGCCACACTCGCCGAACGCGCTGTGTTCCGTGCGCTCATCAAGATTTCCGGCGTCGGTCCAAAAATTGCGCTGGCACTCCTTTCGGGCATCACGGTCGATCAGCTTAAAGACGCTGTCGATCGGGGAGAGACCGGACTCCTTACCAAAGTCCCCGGCATCGGCAAAAAGACTGCAGAACGATTGGTGTTGGAGCTCAAAGGTAAGCTCGCAGGCACCGGCGCAGCGACAGCGGCAGCGGCAGTGCCGACCTCCGGCGCACGTGCCGACGTTGCGGCCGCGCTCATCGCCTTGGGGTATTCCGAACGCGAAGCCGCTGCCGCGACGAAGAAGCTCCCCGAGGACTGCACGGTGAACGACGGCCTGCGTCTGGCACTCAAGTCACTCACGCATTAAGTCTTACCGGAGTAAGTGCACCGCGCCGCTGCGCTATGCTCATCCTCACGACAGCATTTTCATTTTCTCCAAGATGTCCGAAGACTCCTCCGACCGCCTGATTGCCGGCGGCTGCGCCAATCCCAATGAAGAGAACGTCGACCGCGCACTGCGGCCGACGCGGCTTGCCGACTATGTCGGGCAAAAAGCGGTGCGCGAACAGCTGCAGATCTTCATTGAAGCTGCGCGGCGCCGAGGCGATCCGCTCGACCATCTGCTCCTTTTCGGGCCGCCCGGTTTAGGCAAAACCACGCTCGCGCACATCGTCGCAGAGGAAATGGGCGTGAACCTGCGTCAAACCTCGGGCCCCGTACTGGAGCGCCCGGGGGACCTCGCTGCCATCCTGACGAATCTCGAAAAGAACGATGTGCTCTTCATCGATGAAATTCACCGGCTTTCGCCCGTCGTGGAAGAGATTCTTTACCCGGCGCTCGAGGACTATCAGATCGACATCATGATCGGTGAGGGTCCGGCAGCGCGCTCCATCAAGCTTGACCTGCCGCCCTTCACACTCATCGGCGCGACTACGCGAGCGGGTTCCCTAACCAACCCGCTGCGTGCCCGCTTTGGCATCGTCAATCAGCTCCAGTTCTACACCACGGAGGAGCTGATCACGATCGTGCGCCGTTCGGCCAGACTGCTCGGCGTCTCCATCGATCCCGAAGGCGCAGCAGAAATTGCGAGCAGAAGCCGGGGCACGCCTCGCGTGGCCAACCGACTGCTGCGACGCGTACGCGACTATGCGGAAGTTCGCCACGACGGCACCATTACTCGGGAAGTTGCCTCCGCCGCATTAACCATGCTTGACGTAGACCCTGTCGGTCTCGACTTCATCGACCGGCGCTTTCTGCTCACTATCCTTGAAAAATTTTCCGGCGGGCCTGTCGGCATTGACAATCTGGCCGCCGCTATCGGTGAAGACCGAGACACGCTCGAGGATGTAGTGGAGCCCTACCTCATTCAGCAAGGATTCCTGCAGCGCACACCGCGCGGCCGCATGGCTGCACACCGTGCCTGGGAGCACTTCAAGCTCACGCCGCCGGCGAATCAAGGCGGCGCAGTCATGCGCGACGCCACGCTCTTTTAAACCGCATCGCTCAAGCATAAGTTCCGCCAGACCTTTGCGTTCTTAACCGTCTGCGAAGCTTTGCTTCATCTGCTCCAAGGACAAGCGGTTCACAACGTTTCCCGCTATGCGGATGGTCTGGATTTTTGCTAAGCGTCTCTATCGCGGATTGAAGGCTCTAAATCACCCTGCCCAAGCGAAAGCCTTTTTTTGCGGCCGCCCTTTGATGTGTATTGTTCAATCCACCGACGAACGCTCACGGCGGAAGCGCCCGTTTCATTCTGAATAGCGCGCCAAGTATGCCCTGTCAGGCGCATGCGGACTGCCTTTTCCCGCACCTCGTCATCGTAGCGGTAAAGATGCTTTGAAATGTCTTCGGTAAATTTGCCCGCTTTCCAGGCTTTGGCCCAGTCGCGCAGAGTATTGACGGGCAGATCAAGAATTCGAGAGGCTTTGGTATAGCCAATGCCCGCAGCAAATAATTCTGCGGCTGCACGGCGTTTTTGCCTTGATGCACATTCCTTCGGCCGATAGCGGCCTTCCGCAATGACTTCCGTCTGCTCTTCATGATCCGGTTGGGTCATCGGCGACTCCCAGAAGAACTCATCGGAGAGAAAAAAAGACCCGTCCCCGCTCTTGCGGCAAACGGGTTCTCAAACGAAACAGGGAGAAGAAAGCAGAGTTGCGAAAGCAAACGAACTCAGCGCTTCTCGAAAAAGCTTTAGTTATCCCAGGCGCTTCTTCCCGCCCTTGGAGTACGGCAGGAAGAAGCTCTGGGGGAGTTCTTAGGGAGCGCCTCGAGCTGCTCCCTAAACAGCTTTAGTCTTTAGAACGAGTAACGGAGGTTGGCGTTGAAGGCATTGTTCATGCGATCGTCGCCGCCGGCCGTCAGACCGTAGTTGAGACCAAACGTCCAGGCGCCGTTCTGAGCGGAGACGCCCAGCGTGGCCTGAATCGGGTTGGTATCCACAACGCGGGTGACGCTCTGGATGCCGCCCGTGTAGGTTGCAACCGCATCCTTGTCGCCGAAGGCGGGGACAACGGAGAGGTCAACCATCGGAGCGAGCTTCCAGCCGTTCACGTCGAAGTTGCCCGAGAAGGCAACACCCAACGGGAGCTGGTAGACCGTCATCGCGTCGTAGTCAGCACCGTACTTGGAGTCGTCCATGTCGATACGGCTCAGGCGGATGCCGGCATGCGGCGTCACGTTGAGCGCGCCGAACTTGGCGAGGTACTCAGTGCCGAGGCCGAACGTGAAGACATTGGCGTCAAGCGATTCCTTGTAGGAGCCGAGGACGTTGTTCGTCGACAGGTCGTTGGAAACCTGGGTGTAGCCCAAGTCAGCCTTGACGTTGAAGTCGCCGAAGGTCTGTGCACCGTAGAGGCTCACGCCATAGAAGTCGGCATCGTTGTCAACCTTGGCGCCCGAACCGACGGAGTTGCCGTCCGCCTGACCGACGTTGAAGGCAACGCCCAGCGTACCGCCGCAGGCAGCGGTGTAGTCAAAGCCCAGAACAGCACCGTAGATGTCGGCTTCATAGCCGGCACCGTTGCCGTAGAGGCGCTTGGCTTCGTTGGTCGTGCCGAAGACGTCCACCCAGGGGGTGAAGCCTTCCACGCGCTGCGCGGAAGTGCGGCGGCTGACGGCAGCCGTGACCTGATCATTGATGTCGAGCGCCGTCGTGAACGCGCCGCCCAGAGCCGCCATGTTCGTGGCTGCGTGCTCAGCCTTCACGAGTTCCGCAACATAGGGAGCATAGAACTCTTGCTCGAGTTTGTACCGAGCAACTGCATCATCCTCCGAGGTCCCCGTCGGATACTTACCGGCTTTCTGAAGTTCCTCACGGTACTTGTCGTAAGCTTCATCAGCAGCAAGCAGATAAGCGTTCTTTCTCACACTGCCGTACAGATCAAAGATCACCGTATCCGCGATTTCGTTCTGACCGAACTCAAGGTTGCGAACAGCCGATTCGACAGCGCCGAAGCTGTTGAGGCCGAGTGCCTTCACTTCTTTAACGGTATCTTCGTCAACCACAAAGTAAGCGTTTCCGTTGATGACGTTTGCAGCGCTTTCCTGATAGAACTCGGTACCAAAATCAACTCGCGTACTGACGGCCGTACCAACATTCAGGAAATACTGCTCACGATAGTCGTTGTAGCCGAGCGTATCCTTGCTCACCTGCTGAAGGTTAGCGAGAACCAGCTTCTCGGGAGTAACGGTCAATCCCGTAATCACAGCTTTGTCAGAGTGCGTGTAGCCGCTCTGAGCCAAGGCAGCGAGATCGATGGCAACAGTCTTTTCGCCGGGCACACCGTCACGACCATTCCAAGTGCCAGAGGCATTCTGCTGAGCGAATGAAACGCTGCCATTGAACTTGACAGCCTGTCCCACCCAGAGAGTGTTGTCAAGGTGGTGCGCAGCCTGGTAAACCTGAGCAGCCTGTTCATCATCAGCCGTTCCGACTACAAAGAGTGCGCCGTTCTGAGCTGTAGAATTCCCTTCTTCAGCACCGCCAATCGTGACATTAGCGGCCACCTGCTGACCAAATTCACCCTTCTTCGGATCCGCAGCCGTGCCGGCCAGAACCAGCGTGCCGCTTTCCTGAACCGTGGTGACTTCATTAGCCTTAGACGTGATGTCCTTTGCTGCCATACGGCCGGCGACCGTGATAAAACCGCCATCGAGCTCAACGGCATCGAACGTGAAATCGTCGTAAACGGTAACGCCTGTCTTGGCGATAACCTTATTCGTCACAACACCGACGTTGTCGTAGTCACCTTCATCGCCGAATGCGAACGATCCCTTGCTGTCTGTAGATTCATTTTCCAGGGTGACGGCAACCGGCTTGCCGTCCTTATCAAGAGCGCCAATGAAGACCTGCTGGTCGGCGTCGCTGAGAAGCGAAACCGTCTTACCCGAACCAGCTTTGATCGAGACGCTGTCGAGATTGCCGGTGTAGCCGTCAGCCTTCGTAAATTCGATCGAACCAACCGTCAAATCTTTTCCACTGACCGTCGCTGCGGCTGCCGCCTGGCCGTACTTCCAAAGTACAGCACTCTTACCGGTATAGCCGACCGTTTGAGCTTCGTTGAACGAAGCCTTAGCGGTTACGCCGTCGTCACCGGTTGCACTCACCAGCGTGCCGTAAAGAAGGACGAGATCCGTGCTGGAACCCAATTCAGCTTTAACCGTCTGCCAATCGGAAAGCGTGTACTGAATCGCTTTGCCGTTGTAGGTTTCATCAACGAGAACGAGTTCGCCGCCAGTGAACGAATCCGTCGTAAGCCCGTCTTTGAGCGAGAGCTTCTCGGCGAGCGTCGTCTTCGTGTTATCCACCGTGAAGATCTGGTCACCGGTCGTTTCCAACGTGCCGCTCGTCAGAGTAAACGTTCCTGCAGCCTTGTTATTGGTCGTATCAGCCTTCGCCACAGAAAGCTTTTCAACCATCGCGTAGGAACCGTTCACCGTGAAAGAACCGCCGTTGCCGACCGTAAGATTGGTGATCGTCAAATCTTTGTCACGAGACGAAGCAGTGACTGTACCGTTTGCATTGACAACGAGGTTGGCAATGGCGGCGTTCTCACCAGCAAGCGTAACCGCGGCAGTCTTATTGGCCGCGCTGCCCGCAACGGTCAGGGTGTCGGTAACGTTAAGTTTGGCCGTGCTAGTAACTGAAAGAACACCAAAGTCGCCGATAGATGCGGTCTTCAGCGTCGTGACGCCGCCCGTCAGCGCGAGAGTAGCCGTTCCATCAGTGGAGGCCGATTCATTTTTAACGGCATTGCCCTTCACCGTCAGCGTATCGCTCACATCGAGCGTGCCGGCCGCAACTGTAATCTTGGCGGCAGTCGGAGTAGTCGCAGCAGCATCGCCGATCGTCAGTTTGCCGAAGGTTTCCGTACCGGAGAAGCTGTGTTGAGTGCCTGTCTTAACAATCGCTTCGGAGACATTCAAGGAGCCAGCGGCCTTTGCATTTTCACCCGTTACAGCTGCAGTGGTGCTAAGCGTGCTGTCCTTAGAAATCGTCAGCTTGTCAGCCGCAAAGGCAGCACCGGCACCCACAGTAACATCACCGGTGAAGACCTGCTTGGCATCTTTAGCAGCCGTAGCCGCGTCAGCCATTTCAACGACAGAACCCGTGAAGTTCTTGGAGAGCGTCGTTGCGCCGTCAAATACCGTCGTACCGGCATTCGTCGAGTCATCGAAGTCGGAGTCGAGAGCGATCTGAGAACCCTTAAGCGTCAGCTTGCCGGCGTTGGCAAACGCAGCGTTCGTGAGCTTGATGACATCAGTACTCTTAACCGTAGCCGTGACGTCCTTGGCAACATTGATGGCCACAGCCGTTGCGGCATTTTCCTTATCAGCCGCTTTGCCGAGCGTAATGGCTCCGCCCGAAATCAATGAGCCAGTACCCGTCTTCGCGTCTCCTGCGATCGTGAAGTTGAGAGAACCTTCTTCAATAGTGACGGTCGACTGAGCTTCCAAGGCTGCAGCAGCAGTGGTACCGGCAAGAGTGATATCCGCCTTCTTAAGAGTAAGCGCACCGCCAGTCCCGTCGCTATTCTTATTCAAGAAAAGCTTGGCAGCCTTGGTGCCGGCTGTAACAGCAATGGTACCGTTGCCCGTAACGGAGCCCTTACCCATCGTGAAATCTTGGCTGTCGGTATAACCCGTCGCATCAACAACGATCTTGCCGCCGTCAAGCGTCACCGTCGTAGTACCCGTATGGTTATATTTATCGGCATCCCACTTGTCCGTCTTGATATTGCTACCATCTTTATATGTAACGGTAGCCGTACCGGTCACTACCGCCGTCACATTGGTGCTGTCCTTAACGAGGGCACCGTCCGCACCAAGCTTGATGTCATCTACAGGTGTCTTCGCAGCGATCGCCGCGCCTGCCACGAGAGAAGCCACAGCAGCTGCGACTACGGTCTTGACGGCCTTGCCCTGATAGGAGGAGGCCTTTTCGCTTGTGACCACGACGCCGCGTGTGAGCGACTTAGCCACCTTAAATGTACGATTCATTGTTTTTACTCCAAGATTGATCTTGTATACCCATGCCAAGTGGAACTGCACTCGAGCCGGGCTGTGCGCAAACACAACGGACATCGTAAAAAATCAAGAATATTAGGGGGGGGGGGGATACCCTTAGATGACCACAGTCGCTTTTGTTGGCCTGAAATCGCGTGTTTATCGATATGTGTGATGTAAACCCTATATCGACATCTTGTTGCTTACAGGGAACATTCCTCTTTTTTGGGTGTGGTAGTAACCCTTGCTTCATGTAGACGCCTCCGTCAGCGTCCAATCGCTTGATGGCCGGATGCAGCCGCAGTGAAGAAACTGTGAAGACGCTCACAACCAAGAAGTCTCCAAGACGATCACGCTGCCCCGCCCAAGCTCCCGAGCCTATGACGACTGCGGACGGAACCGTTCCGGCCAGAGCTTTCTCTCGTTCTGCAAACGAGTCTTCGAGCAGACCCATCCTCCGATCAGCAAAGCCAAAGTCATTGCCGGCTTCACGCTGCAATCAGCCCAAAACGCATTCGAAACCGGACCGGCACAGCAAGCAAATCTGGGAATCATCGGCAGCCCCGGATTCCAATGCCGTTCGAATCATCATGTTTGCCGAATATCCGGCGGAGGAGCCGCTGGCTGAAAATCCTCCCAAACGACTGTCCGCGCAAGCCCTTCTGCCTCTTCGCGTTAAGCCGCACCGTGCTCTTCAGAGCGCCTTGGATCTTCTTCGTTCTTTGGGAGAATCACGGCAGTCGATTTTCCGACAAACGGGTGACAATGGCGGTCTGTCCTGCTGACAAACGGTATGGCTTTTATGCGTTCTTTGAGGTCTTCAGCAAAAAGTTGCGCATTGACACTCATAATCAGGCGGCTATGTCGTCTTTCTTTCGTCTTTGTTTCCCGATCCCGCGGCATTTGCCGAATCATCGATACCGACCAATGCTCATCACCCGCAGGCTCCATAAAGACGATTCGAATGTCTGCGGATGAAAGCGCCATACCCGTCAGCCTGAAAAGGCCAGCCAATTTCATCGTCAAGACAACGATCGGCAGTAGGTCGTCACCGTGTCGATAGCGCCGAAGCGGCAAGACGTTTTAGAAGGCATTGCATGGTTCTTAACTCGCTCCGCTAGAGCCGCGGCACACTCGCCAGCAGCCGCTTTGTATAAGCCGCCTTGGGATGCGTCAGCACCGCTGCTGCAGCACCTTCTTCAACGATTCGTCCGCCCTGCATAACCGCCACGCGGTGGGCAGCGTGCTCCACCACGGCAAAGTTATGCGTGATGAGCAGATAAGCCAAACCGCGCTCGCGCTGCAGACTGCCGAGCAAATTGAGAATTTGCGCCTGTACGGAAACGTCCAAAGCGGAAGTTGGTTCATCGAGCACAATCACTTCAGGCTCAACCGAGAGTGCTCGGGCAATGGCAATGCGTTGACGCTGACCGCCCGAAAATTCATGCGGCAGACACTCCAGACTTTCGGGAGCGAGTCCAGTCTCCTTCAAAAGCGCCTGCATGCGGAGAAGTCGCTCTGCAGGCGTCAAGTCCGGTCTGAGCGAAACGAGCGCCTCTTCCAAAATCTGCCCCACTGTCATGCGCGGATCAAGCGAAGAAAAGGGATCCTGAAAAACAATCTGTACCTTTCTTCTGAAAACCGGGCTGCGAGGCCCTGCAACCGGCATTGAAATACCGCCGCAGCGCACAGTACCCTCAGCGAGCAGTCCGTTTCCTAAAAGCCCTAAAGCAGTCAAGGCGGCCGTCGTCTTGCCGCTTCCCGATTCACCGACGAGCGCAAGCGTCTCTGCGCGATGAAGCCTCAGCGTGCAGTCCGGCAAAATAGTGCGGCCGACCGCACGGCCGACAAAAGCCGCGAGCGACTGCGTAAAGCCTTTGGGTGCCGTACGTACTGCCGCATGTTGGAGTTCCAGCACGGGCTCTCCGTCTATGGCCGCCGCTTCGGGCGCAGCGAACGTCCTGCATTCGGCGGTCGTCTTGTCGCCCGCGAAGATGCACCGCACAGTGCCCAGCCCATCGCGCCGAGACTGAGGAGCAGGCGCATGTTCAAAGCACTTTGACTTGGCCCGTGCACAGCGCGGCGCAAAAGCGCAGCCCTTGAGCGGCCCCCAAAGATTCGGCACCGAGCCTTCCACCGGCTGGAGCGGAGCACCGTCCGGCCGCGGCAGCGCACCCAGGAGCGCCTGCGCATAAGGATGCTCCGGATGGGCAAGAAATGCTTCTGTCGGCGCCATTTCGACAATTTCACCCGCATACATCAGTGCAACGCGATCAGCGATCCCTGGCAGCAGCGCAAGGTCATGAGTGATGAAAATGAGCGTCAAACCGCGTTCGCGCTTTAAGTCATTGAGAAGCTCGAGAACCTGACGCGCTACAGTGACATCCAAAGCCGTGGTCGGCTCATCCGCCACCACCACTTTGGGATCTGCCGAGAGTGCCATGGCGATCATCGCACGCTGCTTCAGACCGCCCGACAACTCATGCGGATAAGCGTCATATGCTTCTTCTGGGCGAGGAATGCCGACTCGGCGCAGCCACTCGACGGCACGCGCTCTTGCCTCCGTGCGTCCGCACGTCAAATGCGTGCGGATCATTTCCGCCACCTGATCGCCCACCGTCATCACGGGGTTAAAGCTCGTTGCCGGTTCCTGAAAAATCACGGCAATGCCTGCCCCGCGAACGCGCTCCATTTCTTTCTCGGTGAGTGACAAGAGCTCTCGTCCCTCGAGCGTCACCGTCCCCGAAGGCACTTGAGCATCCTCGGGCAGCAGCCGCATCAGCGCCATCGCAGTAAGGCTTTTGCCGCAGCCCGATTCCCCCACAAGCGCCAGCGCTTCACCGCGGCGTACGGTGAAACTCACGCCGCGCACAGGGTGAAGCACGCCGCCCGAGAGCGGCAGATCTATCGTCAGGCGGTCGACCGATAACAGCGACGGTTCACTTTGGATATTCATCAGCACCCCTCCATCAAGCGTGGCCACGGCCCGCGGCACGAGGATCAAAGGCATCTCGAACGGCAGAAGCAAAAATATTGGCCGAGAGCACCAGCGTCACAAGGAAGAGAAAGCTGGCGAGAAGATTCCACCAAATCATGGGAGAGCGCGACAGTTCGCTGCGGGCTGAATTAATCATGGTGCCGAAGGAATGCATGGTGGGATCCACCCCGACGCCGACATAAGAAAGCACGGCCTCATAGAGCACAATGCCCGAAAAGTCGAGCACCGTAACGATCAGAACGATGTGCATCACATTGGGCAGAATATGGCGCCGCATCACCGCAAAAGGCTTCACGCCCAAGGCTTTAGCCGCTGACACGAAGTCGAGCGTGGAGAGTTTCATCGTTTCAGCCCGCAAAAGCCGCGCGAGCGTAGCCCAGCCAGTCATGCCGATGATGACCGCGAGCAGCATCAGCCGCAGATCCGCGCGTTCGAGACTGGTTTGATAGAGCTCTGGGTGCTTATCGAGGAACACCTGCACCATCAGTACGGATGCCGCGATGAGGAGCACGCTTGGAATAGAGGAGATCGTCGTATAAACATACTGAATGACATCGTCCACCCACCCGCGGAAATAGCCTGCGGCAATTCCGAGCGTCAGCGCAAACGGCAGCGTCGCGAGCGTTGCGAGCGAACCGATCACCACCGCCGTTCGAACACTTTTGACCGCTTCATAAAGCACGTCGTTGCCAACCGCATCCGTACCGAAAACGTGCCAGTTGGGCCAAATCAGGATAAGCCAGACCATCAGCAGCCAAGCGACTGTAAAAACAAGCATGGCCGGTCTCCATGGGAAACGCCCGTCTCGGTTCCGCATCACCATCAAGGTCTGCGTGAAGGTCGCGTTTCGCCGGCGGGCTATCGCCAAAGCCGTGAAAATCCACGCGAGAAAGGCTGTAACACCGCCCGCGATTGCGGCAATCAGCGTTCCCTTTACCAATTCAAATGTCCTTGTACGGTGCCCAAAGAGTTTCCCCGCATTTTTGAGCGGCTGGAAATCACGTACGGCATGTCCGTCTTTAAAAACCGTCGTCTTGTCGAATTCGCGAAGCGCAAAAGGCATGGAATAGCTGCGCTCATCCCCTGCCGCTTTAAGGCGCTCCAGTATCACAACATCCAAAAGGGACTTCACCTCCGGAGAGTACGCCTGCACGGCACTTGCGGCGTCTGAGGCATCCGCCGGCGGCAGTGCGTCGCGCCAATGAATGGAGTCCATGAGCGCCGTCAGCAGAAAAATCGCCAGTACGGCAGCCGAGGCTGCTGCAGAAGGCCTCGCAAAAACCATGCGCCAGCGGCGTGCCAATTCCGGCGATCGGCGAACATGACGGACGGCCAATATGAGGAGGACGAAAAGCCCCCACGCAACAAAGTCAGTCGGAAGGAAAACAGGAAGCATGACGAATTGAGCGGTGTTCTGACGAGTCCTGAGAGAGCCTTGAGCGCATCAAGCGAGTCGGATGCGCGGATCCACCCAGGCATAAACGATATCGGTAGCAATCAAGCCGATGATGTAGGCGAAGGTGCCGAGAAAAACCATCGTGCGTACGACGGAAAAGTCCTGTGCCCCCAAAGCGTCGATCGTATAGCTCCCCAGACCGGGAATGCCGAAGAAGCTTTCCATAATGAGGCTTCCCATAAAAAGCATTGGAATCACCGCTTCCGACGAGGTGATGATGGGAAGCGCAGCATTTCGGAGCACATGACGCCGCAGTACTGCGCCTTCAGATAACCCCTTGGCGCGTGCCGTACGAACATAGTCGCGGCCGATTTCCTCGAGAAACATCGCTCGATAAAGGAGCGTATCGCTGCCCAAACGCGAAAAGAGCGCAATCAGCACCGGCAGCACCAAGAATGCCGTGCATCCCCAGCCGTCCGCCCATCCTGAAATGGGGAAAAGCCGCATCAGCTTTGAAAAGAGCCACTGGCCCACAATGATGTAAAAGAGCGAGGAAATGGACATCAGAAAGACAGAGAGCCCAATGGCTGCCGCCTCCACCCTCGTTCGGCGAAAAAGCACCACCAAAAGCGACCAGGCCACCATCACGATGAGGCCGAGCAGAAAAGTCGGTACGGCAAGCGCCAGAGAGGGCCACATGCGGGTTGAAATTTCGTAGCCGATATCGCGGCCCGAGTCGCTGCGGCCGAAATCAAAGAAAAGGAGCGGCACGCTTCGCTCAAAGAAAACCGTGTCCGTTATTTTTTGCACACCCTCGGCCGCTGTGTTGATGAAGAGCGGTTTGTCGAGACCGCGCGCCGCTTTCCAAGCCTCAATGGCATCAGCCGTCACGCGGCGGCCGCCCAAATTGAGCCGCGCCATGTCGTCGGGCGTATTGACGGCAAAAAAGAGCACGAACGTGATGAGATTGACGCCAAGCAGAATCAAAATGCCGTAGACCACGCGGCGAAGCAAATAGTTGATCATCAGCGGCTCCTTCCATTCGACTTCAGCGGCCGCAGGCGCCTGGCCTGTCGGCGAGCGAGCACTGCAAGAGCTCCCCAAACGAGGAGTCCGATCCCAAGCGCAAGAACGGCAAGCGGCCAAAGCACAGGACGATTCCATTCCCGAATTTTCGCCAGCCGAAGATCTGCATCAACGTCGTAGTACTGCAGCGCGTTCTGTACCAATCCGGAAGGCTTGGCATTTTCAACCCAGGACTGATAAGCCGCTGCGGCCGGCGGGAAATAGCCAAAGAGAATGGGGGCATCCTGCTGCAGAATCTCAACCATTCGGTCGATGAGCGCAGCCTTCTGCGGCCCGTCTTCTAAGAGCCGCATTTCACGGAAAGCCTGGTCAAATGCCGGATTCTCATAGTTGGCCGCATTCTCTCCCTCATGCGCCACCTTGCCATTGGGACCGTAAAAGAGAAAAAGGAAATTTTCCGCATCCGGATAATCGGCGTTCCATCCCCAGAAGAAGATTTGCGCGGCCCCCTTGCTCATTTTTTCTTGGAAGCGGTTGTAATCGGTGGCACGGATCTCAAGCTGAATACCGAGTTTTTTAAACTGCCGCTGGTACCACTCCAGATAGGCGCTCGACCCCTGCGCGGCATTCTGATAGTCAAAAAAGAGCACTAAAGGCTCACCCGTCTGAGCATTGCGCCCGTCAGGCCACCCGGCTTTGGCAAGCAGCTCTTTGGCCCGTTCAATCGGCTTTCTGATCACCTGCTGATTGTGCTTTTCATACACCACAGGATTAAAAGCTTCCGGACCGTCAGCCCGCCAGCCAAAGAGACCGGGCGGAATCGGTCCATGTGCCGGCATGCCTTGGTTTTTCTGGAAGATGGCAATATTTTCCTCCCAATCGACCGCGATAGAAATCGCCTGGCGCAGCGCGCGATGCCGCTCAGCTTCTTCCGGGGTTGATCCGCCGCCCACAACGGGATCGAGCCAATTAAATCCTAGATACCAAAGTCCTGCCATCACGGTTTTAGGAAACTTCAGTCCGCGGCCGCCGTAAAGCGCCGCCTTGTCCGGATCGTCATCCATTGCGACCAAATAGCCGAGCCCCGTATCGACACGATCGATAAACGGACTGTCGTAATACCCCGCCAAAAATTTCGACTGCAGCGGCATGGCTTCTTTTTCCACTTCAAAAACCACGCGGTCAACGAGCGGCAGAGGTTTGCCGCAGTCCTTTAGGAGGCCTTTTTTCTCATCGTCGGGCTCACCCGTGCAGGGATAAAAACCGTGCTTATAAAGCGGATTCCGTTCGAGCACATGCAGGCGATTTTCGCGGAAGGTCTGCATACGAAAGGCTCCGGTGCCGACAGGCCAGGTATCGAGCGATACGTTGTTGGCTCGCAATCCCGCCTGTGCATAAAAGCGCTCTGCTTCCTGTGGCATCGGCGCGAAAAAGGTCATTGCGAGCCAATAGGCAAATTGGGGGTCTTTGCCGTGAATGCGGATTTCCAATGTATGGTCGTCAATGACCTGTACCCCCTCAAGGGGTTCTGCCATCAGATCAAAAAATGTCTCTTCAGAGGCGCCGGCCTCACGCATGGCCCGCCACTTGGCGTCAAGCCGCTTTTTAAAATCGGGAAAACCCACAATGCGTGAACTCATCGTGCCGTAAATCGGGCTCACCACCTGAGGACTTGCAATACGGCGAATGCCGTTGGCGTAGTCTGCAGCCGTGAGCTCTCGTGTGCCCGCTTCAGGCAGATCAAAAGGACTGCGCACGCGGGCTGCCAAGTCCGCATCCAGATGGTGGTAGCGAAAAGCGCCCTTTTCATCTTTGGCAAAGGCCGGATGCGGCGCATAAAAAATGCCTCGGCGGATCTTAAGCACATAGCGGGACTCCGCCACCGCTTCCGGATCGGCATCCGCCGGCAGCTCCTTTCCGCTTTTGTCGAAGTACTTTGGCTCGGCTACCTTTTCAACCGTGCGGGGCTCGAGCTCATAGGGCCGCTTCAGATAGGCGTACTGGTAAGGCGGCTCATAGATGGAATAGGTATAGGCCGTTTCATCACTCGAATATGACCGCTGTGGATCAAGCGTCCGCGGACTTCTGCCGCCAAAAGCTGTAAAAAGCGTCTTTTCGCCGTACTCAGCAAGCGGCCGCGGATTGTTGGTAACATCCGGAAGCGTAAAAAGCAACGCCGCAAACACGAGCACTGCGGCAGCAGCCGCCCAAACGGCACGTCGACTGAAAAGACTGTGCGCAGGATCGGTCTTAGCCGTCAACGCGGACGCATAATCGCTTATCGATCTCCGGCCTTGGGTCAATTTGTGTTCTCCTATCCATCTGAAACAGACTTTCGCAGACCTGCTTCAGTACAGCAATCTTTTGCGATTTTTTGCCGTCGACGCTCCTACAGGTCAACAGCTGCTGAAGAGCACCTATACTACGGGATCACTCGAACGACGGCGGGATAAATGCACTGTGGAACACGATTTGAAGCGCTTCCGCTGATGCTGCTCGTATGGTCTTCGAATCCAAATTTTCCGCTCCAGCAGTCCGAATGCCCGCAAATGCCTTCTGCCAGACTGGAGCCTTCGAAACGCATTTCTCCTCATGCCAGAATTCACAGCCGAATTCCCTGTTGAGGTTTACTGGGAAGACACCGATGCCGGCGGCATCGTCTATCACAGCAACTACCTCAAATTCATGGAGCGCGCCCGCTCGAACCTCCTCAAGGAGCTCAAAGTCGCGCAGGCGAATTCGCTCACCGATCCCGACGGCGTCCTTTTTGTTGCCGTAAGTGTGGCCATCCGCTACCGTCGAGCCGCCAAGCTCGAAGACCACCTGACCGTGCGCACGCGCATCAAGACACTGCGGCGCGCCTCGATCGTCTTTGAGCAAAATGTTTATCGAGGCAGCGAACTCATTACTGAAGGCGAAGTGCGCGTCGGCGCTGTGAGCCGCCGCACGATGGCGCCGGCTGCAATGCCGGAGTCGCTCTACGAAAAAATCCGCGCGCTGCTCGACCTTGCCGACTAAATTCCAGTTCATTCATTCCGACAAAGCTTTCCATTATGAACACCACTGCCGATCTTTCGATCCTCACGCTCATCGCCAACGCGAGTCTGGTCGTGAAGGCCGTTCTCGCTATTCTGATCGTGCTTTCGCTTGCCAGCTGGACGGTCATCTTCCAGAAATTCTTCGTCGTGCGCCGCGCCATGCGTCAAACCGACGATTTCGAGTCGCGTTTTTGGAGCGGCACGGAACTCACGAAACTGCTCGACACGGCCAACCGCTCCCGCGACACTTCCGGCATGGAAGAGCGCATCTTTGCCGCCGGCATGAACGAATTCATGAAACAGCGTCAAACGGCCGGAGCTGCCGATACGGTCAACAGCGTCTCCCGCGCTATGCGGGCAGTCTTTACCCGTGAGATGGACCGGCTTGAAAACGGTCTGCCGATGCTTGCCTCCATCGGTTCCACTTCACCCTACATCGGTCTTTTCGGCACGGTTTGGGGCATCATGAACGCTTTCACGGGGCTCTCGAGCCTTGAAAACGCAAGTCTCGCCGTTGTTGCGCCGGGCATTGCCGAGGCGCTGGTAGCCACTGCCATCGGCCTCTTTGCCGCCATTCCTGCAGTCGCCGCCTACAACTACTACAACAACCGCGTTGGCCGTCTCTCCAACCGCGTTGACGGCTTCAGCGAAGAATTCCTCAACATTCTCGAGCGCCAATCGCGCTGATTCCGGAGGAACTCTCAATGGCTCTCAGCAGCAAAAGCCGCCGCCGCGGCCTGATGGCCGAGATCAACGTCGTTCCCTACATCGACGTGATGCTCGTGCTCGTCGTCATCCTGATGGTTGCCGCCCCCTTTGTGAATCCGAGCGTCGTCAACCTGCCATCCGTCAACAAAGCGTCGAAAGCACCTGAAAAAGTGGTCGAAGTCGTCGTTTATCCCGACGGCCGTCTGTCGCTTCGCGCAGGCAAGGAAATGCAGCCGACTGACATGCCTGGACTGGTTGCCGCCGTTCGTTCTGCGCAGGCCGGGGATGCAAAAGTTCCAGTGGTGATTGCCGCCGATAAAGATGTGCGGTACGAAGATGTCGTGAACGTCATGAAACTTTTACAGAGCGCAGAAGTTGAGCGCGTCGGACTTTCGCTCAAGGTTGAGCGGCCTACGGCCGCCCGCTGATGCCCATTGAAGGATCTTTTCTATGAGCATCAAGCCACCCATCAGCGGTTTTAATCGAGAGCATCAGGCGGATCGCCGGGACATGTTTCCCGCCGCACTCCTTTCGGTTGCCGTGCACGGCGCGCTCTTTGTGGGTCTCTTTACTGCGTTCCAATGGAATACGTCCGAGGAGGCCGTTTATGCGGAACTTTGGGCGCCGGAAGAAATTTCCGGCGGCAACGATCCGTCCGGCGTTGCTGAAAAGCTTCCGGAAGTTAAGAGCAAAGACACCGAAGAGCAGCAGGAGCAGAAAGCTGCGGCTCCAGAACCCAACCCGCCCGCAGAGCCTCCGCCCACTGCCCAGCCTGAACCCGCCCAGCCCACTCCTGAAGACATCGCTCGCGAGAAAGCCCAAGAAGCTCAGCGCATTGAAGAGGAGCAGATCGCCCGCGCAGCTCAGGAGGAACTTGAAGCCCGCCGCCAAGAAGCCGAACGTATTGCGCAGGAGCGCGCCCGCGCCGAAGAGATTGAGCGCATGCGTCAGGAAGCTATCGAGGCCGAGCAGCGTCGTCTAGCCGAAGAGGCTCGCCGCGAAGAAGAAGAGCGCATCGCTCAGGAACGTCTTGCCGAGCAGGCAAAACGAGCGGAAGAGGAACGTCAGGCCGAAGAAGCCCGTCGTCAGGAAGCCGCGCGTCTGGCCGAAGAAGCACGTAAAGCTGAGGAAGCCAAAAAGGCCGAAGAAGAGCGCCGTGCCGCTGAAGCCGAAGCAAAGCGAATCGCTGAAGAGTTAAAGCGCGAAGAAGCCGAACGCCAAGCACAGGAAGCCGCTCAAAAGGCTGCGGCGGAACGGCAGGCTCGAGAAGCCGAACAAGCCAAACGCCGCATTGCTCAGCAAGCGCGTGAACGCGAACTCGCTCGTCTTGCAGCCAAGATTGACCCGAATGCGCAGCGCTCGGGCACCACTCGAGGTGATCAGCGCAACTTCCGCCGAAGCCTCACCGGCTCCGCACTGGCCACCTGGTCCAACAGAGTGCGTGCCTGCATCCGCCCGAACATCTTGTTCGACGTTCCGGTCAATACGCCTCGCGGACGTTATGTCGCGGAATATCAAGTGCGCCTGCAGTCCGACGGCAAACAAATCGGCTCGCCCGAACTCAAAAAGAGCTCTGGGCTCTCCGCTTACGATACCAATGTCCTGCGTGCCATTCGCTTGTGTAATCCGTTCCCGCAGCCCACTGGCGGCGAAGCTATTCCAAGCGTGCTGACCATTACGTTCGATCCGGTGGACGATACTGCCGGCAAGTGACGGCTGCCCGTTGGCTGCGCCAAAAATCAATCGGCCTGCAGAATCCAAATCTGCAGGCCGATTGATTGGCTGCTCGCTCAGTATGCGCCGATCACATCGGCGCATCATCCCTGCGTTTTAGTCGCGCTTGATACGGCCGACAATGAAGGCTGCCGCATCGGCAACCGGAACCATCGTCTTTTCGGCCAAATTCGTACGCTCAGCGTATTCGATTTCGCCGTTCTTCAGACCGCGGTCACCGATCACCACGCGGTGCGGCACGCCGATGAGCTCCCATTCCGCAAACATCACGCCCGGACGCATGTCACGGTCATCGAGAATCACGTCAACACCGCGCGCCTTCAGGTCTTCGTAAAGCGCATCAGCCGCCTTGCGAACATCTTCACTCTTGGCGTAGTTCATCGGACAGATGACCACTTCAAACGGCGCGATGGCGTCGGGCCACTGGATGCCTTTGTCGTCATGTCGCTGCTCGATCGCCGCCCCCGCCACGCGGGTAACGCCAATGCCGTAGCAACCCATCTGCATGGGCTTCGGCTGGCCGTTTTCATCGAGGAAAGTGGCGTGCATCGGTTCGCTGTAGCGCGTGCCGAGGAAGAACACATGACCGACTTCAATGCCGCGCTGCAGACGCAGAACGCCCTTGCCGTCGGGAGACTTGTCGCCTTCGACCACATTGCGCAGATCCATGACGACGGGCTCGGGCAGATCTCGCCCAAAGTTGACGCCCGAATAGTGGAAGCCTTCCTCGTTCGCACCGCAGCAGAAATCAGACATGTCGGCAGCCGTCTTATCAGCATACACAGCGATATCGCTCTTCACGCCGACCGGCCCAAGGTAGCCCGGCTTGGAACCAAATGCGGCAAGAATTTCCGCGTCAGTGGCAAACCGGAAGCCGTCCTTGAGTTCCGGAATATGGCCAGCCTTCACTTCGTTGAGTTCATGGTCAGCACGAAGCAGCACAAGCACAATCTTTGCCGGAAGCGGTTCGCCCTTTTCATTGGTACGGTCCGCAGCAAGCACGACGCTCTTGATGCAGCTCAGGAGCGGCAGGCCCAGATATTCCGCCACGAGCTCGCATTTTTCCTTGCCCGGCGTAGCGCGCTTTTCCAAAGCGGCTGTCGGCGCTTTGCGGCCGTCAAGGACGGATGATGCGTCGGCCAGTTCAATGTTGGCGGCGTAGTCCGAATCCGGGCAGTAGGCAATGACGTCCTCACCGGCATTGGCGATCACCTGGAATTCATGCGAACGCGAGCCGCCGATAGAGCCCGTATCGGCGCGCACCGCACGGAAAACAAGACCAATACGGGTAAAGATGCGCTGATAGGCCGCATACATCTTGTCGTAAGAGAGGCCGGCACCGGCTTCATCACGGTCAAACGAATAGGCGTCCTTCATCGTGAATTCACGACCGCGCATCACTCCGAAACGCGGACGGCGCTCGTCGCGGAATTTCGTCTGAATGTGGAAGAAATTCACCGGCAGCTGACGCCAGCTCTTGATTTCCTGGCGGGCGACATCGGTGATGACCTCTTCGGACGTCGGCTGCAGCACGAAGTCGCGCATATGACGATCTTTGATGCGCAGGAGTTCGGGACCGTACTTCTCCCAGCGCCCGGTTTCCTGCCAGAGTTCTGCAGGCTGCACCATCGGCATGAGCAATTCAATCGATCCGGCACGAACCATTTCGTCGCGGATAATGTTTTCAATTTTGCGGATGACGCGAAGGCCAAGCGGCATGTAGGTATATACGCCGGCGGCAAGCTTCTTGATCATGCCGGAGCGAATCATGTACTGCTGGCTGATGACGTCGGCATCGGCCGGCGCTTCTTTGAGAGTCGAAATGAAAAAGGAACGGGCTCGCATATCAAATGGAGGCACCCGCCGCGGCGTCTTCCGCCAGGGTGCTTAAAAAAAAGGAATGCCGCTCCGGAATTTCAAAACGCGGGGAGCGGCTGAGAATCAACGCGTTATTGTACTTTTTCGCACCTTCAGAGGACGACCAAGTTGTCGCGATGGATCATTTCGGGCGCATCCATGCTGCCCAAAATCTGCATGACCTCATCGGTATGGGCACGGCAGATGCGGCGGGCTTCAGTGCTTGAGTACCCCACCAGACCGCGAGCAATCTCGCAGCCGGCTTCGTCAACGCACACCACCATTTCTCCGCGCTTGAATTCGCCTTCCACGGCTTTCACGCCGACCGGAAGGAGCGACGTGTGATCTCGCTTAAGTGCTCTCACGGCACCCGAATCCAGGACGAGCCTGCCAGCCGCCCGCAGATGGTCGGCAATCCACTGCTTCTTGGCATGGAGCACTGAAGAAGCGGGGCTCAGGTGCGTGCCGATCGCTTCGCCCTGGGCGAGCCGTACGAGCACGTTTTCTTCTCGGCCGGAAGCAATGATGGTGCCCGCGCCCGAACGTGCTGCGCGTTTGGCGGCCAGAATCTTCGTGATCATGCCGCCCTTGGAGAGCGTGCTTGCTGCGCCCCCAGCCATCTTTTCCAAAGCCGGATCACCGGCTTGAGCAAATTGGACGAACTCCGCATCCGGATTGGATCGGGGATCCGCCGTGAAAAGACCTCGCTGATCCGTCAGAATCACGAGCACATCAGCTTCCACAAGGTTCGTCACCAAAGCGCCCAGCGTATCGTTGTCGCCCACTTTGATTTCTTCGGTCACCACGGTGTCATTCTCATTGATAACGGGAACGATGCCGAGCCCCAGCAGTTCAATGAGCGTCATGCGGGCATTCAAATACTGCTCTCGGTCCGCCAGATTGGCGTGGGTAAGGAGCACCTGAGCGGTCTTGATGCCGTGACGGCCGAAATGTTCTTCATAGGCCTGCGCAAGCCCCATTTGTCCCACCGCGGCGGCGGCCTGAAGCTCACAAACGCGAGTCGGTCGAGTTTCCCAGCCGATACGAAGCACGCCCTCGGCAATAGCGCCAGAGCTCACCAGGAGCACTTCGCGGCCCATCGCGCGGAGCGCGGCAATTTGACCGGCCCAGCGCTCGATCGCACGAACATCAAGACCGCGTCCGTCATTGGTAACCAATGCGCTCCCAACCTTGACAACAATGCGACGCGCCTCTTTAAGAAGCGATTCCTGACCGACCATGGCGTCTTCTCCTATGGAAATTGCACGACAGGAAAGCCGCTCACACATGATTCGAAGCGGCTTTCGGGCTTAAAACTGATGTTTCAAATCAATGCGCTGCCGGATCGTACGGTTCGGCGTTCTCGCGCTCCTCATCAAAACGCTCATCGTCGAGAAACGCGCGTTCGGCGCGGCGATCTTCGTCGACCTTCTGAGCAAGCGCATTGAGGAGTGTGGTCAAACCTTCACGTGTTGCAGCTGACACCGCAAACACCGGTTCGCCTTCACGGGCGAAGGCCGAGCGGAACTTCTCAACCAATGCGTCGCGCTCTTCCTCGGGCACGAGATCCATCTTGTTGAGCACTACCCAGCGAGGCTTGGCGGCAAGTTCCGGATCGTACTTTTCGAGTTCAGCCACGAGTGCATGCGCCTGTTCGAAGGGATCGACCGTATCGTCCAAAGGCGCTGCATCGATAACGTGCAGCAGCACTTTCGTGCGGGAAAGGTGGCGCAGGAACAAATGTCCGAGACCGGCACCCTCCGCAGCGCCTTCGATCAGTCCGGGAACGTCGGCCAATACAAAACTCTGCTCGGGCCCCACACGAACGACGCCCAGATGGGGGTGCAGCGTGGTAAAGGGATAGTCGGCGATCTTAGGCCGAGCATTGGAGACCGCTGTAATGAGCGTGGACTTGCCGGCATTAGGCATACCGAGGAGGCCTACATCAGCGAGCACCTTCAGCTCCAGTTCGAGTGAGCGGTACTGACCCGGTTCTCCCGGCGTAAATTGACGCGGCGCGCGGTTCACTGAGCTCTTGAAATGAAGATTGCCGAGTCCACCTTTGCCGCCTGCGGCGAGGAGCTGACGTGCGCCATGCACGTTAAGATCGGCCACAATCTCACCCGTATCGGTATCGCGGATGATGGTACCCACCGGCATGCGCAGGACAACGTCCTTGCCGCCCGCACCGTAGCAGTCCGCCCCTCGGCCGTTTTCACCGTTAGGCGCAAAAAACTTACGGGTGTACTGATAATCCACCAGCGTATTGATGTTGCGGTCGGCTTCAGCCCAGACCGAGCCGCCGCGGCCGCCGTCGCCGCCGTCAGGACCGCCCTTCGGAATGAACTTCTCGCGGCGGAAGCTAGCGGCACCATTGCCGCCTTTGCCGCCCTGAACTTCGATATTGGCTTCGTCGACGAATTTCACGTTGAACCTCGAAAAAAGTCGGGGTAAAAAATCAAATAATCAGAATAACAAAAGCCCAGCCGGGAGATCCGCGCTGGGCTTTGTTTTAACCGGACCGGAAGCTTCCCTTGGCGGGAAGCCTCTGGTGCTGCCGGCCTCGCTGATCTCTAATTTAGGATCAGAGAGCGGTCGGTTCGACGTGAACGTAGTGGCGGCCGAAGGCGCCCTTCACTTCGAACTTGACGGTGCCGTCAACGAGGGCGTAGAGCGTGTAGTCCTTGCCCGTGCCGACGTTGTTGCCGGCGTGGAACTGCGTGCCGCGCTGACGAACGATGATGCTGCCAGCGTTGATGGCTGCATTGCCGAAAACCTTCACGCCAAGACGCTTCGCCTTGGAGTCACGACCGTTGCGGGTGGAGCCGCCGCCTTTCTTGTGTGCCATTTTCTATGCTCTGCTGAAAAACTGGGTTGAAGGATGAATCAAGCGTTGATCGCGTCGATACGCACTTCGGCGAAGTGCTGGCGATGACCGCCGGACTTCATGGAGTGCTTACGACGACGGAACTTGAAGATGCGGACCTTGTCGTGGCGGCCGAGCGCAACGATGGTGCCCGTCACGGTAGCGCCCTCAACGAGGGGAGCGCCGACCTTGAGGCCTTCTTCGCCGGAGACAGCGAGAACTTCGCTGAAAGTAACCTGAGAGCCGGCGTCCTGGCCGAGGAGCTCGACCTTGAGCGTGTCGCCGACGTTGACGCGGTACTGCTTACCGCCCGTCTTGATGATCGCGTACATGTAATAAAACCTCGCCGTCCCGCTTCAGTCTGCTTGCAGCAAACCTGCGCGAAACCTTTTTGTACTCGACGAACCTCGAACGCCCGGAGAATTCCGAATGCCGCCCGATAAGTGCGTCCATTGCGTGGAAAGGTGCGCATTATTTCATTGCGGAAACTTCTTCGTCAAGCGAAAAGCTTGGATTTCTTGCGAAACTCAGGCATACACACTCAGCATTGCGCACTTGCCGCGCGGTCTGCTGCCGCAGGCTCGATATACTTTGCTCACAATTCTTTTTGCCCGCGGATGTCATGCATCCCGCAGTTCGCATTTTTCTTCCTGAGGCTATATGACCCAGACCGCATCCTCAACCGACCCCAAGGTGCTTGTCCAGCGCCTGCTCGCCCCTATTGCGGACGACATGAAGGCGGTTGACGACTATATCCGCGCTGAGCTTGCAAGCGACGTGAGCCGCATGCATGAAATCAGCGAATACATCACCAGCGCCGGCGGAAAGCGCATGCGTCCTGCGCTCCTTATTCTCATCAGCCGAGCGCTGGGGTATAAGGGCGACCTCTGCTGCTATCTCGGCGCAACCATTGAGCTCCTGCATACCGCCACACTGATGCATGACGATGTGGTTGATGAAAGCAATCTTCGCCGAGGCCGCCCTACTGCCAATGCCCGATGGGGCAACGGCGCAGCCGTTCTTGTCGGCGACTTCCTCTATACCCGCTCCTTCCAAATGATGGTGCGGGCGGGCAATCTTCGCGTCATGCAGGCGCTCGCCGATGCCGCCAACCGCCTCTCCGAGGGTGAGGTTGTGCAGATGGTCAATGCTCATGACCCGTCGGTTGACGAAACCCGATACTTCCGAGTGATTGAACGCAAGACGGCCTGTCTCTTTGAGGCCGGTGCCCGAATGGCTGCTGCCATTGCCGAATGCAGCAAAGAGCAGGAAGAAGCCGTTGCGCAATATGCTCTGGCGCTCGGCAACGCTTTCCAGATTGCCGATGACATTCTCGACTACACGGGCGTTGCCGCCGATATTGGCAAGAACCTCGGCGCAGATCTTCGCGAAGGGAAAATGACGCTCCCGCTCATCTATACGCGTGAACTCACAACGCCCGAAGGCCGAGCACTCATCGACGAGGCTGTTCGGAAAGGCGATGGCCCCTTTGACAAAATCACAAAGCTTGTAGTAGACTGCGGGGCTCTTGACCGATGCAGTCTTCGAGCGGAAGCCGAGTTAGAGAGAGGCCGTCAGGCTCTTGCAAAACTTCCTCCTTCCATTTTCAACGAAAGTCTGCTAGAATTACTGTCCTTCACTGTTAGACGTGATCGATAACGTCAAATCGGTAAAGACCTCGGGGTGTAGCTCAGCCTGGTAGAGTACTACGTTCGGGACGTAGGAGTCGGAGGTTCGAATCCTCTCACCCCGACCAGGTTTCTTAAAAAGGTCGTCGCAAGACGGCCTTTTTTGTTGTGTCTAACTCTACGGACCCCTGCTGCTCTAGGGAAGACAATCGGCATTCTGGTGCGTCACGGCTCGTCAGCCACTCCTAAACCCCGTGTACAGCTCTTGACGGATGTCCACCAAGATGTACACCATAGAAGCACGATGCCCGGTGAAAGCGATTTCCGGCCGGATTTTTTGTGTACATCAGGAAAGGAGCCTGCTGAGATGCCCAGAGTTGCAGAGAGGATGACAGAAAAGCGCCTGCGGAGCCTGACGAAAGGTTGCTCCTGCGGCGTCGTTCCCGGCCTTGAGGTGCGCGTGCGCACTCTGGGCGACGGGAGCACGGCAAAGTACTTTTTGCTTCGTGACCGTGCGACGGGTAAGGCGTACCAGATCGGACAATATCCGAAGGTCTCGCTCTCTGAAGCATTCAAGACTGCGGCCGAGTGGCGCGAAAAGATTAAGGCGGGGATTGATCCGGTTGCTGAGAGAAAGGCGCTGCGCATGTCTCTTCAGTCTGAGGAGCCCGCGCCGGCTGTTCTGACCGTCCGGGAGATGGTCTACGGGTGGATTCGGTTCAATGAGGAGCGGGGGAGATGGAAGAACGCTCGCAAGCCGAAGGAGCGAGTGTGGGATGGGTACTGCAGCAACCACTTCGCGCCGGACTTTCTTTCGATGCCGGCGAAGGACGTGACTGCTGAGCTTCTATACGACGAGTTGGGGGAGAAGTGGCGCACCATGATCGATACGCCGGAGAGGATTCTGAGCGATATGCGTAATGCCTACGACTGGGCAATGCGGCAGGAGATGATTCCCGTAATGATGAATCCGGCCCGTGTAGCCGGAGGGAAGCTCGGCGATATGCTGTCCCTCGCTCGTCCCGAGGGCGGCCATGAGCCCGCGCTGCCGCCTAAGCGCATGCCGGCTTTCTTTGCTGAGCTGATGAAGCTCGTGCCGCGCAGTCAGTCTGCGCGCTGTCTGGCCTTCGCCATTCTCACGTCGGCCCGCAATTCAACCGCCAGAGAGGCCACGTGGGATGAGATTCAGCAGGACGATGAGGGACAGTGGTTCCACGTCATCCCGCGCGAGCGGATGAAAATGAAGTCAGACAAGATTCCTTTTGACCGGAAAACGCCGCTCTGCGCTCCGGCGAAAAGTCTTCTGGACACCGCGCCGCGCTTTCCGGGCGAAGGCCGCAACTTCATCTTCCCGAATATCAATCAGGGGAACATGTCGCCCTTCTCGCTCGATGCGGTTCGCTCGTTACTGAAGAGAATGCACGACAGGCAGCGCGCGAAGGATGGCATAGGGTGGGTCGATCCGGAGCAAAAGGCGAAGGACGGTAAGCCGAGGATTGTCACCCTTCACGGTCTAGCGCGGGCCACGTTCAACACGTGGGCGAAGGACGCGAAGGGCTACGGCCATAAGTCCTTCTCCCGTGACCTGCGGGAAAGCTGTCTCGATCACCGCAATGAATCGTACCAATGCGCCTATGACCGTGAACAGGCGTTGGGCGACATGAGAGAGGTTTATGACGCTTGGGGAAAATATTGTTGTGCAATGTTGACAATAACTCCAAAAGTGATATGATTTCACCTAATCAGTGAATTCGCTGATTCAAAGAGGAAAACAAGATGAAGATTAGTGAGTATGGCAAGCTTGTCCGAAAAGGTCGGATAGATGCTGGTGTCACCATGCTCGATATGGCTCGAAGCATTGGTGTTGCTCCTTCGTATCTCAGTGCTACGGAAGTTGGTTCGAAGAAAATATCTCCGAATTTTCTCGAGAAGGTTGAAAAATTCTTCGCTACACGGGGGATGACTATTTCAGGTCTTCATGAGGCGGCAGACGTTTCAAATCGATCAGTGTCTCTTGAAGGCCTGTCGACAGCTCAACAATTCCTTGTTGCAGGTTTTGCCCGCGTAGATATGTCACAAGAAAAGCTTGAAGAATTTGCCCAGCTTTTGGCTGGATCAAAGCAAAGGGGGCGTGAATGAATTTCTGTCGGGGTTATAAAGTTCCTCCGCGATCGATCCTAAACATCCGACAAATCGCAGAGCATGTTCGAGAGGTAGTGGGTGACCCGAAAAACGCCATGGGGCAGATTCTCGAAGAGTTGCTTTATAGCGGAACTCTCGACGTTGTGCCAAACGACGATCCTCGCCTTGCTAGAGGTGTTGAAGCTGTGTACATTCCTGAAGACAAATGCATTCGTCTTCGAGATTGTGATTATGAGGCGTGCATTTTAGGAACTCGAACACGTTCAATGTTTACATTCTGGCACGAATTCGGGCATCTGATTTTGGGACATGAACGATCTTTCAGTCGAGAAGAGTCGCAAGAGCACAAGGCATATGAGGACTCGGAGTGGCAGGCCAATACTTTTGCTGGTGAGCTCTTGATGCCGTTTGCCATCATTGAAGCAGAGGGTTTGATTTTGCCTGAAGAACTAACAGAAAGATTCGGAGTTTCGTTTGAGGCAGCGAGAATCAGATTAAAGCAATTAAAACGGATATGAGAAAGGCGTTGAAGAAATTGCAATTCTTCAACGCCTGGAGGGTGGTCGCGAGCGAGTCACCCATTGATGTCGGTTTCAAGACTCCATCATTATGAGTTCGGTGGAGAACGATGTCAAGCTCATAGCTCGCTCGTGGAGATTTGCCATATGGCTCATCCCACGAAGAAGGCCCGAAAGGGCGTAATGAAGCTCGTGTTTTGCACTGTTTATCGTCATTGGCGTACAGGGAAGTTAATGCGAGCTTCTGATTATGGCTACAAGGCTTGGCCGTTTAAGGTTAGAGTCCCTGTAGTTTAACCGCAATAACCCCGCCAGCACGACGCTGAGCGGGGTTTTGCTTACGCAGTTTCTTTCACTTGCTCCGTATGGTTGCCTATCAGTGGAGTGGTGGCGGGTTCAAGGTTTGCAACCCACTTTTGGATGTCTTCAGCTTTGAATCGAGCAACCTTAGGACCAAAGTAAACCGGTCGCGGGAAGGTGCCCAGCTTTACTAGTTTCCAGACGGTTGATGTTCCGATCCCACAGGAGGCTGCTACTTGTTTGACATCAAGCATCAATACCCCAATGGGAGATATGTCAGTAGTATTCCTAGCTCTCATTTTGTGATCTCCTTTTGTTCGTAGCAGCAAGATGAGCTTTCAGTGCCCTCATCTTCGAGCTCTTTGATTCGTCTTTCAATTAACACGATGAATGCAATGGTGTTTTGAAGGGCTTCGCCTTCTTCGATCAGTTCTTCAGCCCGTTCTCTACATACCTCGATGTCCGAGTAAGGCAGGCACAAACGTAGCCTGCTTCCTTGTTCTCTCAGTTCGTCGATGGTGAGTTCATTAAAGTCCATCGTTCTTCTCCGACTATTTCTTCAAAGCTCAGGTTTCTTCTTGTTTCCGCGCTTTCTATCAAGCTCACGCCGATAGAGCTCGGTTGCAGCGATTGCGATAGAACGTGCGCAGCTCTTTCGTGAAACCTCACGCCGGTGATCTCCTTCATGGATGAAGATCGCCATTCGAGTGAGCATCTCTGCAAGGATCGTCCAGAGGCCAGTATCGGCAGTCTTTTTTCCTCGCACCGCAGCTTTCATTTGCAAGACACTAAATTCCGTCACCAACAGCATTGCGTACATGTATTCACGCAATGCATCAGACTGGCTTGTCTCAGCGTCTTTTGCATACTGCGTTAGGGTTCTCAACGATGAGAGGGGGTAGTTGCTACTCACTTTAAAAATCTCCGTATAGCTTCCTGCCCTACACCCTAGGAAGTCATTACGTTCGCCTCAGAGTGCAGGGCAGGAAAAGCGGTACGATCAGACGTCTAAATATTTCTGAAGGAGGTTTTTGACGTCATCATCAATGATTGGTTCTGGGGGTACGCCTGCTCGGACATGCTTCATCCAAAAGTCGAAGCACCGAGTAGCGATCATTTGAATGATCGATTCATTCCGGTCGACTGCGTAGATGCGAAAGTCTTGGCCGCCGATCAATACAGCGACATAACAAAGCTTTGCGGCAGTGACTGCCATGTACCACTGAACTTGTGTTTCGTAATAGAGCGGGATCTTGTGTTTGGAGGTGATCTCCCTCTTGATGATCTCTGCTTCTTGCGAAAGTCCCCAGTGTTCAGCCATCAAGGCATTCGCAGTCTTGCATTCGAGCAAGGTGTCTGTTGTCAGCATCAATTTTTGGACATTCCAGATTGACGCAGGATTTGTGAGGCGAACATCGGCAGAAATCCGGTGATTGATCACTGCTCTGTCGATGTTTGCTAGCGCCCACTGAGTTGGAGTGCTAGTACCTATGTAGTGATCGAGGTTAGAAGCAAGCTGGTGGTAGACGCGCTGAATCATGAATCCAGTTCGTTTTGAAAATTCTTGAGCCACGATGCTCTCAAGTTGAGTCCCCCAGTAAGCAGCCTCGCTAGGTGCTCGGTCCTCGGTGATTTCTGTGGTTTTCTCTCTGTAGATGTCAAGAGGAGTGCGGTATGGATTGATACCGAGAATTGCAGCAACATCAGATCCACCGATACCTTTTTGTCGAGCCTTAAGCCATTCAATCCGATTAGTCACGGTGCGCTCCGATGAAGGCAAAGAGAATCCAGGTGATGAGGTTTCTGAGCATGGTTGTTCTTAGCTTTGATGCGCCAATCAGGCAATAGAAGGAAGGAGTGAAGTCGCCACCGATTGCCGCAGGCACGCATAGTTCTCAGGTAATAGTGTTCGGCGCCGTCAGTCCAGAGATCCAAGCAGCGAGTGTTCGTCACTGGGTGAAGTCTCTTGGCCAGTTCCTTGGCGCGAGTGCCGAAGAAGTAGACGGGCTTCATGCGGCATTCCTTTGAAAGAAAGCGAGGATGCGAGCGATGAAGGTCTTTGAATGCGTCGGCGGCTGCGCAGCTTTTCTAGCTTTCTTTGCACGTGCTGACCGCGTTTTGATTGCTCTACGTGCATCACGACTCAATTCGTGCTTAGGGCGCCGATGTGGGTGGGAGGGAATACTCATCATGCAGGCTCCTCATTACGCCCCGCGGGACTTGTAGAAATTGTGCCAATCCTGAACGAGTTGGCTGAATTCCTTGGTCTTGCTGATTTTTTTACTTAGCCACGATTCAAAATCCTCAAGTGAAGGATCTTTGACGCAGCGGCTGTACCATTGGTAAACGATAATTGCCTCACGTCCGCGGGCTGCGATTGCTTCTTGGGTCGCTAATTCGAGGCTTGCGCCCAGAGCAACATTCAAAGCGGCGCCGCCAACTAAGTGTTGCAGCGCGGTGGTGATGACTTTGACGTTCATTGGCTGAACTCCTAAAAAAGTACGTAACCATTAAGAACTGCCCACTGCATGAGCAGGCAGAGTGAGATACCGAGAGCGCTGATACCGGCGCCAGTCAGAAAGGCGCAGAAGATGATTGCGGTATCGCTGAACCCAGTACGTTCGTTGTGGCCGAGAAGTTTTTTCAACGTCATGTCGTTCTCGGAAAAAAGAAAAGCCCCGACGCGTGAGCGTCGAGGCTGTTGGTTAGAAATAGGTATCAGTTACGCGGCCTGATGGCTCAGCCAGTGTTTGTAGCAAGGAAGCTCCTTGACGCTGTAGCCGATCTTGTCGAGAGAGGATTCAAGGTTCAGCCAGTTGAAGTCGTGAACGGCTTCCCACATGGATGCAGCGTAGGGCGAATCAACGCTCCGCAGGAATTCGACGTAGCGTTCAATGTTTGCTCGGTGCAGGTATCTCCACGTATAGACGAGAGAAAGAAGCTTCTCCATGAAGTCAGCTCTCACGGTGTAGACCTTCGGCGGGATCTGCTCATCGTGGTATGTGGTGCTTTCGATGCGCTTGATTTCTTCCTGTTCGTGTTTGACCCACTCAGCGCGGGTTTTGACGGGCACTGTCTGGATGAAAGCGAGTGCGGCTTCGAAGTCCTTCTTCTGCAGGCAGGTGTACCGCGGGATGCGGAAATGGTCCTTGAGGGCGGAGTAGATCACGCGGAAGTTCTTCGGCGCTCCGGATGCACGGCGTCCGACGGCTTTCTGGATCTCGCGCTGTTGAGCTTCGTCGATGTAGTCGGGGCCGCCCTCGCCTGAGAGCGCCTTTTCCATCCGGTCGAACTCATCGATATACGCCCACTTGAAGCGGTCAGCCTTCTCGCCGGTAAAGCCCATGGCGAGGAACGTGAAGCCTGCTTTCGTGAGGGCATACGCTTTGTACTTGACGATGCCCTTTCCGAGGTTGGAAGGGCGCTCAAGCTCTACGGGGATGAAGTTCCCGCGACGATCTTCCGGCGTGCGCTGGATAATGTCTTCGACGTCGCGAAGGACGTGACGATGATTCTTTTCAAAGACGGCTGAGATGTTCGTCGTAAGGACGGTAGCAAGGCCGTTGCAGACAGTGATAGCGGGCGCAGTGGTGCGCGTTTTGACAGCGTTCATGCTTGTCTCCTTGAGAGGTTTAAGAACCTCGCTCCCACTTTCGACGGTGGTGGGCGAGGCATCGCGGGGTCGAAAACCGATCTCAAGGTATCGGCCACCCGAAGGTGCCCGCGAGCCTCTCCCATAAAGGAGACTTTCACGCAAGTCTGTGATTTTCTCTAGAAGCCCAAAATTGGGCACCTAAGAAAAAAAGCCGCTTCCAACGGTCGGCGGCTTTCTTGCGCCTTGAGATCAGTCGGGTTTCGACGCCCGTCCCCGTCGCTTTCACGGGGCAGGGTTATTCTGCCCGATCTTAGGCGCTGTGTCAAAATGAACATTACTTGTTGGACATCGGAGAAGAAGATGACGGAATCTGTTGACTCCAATACTGAGATCGAAATCCTTGAGACCTGTAGCCATCAAAATGGCAGACGTTATTGGCTCGCCAAGGAGTTCATGCATCGTTTGGGGTATAGCTCATGGGAGACCTTCAGAAAGGTCATAAATAGGGCCATGGTATCGTGTGCAAAGCTTGATCTGGACGTCTCCGAAGCGTTTGAGCAAGTTCGAGGTGAAGATGGCCGCCTGGTGGACTTTAAGCTGAATAGGTTCGCCTGTTTTCTGATTTCCACCTTTGCAGACGATAAAAAGCCTGAGGTGCAGAGGGTAAAGATAGCGCTGTCGGCATTTGCGGAAGCGATCATTCAGTCTGCAATCGATTCAACCAGCGTGCTCCGTATCGAAACTCGCGAAGATCTCAAATCGGCCGAGAAACTGCTGAGTTCCGCCGCGAAAGAGGCGGGGGTCCAGCCATCAGAATTTGGCATCTTTAAAGATGCAGGCTTTCGAGGCATGTACAACATGCCGTTAGCGGAATTTCGCTCCTACAAGGGGGTGTATAGGAGCGGCTCTACTACTCCGGTCTTATATGACTTTATGGGCATAACCGAACTCGCAGGCAACCTGTTTCGCGACACTCAGACTGCCGAGCGCATTCGAAGTAAAGGAGTGAAGGGGCTCAGGGATGCCGCTGCATCTGCCAAGGCTGTCGGAAAAGAGGTGCGAGAAATGATGTTCCGGAACAGCGGAACGAATCCCGAGGATTTGCCCATTGAAGAGGACGTGCGAAAGGTCAAGTCTCGACTCAAGAAGGCCAGCCGAACCATGATCAAACATGACAAAAAATGAGAGGACTCTTTGCCGCCCATGTCATTTTGATGCCGTCTGCCTAAGCGCGCATCCACGTGGGAGGCGGTTTTCACGTTTTCCATGACAGGCGGCATCAAGATGAAGCCCCCAGGTGGGCTGTTGGTTATGGGCGTGGGAGTTGCGGTGGTTGGCTCTGAGCTTCCTGCTGGGGCTTGTCGCTCTTGTAGCTCATCTGGAAGCCGAGGCCGAAGTACGTGACCAAGAGGACAAGGAGGGGCGTGAAGAACCCATCCGCAAGCCTTGTCACGATCAGCCACACGATGGCGACTGTCCCGGCGATGCGCCCGAGGACGCTGACGATGACCATCGCCAGTTCAAAGTACTTGAAGGCCATTACCACTGCCCATCCATGTCCTTGAGACGCTGATGCAGGTGCTCGATCTCGTCGAGCTTCTGGCGAATGGTCTCAACGACTTTGAGCACGGCCTCCTCATCGGGGAAGCCGCAGAGCACCGATTCCCGAGAGCCCGCGAAAGTCAGATCGAAAATCGGATGCTCCATGCCCGCGCTCCTTACGAGATGACGACTGACTGGCGGTCTTCGAGGGCCGCGCCGGGGATGTCCTCACCGGCCTTGAGGGCCTTCTTGAGGGCAACCTTGTCCGGATCGACCTTGGTCACGACGCGCTTGAATGCGTCCGGCAGCGCGTCGATGTCGAAGACGGTGACGGACTGAGTTTTGGAAATGCGCAGTGACGCCATGACGCCCTTAACCTTTCCGCCCATAGCTTCGAGCGCGGGCATCATGTAGGCCTTCAGGCGCTCGGACTTGTTCTCCAGTGCCTTACGGCGCTTTGCAAGACGCTCTTCTTCAGCCTTGATAGCTTCGGCTTCGGCCTTGAGTTCGCGGCAGTAGCAAGCCGTCCCTTCGAGCTTTTCAGCTGCTGCGGTGGTGTACTCCGCGTAGGCGGCAAGGGCTTCGCCATCGACCTCACCCGTATCGGGATCGGCGTCGAGGCGGTCGAGAAGTTCGCGCAGCGCGCCGGGGATTTCGTAAATTTTCATTTTGAGTGCTCGCAAAAAAGCCCCGGTGGTTGACCGGGGCTGAATGGTTGTTAGAAGGGCATGTCGTCATCGACTGGCGGAACAGGCGGCATAGAAGCTGCGCTGGAGGTCTGTGCCTGCGTTCCTCCGTCAAGCTTGCGCACCGCCTTAGGATGCTCCTTCAGGTTCTTAAGAAGCGCGGGGATAGCCGTGGCTTCAGTCGCGCCCGAATCGATCTCCTTAGCGGTTCGACCGGTGGCCGGATCGAATGCGCGTCGGATCGTCATGTCGTTGGCGATCTTTACCTCCCCTAGATAGAGGTATTCGCGGGGCTCTGCTTCAAGGACGAGGCCGATTGGCTTTCCTTCGATCGCCTTTCCGCGATAGCCCTTCACGATCTCGCCTTTCATGGTGCGTACCTTGCCTTCGACCCATTCGACCGACTCGGTTTTGGAGCAAAAAAGCATGGACTGGAAGATACCCATACCAAAAGCCTTTTCGCCGTCGCTTTTGACGATGCAAAGCGAGAGCCACGCCGTGGCTCCATCATTCGATTCGAAGTAAAACCGGAGCATCGCGGCTCCGTTCTTCGTTTCGTACTGCTCTGCCTGCAGGATCTTTCCTTTGTAAGCCCCAGTTTCAAAGATGCGGGCCGGGGTTTCGCTCCTGATGGCAGATACCTTGTCGGCCTTGATAGTTCCGATGATCATTTAGATTCCTTTGCCGATTCTTCGGCGGGTGTTGAAATTCCGTAGTACTCGCAGATGGCCTTGTCGACCTCTGCAAGGTCGTTGTCGATCTCGTCTTCTTCGAACATCCCAAGAGGAGATTTCACGGTGTCGAAGCCTGAGTTGTGAGTGCGAAAGAGGTACTTGCCCTGATCGACCGCTGTTCGAAGGACGGTTGTGAACATCCCTTCAATGACGATCTTTTCGTCCAGCATCTGCCCGATCGTTTTGATGCGCGTCACGCCATCCTTGACCACCGTGTGCGCAAGGAGATAGACGCGTTTTGCATCGTCGAGCTCTGAAGCGGTCTTGGCGAGATCGAACCCGCAGCCGCCGATCTGATTCCACTTGTCATAGCCGCCGACGTTCCGCAACTCCATCATTCTGAAGGATAGGAAGTACTGCCAATCGTCGATGACGATGATCTCCTTTGAGGTCTCCTTCATGGACTGAAGGATGAAGGGGACGTTGGACGTGCAGAGGATGTTGCCGCCACTCAGGCGTGTGAGCTCTTCTCGCTCTCGCTTGTTCTCGACAACTTTTTTAGTTCCGAGCTGAACAAACTTCCAGCCAGTTGACCTGAAAGGAAGCGGTTTTTTGACCGGTTGGATGATTAGCGTTTTGGTTGGATCGATATTGCGAAGGGAGCAAGTCTTGCCTGACCCACTTTCGCCCAAAACAAGCGTTCCGTAGCTCATGTATGATTCTCCGTGTGGTTAAAACGCGAAGACTTCATCGAACTCTTTTCGCATGCGCTCGATGTCGTCTTCGTCTTGCCCGGACATAGGGAGGTTTGCGGAGGCCTGTTCGGCTTCCCAAACCTCTTTTTCTTTCTGGTCATTCGGTGTCATTTGAACCACCTTTCCAAGATGTAGCGAATGAGGTCGAAAAAGCCCGCCTGTTTGGGGGCGGGCTGTGCGGTTGTTCGCAGCTGTTCGGCCGCTCTTGGTCGTCTGGCGGCCCCGGCGCGCTTCTGCTTCCGGCTGCTTGAGCCATTCGGCCCGGTCTGCTGAGTCGGTTGTCATCGGAAAAATCTCCCTAGTAAAAAGGCGAGCCCCTGGAGGAAGCTCGCCTTGGTGTGTTTCGTTGCTTTGGTCTTGCGCTCTCTCGCTCGGGCGTTGCGCGCTGCGCATGCCCTGCGCTGGCGCTTGCTGAGCTGAGAGCGATGCCGGTGCGGGTGCTGGGGGATGGTCATTGCGGTTCCTTCTCTGAGCGGGTGAGGTCACTCCAAAGCGTGAAGAGTGCGAGACGCTTTGCGCCTAGCTTGGCGTCCAGTTCACCTATCAGGCGATGAACTTCATCTTCCTTGCCCTCCTCGTAGCGCTCTCGGATGATCGCGAGCTCTCCGGTCTCGTCCTTAGACCAAGCGTGAGACTCGCGGAGCTTCTTGAAGATCTGAATGAGCTCCTTTTTGGTGCGCCTGTTCATGCGGCCTCCCGATGGCGCTTGGCTTCCTCGTACTCGTACTTAGACCATTCCTTGCAGGCCTTGTCGGCCTTGTGCAGGATGCGGTCGATGATGTCGAAGAACTCACCGCCCTTGGCAGCCTCGCGGTCGAACGCTTCGCGGAAGCCCTCGACGTTGTACAGGGAGCGCTCTAGGACGCGGCGTGCGCGGGTCTCGCGGTCATAGCTGGAGAGGAGCGCCCACCACACCCCAAGTTCGTAGAGATCGCGGTAGAAGTCGATCTCGAGCTCAGCCGCGCCGGAAAGGCAGCGCGGAGTGAATTCGGTTTCGTTCATGATGAAGCCTCAGTTGGTAGCGAGGTATTTGAGGAGGTATGAGCCGCCGTAGATGACAAGGCACATCGTCGCGAAGAAGATGACCCCGCCGATGACGCCGATCATCTGGGCTTGATGCTCTCTGGCGAGCTCAGCCGGGGTGAAGCCCTTTGCCGGGGAACCCGTCAGGGCGTCGAGAATGAAGGTCTTGATTGACATGGCGTGCTCATGAAAAAGGCCCCGGGGCGCGAAGCCTCGAGGCCGTTGGGTATTCAGGTTCAAGCCGTCTCTCGGAGACGTGCCTTGCATGGGGGCGCGGCATTCTTGGAATAAATGCCGGGGAAGCGGCCTGAAGCTGGGCTCTCATAGGAGAGCATGAAAAAGCCCCCGCACCTTTCGATGCGAGGGCCTGATTGTTCGTGTCAGCGATTAGTGCCGATGGTTCGGGGGAAGACCGCGAAGTAGGTACAGGGCGAATGCCGCACCGATTACGCCGAAGATGGCTACTAGCGTCCATAAGTCCATGTTCATCGCTCCAAAAGGTATGTGAGTAAGAGGCTGACCGTCAAGAACCCCAGTCCAATCAACGTCCCTTGGAAGTTGTACTGGAAAAGCCCTAAGGCCAGACCTGCAACACCTACTTTCTCATAGATGTCGGCGATCCTTTTCACTAGAGCGCGTTTTTGATTGTCAGTAAGTGTCACGTCGTGTCCCCGTGTGTCTCTTCAATCCATTATACGAAAAGTCAACCTCAGACCACTCTTGCGAACAGGCTGAAGTTGGGATCTCCCTCTGGGGTAAGCTGAACTTGTCGCGGCTCTCACAGTGCGACTTTGTTCAACTACCTCAGAGGAGAAAACATGAGTGTTTATGACGTGCTTGCTCAAGCGATTGAGGAGCGCCGGGTGGTGACATTCACATACGATGGATTCCTGCGCGTCGTTGAGCCTTTCTTGCTCGGCACCACCACGGCAGGGCGGCCTGCATTGCGTGGCTACCAAACAAAAGGCGGTAGCAAATCAGGTACCGTACCCGGCTGGCATTTGTTTTCGCTAGACAAAATCGGCGGAATAGCCATGATCCAAGAATCGTTCGCAGGCGAGCGGACTTGGTACAACCCCGTTGATAAAGCCATGTCAACCATCGGCCCTCACGTCTAGCTTCTAGGCCGCAGTTGCAACGCCCGGCAGGATATGCCGGTTCGTTGTTTACTGCACAGTCGCTGTCGTGGCAATCGTTCATTAATCTCTCCGTAAAAGACCCACAGAAGCGCTCTCAAAAGAAAGCGCTTCAATTGGCCTTTCTCTCTGCCCGATGGTCTGAACCAACTCCCGGACAGAGAGATTCACTGCTCCGGTCTGCCCGTGTGCGTTTTTGTCCGCTCGGCGGGAGGTACTAGCTCCGCGCCTTGAGGCTTTCCTTCGCCCGTCTGACTAATCATCATCCGGTGCCCGCCGGGCTTTCGGCCCTTTGGGGAGGTTCGGTTGCTCATCAACAATGAACATCCTGTAAAGCGAACATTAACAGATAATGAACAAAAGTGCAAATCATCGGTGTGCATAGATGCTAATTTCCTGTTTATGTATCCATTGACCTCAAACAAACAGGCAATAAAAAACCCCGCTTGAGGCGGGGTTTGTGGTCGGAGCGGCACGGGTTAGAGCTTCTTGATGTGCAGGCCAGCGTATGCGCGCCCGATGATTTCGAGGTTGTCGCCCTCGCATACGGACATGGGTTGATATAGGGGATTGTCAGATAGGAGAACTAGGCCCTTCAAAGTGATCTGGAACCGCTTCACCATGACTTGCCCGGCAATGCGCACTGCATAGATGCCGTCTTCGAGAACGCTCTTTTGGGACACGTCGATGACGACAGTATCTCCCCGGAAAAGCGTGGGCTCCATCGAATCGCCCGTCGCCGTGATGATGTGAATCGATTTCTTGGCGGCAGTTGGACAGTACTTGTTTGCCCATTCAGGCGTTACGCCCATGAACTCAATCAACTCAACCCCTGCTCCCGATGACTGGGCGTTTGTGTCATTAGGGGTGCCGCAGTGCGCTTCCGCAGAAAGACGCGGAATCATGATTGTCCCGTCGTCGAGCTCAATGGTCTGCCCTCCCGGCGCAGTGGCATCGCCATAACGAACCCATGCGGGCGTGACGGAAAAGAACTCGCAGAGCGCTAAAAGCCCCTCTTCACTCGGCTCTGTTTCCCCTCGCATCCAGTTCGACAGGGAAACGTTGCTAACACCGAGATGCTTCGCGAGCTGTCGAATTGACATGTCGCTGCTTTTGACCATAGACGTGATCCGGTCGGACATCGAAGACATAGCAAACCTCCTTGCAGATCAATCAACTGTAAAAGAACTATTAACAGTTGGATGCAAACCAAAAATGTGCAGTATGCTAATATTTGCTTTACAAATGAGAAGCATGGCTTAATACTGCACATTGGGAAACAACATGACAACAACGACCAGTAAGCAGGACTTCATCACCAACGTCGTCCGCGAATTCGGCGAGAAGGCCGGATCACGGGGCAATGGTGAATCGGCCCTCGCCAAGGCGTGCGGGGTCTCGCGCATCACCGTGCGCAACTGGAAGAAAAAGAATTCAGTCAGCGCCGCCTATGCGGACAAAGTGGCTGAGCTGACGGGCGTCCCTGCCTATCGCCTCAACGCGGAACAGAGACTCGGCGTCGAGGCCGTTGTCTCGAACCTCGGTCTTGTCTGAGAGCGGGTGACGACATGAGCTTGAAAGCGATCAATTGGATGGCGAAGCAGACGACTGGCGACGACAAGATGAAGTCGGCGCTGTTCTGGCTTGCCTTCCATCTCAATGACGAGACCGGGGAGTGCTTCCCGTCCATCTCGACGCTTCAGGCCGAAATGGAGGTGAAGTCCGACAACACGGTGCGCGGAGCCCTTCGGCGTCTGCGCGAAGCTGGGTTCATTTCGTGGGAACGCGAAACGAAGGACGGGCTCACAGTCAAGACCAACTATCACCTGCACATGAATGGATCAATGGCTGAAGGTACTTCAGTCAGTAATGGTACTTCAACCATTGCAGTACCTCAACCATTGATGGAGGGTACTTCAACTGTTGAGGGGGGTACTTCAACCATTGCGGGAGGGGTACTTCAGCCAGTGCGTACGAACAGGGAAATAGAACAAGGAATTAACAGGGAAAGGAACAGGGAAGTTATGTGCGCGTCCGCTTCGCAGACGCTTCCCGCCGACCTTCCGGACGTTCCTTTCGACGAGTCCTTGTACGAGGAAGCCCGCTCGATGGGGTCAGAACCCAACACCGTGAAGGCCGAAGCTCCGAAGCGCAGGACTACCACGCCGCGCAAAAAGCCCGCTACCCGATGCCCGTTTGGGCCTGATGCCTCAATCCCGCCCGAATACCTCGAAATTGCGCAAAAGGCCGGTATCGGGGACCCTCAGCAGGTCTTCTCCGCATTCGTCAATCACGCAATCGCACACGATCGAAGCCTAGTGATCTGGCCTGCAGGTTTCCGAACGTGGTGCTCCAACGAGCTCCGATACCACCCCAACCAAACACCCAAGCCGAAGCCTCTCCACCAACGAACCGCTGCCGATTACGACTGGTAAAACCCTATGCCCGAACTTCAAAAAGCTTTCTCAAAACAAGCCCTGCAGCCGATATTCACGCAGATTGAAGCCGTGCGTGTTGCAAACCCGCCTCCACGAGCTCTCCCCAAAAAGTCCGAGCGCGAGCTAAAGGCGGACGAACTCAGTTCGCGCTTCAGCGAACTTCACGTCTCTCTGTCCCGCTGCCTCTCGTGGCTTCGGCAGCCGACCGCAGAAACCTTCTCGAACTTTCAGCTCGACGCGGCCGAAAAGGATCAGGCCAAGGCGCTCGCCATCTCGAAGCGCTTCTCCGAACGCCTCATGACGCGCTTCCTTGATGAGTCTCACCCCGAGGCCGGAATCCTTTTCCTTGGGTTCACAGGAACCGGCAAAACGCACCTCGCTAAGGCCATCCTCACCGACCTCGCGGCGCGCAAGGCTCCCGGATTCTTCATCCCGGCAAGCGAGTACTTCGACCTTTACACGCCCGCCTACGCGGCGAAGCTCGATCAGCCGCTCTGGAAGATTCGCCAGTGGCTCGCTTCAACTTCCTGCCTCGTCATCGACGAAGTGGGAACGAGCGCATGGACCGACGCCCGCAAAGATCGCCTTCAGCAGATCATCGATCTGCGCACTGCAAACCGCCTGCCGACCATCGTCACAACCAACCTAGCACAGGCCGACTTCGATGCCGCTGGTGCTGAGCGCATCGCCTCACGCTTCAATCAGGTCCTTTACCCCGTCAAATGCACCTGGTCGGACTTCCGCAAGCGCTCTGCCCTCAAAAACCTCAAACCCGAGGAGGTGTTCTGATGACTGGCACAGAAAAAAGCACGGCCCGTCCCTCTCCTCAATCGGGATTCGAGATCGAGCTGATCCCTTATCCCGATTGCATAGAGGTTCAGACCTTAAAAGTCACTTCCCTTGACAACGGTACATGCATCGAGATCGATGGATGCTGCCTTCGCGGCGTATTGAAGGCCTTCAGAGACCTAACGCCAGAAGACATCCGGCAGGGAAAAAGAATCCGCGTTCAGTTCTTTTACCCGCCTACGAAAGAACGCGCAGCTGAAAGCCGTACGCACCTTCTCCCGGAGCACTCAGCATGAGATCCAAAACTTGCCGCGGCTTCAATGCATGTTCCGGAATCTTTATCTCCGGGCGCTTATGGAATGAGGCGATCACTTTGGTGTTCGAAAACATCACACGCTCTTCGCCACTTTCAGTCTTGAGTTCGTAAACCGATTGATCGTTTTCAGGTACTTCAATTTTCAACATGAAACCCTCCGTGAGGTGGTTGATCGGTGTTCTGGGGAGAACGTCCTTTCAATCATCTCACGGGGAGCCAAGAGGTAAATCAACTGTGAGCATCAAAGAAAAACTCAAACAATTGCTGAGCGAACTGGGCCCATACCTGGTTACAGCCTTCGCGTGCGTCAATGCCGCTTTCGTCGGAATCGTTCTCTTCGGGAATGAAGGCGCTTCAGGCCTGATTCGCTTCTTCCAGTTCGTGTGTTTTGTGTTCGCCCTCGGATGTGCGCTCTTCTGCCTCGTTCAGACCGTCGTCCACTGCTTCATCCACGCCTTCTCACGGTGGATCATCCGGACGGCCTTCATCCTGAGGGAGCGACATGAGTGAGTGCCTCCGATGCCGCAACTGCGCACCGCTCGAGCCGCTGCCGAAAGGCGATCCGCTTCGCCTCCACAGAGGCCAGTGGGGGATGCTCGCCAGAGGCCTCGTCTACTGCTCTCTCCCCGGGGAGATCAGCGGATACAAGCGATTTCGCTCCGTCGAGTCCGTGGACTACTGCGAGCACTTCGAGCCCGAGCCCGATGCCGACCGCATAGCACGCCGCTTTGAAACCGTCCGAATCCTCCGCGCCGCTTTCGACCAATGGCGCAAAGAACTTCAATCAAAGGCCAAAACGAAATGACGCTCAAGAAAGTCACCCGTCTCATGTCCATCGATCCGCCTTCCAAGGAACACACGCCGAAGCGCCCGCCTTTCACTTTCACTGAGGTGGACATCGACGACATCTCCACCTATCCGCCTGAAGGTGCCGCGCTCTTCTTCGTCCTAAAAGAAGGAGCCTGGGATCGCTTCTACGGCGAACGACGCGGTTTTACGATCTTCGCTGACCTCTATGGGCTGACGTTCAAACTCGATCAGATCAAAGCATGGAGCCCAGCCGGCTTTACGAAGTATGAAGAACGCATTCGAGAGGAGAAGAAAGTCCGTGGTTAAGCTCAACATTCCCGGTACGCCTCAGGGCAAGGCACGTCCGCGCTTCTCTCGCACCGGCCACGCCTATACGCCCGATGAAACCCGTCGCTACGAGGCCCGTGTAGCCGTTCTTGGCAAGTACGCGATGTGCAACCGAGACATCATGCGCAGGGCAGTCAAGATTTCTATCCTCGCTGCTTTCCCTGTGCCTGCTTCGTACTCGCAGAAACGCCGCGCAGCATGCCTGCAGGGCTGCGAACGACCTGCCAAGAAGCCGGATATGGACAACATCATCAAAATCATCTGCGATGGACTCAACGGCATCGCGTGGAAGGATGACGCTCAAGTCGTTGAGGTCTCTGCTGCCAAAACGTACGCAGAGTTCCCATCCGTCACCGTCTACATCGAGGAGCTTTCATGATCGATCCGATATTCTCCAAACGCTTGCAAAACTGGAGTCGGTGCATTCGAGCTCGCAGGAAATCATTACCTTCGCCGACAGCTCAGGTATTAAACGAACTCCGCCTGAAGTATGGCCCTCCAGCTATTGAGGAGTACCGGAACGAACCTCCAATCTCGAGTGCTGATATGGCTGATGCGGAAAAGCTATCTGCTGCCTATGGGGGACCCTGGCTAACTCCACAGGAAAAGCGCGTGCTTCAAATGGTCTATGGAGAAGGGAGGCACGTCGGTTTGTGCGCTAGGGAACTCCGCGTGACGTATCGCGGTTTCTTGCGTGCATTTGATGGCGTGTGTCAGAAGTTCCAGAGAATCATCAAAACGTACTTTGACAACGATGGTTGAGGTATATATACTGAACATACAATTTTTAGCCGACTTCCATTGCGATTTCGAGAGTTTTGCCACGGGGCAGCCTTTTTGCACCCGAAAGAAACGTAAGCCCAGTCAGAGATGACCGGGCTTTTTTGATGCCGGAATAAGTAGCGTCGAAATACATAACATTTGCAAAAATGCTAACCTCATGGTAGAATATTCACGTGTTCAACCAATAGAGGAGATCATGAAGCAAAGTGAATTTCTTCGGTGGCTTAAGTCGAGAGGCGTTGAGGTCACCCACGGAACCAGACACCTTCGCCTGAGAGTCCCGGGGAACCCAAAAACGCAAACCATGCCTCGACACCCCGGCGCAGAGATGAATGAAAGTATCCGCAAGGACATCATTCGCGATCTTGGCCTGAAGGAAGTCTCTAAGAAATAAAACACACCCCCGCCTTAGCCGGCGGGGCTTGCTGCATGATCGTATGTCTGACAAATGTCAAATTTCGATTTTCCATGCCGCTTTGAAAAGCTTAAGGACGGCACTGAGATTGTTCGTTGCCGGGATCTGCCCGAACTTCTGTCATATTCCGTGGATGGCGAGCCTCTTGAAAATTGGGCCCGTTATGCCGTCGAGGATTGTGTCGAGTTCCGTATTAAAGATGGAGAACTTATTCCGGAGGCGTCACCTGCGCTTCCCGGTGAATATGTTGTTCATCTGAGCGCAAATCAGGTTGCAAAAATTCTGCTTTCAAATGCGATGGCGCGCGATGGTGTTTCTCGCGTCGAACTCGCTAAGAAGGCCGAACTGAAGCTTCCTGAAGTGACGCGGATTCTCGACGTTCGCCATCCTACGAAGATCGACCGTATTGAGGCCACTCTTCGGTCACTCGGCCATAGGCTTCAGCTGTCGATTGCCTAAAATCAAACCAGGACCGAACCAGCTTTTCACTTTGCTTCACTGGTTCCGGGTCCTGAGCACAAGGGCTTCTCTCCGGAGAGGCCCTTTTCTTTTTGGGGTAGGACGATGCCTGAAGTTCCACAAAAGAAAAGGAGGTGCTATGGCATCAAAACCGAACGCCTCCAAGGGCGGAAGACCATCAACCTATACGCCGGAGCTTGCGGAGAGAATCTGTGATTTGATTCGTGAAGGCAAGTCAGAGCGTCAGATTTGCAAGATGCCTGGCATGCCGGATGCGGTAACTCTTCGCAGATGGAAAGACACCAATCCAGAGTTTTGCACTCAGTCCGCGCGCGCGCGCGAAGCAAGCGCCGAGAAGTTCAACGATGAATTGCTTGAGCTTCAAGCAAATTTGAACAATGAACTGCAGACGCGATTGCTGAACGGCGATGACTTTCCGAAGGGAACTGTTGAAGCCTTCAAGGTGCTGATGCAGGAGAAGGCTCGCCAGATTTCGTGGCGTGATGATTCGCGCTACGGCGATCGCAAGACCGTGAAGATTCAGAGCGACACGCCTGATCTTTCCACGATCGACATGGAAAAGCTCAAGGCCGCAAGAGAGTTGCTGTATGACGAGACTCCCGACACTGATCGAACTTGATCAGGAGATTGCGCGGCGCAGCCTGTCAGAGTTCTGCAAGATGGCATGGCACGTGCTCGAGCCTGCTACACCGATCAAGTGGGGATGGGCGCTCGATGCAATGTGCGAGCATCTCGAGGCAGTGCATAACGGCCAGATCAAGCGCCTTCTGATGAACGTTCCGCCGGGCATGATGAAATCACTGCTCACTGGCGTCTTCTTTCCTGCTTGGGAATGGGGCGCAGGCGGAAATCCTTCTCTGCGATATCTGACAACTGCGCATAAGGAAGACCTCGCAATCCGAGACAACCTGAAGTGTCGACGCTTGATCTCCTCCGATTGGTATCAGGAGCGATGGAGCGTCGAACTGTGCGGCGACCAGAACGCAAAGAAGAAGTTCGAAAACACGGCTACTGGCTTTCGTGAGTCTATGGCTTTCCGAAGCCTCACTGGCTCTCGAGGCGACCGCATCATCATCGACGACCCGCTGTCTGTCGACGATGCGTTCTCGCAGGCCGCGCTCCTCTCCGCAGAGACAACCTTCCTCGAGGCTGTTCCGTCTCGAGTGAACAACTCGGACTCGGCGATCATCGTGATCATGCAGAGATTGCACGAACGCGATACGTCGGGCGTGATCCTCGCGAAGGAGCTGGGTTATGACCACTTGATGTTGCCGATGCGCTTCGAGGAAAGTCGCAGGTGCAAGACCAGCATCGGCTTCACCGACCCTCGCCAGAAAGAAGGTGAGCTGCTCTTTCCCGAGCGCTTTACCGCCGCTCAGGTGGATGAAATGGAGAAGGTCATGGGCGGCTATGCTGTTGCAGGTCAGTTCCAACAGCGCCCGGTGCCTCGAGGCGGCGGGCTTTTCAAGAGTGACTGGGTGCAGTACTGGGACACTTTGCCCGAGCGCTTCGATGCGAGTGCGATCTCGTGGGACATGACTTTCAAAGACTCGAAAGCGTCCGACTTTGTTGTCGGGCAGGTTTGGGGCAGAAAGGACGGCTGTTTCTATCTCATCGACCAATTCCGCGGTCAGTGGGACTTCGTTAAGACGCTCGAGCAGTTCGTCGCGGCCGCGAGGAAGTACCCGCGGATCACCCGAAAGCTCATCGAGGACAAGGCGAACGGCCCGGCGATCATCAGCGCGCTCAAAAGGAAAGTGACCGGCATCATCCCGATCACTCCGAAAGAGAGCAAGGAAGCCCGAGCGAACGCGGTAACGACGCTCTGGGAGGCCCGGAACGTCTACCTACCGCCTCCGGACCGCTATCCGTGGGTGGCGCAGGACTTCATTCCTGAGCTCCTCGCTTTCCCGTCTGGCGCTCACGATGACGGGGTCGACGCGATGACCCAGGCATTGAATGACCTGAATCGCCACTCTGGGCTGCACATCGACCCGACAAATCTCGCCTACCTTGCCCAGCGCTAGGGAGGCGCAAAAGGAAGCCCCGCGGCGCGACCAACGCCCGGGGCTTCAATGATTGGACAAGCTACGTATGGCAAAGACCAAGAAAAAGGCGAAGACTGAGGCCCGGGCCGAGAAGCGATCCGGCATCCTCGATCAGGCTCGCCGCGCCGCTCTTATGGAAGAGCTCGGCGCCCAGCTTTACGCCCCTCCGCCAGCTGCCAAGGTCTTCGAGACCGAAGAAAAGGTCCGCGAGCGCTTCGCCCTCCCGGTTACGCTCGGCACGACCGAAGAGGTCCGGCTGGCGCAGGACGCTGAGCTTGCCGATACCGGGCTGTACTCGACGATTTACAAGTCCCTGCAGCAGCACGGCTATGAGCTCGGACAGTATCCGACGACGTCGTTCATCGGCTACGGCGCCCTACAGCAGATCGCTCAAAATGGCATGATCCGCGCCTGCGTGCAGACCGTCTCCGACGACATCACGCGCGAGTGGATCCAGATCACCGGCTCCGACGATGGCGAGAAGGTGGACGAGCTTCAGAAGCTTCAGGAGAAAAAGTATCACCTCCGGGGGCTCTTTCACGAGGCCGCAACGATCACCGGGTACATGGGCGGCGCCTTCATCTTTATCGATACCGGCGAAGAGAAGACTGAAATTCCTCTCCGCATCAATGACGCCTCGGCCGAGCTGGTGAAGGGCGGAACGCTCCGCTTCGTCGTGGTCGATCCGGTCAGCGTGTCGCCCGGCGACTACAACTCCTCCAATCCGCTTAAGGCCGATTACATGAGGCCGCAGTGGTATTGGGTGCTCGGCCAGCGCGTCCATGCTTCGCGCATGATCCCGCTCTACGACAACCCCCCGCCGACGCTTCTCCGGCCCGCATACAACTTCCTTGGAATCCCGCAGGCGCAGATTCTCTGGGACTACGTGATGCACTGGAACCAATGCAGGGTGTACACGGCGGACCTCGTCAGGAAGGTCTCGCTTCTGGTCTTTCAGACGAGCACGGACGACATCTTCAACTCGCCGAACGGCCTGCAGCTCTTCGACATCCGCATGAAGGCCCTGCAAAGGTATCGCGACAACTCCTCCGTCTTCGTCTGCGACAAGGACGCGGAGGCCGTGATGAACGTCCAGACGTCCATCGCCGGATGCACGGACGTTGTCCGGCAGTCGCTCGAGATGATCGCGGCGCTCAATCGGACCCCGGCCGTCAAGCTCTTGGGCATCAGCCCGAGCGGCTTCAACGCGACCGGCGAGTCGGATATCCGCAACTACTACGACTACATCAAATCGAAGCAGGAACTCCGGCGCGACGCGATCATGACATGCCTGAAGGCGATCGAGCTCGTCGAGTTCGGCGCCATCGATGCGGACCTCTCCTTCGACTTCAATCCGCTTGGCAAGGAAGACGAGAACGCTGCCGCGATGACGGCTCAGTCTAGGGCTGGCACGCTGGCGACGCTCGCGCAGATGCAAGCTATCAGCGCTGAAGAGGTGCGAGAGGCCGTCAAGACCGAGCCTGTCATGCACTTGGGCTTTCTCTCTGATGAGCCCCCGGACGGCGATCCAGAGGACTTCCAAGGCCTTCTCGACTCGCTCCAGAGCGCGACGGCGGCGATCAAAGCGCCAGAGGCGCCGCAGGCGAATCCGCCCGACGAGTCTCGACAGCTTCTGCAGTCGCTAGGGGGTGTAAGTGGCTAAGCCGAAGACGATCGCGGCCATCGAGCCGAATGCGGGGCTCCGGGCGGCGCTTCAGAAGAAGATCGCAAAGCTCGTCCGGGCCCGCACGCGGGCCGCGGCGGCGGAGATCTTCGAGGACCTCATCGCCTCCGGCCTGGTGGGCGAAGAAAGCCGCCTCGCGCAGGATGCGAAACCCACGGTCAAGGACTTCAAGGCCGTCGATCTGGAGAAGGCCCCGAAGCGTGCCGACACTGCGTATGCAGAGCGACTCGCTCGTTGGATGATCCACACGGGCGAGGACGCAAAGGCGGTTTCTAAATGGTTTGTCCGCACGACGGCGCAGCGCATTACCGCGAGCCAGCGCCGTGCGCTGATTCGTGCGGGCATCTCCCCTGAGCTCATCAAGAACCGCTGGACGGTTCCGGTCGTCAAGAACCGGTACATCTCTCCAGCGGCCGCGCAGGAGATGCCGAAGCTCATCGACGACATGACGGGCCTCATCACGAAGATGCAGGCCGACGATCTGGAGCGCCTTCGCGGGGCCCTTGACGCGGGGCTGAGCGGCGGAAAGACGATCGGAGACATCGAAGAGATACTTCGGCAGTCGGACGGCTTCACGGAAGCCCGGGCCAAGCGTGTAGCACTCGACCAGTCCGTAAAGGTGAATCAGGGGCTCCAGCGGGCCAACGCGCAGAGCCTCGGTGCCAAAACCGGCATCTGGGTTCACGTGCCCGGCATGTACAGCTCGCGCAAGACGCACAAGGCGATGGACGGAAAGCGCTTCAATCTCGACGAGGGGCTCTACGACGAGGCTGTCGGGAAGAAGGTTCTACCCGGCGTTCTTCCGTTCTGCCGATGCGTGTTCAGACTCGATATTGACGAATTGCTGAAATGATTCATGAAAGACTTGCTCTAGACGCGCAAAGCGTGCGCCGGTACGACAATAACGGCAACCTTCACGTCGCGGTCTCGCACCTCACGAAAGCGCAAGTTCGGCCCTACTACGGGTCCGAGATCATCGGGTGGCAGAGGCTCAAGCTCGAGCCGACCAAGGTTTACTACGGCTACGCGCCGCCCGAAGAGCTTTCGAAGCCAGAGACGGTCGAGAGCACGAATGGCATCCCGATCCAGCTCGATCATCACCCGGACTACGCGGACGACCCTCAGCTCAAGACGAGGGTCGGTAGCACCGGGACGGACGGCGCCTTCCGCGAGCCGTATCTGGACAACTCTCTGCATATCACCGTGGAGAACGCCATCCGGCGGATCCTAGACGGATCAATGCGTGAGCTATCCCTCGCGTACTCCTACACCCCCGACTTCACCTCGGGGAAGACGCCTGATGGCGATCCGTACGATTTTATTATGCGCGACATTTCCGCCAACCACGTCGCGCTAGTGGAGCAGGGACGCGCTGGGCGCGATGTGTTGGTGCAAGATAGTCAACTTAAAGAGGTAGGTCCTATGGACGACAAGGAAAAGACGACCCCCGCCACTGATGGCGATCCGGCCGTCGAAAAGAAGGAAGTGGCCCTCGCGCGAGCCATCGGCGAAGCAGCGAAGGGGATCGAAGACCTGCACACGCAGGATCAGGAGGGAAACGTGATCGACAAGCCCGCAGAAGACGAGCCCGTCGCTGAAGATGAGGACAAGGACGCCGCCATCAGGCGCATCCTTGACGACATGGTCGAAAAGGGGCTCAAGCCCGAAGACGCGAGGTCGTTCCTCGGTGCTCTCAAGGACCTCGCCTACAACCCGGACGAGGCTCAGGACGGCGATGAGGACATGGCGGAAGGCGCCGACGACGAGCTCGAACAGGCCGATGGTGCCGAGCCGGACGACTGCGAGCAGATCGTTCAGGACGGGCTCAAGGCTTGCGGCTACGACGCCGAGCCGGAAGAGCTTCAGCGCGCTTTTGCTGAGGGCGTCCGCTACGGCGAAAAGAAGGAGAAGACCGAGCCTGAGAAGCTCGACCGCGAGCACGAGCGCGAAGGCGAAGAGCGCGACGCCGAGGGTTCGGCCAAGCGCATCGAGCGCCGCATCATGAATCGCTTCGCGGCGATGGACGAGTGCGCCAAAACGCTTGGCAAGGTCCGCGCGAACGCGTACGACTCCGCCGAGAGCGTCTACCTGGCCGCCCTCCGGCAGGAAGGCGTGAACACGAAGGGCGTCTCCCCGCAGGCCGCCCGCGCCGCTTACCGCGCGTTCATGGCGGGCAAGAGTCGCGCTCGCAAGGGCTCTTTCGCTCAGGACTCCGCGTCCCGACAGAAGAGCAACCTCCTCGTCACCAAGCTCTCTCAGATTAAGAAGGGGTACTAATCATGGGCTTTCAGGCAGCTGTTAAGACTGATCCGGCCATCGGCATTCCGGGGCAGGAGGTCAATCCTCGTCAGGCCGTCTACACGGCCTTCAACTACGTCTCGGACGGCACGGTCCCGGCGGGCGGCTTCGCTTTCGCCGTAGCTCTGAACGGCACCTCCCAGACCGAGCAGAACGTCCTCTCGGCCAAGGCTGAGGCCGGTGCGAAGCCGGTCGGATTCGTGGAGCGCGACGTCATCGCGACGATCCCGGCGCCTACCGACGACGCAACGCAGGTCTACCCGAAGGGCACGTGCCCCCCGGTCGCCATTCGCGGCCAGTTCTACGCCATCGCGACGGGCGCGGCTACGGAGGGCCAGTCGGTCCTCTGCGACCCGACGACGGGCAAGGTCACCTATGGCACGGCTGGTGCGACGAATGACACCGGCTGGACGGTCGTCTTCCCCCGCGGCGTCAAGACGATCGCCGAGGGCGACACGGTGATCTATCAGAACTTCGGCGTGGACAAGGCCGCCTAACTTGGAGAGATAAATGAGTTTTGATCTTGACTTTGCAAAGTCGCGCGGCATCTCTGCTCCGCATGCCGTCGGCTTTATGCCTTTCGAGGAAAAGGACGGGCACATCGTCCTTAAGGACATTGACCTCCGCCAGCTCGCGCAGGACGCGGCGCTCTCGACGCAGCCGAACGTGGGCGCCCCCGCGGCTCTTTATACGTACCTCGACCCGCGCATCATCGAGGTGCTCTTCGGCGTCACGAACGCGACGCGCTTCTTCACGAAGACCCTCGTTGGCTCGTGGACGCAGGACTATGCAGACTTCGCGGTTGAAGAGGTCGCCGGTCAGGTCTCGCCTTACAACGACTTCGCCAACGGGACGACGACGGACGTGAATTACAACTTCCCCGTCCGCCAGAACTTCCGCTACCAGACGACGATTAAGTACGGCGAGCTCGAGACGGCCAAGCTTGCGGAGGCGAAGGTCAATCTGCCCGCTCGTAAGCAGAATGCCGCCGCCCAGATCCTCGCCCGTGCTGAGAACAAGTTCCAGCTCTACGGCGTGGCCGGGATGGAGATCTACGGCATGCTCAATGACCCGAATATCCCGTCCACGATCGCTCCGATCTCCGTGAATGGGAATTCCACCTGGGCGACGAAGGTTGCGGCCGATCCGAACAACGCGGCAACGCTCGTCTTCAACGACGTCAACAAGCTTTGGCAGCAGCTGACGGCGCAGAACGGCGGCCATCTCGACATTGACGCTCCGATCGTCCTCGGTATCTCTAATAAGATGATCGGCTACCTCACGCAGCCGAACTCTTTCGGCAAGACGGCCAAGGCGATGCTGCTCGAGAACTACCCGAACATGGAGATCGTGCAGCTCCCCGAGCTGTCGACTGCTGCTGGCGAGATGCTCTATATGACGGTCCGCGAGCTGTACGGCGACGAGACCGGATGGGCGGCCTTCTCTATGGCTTATCAGCTCGGTCGCCTTGTGCCGCACGAGTCGTCCTTCACTCAGAAGGCCTCGGCTGGCACGTGGGGATGCGTCATCCGTAGGCCGAGCCTTGTGGCAACCCTTACGGGCATTTGACGATCTAGAGCAAAGAAAGGTAAGGGCTGCTAACCGCGGCTTTTTCTCTGCTCGGGAGGGGGGGCTTCGGCCTCCCTCCTCTTTTTTGGGAACGAATACTATGGCTCGCAAAACCACTAAGACCGCTACGAATACGCTTGGCATCGTCGCCGATACCTCAGAACAGGAAGTCGCGAAGGCCTCCGGCGCCTCGGGGGACGACGTCATCTATATCGCGTGCGGCATGCCTCTCGGCATCATCTTCGACGATGTGGACAATGGGAACGGCGGCACGAAGGTCGTTGAATTTCCGGGCGTGAACCACGCCCTCCGCGGAAAGACGAAGGGCATTCTCCTCGGCCGCGGCAATGCCGTCCTCGTCTCCGTCGCGCGCAAGGACTGGGAAGACATCAAGCGCAAGCACGGAAAGGAGCGCGCCTTCACTGCCATGCCGCCGCTCCTTTGGGAGATGAGGTCTGAGAAGGACTTCAAGGCGCGGCGCGACGAGATCGCAGAAATGAAGACTGGCGTTGAGCCGGTCGATCCGAAGAGCGTTGGCGTTGAAGAAGTGAAGCGAAGCGAGGTCTAGAGATGGACGTAGAGCTTGACATTGAAGAGTTTCGTAAGTGGTTCCCGGGGTTGACGGAAGAGGCCATTTCCGATGCCGTGCTTGACGTGCTTTGGCAGCAGGTGTGCGCGCTCCTCGGAAACACGGACGCGACGAGCTTCGCGCCGTACGCCCCGGACGCGACGCCGCCAGTGCTCGAGCGCAAGGTCTTGCTCTACTACGCGCTCTGCCACTTCGCCACGCTCGCGACCCGGGGCGATCAGCCGGGCCGCGTCGCAAGCGCATCCGAAGGCTCCGTCTCGACGAGCTTCGACCTAATCAAGAGCGACTCGCAGACGGCGCAGTGGTGGACGCAGACTCCCTGCGGTGCGACCTATTGGATGATGACGATGAAGTACCGCCGAGGCGGCCGTCTTTACTTCTCCTCGCACTACCACCCCTGGGGCTGACATGGGCATGAAGCTGAATGCCGCGGGGCTCACGGCGCGCTTGGGCAAGCGCTATGCGGGGCTCGTCAACCCTGGCGTGAGCCACGTCGAGGTGGGCGTCGCCGACGCCAGCATCGCACCATATGCAACGTACGTCGAGTACGGCTGGGTGCAGCGCGTGACGGGGAAGCAGTCGCTTTTTCTGAGCAATGCGATCGGCAAGCCCGTCCCCCGTCGAGAAGACGGGAAGCCCAACTTTCAGGCGGCCGCCATCAAGCCGGGCATGGCGCTCGTCAATCCTCCCAGGCCTTTCCTGCGAGGCACGATGGCCGCCGAGGCGCCGAAGTGGCGCGAGACGGCGAAGAAGGCTCTGCACAAGACGCTGGACAAGGAAAAGGCGCTCGCCATTCTCGGCAGGCAGGCCGCAGATGACGTCCGCATGACGATCACGAGCGGCGGGACTAGCAAAGAAAAGTTCCCAGAGCGCTCGTCGCTCACGCTGGAGCTCTACCGGCAGAGGGCGGAATCCAAGGGCCGTAAGAGCAAGGGCGGCGGGAACCTTTCGACAGCGAAACCGCTCGTCTTGACGGGCAAGCTCCTCAACTCTATCGGGTATGAAGTGAAATGAGTTCAGACGCAGGATCTCTAGGAATGGCCTTCCGGTGCGGCGTCGCGTTTGCCGCCGGGGCCCGATTTTCAGTGGGGCTCCGCTTCGTTAGTGAAGACGAGGACCTGAAATACCGAACGGCAGACAACGGAAACGTCATCGCGATCAAGGATGGCGAGGTTGTCGGAGGCGCGGGGGCTAGCGTCGGGCCGGACAAGATCCCGTCCTTCGAGTTCTTCTCCGCATCGGAAGAGCAAAAAGGCGAAGGGTTCACCAAGAGGGTCCGACAGTATGTCGAGACCTACGTCAGGGACAAGGTGGAGGCACAGCGGCATCCGAAAGGAATGCCGGACGACTGCGAGCGCATAGTCATGGGGCCGAAGCAAATCCGAGAGCTGACGTCGTTGAAGACGCGAGCCCCTTCTATGAGCTTCTTGAAGTTCGGGTCTCGTAGATACAAAGAAGCCCCGCAGCGACGTCCCTGCTCCCGAAGCAGGGGCCTTGCGGGGCCATCAACGGAGGCTCAACACCATCCGGCTATCTTTGTTGAGAACAACTTACATCAAAAGATCACTTGAGTAAAGAGGTTTCCGGCATGGGACTGAATCTTCATCGCATCGTACGGGGCGCGATCAACGCCGCGCACCCGGATGAGGAGGTGCAGATCATGCACTCCGAAGGGTCCGTCCCGGACGAGCAAGGCTTTGCCAGGCCGCTGTTCTCCCGCATCACGGGGGTTATGGCTCAGGTGCAGAGCGAGGGAGACGCCGCGCTCTTCCACGCGGACAAGGCGGGCGCGAACTCGATTGTTAGGAGGTTCTACCTCTTCACTCCGAAGGCCTTCGCCGATCAGCCGGCCGGCATCTTCCGGCCGCTATCTCGCGCGGGTGACTACATCATCCGCAAGGACGGGACGGTCTGGGCTGTCGACGCGGTCATTGACAACTTCGCGGGTGTGAACTGGTTGTGCGTCCGCGCGACGCTACAGGTCCAGCCGCCAAAGGGGATTGAATGGGCATGATGATGCAAAGCCCGCCGACGACTGCGGAGCTTCTCTCGTATGCGTCCGTCTACAAAGCGGTCCGCGACTTTGAGATCCTCGTCATGCAGCCGCCGATCGAAGCTAGCCATGTGCTAGCGGGTAATCAGAATAACATTACTCTGCCGCCCGACCGAGAGTACGTAATCAACTCAGTCGTGAGTCATCGAGAGATCGGCACGCCCGTCGAGTCATACGAGTGGGATGAGGAGGCGCAGGCGATGCGCGTCGTGATCTCCCGCCTGGTCGAGATGGTGATGCAGGTCGACGCCTACAGCGATGCAGTGGAGACGGCCCGCATGAGGGCGGAGTGTGTGGCGACGGTGGCAAGGTCCACGCCAGCGTGCGACTTCTTCCGGAAGTACGGCATTTCGTCGCTCTATGCGGACGACGTGAGGAATACAACGACTGTTGTCGACGAGGATCAGTTTGTCCAGCGCTGGACGACGTCACTGCACTTGACCTACACGCACAAGGTCCGGCTCGACGTGGATAGCATCAGCGCGGTCACCGTCGGCGTGCAGAACGTCGACGTCCGTTTCCCGCAAAACTAACTTTTTTACGGACCGCCATGCGCGGCCATCATTGGAGGAATCATGTCACTTCCTGCTTCGCGGATCGTCCAGGTGAGTCCGCGCGTCATCAGCGGCGGCGCCAAAGATCTGGAAACGAACGGCTTGCTCTTCACGAAGAGCGCGCTCCTTCCGGCCGACCAGCTCGCCATGGCCTTCTCTTCGGCTTCTGCGGTCTCCGCGCTCTTCGGCCCCGAAGCTGAGGAGACGAAGTTCGCTCAGCAGTATTTCACCGGCGTGCAGAATCAGCAGTCGACGCCGAAGAGCCTCGTCATCGCCCGCCGCGTCGACGAAGCGGTTGCGGCGTGGATCCGCGGTGGCAAGCTGGGCGTCACGCTCGCAAAGCTCAAGGCCGTCACTGACGGCGCGCTCAAGATCACGGTTGACGGCGGCGAGAAGACGGCGGCGGCCGTTGACCTCTCCGGAGCTACCTCGCTTTCCGCTGTCGCGCAGACGGTCGCGACGGCCATTACGGGCGTGACCGGATCCTACGATAGCAACACGAACTCCTTTACCTTCACGTCTTCGACGACGGGTGCGGACTCGACGATCGGCTACGCCTCCGCGGGCGACAGCGGCACGGATCTCAGCGCGATGCTTGGCCTCACGCAGGCTGGCGGAGCGGTGCTCTCTCAGGGCGCCGCCGCCATGAACGAAAAGGCGAATCTCGACGCGGTCTGCGAAGTCACGCGGAACTGGGTCGGCTTCACGACGCTCTGGCAGGGGGATCTCGAAGAGATCGAGGCCCTCGCCGCGTGGGCGGACGTCTATGACGACTTCGTCTACTTCCCCTGGTCGAGCGACGAAAAGCTCACGAACGCCCTAACGGCGTCCTCGAGCCCGCTCGCGCAGATCGTGGACAAGTATGACGTGGTCGCTCCGCTCTACTCCCCCGACTGGCGCCTCGCCGCTATGGCGATGGCCTGCGGCGCCTCCATCGCGTGGACCAGAACTCAGGGCATGAAGACGTGGTTCGCCAAGTACGCCTCCGGAATCGCGCCGAACGTCTTGGACGAAGCCTCCGCCGACGCCCTCGAAGCGAACCGCATCAACTTCGTCGGCAAGTACGCGACGCGGAACGATAATTTCCAGTTCTTCAACCGCGGCACGCTCTCGAGCGACTATTACGGCTTTGTTGACGTGCTATACGGAAGCATTTTTCTGCGCTCTGCAATCCAGACGAGCTGCATGAGCGGCTTCAAGAGCATCAATCGCGTCCCGTACAACGCCCGCGGCGAGGCGCTGATCCGTGCGTGGTGCCAGGATCCGATCAATCGGTGCCTTGACAGCGGCGTCATCGATGCGGGGCTCGAGCTCAATGAGTCTCAGCAGGCGCAGATCATGCAGGAGCTCGGTGACGACGGGCAGGACGCTATTCAGGCCATCGTTTCGAAGGGCTACTGGATCGGCGTGGACCTCCCGGACGCGGCCGGTCGCGCGAATCGCGAGGCGCCGAATGTGACGATCCTGTATGCGTACGCAGGCGCTGTCCAGAGTCTGCAGTGCGCCGCGACCACCGTGATCTAATGTCGCGAAATCGGTGAAAATTCATAGGCCCCGGCTTCGGTCGGGGTCTATCTTTTGAGAGTGAAAAATGGCAACTTCAAACTTCGACGTGACCTCTGCGAATGCGCAGCTCGTCTTGACGGTCGATCAGCTCTTCCCGAGCGGCATCGAGCTTCAGCACTTCAGCGCAGACGGCGTCTTCTCGAGCGACGCGATCGAGATGACGGAAACCCGCCGCTCGGTGGACGGCCGCATGGTCGCGGGCGTCATCAAGAACATCTCGAGCGTCTCGATCGTGCTCGAAGCGGCTTCGCCTTCGGTCGCTAGTCTCGAGTACCTGCGCGACTGCATGGAAGCGAACAACACGCCGTACGAATGCACGCTGACGTGCTTCATCCCGTCGCTCGGCGTCACGCGAACCTTCGTCAAGGGCGTGCTCAAGAGCGCGCCTCCGATCAGCGCCGCCCAGCGCACCATGCAGCCCACGCAGTGGGGCTTCGACTTCGAGCGCGTGCAGTAAGGAGCTGAGATGGACGAGATCAAGATCCAAGACGGCGCGACCGAAAAGCGCTTCACCATCACGAAGATGAGCGCGTATCAGGCGGAGCAGTGGCTCTACCGCGCGGCTTTCGCACTTGGGCGCGGTGTGGACGACATCCAGCAGGTTTTCAGCGGCGATTCGCAGACGCTTCTGCGCTCGATCCTGAGCGTGCCCTATGAGAGTGCAAAGCCGCTCCTCGACGACCTGCTCTCCTGCTGCACCCTTGTGCAGGGCAACGCCCTTCGTCGGCTGACGTCGGCTGAGGCGTGCTCGGCGATCGAGAGCCCGCTCACGCTCACGAAACTCCGTGTTGAATCCCTGAAGGCCAACTTCGGTTTTTTCTTCGATGGAGACGCCTTGAGCTCCCTTATGCCGCAAAGTACCGAAACGCCTGCCTAAAAGTAACTGGCGTTGCGGGCTTTGCCAATGTCCCGCGGGTCTGCGGCGCGCTCATCGCCGCGGACCTCGCGAGCATGGTGGATCTTAAGGAGCGGCTGACGCTCGAGGAGGCCTATGAGCTTCTGGAGGTCTTGGAAGTCCGCAATTACCACTCGTGGCTCGCCGCCCAGAGGCTAGAGAAAGAAAATGGTTAACGCTATCGACAAACTTGTTATCTCGCTAGGCTTTGACAGCGTCGAGCTCAACGAAGGCCTGCGCAAGGCCTCCGGCGCGATCGCCGACTTCGGCAAGCGCGTGGAGCTCGACGGCCGCGCGCTGGACCGCCTCGCGGCGACGGCTTCGAAGACGGGCCTGATGATGGGCGGCGTCTCGGACGAGGTGGCTGAGCGCGTCATGTCGATCGGCACGGCCGGACAAAAGACCTCGCTTGTCATGGGCCGGGCGATGGACGGCATCTCCGCTCGTGTCGGCAAGGTTGGGGCGCTTCTGAAGACCGCCCTGGGGCCCGTGCTCGCAGTCTTCGCGGGCGGGAAGATCTTCAGCGGCCTCTCGCAGATGGGCGAGAGCCTCGACGTGCTGAGCGAGCGCACGGGCGTCGCCGTGGACAAAATCGACGCATGGGCCAAGGCGAACCGGGACGCAGGTGGCTCTGAGGAGGCTTTCAAGTCCGCGCTCGAGAACTGGACGGTCGAGAAGGGCCGCTCTGCAGACGACTTCTTCCGCATGGGTGAGGCCGTCAAGGGCATGAGCCAGCAGCAGGCCGCCTACTTTATGCGGGCGATGGGCCTGAGCCAAGACGCCGCGGCGGTCTTCACGAAGTTCACGGACAAGGCGTCGTCCGCCGCCAAGGCCTACGAAGGCATGGCGATGACCAGCGAGCAGGCCAAGGCCGCGCGCGAGATGAACATCCGCTGGCGCCAGTTCACCGATCAGGCGCAGGCCCTCGGGAATGTGCTTGGGGTGACGGTACTCCCGGTCGTGAACCGCGTTCTCAAGGTGCTCGGCGACGGCGTGGCCTTCCTGAGGGAGCACAGCAAGGGCGTGAAGCTGATCCTCGCCGGTCTGGGGGCGGTGCTCGCCGTCACTTACGGCCGGTCGATCATCCAGGCGATCGCGACAACCTCGACTTTCTTCAAGACGCTGAAGGCCGGTCAAGGCGTCATGGCGGCGCTCAATGCGACGATGCTCGCGAATCCCGTCGCGGCGCTCGTGGCAGGCGTCCTCGCGCTCTGCCTTGCCCTCGACGACCTGCTCGCCTTCCTTGACGGCGGGAACTCCCTTCTCGGGAAGTTCCTGAGCTTCATCGGCTTTTCTGATAAGCAGATCGACGCCTTCCGAAAGAGCCTGCTGAACTTCTTGCAAGTGCTCGGCGGCATCCCGGAGAAGATCGTCGGGGCGATCCAGTCCGCTTGGGACGGCGTCAAGGATTTCGGCAAGTGGGTCGGCGGCCTCTTTGACGGCGTCGACTTTTCGGGGGTCGGCAAGGCCCTTTCGGTGGGGATCCTGCTGCCGCTGAAGGTGATCGGGAAAGGCATCGTCGCGGTATTCGACGGCCTGGAGGTCTTCTTTACCGATCTGCCAACGAAGATAGCTAAGGGCATCCCCAAGGCGCTATCTTCGCTTTCCGGGCTTTCTGATGAAGTCGGCGCCGCCTTTATCAGGGCCTTCCACTCGGCCATCGATTGGGCGAAGAAGGCGTTTAAGGCGCTTGTTGGTTTGATCGGCAAGTGGGTCGCGAATGCACTCAATATCGGCGGCAAAGTGAAAGGGGTCGTAAGCGGAGCTGTTGATAGCGTTACGGACGGCGTGAAAAACGCCATGGGCGGTATCGCGGACATTTTAGGCTTCGACGCAAAAGGAAAGCCGAAAGAGGCATCAGCTCCGGCGCAGGACCCCAGCGGGAAGCCTGCGCCGGATGGTGGAGCCGCGGACGGCATCAAGGACCGTGTGAAGGGCGTCTTTGGCGGCATCGCGAGCTTCTTCAGGGGTGGCGACGAAGCCAAGGCGCCCGCGGCGGATGCGTGGGACTGGGGCCGATACGCCTCTGCGCCGACTCAGGCGGCGGCGGGGGCTATCGCGGCATCGCAGGCGAAGACCTCGCAGGCTCCGGCCGTGGCGAATCAAATGGAAATGAACGTCGTGAACAACATCCAGACGAACGGCAGTCCGGAAGACGTGGGCAAGGCCGTCGGCGGGGCGATGGACAACGCCCTTAGCCGCCGCAACAGGATGCTGGTCGCGGCGCAGTCCGGCGTGATTTCAAAGTGAGGTGAGGATGGCTGAAGTGTGGGCTGTCATCGATGACAGCGGAAACCCATTCTGCGGATATACGGCGCTCGACGGGTTCGAGGACAACTCGGCCGCCACGGTGCCGACGGAACCGCAGGAAAACGGGGCGCTCTACGCCTACGACAAGGTGCCGAACCCTTCCGAGTGCTCGGTGAGCCTTCTCTTCTCGGGGGACTTCCTCGCGCAGCAGGAGGCCGTGACGAAGCTTGAGGCGTACCGTCTCGGCACGCAGCTCTTCCGCATCCTAACGCCGAGCAAGGTCTACTCCCGCATGGCGCTTGTCTCCTACGGCTACTCTCGATCCGCGGTGAATGGCGCGAACGCGCTCGAAATTCACTGCGACTTCCGCGAGATCGTGTCGGCGCAGGTTGGCGGCGCGACGGTCGTCTGGTCTCCGAAGAGCGCGAATGACGCGGGGAAGACTCAGACCGGGAAAGTGCAAGGGGAAAAAAGACAAGGCATTGTCGCCGACTTGGTGAGTCCGAAATGATTGAAATTCCTCTTCAGAAACTGCCCCATCAGGAGTTCTCGATCGTGCTCGATGGGCAGAACTGCGTGCTCGAGCTCCGGCAGATGGGCTCCTTTCTGTACCTCACGCTGACGGCGGATGAGGTGAAGATCTGCGACTCGCACGCATGCCAGTCCGGGGAGCCGATCCCGGTGTGGAATACCCCGCTCTTCTCCGGGCGGCTCTTCTTTCAGGACGGCAACGGCAAGCTCAAGGCGCCGCAGTACGACGGACTCAGCGATCGATACACTCTCTACTACGTGACGGCAGAAGAATGGCAGGAACTTACAGCCTAAAGGACATCAGGGTTTCGATCACGCTAGACAAGGGTGGCGCTAATAATCAATTCGTCTTTCAGGGCTTCGCGACGAACGTCAGCCTCTCGAAGACGGGCGGCGTGGACTTTGCGACGGCCCAGGTCGAGATCTATGGCCTCACGCTTCCGGTCATGGGCCAGCTCACAACGCTTGCCTTCAAGCCCCTGGATCGCCTCTGGAATGCAATCGAGATCGCGGCTGGGGAGCGGGGCAGTGACCTCCCGGTGATCTTCCGCGGGTGCGTGACGGTGGCCTATGCGGACCTCAACGGATCGTCCCCGGTGCTCAAGATCGAGGCGCAGGTTGGCGCCTATCCGCTACTCGAGCCGGCATCTACGGTGAGCATCAAGGGCACTCAGGACGCGGCGACCTTCATCCAGTCGCAAAGCGCGCAAGCGGGCTTTGACTTTCAAAATGACGGCGTGAAGGGGACGCTCTCGGACACGACGATCTACGGCGACCCGATCACGAAGATCAGGACGGCTACCAACGCCATCGGGGCGGATGTCATCTTTGATGACGATAAGACGGTTCTGATCCCGAAGGACGGCGTGCGGCGCGCAGAGGGCGGCATCCCGCTCGTCTCAGCGGCGACTGGCATGATCGGGTATCCGGTCTTCACGAGCCAGGGCATCCAGTGCAAGACCTTCTTCCGGCCGGAGCTCCGCGTAGCCGCGGTCGTGAAGGTCGAGTCGATCGTCCCGCACGCGAGCGGAACGTGGAAGATCACGCAGCTCACGCACACCTTGAGCGCGCACAACCCGGGCTCGAGCACGTGGGAAACTTCTTTTGATGGCATGTGGCAGGGGGACTGATGACAGAAAGAACTCAGCCGCAAGGCGCCTTCGTATCTGGATCTCAGCTGAACGTCCTCGACTTTTTGATTCGGTCGATCGTCAAGGGCATGATAAATACGGCGATTCCGGTGCGAGTTGACGCAATCGAAAGGCCGGGCGATGGATCGGGCGCGGGGTATCTCTCCGCGACGCCTCTCGTGAAAATGCGGAGCGCGTCGGGCGAGGCCCTGGAGCCCGTCTCCATCCCGAAGCTGAGGTGGTTCCGGCTCCAGCATGGGACGGCGGCTCTCATCTGCGACCCGAAGCCGGGCGATGTCGGACTGGCGGTCTTCGCTCAGCAGGACGTCTCGACGCTCACGGGAGGGGCCTCGCCGCAACAGCCGGGGAGCTTCCGATGCTACGACATGAGCGATGGCTTCTACCTCGGGGGCTTCTGGGGGCAGACGCCGACGACTTTCGTGCGCATCGAGGACTCGGGAGATATCACGATCACGGCGCCGGAGACGGTCGTCGTGAACACGAACGCGAAGACGATCAACGCGACGTCGTCCTGCGACATAAACACTCAGCAGGCGACGATCAACACTCCCCAGACACACATCACGGGGAACGTGCAGATCGACGGGAACCTCTCCGTGAAGGGGCACATCTCCGGCTTGTCCGGGCTCTCGGTGAGCGGGGGCGGCGGCGCAAGCGTGACGGGTAGCCTCACGACGACCGGGGACGTTACGGCCGGAGGCATCAGCCTGCAAGGGCACGTGCATACCTGCCCAGACGGCGAGACGGGCACGCCTCACTAGGAGAAAGCATGACGCATACGGCCTACACGGCGGAGCTATCAGACGACTGGGATCTCACTCTGGACGGCAACGGGGATCTTTCGATGATCCGGGGCGCGCAGGCGATCTGTCAGAATGTCTGCAACGAAGGACGCCTCTTCTATCATGACGCGGTCTTCCGATGGGATCAGGGTATAAAGTGGTTTGAGGACCAGATCGCCCAGCCGATTCAGGAGGCCGTCACGACCGAGGATCTGCGCACGGCGGCGTCAAGCGTCCCGGGCGTGCTCACGGTGAACTCGGTGACGCTTAAGAAGCTGGATCCGGCGACAAGAACGTTGAGCGCAGAGATCGAAATCACTACAGAAGAGGGCACGAATGGCCGAGCTGAAATTTGATCCACGGTCCGGCGTAGTCGTGCCGACGACCCAAGAGGTCCGCGACGATATCGCGTCTGGCCTGCAGGAGGCTTTCAAGACCAAAGACGGCGATCCCCTGCTGAACGTCGATCCGTCCTCCCCGATGGGGCAGGTCGCGGACATCATCACGACCGAGGCGGCGGCGAAGAACTCCGAAGTGGCCTTTCTGGCGAACCAATTGAACCCGCGCACGGCAACGGGCATCTGGCTCGACGCGCTCGCGGCGCTCTACGGCCTCACGCGGCACGTCTCCGAGCCGACCGTCGTCGTCTGCACCTGCACGGGCCTCCGGGGGACGGTGATCCCATACGGGGCGATCGTGCAGGATACTCAGGGCCATCAGCTCCGGCACAGCGTTGGCGGTGGCGTGACGATCCCGGACTCCGGCTCCGTCGAGACGACCTTTTCGGCCGTCGAGCACGGAGCTATCGAGATCGGACCGGGCACGGTGACGCAGATCGTAACCGTGATAGCGGGCTGGGATAGCGTGACGAACGCCGCCGCGGGCGTCACGGGCCGCGTCGCAGAGCCGGACGGCGAGCTGCTGAATCGCATGATCGAGAGCTATGCAGTCAACGCCAACGGGACCGTAGCGAACGTCCAGGCGAACCTCTCTGAGCTCGACGGCGTCCTCGACTGCGTGGTCCTCGAAAACTACACGAACCAGCCGCAACAGCAGTACGGCATCACCTTGACGGCGCACAGCATCGCGGTATGCATCGTGGGCGGCGACGACGAGGCCATCGCCGAGACGATCTTCCAGCGCAAGAGCGCCGGATGCGGGACGGTCGGAACGACGCAGGTGAACTACGTGGACACGGAGCACTTCAACGCCTCATACACGTACAACATCGTGAGGCCGACGGCGGTTGCTCTCAAGATCCAGGTGACTTTCTTCGCCGATAGTATGGACGCTGAGACTCAGTCGAAGGTCAAGAAAGCGCTCATCTCGGACTTCCTCGGCGAGCTCTCGAATCCGCGCGTGAAGCTGGCGACTACGGTCTACGCGAGCCGCTTCTATCGATGCATCCAGAGCGTCACGGACAGCCCGATCAATCAAATACTCCTCGGACTCAATAACAGGGGGCTGGCGACGTCCATCGATGTGCCCGCGGACGAAAGTCCTACGCTCAGCGAGGAGACCATTTCGCTAGTCTTCGGAGGCCGACATGGCTGATACTCAGACTTGGCAAGACATCCTCGACGTCGATGACGTGCGCGACGAGGCCGACTTCGCGGACATGACGACGGACGCCATTCAGTCTCAGTACGCGCACGCGAAGCGCATCCGTGGCGTCGCGGAGAAGGTTCGGCAGGAGATCGACGCAACACAAGATATGGTGGATTTGCACGGCATGGTCGCGGACATGCAGACCGCGCAGGGCGTCTATCTTGATTGGTGGGGTCAGCGCGTCGGCGTGGACCGGCTTCTGAAAGTCAAGGGCGAGTGGTGCCGCTTCGATGATGATTACTACCGCTTTCTGCTCCTCTATCGAGCGCGATGCAACCTCGCCAACGCAACGGTCTCGACGATGAACAACATGCTGTCGCAACTGACAGATACTCGGGTATTCGTAGTCGACTATCAGAACATGTCGATTCAAAGCATCGTCGTTATCGGCGCCATCAGCGATCTCCAAGCGCAGATCCTTCAAACCTACGGACTGCTGAACCGGCCCGCTGGCGTGCTGACGAACTTTCTTATCATTTACCCGGACGAGAAGATCTTCGGCTTCGCCGGGCAGGATCTGCAACCCTTTGACTTTGGGGTATTTAACCCCGGGCGAACGATTGAAACGTGATTCACTCAGCGCGAAGCCACGTAGCGAGAAAAAAGCAAACCCCGCAAGGTTCGCGGCCTTAGCGGGGTTTTTCTTGACCACCTTCTGGACAGGTGCTCAATGGAACCAATTTTAGAGCTAGTGAGGGCCCCCTATATGGCTCAAGAACTACCTTTCTCGATATACGTTATCGCTTATGCGGTGGCGATCTTGGTAACCGCAAAGGCGGTTAGGGCTATCAAAGAGCTTTGGAAAAAGTAAACCCCACAGGTGTAGCGGCCTGCGGGGTTGTTTGTACCTCAACTCACCTGAGGACATATGGATATTTTACCTTCATTTGACTTGGTGAGACTTATGACGAGACGCCTGATCTTCCGCTCTACGGTCAGCTTTTCGCCTATGGCATCGGGCTTGCCGGAATCGGTATCGGCCTCAAACAAATAGTCGGAGCTATCTCGCAGATTCTTGAGTGGTTTCGGAAATAGCAAACCCCGCTGACGTGCAGGCCAAGCGGGGCTTTTATTGATCACCTTCGCTGCGGGCGATCCATAGAAACAATTTTACTTCAGGTAATTGGCGTGCTGATTTTGTGCGGCATTGCCGGTTTTACGGCTTTGACTGCTGGTCTTGCCGTTCTCGTTTGGAAGAGAGTGTTCAAAGAATGAGCAAATATCCACCTCATCTTTTGTCGTGCCCAATTGCCCAAAACGGCGACAAGGCCGCGGTCCCTGTGACGGCTCAAGAAGCCGGTGCAGGGCGACTCAGTCAAGAAGAAGGCTGGGGGGCATGGAACTCCCGCCCTATCGGTGAGGGCGGCATCCCGCCGAAACGCGAAGACTTTAACTCCGTACTGAATTTGCTTTCGTCCTTTTTGGTTTACTACCAGCAAGGCGGGGTCATGAAGTACTCCGCCTCGCTTGACTATGAGCCGGGCAATGAAATCTTCTCCGCCACGGGTACAAAGTGCCGGTGCCTCGTAGCGAACGGCCCCAACACCGCCAAGGGTGTAGTCGCTCCCGGATCGGATAAGACTGTATGGAAGAACCTTGATGCGCCATCCGTTATCGCGGGTCAGATCACGCCCTTCTATAACTGTCGGCTCGGCGGCTCTGACGGTCGCCGCTTGATCCCGTGGGGTGAGAGCGTCGCCGACGAGCGGTACGTACTTTGCGACGGCGGCACAGACGGCTTGGGCGGGAACGTCCCGAACCTGATGGATAAGTTCCTCCTGCCGAGCACGGTCGCGCAGGCGGGACAGACGGGAGGTAGCCTCAACCTTTCAATCCCGGGCGTGACCGTCAACGGCACGGTCGGGGAGACGGTGCTTACGGTCGAGCAGATGCCCGCGCACACGCACACAGGCAGTTCATCGACTGCGGGCGCGCATACGCACACTCGCGGCACGATGGAGATTACAGGCGCGATCCCCGTGGACGATCACAAGATCCGCTATGTCGAGGGGGCCTTTTATCAAAACGGGAACTATTCCAACTGCGACAACCGCGACTCAGAAAACGGCTCTCCTCGCGCGTCCTTTGCGGCTTCGAGAACGTGGTCCGGGGAAACGTCGTCTGGCGGCTCGCACTCGCACACGATGAATCTAAACTCGACCGGTGGCGGGCAGGGGCATACGCACACAATCACGAGCTCATCCGAAGCGCAGACGCTCACGCTAGACCGTCCGCCTTTCTATCGTCTCGCTTATTTTGTCAAACTGCCGGAGTAGTAAGGCATGGCATCAAAAGAATTTCATTTCCATTACGTCAAAACGCCGACCGGAGCAATAAGTGGGCAGTCTGTCCTTACGCAGACAGAGGACGCGATCAATGACCTCGGCGACTATATGTTCGAGGCTACGGGCGACGCGACCGAGGCGTTGAATAAGGCTACTGAAGCGCTCAACACGGCGAATACGGCTCAGCAAAATGCGGCCGAGGCGCTCTCTACTGCGAATTCTGCGATTGGTAAGGTCAACACCTTAACCGCGACCGTCAATTCGTTTGATGGTCGCATCAAAAAGGCTGAGAGCAACGCGGCTAATGCCGTCACTGCGGCGACTGAGGCATCTAATAATGCCTCTCAGGCAGTCACAACGGCCAATTCTGCGCTTAATACGGCTCAGCAGGCCGTCACGACGGCCAATGCCGCGAAGACGATGGCTCAGAATGCAAGCACTGCGGCTACTCAGGCCGTGGGCACGGCCGGCGCGGCGAATGCGACGGCGGAAGAGGCGAAGAAGATTGCTCGGCAGGCCGTGACCGACACGGACGGCATCCGCGAAGAAATCAATCAGAACATGGCCGTGATGACCCAAAAGGTAACCGAGGCCACGACGCAAGCGCAGAACTCCGCGTCCTCCGCCGCCCAATCACAGGCCAATAGTGACCTTTCTAAGCGGTGGGCGACATGGACGACGGGCGTAGAGACCGAAGGCGGCACGGACTACACCGTCGCCGATGACGGCTATTCGTCCAAGTGGAATGCTCAGCTCGCTCAGGCGTGGGCGGTGAAGACTGACGGCAAGGTGAAGGAAAACAACCTGCCCGATGGAGCTGAGATCGACTACTCGGCAAAGTACTACGCTCAGCAGTCGCAGGCTAGCGCAACAGCGGCGGACGCCTCTGAAGCCTCTGCACTCTCTTCGAAGACCGCGGCGGCATCGAGTGCGGCGGCGGCCAAGACGTCTGAGACAAATGCCGCCAATTCTGCATCTGCGGCTAATACTTCAAAGACAGCGGCGGCAGGCAGTGCTACTACTGCAAGCACGAAGGCAACGGAGTCGTCTGCTTCTGCGCAAAAAGCGAAGGACTGGGCTTCAAAAGAGGGCGGCCCGGTTGAAGGCGAAGGCGCTACAGCAGAGTATTCTGCGAAGTATTACGCGCAACAAGCGAATCAGAGCAATAGCGTGAAGTACGTTGCTCAGACGCTTACGACTGAAGAGCAGTTGCAGGCTCGAACGAACATCGGAATGACGACACTAAGTAATTCCGAAATCGATGCCTTGTTTAGCGCCTAAGTTGAAGCTCCCCCGTTTAAAAACGGAGGATTCACCATGACACTCTCAAGGTTGTTTTCAGGGGGCAAAGCCGCCTGAGCGTCACCCAATCAATTGCACAAAAAAGCAAACCCCGCAAGGTTCTCAAGAGGAAAAGACATGGCTGGATATTTGGATGCGTCGGGTCTCAAACATTTCAAGAGGAAAAACGACGCTACATATCTTGGCAAGCAGGAGAAGGCGGCTTCGGCGAAGGTCGCAGACTCAGTCGTTTGGGAGAACGTTTCCGGGAGGCCGGATCTATCTGCATTAATTCCGCCCGGCACCATCATCCACTACGCCGGGCGCACGGTCCCGAGCGGCTGGCTCATCTGCAACGGCGCGAATGTGAGCCGAACCGACTACGCGGCCCTTTTCGCGGCTATCGGTACGATCTACGGTGCCGGCAACGGGTCGACAACCTTTGGCCTGCCGAATTTGAACGGTCGCTTCTTCGAAGGCACAACGTACACTGGTTCTGTCGGCACTTACCACTCAGCTGGGTTACCGAATATAAGTGGAGAATATCAGGGTGGGGACGGTCTTAACTTGTATTCTTCCGGCGCCTTTGGATTCGTAAAAGAATCCGGTTCTCAAATAACCGGTGGCAGTTATAAGTTAGATATTGGTGATTTCAAAGCTTCTAGAAGCTCATCTGTATTCGGCTCGTCTAGTGGAGTTCAACCCCCGTCTATGGCGCTCCTTCCATGTATCAAATTTTGATACACGCAAGTAACGCCATGCTTGGCGGCTGAACCGACGAAGAAGAACCGTAAATCGAAGATGATTTAGCCGCATTTATGTACATGTTGGTGCCGTTGTCCGCTCCGCCCCCAGGCCCCCTTGTAGTTTCGCTTTTGTACAAAGCTCCGGCTTCAGCAAGGCCTCCCCACGCGTAAGCCATATTGATGTTACCTGTGATATTCGGTCTGCCCGAATATCAGCGGAAATGGTGGTGCGCTTATCTACTATCAAGATGGTGACGGAGGCTTTATCTACAGAGGAGATCTTGCAGATAACAGCCGCACAGGAGCTACCGGTAATATGGTTTACTGGCTTCGATATAACGCTTCCAGAGCTTCATCAACTTACGGCTCTTCTTCTACCGTTCAGCCCCCCGCAATGGCTTTGTTGCCATGCATCAAAATTTAACGCATGGCAGAAGCGCCATCGCAGGCGGTTGAACACCAGAAGATCGTCCAAAAGTTGAATCTGACGACGAAGCACTAAAAGAGAATTGGTGCGCAGAGCTTTGACTGCCAGCAGCCCCATTCAAGTAGCCGGTGCTTGAAAACGCACCTGAAATAGTCTGATTGTCAGCCTTGGAAGCGCCGAACTTACCAGTTATATTCGGGCAGACCGAATATAAGCGGTACAAATTTTGGGAAAGTTCAAACGGAAAACTCTGTAAGCGGAGCGGCGACGAAGGGAAATGCTGAGTCTTATGCTGGCTATTTCTCTTCCTCGGGTAATTTCACCAACCTCAATGCTTCCCGCTCTAACTCAACTTACGGGAATTCTTCAACTGTGCAACCTCCGTCGATGGCATTGCTTCCTTGTATCAAATTTTGATGCAAGGGAGTAGTGCGAGGCTTGGAGGCTGTACTGTAGAGCTGTTGCCATAAATGGACGAAAAGCTCGCAGCTTCGCTGGTGGCAGAGCTTCGAGTGGTGCGATTTGCATACGTCCCCGCTGCCAGTTTTAAGTCTGACGAGCCATCAGCGTTGTAATAGCCGGTACCTAGAGCAAAATTGTGACGGTGACTGATATTCGGTCTGCCCGAATATCACAGGATCATTCAATGCACGTCAATATTCAGGGCCGGAACGTTACGGACCTCTTTTAGACTGTGTTGGATTTATGTATGAATCCTCGAATGATCAAAGTTCAGGCGCCGCTATAACGTGTACTACAACCTATGGCGGCCAGCGCTATTACAAAATGTCGGCCTCAAGATCTTCGTCTACTTTTGGCTCTTCTTCAGGCGTTCAACCACCAAGCATTGCCCTGATACCTTGTATCAAAATTTGATACATGGAAGGAGCGCCATAGACGGGGGTTGAACTCCACTAGACGAGCCGAATACAGATGAGCTTCTAGAAGCTTTGAAATCACCAATATCTAACTTATAACTGCCACCGGTTATTTGAGAACCGGATTCTTTTACGAATCCAAAGGCGCCGGAAGAATACAAGTTAAGACCGTCCCCACCCTGATATTCTCCACTTATATTCGGTCATCAAAAGCACGTTTCTAGACCTGCGTTTTATAGCTGTAGAACATAGGGCTAGGCACATGCTTCTCGATCGATTAGATCGGCTCTAGTGCTTTGCAGGATCAAGGATCTCGTCGACTAGACAGGCTTTTCGGGCACAGTCCTCGATGAAAGCGCTCCAACGCGTCATTACAGGCGTCCTTGCGGCCAAGTAGTCACTGCGCTGATATGCGCGCGATACGGCTGTTCCTGAGACGTGCGAAAGGCACGCTTCTGCGACCTCAAAGGGCGTTTCGTGGTCAGCGAGCCATGAACGCGCGATTGAGCGCAGACCGTGCGCTACAAGCTTTCCGGAAAGGTCTGTTGAGTGCAGATGCTTCGCTAGAGCTTGCGCGCTGACGTGCTTACCAGTCTGCTTGGCTGCAAAGATGAAATCTGAGCGCGGGTGCGGAGAGAGCCTCTGTTCTGCGTTAATGAGCGTTTGCATGAAAGCCGTGATCGGCACGCGATGAGCGCGACCTTTTTTCATCTCGACAGCTGGGATCGTGAGCACGTCCGCCTCGATCCACGACTTGCGAAGCTTTGCGTTTTCGCCTGGTCGAAGCATCGAGCAGAGTGAGAAAAGAAAGAGCACGCGCATGCGTGCGGGAGCGTCCTTCATCGTCTCCATGACGAGCAGGAGTTCGCGCCACGGCGGTGCCGGCATAGGTTTAACGATGGGCGCCGCAAAGACGCGGCTTACTCGATCGATAGGGTTGTGCTGGATGTATCCGGCGCAGACAGCTAAATCCATGATCTCTCGCGTTCGCATTAGAACCCGCTTGAGTGTGGCTTGATGGCCTTCGGCTTCGATGTGCCGGACGGTGGCAATGACAAGAGGAGCGGTGATCTCATCGAGCTGACGGCGACCGAGGGGGGAGATGACATAACGCTCAAGGCGGCGCTTTTCGTCCATGTAGGAGGTGATTCTGCCGCGCTTGAGATTGCACCACAGGCGGAAGGCGTCTGAAAGGACGTATCCACGGGGCGGCTCCTGCCCCAACTCCTTCCGCTTTCTGCGGGCCAGTTGCCGGGCCTGCATCAGAGAGACCTCGGGCCATCGTCCGAGGCTCAGATCAGTAACCCTGCCTCCGTAGGAAATGCGGAGACACCAACTTTTGACCCCCGAGGGGTGAACCCGAAGGGTGAGGCCGTGGCCATCGGTCACGGTGTATCGCTTTTCACGCGGTCGCAAGGCCGCAATTTTTCTTGTAGAGAGGTTTTTCGACATGAAGCCCAATGAGATCAAAGAAATCCCGCACGTCGATGAGGACGGCTACTTTGATGGCATGGTGACCTGCATGGCCGACGCGAAGGGCTCGCTGATGCTCGGTGCGGACTGCTATGACATCGCCGCCCCCGAAGACGATGGGAAGCACTTTTTCAAGCTGTCTGCCGACAAAAATGGCTGGGTGGCGGAAGCTATTCCGCAAACAGTCGAGGAATGCGTCGGCATCGTGCTCGATCATCACAAACAGACGGAAAGAATTCACAAACTCCGCACGGCTTTCGATGAGCTCACGAAGAACTCGACGACCTATCGCCTGGTCCAAGACCCGGAAACGAATGCCCGCTCGATCGAAAAGATTCCGGAACAGACTGTTGAGGAAGCGCGCTCCGAGAAGATGCGGGCCCTCGACTCTGCCTTTACGTCTTGGTATGAGGACGGCGCGACACTAAAGTCTTCTCTGGGCTTCGAAGCCGACTCGGACTCCCGCGCCATGCAGGACGTGAACGGCCTAGTCACGGCGGCGGAATCTTCGGCCGCCTTCGTGGACACGGAGAGCGGGGGCGGTCTGATCTTCATGGACGCTAACAACGTTGGGCATCAAGTCAGTATTGACCAGCTCAAGACTCTGCAGCTCGAAATTATTCAGGCTGGACAGGCAGCTTATCTGGAAAAGTGGAAGTTGCGCGACGCGATTGAAAAGGCGAAGACGAAAGAGGAGCTGGGAAAGATCGTCATCGCCTTCCATCCGGTTGACTTCTCTACGAAGTAATGTGGCGCTATCTGAAGCAGGTGCTCATCGCCTTTGATCAGCTCATCAATGCGCTCCTTGGCGGGTGGGCCGACGAAAGCCTATCGGCGCATGCGTGGAGGCAGCATCTGGAAGGAAAGCGTGATTGGCCGTACCAACTCATCGACACGCTCCTCTTCTTCGACGACAACCACTGCCGGGAGAGCTACGAGAGCGAGATCGAACGAAATCAACTGCCGCCCAGCATGCGGGGCTAGGTATAATCGCCGCCAGCACGAAGCAAGGACGTGGCACATAGCCTGTTCCTGCCTATCCACACCTACCGACGGTCGAGGCAAGGAATTCCCGGCGTATCGCCGGAGGATAGGCCCCCGCTAGGGGTGTAGAAGCGACAAAGCCCAGTGCGCTAACACCGGGCTGAGTCAATGATGCAAGGGGTGGTTATGCATGCCTTCACTCTTGCTTCGTGTCAGATTATGCCACACGACATCGTTGTGGTGACGGGCGACATCAATATTGATGGGCTCGTCATTGCCGTCATTATTGCGGCGTGGCTGATCGGCAAGAGGCGTTAAGCCGCAGGGGTCGTTCTTCTTCGGGAGTTCGGCCCCTCTTGCTATCTGTCTGCTCAGGCCCGCCAATGCGCGGGCTTTTTTTATGGGTGAATTGATGCTCTATGTGAAATGGATATGTCTGTTGCCGCTGAGCTTCGTCATGGCGGTCGTTGGGAGGCTGCTCGCGCCGATCCTGCCGTTCTTCGCGAAGTCAGACGGCTATCTGCCCTCGTGGCTTTCGTGGTTTCAGACGCCTGACAACCCTCTTGATGGCGACAAAGGCCATTGGGAGCGCTGGCCGGGTACCTCGGCGTGGGCCACCTACAGACGACGGGTTGCCTGGCTTCTCCGGAACGTCTGCTACGGCTTCGATATCTCGGTGCTCGGACAGAAGACCTATCCGGGAGACCGGCTGGAAATGCTCGGCGAGGAGGGCGTCTCGGGTCAGCCTTACGGAAGGTCCGGCTACTGGGTTAAACGCGTCTATCACGGCGAAAAGCTGGTCTGCTGGCACCTCTATGTCATCCGGCAGTGGAGCTGGTGACGGGCGACATCAATATTGATGGGCTCGTCATTGCCGTCATTATTGCGGCGTGGCTGATCGGCAAGAGGCGTTAAGCCGCAGGGGTCGTTCTTCTTCGGGAGTTCGGCCCCTCTTGCTATCTGTCTGCTCAGGCCCGCCAATGCGCGGGCTTTTTTTATGGGTGAATTGATGCTCTATGTGAAATGGATATGTCTGTTGCCGCTGAGCTTCGTCATGGCGGTCGTTGGGAGGCTGCTCGCGCCGATCCTGCCGTTCTTCGCGAAGTCAGACGGCTATCTGCCCTCGTGGCTTTCGTGGTTTCAGACGCCTGACAACCCTCTTGATGGCGACAAAGGCCATTGGGAGCGCTGGCCGGGTACCTCGGCGTGGGCCACCTACAGACGACGGGTTGCCTGGCTTCTCCGGAACGTCTGCTACGGCTTCGATATCTCGGTGCTCGGACAGAAGACCTATCCGGGAGACCGGCTGGAAATGCTCGGCGAGGAGGGCGTCTCGGATCAGCCTTACGGAAGGTCCGGCTACTGGGTTAAACGCGTCTATCACGGCGAAAAGCTGGTCTGCTGGCACCTCTATGTCATCCGGCAGTGGAGCTTACTGCCGTCGAAGTGCCTGCGCATTTCAATGGGATGGAAGCTCTTCAGCTTTGACGGCTTGAAAGAGGAGACGCATCAGCTCACCTGCTATTGCAACCCGTTAAAAACTTTCAAACAGTAAGGAGGTCGTTATGACTAAGGAAGAAGTTCTCGCCAAGCTCAAGGAGCTCGGTCTCGACGTGAACGGCGCAACGGAAGAAGTGATCCAGAAGGCGCAGGCGTGGCTTGAAGACCAGAAGGCACAGCTCGATACCGAGACGCGCCGCAAGGTCAGAGCCGCGTGGATCGCGATCTCGGTCGTTGCTCTCGTCGTCGGACTTGCGGTCGGCTGGTACGGCCGCATCCTGCTCGGGTGACGCAATGCACTCGCTTCTACCGGTAGGGACTGAGGCGGCGTGGATAAAGATAGGTGCGGTATTGGGGGTGATCTGGGGGGCGACGTTAGAGAGCGTTGCCCCCTTGGTCTATTGGTATCTGGCCTTCATGGCGGCCGACCTTCTCACCGGGATATGGGCCGCCTGCCGGACCGGGACTTTCAGCTCAAAGCGCCTTAGCTTTGGGATGGCGAAGAAGGGACTTGCCTTTTTCATCATCACTCTTGCGCACGGGATCGACGTGAGCTTCTGGTTCGTGCTCCACGACATGCCACTTTTTCAAAGCGTGACGCTCTGCGCCTATGCCTGCGGCGAATTCGGCTCGATCGTCGAAAACATAGAGCGGGCAGGTTTCGGAGATGCACTTCCTCCAGTCCTTAAGAAGCTTTTCTTGTCGCTTGAGAAGCGCCTTGAGAACGCCGTGGACTCCAAGCTCGATCAGATAGGGCTTGATGACGAGGAGAAAGACAAGAAGACCAAATAGCAAAAGCCGCTCGGGAGCGAACCGGGCGGCTTTTTTTTGTTCTTTACGAACTCAACTAACAAGAGGATTGTACCAATGAACATTGAAGAGCGCATAGCTCGCCTGGAAGGTTTTATGAACAAGTTTGAGGAAGAGCGTATTCGAAGTGAAGAGCGAACTCGCATAGAAATCGAACTTGCGGAGGCGCGACTAAAGAAGATGCGTCGCATGTGGGAGTTCTTCAAGGTAGTACTGAGCCCGATCATTGCCGCCGTTGTGACGGCAATAGTCATGCAGTACATACAAAAATGAAAATCAGAATACGCAAAAGCCGCTCGGAGGCGAACCGGGCGGCTTTTTTATAGGCAATTGTTTCGAGGGCCTATGGGAGACATTTTAAATGCTTTGAAGATCGGAGAGCTCATGACTGCAGATGATTTGACATGGCAGGCGACGGCCATCCTGGTCGTCCTCATCGCTTTCGGTGTTGCCGTCGTCGCGTGCGTCGCCGGGAAGGCCGTGAAGATTTGGCGTGATGCTCTGAAGTGAGGGACTATGACCGCTCGAGGAATTCGGAACAACAACCCGGGGAATCTCCGGCACGGGGAAGACTGGCTCGGACTTGCTCCGGTGCAGGATGATCAGAATTTCTGCACATTTACAGAAATGCACTTTGGTGTGAGGGCGCTCCTGAAAACCCTTCGCACCTACGTAGAGAAGCGAGGATGCGACACCGTGAGCAAAATCATCACCCGATGGGCTCCGGAAAATGAAAACGATACGGCCTCATATGTGCTTCATGTCGCGACGGCCTGCCGCCGTGATCCGGATGAAGGTCTGAACTTCGAGGCCGACCCGCTCCTCTATCTGGACATCGCGAAGGCGATCGCCCGACATGAGTGCGGCGTCGATGCTGAAGCGATCACGGATGATGCGTGGGAAGTGGGCCTCAAGGAGGCCGGGCTGTGACCTATCTGAAGATCGCGGGCGCACTGCTTGCGGTGCTTCTGGCTTTCGGAGGCGGCTATCGCTATGCCGCCGCGCTCTACGAAAAGGACGCGGCCGAGCTTCGGGAAGCCGAGGCCGTGGCTCGTGCCGATATGGGGAGGAAGCAATATGCGAAGATGGTTGAAGCGCTGGACGCTCTTGCCGGCCTGCGCGGTGAGCTTGCCGATGCTCGCGCTGATGCTGAGCGGGTGCGCCGGGCCGCCGAGGTACGTGAGCGAAGAGCCAGCGCCTCTGCCTGCGGTGCTGAGCGAGCCGCAGTCTCCGCGTGCGAAGGACTTCTCAGAGAAAGTGTCGGACTTCTCGCGGAGGGTCGAGGACTACTTCAGGAAACAGCCGGAGTTCACGACGCCGCAATAGGGGTGAAGTAGCTCTATACTTTTTTGGGCGGATGTTTCCTGCCGAAACAGTCCTAGCAACTGTCCTAAGTACACCAAGAAGTACACCACCGTGACAGGTGCATTTTGAAATCGGTGTGAGAGAAGCTATCTTGAATCCTCTCACCCGACCAGGATTTTGAAAGGCGCTGTTCCATCAGGGACGGCGCCTTTTTCTTTATCCTTTCGGCCAACAGGCAATCAAACCTTAGAGATGCAAATGTGCTGGATTTTGGGCTTAACGGGCGGAGCTGGCTCCGGAAAGAGCACCGCTGCAGACATCTTTCGTGAACTAGGACACCCCATCATTGATGCGGACCGCATTTCGCGTGCTGTAACTGCCGCCGGGGGCGCTGCTGTGCCCGCCATCCGCCAAGCCTTTGGCCCAGAGATGATTGAAATCTCGGGCGCTATGAACAGGGCCCGCATGCGTGAACTCGTCTTTCGAGACCCTGAAGCCCGCAAAAAACTCGAGGCCATTGTCCATAGCGCCATGAAGCAGGTGCTTGATGATGAATTTGCTTGCGCCAAACGCTCCGGCGCCCCATTTGCGGTTTATGACTGTCCGCTTTTAATCGAAAGTCCTCAAGCACGAGCCCGCGTTGACCGCATCCTGGTCATTGATGTGCCTGAATACCTGCAAGTTGAGCGTCTTGGAACCCGCTCCGGACTAGCGCCGGATGCAGCGCTTCGCCTCATTCGTGCGCAGACTTCCCGCCGCAATCGTCTGCAAGCGGCGGACGATGTGCTTGTCAATGCCGGGACTCGCGAGGATTTTGCCTGCCGAGTCCGTCATTACGCCTTGCGTCTCTGGGGAGCCGCAGAGAAACACCTTCTCTGAAACCTCTTGTCGCTTTTACCTCTTTTCGTAAAGAACTTCGTCGGATAAGATCAGAAGGTGTGCGCAGTCTTTTCGAGACTGCGTCTTTTCAGGAACGTCTAATTCGCCAACTCGAGCATGCCTGACACTGGACTGATTCTCTATGAGTTCCCCTGCAGCGAGAAGATTCGCTTTTACCTGCGGCTGGAAGCGCTCAAGCAGCGTCTGGACTGGTTCCTGACGCTCGATGGCAAAGCTGCTCACCAAGCGGCAATCAACGCACTTTTCGATCTTTCGGACGTTGCTGCCCGATCGGACCTGAAAAACGAACTCCTTAAAGCGCTCTTGCAGCAGCGCCGCGACATTGAAGCGCTTCCCGCAAACGCTACGGTGGATGGTCAGCCGGCTAAAACGGTACTGGCCCTTGTATCTGAAGCTGCTAATTCCGTCTCGGCAGCTGTGGGCCGCACCAGCCAAATCCTGCGCGACAACGAGTGGCTGCAGCTCATTCGAAACCGCCAGCGCCTGCCCGGCGGTACCTGTGAATTTGACCTTCCTCAGCTTCACTATTGGCTCTCTCAGCCGGCTGAAATTCGTCGCCAAGAACTCCTGTCACTCGCGCAGACCCTTTTGCCGATTACCAACGCGGCTCAGCTCATTCTCGACCATCTGCGGGCGCAGACCATCATTTCTGATGCTGTTGCCGAGCACGGGACAATGCAGATTCCCACATCAGGCAGTCCCTATCAACTCGCACGCATCTGGATGCCTCAGGAAAGTCAATGCATTCCTGACATGAGTGCAAACCGTCATACGCTCTGGCTGCGTTTTTCAACGCCTGACGCCAAACACCGCCTCCATGCGGTGCATGAAACGCTATCCTTCCGTCTTGGGCTCTGTATTTAAGAGCAGCTTCACACCGCCCCCCATCTCTATATTCGGCCGGCCGGCACTTTGCCGTCGCCGGCATTGCGCATCATGAAAGTTCCCTGTCCGGTCTGCCACACGCTTACTGAATATTCCTCAGCCAATCCCTGGCGGCCGTTTTGCAGCGAGCGCTGCAAAATGATTGACCTGGGCGAATGGGCTAATGACGGCTACCGAATTGAGGGAGAACCGGGTTCTGCTGACCGCATGAGCCCAGAAGAACTCGACGCCGCCGCCGATCGTGCGCGCGAACTCGAGGAGCGTCAGCGCTCCGCCAAAACCAACGGCGCCCGCAGGCGCCGTTGAGATCCGCATGCAAAGCGGTTCCAGCTTCACCGTTTTTTAAATCAACGGTTTAACGCCGTGAGCCCCCTTGGCCTGCCACGTCTCAAGATCGGCCGCGGCAGCGCCGTCGACATACATCGGCAGACGCGGTTCTCCGTTAAGCAGGAGACTCTCAAACTTCTCGGGCGGCACGATCACGAAGTCGTAGTCCATGGCGACACACTTAAGCACCTCATCCATGGTTTCCGCGCGGGCACCTACCCAACGATAGCGGCGGTCACGAACGACTGTTGCGGCCAATGCCTCACGCGTCAGTGTTAAGAGATTATCAGACTCCTCAAACACTTCCGGCAGTTCGACACGATTCACAATAACCTGGTCCACCGGGAGCATTAAACCCGGCGTGCGTTCGTCAGCCGCATAGAACCCGCACTGCTGACCTTCCTTAGGTACCGGCGTGCCGGCAAAGTCATGCGAGCGGCGAAAGTGCAGACGCACATGCGCATGAGGATAGCGGTGCTCCTTCACAAACCACGGCGTCGAGTAAGAAACCGCCAGACCGAGTTCTTCATTGAGTTCGCGCGCGAGCGCCTGATGAACGGTTTCACCCTTTTCAAGCTTGCCGCCCGGGAATTCCCAGTAACCCGCATAGGGCTTGCCTTCGGGGCGGGAACTCAACAGCATCCTGCCGTCTTCACGAATAAGCACGCCGACGGCCACTTCAACAATGTTGTCGCTCACAGAAAATCTCCAATAGTTCGCGCGCGGTTCCCGCGCACGCAACTTGTTAATTGTCCTCCATCACGCCGATTTATGCTTGACTGCCGAACAGGATCGCTGAGCAGATCGCGCCTGTCTCAGCGAAAATCCGTAGACAGCGATATTTTTTTTATGGGTTCACCTTATCAACCACTGCACAGGCATTGAGTGTTCGCGGGAAGCCAAGGTAGACAACAGCGCACTGAAGTGCATCGATCAGATTGTCCTTCGTGTTCCCGCAGCGAAGATTTGCCGCAGCATGAGCACTAAGCTGTGCCTCACAGCCTCCGAGCGCCGCAATCGTGCAAAAAGTAGCCAGTTCGCGTTCGGCAATCGAAAGACCTTTGCGGGTATAGAAATCGCCGAAACACCAACCGGAAAGATCATCAATCATCAGACTGCGGCGCTCTGCCGGCGTCGTCTGATGCATGCGGGTAATTTGCTCACCAAAAATTTCTGTCTGTACTGCAATCCCCTTTTGCAGACGATTCTCATCACTGACGACAGTCCGACTTTCAAGCGGCAGCGCAATACCCGCCGCCGTCATGGCAGTATGAACGCCGGCCAACACTGCTCGAGTTCGCGCCATGCCGGCATAGGGAGAAGCATGAAAGACCGCCTCCTCAATGTCGCCGGGCGCCAATCCATCGGCGAGTGCGGCTGCCGCAGTGCGCTCGCCAAGATCCTCAAACCCCAAACCGGCGGCGACGGACAACACAGCCAAATGCTTCTGTCGAATTGAAAGTGAAGCACCGCGCTTCGTCAGAAGCGTCATACGGTCTTCAATCGCATCAAAGTCGGGCGCGTTTACCTTTGAATTTGAATCCGCTGCATATGCCGCACCGGCAGCGCCGGCTCCGACGACAGAAGCCGCCATCGGCAGCGAAAGCACTTGCCTGCGGGAAAAGTTCGTCATTTCCGCCTCCATTGGGATGTTTGAATGAAGCATCAAATGCAATGCATACATTCTGACAACGCCACGGATCCGCGTATCTGCTGATTCTGCCTAAAAATCAGATGAAGCCGCTCTCACTGCGTCCGGCAATTTCATGCCCAAAAGCGAAATCCCAAACGACCGCGCCCTAAATGGATGGAGAGCTCTTCTGAACCCTCCAGCCAAGCGTGAACCGCTTCAATATTGGCGCCTGACTGCTCGGGCTGACGCAGACCCTCATAAAGCAGTGCATTGGCAATCCGCACCGAAACAGGCGTACGTTCAAAACCCGCTATGCCTGTTGTGAGGAGCACCGAACGAAGAAATTCGCTCAGGACTCTCGGCCGATCACTTTCGGCAAGCTCCAACAATTCACAACGAAAAACAACCAATGCCGGAGCAAGCCGTCGCGCAGCATGCACCGCCTCCTGAGCAGAATCAGCACCTTCGAGCACGCAGGGCAGCGCTCCTATCGCGGCACCGGCTCGACGGGCCAGAACCCCTAATGCAGCTGAGAGAGCCGCCTCTAAGGGCGCTCGCCGCGGGTCCTCCCAGCGCATGACAGGATTGTCATGATGGGCAGCCGTCGAAAAAAGCAGCAGCACGTCACCTGGTACTGGTCCCGTACGAGCGCGAAGTGCTTCAGGTCCCGCGAGCCAAAGCGGTCTGGCCATATCTTCGAGTACGGGGCGGCCAACATCCGCGTCAATGCCGGCCATCCACACCATGCTGCCAAATCCTGGGTTCGGCGCAAAAAAGCGTGCCGCAGAGACTGCAACCGCCCCGTCCGTCAAACGAAACGGGATAGAAACGGAATCAGCACCTGGGCCCTCTGGGGAGATCGTTTTTTGCGCAGACATCGCTCGCTCAAGCCGACGGAGCTCTTCTCCCACAGGGAAATGCATAAAGACGGGGCCTGCCGACGCAAATAGGAGATTAGATTCGGCAATGCCCAGCCGCTCCGCAGCCGCATGTGCAAACCCCTGCGCGGCTGCTGTTGAAAGATCTCCGCGGCCTGCGCAGCCTGAGCCCGCAGTAATCAGCAGTCTGGACCCTGCACCAGTCCAAACTTTTTGAGCGGCTTGTACAAGTCTTTCTGCGGCGCCGTCATCCGGATAGGCAGAACCGAGCATTGCGCCGGTCGCGACGGTCCATCGTGCCGGCGGCGTAAATTCTGCGCACCAAAAATCTCCGGCACTTCGCCAGACCGCTCCGGGAAGCGCAAAACGCGGCAGTTGATGATGGGATGCAGCAGAGTTCATGCTAATTTGGAAAAAGAAACGTTCACCCAAAGCATACCGCCCGGCAGCTTTTCTATCGAAAAACAATTCCGGGCGGTGAACTCCACCGCCCCCTCAGGAGGGGGCCGCGGTCATCAAGGTTCAGAAAGCAATCAACGCAAACGGCCGTGGCAGTCCTTGAACTTCTTCCCGGAACCGCAGGGGCACGGGTCGTTGCGGCCGCAATGACGGAAAGCCGCCTGCAAGCGAGCGTTCTCGTCTGCGCTCAGCTGATCCAGAGAACTGCCCTGATCATTCGGCGCATTGAGTCCCTGTGAAGCGTCGGCGTCAGCGAGATGCGATGCATCGGCACGAGCCTCGCCGCGGGCAAGATTGTCTTGCGCAGCAGCCTGCGCCTCTTCAGGCTGTTTGATCTCAACGCGCATGAGTACCGTGGTCGTCGTTTCACGGATCGAGTCGAGCAGCTGCTCAAACATCGTGAAGGCCTCGCGCTTATATTCCTGCTTAGGCTGCTTCTGAGCGTAACCGCGCAGGTAGATGCCCTGACGCAAGGCGTCCAAAGCGGCAATGTGCTGGCGCCAGAGCTGGTCGATCACCTGCAGGAGCACCGAACGGCCAAAAGCAGCGAAAGCGTCATGGCCAACCAGCGTTTCCTTGGCTTCATAGATCTCGTTGGCACGGTCAATAAGCGCCTTCAAAAGATCTTCATCCGTCGTCGCAGTGTCCGCGTCGAGCATCTTCTTGAAGTCGATTTCAATGCCAAAACCGCTCTTGAGTTTGTCGTTGAGCGCATCAAGATCCCACTGCTCTTCAACGGTATCCGCCGGCACAAAGCTGCGGAACAAATCGGTGAAATACCCCTCACGCAGATTCTTGATGAGCTCACTGCAGTCGGTCGCTTCAAGAATCTCATTGCGTAAGCCGTAGATCTCATGGCGCTGATCGTTCTGGACATCGTCAAACTCCAGAAGCTGCTTGCGGATGTCGTAGTTGCGGCCTTCCACTTTGCGCTGTGCGGATTCGATCATGCGAGTCAGCATCTTCGACTCAATCGCAACGCCCGGCTCAAGCTTGAGCCGATCGGCGATGGCGCGCATACGGTCGCCGCCGAAAATGCGCAGCAGCTGATCTTCCATCGACAGATAAAAGCACGATGAACCCGGGTCACCCTGACGTCCTGCGCGGCCGCGCAGCTGATTATCGATACGGCGGGATTCATGACGTTCGCTGCCGATGATGCGCAGGCCGCCGGCTGCCACGACCTCGTCATGGAGCTTTTGCCACTGCGACTTCACCTCAGCGATGCGCTGCGCTTTTTCTTCTGCGGAAAGCGTTTCGTCAGCTTCAATCGCACCTACAGCCTTGTTGATGCCGCCGCCGAGCACAATGTCGGTACCGCGGCCAGCCATATTGGTAGCGATCGTCACCATGCCGGGACGACCGGCATCCAGCACGATCTGCGCTTCGCGTTCATGCTGCTTGGCGTTGAGCACATTGTGCTCAATACCCTCTTTCGTCAGCAGCTGCGAGAGCAGTTCGGAGTTTTCAATCGAGGTCGTGCCGAGCAAAACCGGCTGTCCCTTCGCGTGACATGCCTTGACGTCCTCAACGATGGCCTGATATTTCTCCGCCACCGTACGGTAGACCTTGTCTTGCTCGTCGATTCGGATCATCTTGCGATGTGTCGGAATAACGACAGTTTCAAGGCCATAAATGTCCTGGAACTCGTACGCTTCAGTATCCGCCGTACCCGTCATGCCGGAGAGCTTCTCGTACATGCGGAAGTAGTTCTGGAAGGTAATCGACGCCATCGTCTGATTTTCGTGCTGAATGCGCACGCCTTCCTTAGCTTCGACGGCCTGGTGAATACCTTCGCTCCAGCGACGTCCCGGCATCAAACGGCCCGTAAATTCGTCCACGATGACGATTTCACCGTCCTGCACCACATACTGCTGATCGCGCTTGAAGAGCGTATGAGCCTTCAGGGAGGCCATCAGGTGATGCATCAAAATGATGTTCTTCGGCGAGTAAAGCGATTCGCCGGGACCGACAAGACCGCGTTCTGCGAGGATCTTTTCGAGCTTCACATGGCCGGACTCGGAGATATAGACCTGATGGGCTTTTTCATCTACCCAATAGTCGCCTTCGCCCTTTTCCTCCTGCTGGCGCGTGAGGAGCGGCGGAATTTCGTTGATTCGGAGGTAAAGATCCGTATTGTCATCGGCCGGCCCCGAAATGATGAGCGGCGTACGCGCCTCGTCAATCAGAATGGAGTCCACTTCGTCGACAATCGCAAAGTAGAGACCGCGCTGACGGCGCGCGGAGACGTCGTACTCCATGTTGTCGCGCAGATAGTCAAAGCCGAACTCATTATTCGTGCCGTACGTAATGTCGGCCGCATAGGCTTCTTTCTTAACCGCAGTGTCCTGCTGCGAAAGAATCTTGCCGACGGAAAGCCCGAGCCAGTTATAAAGCCGTCCCATCCAGTCCGCATCGCGCGAAGCCAGATAGTCGTTGACGGTCACGACATGCACGCCTTTGCCGGCCAAAGCATTTAAATAGACAGCAAGCGTAGCGGTAAGGGTTTTGCCTTCACCAGTGCGCATTTCAGCAATCTTGCCGTCATTGAGCACCATGCCGCCAATCAGCTGCACATCGAAGTGGCGCATACCGAGCACGCGCTTAGAGGCTTCGCGCACAACCGCGAAGGCTTCCGTCAGCAATTCGTCCGTGGTCGCACCCTTGGCAATACGGTCGCGGAATTCCTGAGTCTTGGCCTGCAGTTCGGCGTCCGAAAGCGCCTCCATGGCGGGTTCGAGCTTGTTGATCGCAGCCACTTGGCGGCGGTACTGCTTAATGAGCCGCTCGTTGCGGCTGCCAAAAATCTTGGTTAAAAGTTCGTCAAACATGTTTTCGCTGGAATTCTGCGTCGCGGCGTCTGCTGTCACGGCAGGCGTCTGCTTGGGTTTTAGGTCTGCCTCGAGAATAGAGCCGTCAAAAAAAGCGGAAGTCTTATCAATAAGACTGCTGCATTACATCCTGCTTAAGGTAGAAAACGCATCCATGCGCCTCAACCCATAAAGCATCGGGCACCATCTCGAGTAGACTTCTCCAAGAAGGGCTAGGCGCTCCGGCATGCTGATGGAAAAACCGTCCAAGACGGCCATATTCCCCAGAGAGCCGAGCACAATTGAAGGATTATCGCATTTTTGCGATCCTGCAATGCCGCCACTGAGCCCGAATTCATTGCGGAATAATGCTTTCCGCTGCAGATTGTCCGGAGACCCTTTTCGTGCCTAGGCTTCGCTCGCTTCCTGCCGGCTTTACGCTCAGAAACCGCGGCTTCCGCTCTCCGGAAAAGTCACTCGCCGAATCGAGTGCCAGCGGAAAGCTTCTTGCCGAATACGAACTGGCCTGCCGCGCCGGCAAAGCCATCATGCCGCTTATTGACCAGCTGCGGCTGCCGCTCGACTTTTCATCCGGACGCGGTGTCCGGATCAACACTCAAGGCACCATTACCTTCATCACCGACAGCGCTGCTCAGCAAAGTCGGTTAAGAAATCTTTCTAAACGAATTCTTGAAAATCTCATTACGGCAGGCGTCCCTGTTGTTGCGGTTGACTTCCGTAACCGCGGACGCCGCTCCACACTCAATGAAGCTGAAAAACCTGAGCCGATCCGAACCCCTTCACTCATTGCCGCTGCAGAACTTGAATCCTCTGCAGCCCGACTGATCAATCCTGACCTCAAACACCAGATACTCGCACTCGCAGCAGTGCTTCGCCCTCGGCCCGAAGAAATGCCGCTGGCCGTTGAAACGGCTCTGGAAGGCACGATTGAACGCATTGATCGACTGATCGGGCGTACCGATCGAATCAAAACACTGCTGCCGAGTGCTCCGGACGCCAAACTGATTCCCGATGAAGCCTCTGCCAAGGCGAACCCCGTACTGGCCGCCGTTCGCTCACGTCAGCGCGCACGGCTCGCTCGGCGTACGCTCGCAGAAACCGAAACGAATCAGATCGCCGAAGAAGCCCGGCAAGCGCTGGCGCTGCTGAAGACTGCACGTGAAAAATTGATGCCGCCCGCAGCAGAGGAGGCCGCAGCGGAGCTGCCGTTCGAACTTTCTTCCAAAGTACTCGACGATGCCGGCCAAAGCGCCGTCAGCGCCGCACTTAAGATCGCAGGATGGACGGCAAGACTCAACCAAGTGGAGGATCGCCTCACACTGCCTCTGGAAGAAGCCGTACAAACGCTTGCCGCCAAGGGAACACCGCCAGCCGCCGCCAGCCCCTCACTTCCGAACGCCGGAACGCCGGAGGAGCTTTCGCCGGCAGTGCTTCGCAGCGAGCTCAAGCGAAAAATAAAAGTCCTGCAAAGCAAACTCTCCGAAACGCTTTCGCAGATAAGACATATCGGCGTGCGCATGCCCGAGCTGCCCGATATTCTCGCCGCCGACAGTCGGCTGGCCCAGGAAGCCGCAGATCTCGCACGAGCACGCGAAAAAGGCGACTCGCAGGCTTTGGCTGTTGCGCTCTCGGCAGAAAGCTCCCGCAAACTCCTCTCGTGGGAGTCGCGTCTGGAAGTGAAAAGCCGACTCGACACGCTCGAGCAAACTCTGGCAGCCATGTCCAAGCGTTTTCTGGCCGACCGGCCTTGGCTGCTCGCGCCTCGGTCCAAATACGCCGACGAGCGTCCTGAGACAATGGAAACGCTGCGGAAAATCGATCGACGGCTGATCAATGAAGAAGAGGCGCTCTCAAGCATGTCCGCAGAGATTGAGACATTGGCAGAAAAAGTCGAAATTCTCCGCGGGGATCTCCCTGACGACGCCCTGAGCGGCATCAACCCCTTGGAAGGTGCGCTTCTTGAATCGCTCAAAATCGTTTTTGCCCGTCTGCGCAGTCTGGAAGCTGTCCTTGGCGGACGTCTCAATGAATCCATCATTCCCTCGGAAGCAGAGGCCGAAGCAGACCCACAGCTCGCCGCCATCCGCGCGCGTCAACTCGCACGGCTTAAAACCTGGGATAACCGTGCCGCACTCCTTGCCGCCGCCGAGCAGTCGGCAGCCGCTGTTGATCGAGTGCTCACCGCGCCGCGCGGAGAGGGATTGTCCCCTGAACTCGCCGCTATGCTCGAGCGGGCGGCCGCAGAAGTGGTCGAACGTTTCGAAGCAGCTCGTGCTGCCATAGACCCCGACGCCAAGCCCCTTGAGCTGCCCGATCTTTTCGGCGCGCCTATACCGGCCGACGAAAAATCGGAGTCTGCCGCCCCGCACGCCAGTCAAACCGCTCGAGCAGCGGAAGATGCCGTACAGGCAGCGGCCGAGGCAGAGGAGGCCCAACAGCTGGAACTTCGCACCAAGCTCGAGGAGCTGCTAACCATTATTCCAATATGGGCCGACCGTCTGCCGCGCATGCCGGACCCCAAACTCATCCCGAATGAAGCAGAGTGCGCCGGCAATCCGCAGCTCTCTGAACTGCGAAGCCGTATGCTCAGCCGGCGCAGTCGTCGTGAAGATCTGCAGGCACGTCTCAGCAGTCTGCACGAAGCTGCGCTTAAGCTGCGCGAACGCCTGGGCAATCCTCTCGCCGACGCTGCCGAAACGGGCCGTTATGCTGCCGCACTGATGCGTGACGCCGACCGTTTTTCGGCAGACCTTGGCAAATAAAAAGCCGCTGGCAGCAGCATACAGCCCGCGGCTTTGCGTTTTCCGTCGGAAAATGCACAGTTAGAACGGCAGCTTCCCGTCATCGGGCGCTTCAGGACGAACCGCGGCAGGCTGAGGCCAAAAATCAACCGGACAGTCCTTAGCATGTTCGAATGTTACGGTTTCAAAGGCTGAAGGATCCGCTAAAAGTGCACGCAGCAGCTGGTTGTTGAGGCCATGCCCCGATTTTTCTGCAATGTAATGCGCAAGCAGCGGCGCGCCGAGCACATAAAGATCCCCCATTGCGTCCAGGATCTTATGCTTCACAAATTCACCTTGTTCGCGCAGCCCTCCGGGATTGAGCACCCGGAATTCATCCATGACGATGGCGTTGGACAGTGAGCCGCCTTGCGCAAGACCAATTTTGCGAAGCATTTCCACATCCTGAACGAACCCGAATGTCCGGCACCGCGATACGGCCTGTTCATAGTTGACTTTGGAAAAGTCAATGTCAGCATATTGATCCGTAGCGTCGATCGCCGGATGACCGAAGGCAATGCGAAACGACAGCCGGAAGCCTTCGTGAGGTTCCAGCCGAGCCAGTTTGCTGCCTTCGCGCACCTCAACGGGCTTCAGAATACGCACGAAGCGCCGCGGCGCCTTCTGCTCAACAAGCCCGGCGCTGTGAATGAGATAGACGAAGGCTGCTCCGGATCCATCCATGACGGGGATTTCCGGCGCATTGACTTCAACGAGACAATTGTCCACGCCAAGTCCCGAGAAAGCACTCATCAAATGTTCAATCGTCGCCACCGCCGCACGCCCGACGTTCACGGTCGTTGCCATGCGCGTGTCGTTCACATTCATGGGCGCAGCAGGAATATCGACAGGCGGATTAAGGTCAACGCGGCGAAAGACAATACCGGAATCTTCTGGTGCCGGATGAAGCACCAGACGGATTTTGCGGCCGCTGTGCAGACCGATGCCGACAGCGGCTACAGACTCGGCGAGCGTGCACTGGCAGAACATGACTCAATACGCCTCAGCTCAAATACTTCGGAATGCTGAATTTCGGCGCCCCTGTCTGCGCGGCTTCCTCATCGGTCTTCTTCTCCGTCTTCGGCGTGCCAAAGATCGTCGGCGGTTCGTCAGACGAAGGCTGCGAAGCTTCAGCAGCAGATGCGGGCTGACCAATTGCCGGCGCAGCGGCGGGTGACGTTGTGTCAACGGTCGTCGTCGGATCAATCGGGCGATCGAGACCGGTTGCGACTACCGTAACACGCACTTCATCCCCCATTTCCTCAGACATAGCCGAGCCGAAGATGACGTTGGCCTGTTTGGTGACAAAGGTATTGAGTACGCCCATCGCCTCGCGAATTTCCGCGAGCGTGAGACTTTCATTGCCAGTGAAGTAAACAAGCATGCCGCGCGCCCCCTGAAGGTTGGCGCCTTCGAGCAGCGGACAAGCGATGGCCGCTTCCGCAGCTTTGCGGGCACGATCGGGACCGGATGCCGTCGCCAGGCCGATGATGGCGCTGCCGCGCTCGCTCATGACGGTCTTCAAATCTTCAAAGTCGACATTGATCGTGCCGGGCGTATGAATGATTTCCGCGATGCCGACGCAGGCTTTGTAGAGCACTTCGTTGGAGGTTTCAAAGCATTCTTTCATCGTGGCGTTCGGCGGGCATTCTTCTTCGAGCTTCTCGTTCAGGATGACGATCATCGAATCGACTTTGCTCTTGAGATTTTCAATGCCTTGTTCGGCCGTACGCATACGGCGAGCGCCTTCAAAACTGAAGGGCTTCGTCACCACGGCCACCGTGAGAATGCCCAATTCCTTCGCAATCTCAGCAATCACCGGCGCAGCGCCCGTTCCCGTACCGCCGCCCATGCCGGCCGTAATAAAGAGCAGATTGGCTCCGCGGATCGCTTCCGCCACCTGTTCGCGCTTTTCCTGTGCGGCAGCCGCACCGATTTCCGGACGCGCTCCCGCACCCAGTCCGGTGCTGCCGAGCTGGATGTTGACGTGAGCCTTGGAGCGCTGCAGTGCCTGATGGTCCGTATTGGCAGCGATGAACTCAATGCTCTTGGCGCCGTGGGTAATCATGTGCTCGACGGCATTTCCGCCGCCGCCGCCCACGCCGATCACCTTGATCACGGTTTTGAGCGGGTCAAATTCAGGAAGAACTTCAAAAGGCATGTCAACCTCGTTAATGGAATTGGTGAATTATCCGTTCTTTTTGGCCATTCTGCGGACAGAGAAAGCGTTGGACACGTCAATAGTCGCCAATGAAGAATGTCTTCAGGCGCTCACGGAATCCCTGCCGACGCCTGACGCCCCATGCATTCTCTACACCGAGCGCACCGGCGTCGATAGCACACTGCACTAAGCCAGCAGCCACTACCGAATCAGGCCGCTGCAGCAGCGCCGACTCGCCTTCTGCGCGCCGGGGCAGTCCAATACGCACACGTTTGCCCATTTCCGCCGCAGCCGCATCAGCGATGCCCGGGAGCATGGCTCCGCCGCCGGTGAGCACCACGAGTTCGACATGGTCAAAAGCTCTTGCATCAATAAGCAGCTGTCGGTAGAGATGGAAATATTCTTGTGCGCGCGCCGCAAGAGTCTTCACGAGCAGATCCCGGGAATAAAGGCGTGAAAGCGCACCGTGAGATTCAAACTGTACAACTTCACCGGCAATAACCTGCGACAGACGGCACTCCCCCGAATTGCGCTTTAATTCCTCGGCTTCCTCAAGACTGATGCCGAGAACCATAGCCAAATCGCGGGTGAAAATTTCAGCGCCCCAAGGACGCACGTCAGTGAACTGTACGCGTCCCTCAGCCATCACAATGATTGATGTCGTCTGCGCACCGATATCGATTACCGCTGCGCCGCATGTTTTTTCGGTTTCGGAGAGAACGGCCTGAGCCGCTGCCCAGGGATGCGGCTCATAGTTGATGACCTCCACTCCGGCGCGCTGAATACAGCGCTTCAGATTGTCGGCATTGGTTTTGGAGCCGTAAAGTGCATGCACATAAGCCTCAAGCTTAGGCCCCACCAATCCGATGGGACGGGCAGTCATCACGTCGCCGCAGCGGAACCCCTGCGGAATCAGTTTGATGACAGTGCTGCCTTTGCCTTCGCGCATGGCGGCGAGCCGAGCATTTGATTCGGCCTGTTCAACGTCTTCCCGAGAAACCTCTTGCCCGCGAAGCACCGTTTGTCCAACACAGTTGGCACTCTGCAGGTACTTGCCGCCGATGGCCGCCCACACACCGGAAAGCTGAACTTCGGCCGTGTACTGCGCTTCCTGCACAGCCTTGCGAATCGATTGAACAGCTTCTTGTACATCAACGACGCACCCTTCCTGTACGCCCGAAGAGCGTGCATTCCCCATGCCGATCACCCGCATGGAACCCGGTTCTGCGCCAGGTCGCGCGACGATGCAAAGCACTTTATCCGTGCCGATGTCGAGGGCGGCAAAGAACTCGCGGCCGTGATCCTGAGACTTCATGAGAGCAATGGATGGGAAAGGAAGGATTCGAAAGAAGGATATTGTAGGACGTCATATGACGCAGTGAGCATTTAGCGGGCAGCTGCACCGCCTTCAGTCTCATGCGACTCGCTCGATGCCGCATCCGCGGCATCATCCGCAGCCGATGCTGCCTCAATATCGTCCACTGAGTCTTTGCTTGACGACGCTTCCGCTTCTGCCGCCGCATCCGCCGCGCCATCGGCATCCCCAAGCGATGGACGAGCACTGCTCTGAGCGGACACAGCCTGCACGGATGCCAAATATTCCGCCACCTGTTCGCGATTGACCTTACCGGCTGCAATCGCCCGACGATAGCGGGCATCGAGCGAGGCCGGCGGTCCGCCCATAATTTCCACAATTCGCGGATACGCTTCCACCACCTGACGCAGACGCTCCTCAACGGCTGCGCCGTTAGCATCGCGTCCGAGTTCAATCTTTGTGGGGGGAATCGTCGGACTTTCTATCGTAAGCGTCCAGCTGCCTCGGTCTGAAAGCTCCAGTTCGGTAATCTTGGCGGGAATATGTTCCGTCAGTCCGCTGAATCGGCGCCAGCGGCGAAGCATTTCCGGTACGGCCTGAGCCTCCCCGCGAAACGTTGGAGCCCCGGCCGTTTCCGATCCTTCATCAGGATTGGCCGAAAAAAGCTGACCTTCACCGCTGACGAGCCGGCCGTCTTCATAGACAGCCGCGGCTTCGTATACCGTCACATCAATCATCAGCGCGTCGGGCCAAACACGGCGCACTGCGGCGTACTGCACCCAGGGCACCGTTTCGGCGGCATCTCTGACGGCCTTCAAATCAACCGTAAAAAAGGTTTTACCTGCAGCAGCGGGCTCCACTGCTTCCTTTAACCTCGCCAACGGCACCTTCTGGACGTCCCCGGTCATCTCCAGCCGCTGAAGCATGAAGATCCGCCCATCAGCGGCCTCTCGCACGACAAGCGCGCCCAGTATGAGCACAGTCAGGAGTCCCGCCACTCGCGCCGCAGGAAGCCCCCATCGCCGAAGACCGTAACGCATGCGTTCGGCCGCACCGAGACGTTCGCGCGGCACAGGAGGAAGTTCATCCGCAAATTCAGGCGTGCGGCTCCCTACATGCAGATTGTCCGCAGCAGCCCGCTTTCCTCTGGCAGCAAGCGTCGGCTCCTGCCGCCCCAGACTGTCCTGAGGCAGGGGGATCTGTCGCAAAGGATTGCCGGCAGCGTCGGTCCGTTCAGTTTGCGGTACGTCCATCTTCGGTCAAAGCGCAGATCAGATCAAGCAATGTCCGTGCGGGCGAGTCCGAGCACTCTGAGGCAGAGGTCGGCATAGGACAGCCCTACAGCACGAGCCGCCATCGGCACGAGCGAGTGCGGGGTCATGCCCGGCGACGTATTGATTTCGAGCAGTGCAAATGTTCCGTCAGCACGTTCAAGCGCGTCGACTCTCGACCATCCGCGGCAGCCGAGCACTGCGAAGGCTTTCTCGCAAGCAGCAGCAAGCGCTTTCGCCGAAGCCTCTGGAAGCTTTGCCGGACACTCGTAGCGCACCACATCCGTGTAGTACTTATTCTGAAAATCGTAACTGCCTTCAGGAGCACAGATCTCAATCACGGGGAGCGCCTTGCCATCCAGAATGGCCACCGTAAACTCGCGCCCGTGAATGTACTCCTCCACCAACACCTCTGCGGCATCACGCTCAGCAGCTGCATTGAGCGCAGCTCGCAGCGAATGAAGGGAAAGCGCATCGCGATCGAGCTTGGTAACACCAATCGAGGAGCCGTCATGACCGGGCTTAACGACAACGCCGTCAGCACCAAACTCGGCAATGGCACGCTCGAGCTCAGCATCCGATGCGGCTGCCGTCAAACGCACGCCCGCAGGCACGGAAATGCCGTTGGCACGCCAAATGTTCTTCGTAAGCTCCTTATCCATCGCAATCGCCGAAGCCGTCACGCCAGGACCGGTATAGGGAAGACCTATGCAATTGAGGAGTCCCTGTACGGAGCCGTCCTCGCCCAAGGTCCCGTGAAGCGCAATAAAGGCGGCATCATATGCGCCCTCTTCCAGACCGCCCACGCTGTCAACAGCCGGATCCCAGCTTTCAACCTCCAGGCCCTTTGAAGCCAGCGCCTCCTTTACGCCGCGCCCCGATAGAAGCGAAACCTCACGCTCAGAGGAAATGCCTCCCTCGAGCACTACAACGCGTTCAAGACGCGGTTCTTCTGCTTGGGTCATTTGCAGACTCCTATTTTTTATTCCATCAGAGACGACCGGCGAGTTTCGGCGCCGCACGGCCAATTGAGCCCGCACCCATCGTTACGACAACGTCACCGGGCTCTACGAGCGAGCGCACGGCATCGGGCACTTGATCAACATCCACCACAACGGGTTCACTGCGGCCAGAGGCTTTGATGGCCTCGGCAAGATGGTGACTGTCTGCACCGGGGATGGGGGCTTCCCCCGCAGGATAAACATTGGCCAACACGACGCCGTCGACATCCTCAAGGACCTTCACAAAATCATTGAAGCAGTCGCGCGTACGAGTGTAGCGGTGCGGCTGGAAAGCAACGACAATGCGGCGGCCGGGCCACGCACCGCGTACTGCCGCGAGGGTTGCCGCCATTTCGTGCGGATGATGACCATAGTCATCAATCAGTGTGAAGGTTCCCGTGATGCGGCCATCCGCATCCTGAATAGGAATATCACCCCACTGTGCAAAGCGCCGGCCTACGCCCTTAAATTCTGCCAAGCCGCGCTTGATGTCTTCGTCCTTAACGCCCGCCAAGGTCGCGATTGCGACCGCCGCCAAGGCATTGCGCACATTATGTACGCCCGGCAGGTTCAGTACGACGGGCAGCGGCGGATGATCAGGGCGTAGAACCGTAAAACGCATGCGCGTGCCATCGGCCGTCACATCAATTGCGCGAACGGTAGCGTCATGAGAAAGACCGTACCCAATCACGGGTTTCGTTACGCGCGGACGAATCGAGCGAACGTTATCGTCGTCCATGCAGAGCACGGCTACGCCGTAAAAAGGCAGACGTCCGAGAAAGTCCACAAAAGCACTCTTTAGTTTCTCAAAGTCGTGCCCATAGGTATCCATGTGGTCTTCGTCAATGTTGGTAACGGCAGCAATAACCGGCGTGAGATTCAGAAACGACGCATCAGATTCATCGGCTTCGGCCACCAGAAATTCGCCCGTTCCCAAGCGAGCATTCGCGCCTGCGCTATTGAGTTTTCCGCCGATGACAAAAGTCGGATCCAGTCCGCCTGCGGCGAGCAGTGATGCGGTAAGCGAGGTGGTCGTCGTTTTCCCATGAGCGCCTGCAATTGCAATGCCGCGGCGCAGCCGCATTAATTCAGCAAGCATCACCGCGCGCGGGACGACTGGAATATCGAGTTCACGAGCAGCGGTAACTTCTGGGTTGTCAGCCTTTACGGCCGAAGAAACGATCACTGCATCCGCGCCGCGGATGTTCTTCTTGTCGTGTCCGAGCGAAATGCGCGCCCCCAAAGACTGCAGACGTTCAGTCACGGGCGACGCAGCGATATCCGAGCCGCTGACGACATAACCTAAATTGAGGAGCACTTCGGCGATGCCGCTCATGCCAGCACCGCCGATCCCGACGAAATGCAGATGATTGACCAGAAACTTCAAGGTGGTTCTCCGTAAAAGGGGCAAATATTCGCGTGCGAGCGTCAGGCCTTCGGGATCTTCGGCGCCCGACGTGCGACGACTTCTTCAATCAAGTCAGCGACTTTAGCCGCCGCATCCGGCGCGGCAATGGCGCGTGCTGCTTGAGCATGCTCGAGCAGCGACTCACGCGTCATGCCTGAAATGAGCTTGGCCACAGCCTGCGGGGTAAAGTCCGCTTGATTCACCAACCAGGCCGCCCCCCGATCCGCAAGATATTTGGCATTGCCGAGCTGGTGCTTAGTGGTTTTGGCAATAAAAGGCACCAACACTGCAGCGGCGCCCGCTGCGCACAATTCCGAACAGCTCGTTGCACCCGATCGGCACAGCACCAGGTCACTTTCGCGGTAGCGCGCTGCCATATCGTCAATGAAAGGCACGACTTCAGCCGCAACGCCTGCCTTGGCATACGCTTCGCGCACAGCCGCATCACGATCGCGCCCAGTCTGATGAAGGACAATAGGACGCTCACTCTCAGGAATCATTGCCAAAGCCTGCGGCAGCACGTCGTTGAGTACCTGAGCGCCCAGCGAACCGCCGAAAATAAAGAGTTTTAGCGGCCCCGTACGCCCGGCAAAACGCTCTGCGGGCGCCGGCAGCGCCGCGATTTCGGCGCGCACGGGATTCCCTGTCGTATGCCCTTTGATGCCTGCAAACGTGCGGGCACCGCCCGCAAACCCGCAGGCCAGCGCATCGCAAAAAGGCAGCACAGTATTGGTGGACATCAAGAGGTCAGCGTCGCAATTCATCAGCACAATGGGACGCTTGAGATTCTGCGCCGCAAAGCATACCGGCACAGCGATGTAGCCGCCCGTGGAAAACACTGCCGTCGGACGAAGTTTTTTAAGCAGCTTGCGGGCATCCCAGATAGCCTTGAGCATCTTGATGCCGCCCGTAATCATCCCTGTAATGCCGCGTCCGCGCATGCCTTGGAAGTTAAGCGGATGGAATTCGATCCCCTGACGCTCTACAAGCCCTTTTTCCATGCCGGTGGTCGTGCCAATCCAAACGATCTTCCATCCTCGATCGGCCATTACGCGAGCGACGGCCAGACCAGGCATCACATGTCCGCCAGTCCCTGCAGCGGCGATGACGAGCGTGCGGCCGTCGGCCGCAGTTTGTTGTTTGTTGTCAGCGGTCACACCTGACCTCCTCGCATCAAAATTTTGTTTTCTCGGTCTACTCTTAAAAGCAGTCCAATGGCGATCATGGATGAGAGCATGGAGGATCCCCCAAAGCTCACAAACGGAAGCGTGAGCCCTTTCGTCGGAAACGCCCCGGAAGCTACGCCAATATTGATAATCGCCTGAACTCCGAACCAAAGTCCCACACCTTGCGCCAGCAAGCCCGGGAAAAAGCGCTCCAGCTTGATCGCCTGCCGACCGATTTCGAATGTGCGGCGAATGAGCCAGTAAAAAATAAAGAGGATGAGGATAACACCGACCAGTCCGGTTTCCTCCGCCACTACAGCCATGATGAAGTCGGTATGAGCCTCGGGCAGGTAGTTGAGCTTCTCGACGGAACCGCCGAGCCCTACGCCGAAGAGTTCACCGCGGCCGAAGGCGATGAGCGAATGTGAAAGCTGGTAGGCCTGCCCCAGAACATACTCATCGGACCATGGATCCAAATACGCCAATACGCGCGAGAGGCGCCACGGCGTCATAAAAATCATCAGTGCCACGAAAGCGACGATCACCGTGCCGACGGCAAGAAAGATCTTCATCGACAGACCGCCCAGAAAGAGCACGCCCATGATGACTACCGATACCACCACCGTCGCCCCTAGGTCGGGCTGCTGCATCAGCATGAAGGCGATGATCACCATGACAATCGCCATGGGGAAGAACCCCTTTGAAAAGGAGTGCATGTACTCCTGACGCTTCACGGTAAAGGCTGCGGCATAAATCAGAGCGCAGAGCTTCACCATTTCCGAAGCCTGAATCGAAAGGGGCCCGAGCTGCAGCCATCGGCGAGCGCCGTTGACGCTCTTGCCGATAACGGGAAGAAACACACTGGCAAGGAGCAGCAAACCGACCGGCAGCAGCCAGGTGGAGTGACGATACCAAAAGTTCATCGGCACGCGGTAAACCACCGCTGCGGCGCATAGCGCAAGGAGAATGCTCATCAAGTGGCGCTTGACTTCGCCGAAATTGGCAGAATCTCCCAACCCGCCCGCGCCCATGGAGGACGTGGCCGAAAAGACCATGACCGTTCCAAAACAGACGAGCGCGGTGGTACAGATGATCACTTCCCAGTTAAGGCCGGGCGATGAACGTTGATCTGCACCCCAGTCGGAATCTAAACGCCTCACAGAAAACCTCTCTTACGCCATCAGCCCTGTACGGCTTCATCGGCCTTCGGAACAACATGATCCGCGATTTTGGCGGCCTCAGCCTTGAATCGTTCACTGCGTTCGGCATAGTCACGGAACATATCCCATGAAGCGCAAGCCGGTGACAAAAGTATCTGATCACCCGGACGGCTCTTTTCCCAAAGCCAGTCCTCCGCGGCCTCAAGCGTCTTAAAAGTTTCTGTTGCAACACCGGCGGGCGAAACGGCTTCGCGGATTTTGGCTGCATCACGCCCAATCAAGGCCGCAAACGCCACTCGCCCTTTAAGCTCTTTGGCAAGCGGCGTGAAGTCCTGCCCTTTGCCGTCGCCGCCCATCAAAATCAGAATTCGGCGTCCCTGAGCAGCAAGTCCGCACACGGCGGCAGCCACTGCGCCGACATTGGTCCCCTTGGAATCGTCAATGAAATCGCGGCCTTCAATCGTGCGTACGAGTTCCACACGATGCGGCTCCCCTCGATAAGTACGGAGCACGCCAATCGCAGGCCGAGTTTCAATGCCGGCGCCTGTAATAAGTCCCAAAGCTGCGAGTGCGTTCATGGCATTGTGCCGGCCGCGGATGAGGAGCTCGAATTCCGGCAGAAACAGCACGTCGACCTCCATCTGATCGCGAAGTCCCAGCCAGTAGCCCTGTGAGGCATGGGCCGCCATCATCAGACCAAGTTCACCCTCTTTCTGCGGCTTCGTCGCGCCGAATGTGAAGCATCGAGCCGCTGAGTGCTCACGATCATCCACTTTTTCAAGTTCAGCCATGACGAGCGGATCTTCACGATTGACGACGCGTACGGTATCGGGTGCAAAAATACGCCCTTTGGCGTGCGCATAGGCCTCTATAGAACCGTGCCAGTCAAGGTGATCCTCGGTGATGTTCAAAAGGGCAGCTGACGTACAGTTGAGCGTATGCGTTGTTTCCAGCTGAAAGCTCGAGAGCTCAAGCACCCAAATGTCAGGGAGCGCTCCGGCCGCTTCGGCTTTACTGAGCTCCGCGACGGCATTAGGTCCGATGTTGCCCGCAGCAACTGCGTACAGTCCTGCTGCCGCAGCCATTTTGGTGGTAAGCGTTGTCGTCGTCGTTTTGCCGTTTGTGCCGGTAATGCCGATGACTTTGGGAGCATATCCCTGCGTACGCTTCAGATAGGCGAGCTCCTGCGCAAAAAGCTCAATCTCGCCGACGATAGGAATGCCCGCTTTGCGCGCTGAAGCACAGACGGAGGCTGCCGCACCAAAGTAAGGCGAAACGCCCGGCGACATCACCACAAGTTCTACGCCGGGCGCCGTCGTTTCAGGAAAGCCGCCCAGCGTCATCTCGCAGCCCGGAACCGCCTTGCAAAAAGCGTCAAGGCCCGCAGGCGCCTCACGCGTATCAAAAGCATGAACGCGCCAACCATGGTCATTGAGGTATTGAGCGGCAGCACGTCCAGAAGCGCCAAGCCCGAGTACCCAGGCACTGCGGCCAGCCCCTTCGGCGGCATTCAATGTAATGAAGGATTTGTCTTCAGCTTCAAGCATTTTTTGACTAACCTGCGAAAACCGCTGTTTTTCAGCGAACGTCTCACTCAGTGAAGCGCAAGCACCGAAAGACCAAGCGCTGTCAGAATAAAAGTAATGATCCAGAATCGAACCACGACCTGAGTTTCCTGCCACCCCTTGAGTTCAAAGTGATGATGAATGGGCGCCATCAGAAAAATTCGCTTGCCGTGAGAAAAACGGAAATAGGTCGTCTGAATCATGACGGAAAGCGTCTCCACCACGAAAATACCGCCCATAACGGCGAGGATAAGCTCCACCCGCGCGACAACCGCCATCGTGCCCAAACAGCCGCCAAGCGCAAGAGCTCCCACGTCGCCCATAAAAACTTGTGCCGGATGAGCGTTGAACCACAGAAAGGCCAGTCCCGCGCCAGCCAAAGCCGCCGCGAGAACTGCAAGCTCTTCAGCGCCAGGAATATGAGGCGCAGCCGCTGCATAGGCAGCGCCGGCAAAATCAGGATTACCCGCCGCATAGGCATAGAGCCCGAGCGCAGAGCCGACCAGCACCGTGGGCAGAATGGCCAGGCCATCCAACCCATCGGTGAGGTTCACCGCATTGCTCGATCCGACGATCACGATGTAGACGAAGACAATGAAGCCGATCAGCCCCAGCGGGAAAGCCCAGTCAGTCCAAAGCGGCAAGTAGAGGTGAATATTGGCCGTTACGTCCAGCGGAAAACGAGCGTCGTACCAAGCGCCAATCGCTTCAGCAAATGTTCCGCCTGGCTCAACGGCAAGCGCCAAGGCAAGATAAAAAGCTGCCGCCAAACCAATCACGGACTGCCAGGAGAACTTTTCACGAGCGCTCATACCGTGTGGATCGTGGTGCACGATCTTGCGGTAATCATCGATCCAGCCAATGGCGCCGTAGCCCAACGTAACAAAAAGCACCACCCAAATAAAGCGATTCCCAAGATCTGCCCAGCAAAGCGTTGAAAGGGTGATGGCAGCAAGAATCAGTGCCCCGCCCATTGTCGGCGTACCGTCCTTAGCCAGATGCGTTTTAGGACCGTCCGTGCGAACGGCCTGACCGAAATGAAGCTTCTTTAGTTCTCTAATGAGGGCTGGACCGCAGGCCAGTCCAATCACGAGTGCTGTCAAAAACGCCAAAAGTGCGCGCAGCGCCAGCGAATCGGCAGGAGAAGAAAAAAGGAAGTTGAGCATGATGCGAAAAGTCGGGCAGAAGCTCGTGAAAAAAAAGAAAAAAAGAAAAATCAGAACGCTGGGAAATGCTTCAGCGTCTCAACAACCTTCCCAAAGCCTGACGAGTGGCTTGCTTTGACGGCCACCGTTGCGCCTTTGAGCGGCAGTTCTGGCAGATGCGCAATCAATTCATCCCGATCGGCAAACCACCGTCCTCTAACGCCGTCAATGCCGAACGCTTCTGCCGCGTGCTTAGAGAGCGGTCCTGCCGCCCAGAAATAGTCGATGCCCAGCGTCTTCGCGGCACCGCCCACTTCAGCATGCCAAAGCTCAGCATCACGACCGAGCTCACCCATGTCGCCAAAAAGGAAAATGCGTGCGGGCTTTTCCTCTGCGAGCATCGCGATCGACGCGATAGCACTGTCGGGATTGCAGTTGTATGCATCATCAATCAGCGTGAAGCCCGCAGGAGACGCCATGCGGGCTCCTCGCCCGGGGAGCGCCTTAAAGGCGGCCAGACCTTCGGCGATGGCGTCGACATCAATTTGCTGCGCCAGTGCAGCAGCAGCTGCGCCTACGGCGTTGTGAATGTTGTGCGCGCCTTGAACCTGCAGCCCGATGACACGGTCAATGCCGTAGGCAAGAAGCCGCAGCCCCTTGCCCGGCACCAGTTCGCCGCGGACATCGGCCGCCACCCCTTCAGCGGTAGCGTAGGTAAGCGTACGCACACCGCGGGCAAGCGCATAGGAAGCCCAGACGTCGGCACAGGGATCGTCAGCGGGATACACTGCAACCCCGTCGTTCGGGAGCGCAGCAATTAAAAGGCCGTTTTCAAAAGCCGCTTCAGCCACAGTTTCTAAATACGCCTGATGCTCGCGCTGCGCATTAGTCATCAGCACGACCGTCGGGCGAATCCAGTCAGCCAGCCGGGCCATTTCACCGCGGTGATTCATCCCGGCTTCCACAACGGCAGCCCGACAGCCGCAATGAAGACCGAGCAGCGTATGCGGCACGCCGACGTCGTTGTTGAAATTGCCTTCCGTAGCATGGATGTTTTGCACACCCCAATGAGCTGCGAGAATCGCCTTCATCATCTGCGTGGTCGTTGTTTTGCCGTTGCTGCCGCCCACCGCTGTGAGCGCAATACCGAAACGGCGGCGCCAAGCCCGTGCAATCAGTCCGTAAGCCCGACGGCTGTTTTCCACCACAAGCTGAGGAACGTTCAGTCCAGTCTCTACGTGTTCGACCACCAAGCAGAATGCGCCTGACTCGGCAGCCTGTAAAAGATAGCGGTGCCCGTCGGTGCGCTCTCCAGAGAGCGCGACAAAAACATCGCCCGCTCGGACGATGCGGCTGTCGGTAACGACACGGATCCACGATGCGTCTTCATTCGCGGGATCTCCGTGAACTTCAACCAATTCGTCGCACAAGGCTTCAAGAAGCCACTTAAAGGACTCGTGTTCGGACGGGATTACTTCGGTTTCTGCCTGCATGGTTTCTATTGTTTGTCATCAAGAAGCAAAGTGTCTGACTGACCTTTAGGCCAGAACGCCTTTGCAATCAATTGGGTATTTCTTTTTACTTCCGGCTGCGGACTGCGCGGCATTCATTAAAAGCCTCGCGAAGCACCTCTCCGTCAACGAAATGGTGCGGCCCGTCATTGAGGATCTGTTCGCATTCATGCCCTTTGCCGGCAACGAGGATGATGTCTTTAGCGTCAGCGGCAAAAACGGCACGATGAATCGCCTCGCGGCGGTCAACAACGGCCATTGTCCGCTGATCAGCACCCGGTACAGCCTGTACGCCCTGCATGATCGCATCGACAATTGCCTGAGGATTTTCCGTCCGAGGATTGTCACTCGTAACGATGACTTGATCGGAAAGCCGTGCGGCAATTTCGCCCATGATCGGCCGCTTGCCGGCATCGCGGTCACCGCCGCAGCCGAAAACCGTCCATAGCCGTCCGCCCCGAGCACGCGCATTGGGAATGAGGCACTCAATGGCCTTTTCCAACGCATCCGGCGTGTGGCCGAAATCCACAACTCCGAGCGGCATTCCATCGGACTCAAAAATCTGCATGCGGCCTGGAGGCGGAGTGAGGGCTTCCAAAGCCCGCACGACTTTTTCGATGGGATGGCCGCAAGCGGCTGCAGCCGCAGCCGCTTCAAGCGCATTATCAACATTGAAAGTGCCGAGCGCATGCAGCTCAACAGGAAATTCGCGCTTGTCACAGACCAGCGTGAAACGCATGCCGCGGTGCGACGGCTCAATCTGCTTAGCTTCAAGCACGTGAGCAGCGCCGAATGCCTGCCCGAAAGAGGCTGCCTCACCCTCCAATCCAGTCACCCAGATCTCGGAGCCGTTCTTTTGAGCAGCATCAGCGTACTTCCGGCTCCAGGCATCCGAGGCATTCAACACGGCAGCCTTCAGACCCGGCCAAGCAAAAAGAAGTCCTTTGGCCTCGCCGTACGCTTCCATCGTCTGGTGGTAATCCAGATGATCACGAGACAAATTGGTGAATACACCCACTTTAAAGTGCGTTCCCTTCATGCGCCCCTGATCGAGCCCAACGGAACTCGCTTCCATCACAAAACTCTTGGCACCGGTCTCTTCAAGATCCTTGAGGATCCCCTGCAAAGAGGCTGCATCCGGCGTTGTCAGATGCGGAGCAGGGATTTGCCGTCCGGCGAAGAAGACACCGACTGTACCGATGATGCCGGACGGAGAGCCCAGAGCGGTCAAAAGCGAGGCCGTCCAGAACGTAGTGGTCGTCTTGCCGTTTGTGCCAGTCACGGCCACGCCTGTCATGTGAGCCGAGGGTTCATCGTAAAAGCGCGCGGCGATTTCGCCGAGCCGCTCGCGCAGGTGCTCCACAGGCTTAGCGGGCAACGGATAGTGTTCAGGACGCTGGCTCGTTTCAGCCTCATAGATCACGCCCGCCGCTCCCCGGGCAGCTGCTACACGGATAAAAGTGCGGCCGTCGACCTTTTCACCCGGTACGGCGCAGAAGATATCGCCCGGCTTCACCTCTCGGCTGTCGAGCCGAAGATGTGCACCCGGATGTGCGAGATCTTTGAGCCACGCCACCGAATCTTTGATCGTCTGATCCATGAGTAATCTCCGTCCTTTTTGCTTCAATAAGGTTCAATTGCGAATTTTCGCCAGGAAGCCGCCGCCCGAAACGGACTCTCGGTCAGGACTCACCATCAACATGCGCAGCGTACTTTCAGCAATTTCGCTAAACACCGGACCAGCCGCACGCCCGCCGAAACGACTGCCTTTTTTAGGCTCGTCGATCATCACAGCCACAATGAATCTTGGGTTGACAGCCGGAACAATGCCTACGATGCTCGCCACCGTATCGTTTGTATAGCGCCCGTTCTTAACCTTGTTGGCCGTACCGGTCTTGCCGGCCACGGTATAGCCCGCCACCTTAATAGTGCTTGCCGTTCCCCCGGCAGCCATCGTCTTCATCATCATGGCGCGGATAAGCCGCACAGTCTCCGGTCGATAAACCTGCTCGCCCTTGGGCAGTTCGCCTTCCGGACGCTTATAGAGCGTCAAGTCAATAACGTCACCCGTTCGGGCCAGCGCGGTATAAGCGCGCACAAGCTGCATGAGCGACACGCTGATGCCGTGTCCGTAAGCAATAGTGGCCTGTTCAATCGGCCGCCAGGTTTTTGCCGGACGAAGACGTCCGGATGCCGCGCCTGGGAAGCCCATTGCAGGAGCGCGCCCGAAACCTAAAGCGGTGTACATGTCCCACAATGTCTGCGGGGACATTTCAAGCGCGATCTTCACCGTACCAATATTGGACGACTTTGCCACGATCTCGGACACTGTCAGCAGTCCATAGTCATGGGTATCGCCGATGGTGCGGTCACCGATGGTGAGCTTTCCCGGCGCCGTCTGAATGGTCGTCTTCGGACCGACAATTCCCATATCGAGCGCCTTGGCGATGGCAAAGGGCTTTAAAGTGGATCCTGGCTCAAACTGGTCGGTGAGCACACGGTTGCGCATCTGTTCAAAGAGCATCGTGGAGCGGTCGTTCGGGTCATAGGACGGAACGTTGACGAGCGCAATTATCTCCCCGGTCTGTACGTCAGCCACTACCGCGGCACCAGCCAATGCCTCAGACTTCTCGACCTGTGCTTTCAAAGCCTGAAACGCAAGAAACTGTACGCGGGAGTCGATGGACAGCACCACATCATGTCCCGGCACGGCTTCCTTTTGCCAGATATCGTCAATGATCCGGCCGCGAGCATCGCGGATCACTCGGCGCGCCCCGGGCACCCCGGTCAAATCCTTGTCTCGGGCCAGTTCAATACCTTCTTGACCATGATCGCTGCGGCCGGTAAATCCCACAACGTGAGCGACAGCCGGGCCATCGGGATATTCACGCAGCACTTCTGGCGAAACACCGATGCCGGGAAGCTTCAAAAGCCTCACGGCCTCTGCTGTCCGCACGTCTTGAGTACGGGCAAGATATGTAAAGTTCTTTGACTTAGCCTTGAAAATCTTGTCACGAACTTCCTTTGGCTTCATCTGCAGGACATCGGCCAACTTCTTAAAGTCATCGGCTGAAAGTTTTTTGGCGAATGCGGGATCCGCCCAGATGCTGCGCACAGGCTGACTGGCCGCAAGCACCACGCCATTGCGGTCCAGAATTTCCCCGCGCTCACCGGCAATGGTGAGCGTCCGGGCATAACGCGCCTCGCCTTGATCCTGAAGAAAATCCGTCGTCACTGCCTGCAGCCAAACCGCACGACAAACGAGTCCGAGAAAAAAGACCGTAATGAAGGCAAGTGCAAAGTACGTGCGCCATTTCGGAATCGGAATGACGATGAGCGGACTTTCGGCGCTTTTGGGTTTGGCCTCTTGTGCAGCCCGATCTCGCTGCATGAGCTCGAGGAGCTTATCGACCACTGCGTCAGCCGCGCGCTTCATGAAGTTTGTCATGACCGGCCTCCAGCCCCAGCACCGCGAACCGAAGGCTGAGCATTCTTTGGATCAGCCTTACTCTTCTGAGCATCCCCATTCGTCGTCAGCGCATCAAGTTCGCGGCGCACTTCCGGCAAAAAGTCGATTCGTCCGTCCGGCGCCTCCACGAGCGTCACCGTATCCGCACCCGTTGCCCCGGACAAGTCGAGCATGGCCGCACCTGCTGAGATGCTCCCCGGAAGCGAAGCCCGGCGAACTTTCATTTCCAGCTCGGCCTGGTCGTCGAGCAGTCGGCGATGAACATCCATTTCATGCTCGTGAGCCACAAAGAGCTGACGCATTTGGAAATGAAGGTCTACCAGACAAAACGCGCTGCCCACCAGGACGATGCCTAAAACGACCGTCCACAGCAGTTCCGCACGCGTGACGGGACGCATGGCCTAATCCTCCCAGAGACGCGCAGTACGCGTGCCAACACGGAGTACGGAAGAGCGTGCACGCGGATTGGACTCTGCTTCGCTCTTGGTCGGCAGAATACGAATCACATCGCAGAACCACGGCTGCGCATTGAAACCCGCCGGCATCGGGAGCCGCGGATCGAGATCTCGGTCAGGATGAAGGCGCTTTTCGAAAAAGCGCTTGACAATGCGGTCTTCAAGCGAATGGAAGCTGATGACGGCCAATCGACCGGCCGGCGCCAAAAGAGCCCCAGCACTTTCCAGAGTGGTCTTGAGTTCATCGAGCTCGTGGTTGACCTGAATACGCACCGCCTGGAACGTACGCGTCGCCGGATGCTGAGCAGCATCGCGGCGATTCTTCGGCACTGCCGCTTCTACGAGCTTTGCAAGCGCCCCGGTTGTAGTGATTGGCGCACGAGATCTCGCTTCAACAATTGCCCGTGCAATGCGGTGTGCAAAGCGCTCTTCACCGAAATCCGCAAGCACTTCGGCAATTTCCTCGGCCGATGCTCGGGCAAGCCACTCCGCTGCGGTTTCGCCGCAGCTCGTGTCCATGCGCATATCGAGGGGCCCCTCGAAGCGGAAGGAAAAACCGCGGGAGGGATCGTCAATCTGCGGCGACGATACGCCGATGTCGAGAAAGATCCCATCGACCTGTCGAATACCGAGATCTCCCAAACGTTCTTTCATAGCGGAAAACGGCGCATGGACAATCTGAAAGCGAGGATCTTTAATGGCAGCTGCCGCCGCCACTGCCTCTGGATCGCGATCGAAAGCAATCAACCGCCCTTGCTGCGCAAGCCGCTCAAGAATGAGTCGACTATGGCCGCCGCGGCCAAAAGTACCGTCCACGTAGAGTCCATCTGGACGAGCAACCAAAGCTTCAGGTGCTTCGCGGCTCAGAACGGGAAGATGGACGAAGGCGGACATGGCTTGTTTCTTTTTCTGCTGTCAAGCAGCGCCGCTGCGGACGACGCGCCTGGGAAGCACTGTGCAGGCCTCCCAAAATTTTGGAAATATTTTCTTTGGCAGAAAGCGGGTTCAGAACGTGAAGTCGAGATCCTCAACGGTCTGCGCGACGGCCTGCGCCTCGGCAGCAGTCAGGCGTGCACGATCCCAGAGCTCGAAATGATCACCCCAGCCGACAAGAGCTGCTTCGCGTTCAAGTCCAGCGAGTTCACGCAGCCCCGCGGGGATGAGTACGCGCCCGGCACGATCAACCTTCAGTTCCTCAGCACTCCCCAGCACTAAACGGACAAAACCGCGTGCGGAGAAAGGAAGCTTCAGGAGAGCATCGCGCTTAGGAGCCCAGGCAGAAGGGGGATAAAGCACCAGGCACCCGTCCGGATGACGCGCAGCAACGATCACGCCGTCAGCGGCCGCTTCATCACGCGCACGCTTAGGAAGCGCAAGCCGCCCCTTGTCGTCGAGCGTGATGAGCGTAGTGCCTTGAAACACTTTCCTATCCTCAAACTGTCTTCAATCCTTCATTCCCGTTGGGCCAGCGTCCCGCAGAGACGCTCCCACCAATTCCCACATTTTCCCACAGTTGCCAATAATCAGATCATGAAAATCAGTACCAAATAGGCAAAAGATCTTGTCTAAAGCGTAAAAATCCAATGAAGCTTGAATCAACCGCAGACCTGTTTAGGAGTCTGCGGGAACGCATAAGAAAAAACCCGCATGAGCGGGTCTGGGTGTATGTACTGTCCAACAAGGATAGGGACAGCGGAAGCTGTTGCTGCAATTCGGCGGAAGTTCTCTTGTAAGCCGGATTCTGTCGCGCGAAGTCCTATAGGACCTCGGCGGCGGTCATTCATCTAGGACGACGCTCACGCGTCGCCTCAAGCCATCTACCCGCAGCCGGACGGGGCCCGCCCATTGGCTGCCTATTTGATGTTGCTCCCCGTAGAGATTGCCCGTTTCACCCGGCCCGAAGCCGGCTCGTCTCTGTTGCTCTAATCCGCGCCTTACGGCGGAGAGGCGTTACCTCCTACGGCGCCCTGCGGAGTCCGGACTTTCCTCCCGCGGCCTAAAACCGCCGACGACCGCCCGGAAAACTTCTCGTCGAACTGCAGCGAGGCGCTACTTTACCGACTATGCGTCAGCGTGGCAAGCCGGATTCCGAAGGTTTTCACCCAACCGCATTCAGCAAAACTTTTGTCGGCAGGTCTAATTGCACATAGACATCTGCGCCTTGTGGGACAATGTCGGCTTTCGGCTCTATCCATCTCGCTCGACCGCCACGCAGGAAAGGCCTCTCGGCTGCTTAGCCGCAAACACAGGTCTCTGCCGGCGGAGCAAATTGAGCGCTTTCGTCGCTCCCTCTCATTGTCATGCAACACCCTCAACTCTTTCGTCCCACGTTTCTGGCCCGCGCAGTCTTTGCCGCAGCCGTTTCGTTTGCGTGCACTGCTCAGGCAGACCTCTGGGAAGCCGTAGTAGACACGACGCCGGCAGGTTACGCCCGTCAGTCGTCTGAACGTCCGGGCGATTGGGCCTCTTTTTGGAGTGACACCAAGGAAGGAACCAAGCGTATCTTTGAGGAAGGCAACTCGGTCTGGATCGTTCCGACCTATACCAACCATCCCACCTGGGCTTGGAAAAAACGGCATGAAGAAAACGGTTATCCCTTCGGCATGGGCTACGCACGGCAAGTGATTGACAATCGCGGCAATGAACGCCTGCTTTTCGCCGTTAACTTTGTGGATTCCAACTACCGCATAGAGCCGATGGTGGGCTACTCCTGGCTCGCTCGATGGCCGATCGGCTCTACCGGACTCCATGTAGGGGCGGGCTATCTCGCAGGCATCACGATGCGCGGCGACTATATGTGGGCGCCGCTGCCTCTGCCGCTGCCTGTCGCTAAGATCGGCACCGATACAGTGTCCTTCTATGGCACCTACATTCCTTTCACCAACGTCTTCTTCTTTTACTCGACGATTACCGTCGACGACGCGAAAGGCCGCAAGATGCCGCTCGCATCTGACAGTCCTTGGGTGAAGTCGCCTAATCTGCTCTACGGGTCCTATGGCTGGCAGTATGTCGACAATGGGGAAGAGTATTCCAAGAGCCTGATGAAGAACGATACGATTTGGAATGTTGGTCTGCGCCGTTACTCTGGGCGCAGCTGGCAGACGGATCTCAAATATTCTCGGGCTCAGCACGATGTCGCCTATGCCGACGGCTCAGGCAAACAGTCCATCGATTTCCGCACCTATACACTCACCATCTCCTACAACATCGACGTGACTAAATCACTGCGCCTATTTGCCGGCGCCGGTGTGGGCTACGGCAAAGCCGAAGGTCCCTACAACTCTGACACCAGCATCTTCCCTGCGCTCACGCTCGGCGGTACCTGGGCCCTTACAGACCACTTCTGGCTCACCGGTTCGATGGACACGAACTTCCCACGCTACAAAGGCGTGCTTGCCGACCGCGACAGCGAATATGTATTGAAGTCCATGCCGACCGCCTTCACACTCGGCCTCGGTTTCGCGTTCTGACGAACGGCCGCGCTTTCAGCACCGTCTACAAACCGTCTGGAATCACATTTCCAGACGGTTTCTTTTTCCGGCTTAACACTTAGAAAAGGCCAACTCCATACAATTCACTCTGACCCAATTTAATGGGCGCCCTGCAAAGCCTGCGGCGGCGCCTTTGCGTTGTGCCCGGAAGCGCTCTCTGATCCAAAACGGATGAGCGTTTTCCGCACTTCGGCTTCACCCCACATTTCATTTCCCAAAGGACAAGCAGTCATGGATCTCAATCAAGCGCTCATCGAACGCGCCCAACACGTCATTCCGGGCGGCGTCAACTCCCCTGTACGAGCTTTCGGCTCTGTCGGCGGCGCTCCGCGCTTTATCGAGCGCGCCAAGGGCCCTTATATGTGGGATGTGACGGACAAGCGCTTCACGGACTATGTCTGCTCCTGGGGGCCGATGATTCTCGGCCACAATGATCCGGAAGTCGTTGAGGCGGTTCATGCAGCAGTGGATCGCGGCCTTTCTTTCGGCGCTGCCACGCGTGCTGAGGTTGAAATCGCCGAAATGATCACGAACATTCTTCCTGCTATGGAAGAAGTTCGTCTCGTCTCCTCCGGCACGGAGGCCGGCATGTCGGCGATTCGTCTTGCCCGCGGGTACACCGGCCGCAACCGCATCATCAAGTTTGAGGGCTGTTACCACGGTCATTCCGATGCACTTCTGGTGAAGGCCGGCTCGGGTCTGCTCACCTTCGGCAATCCTTCATCTGCGGGCGTTCCGGCTTCAGTGACCGAACACACAATGGTGCTCGAATACAACAACCCCGAACAGCTTGAAGATGCTTTTGCCAAGTACGGCGACGAAATCGCCTGCGTCATCGTTGAAGCATTCGCAGGCAACATGAACCTCGTTCGCGGCACACAAGAATTCATTGATACGATGCGCCGCCTCTGCACGAAGCACGGAGCGCTCCTCATCGTTGACGAAGTCATGACAGGCTTCCGGGTCGCTTTGAAGGGAGCTCAGTCGCTCTTCAACGTCACGCCCGACATCACCATGCTCGGCAAGGTAATCGGCGGCGGCATGCCGGTCGCCGCCTTTGGCGGACGTCGTGAAATCATGGAAAAGATTGCGCCCTGCGGCCCGGTCTATCAAGCCGGCACACTGTCGGGCAACCCTGTTGCCGTCGCCTGCGGCATGGCGACCCTGAAGAAAATTCAGGCGCCTGGCTTCTACGATCGTCTCGGCGCTCAGACCAAGCGTCTGGTCGAGGGACTTCAGGCTGCCGCTCAGGCCGCCGGCGTGCCCTTCACCGCCGACAGTGTCGGAGGTATGTTTGGTCTCTACTTCCTGCCGCAGCGTCCTCAGGGCTTTGCAGACGTAATGAAGGCCGACAAAAATGCCTTCAACACGTTCTTTCACGGCATGCTCGACCGCGGCCATTACTTTGCGCCGTCCACTTTTGAGGCGGGCTTCGTCTCTATCACACACACGGATGAAGTGATCGACAAGACGATCGCCGACGCCCGCGAAGTCTTCACTTCAATGGCGAAATAAAATATCGCTGCTTCGCACCGTTTGGTTCTGCGTGCACTGACAAAGCGTCAAGCCGCAGAACCAAAGAGAGGGAATGCTTCCACTTATTCGATCCCATCTTGTCAATCCGTCCCATGTCCCTGCTGTCCGCATTCCTGAAACATGCCAAATTTTCTGTTGCCTTTGGGCGTCTGGGAACTGCGTTCGTTATCGCCGCCGCACTTTCTGCCGGAGCGCTGACATCGAACTGCGCCCTTGCAGCAAGCGATGACGGCTGGTTCTCCGCCATTGACGCCGGCCGCGGAGAAAAGAAAGCCGGTCCGCATGTCACGGTTGACATCATTGCCGAAAAAACCTCATTGACACCGCAGGCGGTCAACCGCTTTGCAGTTCGTTTCCGTCATCAAGAGGGCTGGCATACCTACTGGAAGATGCCGGGGGATGCCGGGCTGCCGCCAGAATTTACCTTCACGCTCTCACCGAGTGAACTGAAAGCCTCAGCACCGCTATTCCCGCTGCCAGAGCGAACAGTAACCTCCGGGCTCATCACCTTTGGCTATGGCGGCGAAACGCTTTTCCCCTTTAATGTGGAATTGCCGCGCGGTGCATCCGGACGCGCTCAAATCGCGCTGCACGTCGAATATTTGGCCTGTAAGGACATGTGCGTTCCTGAGTCGGCCGACGTCAAGTTCTCCATTCCAATTGACATCAAAGGAAAAGATTCAGATGACGCAGCGGCCGTTGCTGCTGCTGTACGCGCCATCCCTGAACGTGTTCAAAACGACGGCAGCATCAAGGCGACCATTGACGGCAATCGAATTCGCATTGATGTTGCGGGGAACGCGATTGTCGGCAGGTCGCTTGATTTTCTTCCGTCCGAAAAAAATGTAATCGATCTGCGTCAGGCCCCGCAAACCGCTGTTGGCATCACGCAAGGCAACGAACCGCCTTCTGCCTCACTCTGGCTTGCCGCAACTGAACGATTTGCCAAAACACCCCAGCCTGCACTCGAAGGCGTCCTGGTCGCTGACGGCGGTCCAGCCAAAGGCGGTTGGGCGATTGACACGTCCGTGCCGCTGCAAACCGGATCGGTAGCACCGCCTCCGGCAGTCAATCCTGCAGCCGCTTCGTCCCAGGCCGACGCGGTATCGGCCGCTGCCGACCTGAATAACAGCAGCCAGATGACGGCAGGAACCGGCGCCGCGCTTCTCTTTGCATTTTTGGGCGGTCTGATCCTCAATCTGATGCCCTGCGTCTTTCCTGTTCTTTCGCTCAAACTCCTCGACCTCGTCCAAGGTGCCCACCAGTCGCAGCGTCTCGTTGGGCACGGTCTGGCTTTCACGGGAGGCGTATTGCTCTCTATGGTGCTTCTTTCAGGCACCTTGATGGCGCTTCGCACTGCCGGTCACGCCGTAGGCTGGGGATTTCAGCTGCAGTCGCCTTGGGTGGTTGCGGCCTTGATTCTCTTATTCGGAGCCATCACCTGCAACCTTCTGGGACTTTATGAATTCACCTTCGGAAGCCGTGCCGCAGATCTCAAAGTCGTGCGCAGCCTGCCGCAGTCCGGAATCACTTCGTCCTTTTTCTCCGGCATTTTGGCGGTCATTGTGGCAAGTCCCTGCACCGCTCCTTTCATGGGGGCCGGGATCGGCTATGCACTCACCCAGCCCGCCGCAGAAGCAATGCTCGTCTTCCTCTCGCTGGGTCTCGGCATGGCAACGCCTTGGCTGCTTTTGTGCCTGTTCCCCGCCTGGGCCAAAAAGCTCCCCAAACCGGGACCTTGGATGAACACCTTCAAGAAGGTGATGGCTGTCCCCATGCTGCTCGCACTCCTTTGGCTCGCCTGGGTGCTTACCAAGCAGGTTGACTATCGCGGTCTCTTGATCGTACTTCTGGGACTCGCCGCGCTTGCCGCCTTTTGCTGGTTATTAGGAAGACGTCAGTTTGGACGGTCCTCGAGCACCATTGTTATGGCCGCACTCGGAACACTTACGGCAGCTTCACTGGCGCTGACAGCTTGCGGCATTTTCGACCGCCACTCCGTTTCAACAGAGGAGGGGTGGAGTACGTGGAGTGCCGAAGCCGTACAGAGTGCTTCCTCAGCAGGCCGCCCTGTTTTCATCGACTTTACTGCTGCCTGGTGCATTACCTGTCAAGCCAATAAGCTTGCTGTGCTCGACCGTGAGGAAGTCGTTTCACGAATGAGTGCACTCGGCTACGTTCGTTTTCTCGCCGACTGGACTAATAAGGATCCTGCTATCACCAAGGAACTGGCCAAGTATGGCCGCACCGGCGTACCGCTCTACGTTCTTATTTATAAGGACGGCACGGTCAAAGTGCTCCCTGAACTCCTCACAACCGGCACGGTCTTGGATGCACTGAAATAAATCAACTGCCACCGCAGTTCGGCGTATGCCAAAAGATTAATTAATAAGATCCATCGGGCCTGCCGAAGCGTTTCTTCTGCAGGCCCGATTCTTATTTATCGCATCTTGTTTTCGGAATAGTCGTAGACCCAATCGATAACGATGTTTAGGAAGGGAATCCCGTTGGGCACGTTTTTAGCGCCCCGCACACTTGCGTAGACAGCATAGCGCTGACCGTTTTGCGCTTGAATAAATCCGCCGATGCTTCGCACATCAGAGAGGAACCCCGTCTTGATGCGGCCGCGTTCCTCTGCCACCTTGCGTTTGGCCATGGTCCCATCTCTGCCGCTAATCGGCATTGAAGCCAAATATTCCGGCATGTAGGGACCGGACCACCCGGCCGCCAGAAGTTGGGTCATTGCTCGGCCGGTCACACGGGTTTCACGCGAGAGTCCCGATCCGTTGTCAATCCATATCTCCTGAGACGTGATGCCTTTCGACTGCAGCCATTCGTCGAGCGCCGCACGCGCATCTTCAAGGGTTGCGCCTCTTGGGAAAACCAATTCCGCCCGTGTGGCAGCCTTTCCCGCGGACTTAAGCTTTCCTGTCGAAGGCTCATTCTTTTGCGCTTCATTAAAAGCCTCTCGAACCCGATCAGCCCCTAAGGAAAGGAAGATATGCCGCGCCATTAAGTTGTTAGACCACTTATTGGTGAGCGCCACCACTTCGCCCAAAGGCTGCGAAACACGGGAAAAACGCCGTTGAGCATCTTTGGGTACGTTTCCTGACACCACATGCCCCGTCCAGGTGCGGCCGTCGCGCTCCCAGAGCGCACGAAAGAGCCGCTCGAGGTATTCGTTGGGTTCTAAGGCGATGACATTGAAATTTTTCGGCCCGCAAGCTGCCGGAAGCTTGCCGGTAAAGGTCACACGCTTGCGGCCTTTGCCCAGATCCTTCAGCTGGAAACCAATTGACGTCTTCCAATCACCGCATCCGCCTCGACCGAGCAGGATTGTCTCTGGGAAAGAAATACCAGCCAGTTTTGGCACAGTCACGATGCGGGCCGTTTGGGTCTCCTTGTCGGGGATAAATTCGAAGCTTAGATTTCGAAAATTGATGAGCGCCGGATCGGGCTGCAAGTTGTAAGGACGAGAGCTACGGCCGTCAAACGCTCCTGGATCCACCTGAGGAATATTGAAGTAGGAACGGTCAATGACGATGTTGCCTTCAATCCGCTTGATGCCGGTCTGAGCGAGTTTGTCTACCGCCATGGAAAAATCCTCAACCACGAAGGAGGGGTCACCGCCTCCGCGAATAAAGAGACCGCCCTTCAAAAGCCCCTTTGTGGTTGGTTCTCCCAGCGTATAAAAACCCGTATACCAATGATAATTAGCCCCCAGCGTTTCGAGCGCAGCCAGAGTCGTCACAACTTTGGCCACCGAGGCCGGTCGATCAATGCGGTGGTCATTCCAAGCGAGGACAGCGGTCTTCGGCGATTCAACCGGCACTACTGAAATCACAATATCGTCAGGATTGATTCTCAGCCGCTTGGCCGCTGCTGCGAGCGGAGCCGGCAACTGCGACTGCGAGGCAGTTCGGCCCGCAGCCGAAGTTGCCGCAGACGCCGTTGGCAGCGCAATCGTAAACGAAAGCAGTGCTGCAGCCGTCAGCGCTTTTGCAGCAAACAGCTGCACCCGGCGATTCAGCGTCAACTTCGCGCTTTCACTCAAGCATTTCCCTGCACACATCAATGGATCCTCGCAGCGGATGAAAAAATTTTTATCTCCAGCCCTTGAAATCGAAAGAGCCGTCCCCATATAGGCAAGTAATGGTAGCGGATGTGCCTCTAAGGACATTCCGCCCGTATGAATTTGTTGCATGCCGAGCTCTCCGCCATCAATTAGGCAGTGCGATTTGAGCACGGCATCCAAGCTTTTCAAAGAATCTTTTGGAGATTTCCCAGATGCAGATCCGTCCTTTGCATGACCGCGTCATCATCAAGCGCCTTGAGGCCGAAACGACGACCGCCTTCGGCATCGTCATTCCTGACACGGCCGGCGAAAAGCCTGATCAGGGCGAAGTGATCGCCGTCGGTCCCGGCAAACGTGATGAAGCCGGCCACCTTGTGGCGATGGACGTTAAGGTCGGCGACCGCGTCCTCTTCGGCAAGTACTCCGGCCAGACCGTCAAGGTCGACGGCGAAGAGCTCCTCGTGATGCGCGAGGAAGACATCATGGGCGTGCTCGAATAAGCCGCCCCCGAAAGCACTCCACGTACAGATTTCTAAATAATTAAGGAATTACAAAATGGCTGCTAAGCAGGTTCTTTTCGGTGATGATGCCCGCACGAAAATGGTTCGCGGTATCAACGTTCTCGCCAATGCTGTCAAGGTAACGCTCGGCCCGAAGGGTCGCAACGTTGTGCTTGAACGCTCTTTCGGCGGCCCGACGGTCACGAAGGATGGCGTGTCTGTCGCCAAAGAAATTGAACTCAAAGATAAATTTGAAAACATGGGTGCCGCCATGGTCCGCGAAGTCGCCTCGAAGACGAGCGACAACGCCGGTGACGGTACGACCACTGCTACGGTTCTCGCGCAGGCCATCGTTGATGAAGGCATGAAGTTCGTTGCCGCCGGCATGAACCCGATGGACCTTAAGCGCGGCATCGACAAGGCTGTTGCCGCCGCCATCACTGAGCTCAAGAAGCTTTCCAAGCCCACTACGACCAACAAGGAAATCGCTCAGGTTGGCGCCATTTCGGCCAACTCCGATGAAGAAATCGGTCAGATCATTTCCGAAGCCATGGATAAGGTCGGCAAGGAAGGCGTGATTACGGTTGAAGACGGTAAGAGCCTCAAGAACGAACTCGAAGTCGTCGAAGGCATGCAGTTCGACCGCGGCTATCTCTCGCCCTACTTCATTAACCAGCCTGAAAAGCAGGCTGCAGTTCTTGAGAACCCGTTCATCCTGCTCCACGACAAGAAGATCAGCAACATTCGCGAACTTCTGCCGGTGCTTGAACAGGTCGCTAAGGCTGCTCGTCCGCTCATCATCATCGCTGAAGACATCGACGGCGAGGCCCTTGCCACGTTGGTCGTCAATTCCATCCGCGGCATCCTGAAGGTTGTGGCCGTCAAGGCTCCGGGCTTCGGCGATCGCCGTAGCGCCATGCTCGAAGACATCGCAGTCCTTACGGGCGGTACGGTTATTTCGAGCAACGTCGGCCTTTCGCTCGATAAGGCTACGCTTGCCCAGCTCGGCAGTGCCAAGAAAGTCGAAGTCACGAAAGAAAATACGACCATCATTGACGGTGCCGGTGATGCCGCGGCCATTGAAAACCGCGTCAAGAACATCCGCACGCAGATCGAAGGCGCCTCGAGCGATTACGATCGTGAAAAACTTCAGGAACGCGTGGCTAAGCTCGCCGGCGGCGTTGCACTGATCAAGGTCGGTGCCGCAACTGAAGTTGAAATGAAGGAAAAGAAGGCCCGTGTGGAAGACGCTCTGCACGCCACTCGCGCTGCCGTTGAAGAAGGCATCGTCCCGGGCGGCGGCGTCGCGCTCATCCGCGCCAAACTCGCCATCAAGGACATCAAGGGCGACAATGACGAACAGAACGCTGGTATCCGCATCGTTCTGCGCGCCATGGAAGAGCCGCTGCGTCAGATCGTCGCCAATGCCGGCGATGAACCGAGCGTCGTGGTGAACACCGTCGCTCAGGGCGAAGGCAACTTCGGCTACAACGCTCAGTCCGCCAAGTACGGCGATATGGTTGAAATGGGCGTGCTCGATCCGACGAAGGTGACCCGCACGGCACTTCAGAACGCAGCATCTGTCGCTTCGCTGATCCTCACGACCGACTGCATGGTTGCCGACCTTCCGGCCGACGACAAGGCTGTCCCCGCCGGCATGGACGGCATGGGCGGCATGCCCGGCATGATGTAATCGACTGCAGAATGCCCTGACACGTTTGGGCGGCTGAACAAACCGCTCAAACGTGACCGCAGACAATGCAAAAATCCTCCGCAGCGTGCACGGCTGCGGAGGATTTTTTATTCAGGATCGTGCAAAAACGACGCTGCATTCAAAAACACAGCGTCGATTGGATATCCGTTTCTTCGTTATTCGGGCTTCAGCCCCGAAAGTTTGGCAAACTCTTCCGTGGTCACCTGAGGCACCGGGATATAGCGTCCATCGGTGGTCTTCAGGACGCCGAAGGGCACCGAGATGCCGCACGCACGGCGAAAAGCTTTGGAGTAGTCCCAGACCTTCTTTCGCGCATCAAAGGGCAATTCGACATTGCGGACATCGAGCCCTCGGAAATCCTTGTCGTGGAAATGCGCTTCATGCTCCAGGAACTTCGCTTTGCGGTCCTTAGCAGAGAGAATTGCTGCGCCCTGAAGCTCACTCCAGGGGTTGAGCACCGCGACCGGATGCCAGATAAAGGTCACCTGCTTAAGGAAAGGCTTAAGCTGTTCATACTGCCAGACGCACCACGGGCACTGCGTGTCAAATGCCAGACGAACCACCGGTCCGTTTTTCGGTCCTTGGAAAACAACACCGTCACCGGCATCCTGAAGCTCAACAAAGCAGCGTTCGGCATTGAAGTCCGTCGGCACTGTCGGCATGTCGGGCCAGGTACGCTTAGCCGGCTTACTCGTCTTACCGTCAGCTGCATGGGCGGCGGTGATTGACGAAACGGCGGCGGCGCCGGCGATCGTCAAAAGTGTGCGGCGGCTGCAGAGTCCAGTCATAAATGTTCCTCCTGTCTCTTTTCCTTTTTTACTGATCGAGGGTCAACAACCCGCGAAGTCCATTTTCCATCCTACGCCACCGCAACCGATGTGCTTGAACAGCAAAGCGCAGAAAAAATGTTTCGACACACTTGTTGAGCATTTATTTTGCGGTATTGCCATCATTGAGACGATATCCGAGCGATGAATTGAGCCAAGCTTCTTGTTTCTGTGCCTTTGTCGGCAAGATTCCTTGACCGCCCGCACGCCGGCAAGGACAATGTTGTCTATTCCTTGATTACCGCCCGGCGGCGCCCAAAGCTATGATTTCACGGACGTCTGCCGGCCTCTCTAAAGAAAACTGAGTTGACATGAAGTTCACCGAGATGCTGCGCGCCCGCTGGCGCAATGCCGACACGCTTCTGTGCGTCGGTCTCGACCCCGATCTGGCACGCCTTCCTGAAGAACTAGCCGGCAAACCCGATGCCATCTATTCCTTTTGTACCGGCATCGTTGATGCAACAGCAGACCTTGTCTGTGCCTTTAAGCCTCAGATTGCCTACTTCGCATCCGAAGGCGCGGAAGACGCACTGAACCGCGTCGTCGCCTACATTCATGCCAATCATCCTGGCATTCCTGTCATCCTTGATGCCAAGCGCGGCGATATTGGTTCGACAGCCAAGCACTACGCCGAAGAAGCTTTTGATCGTTATGGTGCCGATTGTGTGACGCTCTCTCCCTATATGGGCGGCGATACGCTGGATCCATATCTGGCATATACCGAAAAAGGCGCTTTCGTTCTCTGCCGCACTTCGAATAAGGGCGGCGATGATCTGCAAATGATCGACCTCGGCGGCGGCGAACGCCTTTTTGAACGCGTAGCCCGCTTGGTCTCACATGAGTGGAACCGTACGGGCGAGCTTGGCCTCGTTGTCGGCGCAACCTACCCCGATGAGCTTGCTGCGGTACGCCGCATTGCGCCGGATATCCCGCTCCTTGTGCCCGGCATCGGCGCCCAGGGAGGCGACATTAATGCTGCGGTCAAAGCCGGTATGGACACGGAAGGGGCCGGTATGGTCATCAATTCCGGCCGCGCAATCCTTTACGCCAGCAGCGGTGCCGACTGGCGCGAAGCAGCCCGCCGTTCAGCGATTGCCACACGCGACGCTATCAACAGCGCCCGCGAACTCTAATTTTTGGGGCTGCTTGACTCAGCGGGCGCGGAGCTCCACTTCGCGCCCGCCGCTTTGGATGACCGCCTGAAGTGCTGTCTCATCCACGGCCCCCAACTCCACCAAATCTCGGCTTGGCGCATTTCCGCCTATGCGAAAGAGGCAAAGATTTCCCCACGGAACGTAGTAGGCGAATGTACCTCTTACCGGTGACTTGACGACAGGATCGCGTCCCACATCGAGCCGCTCAGAAAGTCTTGCAATTCGCTCAAGCTTTCCAAAATCCTCCCACACCACCTTCATCGGCAGGCGTTTGGCGAAATTTTCGGCTGCTGCGCTGGCATTCAGTTCAATGGCATAAATTGCACCGTCGACAACCATGTCGATGGTTTGTGCGGCTGGACTCCCTGCTGTGGCGACGATACTGACCGCAGCGACAGCAAGATGTTTGACCGGCTTGTGCATCTGAATTCTCCGAAAAATATTGAGTCCATTTCATTTTCTATGATGTACTCGCCGAAAAATGTGCTGATCCGCTCAAATATCTGCCGTTTTCGTTGCAAAAAAAAAGCGGTCCGAATCTTTAATCGAACCGCTTTCTATCAAAGTCTTTTGCTGCAGCCTCAGAAGAGACTCAATAGTGCAATCGGATTCCCTTTGTAATTCCCATTCACAAAGCAGGCATTCTCAAAAATTTCGAGTTTAGATTGGTAAACGCCGTCAATGAGCCGAAGATCACCCGACGCTGTATAAACAGCTGCTGTCTGTTTGGCAATCAAAGCTTGCGGAATAGCCAGTTCAAAAGTGCCCCAGCTTGCTCCTCGAGCGAGCTCCTGACCCTGCGCATTCGGATCCGCCGCCTTGTAAGCAAAAGCCCCCTTCAAATGCGCCGCATCCTTTCCCCGCACATATCTTGCATCGGTCAGATTCAACGCAATGCCGTCCTTCATAAAAGCTCGGCTCCAAATACCGAGAACCCGGAAAGCAGCGTCCGGATTCACTGCCGTCTCTTGCGTGGCCGTTTGGAGGTCCGTCAGGAATGCTTCCGAAAGATTCGTGATCGTCAAATCCAAACCAATTTCAGAGGCAGACTCCCCACCCGTTTTCGGGTTCGTGACGGAAAGCTCAACCCGCTCATCCCAGCGCTGAGCCGCTTTCCCGTCCTTATCCTCTGACGCCGGTCCGGCCGACCGTGCTGAGATAAATGCCGCACGCGTTCCGTCACCGGAGAGCTCCCCGCTCACAAAAGGCCCGCTCGTGAAAGTAAAGTCCGCAATGGGCTTCTCACCCACGCGAATTTCAGCCCGTAAATCTTTCATGGATTCCGTTGAGGGAGCGTTTGCCGCAATTTCTTCCGCCGTTCGGCAGCTCCAGCCGCCCAGAACGAAGCGAGCGACAATATCTTGACCGCTTTTTTCGCCCGTAATGCTCGCCGCCTCAGCCTGACAAACAAATGCGTTTTCGGGAGCGCGATAGGTGATTGGATTCAGCCGCCACACCACAGGTTTGACGGTTCCTGTAATTGAAGTTTCAATCACGAGCTCGTCGCCGAACCCTTCCACACTCTTATCGGCCGCAATCTGTGCTCCGATCCCCTGCGTAAGATCAAGCGACGCCTTCGTTTTGGTGCCTAATCCAAATTCAGCACCGCCCTGCCAGACCATTTTGAGGCCATTGAGGAGTTCCACCTCCACCGTAAAGGCGCGCGTTCTCCACGTGCGAGCCGTCTCCGTAAAAATGACCGTCTTTACCGGAGCCTCCTTGTAACTTGCGAGATCCTGAGCGTGTTCGTCCCAAACACGTCCCTCCCAAGTGACGATGCCCGCACCTGCAGCTGCGGCAGCCGCAATCACGACTGCGGCTGTACTCCACACTTTTGCTCCCATGCCTTCCTTCCTGCTTTAATTAGAAGTGATTGAATTTATTTTGAATGCTCACAATACCGTGAGCACCCATGCCGCTTTTTCTAAAGTTGTTCACAAGTGTGCCGCAGCGGCCTATTAGTTGCCAACAGACTTATCCACAGGCTTAATCGTCTTAGAATCCGCACCATCATGCGGATTGTCGACCACTACCCTCTCAATTTGAGGGCTCGGCTCCTCCCCCTTGGGGACAACTTCTGCCATGCCGTGTGCAGCGCGTAAGCGCGAAGCGAGCACCTTATCGACTCGCCGACCGTCCATATCGACAATCTCAAAACGCCACCCTAGCCACTCGACCGCATCACCCTCTTTGGGCAACCTCCCCAGAAGGAGCATCACCATGCCTGCAAGCGTGCTGTATCGGCCGGCTTCCTCTTCAGGAACGTGCTTGAGAGAAAGCACATCCTTCATTTCGGGAATCGGAATGATGCCGTCGAGCAGCCAGGAACCATCCTCGCGTCGAGTGGCCCAGCTGTCATCGGGCTGCTCGGGCTTAAATTCACCGGCAATAGCCTCCAGTACGTCACGCGGCGTCACCAGGCCGAGCACTTCGCCGTATTCATCCACGACAAGCGCGAGCGGCACGTCGGTTTTACGGAAATGCTCCAGAAGCTCCATCCCGGTAAGCGACTCTGGCACATAAGAAACCGGCATCAGATTGTTGGCGAAGTCCGGTTTGCCCGAATCCAAAATCTGCTGCAGAAGCATTTTGGTGGAGCAGACGCCCTTCACATTGTCCAGACTGCCAACGCAGACCGGCAGCCGCGATCGCTTTGACGTTCGGATCAGTTCAATATTTTCCTCATCCGGCGCTTCAAGATCGATCCAAGAAATATTGGAGCGCGGCGTCATCAAAGAGGCAACCTGCCGATCATCAAGACGAAAGACGTTGCGCACCATATCGCGCTCTGCCGTTTCGATAACGCCGGATTCCTGCCCTTCTTCAATCATGGCGTGAATCTCTTCTTCCGTCACGGAACTCCCCTGTGTTTCCGAAATGCCCAAACGCTTCAAAAGCAGGTGCGTCGAGGCCGACAGGAGTTTGACAAAAGGAGCGGCAATAATGGAAAGACAGTGAATAGGAGGCGCGAGACGACAGGCAATGCGCTCGGGCGAAATCTGCCCGATGCGCTTGGGGACCAGTTCGCCCATCACAATCGAAAAGTAGGTGATCAGCACAACAACAACAAACAAACCGATAGCCTTAGCGGTTTCCGGCGACAGTCCAACCATCACCAGAAACGCCTCCATCGGTCGGGCGAGCGCCGACTCACCCACAATGCCCGAAAGAATGCCGATGGACGTAATACCCACCTGAATCGTTGAAAGCGCACGGTTCGGATCCGCATTGAGCTCACGAGCACGCTCTGCTCCAGCAACCTTGTCATCAATAAGACGCTGGAGCCGAGCACGACGGCTCGTAACGAGCGAAATTTCACTCATGGCGAAAACGCCGTTCAAAACGATCAGAACGGCGAGAAGCGCCACATCTAACCAACTGGACATAAAAAATCTGAAAGGGGTCAAAAAAATGAAATGAGCGATCTGCAGCCGCAGATCGCCAGATAATCCGACTTAGTAAAAAAGTCAGAAGAATTTTTTATTATCACATGCGGGACCAGTCGCAGTTTGAATAGGCCGGCCTAAACTGCATGAATGCGAAAGATTGCATCAGTCAAAGGGCGACGGCATTCTCATCGGATCGCCGCCACGAATGAGGGCGATCAGACCTTGGAGCGCCGTTAAAGAAGCAGCCAGCCGCACTGTTCGGCGATCACCGGTGACGTGAATGGTACGCACACTTGTTGCGATCGCTCCGGAAGGATCGCGTTCTGCCCACCCAATACAAACCGTGCCGACCGGCGTTTGCGCAGTGCCGCCGGACGGCCCTGCAACCCCCGTAAGGGCGACAGACAAATCCGCATGGCTGCAGGCGAGTGCACCGCGCGCCATGGCTTCAGCAACGGGTTCACTCACAACGCCGAATTCTGCAATAACTTCTGCCGGCACGTCGATCATCTCTTCTTTGCCGGAGATTTGATAGGTCACATAACCGCGGTCAAACCATGCCGACGATCCGGCGACACTCGTAATGAGTTCACTCACCATGCCGCCCGTCAGACTTTCTGCCGTGCAGACAATACGTCCGTTTTCATGTGCGGCAGCCCCAAGCAGATCCGCTGCCAATTCAGCTTGCTCAAGCAGTGTGCTCATGAGAATTCCTCACCCATCAATATTCTTCGTTAGGCCCACCGTTGCCAGGCTGCTGACAGCAAAACGATGAGTGCCCAAGCATAGACCGCAGCGGCGATATCGTCGAGCATCACCCCCAAACCCGACTTCATCCTGCGGTCGAACCAGGAGCCTGGCCAAATTTTCACAATATCGAAAAGTCGAAACGCAAGGAATGCGGCCAACCACCAGCCCCAGCCGGCGGGCAGCATGATGCATACGGCCCAAACAGCTACGACCTCATCAATGACAAAACCGCCGTGATCGACAACGCCGATGTCGCGGCCCGAACGTTCGCACGCCCATGCGCCAAGCATAAAAAGAGCGGCAGTGAGTGCTACCCAGCCTTCGCGCGTCATGAAGGGATCGAGCAGCCCGTAGACGATCACTCCCGCAAGCGTTCCCCATGTACCGGGAGCAGGCCGCAGAGCACCGACGCCGAAAAACGTGGCAATCCAGTGCGCAGGATGAGAAAGAACAAAGTTTCGAGTGATGCGCACGCGATTGGCGGGCGCATCTGGAGCGTATTTTTCAAACATGTCGTCCTAAGGCGAATGAATCTTCGCGCGGCTGCACTGCAGCCGCCAGACAGACTCCATTATTCTGGATCTTCCGCGTTGAAATGATCGTAACCAGTGCTCGGCACTGCAACAGGCAGGCCGTCTGCCGTGCGCACCACAACAGCCGTTTCTTCTCTTTCTAAAATACGGCCGATGCGGGAAACGGGCGTATTGGAGAGCAGTCCGGCCTCAAAGATGCGCTCGGCTGCCGCTGGAGGCGCCGTAAAAATCAGTTCGTAGTCGTCACCGCCGGCAAGCGCTGCCTCATGCTGGCGTGCAACGGTGAGCGTCGACAATACTGGGGAGAGCGGTATACGCTCCCATTCGATTTCTGCGGAAACACAGCTTCTCGTCAGGATGTGATCCAGATCGGCAAGGAGACCGTCTGAAATATCCGCACAGGCTGTCGCTGCGCCCAGAAGCGCCTGACCGAGCGCGATACGCGGTGTCGGCCGATCCATCCGAGCAAAGAGCCGAGGTTCCGCATCGGGCATCACCTGCCAGCGACCCCACCGGCACATCAAAGCCGCATAAGCGTCGCCCACCGTACCAGACACCCAGATATCGTCACCGGGCTGAGCGCCGCTTCTTGTCAGCCCCATTCCGGCCGGCAAGTCGCCCATCGCCGTAATGCTGATCGTTGCAGGAGCATGTCTGCCGTCAATCTCTGGCGTCCGTGTCGTATCTCCCCCAAGCAGCGCGCAGCCCGATTCATGTGCAAGCGCCATCAGACCGCGGGAGAAATCAGCCAGCCATCCGTCGTCTCGACGCGGCAGGCCGATGGACAGGAAAAAGGCTCGCGGAACGGCTCCCGCTGCTGCCAGATCCGAAAGATTCACAGCGAGCGCCTTATAGCCCACATCTTCCGGATCGGCATCGGGAAAGAAATGCGTGCCTAATGCAGTCATGTCGCAGGTCACCGCGAGACGCCCCGCACCGGTATCAATGATGGCGCAGTCGTCACCCACCCCCTGACTCTTCCAGGCTCCGAACGACGGATACGTGAAGAACTGCTCAATGATTTGAAATTCACCAGCCTCAGACACAACACACCTCCTTGATGTCTCTGCGCTTCATAAAGAAGCCTCCATTTTGCGAATTATCCTGTGCAGCGCTCCCAACGAACGCGCCTAACTTTGCCTTCAAGCACAAGATTTCAAGATCCTCACTGCACTTTGCACCAAAGCATGCAGAGGATGTCTAAACACGCATCCTGTTTTCTTAAAGTCCTGCAAAAAGAGCCGCCCAGAGTTTCCTCACAAGCGGCTCGATCCAACAGCTGCAACAAAACTGCTGCTGATTAGGCTTTCTTCTGGGCGTGATCCGCTGCAAACTCAGCTGCGCGCACCTTAGCGGCCACGCGTTCGAGAACAGCATTAGTGAACCGGTAGCCGCTGCCGAAATGTTTGGCCAACTCAATCGTCTCGTTGAGAACGACGCGGTACGGCGTCTGCGGGCAGCGCAGCAGCTCATACGTCCCGATGAAAAGAATCGCACGCTCAACGAGCGATACGCGCTTCAGGTCGCGGTCGACAAAAGGCGAAAACTCAGCTTCAAGCGCAGCGTGCTCGCCGATCGCTCCAGAAAGCAGTGTCGTGAGCAGCTCACGGTCGCAGCGCACCCAGTCTTCAGACGTAAGACCGAGATCTTCAACGGGCGTGCCTTCCTCATCATCGGCAAGGAGCGCAGGAAGATTTTCTTCAATTTTCTGGGCTTTAAGCGTCGGATCTGCGATCCACTGATAGAAGCCGAGCAGCGCAAAGACGCGGGCGAGATGCCGCGGTGCATGCGCCTGGCGGCCGGGCTTATGGGCTTCAGTCATAGTTGTCCTGTCCGCTCTCTATAAAGAGAGCCTGATATTGAGAAACCCAAGCGGCGCACGCCGCCTGGATGCTCTTATTTGTTCAGAGTAATCAGAAAAGGCGCGCATTCTAGCGCGCCTTTTCATCCTCTGCCTTGACCGACCGGAATTAGTCTTCTGGATTTTCCTCAAAATCGTCAGCCGAAACGAATTCCTTGGCGAGGTTGGCCATCTCAACAGCGCAGCGAGCGCAGTCGCGGGCTTTCATCTCAATACGTTCCTGACACTGCTCGTCATTTTCCGTCGTAAGCACACCATTGGCGATCGGAATTTCATAGTCAAGACCAATACGGGTAATGCCGGCACCGGACTCATTCGAGACGAGTTCAAAGTGATAGGTTTCACCGCGGATAACAGCGCCGAGCGCAATCAGGGCATCGTATTCCTCGGTCTGTGCAAGCTTCATCAGCGCGAACGGAATTTCAAGCGCGCCGGGAACGGAGACCTTTGTCACATCCTCATCCATCACGCCGAGCTTGCGAAGTTCATCCATGCAGGCCTCGAATTCGCCGCGGCCGGCGTATTCATTGAAGCGGGATACGACGATGCCGATGCGCAGATCCGTGCCGTCGGTAGAGGTCGGGATGATGTCAACTGCCATTTGCTTAGCTCCTTGGTACTGGGCAGAACGAGAAAGCGGTTCGGCCGCTGCTCATCTATGAGGGGCGGCGTCCGAATCTCCCTTCTAAATCTTGAAGGGATCATTTTAGCGCATCAACGTGTCCAAACTTCAGCTCTTTGCGAACGGGCATTTACGGAAAATCTTCTTCACTCATGACAGGCTTGCCTTTTCTTCACCAACGCCGTTTTCAGGGCATCTCAAAGGCACGAGCCGCCGCCCTTCTTTAAAACTGACGTCCGCTTCACCAAAACGTCATACAACTGACATCACTTTGCCGCAGCCGCGTTGCAAACCCGTCACATGTACTTCCTAGACTGCTCCGCAGCGGCCGAAAGGAATCCTCACCTTTCCCGTCCGCCATTTGTCCATTTATTTGTAGACGCACTCTCACGCGCCAATTTTCTCCCCCACAGGAACACCACATCACCATGCAGAAATTCATATTGAGCACCGCATCCACCGCACTGGCTGCCGTCGGCGTTCTCAGTGCACTCGCTGCCGCACCGGTCTCTGCCGCGCAGATCTATCCTGTCGATCAGGCACGTTTCATGACCAATGCCAAATTCGACTTCAAGATTGAACTTGACAAGAAGGCCGACCGCAAGAACGTCGTCGTCGAAATCAACGGCGCCGACTATAAGAAAGTGCTCAAGGGTTCGGAAATCTGGGTTCCCGAAGAAATCGATTCCGAAGGCTCCGCACTCATCATGCGTGACGTCGAAATCAAGAAGCCCGGCAAGTACACCGTTGTAGTGAAGTCGCCCGAAGGTGAAATGCGCGCAGATTGGGATCTTTACTCTACGCCCAAGAAAGCCGCGGCCAAGAACGTGATCATTCTGCTCGCCGACGGTCTTTCCGTCGGACACCGCACAGCAGCCCGCATTCTCTCCAAGGGCGTAAAGAACGGCATGTATCAGGCGCCGCTTGCCATGGACAATATGCCGCACATGGCGCTCCTCGGCACGAGTTCGGTTGACACGATCGCCGCCGACAGTGCGAATACAGCTTCGGCCTATATGACCGGCCACAAGTCTTCCGTTAATGCGCTCGGCGTCTACGCAGACCGCACCAAGGCCAGCCAAGACGATCCGCGTCAGGAAACGATTGCCGAACTGCTCCGCCGCAAGACCGGCAAAGCCATCGGTGTCGTGTCCGATGCTGAAATTGAAGATGCAACACCCGCTTCTGTCGTCGCGCATACCCGTCGCCGCTCCGACAAGGCCGATATCGTCGGCATGTTCTACGAAGTTCGTCCGGAAGTGATTTTGGGCGGTGGCTCTGCCTATTTCCTCCCGCAGGGTACGCCTGGCAGCAAGCGCAAGGATTCAACCAACTATCTTGAACTCTTCCAGAAGGACGGTTACAAGTTCGTCTCTGACCGTACCGAACTGCTTGCCGCCGTTGACGGCAAGGCGCCGCAAAAGCTCCTTGGACTCTTCCATACCGGCAATATGGACGGCTGGATTGACCGCCACCAGTGGAAGGGCAACACGGTGAAGAAGTTCCCGAATCAGCCCGACCTGACGGATGCGTTTGATGCTGCCGTCAAAGTGCTCGGCCAGAACAAGGAAGGCTTCTTCCTGATGCTTGAAGCCGGCTTGGTCGACAAGTTCTCGCACCCGCTCGACTGGACGCGCTCCGTCGGCGACACGATTGCCTTCGATAAGGTGGTTGAACGTGCTCAGAAGTATGTCGACGAACATCCCGATACGCTTCTGATCGTAACGGGTGACCACACGCACTCCATCTCGGTTGCCGGTACGGTCGACGACAATAAGCCCGGCAAGGACATGCGTGAGAAAGTGGGCGTTTATGCCGACGCGGGTTATCCCAACTACGTTGATGCGGACAAGGACGGCTTCCCGGATGACTTCGCGCCTTCCAAGCGTCTGGCCGTCTTCTTCGGTGCACACCCGGATTATTACGAAACCTATCGCGCCTACCCGGATAAAACCTTCAATCCGGCCGTTAAGAACGAAAAGGGCGAGTATGTGGCTGACGAAACCTACAAGTCGGTCGAGGGCGGTCACTTCGTCGAAGGAAACCTGCCACGCAATGAAAGCCAGGGCGTTCACACCGTCGATGACCTGGTCGTTACTGCTCGCGGGCCGAAGTCTGAAGAAATCAAAGGCTTCATGAATTCGACTGAAATCTTCCGCGTCATGGCTGAAGCACTCGCGCTTGGCCACTAAGCGAATTGACCGCAGGACTTCTCTCTGACACCTGCGATCCGCCTGCAAAGGACGTCTTCCCCTCCAAGGGAAGACGCCCTTTTAAGTTTTCCTTATTTGCCACCAGGCTTGAGCTCTCATGCATCGCAGAACGGTACTTACTGCCGGAATACTTTTCCCGACGCTTTATTCCCTTGCCTCATCGGCAGCCCTGGCTGCGGATCTTCCGCAGCTTGCCTTTCCCGAAATGTACTCGGGCGTTTCCGTCCTCGGACTCACCTTTTCCGACAAACTCAAGTCGCTCGCCGGGAAAAGGGTTCGCATGCAGGGTTTCATGGCGCCGCCACTAAAAGCCGATGCCCATTTCTTCGTCCTCACGGAATCTCCGGTAAGTCTCTGTCCGTTCTGCAGCACGGATGCTGACTGGCCAGACAACATTGTCGTCGTCTTTCTCAGCGACAAACAGGAGTTCGTACAGGCCAACCGCCTCATTGAAGTGGTCGGTACGCTCGAAGTCGGCAGCCGTATGGATGAGGAAACCGGATTCGTCAGTCTCGTACGAATCGTAAACGCCCGTTTTGAGGTTGTGTGAGCTGACCTGCGGGCCGGATGCATCGTGCATTAACTCTTTTTTCACCGCATTTCTCATTTCCCGGTTGGAGAACCCGTCGTCATGAACTCTGCTTCCCCCACTGCCGATGTTGGACGCAAATGCAGCAGTGATACCGGCTGCTGCGCGGATCCTCAGCCTTTCGATTTATCACTGGAAACCGTCAGACTCGATGTTCCTGATGGCACAGGCGTGAGAACAATCTTCTCGTGCTTTGACTTCAAGCTGCCTCAAGGCGCCATGCTTGGCATCCGCGGCCCCTCAGGCGCTGGGAAAACGTCTTTTTTGAAATGTCTTTCGGGAATCATCACGCCCACAGAAGGTGTTGTGCGCTGGGGCACACTTGCTCTTTCGCAGTGCACGGAATCGGTTCGCGACCGCTGGCGAGGACAGCATTGCGGCTTTCTTTTTCAAGACTTTCGGCTTTTTGAAGACCTTACAGCACTCGACAATGTTCTGCTGCCGCTCACCTTCCGCGGCACCATTGCCGCGCATGACCGCGAAACCGCCCGCGAAATGCTTGCTGCTCGCGGCATCCGCACCAATACCCGTGCAGGAGACCTCTCACGCGGCGAGATGCAGCGCACTGCACTCGTGCGAGTTCTGATGGGCCGTCCTGCCGTCATTCTGGCCGATGAACCTACTGCCAATCTTGACGAAGCTCGCGGTGACATCGTGGTTGATGACCTGATGTCAGCCGCACAAAGTCTTTCGGCATCACTCATTCTCGTCAGCCACAGCGACCGCGTCCTCAAACGCCTGCCGCTCACCGCAGAAATCCGCGCGGGACGCTTTATCACGCCGGACGAACTCACCCCTTCACGATCCATCCCTTGATTGGAGCTGCGCCATGAATATTGCACTGCTGCTGAAGAGCGAACTCAGACGCTCCGCCGGCATCCTGGCCGGAATGGCGCTCATCATTGCGCTGGCACTCTCGATCGCTGTTGCTGCCGGCATCTGCGAACGAATGGTAAAGGCTTCCGCTGCACAGTCTGCCGACGATTTCGATCTGTTGATCGGTGCTCGCGGATCCAGTTCGGCGCTCCTGCTCGGCACGGTTTTCTTGCGCGATGAAATGCTGCCGATCGTGCCGGCATCCGCTTGGGCGAATATCCGAGAGGCTCAAACGGCTAAAAGCAGCATCCGCTGGGCTGCTCCAGTTGCTTTCGGCGACCGCACACCCTCCGGCCGCACGATTGTCGGCACAACACGCTCCTTTTTAGACCGCGGCAAGAGCCGCGAACCCGCTGCCGGACGATTTTTCACAAAGCCGACTGAAGCCGTTGCGGGCGCCTCCTCAGGCTATGTCATCGGAGACAAATTTTCCCCTATGCATGGCCGAGTTCATGGCGCTGGCCACGCACATGAGGGCATTGCTTACGAAGTAGTCGGCATCCTGCCGCCCACCGGAACGCCATGGGACCGTGCGGTAATGGTACCGATCGAAAGTGTCTGGGCAGCACATGCAGATGCGCACGGCGATCACGATCATGACCACGAAGCCGAGGAAGCACATGACCGTGAGCAGCCATCCGCGCATTTGTTTGAATCCTGGATGCTGTCCAACAAAACACATCTTGAAGAACTGCCGGGCTTTTCCGCTGTCATTGTGAAACCCGCCTCAGTCTCCTCGGCCTATCGACTGCGTCAGCGCTTCAATGAGATCGATGCTGCAGGTCATGACGGCAAGATCGTGCCGCTCATGGGCGTCTTTTCTGCTGAGGTGCTCGTTAATCTCTACGCCGCTTTTGGCGGCGCATCGCAGGCGCTCGCCTTTGTATGTCTGCTCACGAGCATCGTCGCGCTCGCTGCGGTGCTTTTGGCGAGCGTTCTGCTCGGCCGCCTGAGACTGCCAACGATTTTGCTGCTGCGCACACTGGGAGCTCCTCGCCGCTATGCAGCAGCACTCACCTGGTCTATTGTCATGACAGCGGCAACTGCCGGCATCTTGGGCAGTCTAATCCTTGGATGGGGTGCTGCCGAACTCTGCGCCGGAGCCCTGGAACTCGAAACCGGAGCGCGCATCACGCCGAGCTTTTCCATGCGAGAAATCTGGCTCGCATTGACGGCACTTGCCGCCGGAGCGGTCTGCGCATTGCTCCCGGCCTGGCTGGCCGGCCGCATGAAACTCAGTTAGCTGCTGAGGATTGCCAACAGCCAAAAAAGGAATCCCTGAAACGGTGAACTGCTCACTATTTCAGGGATTTTTCTATGCCATCCGCAACACTTGCGCTCAATAGCTTAAGCCTCGCAGATACTGCGGCGGCACGACAAGCTTCGGCACCTTCTCAACATGCAGCCGGTTAGCTGCATGCCATCCCCAATGCGGATCATCGATCATTGCGCGGCCAATATCGATCACATCTGCCGCACCTTCGCGCAGCAGAGTTTCCGCCTGCCAAGCATCACGGATAAGTCCAACAGCAAAAGTCGTCATACCCGTTTCAGCCTTCACGCGTGAGGCGAACGGAACCTGATAACCAGGCCCGACGGGGATAGGCGCATCCGGCGTGTTGCCGCCCGTCGATACATCGACAAACGTACAGCCTTCTTTCTTAGCCAGATTAACGAGATGAATGGTGTCTTCAATCGACCAGCCTTCAGGTACCCAATCAGTGGCGGAAACGCGAAGGCCCACTGCGACATTAGCCGGAACAGCGGCTTTCACGGCATTCATCACTTCCTTGGCAAAGCGGCAGCGATTGTCGAGCGCACCGCCATACTCATCAATTCGATGGTTCGAGAGCGGCGACAAAAATTGATGAATGAGGTAGCCATGAGCCATATGGATTTCCACCGCATCCACACCGGCACGCGCAGCACGAGCAGCGGCAGCTCCAAAATCCTCAGCAATCTGCCGGCAATCCTCAAACTCAATTTCACGCGGCGTCGTGTAGGTGTCCGAGAACGGTATCGGACTCGGCGCACGCACACGCCATCCGCCTTCCATCGGCGGCAGCGTGCGGGCAGGCCCGCGCCACGGACGCACCGAGCTTGCCTTGCGGCCAGCATGATTAAGCTGCACCATCACCCGACATTCCGGTTCGATCTCATGCATGAGGTCGACGAGCTCCTTGAGCCCTTGTTCACACTCATCGGACCAGAGGCCCAAGTCGTAGTTGGTAATGCGGCCGTCCGGCGACACAGCGGTCGATTCGATGCAGACGAGGCCGGCGCCGGAAGCGGCAAGGTGACCATAGTGCATCTTGTGAAAAAGCTGCACCACGCCGCTACGCGCACTGTACATAGCCATCGGCGGCACAGCGATGCGGTTAGGCAGTTCTACGGGGCCGATCGAAATCGGCGTAAAGAGCATCGTGTTCATTGTTGAAAATTTCCTGCTCAAAAGCTCCTCAAGACTACACCGACAATGCTCAGCAGCATCTTTGATCCGTCAAGAAAGGCCTGCGGATTCTTTTCTCCGGCAGGCCTTCAGGGGAGCGGGCGTTCTCAGAAGAGCGAGTCTTCGTTCTTGAGCGACATTATGCGCTCGACATAGCGAGCAATCGTGTCAATTTCGACGTTAACGTAGGACTGCGCTTTGAGATGCTTCAAGGTGGTCACTTCAAGCGTATGAGGAATGAGATTAATGGTAACAAGTGTATCGAGCGCCGTATCCTCGACCTTGTTGATCGTGAGGGATACACCGTTGATGGTGATGGAGCCTTTGTAGGCGACATAGGGAGAAAGCACGCGCGGCACACGCACCACCAAACGCCAGGACTCCGCCACAGGCTCCATTGACTCAACCTGTCCAACACCGTCGACATGGCCGCTCACGATGTGCCCGTCAATGCGGTCGGAAAGGCGCATAGCCTTTTCCAAATTCACTTCACCAAAGGTGTCGAGTCCCGTTGTTTTCGAGAGACTTTCGGCTGAAACGTCAATCTTGAATTCACGCTCGCCCACCTCAATTACCGTCATGCAGGCGCCATTGACAGCGATCGAGTCACCCACCTTTACTTCGTTTAAGCCAAGGTCGGGAGCAAGAATCGTCAGACGAACGCCATTGCCGAGCTTCTCCGGTTCACGAACCTTGCCGACGGCCTGCACAATGCCAGTAAACATAAACTATCTCCTCAAAAGAACTCGAAAGTCGCCGCCGATCTGGTCAAGCGACTGAAGGCGCCAGCGGTATGCCGCACCCGGTTCGGCCGGAAGCGGCACAGCCGCTGGCCCCATCCCCGCACCAAAAAGGCAGGGGGCATAGTAGAAAAGCATCTCGTCAATCAACCCTGCAGCAAGCAGTGCACCTGAAAGCCGCGGACCTGCTTCAACATGAACTTCGTTCACCTCACGCTTGGCAAGTTCACGCATCAGTTCGCGAAGATCTACCCGCCCGGGCACTGCCGCATCAGGGAGCACCCATACCTCTGCGCCAGCGGCTTCCAGAGCAGCTCGGCGGGTCGGATACTCGGCCGCCGCCGCAATGAATACCTTCCCGCCCTTCGACGTCAAGAGTTTTCCTGCGGGCGGCGTTTCCATGCGCGGATCAATTACGATGCGCAGCGGCTGACGTTCCTGATCAGGAAGCCGCACATTCATCTGCGGATCATCGGCCAAAACCGTTCCAATACCGGTCAGTACTGCGCCGGCTCGACCGCGCCAAAACTGCACATCGGCACGAGCCGCTTCACCGGTAATCCACTGAGAGCGTCCGTCTGGAAATGCTGTACGGCCGTCGAGCGTCACGGCCGTTTTCATCCGTACCCACGGCGTCCCCCGCGTCATCCGCGTTAAAAAAGCAATATTGACCTCTCGGGCCTCTGCTTCTCGGACACCAAGCTCGGCCGGAATTCCGGCATCAAGGAGCATACGAATGCCGCGGCCGTGTACTTTAGGATTCGGATCTCCGACGGCGGCCACCACACGTCCGACTTTGGATTGAATGAGTGCAAGAGCGCAAGGCGGAGTACGGCCATAATGCGAGCAGGGCTCCAGTGTCACATATACGGTGGCGCCCTCAACAGATAAGCTGCGCTCGAAGGCACTTCTCAAAGCCATCACTTCCGCGTGCGGTCCGCCGGTACGCTGCGTATGACCCGCACCAACCAGCCGGCCGTTGCGCACAATCACCGCCCCCACTGACGGATTAGGCGGCGAAATCCGCCAGGCCTTCCGCGCTTGAGCGAGCGCAAGATCCATCCACGCGTCGTCTGCTGCGGAACGTGCCGCTTCTGAGTCCGAGACTGCAGCGCGAGCTTCGAGTTTCTGCGCGCAGGCAAGGCGTTCCGGGTCAACCTGCGTTTCAATGGCCGGCAGCACAGACGAAGTATTCTGAGCGTTGTCTTCGCTCAAAGAGGATGCAGATGCCGTCATCAGCGATACTTCCGGATGTATCCGTCGGGATCACTTGAAGCAAGCTGTCCCTTAGGATCAGAGTCATCGCTCAGTTCGATCGGCGAATCCGCCACTTCGACGGATTCGTCGGTTTCAGGAACACCGTAAAACTCTCCGGTTTCCAATCCTGCAGCATCCTCATCTGCGGCAGCAGGGGCTTCGCGCAGTGCTTGCTCAATCATCTCGGCAAACGCCTTCGGATCATTGATGTTGAGATAAACAGACGCAAAACGGATCCACGCGATCGTATCCATGCCGCGCAGGGCTTCGAGCACAAGTTCGCCCAATTTTGAAGAACGCACTTCGCGTTCGCCCATGGCAGAAAGCTTATGTTCAATAGCTCCTACTGCGGCATCTATACGCTCAGAAGAAACCGGCCGCTTTCTCAGCGCGAGCTGCATAGAGCCGCGAAGCTTTGCCCGGTTGTACTCCACACGACCGCCGCCGCGCTTGATGATCCAAGGCATAGCAATGGCTACACGCTCGAAGGTCGTAAAGCGCTTGCCACAGGCTGGACACTGCCGACGGCGGCGGATGACGAAACCGGGCTTTGGAGCGCGTGAATCAACGACACTCGTCGAGGGGTGACGGCAGAAGGGGCAGCGCATCGACGGCTGTTCTCCAATAGATTGATGAGTGGAGATGATTTTAGCCGATCTCTGGTATGCACCACGGTCTGGTGAACTGTGTACGCCAAACGAGAAAAATAGTCAGCAGCCGAATAACAAGAAGCAAAAGGGTCTGCATCTTTGGCTGCAGACCCTTTTGCTTTATGTTGACAGCACCCAAGGCATCGATTAAAGGATTGCCTTGAGGGATTAAGCCTTAATCGTGAACGTAGACGGGGAATTTAGCGGTGAGCTTCGCGACTTCGCCGCGAACGCGGTCAAGAACCGCCTGATCTTCAGGCGCCTCAAGAACGTCAACAATCAGATTGGCCGTGAGACGGGCTTCATCTTCCTTGAAACCGCGTGTCGTCATTGCCGGCGAGCCGAGACGGATACCCGACGTGACAAACGGCTTCTCGGGATCGTGCGGGATGGCGTTCTTGTTAACGGTGATGCCGACCGAATGAAGCACGGTCTCAGCGGTCTTGCCGGTGATCTTCAGGGGACGAAGATCGACGAGCATGACGTGGCTTTCCGTACGGCCGGAAACGATGCGCAGACCGCGCGCCATCAGCTGCTCGGCCATCACATGCGCATTCTTCATCACCTGTTCCTGATAGGTCTTGTATTCCGGCTGCAGCGCTTCGCCGAGCGCCACGGCCTTGGCGGCGATGACGTGCATAAGCGGACCGCCCTGCATCCCCGGGAAGACGGCAGAGTTAATTGCCTTTTCAAGATCCGGACGCACAAAGATCATGCCGCCGCGCGGACCACGCAGGGTCTTATGGGTAGTTGTCGTCACAATGTCAGCGTGGCCAAAGGGCGACGGATAGACACCCGCAGCGATCAAGCCGGCATAGTGAGCCATGTCGACCATCAAAAGCGCGCCGACAGAGTGGGCAATTTCAGCAAAACGCTTGAAATCGATCTTAAGCGAATAGGCAGAAGCGCCGGTGACGATGAGTTTCGGCTTATTTTCCTTGGCAAGGCGTTCGACTTCGTCATAGTCAATCTCTTCCTTGTCATTGAGGCCGTATGGAACACAGTGGAAATACTTGCCTGAGAAGTTCAGATGCATGCCGTGGGTCAAATGCCCGCCGTCAGCAAGCGACAATCCCATGAAAGTATCACCGGGCTTAAGAACCGCAAAGAACACGGCCGAGTTAGCCTGCGCACCCGAATGAGGCTGCACATTAACCGCCATTTCAACACCGGCTGGCTCGCAAAAGAGCTTCTTGGCTCGTTCAATGGCAAGACGTTCAACTTCGTCAACAAATTCGCAGCCGCCGTAGTAGCGCTTGCCCGGATAGCCTTCGGCATATTTGTTGGTGAGGCAGCTCCCCTGAGCAGCCATCACTGCCGGCGAAGCATAATTTTCGCTCGCAATCAGCTCGATGTTCTGCTCCTGGCGCTTAGCCTCGGCATCAATCCACTGCCAGAGTTCTGGGTCGCGCTTGGCGGGGCATTCGGACAAATTGAACATGGGTTGTTTCCTTCTGTCGTGAAGAATACTTATAGGGAAGAGTCTGCTGTGACACGTACTAGCCACAGACAGTCATGCCGGAGCGCCGGCAGTCTTTTCTCCTTGTAAAAGAAGCAAAGACCGCGCCAACGCATTAAAGAAATTTTTAGGAAGCGGAGCCTCTGAGTGCTGCTGCATTATGCGCTCCGCAGGCGAGGATTCAGTGTATAGCGGCCGACTACTTCAGCGGTTGTCAGCACATGTCCTTTCGCTGTTTTCTCAAAATCTTCCAAGGTAAAGTGCTTATCGAGATCCAGCGTTTCTAAATCGAGCGCCAATACTTGATAGCGATAGTAATGCCGACGGGCATCAAAAAAAGGCGGGCATGGACCGTCATAACCCAGTCCCGTACCATCGGCTTCGGGCTTTCCTGCGCCGCGGCAGTAGTCATTCAATCCTGGCCGACCGTAAGCTGCCGGTACATTCTTCTGCGCAAAAACACCTTCAGGGAAATTCGATACGTCAGCAGCCACCTCAATCTGCACCCAGTGCACAAAGCGGCGGCGGGGCTGATCAACAGGGAGTTCGCCCGAAGCATCCCGCGCTTTCAGATCCGTCGGCACATCGTCATCGATGCAGAGCACCGCGAATGATTTTGTGCCTGCCGGGGCGCCCGACCACGAAAGCTCCGGGGAGAGGTTGGCAGAACGAACCGTCTGTCCGCCTTCGCCCATGCGCCCGTAGGCGCAGCGTTCAGGAATCATTTCTCCTTCAGAAAACGTACGTGATGAAATGTCCATCGTTGAACCTCCTACCTCATTGATGAAAGAGCCGTCAACGCATGCATTCCGGCTCCAGCAAAAATGTCAAACCCTTAAAACTTCAGCCAGAAAGTTGCCGGACCGTCATTCGTAAGCCGCACGTGCATGTGTGCGCCGAATGACCCCGTTTCAACTTTCAGCCCTTCGGCGCGAAGCGCCTCAACGTAGGCAAGATAGGCCTTTTGTGCCTCCGCGGGGGATGCGCCGTTTGAAAAACTCGGACGACTCCCGCTCGTACAGTCTGCTGCGAGCGTGAACTGCGACACGACAAGGACACCACCGCCAATATCTGCTGCCGACAAGTTCATGCGGCCGTTCTCATCTTCAAAGATCCGCAGACGAGCCGTTTTGCGTGCCGCTTTAGCGATCACTGCAGCGCTGTCGCCCGGTTCAGCACAGACAAAGGCCAGCAGTCCTCGTCCGACTGCCCCAAGAGGCTCCTCGGCTTGCCCGCCTTCGGCTCGTCGCACGACCTGCGCCTCCAGGACGCGTTGGAGCAGAACAATCATTACGCGGTCACCTTAACGCGCGCCCAACGGCGCTTGCCTACCTGCAGCACAAACTCGGCGCCCGCCTGGATCTTAAGCATGCGGTCACGCACCGATTCGCCGTCAATGCGTACACCGCCCTGATCTATGTTGCGGCCAGCCTCAGCATTGGAAGGTGCAAGCCCAGCGGCCTTGATGAGCTGCATGATGCCAATTTCACCCGTCGGAGCAGCAACGGTCACATCCTTGATGTCATTGGGCACGGCTCCCTTCTGAAACCGTGCATTGAATTCCGCTTCGGCTGCATCTGCGGCAGCTTTGTCATGGAAACGTTCGATGATTTCGCGGGCAAGCAGCACCTTTGCATCACGCGGATTTCGACCTTCAGCGCACTCCTTCTTAAGCTGCGCGATTTCGGCATTGCTGCGCAGGCTCAAAAGGTCGTACCAATTCCACATCAGATCATCCGTAATAGACATCACTTTGCCAAACATATCGTTGGCCGGATCCGTAATGCCGATGTAGTTCTTCTTGCTCTTGCTCATCTTCTGTACGCCGTCAAGCCCCACCAGAAGCGGCATCGTCAGAATGCACTGCGGTTCCTGACCATACTGACGCTGCAGTTCACGCCCGACGAGCAGATTAAAGCGCTGATCGGATCCGCCGAGTTCCAGATCAGCCTTCAGGGCGACCGAATCGTAGCCCTGCATGAGCGGGTACAGGAGTTCGTGCATCGCGATCGGCAGTTCTTCCTTGAAGCGCTTGGCAAAATCATCGCGCTCCAAGAGACGGGCGAGCGTGTAGCGGCTCGCGAGCTGAATGAGACCGGTCGCACCCAGCGCATTGCTCCACTCAGAGTTGTAGCGAACTTCCGTCTTGTCCAAATCAAGCACCATGCCGGCTTGGTTCAGGTAAGTCTGAGCATTGGCTTCAATCTGTTCGCGCGTCAGGGGCGGACGGGTGGTGTTGCGGCCAGAAGGATCCCCAATGGCAGCAGTAAAGTCACCCACCAGAAAGATTACGGTATGGCCGAGATCTTGAAGCTGGCGAAGCTTATTGAGTACTACCGTGTGACCAATATGAATGTCCGGCGCCGTCGGGTCAAGCCCGAGTTTGCAGCGAAGCGGTTCACCGGTAGCCTTGGAACGCGCGAGCTTTTGTTCAAACTCGGATTGAATGAGGAACGTGTCGGTTCCGCGTGCGATAAGTGCCATGGCTTCGCGAATATCGTCGGTCACGGGAAATTGTTTCTGAGCCTCTGCGGCCTGTGAGTTGTTTTGCGTCATTGGAAATGATTGAAGTGCTATGCAGTAAAACGACAGGTGCATCAAGGAGCCCCGCCCGCCTGTCGGCGGCGAACTTCAACATCATCCGGAGTTCTGCAAAAAACGAAAGTGGAAAGTGTGAAGTACCCGGGCAGCGGGAGCGTCTGATGCCGCGGCCGGCGGGAGCATTGTCTCGGCGCCGCGCCGAATTTGGAATAAGTTCAAGGGGGAAACTTTAACATGCAGGGTTGCCGCGAGCCTAAAATAAGGGGTTTTCGAAAAAAACTTTCCGGTTTTTACTGATTCTTTGCATCCATGCCGGCACAAACACTCGTTGCGGGCGCACTTGCCCGACTTGGCCGTGCAGCACTCACCTTCGCTCGAAGTATTGCTGTGCGCCTTGGTCTTAAACCTGAAGCCGTCCGCTCCAGAGCCCTTGCCGCCGGTCTGCTGACCGTTGGAACAGCGCTTTCTGTGAGTCTTCTCGCCGCCCTCGGTCCAGCCCTTGCGCCTCACACTGTAGAGGCACATCCCATGGAAATTGCAGTTGCCGCTCCCGATCTCTCCAGTGAAATCGGCGCTGTATCCAGACTCGGTACCTATACACCGAAACACTACGAAATATCGTCAAGCGACACAATCTTCTCGCTTTTTGCAAAACTCGGCATTCATGACGATCAAGCCCGCGACTACATATTCACTCAGCAGCGTCTGACACCGTTCCTTGCTCCGCAGCCGGGACAGCATGTAACGGCAGGCGTTTCCAATGCTGGACAACTCGAATACATGCGGCTCTATCTCGACGGCGCACGCGAGGATAATTCCCGCACAATTGAAGTTTCGCGCATCGGCCGAGAACTCATCAGCAATGTGCTTCCCTTTACTTTTTCGACCATGGAGACGCTCGTTTCGGGAGACGCCGTTGGGAATCTTGACGCAACCGCCCGCGAGCTTCACATTCCTGAAAGCGTCACAGATCAGCTTCGCGCAGTTTGGGTCGGTGCCGACGATCCCGTTGAACATCTCACTGCAGGCAGTTCTTTGCGGCTGGTCTATGAGAAAAAGTATGCCGACGGTCGATTCGTCCGCAATGGACAGCTCCTTGCCGCACAAATCGTCGATGCCTCCGGTGTTCACGAGGCCTTTTGGTTTTCCGATGGACGAGGTGCGGGCAGTTTTTATACGCTTGACGGACGTTCCGCCTCTCAAACCTTTTTACGCGTTCCGCTTGATTTCAAAGACGTCAGTTCAGAATTTGCGCCGCTTCGCCGCCACCCCGTCACTGGCGTACTGCGCCCCCACAACGGCACCGACTTCCGTGCGCCATCGGGATCGCGTATTCTTGCCGCCGCTGACGGACGCGTCACGCGCGTTGCCTATGAAGCACGAGGCTACGGGCACTACGTGCAGATCGACCACGGCCTCAATCGCACTACGCTTTACGCACACATGCGCCGTGTTGCGAAGGGCATTCGCCCGGGCGTTATCGTCAAGAAAGGCGATGAGATCGGTTATGTCGGCATGACGGGGCTCGCCACGGGACCGCACCTCCATTACGAGCTGCAAATCGACGGCGTGCAAATTAACCCGGCTACGGCTGATCTCCCTGATACAGAAAATCTTTCCGCGTATCAGCTCGCGCAGCTACGAGCCTCGGCACAGCCGCTCATTGAGCGGTTCGAACGCGCTGCGCTCGACGAGGGACGTCCTTCCCCGCAGGCACTCTTGGCCAAGCAGGCTCAAAAGAGTGCCGCTGAGCGCGATGAGGAGGCCGATCAAGCAGCGAACGCCGCCGGTCGCGTGCGTCTGCGTCCAGTAAAAATCGGTGATCTGACTGACTCCAGCACTCAAGAAGTTGGACGTGCCTCCATCGTACGAACCGGAGGTCATTCGTGATTGTCGCGGGCGTGATGTCCGGCACCAGCCTCGATGGTATTGACGCCGTCGCCGTAGACTTTGCCGACGACGGCGGCATGCGCGTAGTCGGCCAGGCCTCCCTGCCAATGCCATCCGTCCTTCGCAGCGAACTACTTGCGCTTGCTCTTGGCACTGACCATGAAATTGAACGCATGGGTGATGCGTCTGTTGCACTCGCGCATCTTTATGCGTGGACGCTCCAAGATTTGCAGCAACGGCTTAGCGAGCCTATTGCTGCAGCCGGTGTTCACGGTCAAACTATTCGCCATCGCCCGGAACGCGGCTTTACGCTGCAGCTCAATCACCCTGCACTTGTTGCCGAACTCTCCGGCATTGACATCATTGCCGACTTCCGCTCACGCGATGTTGCCGCCGGTGGCGAAGGCGCACCGCTCGTGCCGGCCTTTCATGCTGCCTGCTTTCGCAGCGCCAAGTGCAGTACAGCAGTACTCAATATCGGCGGTATCGCTAACTTCACATTGATTCCGCAGGACTTCGCCGCTGATGTGCTGGGGTTTGATTGCGGTCCAGGGAACATGCTCCTCGATCATTGGATGCAGACCGCGCAAGGACTCCCCTACGATTCCGACGGCAGCTATGCGCGCAGCGGCTCAATCGATCAAGCGCTTCTCGCGCTGATGCTTACTGATCCATATTTCGATCGCCCCATTCCCAAATCGACTGGACGAGAATACTTTTCACCCTCATGGCTTGATGAGAAGCTTCATGCTTCGGGGGAATTCCGCCGTGCTGCGGACATGCCTGATGAACGGCGGCGCAGTATCGCCGCTACACTCACGGAACTGACGGCGCGGTCAGCCGTCGACGCCCTCATTCGGTGGCTGCCTGATGTACAACGGCTTTATTTGTGCGGAGGCGGTGCCTTAAACAGCTTTCTTTGTGAACGCATCCGCATCGCACTCGATGCAGCAGGCGCTCATACCGTAGCGCTCTGCTCTACTGCTGCATGCGGGATCGACCCTATGGCTGTGGAAGGCGCAGCCTTTGCCTGGCTTGCCCATCAGTGGTTCCTCAGGCAGCCGGGGAACCTGCCGGCAGCAACCCATGCCGCAGGCCCTCGTCGATTAGGATGTCTCTACCCTGCCAGCTGATTTCAATCGGTTTTAACCAGCAAAAGGCCGCGCACTCTCATATGCGCGGCCTTTTGCTTGCGGCGCCATCGACGCCGCGGCTATCGAGCCCTTCAGGCAGCTTAGACCGAGAAAGATGATCCGCAGCCGCAGGTTGTCACAGCGTTGGGATTGTCAATCACAAACTGTTCGCCTGAAAGACCTTCCTTATAGTCGATCTTCGCGCCCACCAGGTACTGGTAGCTCATCGAGTCAATCAGCAGAGTCACACCGCCCTTTTGCATCACGGCATCATCATCGTTTTGCGTTTCATCGAATGTGAATCCGTATTGGAAGCCAGCACACCCGCCGCCCTGAACAAAAACACGAAGTTTCAGGTCAGGATTACCTTCTTCGTCCATCAGGCTCTTCACCTTAGCCACCGCAGCATCGGTAAAAGTAATGGGATCGGGCATCAGCTCGGGAACAGCTTCATTCTTCGTCTCAACAGGAGCCGTCGTAGTCGCTTCAGTCATGACTAAAAATCCTTTTTTCTTTCTGGAATTCTGCCGCGCACGCGGGGCCCCGGCGGGGAACCTGCTCCGGGTAGACGTACGCTCATCGCATTCATTTTTGAAGCGATCATCCTACACCAGAAGCGCCGAAATGCAAGGGATTTCCTTAATATCTTTCCTAATTAACAGTTCTCAGGCATGAAAAAACCGCCCGGATGCCGTAAAGCACCACAGGGCGGTCTGCCTGACCCCCGCCAAACCGGCGGACTTCTCTGAAGCCGCCGGTACACGGGAATCTTTCTGCTTCGCAGTATTAGCGCTTGCTGAACTGCTTGGCGCGGCGGGCCTTGCGAAGGCCAACCTTCTTACGTTCGACTTCGCGAGCATCGCGAGTGACGAGACCGGCGTTCGAAAGAACACTCTTGAGGCCTTCATCGTAGTCGATCAGGGCGCGGGTGATACCGTGACGGACAGCGCCAGCCTGACCAGATTCACCGCCGCCGACGACGTTGACCATAATGTCAAACGTTTCGACATTTTCGGTGAGCTGCAGCGGCTGCATGACGATCATGCGGCCCGTTTCACGCTGGAAATACTGGTCGAGCGGACGGCCATTGATAACGATCTTGCCCGTGCCGCGCTTAATGAAGACGCGAGCGACGGAGCTCTTGCGACGGCCGGTGCCGTAATTGTAGTTGCCGATCATCTTTGTCACACCTTATTAGAGGTCAAGAACCTTGGGCTGCTGAGCCGTATGCGGATGTTCGGCGCCGGCGTAGATCTTGAGCTTCTTGATCATTGCGTAGCCGAGGGGGCCCTTCGGAAGCATGCCCTTGACGGCGATTTCGAGAGCGCGTCCCGGATGCTTTTCCTGCATCTGAGCAAACGTCGTTTCGATGATGCCGCCGGGGTAGCCGGTGTGACGATAGTACGTCTTCTTGCCCGCTTTTTCAGCGGAGAGAACGAGCTTGTCGGCGTTGATCACGACGATAAAATCGCCCGTGTCGACGTGCGGCGTGAATTCGGGCTTGTGCTTACCGCGCAGGCGCAGCGCGATTTCGCTGGCCAGACGGCCGAGCACCTTATCACTGGCATCGACCACGAACCAGTCGCGCTTAACCTCAAGCGGCTTGGCCGAGAAGGTCTTCATTGCGTTCACCTAATGGTTACTGCGAGCTCAGCTCATGCCCTTAAAGCACACGTTCCGCCGGATGGCGCCGACGGCAGACTTCGTCCGCCGTCTTACGGGCGAACGCGGTGCAATCGCTGCTGCTCAGAATAAAAATAGAATCGGGCGGCGCGGATTCCCCGAACCGCCTCGCACTTAAAACTCAACCGAAAAGCGCTTTTTAGGGCGGCGCCAGTGGAAACGATGGGGTAAGCAAACCGCCGACACTTTCCAGTCAAGGAAGCGGATTTTACGCATTTTGCCGAACTTCGTCCACTAAAAAGTCAAAATTTCTTTCGATTCAGTGCGGCAGTTTGGCCAAAAATGCCTCCACCCCGCCCAAGAACATCTGCGTGGCCATCATTGCCAGAAGAAGTCCTGTTAAGCGCTCAAAAGCGAGCGTGAGCTTTTCCCCCATATGTCGCTCCAACCAGTCGGCGGAAGCCAGCACAAAGAAACTCACCACGCAGGTGATTACAACAACCGCGCCCCACTCAAAAAGTCTGTTGGGCTCGCTCGCAGCAAGCATCATGATGGTAGCGAGCGTTGAAGGGCCGGCAATCGCTGGTATGGCTATGGGAACAATGTATGGCTCTCCGCCAGGCGTTTGACCAAAGACACCTTCTTGAGTCGGAAAGACCATACGAATCGCCATCAGCATGACGATCACGGATCCGCCGATGCTCAATGCCGCATCGGAAAGTCCAATGGCAGCCAAGAAGGGTCTGCCGAAAAACATCGCCAACAGAAGCATCCCCATTGCGATCATGCACTCTCGAAAGAGTACAAAGGTCCGCCGCTTATTCGGCACATTCTTCATGCAGGATATGGTGATCGGGATGTTGCCGAGAGGATCTGCCATCAGCACCATCAGCATGAGTCCACCCCAAAAACTGTATTCCATAAAGGGAGCCTTGTTTTCGCGTATTTCAGAATTAAGGAACCGGCACGGTACTTAACGCTCCATGCCGGCTGTGGTTATTTGCGCCGCGGTTCTTGCCGTCAAGCGCCATTTTTCATAAAGAGTGTTAGCGATGCCAGAACCGTTTTGACTTCCGATTCGAAGACGGCTCTGCAAGTACCTCTGCGTCCGCATCTGCCGACTTTACAACTTCTTCGGCCGCCGTCGGCGTTTTCTGCGCCTTCACCGAGACCTTGGGTTTTTCACTCTTCGAGGACGGCTCCGCAAGCACCTCTGCATCTGCGTCCGCAGACTTTACAACTTCTGCGTCCGCTTCAGCTGACTTGACAACTTCTTCAGCAGCCGTCGGCGTTTCCAGCGCTTTCACCGAGACCTCAGGTGTTTCACTCTTCGAGGATGGTTCCGCAAGCACCTCTGCGTCCGCTTCAGCTGACTTGACAACTTCTTCAGCAGCCGTCGGCGTTTCCAGCGCTTCCGCCGAGACCTCGGGCTTTACACTCTTCGAAGACGGTTCCGTCGACACTTCTGCCACCTCATCCGCCGCTTTTCCCGAACACTGCACAGCAGCCTCTTCAGCATGCGTTTCAGCCTCATTGGCAACTGATGCGGCAGGTGCAGCATATTCCCGACCTTCTAGCGCCGCAGCCACTTTAGGAAGCAGTTCCTGAGCGCGGGCAGCATTGAGAACACCTACACGCAAACGGCGCCAAAGAATATCCTCGGCAGTACAGGCTCCTTCAAAGTCACGTGCATAGAGTGCATATTCAATCACCTTGGCATCATTCTCAGGCCCCTGACAAGCAGCTTCTTCAATGACTTCGGGATTAAACGTTTCGTCCACGAGAATCGGCAGATCCTTAGTGATGCAAAGCCGAGGCTCAATAAGATGACGCAGCGTCGCCTCGAGCATGGCATCCTCGGCCATTCGACGGTACGACGTCCACTTGCCGCCGGCAATCGTGATCATATTGCCGAATTCCGAAATGACGGAATGGCTTCGCGAAGCCTGAGCGGTTGAGGATTGACCTGCCGGCACCCGCAGAAGCGGACGCAGACCAGCAAAAGCAGCAAGCACGTCGCTGCGATAAAGAGGCTTTGCCAGATACCCAGAAGCCGTCTCGAGAATAAAGGCAATCTCGTCTTCTGACGGCTGCGGATCGAACTCTGCCTCGCGGACCTCAACATCTGTGGTGCCGAGAAGTACTGCGTTGTGCCAAGGAATAGCAAACAACACGCGGCCATCCCGTGTTTTCGGGATCAGCATGCCTGCATCTCCCGGCAGGAATGAACGGTCGACGACAACATGAGTCCCGCGGGAGAACCGCAGAAGCTGCGCAGCCTGCGGATCTGCGAGACGACGAATCTGATCCGCCCAGACACCGGCACAATTGAAAACCATCTTGGTGCGGATGCGGTGCGATTCACCGGTGTGCTTATCTTCGACCGTCACCGACTGAATCAGACCGCCGATCCGTTCAAGTCCGACCACCGGCATGTAATTGAGGCAAACGGCTCCGTGTGTGGCTGCTGTACGAATGAGCGCTATGTTGAGGCGCGCGTCATCGAATTGAGCATCGAAAAACTCCACGCCGCCTAAGAGCCCCTCGGTTTTGACGCCGGGGAGCACTTTTTCAGCTTCTTCGGGCTTAAGCATCCGCGTACGGCCAATCTGATCCTTCCCAGCCATTGCGCCGTAAAAACCAAGACCGGCCATGTAGATCTCACGCTCCCACTTTTTAAAGCAGGGCAGCACAAAAGGTTCGGCATGCACGAGCTGCGGGCAGTTGTCAATCAGACGCTTGCGTTCAACCAGCGCATCGTGCACCAATCCCCAGTCTCTGGGATTTTTTAAATAACGCACGCCTCCGTGGATCAGCTTTGTCGAGCGCGACGAGGTTCCTGCGGAAAAATCCTGCGCTTCCAGAAGCAGCGTTTTGAGCCCGCGCGAAGCAGCATCAAGCGCAACGCCGGCGCCGGTAGCGCCGCCGCCTACAACCACGACGTCCCAAACGGGGTCCTGCATAATCGATGCCAGAGCTTCTGTGCGGTTGAGCCCTTTGACGGTCGGTTTTACTTCTGCTGCTGCCATATCACTGGTTCCATTTGCGGGCACGGCCGACGGCTCGAGCCCATTGGTTCATCAAAAATCCTCTCTGATCTTCATTCATCACAGGTTCAAAGACCCGCTCAGCCCGCCAGAGTGAGGCAATTTCGTCGGTACTTTGCCAAAAGCCCGACGCCAGTCCAGCCAAAAACGCGGCTCCTAATGCCGTCGTTTCCGTCTGAGCCGGTCGAATAACAGGGACGCCGGCAATGTCAGCCTGCATCTGCATGAGGAGATCATTTCTTGCTGCGCCCCCATCAACGCGAAGTTCCCGCACTGGGCGTGTTGCATCCTTGGCCATAGCCGTGAGCACTTCAGCGCTTTGAAAAGCAATCGCCTCTAATGCTGCCCGAGCAATATGTGCCCGATTGGTTCCGCGAGTGAGACCAATAAGCATGCCTCGAGCATCCGGATCCCAATAAGGGGCGCCCAGGCCAACAAACGCCGGGACAAACCATACACCGCCCGAGTCAGGCACTTCGCGGGCAAGGGCTTCGATTTCCGAAGCGGATTCAATAAAGCCCATTTGGTCGCGAAGCCATTGCACGACTGCACCGGCAATAAAAACACTGCCTTCGAGCGCATATTGAGTCGGTGCGCAGCCAAGCTTCCAGGCAGCGGTGGTAATCAGCCTATTTTCACTTGGGCGAGGCTCCCCGCCGACATTCATCAGCAGGAATCCACCGGTGCCGTAGGTGTTTTTCACGGATCCCGGTGCAAAACAGGCTTCGCCAAAGGCCGCAGCCTGCTGATCTCCGGCAACGCCTGCAATCGGGACAGCGGCACCGAAAAGCGATGGATGCGTACAGCCGACCACACCGGAACTCGGTTCGATGCGCGGCAGCATGGCTCGAGGAATACGAAAGATGTCGAGCAATTCGTCATCCCACTGACCGCTGCGGAGGTCGCACAACAGCGTTCTGGAAGCATTGGTCGTATCGGTGACGTGCTCCGCACCGCGCGTTAAATTCCAAATGAGCCAGCTGTCCATCGTGCCAAAAAGGATTTCGCCTTTCTCCGCTCGCTGGCGGGCACCTGACACATGATCGAGCAGCCATTCGATTTTCGTGGCAGAGAAGTAAGCGTCCAACCTTAAGCCGGTCTTGCCGCTCACCAAAGGACCAAGCCCCTGAGCCTCCAGAGCTTCAACGCGTTCGGCCGTTCGACGATCCTGCCAAACAATCGCAGGGGCAATGGGTTCTCCCGTAAAGCGATCCCACAGAACTGTTGTTTCACGCTGGTTGGTAATAGCGATTGCCGCAACACTCTTAACATCCACGCCGGCATGCTCAAGCGCCCTGCGGGCAACAGCATACTGTGCAGACCAAATTTCACGTGCATCATGCTCGACCCATCCCGGTCGAGGATAGCTCTGCCGGAACTCCTGCTGCGCAAGGGCAGCCACCTCACCCGCAGCATCAAATAACAGTGCGCGGGAGCTGGTGGTACCTTGATCGAGCGCAAGAATGTACTGAGGCATGTAAATGGAGCGAAAAACAGAAAGCCCCGAGAGATCCCGGGGCTTCCTTGGAATAAACGGGACAATACGTATCCCATTTTAAGAGTGATTAGGGCCGCCGCCCCTTAAGAACTTTTCCGACGTAATGGAAAGCTGCTTTAAGCATTAACGGGCACTTCAGCCAAAATCCAACCGACAAAACTTACTTGTCGGCTTTGTCCTCTTCCACAGACACTTCATCGCAGCCTTCCACGTCGGCATCATCGGCACTGTCGGCCGCGCCGTCACCGTATTCGGAGTCTTCTACATCGTCGTCATCGATATCGGTCTCGCCAAAGATTTGAGCGGCAGTAGCGGGTTCGAGCTCTGCGTTCGGCGTCTCTGCGGCGGCCTGCGGGAATTTCACAGTGCGAGCAGCATCGATCAAGAGGCGCAGAGCCTGGTTGACCGCTTCGGGACTGCCAAAGAAATCGGCGATGTCCGAATCAATCTTGACCATGGCATTGCGGGCAAATTCAGAGCGTTCGGCAAAGCGGCGCGTATCGTAGGCACGGGCGCGCGGTCCCGAACGGGTGCCGAAATCCTGACGCGGTCCGTCAAAGCGATTGCGGAAAGGCTTCTTGTTGTCAAAACGCGGACGGTCGCCAAAATCGCGGCGCGGACGATCGCCGAAGTCGCGCCGTTCAGAGCGGTCAAAGCGGTCGCTGCGATCCGAGCGATCAAAGCGATCAAAACGCGGACGGTCGCCAAAAGGCTTACGGTCACCAAAGTCGCGGCGCGGACGATCACCGAACTCGCGGCGATCGGAGCGTTCTTCACGATCGAAGCGATCGAAACGACCAAAGCGGCGGCGTTCCCCGCCCTCATCGCCATCAAAAGAACGGCGCAGACCTTTGTCCTGCCAGGGCTTACGATCCATCATGTTTTTTCCTTTAAATATCAATAAAAATTCGCGCTTTCCATTCAATAGCATGCCGGTCAAAGCGCATTTAGGGTTTCAAAAAAAATCAGCGTCTTATTGCTCAGGCTGGACAGGTCGGTTTCGCGGGTGATTGCACTGCGTGCTGCAACTGCACGTTTAAAAAACTCGACGCCTCAAAACGACAAGGCCGTCGAAAGAGTGGAAACGAATAAATCCACGTGCACCATTCATTATTCAGGCACACGCTGCCTCAGGTTCATCCCGGGCATTCAATCAAAACAATCTGGCTGGGCGGAGACCGGCCGAAGAACCCCATTAGAAATGCTACGCACTGCTAATGAACATCGGCAACGCACGAATCAAAAATCTTCAACGACGGCTCAGAGCATCTTTAGTATGCATTTGAAAAGTTGTCTCTTAGCCGTCATCAACGGTCAACCCGCATAAACAGGCCGCATGCTTGGCCTATCGTGCGCGAGCGCTATTTTACCCGATTGCACTTGACCATACATGGAATATTCGGCCACCTGTCGACTTGGGATAAGCTCCAATCATCCGCCTGTCTCAGAGCAGGCGGAAAACTATACACTTAAAGCAAGAGGAAGGAACGCATTACACAAGCAATACGATTCCATCTTCTGCAGAAAACAATAACCAAAAGCGAGGTTCCTATATGACCGCTCAGATCGTCTTTCATGGCATCAATCGCTCTGCCGCCGTTGAAGCGGCTGTGAATGAAAAGCTCGAAGGGCTCGCAAAGTTCGACAACCAAATCGGACCTTGCAAGGTTACGGTGACACAGGAAGGGCACCAAACGATGGGACCTTTCACCATCCGTGTGGATCTCGTCGCATCCGGGCGCAATTTGATCGTTACACGCACGAATCAGGACGTCATGGCCGCCCTTACGGAATCGTTTGATACGATCCGCCGCAGCGTAGTTGAGGAAGCCGACAAGCGCCGTCAGCATTGATTAAGCGGCGCAGCAGAAATAGCGGCCGGTAAAGCCGCTTGCAGCCGATCTTGCCGCACGAACGAGTACGTGCGGGGGATCGGCTTTATTTTGTGTAATCTATTAATGCGGCAGTAACGAAAAAGCCCGCAGCAACACTCCTGCGGGCTTTGGGCGTCATATTGGCGTCCCCACGGGGATTCGAACCCCGGTACCGACCGTGAAAGGGTCGTGTCCTAGGCCTCTAGACGATAGGGACCCTAGAAACTTGGTGGAGGATAGCGGGATCGAACCGCTGACCTCTTGCATGCCATGCAAGCGCTCTCCCAGCTGAGCTAATCCCCCCTGAATTGAGAAAAGAGATTATGCCGATGGAATCTATTTTTAGCAAGAAAAATAATGCATAAATTTACAATTTGTTTCATACATCTATTAACAGCCCTTCCACGACCTCTCGCACAGAGAGCTGTCGGATTCGCTACGCTTGTCACTGCATATTGATGCGCAGACAGATGAAGGAATCATGCCGCAGCAGACCTCAAAACCAGCCGTCCCGCCGACAACCGCAGCAGCAGCCGATGCCGCACCGGCCATCCGTATTCGCGGCGCCGCGCAAAACAACCTCAAGCACCTCAATCTCGATATTCCTATCGGCAGCTTCACGGTAGTCACCGGTCTCTCGGGCTCCGGGAAATCATCGCTTGTCTTTGACACGCTTTATGCAGAAGGACAAAGACGCTACGTTGAAACTTTCAGCCCCTACGCCCGACAATTCCTCGACCGCATGGACCGGCCGAAAGTCGATGCCATAGATGGTGTCCCGCCCGCTATCGCTATTGATCAAAACGCTGTTATCCGCACATCACGCTCGACCGTCGGCACGATGACAGAGATCAATGATCGCTTGAAGCTTCTGTTTGCCCAAAAGGCAGAGGTTTATTGCCCTCACGACGGTGCACATGTTGCGAATTTCACACCGGCGAAAATTTGGGAAGACTTTAGGAACCGAATAAACGCCGAGGGGCTTTTGGAAGCCAAAGCCGCGGTAGCTTTTGAACGCCGCGTACCGCACTCCATGCCGCTGGAGGAAGCCCTCGCCGCCCTTTCTGCGCAGGGTTTCACACGCATCCTCGCACAAAAAGAAACCCCCGACGCGGTAACGCTTACCGTTGCCGCCGATCGCTTCCGCCCGAGCACTGTCGAACGAGCGCGGGCCATGGAAGCGCTTGAAACCGCTCTGGAGAAGGGAGCGGGCGAAGTCATTTTTTGGGTTGAAAAAGAAGGAATCTGGACGCCTGTTGGACGCTGGCGTCGCGGACGCATCTGCCCGGAATGCGGTGAAAAATTCCATGCTCCCCGTCCTTCGGATTTCAGTTTCAATTCCCCCGTCGGGGCCTGTCCCGTTTGCCGCGGATTCGGCCGAGTGATCACCACCGACCTGAATCTCGTCATCCCAGACCGTACCAAGAGCTTACTCGAAGACGCCGTCAAGCCTTTTTCCACGCCGACCTTCCGCGAATGCAAGGAAGAGATGCTCAACGCCTGCCGGCTAAACAACATACCGCTCACTCAAGCCTACGAAGATTTGTCTGAAGATGCGCGCCGCTTCATTGAAGAAGGAGACCCGCACTGGTCGGGGGACTGGCAGCATCAGTGGTACGGTATTCGCCGTTTTTTTGAATGGTTAGAAACCAAAAACTACAAAATGCATGTTCGCGTGCTGCTCGCCCGTTACCGCAGCTACCACACCTGTGAAGCCTGCGGCGGCGCACGCCTACTTCCAGAAGCATTGGTCTGGCGATTAGGCACGATTGACGATCGTCAGAATGCTGCCGCCGCCCTCGGCAGCGATATGCCTTCCGTGGAACCCATCGTGACTGGCCAACAGCTTTCCCCAGCTGCTTACAAACGCCTTCCGGGTTTCAATTTCCACGAGCTTATGCTTTTGCCTGTCAGCGAACTGAGACATTTCTTGGAACGTCTTGCCGGCAGACCACACGATGAGGCTGAAGATCTCGTGCTGCGCGAAGCTCTCTCGCGAACACAGTTCCTTTGTGATGTAGGTCTGGGTTATCTAACGCTCAATCGGCAGGGGCGTACGCTTTCCGGCGGCGAAGTACAGCGCGTAAACCTTACGACGGCTCTGGGCACCAATCTCGTCAACACGCTCTTTATCCTCGATGAACCCAGTATTGGTCTCCACCCTCGAGATATGGACCGTGTCAACGCAATCTTGCGGCGCCTGACATCGGCCGGCAATACACTCGTAGTGGTTGAACACGACCCTCAAGTGATGCTTGCCGGCGAGCGACTCATTGATTTAGGTCCCGGGGCTGGAGCTAATGGCGGTCAAATCATTTATGAGGGATCGACCCGCGGCGTACTCTGCGCCGCTACAGAAACCGGCGCTTATCTTTCGGGGAAAAAACGCATTAGCCGCAAAGCGCTTCCCATTGACGATCAGACGCCTTTTTTCTGTATTGCCCACGCCAAGCTCAACAATTTGAAGGACATCTCTGTACGTTTCCCTGTTGGGCGGCTGATTGCTGTCGCCGGCGTCTCCGGATCCGGGAAGTCATCGCTCATCGCTGAAACGCTTGTTCCCCTTATGGCTCGCACACTGGGAACAGCCAACAGTGCCGCGAGCAGCGCCGGCGAAGACGCGGGCGATATTTCTTCCGCCGTTCTTTCCGGTGATCTGCCGTCCTCCGTGGAATTCGTTGACCAGAGCTCGCTCGGTCGTACAGCTCGCGGCAATCCAGCCAGCTACACAGGCGTATTCACATCGATACGCGAATTTTTCGGCACCAGTTCAGAGGCCGCAGAGGCTGGAGCCTCGCCCGCAGACTTTTCCTTCAATTCCGGCAAAGGACGATGCCCGCACTGTGCGGGAACGGGATGGGAGCACGTTGAGATGCAGTTCCTGTCCGACATTTACCTTCCCTGCCCCGTCTGCCGCGGCCGTCGTTGGCAGGACTGGATCCTTGCCGTTCGTCCGGAGCTTGACGACGGGGTACGGCGTTCGATTGACGAAGTGCTCGATCTTACGGTTGAAGAAGCCGCTGCTGCCTTCGCCAATCATCCGGCCATTATTAAGTCTCTGTCGCTGCTGTCACTCACTGGATTGGGATATCTCAAGCTCGGGCAGCCGCTCTCCACCTTGTCTGGCGGTGAAAGACAACGCCTCAAGCTTGCTGCGCGTATTGCCGAAGGCATCCCGCAAAAACATCGCCGTTCAGATGCAGCATGGAACGGACCGCTTTTTGTTTTTGATGAACCGACGACGGGGCTGCATTTTGCCGATACGGCGAAGTTGGTCGACATCTTTGACCGACTGACGCATTTAGGTGCCACCGTTATTGTGATCGAGCACAATCTTGACGTGATCGGCGCAGCCGATTGGGTAATTGAACTCGGCCCCGACGGCGGCGCAGCCGGAGGCAGCCTTATTTTTGCCGGAACCCCCGCCGACATGACCGCTCAGGGAACTCTCACAGGAAAGGCCTTGTCTGCCTGGCGAAGAGCACAAAACGGCGATCAATCGCGTGAAGATTTTTTCAACTTGCCGCCGCTCAATCCGACCCGGAACGCCGATACGCTGGCAAGAGAAGCCAGCGCCATCGTTATTGAAGGCGCTAAAGAACACAATCTGAAGAATCTTTCCGTAGACATCCCTCGCGATGTCTTTACGGTCATTACAGGTCCTTCAGGATCGGGCAAATCCACGCTCGCCTTCGATATCGTTTTTGCGGAGGGCCAGCGCCGATATCTTGAAAGCTTGAATGCCTACGCACGTTCCATGGTGCAGCCGCCCCCAGAACCCGATGTTTCCAGCATTCGGGGTATTCCGCCCACTGTAGCCATTGAACAGCGCACAACACGCGGAGGACTGCGCTCTACCGTCGCTACGATGACGGAGATTTATCATTTTCTTCGGCTTCTCTATGTCAAACTGGGCACCGAATATTGCCCGAACTGCGGTATTCCTGTTGAGACACAAACGCCCGGATTGATCGCCTCTCGACTAAAAACGCAGTTCCGCGAGGGACGAGTTGCACTCCTCACGCCGATAGTGGAGTCCCGCAAGGGCATTTTCCAAAAAGAGCTTCTGACACTGCGCCAGAAGGGCGTAACGACCGTTCGCGCGGACGGCCGATTTCTAACGCTCGATCCCGAGTTGCCGAAACTCGCCCGCAACAGCCTCCACACCATTGAAGCGCTTGCCGGCTTTGTGGATGCAGCCGCCCCGGCCGCCGACATTGAAGAAACACTCCAGTCAGCGCTTAACCTTGTCGGAGCAACGCATCTTTGCGTCGTGCGTGCAGAACTGGTCGCACCAACACCGGCGGGTGCTCCCGCACTCACTATCCCTGCCGCGGACACTGCTTTCTATTCGCTCGATCGGGCTTGTCCGAAATGCGGACTCAGTCTTCCCGAACTCGACCCCCGGCTCTTCTCCTACAACTCTGAAATGGGCGCCTGTCCCAAGTGTTCCGGTTACGGCATCATCACCGATGCCATTCGAAAGGCCATTCGCAAGGGAGAGGCAATGGGAAGCGAAATGCACGCCGCTGACGAGACAGAAATCATCTGCCGCGCTTGCGGAGGTACGCGCCTCAACCCCATCGCGCGGAATGTCCGCTGGGCCGGCAAAACCATTCCAGAGGTCTGCGCCATGACAGCTCAAGAAGCATCGTCATGGTTTAAGAATCTAGAGCTCGACGACCGCAGCCGAACCATTGCCAATGATGCACTGCTTGAAATACGTTCCCGGCTCAATTTCTTGACTGAAGTCGGACTCGAATATTTGACGCTTGACCGCAGCGCTCCCACGCTTTCGGGCGGCGAAACACAGCGCATTCACCTGGCCAGCCAGCTGGGTACGAATCTCCGCGGGGTCTGCTATGTCTTGGATGAACCGACGATTGGCCTGCATCCTCGCGACAACGCGATGCTCCTTTCTGCCATTGAACGATTAACCCAGAAAGGCAACACGCTTTTAGTGGTTGAACACGATGAAGAGACCATCCGCCGTGCAGATCACATCATTGACATTGGCCCTGGTGCCGGCATTCGCGGCGGGCGTCTGATGGGCCAAGGCACGGTTGAAGACCTCGAAGCCAACCCCGATTCACCCACCGGGCGAATGCTGGCACATCCGTTGCCCCATACCGGCACTCCCCAAAGACGCGTGAAGTTAAACGATCCAGAATTGAAAACTCTCGTCTTCCGCGGTGTCCATGCTCGTAATCTGCAAATTGATGAAATCACCGTGCCGCTGCAGCGCTTCACGGTAGTTACCGGAGTATCCGGCTCAGGAAAATCTACCTTCTGCCGTGAAGTCCTTTTCGCGAATCTAAGCCGCCGCCTTAAAGATGCCCAGGCTCCGTTGGTGGGCACCGATCAGCTGACTGGATTCGAAAATGTCGGTCGCGTATTAGAGGTTGACCAAACGCCAATCGGAAAAAACTCTCGCTCCTGCCCTGCTACTTATGTCGGCATCATGACGGCAATTCGCGATCTGTATGCTGCCACCAATGAAGCTCAGGCTCGAGGTTACGATGCCTCACGTTTCAGCTTCAACAAGGCTGTCGGCGCGTGTCCTGTTTGCGCCGGACAGGGACTGAGAACCGTGGAGATGAACTTTCTCCCTGACGTCAAAGTACTTTGTGAAGCCTGTGCAGGGAAGCGATTCAATCCGGAAACGCTGGAAGTGCTGTGGCGCGGCAAATCCATCGGAGACGTATTGGAAATGGAAATTGACGAAGCTGTAGATTTTTTTGCTTCAATGCCGTCAATTGCCTATCCGCTCAAGTTAATGCAGGACGTTGGACTGGGTTATCTAACCCTAGGGCAGCCTTCGCCCACCCTTTCTGGCGGTGAAGCTCAGCGACTCAAGCTCGTCACTGAACTAGCCAAAGTTCGTACAGACGGATCGTTTGCTGCACGTGCGCCGCACACGCTCTATGTCCTTGATGAGCCCACGGTCGGACTGCATATGACTGATGTGGATCGGCTCTCCAAAGTACTTTCACGACTTGTAGATGCCGGCAGTACTGTTGTCGTCATCGAACACAATCTCGACATAGCGGCTGACGCCGACTGGATCATCGACCTGGGCCCTGAAGGCGGCGCCAAAGGCGGTAAGGTGGTCGCTCAAGGATCGCCGAAAATGGTTGCCCGAAAAAACACCGCTACCGGCATTGTTCTAAAGGCTTTCCTTGCCGAGCATAAGCCAGTCAAATCGGCATAGCCTGTCAGGCGCTGGCAGACGAACCGCCTATTGCCCAGATGGCAATAGGCGGTTCACAAAAGCTTCTGAATCAGCGGCGCTCAAGCCACCAAAGTGAAAGCGCTGCGGCAAAACACATCAATATAGAAGGCAGAGCTGCCATCAGCGCAGGCGGCATGCTGGATAGAACACTCAGGTACAGGAAAATGTTGTTGAGCGCGTAAAACGCAATACCTACAAGTACGCCGCAGAAGATCTTTACGGCCATACCACCCGAACGCGCGTTCATATAAGCAAACGGCATAGCCACCGCGAGCATCACGAGACAGATGAATGGATAAAAGGCTTTAGACCAGAAAACGGAAACATAGTGCTCAGTGTCCTGATGCACCTGATCAAGATGCTCAATAAAGCGGTTAAGTTCATCCATTGACATGCGATCAGGCTTTGTCGTCATCACGCTGAGAATATCGGGATTAACGGTAGATGTCAGCTTCAGCGCGTCGACGTGTTCTGTCGTCACACTTCCCTGCTGAGGCGCATCCTTCGTTGCCGTCACCGCAGGGTAGTGAATGATCACTGCGTTGGTAAGCTCCCAGCCCGTACCCGTCCAACGACCGCTTTCGGCACGAACCAAGCGGAGCAGCCGGCCATCGTCACGATTGAATTCAAACATACGCCAGGCCCCCGTCAGCTGCCGATCAGAGGCTGAGAGGTTGCGTACGTTGATATAGCGTTCAACCCGACCGTCCTCGGGCGAATTAATAACGTCTCGTACCCAAGCACCAGATGCAAATCCGCGGATCGACAATGATGCATTGGTTCCCGAACGTACTTCTTGAGCAAAACGCTGAGCTGCAGGGGCTACGATCTCGCCCAATCCATATGTCGCCAGCACGCAAATAACCCCCGGAATAAGCAAGGACCGTGCAAGGCGCCACGGAGAGCATCCGGATGCGCGAAGAACAGTGAATTCTGAAGTGGATGCCCACTTTGACATCGTATAAACCGATGCAAGCAAAACCGCGAGCGGCATCACTTCATAAGCACGCGACGGCAGCGTGAGTGATGTCGTCAGAAAGGCTCGGCCAATGGTGTAGTCCGCGCCCAAATCATCCAATTGCCCAATCAGATCGAAAAACGCAAAAAGTGCAATAAGTACGATCAGTACAAAGATCGTTGAAAGCAAGATGTCTTTGGCAAACTGCCGAGAAATGACGCTCATGCTTCACCTCCCTTGGAGCGGTGAGCCAGCATTTCACTAAGCCGCCAAGCAGAGCACCAGCTCGGCAGCCAACGAGTCATCCAAGTACGGCGTATAAAAAGAACGACCGTCAAAATCAAGAGACTTCCGTTCAGTACTGTATAACCGCTCCAGAAAGTCAGCGCCTGCTGCTCAATCTTTGTTTCGACAATAGAAAGTGCATTCAAATAGAGAATAAAAACTAGCGCAGCCATCAACAGATTCAGACTGCGTCCTGCCCGCGGTGAAGTACAAGAAAGCGGAATAGCGAGAAGTGCAAGCAAAAGTGCGGCTGCGGGCCATGAGAAACGCCAAAGCAGTTCTGCTTGATGGTCTGGTGTCGGAGATGCGATTAAAAGCGCAATCGGCATGGAACTGGTTTTGGTAGAGGCAAATGCACGATCAATGCGAATATCCAGACGCACACCGTAACTGCCAAACTCAACAATTCGTGTTTTGCCAGAGTCAGTTTGGGCCTCATAACGACGACCATTGCCAAGAACGACGTAGCGATCCCCCTCCGCATTCACCTCAATAGTGCCTTTTTCGGCAGTAACGACGGATTCTTTCCCCCAATCGCCTTCAGCCATAAAGACATTTCGGACTTGATTTCCGCCTTCCTCGGCGGACTCTACGAAGAAGACGCGTTTGCCGCCCATGGCTTCAATAAAGCGTCCAGGCGCAATAGCATTCACATCTTCACGTGCAGATACGCTGTTGCGCAGCCGATCGGTTTCAGCCCGAGCCCAAGGCGAAATAACAATCGAGAGCAGTGCAATAACAACAACGATCGGAAGCGCAAACTTAACCGTCGGTTCAATCCAAGACAGAATAGAACGGCCTCCAGATGAAAACCAGACGACCATTTCATTGTCTTGCCAAGAACGCATCAGAGTCATCAGCGTCGCAATGAAGAGCGAAGCTGCAAGCAGCGGAGGCAAATTCACTAATGCGTTGTAAAGCACTAGCTGCACAACCGTTCCATGCTCAATAGAGCCGCCAGCGGCCATATTGAGAAATCTAACCATGGCGACAGCAAGCACGATCGTGAAGAGCACCGTGAATACGGCTCCGGCGAGGTTGGCTAATTCAGCAATCAAGGAGCGCTTGAAAATCATCTCGTCTACTTCACCATCAGCGCACTATAAATACATGAATCCAGCATCCGACAATTATGAACGCCGATTCAAGCAAAGATATTGATTGTATAGAGCTTCCCTGCAGAACGAAAGTCTGACAGTACCCTCTTGACAATACGTTTCTTAAATCCATAGCGAAAACCCCCGCAGACCGAAATCTGCGGGGGTTCATATAGGGAGCCTGGCGATGACCTA